>Ga0210396_10000006_pt1 | contig 560249 bp, 444 predicted proteins | sample IncBWH17OmetaG_FD_155466 | JGI IMG/M metagenome (GOLD analysis project Ga0210396, IMG submission 155466) | Forest soil microbial communities from Barre Woods Harvard Forest LTER site, Petersham, Massachusetts, United States - Inc-BW-H-17-O ... | reverse complement strand
CGGCTTTGCCGCTACGGTGCTAATCTTCTTCATTGCCGGTCTCCTTTTTATCTGTGCTTCGAGCACGTCGATAACTTGGGAGCGTACACCGCATCCCGTCCGGAGACCGGCCTTCTCCTCCCATCTGATTACAAGACTAAGTTTTCAAAATAGGTTTTTCGCGCTTGCAGGTGCGAGAGGTCGATCTTCCTGCCGCCCTTCTTTCAGGGTAACAATCTTGTAGTCCTTTGGAATCTCGAAGAGTGTGGCCTCAGGCTCGCTGCGGTCAAGCTCTCGAATTTCCGTGATTCCTCCCTCGCTTTGCGGGTCGGTGCTTGTGTATTTGCTGAGAACCACGACCTTGAGATCGGACGAAACCCACTTCTCCTCAACATCCACGAAATTGGAGCTGCGAACCCACGTGAGACGCGTGCCCTCGGCATAGATCCCATCGATCGTTTTTCCGGGAAGACTCTCTCTCCTAGCGTTTTTGTCGTTCGGGTCAAAATGTCGAGGAATTGGTCCCGTTCCTGGAAAGGTCATCACCGAAGCAGTCTTATGTCGGGGGAAAAGCTGAATGAACTGGCGCTGCGACGGGAAATATAAATCCACTCCGTCCGCCTTGCCATCACCACCGCAGCAATTTCGGTCCTCCGGCTGGAAGTTTTCGATGCGCGTTCTTCCCTGGGAATCGCGCATTTGAACCAGCTTCCTTTGGCGTTGCACGTGAGTACCGTCCGCCAGCACCTCTACATATTTGTTCTCGAACCGCGCGGTGTAAGGCAGATTCGGAACATAATCCAGCGGATCTTGGCTTAAGGCGCTGCCAGAGCAGGCACACACAATGACCAAGAGAATCCGCAACCAAAAATATGTCCGCGTTCTCATGTGTGGGTCCACAAGCGAATTATGGTCCGATGCTCGAAGTGAATCAAGGCAAGCGTAACTGTTGTTAAATCGCACTTACACTCAGAACCCCAGATTCGCGATTCTCAATGAGAGTGTAATCGCCAGATTTCAACAGACAGCTACATTGGATCATTCCACGCGGAATTGAGAGCGAACCGAAGGGCGGGTGAAAAGAGCCCACCACCAGATGCTGACTGGAGCCAAAATCGCAAGTAATATCTTGGTAATGGGGACGATCTCGATTACGCCGGGCCGATGAGAATCAAGAATTAAGTCAAGAACGCATGCAGAAACGGGAAGAGTCGCAAGACAAAGCGTCACTGTTCTTGCCCATCCACGGAGGCGTAGGAGCCCAATGGATGATGCCACAGCAACCAGGCTGAACAGAAATGGAAGCCCAACGAAAATCAAAATTCTCATTGTGAAGCTCGCGAAGCCACGGGGTGAAAACCAAACGGTCCCCCATAAGTAATATCCACATACGCAAAGGAACGGCACAGACCCAAGGAATTGGACCACCGCGGCAGCGATGACCGAAGGCGATGGCCGATTATTACGGGGTTGCTGCGCGGAGAGTGGGTTCATATAGCATTTTGTTGTTTCACTCGACGACCACGATTGAGAGAGTCCTCACGATAATAATAGGTCAATCGCGTCAAGCGTTGGCAAATCGCGATTACACTCACTGACCAGATTTTGAGTGTACTCGCGACGCAACGCTGGGTGTGCAGTCTAGGACTTGGCTTGAGGCGCGACGGCGAGGCCTGTCAGGAATCCCGCGAGCGTACCGAGCATCGCGAACATAAAACCAAATAGCACTAAGCCCATCCTGTCATAGTGTTTTGGAAGAGTTATCCCGAGCGCTATTGTCGTGGCCACTGGGCACGCAAATCCCACAACAATTCCCACCAGCGGGACGGGCCATTTCTGGCCCGAGCGAATCCGGAAAGTCAGCGCTGCCGCTCCCAACCCGCCAAAAATCCCTCCGGGCGCAGCCATCCACCAAAGGGCGATAAGCGGAATCGATGGGCCATACGGGCAGCCCCACCGAAAGCAACTGACCACCTGGTCAAGGGTACCGAGTGCGCCCGGAACGGCCATGATGGCCGCCCAGATTTTGAAGGCCTTCCAAAAAGTCTGCGCCAGTTTTCGGTTTACTTCGGAAAGCATGGAACCATGATCGCCGCTTGTGCTAGATGATCCAAGAACGAAGTGAACTTCCGCATTACGGCAGTATTACATTGGGTATGATCCACGTCCCAGCAGTTTTGTTTAGTTCTTGCGGGCGCGGGCGGCCGCAGCTTTCTTTAGCTCGGGGATGAAGTGTTCGACCCGGTTGCGGCCGCTCTCTTTGGCGGCGTAGAGGCCGGCGTCAGCCTGATTCAAAAATATTTCCAGGTCGTTGTTACCATCGCCGCAAGAAGTGGCAACCGTGACTCCCATACTCATGGTGATAAGTTTCTCTTCTCCGCAACAGGCTACGGGTGCACTGGCCACGATATCGCGCAGTTCATTGGCCCGCTGCATGGCGTTAGGCAAATCGCAGTTAGGCAGAACCATCAGAAATTCTTCCCCGCCATAGCGCCCCACGCCGTCGTAGACGCGGAGTTGCTCGCGTAGCCGGCGGCCGACTTCGCGCAGCGCTTCATCGCCAAAGAGATGGCCGAGCGTGTCATTTACTTTCTTGAAATGATCGATGTCGCCCAAGATCACGCCTACGGGCGAATGCTCGCGGCGCGCGCGCTCGAGTTCGCGGCCGAGCATGGCAACAATCTCTCCTCGGTTCATCAAGCCGGTGAGATTGTCGTGAGTGGCGGCGTAGCGCATCGACTCGCGGGCGGCGACGAGCTCCTCCTGCAAATCGAGAATACGCTTGCCAACCACCAGGCGCGCCTTTAATTCCAATTCGTCGAAAGGCTTGACCAGATAGTCATCGGCGCCCGCTTCCATACCCTCGAGCATATTCTGATGACCCTCTTTGCTGGTTAGCAGGATGACGTAGACGTAGGGGCCGGACGACCGTGCATTGCGGATGCGGCGGCAGAGTTCGATGCCATCTATATCGGGCAGCACCCAGTCGAGCAGAGCGAGCTTGGGAGAATTGGGCTGCTCGAGGATTCGCCACGCAGCGGAGCCGGTCTCGGCCAAGGTGACGCCGAAACCCCAACCGCGCAGCTGGTCGCCGATCAATTTGCGATAGACGGCCGAATCGTCAACCACCAAGGCCTGCATCAGGCTGAATCCTCCGACCTCTCCCGCGCGAAAGAACGAAGGGCCGCTCAATCACACCCCCTGGACGGACGACTTGATGGGATCGTAATCCATCCATCATAAGGCCAAAGAGGTGGATTTAAGGCGGTCAAACAACATGGCCCGTGCTTTCAGAGGTACGTCTGGAAGGATCGGCTGGAGAAGCGAGAGGCTTTAACCGCTGAACTTTGACTGGGTTGGCGGATAAGACTGTGGGTTGACCGATTCTCAGTCAGCGGCCTACCATAGCGCCGACGGCACTGAGGCCTCCCGGAATGATCGGCCAGACAGTCTCCCACTATCACATAGTGGGAAAGCTCGGCGGCGGTGGCATGGGCGTGGTGTATGAGGCGGAAGACACGCGCCTGGCGCGCCACGTCGCGCTCAAGTTTATTCCCGAGGAGATGGTGCACGACCGCAAGTCGCTCGACCGCTTTATGCGCGAGGCGCGCGCCGCTTCGCAGCTAAACCATCCTGGCATCTGCACCATTCATGACATTGATGACAACGCCGGCCATCCTTTTATTGTGATGGAGAAGCTGGAAGGGGTGAGCCTGAAGGAGCGGATCCGGGGCAAGTCGCTGGAGATAGATGACGTTCTCGATATTGGCATTCAGGTAGCGGATGCTTTGGCGGCCTCGCACGCAAAGGGCATCATCCATCGCGACATCAAGCCGGCAAATATTTTCGTGTCGCAAACGGGCCAGGCAAAAATCCTCGATTTTGGATTGGCGAAGGCGGCGCGCGATCCGAGTTCGAGCGAGGCGGCGATGGAGGATTCGCTGACCGCGATGGGCGTCATTCCGGGGACGGCGGTTTATATGTCACCCGAACAAGCGCGCGGCGAAGAGCTAGATCCCCGCAGCGATCTGTTTTCGCTGGGCGTGGTGCTGTATGAAATGTCGACCGGCAAAAAGCCTTTTGCGACCGGCAACGTGATTACCACGCTGGACGCAGTGCTCAATCAGAAGCCGATTTCCCCGCTGGCCCTTAATCCATCGCTACCCCCGGATCTTGAGGGAATTATCGGCCGCGCGATGGAGAAAGATCGCGGGCACCGTTATCCGAATGCGCAGGCGATGAAGGGCGATTTGCAATCGCTGCGGAAGGAAACGGAATCGGGGATGACCAAGAGTGGGATGCGGCGGCCGGTGTTGCCCTATCGCATCGCCACCAGCACGTTTCAGGCAACCAGTAAATTTTCGAGTTATGTGCTGTTGGGAGTGAGCGCGCTGTTGATTACGGTTTTGGCGGCGGTGGGTGCGGTGTGGTTTAAACAGCATCGCATGGAGGCAGCAGCCGCGCCGAAGAATACGATCGCGGTTCTGCCGCTGCAGAATATGAATGGCGATATCAGCGTCGAGTTCCTTCGCTTCGCGCTGGCCGATGAAATTGCCAATACGCTTACGTACACACGGACGCTCGACGTTCGGCCGTCAGCAATCACGCGCAAGTTTGTGGGGAATGATGTGGATCCGCAACAAGCCGGCAAAGAAGTGCACGTTGCCAACGTTCTTACGGGACATTTTCTGAAGCAGGGCGACCGGCTGATGATTACGCTGGAGGCGATTCAGGTCGAGGGTAACAAGCTGGTGTGGCAGACGAACATGACGGCGCCCGCTCAGGACCTGATTGCCTTGCAGTCGCAGATGGCGGCGCGGATACGGCAGGAGTTACTCCCGGCAATTGGCGTGGCGGGCGGATTTCTTGATACAGGGACGCGGCCGAAAAATGCCGAAGCTTACGATTTGTATCTGCATAGCCTGGCGCTGCCGCACGATCCCGGACCTAATAAGGATGCGATCGCGGTGCTGGAGCATGTGGTGGAAGTGGATCCGACTTACGCGCCGGCGTGGGAGCAACTCGGTTTGCGTTGTTACTATGACGCGGATTATTCGGATGGCGGGGAGCCCATGTTCCAGCGCTCTAACAAAGCTTATGAGCGCGCCATTGAGTTAGATCCGAATCGCGTATTTGCGGCGGGACAACTGATTACGAATCGCGTGGAGCGCGGCGAACTCGGCAAGGCGTATCAGTCGGCGCAGGCTCTGGTAAAGCTTCGCCCGGAGAGCGCGCAGGCTCACTTCACGATGAGTTTTGTCTATCGTTATGCGGGCATGTTGGAACAATCCACAAATGAGTGCAATACCGCGCTTGCGCTTGACCCAGGAAACTACGCGTTTCGTTCCTGCGCGTGGGCCTTTATGGAGTTGGGAAAGACAGAGCGGGCGCGAGATTTCGTGCGACTGGATGCGGGTTCGGAGTGGGCCGCATATGTAACGCCTTCCGTTCTGCTGCGCGAAGGTAAGGTGCAGGAAGCGCGCGAGATGGTCAAACGCATGCCGACTACTCCGCGTTATCATCGCGATTTGCTGGAAGCTTGTCTTGGGTTGCGTCCGCCGGCGGAATTGGATCGCTTGGCGCATGACGCGGAAACGAGTTTGCCAGCGGAGCCAGATCCGGAGACATGGTATTACCAGGGATCGATTTTTGCTTACTGCGGGAAGAAGCAGGCAGCACTGCATTTGCTGCAGAGCGCGGTCGAGCAGAATTATTGTGCGCACGAGAATCTGCTGGCCGATCCGCTACTAGCCAAGCTTCGAACCGATACAGCGTTTGACAAAGTGCTAACTGCGGCAGGCGCTTGCCAGGAAGCAGTGCAAAATTACTCAGACGTTCCCGTGCAGTGAAAGACAACTGATGCAATGTTAGAAGGGCAGCGGGACGACGATTACAGTGGCGCCTGTCGCAATGGTTACTCCGCGCTATTTATCCTCGGGAAAAATCTCCCAATAGGATTCGCACGAGGAGGTGATTAGTTCTTGCAACCGACCGGTCGGTTTGTTACGCTAAGTCTTGGATTGTCGTGGAGGTAGAGGTCCTTCGACTGCGTGGGACTTCGCGCCGCGAAGTCTCACTTCGCTCAGGATGACAGCGCAGATCTAGGACAGGGATATTCGGGAGTGGCCATGACGGATGCGAAAAGCGCGCCGATTTCAGGCGCGACAAAGGTCGAGAAAAAAACAAAAATAATGACCGGGGCGGGCATCCTCTGGGAATGCCTGGAGCGGGAAGGTGTACGGGTGGTGTTTGGCTATCCCGGCGGGGCGATTCTGCCTGCTTATGACGCGCTGAAGCATAGCAAGATTCATCATGTGCTGGTGCGGCATGAGCAGGGCGCTACGCACATGGCGGATGGCTATGCGCGGGCGAGTGGCGAGGTGGGAGTAGCGATCGCGACCTCGGGGCCGGGAGCGACCAACATGGTCACCGGGATCGCTACGGCGATGCTCGATTCGATTCCGATCGTGTGTATTACGGGGCAGGTGGGAAGCAAGTTGATTGGATCGGATGCCTTTCAGGAGACGGACATCACGGGCGTGACGCTACCGATCACGAAACACAATTATCTGGTGACCCATGCGTCCGAAGTTGCGCAGACGGTGCGCGAGGCGTTTTATGTGGCGAAGTCGGGACGGCCGGGGCCGGTGCTGATCGACATAACTAAAGATGCGCAGCAGAGCACGTGTGAATTCGACTGGGAAGCGGCCAAGCCGCAGCTGCCCGGCTATAGACCCGATCTATCGCCGGCTCCGAGGGAGTACGCGCAGGCGCTGGAGTTGATCCACAACTCGAAGCGGCCGCTGATTCTGGCGGGACACGGCATCATCGTTTCGGGGGCGATGCGCGAGGTGCGCGATTTTGCCGAGCGCGCGGGCATTCCAGTGGCGATGACGCTGCTTGGGCTGGGGGCGTTTCCGGCGTCGCATCCGCTGAATCTCGGCATGATGGGCATGCACGGCGAAGCGTGGGTCAATCACACGATTCAGGAAGCAGACCTGCTGCTTGCGTTTGGTATGCGCTTTGATGACCGTGTCACAGGGAATCTTAAGACTTACGCGACCAATGCGAAGAAGATTCATATCGAGATTGATCCGGCGGAGATTAACAAGAACGTAAAAGTCGATGTGCCGCTGGTCGGGGATTTGCGCGAAGTGCTGTTGGAGTTGATGCCGAAGGTGGAATCTATCGATCGCAGCGAATGGCTGGATTCGATCGATAAGCTGAAGGGCGATGCGGCGGTGCGCGACATTCAGAACCTGCCCGACAGCGGTCATCTTTATGCCGCGCATGTGATCAACGATCTGTGGCGGCAGACGCGGGACGCCAAGACGATCGTGGTCACCGATGTGGGCCAGCACCAGATGTGGGAGGCGCAGTATTACAAGCACGAGCATCCGCGGACGCTGATTACTTCGGGCGGGCTGGGGACGATGGGCTTTGCGCTGCCGGCCGCGATTGGGGCAAAGGTGGCTTGTCCGGATGCGGAGGTTTGGGTGGTCGTCGGTGATGGCGGATTTCAGATGACCATGAGCGAGCTGGCCACGGTGGTGCAGGAGAATCTGAAGATCCATATTGCGATTATCAACAACGGTTTTCTCGGCATGGTGCGGCAGTGGCAGGAATTTTTCTATGACCGGAATTATGCCGCTACGCCGTTGCTGAATCCGGATTTCGCGAAGCTGGCCGAAGCCTATGGAATTCGCAGCATGACCATCTCGGAGCGGCGGGAGGTGGTGCCGGCGGTCGAAGCGGCGCGCGCGCACGATGGCCCGGTGCTGATTAATTTTAAGGTCGAGCAGGAAGATACGGTGTATCCGATGGTGGCAGCGGGTGCCGCGCTGCACGATATGATCCGGCGGCCGAGTCCGATTGTGGAGACGGCGGAGGACGAATAGGAGGTCAGAGGTTAGAGGTCAGATTGCAGAGGTAAGAGCGTGAGATTCGAAGTTCTAACCTGTGCAATCTGACCTCTGACCTGATTTTCAATGAGAGATAAATCGAAATTATGCTGAATACTTTCATGGTATATGTCGAGAATAAGCCTGGAGTACTTACGCGGGTAGCTTCGCTGTTTCGCCGGCGCGCTTTCAATATCGACTCGCTCACGGTGGGACGGACGGAGAAGCCGGAAGTGTCGCGCATGACGATTACCGTCGACGCCGATCACGATCAGGCAAAGCGCATCGAGGCGAATTTGTACAAACTCGTAAACGTGCTGCTGGTCGAAAACATCACCAACCAGCCGGCGATTGTGCGCGATCTGGCGATGATCCGGGTGGCGGCGGCGCACGAGGCGCGGTCGCACGTGCTGCAACTAGCGAGCGTGTTTCGCGCGAGGGTGGTGGATGTGGCTCCGGAATCCTTGACCATTGAAATCACTGGTGCCGAGGATAAGATCGACGGACTACTCGAATTGCTGCGTCCTTACGGGATATTGGAGATGGTGCGGACGGGTATCGTCGCCATGCGGCGGGGAAGCAAGTCGGGCGAGGCGAGGGCGCTGGCGGAGTATGCGGCGCTCGATACCGGGGTTGCGAGCGATGATGATGTTTCCTACTCGGTGTGATCAGGTGGGTTCTAGCGCCGATCCGGCGCGTTACAGCTAGATTTTGAGAGTGCAGCTTGGTGGCGCGGGATTGGTCGCGGGAGCCGAGCTGCGCTCGGCTGGGCAGGTGGGGGCACCTGCCCCTACGAAGACCTTGCGCTGTTCCGAGAGGCAAATTGAAAATGAACTGCGACCGCCTCGCCGGGGCGGCCGACAGGTCCTTCCGAGAGTGACCAAGAGAGCTGACGCGGGTGCTATGGGGGCTTCCGCGTGCTCTTACTCCAAGAAAAATCGCTTGCTTGATTGGGCCCTTCTAATGGCTGCGGCTGAATTTCAGCGGGCGCAGTTTAAGAGCGTCCGGCGAACTACCGCGAGACTTTGGGCTCAAGCGGACGGGAAACAGCGCCGATGGAGAAGGTACATCGCTATGAATGAATCCGACGACATTGTCAAAGAGTTTCTCGTCGAGAGCTATGAGAACCTCGACCGCCTGGATCGCGACCTGATCACGCTCGAGAAGCATCCCAAAGACCGCGAAATTCTGGGAAGCGTATTCCGCACGATTCACACCATTAAAGGCACTTCGGGCTTCCTGGATTTCGACAAACTGGGGGCGGTGGCGCATGTGGGCGAGAGCCTGCTCGGGCGCTTGCGGGATGGACAGCTCGAACTGGATCGCGAGATCACGAGCGGGCTCCTGGCAATGGTCGATGCCGTGCGGCAGATGCTGGGAAGCATAGAAGCGACCGGCGTCGAGGGCGAGCGCGACGACACAAGACTGATTGCGCGATTGACTGGGCTGCAGCAGCCGAGCGAAGCTCCGCCAAAAGGCCACGCGGCGCCCGTGCCGGAGCGAACTGGCGATGGCGTACCGAATATCGGCTCCGTTCTCACGCAACGGGCCGGCGTCACGGCGGCACAAATCAAGAGCGCGGCTGAGGAGCAAACAGCGGGCGACCCGCGCCACATAGGCGAAATTCTGGTAGAGCAGGGTGCGGCGCAACCCTCCGACGCGGTGGCTGCGCTGCGGGTGCAGCGAGCCGCGGGCGGCCCGAGCGCCAGCGGGAGCACCATACGGCTGGACGTCGGCCTGCTCGATCACCTGATGAATCTGGTAGGGGAGTTGGTGCTGGCGCGCAACCAGATTCTGCAGTTTGCCAACCGCACCGAAGAGAGCACGCTGGTGGCGGCCAGCCAGCAGCTCAATCTTATTACCACCGAACTGCAGGGCGGAGTGATGAAGACGAGGATGCAGCCGATCGGCAACATCTGGAGCAAGTTTCCGCGAACCGTGCGCGACCTGGCGCTCGAGTGCGGCAAGCAGGTGCGGGTCGAAATGGAAGGGCAGGAGACCGAACTCGACAAGACGCTGATCGAGGCGATTAAGGATCCGCTGACCCACCTGGTCAGAAATTCGGTCGACCATGGTATCGAAACTCCCGAGGTGCGGCAGGCGGCGGGAAAAAGTCCGGAGGGGCGACTCGGCCTGCGCGCTTTTCACGAGGGTGGGCAGGTCAATATCGAGATCTCGGACGACGGGGCAGGGCTTGATCAGGAGAGGATTCGCAACAAGGCGGTGCAGAAGGGATTGATTTCGGCCGACCAGGCCAGCCGTTTGAGCGACCGGGAGACGGTGAACCTGGTGTTCTTGCCGGGGTTCTCGACCGCCGAGAAGATCACGAATGTCTCCGGGCGCGGCGTAGGCATGGACGTGGTCAAGACCCATATCGAAAAGATTGGCGGCACCGTCGACCTGCAATCGAAGCGCGGCGAGGGGGTGCTGGTGCGCATGAAGATTCCGCTGACCCTGGCCATTATTCCGGCGCTGATTGTGACTAGCGAGAGCGAGCGCTATGCCATTCCTCAGGTCAGCCTGCTCGAACTGGTGCGCCTCGAACAGCGAGGAGGACACCAGGGGATCGAGATGATCCACGGGTCGCCTGTCTATCGGCTGCGGGGCCGCTTGCTGCCGCTGATTTACCTCAGCCGCGAACTGGCAGGCGGTGCAAAAGCTGCGGAGTCTTCGACTGCGCCCCGCTGCGTTTCCAGAAAGAACGACGCGCCGCCGGACGCTGCAAGCGAGGGATCGCAGGCGGTGAACATTGTTGTGCTCGAAGCCGAGGGGCGGCAGTTCGGGTTGGTAGTCGACGAGATCAACGACACGGAAGAGATTGTCGTGAAGCCGCTGAGCAAGCACTTGAAAAGCATCAGCGTCTACGCCGGAGCGACCATCATGGGGGACGGCCGGGTGGCGCTGATTCTGGATGTGCTGGGCCTGGCGCAATGTTCGAGCATTCTGGCCGAGGGGCGGGAGCATCTTCCGACGGAAGCAGCCGAAGCGGCCAGCGGCGGGCGGGCGAAACAGAAGCTGGTGCTCTTTACGGGGCGGGCGGGCTCGCGAATGGCGGTGCCGCTCGAGATGCTGGCGCGCCTGGAGAATATTCCCGGGCCGGAGGTCGAGCGCTCGGGCAACCAGTGGGTGACGCAGTACCGGGGGCAGATCCTGCCGCTGATCCGGGTCACGCATGCCCTCGAGGAACGGCGGCAACTGCCTCGGGGCGAGGGCCTGATGACGCTGCCGACGACGGAGACTTTGCAGGTGCTGGTGCTCGAAAACGAGCAGCAGTCGTTCGGGCTGGTGGTGAACCAGATTCTCGACATTGTCGAGAGCACGCTCGAACCGCAGTCTCCTTCGACGCGCGCCGGGGTGCTGCATTGCTCGGTGATTTCGAAGAAGGTGACAGAGTTGCTGGATGTCGCCGCGCTGCTGCGCACCGGAGAAGCATATGAGCCGACGGGCAGTATCCAGTAACCAGTACCCGGTACCCAGAAAACCTTATGAATAATGCCCGGCAATTCTGCACCTTTTATCTGAATCATCTTTTGTTTGGCGTGGAGTCGCAGAAGATTCAGGAGGTGGTCACGTATCGCGAGTTGCGTCCGGTGCCACTGGCGCCTCCGGTAGTGGGCGGCCTGATGAACTTGCGGGGGCAGGTGGTGCTGGTGCTCGAACTGCGCCGGCAGCTGCAACTGCCCGAACGGCCTCCGGAGATAACGCCGATCTGTCTCGTGGTGCGGGCGGCGGGAGGAACGGTGTGCCTGCTGGCGGATGAAGTAGGGAACGTGGTGGAAGTTGAGGAAGCTACGTTCGAGCCTTCGCCCGAGACGCTGTCGCCGCGGCTGCGCTCGGTGATTCTCGGGGTGCACAAACTCGAGCACCAGCTAATGCACGTGCTCGATACCGACCATGCCTGCGAGGTGCGGGGGGCGGGGCAACTGGAGGCGGTCGAGGCGCAAGGCGGCGGGCGCGGGCTAGCAGTCTAAGACACAAAAATCTGCGATCGGCCAGAGTTTCGATATAAGGGCGAGCTGACTCCAAAGGAAAATCATGAAACTGACGATTGGGAAAAAACTGGGATTGGGTTTTGGCGTGATTCTCTCGCTCATGGTGCTGAGCGCGGCGCTCACCTACGTGAAAGCAGGAGCAATCAGGGAAGGCCATGACCGCACAATTAACGTGCGCTTTCCCAGTATCGCTGCCTGTAAGGACTTGCAACGCGATCTGAATCAATCGCAGAGCAAGGGGCGTCAGGCCATTCTGGCTGGCGCAGAGCCCGCCAGGCGAGAGGCGGCGAAGAAAATATTCGACGACAACTGGGATGCGATCGAAAAGGACGTCGTCCGGTTGGACGAATTGGCTCCGCAATGGCTTTTGCAGACGAACCGCGACCATCTTGCAGACGTGAAGCAGCAACTTCCGGTGCTCCGCGCCGCGCAGGAGTCCGCCATGAGTCATGCGGCCAGCGGCGAGCACGATGCCGTGGTCAAAGCGGGCGATGAATTCGCCGATCAAGCGACACCAGCTACTGAGGCAATCAAGAAAGCGCTCGGCAACCTGGCGGATTCCCATGAGGACTTGCTGCGGCAGGAAACGGTGCAAATTAATGCCGACGGCCACTCCCTCAACCTGACGATCGCACTGACCACTCTCGCGGCCTTGGGCATCGGGATTGGGGTGGCGGTCTTCATGAGCCGCCGCATCGCGGCGTCGACTCAATCCCTCCTGACGCGGGCGCAGGCGATCGCTGCTGGTGACTTGACCAACACCGATCTGAAGCCGCAAGACAATGATGAACTCGGAGACCTGACCGGGGCGATCAACCGGATGCAATCCAGCCTGCGCGAGCTGATCCACTCCATGCGGGAGACGGCGGAGCAGGTGGCGGCGTCGAGTGAGGAGCTGTCGGCCACCAGCCAGCACATTACAGCCAACTCCGAAGAGACAACGGCGCAGGCGAAAGTCGTCTCCGAAGCGGGCGGGCAGGTGAATACCAATCTGCAGACGCTGGCCTCTGGCGCGGAAGAGATGAATACGACCATTGGCGAAATTGCCAGGAACGCAACTGAAGCGGCGCGGGTAGCGGGGCAGGCGGTCGACTCGGCGGAATCGGCCAACCAGACAGTATCGAAGCTGGGCGATTCGAGTGTCGAGATTGGCAAGGTGATCGAAGTCATCACCTCGATCGCGCAGCAGACAAACCTGCTCGCTCTGAACGCCACCATCGAAGCCGCGCGTGCAGGCGAGGCGGGAAAAGGCTTTGCCGTCGTCGCCAATGAAGTGAAGGAACTGGCGAAGCAGACCGCGAAGGCGACAGAAGAGATCAAGCAGAAGATTGGCGTGATTCGGGAGAACACCAGCGGCGCGGTCGAGGCGATTCGGGGCATAAAAGGAGTGATCGACAGGATCAGCCAAATTTCGACGACGATCGCGACGGCGGTAGAAGAGCAGAGTGCGACGACGCAGGAAATGGCGCGGAATGTGTCGGAAGCAGCGCGCGGAGCCTCGACGATTTCTGACAACATTCAGGGAGTAGCAGAGGCGGCGCAGGGCACGTCGACGAGCGTGGGCGAGGCGCAGACAGCGACCGAGCAACTGGCGCGGGTCGCGAATCAACTGCGCGATCTGGTAGGGCGGTTCAAGGTGGACGCGTCGAACCCGCGTCGGGGTTATGAAGCGCCGTCCGGGAGGGCAGTGGCTCATGCGGCGGGTGGGCGCTGACGATGTGCGTTGCGGAGGGCTTACCCACTTCTTAGGGCAAGAGACATGAAGCCAGTTCGCGTACTGATTGTCGATGATTCCGCGGTGATACGCAGGTTGCTGAGCAACCTGCTGGCGACTGATCCGGAGATTGTCGTTGTCGGCACGGCAGGAAACGGCGTTCAGGCGCTGGGCAGGATTCCGGAGGCCAAGCCGGATCTGATCACGCTCGACATTGAAATGCCAGGAATGAACGGACTCGAAACCCTAGTCGAGATTCGGAAACTTTATCCAAAACTACCCGTGATTATGTTCAGCACTCTTACCGAGCGAGGTGCGACGGCGACCTTGGATGCGTTGGCCAAGGGCGCAAGCGATTATGTAACGAAACCCACGCATAGCGGCGGCTCAGAGAGCGCACGCGAACTGGTGCGGGACGAGTTGATTCGGAAGATCAAGTCGTTGTGCGCGGTGGCCGCTCCGCGGTCGAAAACGCCGGCGGCGCCCCCGCGCCGTACCGATCATCCGCAATCGCGCATTGATCTGGTGGCCATTGGCACGTCGACGGGAGGCCCGAACGCACTTACCGCGCTCATTCCGCAGTTGCCCGCGGATTTCCCCGTACCCATCGTCATCGTGCAGCACATGCCGCCGCTCTTCACCCGCCTGCTGGCCGAGCGTTTGCATGCTCTCTCCCGGCTGGAGGTGCGCGAAGGCAAGGAAGGCGAGAAATTGCGGCGCGGCCAGGTCTGGATCGCGCCCGGCGACTATCACATGACAGTGGCGCGCAAAGGGGCGGAATTCGTCCTTGGGCTCAACCACGATTCCCAGGAAAATTCCTGCCGGCCGGCGGTGGACGTGTTGTTTCGTTCGGTCGCGCGTGCCTTCGGAGCCAATGTTCTGGCGGTGGTGCTCACCGGCATGGGAGCGGATGGGACGCGCGGCTCCTCCGAAATACGGGAGGCGGGCGGCGAAGTATTTGTGCAGGACGAAGCGTCGTCGGTAGTTTGGGGCATGCCGGGCAGCATCGTCGCCGCCAGCCTCGCGGACCACATTTATCCGCTGACCGGCATGGCGCCGCAAGTTGTACGTCGCGTGTGGATGCGGAGAGCCTTGGCCAGCGCCGCGCCGTCATAAATGGAATGCGATTTGTCTAAACAATTTCCGGAGACGCTGCGGAGAAGTTGATGAACCAAACTTGATGAACCAGAGTTGATGAACCAGAGTTGATGAACCAGAGATCAGACCATGCCCATTGAAATCGCAAAACCGAAACTGGCCCCAGCCTCGGAACAAAATTCGAGTGATCCGGTTTTCTTGAAAATCCGCGATCTCGTTTATCGGATTTCGGGGATTTATCATGCCGAAGAAAAACTCTACCTTTTGACCTCGCGCTGCGCCCGCCGCATGGTTGCGCTGGAGCTGACTAGCCCGGCGAAATATCTCGAACACCTCACCGTTCGAGGAAATCGTGACGCCGAATTGCGCCTGCTGCTCAACGAAATCACGATTGGCGAAACTTATATGTTCCGCCATCCCGCGCAGTTGGATGCGCTGCGCAACGTAATACTCCCTCAGATCCTCCAGGCCAAAGGCGTCCACGGCCTCAAACGCCTGCGCTTCTGGTGCGCGGGTTGTTCGACTGGCGAAGAGCCCCATTCTCTGGCCATGTTTCTGCTCGAAGAAAAAGAGACGTTGCTGGCGGGATGGACTTTCGACATTCTCGCGACCGACTTGAACGACAACTCGCTCGAGGCCGCGCGCACCGGTATCTATGGGGAGTATGCACTGCGCAGCACGAGCGATAAAATGCGCTCCAAGTATTTCAAGGATGCCGGCGACAAAAAACTTCAGGCCAATGATTTGCTCAAGTCACAAATCCGTTTTGATCGCATCAACCTTCGCGATGACACCAAAATGCTGTTTCAGAAAGGTATGGACGTTATTTTCTGCTGCAACGTGCTGATCTACTTTGATCTGGCTTCAAAACGGCGCGTGGTGCAGCACTTCCATTCCAATCTGATGCCGGGCGGCTATCTTTTTCTGGGACATGCCGAATCGCTTTTCCAGGTGGACGATACGTTTCGGCTGGTGCACTTCACGGGGACCACGGCGTACTGGAAGGCGCCTGCGACGCTCCCAGCGGGAGTGAAAAAATGAATGCCAAAACAGAATCTAAACTGCAAACGCAAGTCCAGCAGATGGACTCGATTTCAACCGCCCCCGCAATTCTGCAGCCCCTGCTTGCCATGTTGCGCTTGCCGCTCGAAGAGATCAAGCTTGAAAAAGTCGTGGACCTCGTCTCCTACGATGGCGCGATTTCGGCGCAGTGCCTGCGGCTGGCCAATTCTCCTCTCTACCGCAGGCGCGAGATTGAAACCGTACGCGCGGCGGTAATGACTCTCGGACTGGATCGTGTGCGCACATTGTTGCTCGGCCTGTGCATGAACCGGGTTATCCCGGCGGATAAGTGGGTGATTGAGCCCAATGCCTTCTGGCGCCATTCCCTCGGCTGCGCCTTAGTTACTCAGCGGATGGCCAGGAAAATCGAGTATGACGAGCCCGAAAAAGCTTATCTGGCCGGATTGCTCTACGACATCGGTTTGCTGGTCAACTCGGTGCTTTATACCGAAGGGTTTCGAGAATGCCTGCGGATTGCTGCCGAACAGCAGGCGCCGCTGCACGTTATCGAAGAGCAGGTGCTCGGATTCAGTCATTGCGATACTGGGCGCATGCTTGCGGAACATTGGCGCCTTTCCCGGGAATTGATAGACGTGACTCATTGTCACCACGACGTAAGTCTGCTGGCAGCGGCCGGTCCGCTGGCCTGCCTCGTCCATCTCAGCGATCTTCTCTGCCGCGCCCGCTATCTGGGATTTGGCTACGACGAGATTATGAGCGTTGATCTTGGCGGCGACGAAGCATGGCAAATCCTGGCGACGAGTTATCCGGCGCTGGGAAATATGGACATGGTTCGTTTTACTCTCGACCTTGATGGAGCGATGGATCAGATCGTGGCGACCGTCGATTCGGTTTTTGGAATCAAAACGGTCGCGGTTTCTGCCGCGACGTAAAGCTGGAGATGTTTTCGGGTTTACAGCTGACGATCGAAATACAAGCCAATAAAAAAACGTTCTGAGCGATGACGCTCAGAACGTCTCTGGCAGCCCTCCCCCAGAACTGCCAAACTACTTGTTCATCCTATGTCCGCATGGCCCTACTGTAAATGTCACTTACGTAATGCGGGGACTGCAAATGAGTACCGCAGTTCATGTACGAAAGTAACGGGTTACTACGAAGAGCTACTACGATCTAGCCTGCTGGGGCCGCAGGGAATACAAGCTTTTACTTGGTTTTCCAGCTTTTTCCGCCGTCCGTGCTCGTCCAGCTTTCCTTGTTGCTGGTGGAGACTACGATCTCACTTGGGGTCTGAGTATCCTTGTTTCCTGACTTAACTCCGATGCTGAGATTTCGCAGCTCAATGCGACCTATGTCGGTAGTAAGCTGACGGCCCTCAGACGTAGGATGCAGTTGGATCCAGGTTAGACCTCCATCCACGGATTGGTAGAGCGCACCGCCCTGACCACCAGCCCATATTTCGTCGTCATTACGTGCATAGCAAAGCAAGGCAAGCTCTGCGTGTAAATTATCTTGCCAGGTTTGGCCGCCATCGAGTGATCGTTGCAGGACGCCGGCGCTGATTGTCCACGCAAAATTGTGTTGCGCAAAGGCGGCCGCTGAAGTCGTGTTCGCGTCCATTGCCAGCTTGGCGTTCGACGTCGTCGCATGAGCTTGTAACCCGGGCATAGCCGCGGCGGTGGCCTGCTCTTGATTTACGCCGGTCGCGGGCGATCCATTTACCTGCGTTACCTGCGCTGTGCCTTGCATGGCCGGCTTGGCTTTCTCGATTGCTGGCGCCTCGTTGCGCTCCGTTACGGCTGCTGAGACCTCGGCGGTCAGTGTTGCCGATCGACCTGTTTCTCCTGCTACGGAATCATCCCTCGCCAGCATGCCTGGCATATTCGCCAGCGTTTCTGCTGGCTGCGAAGACTTCTTATTGCGAGCGAGGGGCATGTCTGGCCCGGCCTGAACTGGAGCAGGAGCGAGAGTTGGTTGCGCCGCAAATTTGCGAGGCGAAGCTCCTTTGGACAATGGCGTCTCGATCACCAAGTTGGCTTCATCGGAATTGGCCGCCGCTCTTGCACGTTCGTTGGCCGAGGGCGTGGTCATGGGAGGGGGCCCCGCGCTCCGCGCTCTGAGCGCCGTTGATGGCACCGCAGTCGACGCAACCTCTGGACTCGCCGGAGGACGGTTCAGCTTTACGGGCCGGAATAGAAGCACCGATCCCACCACCGCAACACCTGCCGCGAGCGCCGCCCAGCGCAAACTCGGCCACGCAAAGAACTTGTGCGGCACGGGTTTTTTCGCGCTCGGAATCGAAACCGTTTCATCCTTTTCATCGTCGGCGGCAGTTGGTAAAGCGCGCACATCTTCAGGAGGGATCGCCAGCGCCACCGTTTCGCGGCAGTCTTCACAACGCGCCAGATGCTCGAGCACGCCGTCGCGCTCCGTCGCTGTAAGCGACTGCTCGGCAAGGGCGGCTAGGAGATTCGCATCTGGATGCTCCGGCTCCGCCGCTTTTCGGTTCTCTTCGAGTGCTGGGGCCCGCAGCCGATCGTGTACGATTTTTGGTACGTCAGTCATGTTTTGCCAATTCGTTTTCTATCCGTCGCTTTTTCTACCAGGCGCTTTCAGTCGGCGCCTTCTTCCGTATCCTGCGTGTGGACATTTCTGCTACTACCAGGGAACGCTTTCGCAGAGGAATCTTGCGTCAAGCGGGAGCGTAAATTAAGCTGCAGATCGCGCACGTCGGCTTCCAGAGCTTCGCTAGCCTGGGCATGGCTCATGCCGCGCAGTCTAAGAGCCGCCAGAATACGCTTCCGGAGCCCGGTTGCGAGGCGATCAAGGCGGCGGCTGACGCTAGATTCGTGAAGTCCCAAGGTACGAGCTATCTCGGCCAGCGTGCGGCCGTCAAGATAATACGACGCAAGCGTGAACCGGTCCTCCGCCGAGAGTTCCGCCAAAGCCTCGTCCGTCGCCGCCTCCAGTCGTCGATCGGAAGCGCCGTCAGACATCCCATCCGAGCTGCGCTGCAAACTTGCCGGCGCGGCAAACTGCACGCCTTCTTCTATCTGCTCCTCGAGACTGACGTTACGTTTCTGCTTACGATAGCGATTGATAAACTCCTGCGCCATCACCGTACGTAGCCAACCTTCAAGCGAGCCTCGGCCGTTATAGAAGACAAGTTTTGAATGCCGAACTCCGGCGCGAACGTTAACGCCATATAAATCGGCAAAAAGCGAATCGGCTAACTCCGCGGCATGTGCGCTATCTCGCGTGATATGAAGCGCCATACTATGAAGTTTCTGCCGATAGCGGCTGACGAAGTCGTGCCATGCCCGCTCGCTTCCCTGCGCACACGCGCGCGCTAAAGCTAGTTCCTCGAGCCGAAGACCGGAGCAGAAATCAGCGTGCTGATTAGCGTCTGCAGTCGGGTTCGAAGCAATATGCTTGCGTAGAATTTCGTCGAGAATCGCCGCAAAACGCTCCGCGCTCAATCCATAGGCCGCGGCCCCGCTGCGCTCGTAGAGAGCGGGCGCCATCGAAACACCGTTGATCGTTTGTCCGTTAAGCGATGGTCCGTTATCGGATTGGGCGGGCTTGGGCATGAGCGAGTATCACATGATGCTAGCAACTTTTTAGACGCAAGAAATTAGAAATCGTACGTTCTCCGATCAGCGAGCAGAGAAAGACACTCCTGGAAGTCTCGCGGTTGAACTCCCCGGCACGCTCCGTCTTTGGCGTGCCGGGGCGGTGTCGGCGCGGGACAATCGCCCAGATGCCACGGCGGAAGTGTCTTTACTGGTTTGTTGCTACGGGGAGGCCCATTTATGCGGCTTGTCGTCGTGGTTGCAGGAATCGCTCTGCTGGTTGTGGCGGTACTTCTTGATCCCTGCATTTTGCAAGCTGGTGAAGTGCCGGCAGCGTCTGGTTATTCCCTCCTCAGCCCGCTGCGCAGCGGCAATCTAACTCTCTTTCCAGTAGTGGCGAGTAAGTCGTATGACACGGCGGAGTTTCTCACCCTCGATGAAGGCTTGCGCAGTGGAGACGTAGTCATTTCAGAAACGGGTCAGGCCCGCGGCCTAATCAGGCGCCATTCCGATGACCCGACAGTCATTCACCCTGTACGACCCATTCGCGACGCGGAGGTCAATCGCCTGGTGTTGGTTAATAACTCGAAACGACCTCTGTTACTTCTCGCGGGTGAGATAGTAACTGGCGGTAAGCAGGATCGAGTTATAGGCAAAGACCGCATCGTTCCCGCCGAAAGCGATCCGGTCGACCTGAGCGTTTTTTGCGTTGAACCGGGGCGCTGGGTGGCCGCGAACGGCAAGATTGAATTCAATAACGCACCTGGTATAGAGAGCGGCCTGCTCGCTTCTCCGGTCGTACGCAGCAAAGCGATGGCGGCGAAAGATCAGCAGCAGGTCTGGGACAGCGTGCGCACCTCGCAGCAAGCCATGGCATTGACGGTCGAGTCCGCAGGCGCCGCGCCCTCTGTGAACGCGACGACCTCTTACGCAAGAGTTATGAACAACGACGAAGTGCAAAAGAAAGTGGACGCTGTGGCGGAGCCCGTGCAGCGCAAATATGAAAGTGTTATCAAGCAACTGCGCGACAAGAATGCCGTGGGCGTAGTGGTTGCGGTGAACGGAGAGATTGTCTGGGCCGACATTTTTGCAAGCACGCAGTTACTGCAGAAATATTGGCCGAAGCTAGTTCGCTCTTATGCTACCGAGGCTGTAGTTACGCGGGCCAAGGGTGGAGAAACCAGCCTGAAAGAGGCGCAAAAGTTTCTCGACGATCTGCAAGGGCGTCATGAAACAGCCGAGATCGAGCCCGGGCTCTATCGTCAGGCGGAGATCACTGGTGAAGGCTTCAAGGTATTTGAGTTAAGGTCGCTGCTGCCGAAGACCGGTTTCACGGTGCATATGGCAAAGATGACCAACTAAAAAGCAAGCCACTAGATTTCGGCTTGCGCCAGTCCTTTATGCACCACATCGCTCGTATCGTTGGCGAGGTTGAGAGAGGGCAATTCTTCGGGCATGAACCAGCGCACATCGGCGGCATCGCTTCCTGCCTTGAGATCGCCGCCAATTGGATGGCACAAGAAATCGATCAGCACAAAGTGGTAGCGTACGCGAGCGTCGTCGTTTCGAATGACGTCTCCTCGAGCAGCGTTGCCTCGGATGCCTTCGCCTCGGATGATGCGTTCGTAAACTCCCAGCATTTCCGTCGGCTCAACCAGCAATCCGGTTTCTTCGAAGGCCTCGCGCGCCACAGCTTCGCGCAGGGTTTCCCCACATTCGAGGACGCCTCCCGGTAACGACCATTCACCAAGCAGCGGTGCAGTTCCGCGGCGAATCAAGAGGACGCGGGGATCGTCCTGACGGAAATCGTGTTGGGCAACATTATGATTGCGGGCGACAATCACCGCGCCCACTCCAACCAACGGTGATTCCGGATATTCACGTTTCATGCGTCCGATTTCCTGCGAACAGTATAGGGTCAAGAGTTTGAATTCTGCCGGCAACCGCAAAACGCAGAAGTACACTCTCATTCTCGAGCATCACAAAGCCCAGAACGGGAATTACAATAGCCTGCATGTCGCTCGATGAATACAAACGGAAACGGCGGTTTGAGGCGACTCCTGAGCCTCCGCCAAAGGTAGAGAAAAAATCGCAGCATCGCTTTGTGGTCCAGCGTCATGATGCAACGCGCCTGCATTACGATTTTCGCCTGGAGATGGAGGGCGTGCTCAAGTCGTGGGCCGTGCCGAAAGGCCCATCGCTAGATCCTGCGGATAAGCGTCTCGCGATGCAGGTCGAGGATCATCCGGTTTCGTATTTCGATTTTGAAGGCACCATTCCCGAGGGCAACTACGGCGCGGGCACGGTGATGGTTTGGGATCTTGGCACATGGGAGCCGCTATCGCCTGTGCCGGTCAATGGCGAGTACGTTCCGGGAACAGAAAAAGAAGCAGCGGCAATGCTGGCGAAAGGCGATCTGAAGTTTCGCCTGCAAGGGAAGCGGCTAGTGGGCGATTTCGCGCTCGTGCACATTAAAGCGCGCAGACCGGTCAGCAAGGGCAACGAGTGGTTGCTGATCAAGAAAAAAGACGGTGACGTTGTCGCCGGATTCGATGTTGACGCGTACGAAACTTCGGTGCTCACCAATCGCACGATGAAGCAGATCGCGGGCGATGCCGGATCGGCGGAGTGGACGAGCAGTCGTCTCGCGTCGCGCGGGAAGGTGAAAGCGGCGTGGCTGGCCGATGCGATCGCGCGGGCGGATTCTAAGAGGAAGGTTTTAACCGCGGAGAGCGCTGAGGGCGCGGAGAAAAAAAAAAGTAAAGGCTCAACGCAAAGCGCAGGGAAAATAGTTCGCGTTAGAACCTCGTCCGCCGACACCGCACCGAAGGGTGCCGAACCTAAATCAAACAAGAAAACCTCCGCGAACTCTGCGTCCTCTGCGGTCAAAGCTCTCGTCGGCGCAGAGGAGAAGCCTATGCCTACAGAGATTCGTCCGATGCTGGCAACGACGGTGGAGAAGGCGTTCGACAATCCGGATTGGCTTTTTGAAATTAAATGGGATGGATACCGGGCGATTGCGTTCATTGAAGACGGGCGCGTGCGGCTGGTTTCGCGCACTCAGAATGATCTTATGGCACAATTTCGCGACCTCAGCAATTTGCCGGAATTCATAAAAGCGGAGCGCGCCATTCTAGACGGCGAAATTGTCGCGCTCGATGAAGAGGGGCGGCCTTCATTCAGCTTGATGCAGCAGCGTACGGGCTTCCAGCCAGGCAAACGTCGGCTTCCGGGGCGCGAAGGAGTACAGGTTGTCTATTATGCATTCGATCTGCTGTATCTCGACGGCTTCGATTTGCGGCGGGTTGTTCTGGAACAACGCAAGCGTTTGCTGCAAGAGATAATTAAGAAGAGCGAGATTATTCATTTTTCCGATCACTATCCAGAAAAAGGCATGGAACTCCTTGAAGCGGCGAGACAGCGCGCACTGGAGGGCATTGTCGCCAAGAAACGGAATGGTATTTACGAAGAAAAGCGCTCTCGCGACTGGCTGAAGATCAAAATCACGCAGCGCCAGGAGTGCGTGATTGGTGGCTACACCCCGCCAGAAGGCAGTCGGGAATATTTTGGCGCGCTGGTGTTGGGACTATATGATGCGAAGCGGCGGTTGATTCATGTGGGGCAGGTGGGGACGGGCTTCGATCATGCGGCACTGAAAGCGATGTTTGAGCTCATTCAGCCGCTGAAGACGAAAGAGAATCCCTTTTTCGGTGAGATAGGCGGGTTGAAGAAGGTGCAGTTTGTGCGTCCGTCGCTGGTCGCGGAAATTAAATTTTCGGAGTGGACGCATGAAACGTCGGAGGGTGGCACGAAGTTGCGAGCGCCGGTGTTTATGGGGCTTCGGGAGGATAAGACGGCGGAGGAATGCCGGCTGGAAGAAGCGGTGGCTAGCTAGGTATCAGCTTGTCATCCCTCACGAAGTGAGGGATCTATTCGGCGCGGGAAACTGCAGATCCCTCACTTCGTTCGGGATGACAATCAGTGTTATTGAACATCCTAGAAGGCGCTGCCGCCGCCTCCACCGAAGCCGCCTCCGGAGAAGCCTCCGCCTGAGAAGCCGCCTCCGCTGCTGAATCCCGACCCGCTGGAACTCGATCTAGGCGCGGAGGTGAATACCTGATGCATGTCGGTCGCCATGCTGTGCATGGAACTGGAAAAGAAAAGCGGGCTGAAGCCGACGTATCCATTCGGCGAAACATACCAACTCGGTGGGTCTTTAATGATTCCGTCGAAGGCTTGCGCCCAGTGGTGCTCGACTCCTAGCGCCATGGCGTAGGGGAGAAATTTTTCGAAGGTATCGGGCGGCATACGCTTGATGCGATCGGCGTCGACGCGGTTCATGAACTCCTGAAAACCCAGGATGGCAATTCTGGTGCGCGCACCGGCGACGGTTTTGGCGGTCATCTGGCGGGCGAAGAGAAACCAGATTACGGCGGAGACTAGAACGCTGCCAATCAATAGCGGGACGGAGGAGAAAAGATTCATCCAACCCATCACCTGCATGGCTATGACCAGGATCGCGATGGCGATGCCGGCGGCGATGCTGTATCCATTGGCGGATTCGGGATCGAGGGTGTAGATGCCTTTGCTTTTCAGCGCGGACATGATGTCCTGGCGTACGATGGGAATCACGGTGTAGAAGCGGTTCTTTAAATCGGAAAGACGTGTCTCGCTTCCACTCACAAAAATATTTTCCAGCATTACGCGTTCGTGGGGCGTGAGATCTGTGCCCCACTGCTCGCGCGGCTTCACCAGGTGGAACAAATAATCTTTGTGATGGAAGACGAGGAAGGTGTCGACTTTTTCTTCGATCTTGATGTAGCCGCGCACGGCGAGATCGACGATGGTGCTGGTGATGTCGCGGGGATGGATGGTGTCGTCAAGCAAAGTCCCAGCCTCGGCGGGACACATGCCTTTCGGTGGCTCGTATTGCGGGGCGACGGAAACGCCGGGATCGGGATCGCGTCCGACGGAATACCAGAGGGCAAACATCACGGCCAAGGTAAACAGCGGCAGAAACAGAATCGGATTGCTGCCTAGAAACCAGAAAAACTTTGTGAGGGCGGATGGAGGTTTTAGAATCCCCTGGGGAATATAAATGTCGACGGTGAGGCCGCCACGCATGAGGAGCGGGCTAGTGGTTTCTGAAACGACATCGGCCCCCTTGACCTCTGCCGTCGCTTCGCTCTGCTTGGAACCATAGGCTCCGGTGAAGGCCTGGGCGCGCAGGCCTCCGGCAGCATTTTCGGGGAGGGTCACGAAGGCCGAGGCATGGTCGATGGGGACGGGCCAATCGTTTCCGGTTACGTTCCAATAGAACTCGGCATAGTTATCGTTGCCGTTATCGAAGAAGCGGACGGCGTTGCGGACCGAGTAGTCGATGTCGACGACGCGCGTGGCGTCGACGGCGTCGGGAATATAGATTTTCAAATCGCGGTAGTTGCCGGATTTGCTGGAGTCGTACTTCAGCTTGTCGCCGTTTTCATCGGTGATACTCATGACATCGACAAAGAGCGAGTAGTTGGTGCCCTGCGGGCCGGGATATTCGACGGGGATGGTGCGATGAATGCCGTGCCACTGGCCGACGAATGCGAGGGTGATTTTTTCGCTGATTAGAGCTTTGCCGTCAGGGGCGATCGAGATAGTGTCGCTGAAATCGGTTACTCGCCAGTTGTGGGGCTGGGAGGAGGCGGAGGTAGCGAGTGCAAGAAGTAGGAATAGAAGAAGTAATCGGCGATTCGTGGGAACTTCGCAGAACATTCTAGAGTGCACCTCATTATTGCGAAATATTGCGAACGAAGATTTGTTTCCGCAACCGGCGACTGCCGAGCTTTGCTCGGCTGGACAGACGAGGGCGTTTGTCCCTACGCGATTTAGAACTTCACCGCCACTGGTTCGCGATCGGCGGCAGCGGCTTCGAAGAACTGTTTTTGTTGGAAGCCGAACATTCCCGCCAGAATATTGGTCGGGAACGATTGAATCTTCGTGTTGAGGTCGCGCACCACGGCGTTGTAGTAGCGGCGAGCGTTTTGAATCGCGTCCTCGATCTCGCTCAGGGAATTCTGAAGTTGAGTGAACTCCTGTGAAGCCTGGAGTTGGGGATAATTCTCAGCCACCGCAAATAGGCTTTTCAGCGCGCCAGAGAGCTGATTTTCCGCGGCAGCCTTGTCGGCCGGCCCGGTGGCCTGCATAGCCATGGAGCGGAATTTGGCGATGTCTTCGAAGGTGCTTTTTTCGTGAGTTGCATACCCTTTCACGGTTTCGACAAGATTTGGAATCAGATCGTGGCGGCGCTTGAGCTGCACGTCGATGTCGGACCACGCCGATTCCGAGCGCACGCGCAACTGCACGAGGCTGTTGTACATCACGACCAGAAAGATGCCCAACAGAATGACGACTGCTAGAAGCGCTAAGGCCATGCCAATCCTCCTCGATGCGGTTCAATGCGACCTTAGCATAGGGTGGGGCAGGGAACAATGCGCGGTTTGATTCATAAACCTATGCCCTGAATTCCCAGGAAGGCGCAAGAAGAAGACTTTACTGCTTGGGAGCGTAGTAGCCGCGGCGGGCTCGGACTTGCAGATCTTTTTTCATTGTCGTGATCTCGATAGAGCGGTAGCGTCCGTCAGCATCGAAGTCAGAGGGCTTGTAGGAAATCGCGTACTGGCTTCGGAGTTCGTCTTCGATAGATGCGAAGGAGTGGCTGATATCCTTCATCTTGTACGGGAAGAATGCGCGTCCTCCGGTAGCGGACGCGAGGTCATCGAGAACCTTGTCGCCACGCAGAATCAGCCCGCTATCGTCGGTCGAGATGGCGTAGATGAGAACCTCGGCGCGTTGCGCCATTTCGATGGCCTGGGCTCGAGAGTGTTCGCTCTGGTTGTCTTCGCCGTCGCTGACCACGATGATGGCTTTGCGAACGGGATGATCGAACTGTTCGCGCAGTAACTTATCCTGGCAGGCCTTGTAAACGGCGTCATACAGCGCGGTGCCACCGCCATTGCTCAACCGTTCAACGCCCGCGGCGAGCAAGGGGACTTTATCGGTAAAATCCTGAGTCAGGTGACTGTCCTTATTGAAGCCGACGATGAAGGCCCGGTCGTAGCCGGGACGAATGATGTGCTGCAAGAATCCGACAGCGGCTTCTTTCTCGAATCCGAAGCGTCCCTGGACGGAACCGCTGACGTCCATGAGCAGCCCGAGTTCGATAGGTAAGTCGGTCTCACGGCGGAAGTTGAGGATCGATTGCACGGGCTTGTGATCGTCAAGAATGGAGAAATCGGCTTCGTTAAGATTGCGAACAAACTTGCCGTGTCGGTCAGTCGCGATGAAAAGCACGTTGACTTCGTCGACCCGCGCCTTGATGGTGAGCATGGGTTCGCTGTCGTCGGCATCCGTTGCGGAAAGCGCTGAGGAGTCGGCAGCAGCGGTCGAAGCAGCAATCACGTACGGAGTTGTTTGAGCCACTGCGGAAAGGGAAAGACAAGTAAGGGCAACAATCACGAAAGCGATGAGTGCGAATAGGCCGGCGGAGTATCGCAACTGGTTGACCTTGGTCATCACCTTCTACCCAAACCCCGCTGCCCAATTGAGTGCATGTATATCTTGGCCTGCCATATACTTCGATGCACGCCAGGGGCCGAAGATTATCCCCAGATAACTGTAGGCCGCATCTCGGTAGACCTCCAAGTTACAAAAGGAGTACGCAGGGAGTGCTCGCGTTAACCGTAGGCCGGTCAATGGGTTGGGCATTGCGATGATGACGGGCCAAGCATGAGGATGGCTGCCCTACGTCGATGCGGGCGTCGGCGGCCTTCGGACAATATTCAAGGCGGGAAAATTCTCAGGATATTTTTTCATGATTAGACCCACTCTGTGCAAAAACTTCGGCATCCTGCTCGGTCGCATGAACCCGTATTTTGGGATGAAAGCGGCGCTGCCCGCGCCGAGCTACGATGGTAATCTGAAAAGGTAATCTGAAAAGCGCACTGATGGCGAGACCCCAACTTTTCGGCTCCGGAGTCGCGATATGTATTTTGAACAATTTTATTTGACCTGTCTGGCGCATGCGTCCTACATGATCGGGTCGGAAGGCGAGGCCGCGGTCGTCGATCCGCAGCGCGATGTGGACATTTATTTGAAGGCGGCGGACGAACAGAATTTTAAGATCGCGCATATTTTCGAAACTCATCTGCACGCCGATTTTGTTTCTGGACATAAAGAACTAGCCACGCGAACGGGGGCGAAGATCTATATCGGGGCGCGGGCTGATGCTGGATTTCCGCATGTGCCGCTGACTGATGGTTTCGAAATAAAGATTGGAGCGGTGCGGGTGCGCGCGCTGGAGACGCCAGGACACACGCCGGAGAGCGTTTGCCTGGTGATCACAGACGAAAGTAAATCGGCGCAACCTTGCGCCGTTCTGACCGGAGACACGTTGTTTATTGGCGATGTTGGGCGACCCGATCTTTCGCGCACGCATACGCCGCGCGAGCTGGCGGGATTGCTTTATGACAGCCTGCATCGGAAGTTGATGACACTGCCGGATACGGTGATGGTCTATCCGGCGCATGGGGCGGGATCGCTTTGTGGACGGGCGATGCGGGCGGAGCGCTCCTCGACGATCGGGACGGAGCGCCTTACGAACTACGCATTGCAGATCCGCAGTCGGGAGGAATTCGTCTCGCAGTTAACCGCGAACCTCCCGACGCGTCCGGACTATTTTCTGGAGGATGCCGAGATCAATCGCTCGGGTGCGGCGACATTAACGGAGTTGCCCCCGCTGCCGAAACTCTCTCCGGCAGAGCTGCGGGACCAATTAAATCACGGCGCGAATGCGCTGGACGTGCGTGCTGGCGATTTTTTTGCGGCCGCACATGTGCCGAGATCGATCAACATCGCGCTGTCGGGGCAGTTCGCTTCGTGGGCGGGGGGAATTTTGGGCATCCACTCCAAGCCGGTTCTGATCGGCGAGAGCGATGCGCAGATCGAGGAGGCGCGGTTGCGCTTGGCTCGCGTCGGCATCGAAGAACTGCGCGGCTATCTGGACGGCGGCGTGGCGGCATGGGAGCGTGCCGGATTGCCGGTGACGAAGACGGCCGAGATTTCCGCGCAGGACTTGAGTCGGAAATTACGCGATGGCAGTTGGAGCGCCGCGAACGTGCTCGATGTGCGCCGCGAAGGCGAATGGCAAGCTGGGCACATCGCGGACGTGGGATGCAGCGCGCTCGATACTTTTTCGCAAAGACTGCCAGCAATCGATCGCGAGCGGTCAGTCGCGGTTCACTGCAAGAGTGGATATCGCAGCATTATCGCCTGCAGCTTGCTGGAGCGCGCCGGGCATCGCAACGTCGTCAATGTACTCGGTGGCTTCGACGCGTGGCATGCTGCGGGACTTCCGGAAGTTGCGGGGCAGCTTGCGAAGGCGTAGAAAGCCGCCACCTATCAGCTGTCTCATGACATTAACCGCAGCGCCTATTGCAAAGTGGCGGCGTGCGCCCTGGCCAGCAGCACTTCTCTGCGGACCGGAACTTGCGGTAGAGCGGCCATCAGCCGCCGAGTATAGGCGTGGGCGGGTGCTGTGAAGATCTGTTCAGTTGGCCCACTTTCAACAATTTCGCCTTCGTGCAGGATGGCGATGCGCTGACAAATTCCGGCGACCGACGGTAGATCGTGCGAGATGTAGAGGATCGACATTCCGATCTCGCGATTCAGGCGCGCGAATAATTCCATAATTTCCGATTGCGTGATGACATCGAGAGCACTGGTTGCTTCGTCTGCGATCAGGAGCGCGGGGTGGTGCATAATGGCCATCGCAATCAGCACGCGCTGCGCCTGGCCGACACTTAACTGCGAGGCGCGTTTGCGCAGAAAATCAGGATCTTCGACGTCGCTGGTCAGGCTGACGCTTTTCAAAGCAGACTGAATGGCGCGGTCGCAGTCTGCGCTGGTGGCGTTGCGGTCGCTGTGGGCGCGCCAGGCCTCCCTTAATTGTGTGCGAAGCTGCAACGCGGGATTGAGGGAGGCGAGCGGACTTTGAAGAACAAGGCTCAGGGAGCGGCCGCGCTGGTGGCGCAGTTCGCGTTCCGACATGGCGAGCAGATCGGCGCCCTGGAAAATAATGTTGCCTTCTATCGTGGCGCGCTGGCGTCCGAGTAATCCGAGGATCGCCATGGCCAGCGTGCTTTTGCCCGAGCCGCTCTGTCCGACTAGGCCGACCACTTCACCGCGCGCGATATCAAGTGAAATGCCTCGGAGGACAGGCGCTTTGCCGGGGTAGCGGACGGTCAGTCGCGCGGAGAGCAGGCTTGGCGAAGTGTCTGGCGTCGGCGTTGGCATTGTGGTTGTCGTTGTCGTTGTCATGCGAACTCGTTATCGACTAGCCCGCGTCGTCGGGTTCAACGTGATGCGCTCGGCATTCCAGAAAGTTTGCGGGCTGAGGATTCCGGGATCGGCGCCTTGCACTGCGCTCGAGACGGCTGACAACGCATTCTGATTGACCAGGTAAATAAATGGCGCTTGTTCGGCTACGATTTCCTGCACGCGGTCGAAGCTTTCTTTGCGCTTCTTGGGATCGGCGGCGGAGGCTTGCGCGCGCATCAGGCGGTCGATCTCGGCTTCCCACGCGGTTTCCGGAGCCTTCTGTTGCGGATTCCAGGCATGATCTTCAGCCGAGCTCAACCAGATGTTCATCTGTCCGTTCGGATCGAGGTCAACATTTCGGAAGCCGAGCATCGCGGCCTCGTAATTAAACTTCTGCGAAATGCGTTCGATGAGCGAAGGGAAGTCGAGCGTAACGACGTTGACCTTGATGCCGAGCTTGCCTAGATCCTCCTGCACCATGACAGCCATGCGCTCGCGTGGCTTGCTGCTGGCATTGGTGACGATAGAAAACTCGACGGCGTTGCCCGCTTTGTCGAAGAGCGCTCCGTTTTGCAAGCGGAAGCCGTCGGCTTGCAGCAGTTTCAGCGCGTCGTCGGGGCGATAGGGATCGGCTTTGAGTTTGCTGTCAAACCAGAATTTGTTGGCGGGCGAAACCGGGCCGACGGCGGGCTGGGCGTGTCCGTTGAAAACTACGCGGCTCAGATCGTCGCGGTTGATGGCTTCAGAAACCGCGCGCCGGAAATTGGTCGAGCGAAACCAGGCGCGCTTGTATTCGGGAATGGGCGCGGCCGCGACCTCATTGAACCACATGAAATCGGAGTCGAGCGACGCTCCGGCATCGTGCGCGAGACCGGGCGAACTGGCAGCCAGGCGGTCGAAGTAATCGCTGTCAATGACGTTGATGAGGTCAAGTTCGCCGCGTTTGAAGCGCAGCATCTCGACGTCGCGATTCGATTGAATGTCGAGGCGGATGGAGTCGAGATAAGGCAGGCGGCGCCCCTGAGAATCTTTTTTCCAGTAATTGGGATTGCGGCGGAGGAGCAGACTTGATCCCGCTTTATATTCGCCGACCATGAAGGGACCGAGAACCGCGGCTTCTTTTTTCGGAGAGTGCGCCGACATGATTGCGACCTGATCGAAGAGGCGGTCTAGTCCGGCGATGGGCGCGGGGAATGTGATGGCGATCTGGTCGGGCGCCATAATTTTGGTGGTGACGGCGCCGCTGCCGGAGCGGAATGCGTCTCCAGTTGAGGAGTGGAGCGCGGGATCCATGAGGCGCTGCATTGTGAAAGCAACGTCGTCAGCCGAGAATGGGCTGCCGTCGGAAAAAGCGACTCCGCTGCGGAGTTTAAAGATAATCTGCTTGCCGTCTTTTGAGAGCTTCCAGGATTCGGCCAATTGGGGCTCAAGCTCTTGCGTGTGGCGATTCAAGCGCACGAGCACGCCGCCGGTCAGATAGCGGATCGAGAGGGACGAATCGTCGTCGACGAGCAGCGGATCGAAGGTCTTGGGCTCTGCGCGCAGGCAGAAGCGCAGTTCGCCGCCACTTTGCGCGAACGCCGCGCTGCTTAGAGCGAGAAATGCGACGCAAAAAAGAAGTCGTGAAATTGCAGTGAGGTCCGTCTTATTTATTTTCACGCGGTCACCTCTTCGTTCGATAAGAGCAATTGGAATGACGTCATAACGACGATCAGCAATAACAGGGGCACCAGCCGCCATGGTTCTTCGCGGAACGAGATCAGCCCTTCCAACTCGCGCAGCAGGCTTCCCCAGGAAGGCAGCGGTTCGGCAACCCCTAAGCCGAGGATGCCCAGATTGGCTTCACTCAAAATGAAGACTGGAATGGAAATCCAAAATTGCGCGTAGAGAACCGGCGTAAGGTTGGGGAGTACATGAATCAGGAAAAGTCGCGGACCGTGCAATCCCGAGGCGCGTGCCTGCAAAATGAAGTCAGAGTTGCGGAGGGCATCGGCGCTGGTTGAAAGCACACGGGCGGAAGCAGCCCAGCCCAGCAGTCCGAGGATTAGAAATGTAATCAAAACAGAAGTCAGCGGCGAAACATTCAGCGGCAGCAGCGCCCGGACCGTAATCAGCAGAAATAGCCAGGGCAGGGAAAGAAAGAGGTCGGTGAATCCGCGAGCGAGGCGTAGCCAGAATCCGCCAAGATAGCCGGCCAGGCCGCCGACAAGCGCCGCTAAGGCGGTTGAGACGAGCGCCGCGGCGGGCGCCAGCAAGAGCGAGATGCGCGTGCCATAGAGGACGCGGGCGAAGCGATCACGGCCCACTTCATCGGTACCCAGCAGGTGTTGGTGCGAGGGCGGCGCGTCGGGAGTTTCGCGAAATTGTTTGGCGTATCCCGAGGGCGCGATCCAGTTTGCGGCTGCCGACGTCACACACACTACGAGCACCACGACACACGCCAGTTTGCGGGCTCGGGTCATATTACGTTTAAGCCTCGTCACTTTCTCGAATATGTTTGGCGTCTATGTTTCGCTACTCGGTTTCGCGGCTATGACTCGCCGCGCGCCAACATGTAAACCATTACATCGGCCCCTGAGTTGGCCAGCAAGGTTACCAGCGTAACCATCACGGTGAGGTTCACGAGCAAAGGAAGATCGCGGGAGAGCGCTGCCTGCCAGGCGAGTTGGCCGATACCGGGCAATCCGCAAAGAGCTTCGACGGGAATGGCGGCGCCGAGGGCGACGCTGACGGTAATGCCGGCGAGAGCGATCATCTGCGGGCCGGCGATGGGCAGAACGTGGCAGGCGAGGATGCGAGTTTCGCTCAGTCCGCGGGCGCGAGCGGCGGTGATGTGGGGCATCGCGTAGGCTTTCGCGAAAAGGTTGCGCGAATAGCGGTAGATCTTCGGGAAGACGATCAGGGCGATGGCGAGGTATCCGGGAGCATTAAGGATTACGGATAGCAAGGCGAGCACGGCGGCGGGGATGCAGAGGAATGCGCCGCTGATCGTGGTGCCGAAAATTTCAAAGGCTGGCAGACGCCACAGGCAAGCGATAAAGGCTAGCGTTGAGGCAAGTATCCACGCGAGCAGAAGGCCGATGCCAGCGACGCGCAGTGTGACTGGCCAGCGTTCGCGGAGAAGGCTCTGGACAGGCTGGCCAAGGGCATGAGAAGTCCCAAGGTCGCCGCGAAGAGCGTTGCGCAGATAGTTGGCGTAAAAGCGGAGGATGTCATGCTCGCCGGCGCGGGATTGGCGCAAGGCTAGTTGACTTTCAGCGCTGAGCGAGGGATCGAGTTGGCGCTCGTCGGCATCGAAGCCCGGAGCCATGCGCACCAGAGTAGCCGAGAGAAGTCCGCCGATGAGGACGAGCGCCGCGATGGTTGCGAGTTTCTGCGTGAGGCGTTTCGTTATTTTCCACGTCTGCATCTTCGCCGAGGGCAATCGTTCCAGCATCAGTTGCGTCCTAATTTACGGTTGCACCGCGGACACGAGAGGGAGGAACGCTCGTGTCGCGCTCGGTCGCGGGGTCGGAGTGGTGAACCTTCTTCATGGAATACATGCGGCGATCGGCTTCGGCGAGCAGGCGTTCGACATCAAAGCTGTCTTCCGGGCAAAATGCGGTACCGACGCTAAGGCCAACCAGATCGCGTCCCGCAACTTTTCGTCCTGCTTCGATCGCCACTTGGTGAAGGCGGCTCGCCTTTTCGTCGGATGCTTCTGCGCTCAGGCCGGGAGCAACAACCACGAATTCGTCGCCGCCCATGCGCGCGACATAATCGTAGCCGCGACAGACTTCCTGCACGCGATTGGCAAAATCCTTGAGCAGGTTGTCGCCTTCGAGATGGCCGTAGAGATCGTTAATCTGCTTGAAGTTGTCGAGGTCGCAGACCATCACAGCAAGAGTGGTGCCGGTGCGGCGACAGCGCGCCAGTTCACGCGACAGGTGAACGAACAACGAGCGCGCGTTGGGCAGTCCGGTGAGGTAGTCAGTGGTGGCGGAATCCTCGGCCTGCTGATACTTCAGTGCATTCTCAACCGAGAGCGCAATCTTTGAACTGACCGCGAGCAGAATGCGCAGATGATCGGCGGAGAAAGCCTCGGGCTCGCTACGATACATGGCCAGCACGCCGACCACGCCATGAAGACCTTCGAGCGGCACCGCGAGCACGGAGCGCAGGGTGGTGAAGCGCGCCGGATCGCTGACGTAACCTGCTTCCGCCTCAGGATTTTCGTTGATGATGGGCTTGCGCTTCTCGGCGACCCAGCCGCACAGCCCTTCTCCCAACCCGACGTTAAGCGACGAGAGCAGCCGGAAATTATCGCCGCTGACCAGTTCAGGCAGGAGCCGGTTTTCCTTCAGCAGAAACACGACCAGCGAATCGTAGGGAATCATCTTGCGCAGACGCACCGAAAGCACGGAGAGGGTTTCGCCTAGGCTCAGAGAGTTGCCGAGATCCTGGCTGAGTTCGAACATGGTTTGCGCTTCCTGCCGGGCGGAGGCGATCGAGGACAGGAAATCCGTCTCGTTGGATGAGCTGAAAGACGGTGCGGGCTGCTCGAATTCGCCAACGGGCTCGCCCATCGTCTTCGTTCTGGGCTCGGCCGTCGTCGGAGCCACGTCATCCGCGGGGATGGAAACGGCCGTTGATAGGGTAGCCGAATCCGATTGCGCCATCCGCTCGAGGTCATGGTAACGGCGTTGTAACACTTCGACCACCAGCGGGTCAAAAGATGACCCCGACATAGAGGCGACCTTGTCCATCGCAGCGTCGAGCGACATAGCCCCCCGATATTGGCGGTGCGAGGCGAGCGCATCGAGGCAATCGACAGCGGCGAGCACGCGTGCCCCACGTGGAATTTCCTCCCCTTTCAGGCCATCCGGATAGCCGCCGCCGTCCCAATGCTCGTGGTGCGAACGGACGATGGGGGCAACGGGATAAGGGAAAGCCACGCGCTGCAGGATCTCGGCCCCAACAAGAGTGTGGATTTTCATCTTCTCGAATTCTTCCGGAGTCAGCCGGCCCGGCTTGTTGATGATGTGTTCGGGGATCGCGAGTTTGCCAATGTCATGGAGCAGCGCGGCAGCGCGCAACGCCTCGATTTCGTTTTCGGGCAAATTCAATTCTTTGGCGACCTCGACTGCGAACACGCGCACCCGCTGCAGGTGCTGGTGCGACGTATGGTCCTTGGCCTCAATGGCCAGCGCCAAGCTCTCGATGGTGCGCAAGTGGAGCGCGGCCACATTCTCGGCGTGCTTCTTTTCGATCTCGACCTGTTTCTTTTCCGCCGCCAGCTTGGCCAGATAGAGGTGATAAGAGCGATAAACCCAATAGACGAGCGGCAGAATGAGGAGCGATGTTTGCCATCCTACCTTCTTGCTGAGAAAACCCACTGCGAAGACAACGGCCGCACCCACCATGTAGAAGGGGAACGACCAGAAATGGCATTCGGCCCAGACCTTATGAGCCGGCTTGTTCTCGGTGACCGAAATGATGACGGCGACTGGAATCGTATTTGCCAGGAAAAAGATCAGCGAGGTGATGACCAGAAGAGGAAGCGTTCCGGCGCCAAGCACGCGCTGCAGAGAATGATAGGCGAGATACGATAGGACGATGGCATTCGCCATCATGCTGAATACGTTGAAAAGGATCTTGAGCGGGACCCGCTTCTGCCGCGTTCCGAACAGGCACTGCGCCAGAGTAGCGGTGCAGCCGAGGACCAGCGTCTCGGGAAGGTTCAGTTCCAGAATACTGAGCAAAATGAAGAGAAAATTGACCGACATCGTGCCGTCGAGTCCGGGCAACTGAATCTTGAGGCTCGAAGCCAGAACGGCGACAAGCAGGTAGCAGGCGAACCGCGCCGGATCAACACTCTGCCAGTGCCACAGGGCATTTGCCAGCGCCCACATGCCGAGCGTGGCGGTTACTCCGATAAAGAGTTTTGCCCGATTAGACATAGGTCGACGAGTGATTGATCGTCATATTCCGTGCATCTTCACAGCCACGTGGTCACTCTTTGTTACTTTGGTAGGGCCTTGATTCCATGCTAGTTATAACGACTAACTCGATTACCGATGAAATCAGCGCCCAGTTATCACCCAAAACGGCGCGCTCCAGTCATTTTTTGGCTGCTACGTGCGAATTTTGAACGCGGCCTCAGGCGCTAATAGCCCATTCTCAGCGATGGTAGTGCACCTCCAGTGAACGAGATACTTACTGAAGTAACCATGAAATCGGTCATGGCGTGCATCCCTGAGTAGAGTGTGCGTCCTCAAGGTTACTTTAGTGTGAGCTTTGGTACATAACTCCGCTTCGAAGTGGACGGGACTGTGTCAGCATCAGAATGCTTCGCGCAATGGCCGGCGCGCAGGTGCACCCGCTATGTCGGTTATTGAGTTAGCCGGCCTGGCGCGGCGCAAAGCGAAACTCCCCGCTAGCGAACGAAACCAGAATGGCAACTCCATCGAAGGGACCGACCAGCGAAGGCGCGGAGAAATCCATCGCTAACAGTCGAACTGGCCAAAGTGTGCATCGGAGAGACGAGTCTGGTGGACAATCGGTCGCGCCGCTCGGCGGTATGGAGCGGTCTGGCGCCGCCTTAATCTTCGCCGCTGACCTGCATGGCGCGATTACCGGTTGTAGTCAGAGTGTTGAGCATCATGAAGATGCAAAAGGTTTCTCGCTGCAAGAGTTAATCGGGCGAAACTTCGCGGATCTGTTTAGCCGTGGCCAGCCGCCTTCAGTCGCCACCCGAGCTCTAGCTTCGGTTCTCGAGCACGGACAATTCGAAGGCGAACTCCGGTGCCGCACAAAATCCGGCGAGGATGTTGATATTCACTTGCGGTTGACGCTATTGCGCGATTCGCACGCAGCCCCCGCGAGCATTGTCGGATTCGCGGTTGACACCCCCATTGAGAAATCGCCAGCTCAGCTTGCCGGCGCGACCGGCCCGATTCCGCTGGCGCGTCGCGAAATCGACGGCACTCAATTTCTGATTGCCAGCCCGCTCATGCACAAGTTCATGGGCATGGTAGATCGTGTGGCCGGACATACCGAGACCGTGCTAGTAACTGGTGAGACGGGCACGGGCAAGGAATTAGTAGCGCGCACCATTCACGAATCTTCTTATCGCCACACTAAGGTGCTGATAGACATTAACTGCGCAGCCCTGCCCGACAATCTTGTAGAAAGCGAACTGTTCGGCTACGAAAAGGGTGCCTTCAGCGGCGCCGATTCCTCGAAGCCGGGTTTGTTCGAACTGGCCGACAAGAGCACGCTCTTCCTCGACGAAATCGGCGAGTTGCAGCCGCAGATTCAAGTGAAATTGCTGCGCGTACTCGACGGCGCTCCTTACTATCGTTTAGGTGGGCATCGGAAAATCACTGTCGATGTCCGAGTGGTCGCTGCTACTAATCAGGATCTCGAATTGGCGGTGCAGGAAGGTCGATTCCGCAAGGATCTCTATCATCGGCTTAGTCAATTCCAATTGCGGGTGCCTCCGTTGCGCGAGCGTCCCGAAGATATTGCCGCGCTGGCGCGTCATTTCCTCTCGCTGAAAGCGGCCGATAAAGTCTTTACCGCCGATGCACTGGTCACACTGCAGGCTCATCCGTGGCCGGGTAATATTCGCGAACTGCGGAACCTGGTCGCAAAGCTCGCGATGGCTATGGGAGAGCGGCAGATCACTGGCGTTGAGGTTACGGCCGAACTCTGCGGCGAGATCTCGCGCGGCGAAGGCGTGGCCGGAAGGCGCGGCAGCGGCGCTGTGCCGCTCGGCAATCTCGACAACATGAAAGAGCAGATGATCATAAGGGCCCTCGAGGAAACCGGCGGGCATCGCGCCCAGGCTGCTGAGCGCTTGGGAATTTCCCGCCGCACGCTAAGCCGCAAGCTCCGCAAGTATGAGATAGATGTGCCTGCCGGGGATGGTTCGGCAAAGCTCGGTGTCATCAGCGAGGACCAGCAGAAATTCTTTCGCGCCAAAGTCAACATATCGGTGACTTTGAAAAATGCGCACGGCAAAGAATTGCAGGTGCAGGCGCTCAACCTGAGTACAGGCGGCATGGGTCTGGATGTGGTGGCCGATCCAAATGGATTTGCGGGATTGATCGACGTGAGCTTTCTGTTGCCCGATAGCGAAACCGAAATCCGCGCGAAGGGCCGCCTGGCGTGGGCCGATGCCGGCGGCAGAGCCGGCCTGCGCTTTATCGTAATCGAGCCTGCGCTGTTCGGGCAGTTACAACACTGGACAAATAAAAAAATGAAAGACGAAGGATGGGAAATTCCCTCGTGATCTGCCAAGGCTACCGACGAGCCAGAGTACAAGGCCTTCTGTAACCTGTCGTAACACGTACTTTCGTGCGATTCTCATTTTGCCGTTAGAAGCCCATCGACCGCCACCGCAGGGCCAACTCCCGCTGTGGTCGCGGAATCTCAAGTGAGGTCATTTCATGTTGCAGTCTGCCGAACCGAAGTTCTCTCCAAACGCGGCTCCCACCAACAGCTACACTCCGGTGAAGCCGGCTACCTCACCCATGGATCAGGCCAACATCGGCCGCTCGCTCGTCATCAAGGGCGAAATATCGGGTACGGAATCGCTCTTCATTGACGGACGCGTTGAAGGCACCATCAGCTTTCCCGAAAATCGTGTCACCATTGGCCGCAGCGGAAACGTCGCGGCGAACATCGTCGCCAAAGAGCTCGTGATCATGGGCAAGGTGCGCGGCAACGTCGATTGCGCCGACCGGCTCGACATTCGCAGCGAAGGCGAACTCTCCGGCGACGTAATCACGCATCGCATCAGCATTGAAGAAGGCGCGGTTCTGAAGGGCGGCGTCGAAGTACGTCAGTCCGATAAAAACAATCAGAAGCCGCAGTCGCAGAATAAGCCGGAGCCGCCCAAGGCCCTGGCGGCGACCGCCGGCAACGCATAATTTAGCTAAGTTACGATACGACGTTAGAATTCGAAGTCAGAATTCAAGATAGCGATGGAGGGACGGGCAATCTCGCCCGTCCAGCCGGGCGAGGTTGCCCGGCGCTCCATCGATTTCTTTTTGCGGACCGGCGATTTCTTTTTGCAGGAAGGTTTACTTCTTCGGCTTAAAGTCGAGCGACGCCGAGTTCATGCAGTAGCGCAGCCCGGTCGGCCCGGGGCCATCGGGGAATACGTGTCCGAGGTGGGCGTCGCACTTGGCGCAGCGCGCCTCGGTACGACTCATGCCATAGCTGGTATCCGTGAGTTCTTTAATGTTCTTGCGGTCGGCAGCGGCAAAAAAGCTTGGCCATCCAGTGCCCGAATCGAATTTTGTGTCCGAGCCAAAGAGCAGTGCTCCGCAGCAAACGCAATGATACGTGCCGTCATCATGCTTGTTCCAGTACTGGCCGCTGAAGGCGCGTTCAGTGCCGCACGCGCGAGCTACTTGATATTGCTCTGGCGTGAGCTGCTGGCGCCATTCGGCGTCGGTCTTGCTGATCTTGTCAATTTCGGTAAGCTTATCGCTAAGTTTTTCCGTCATATTTATCTCCATCAATAAGATGAAGTAGGGGCAGGAAAGTTGCAACCCGGGCAACCGCGGCATCGGCCAATTTGGCTAGCCAGGATCGAAGAGATAAGGCGGTAACGTCGCTGGCGCAGAGGAGCGGACAGCGAGGCGCGGATTTCTACCTCTTTAGTGGGCCAGCGACTGATGGCCGCCCAGCAACAATCCAATTCCGGCCCGCTTGTGCAACTCGGTCAGCAGGGCGGTGGCGGCGTTCAGGTAGGTTCGGTTGGGATCGGAGGTATCGGCCCATACGGCCTCATACACAATCTTTGCTGCTTCTTTTACGTCCATGTGCAGCGCGGCTTCCATGAGATCGGCCTGCTGGCGGACCTCGCTGTAACAGGTATGGCAAACGGCAGCAGGTTCGGTGGCTCCGCTATGCTGATGCTCGAGAACGCAACGGAAAGTCGCCGCGGCATTAATCTGGGTGTGCGAGGCAAAGGCCTGAGACTTAAGTTCTTTGAGAAAGCGCTCGCGCTCGTCGTCGATCGGTGCGATAGCTGGAAGCGGCGCGGCGGCCTGCGCGGCAGGCGGGGGTGCGACACTGATGTGGGCCACGGGCGCCGTCGGCGATACGCGCTCAGGCGAATTGCAAATCGGGCAGGCGGGTAGGTCGGCGGTATAGTACGCGTGGCAATGCGAACAAGGCAGCCCATAGCCAATCGCCTTTTTCTCAGGTCCTGATGCGACTTGCTTCGGACCCGTAGGCGGCGTAGCCCGCTCTGGAGTCGAGAGGACAGCCGGGGTAGCGGATTTTTGCCGGGCTGGTTGCGCAGCGCTGCTTTCCATGGTTCCTTCCCTTCGCCGAACTGGCGGTCACTGGGCACGCGGCGCGTCCAGCGCCGTGTTTGACTCTCGATAGTTTAAGTTGGTTGATCGCCGGAAGCGACGCACGCCGGTGCATGCGGAGTATGTCCAATGGTGCATGTCGCCCCGGTTCATGCCCCGCCAGCTACTTCGACGAAGTGATTAGTCGCACCAACTCCTGCATGCGGGCGCGATAAAGGTTCTGGCTGGGGTCCATGCGGGAGGCGATTTCGAGTTCGGCGAGCGCCTCTTCATTCTGGTTGAGGGCCATCAGGCAAGCAGCCAGGGAATAGTGATTTAGGGCGCTGGGCTCCAGCCGGAGCGCCTCGCGAAATTCTTTTTCCGCTTCTGCCAGTTGCTGAGTATTGACGAGTGCAGTCCCGAGAAAGTGATGGCCCAGGCCAGACTCAGGATTGAGCGCAATCGCCTGGCGGAGTACCTCGACGGCCTCCTGATCCCTGCCCGAAAGCAGTAGCGCCTGGCCGAGGACGCGGTGCTCGGCGGCGCCAGCGGGATTGACGGCGATGGCTGCTTTTAACTCACGAATGGCCGACGGATAGTTGCGTTTCGACATGTAGGCGCGGGCGAGGCAATTGTGCCCGCCTTCCCACTCCGGATTCTGCCGGTATAGTTCGCTGAATTCCGCGATTGCGCCATCAAACTCTTCCTTGTCGCAAAGCGTGTTTCCGAGATTGTTGCGGATGCTGGCTTCGTCCGGCCGAAGGCGCTTGGCTGCGCGATATTCAGCTATGGCCTCGTCGAACTTGTTCTGATCGTGCAGCACCACGCCAAGATTGCTGTGCGCCTCCCAAAAGTCTGGACGGAGGCTGAGGGCGTGACGATAGGCGACGGCGGCGCGCCGTAAATCTCCGGCATCGCGATAAGTGATACCGAGGTCGAAATAGACGTCGGCGTTTGCGAGCGAGCCGGCCGGTTCCCGCTGAAGGGACTCGTTGAACGAATGCACAGCTGCATCGTATTGGCCGTTGGCATAGAGCGCGAGCCCGAGAAAGCGATGGGCCTCGGCATTCGCGGGATCCATGCTGAGCGCAGTTCGCGCCTCGGCGAGCGCGTTATCGGGATCTTCGGTGCGGTAAAAGAGATAAGAAAGCTGATTGTGGATTTCAGGGAAACCCGGCATGAGGCGCGAGGATTCGGTAAATTCATCAAGCGCCTCGTCGAAGCGATCTTCCCTGCGCAGGATGGTTCCGAGAACAAAATGTAACAGCGCGAAATTTTGCGAACCATCCATCGCCATATTCTGCGGCGAGCCTTGGCCAGCCACTGGTCGATCGCGCAACAGGTCGCGAAGTTGTTTTTCCGCCGTATTGAAATTGTTGTCGTGAGCCATAGCCGCGACATGTGCGGCTGCACTCTGGCAGCCGCAGGGCGCGCCGGCGGGCGCATTGCGAGCTGAAGTATGATCAGGGCTCCGACGGCCGAGGCTCTCGATTAATCCGGCGTCGGCTCCCGCCTGTTGCAGAGCGCGAGCACACTGGGTGGCGGCGTGGCAGGAAAGACTCTGGGTAGCGCCCAGCGTTTGCGTAAGCCGTTCGATGCGCGCGCTCGAGATACCGGCTGCCAGCCACCAGAAAACGTTGTCAGAAGCGGGCGTGGCCGCAACTTGATCAGCCTGCGCAAAACCTCCCGCTAACAAAAGCAGAACCCAACCCCGGAAACAGCGTTTCACAAATCCCCCCAGCGTTCTCTTGGCGGCGCGCGCGAGTTGCCCTTTGCCAAAATAGTCTGGAGTCGTGCTCGCCGATAGGTCACGGAGGTAATCTTCGGGGACTCCAGCCGATGCGAAAGAGCACTGCCGAGGCCTAACCGGCAAGACTGGCAACGGTTGGTTGGGGTACACTACCGCAAGATGCTGCCCGGTGTGTGCGGTCCGCATGTCCGATCGGAGGGTTTATGTTTGAGGGCTTGTTTCAACCCATGCACCTGTTGGTGATCCTCGTCATCGCATTGATAATTTTTGGCCCAAGAAGATTGCCGGAGTTGGGCAAAGGGTTGGGCGATGGCATCCGCGCACTTAAAGAAGGTATGAAGGATCATAGTAATGATGCCAAGGTTGAAGCCAAGTCGGAGAGCAGGTCCGATGTCAAAGCCGATGTCAAAACGCCGGAAAACAATCCCGAAAATAAGGCCTGAGTCGAAGGTACGGCCGTTCCCGCACACCCCAATCGAATTTTAAAAAACCTGAATGGTGCTGGGGGTAGTTGAGGGAATTTCCATTGCCCTTGCAACCTTCGGGACGGAATTCACTTCTACTGTTAATCACGCACTGATGTTAATCGCGCACTTAATCGTGATCTGTCAATCATGGAGGAGGTTCTAGTGCATTTGAAATCTCTGGCAGCTATTCTTATTCTCCTCACCATTCCGGCATTCGCCGATCAGGTCGTCTTAAAGAATGGCGACCGGCTTACCGGCTCGATCACCAAGTCCGACGGCAAGCAACTTGTGATTAAGACCGACTACGCCGGAGATGTGACTGTCAAGTTTGACGCCATCCAAAGCATCACCTCGGCGGGCGATTTGAACGTTAGCGAGGGCAAAAAAACGGTGGTCGGTCCCGTGACCACGAGCGGCGCTGATCTGATAATTACGACCAAGGCTGGAGGTACGGCCGAAGTGCCGATGGCCTCAGTTACAACCCTCCGCAGTCCGTCCGAAGAGGCAGCCTATGAGAAGAGCCTGCACCCGGGCGTGCTGGAAGGTTGGAAGGGCGGCCTGAATCTCGGTTTTGCCGTCACCACGGGCAACAGCGAAACCAAGAATCTGAATGTCGCCTTTAATGCGGTGCGCACCGGACTTCACGACAAACTGACCTTGTACGCCAACTCGATTTACGCGGTGAATGACAAGGTTGTGCCTCCGCAGACTGGGCCCCAAACCACAGCGAATTCTACCGGAGGCGGAGCCGTCTACAATCATGACTTCACCCCGCGCATCTTCTGGTACGTGAGCGGTGATTTCTTTGCCAACTCGCTGCAATCCTTGAATCTGCGCTCGATTCTAGGGGGTGGCGCCGGCGTGCACCTGATTAAGAATGCTGTTACCACGCTAGATTTTCTGGCCGGATTGAACTACACCCACGAAAGCTTCGGCGATGTGCCCAGCCCCAATCCGCCGCCGGCGACTTACTCGTACAGCAACAGTTTGGCGGCCTTGACCGTGGGGGACACGTTCTCGCACAAGTTAGGCAAAAGCACAGTGATTACTCAGACCTTCCTGCTCTATCCCGACCTCAGCAAGACCGGCGAGTATCGCGGCACTTTCGCTTTGGGGACGGTGACCAAACTCAACAAGTGGCTGGGTTGGCAGAATTCCTTCGGCGATGTATTTGATACGAATCCTCCGGCCGCGCTCCCCCGCATCGAGAGGAATGACGTACAGATTTCGACGGGGTTGAATATCGCGTTCACACACTAAAGGTCCGATCGTTGACACTTGGGGCCGTATAGACGAACGTGGGCCCTGCCGCTCAGCCAGCGAGTCTGCGCTCTTTGTTATCCTTGCCGCGTGCCGCGAACCTTCCTGATCGATACCGATACCGCGTCTGATGACGCGGTCGCCCTCATCATGTCGCTCCGCTCGCCTGACGTTCGCGTGGTTGCAATAACCACGGTTGCCGGGAATGTCCCGGTGATGCAGGCGACGCGCAACGCTCTCTACATCGTTCAGCTATGCGGCGCAAACGTGCCGGTCTATGTCGGAGCTGATAAGCCGCTGCTGCGTACTTATCAGGATGCGACCTGGTTTCATGGCCGCGACGGCCTCGGAGATCACGACTATCCCGCGCCTCGTCAGTCGGCTGCAACCGGGCATGCCGTCGATGCCATCATCGAGACGATCGAAGCGAATCCCGGAATCGTCCTCGTCACGCTCGGGCCACTGACCAACATTGCGATGGCGCTGGCGAAAAGGCCGGACATCGCCGCGCTGGTCTCCCGCTGCATAATCATGGGCGGCGCGCCGTGTTGCGAAGGCAACGTAACTCCGGCGGCCGAGTACAACATCTGGGTCGATCCCGAAGCCGCGCGCATGGTCATTTACAGCGGTTTGCCCATTGAACTGGTGGGCTGGCAGCTATCGCGCGGCGAGGCGGTGATCCGCGACCATGACATCGCTCACATTCTCGGATTCAACACCACGCTGGCGAACTTTGCCATCGAATGCAACAGCCACGCGCGGCATGCCTATAAGCTGCAGACGGGCGAGGATGGTATTTGCCTGCCCGATCCAGTGGCGATGTCGATTGCCCTTGATCCCGCGGTAGCAACGGAGTGGAGCGACCACTACCTCGATGTTGAGACGCAAAGCGAACTGACACGAGGCATGACCGTAGTCGATCGGCTGAACGTCGCCGCCGACCAGCGGAATCAGGCCGTGTGGGCGCCAGCCCTGGAGAAGAAATGCAAGGCCAAAGTCTGCTGGACGCTTGATAACCGGCGGTGGAAGGAAGCGCTGTTTGGGGCGCTGCGGTAAGCCTTCATCACTCAGGATGATATATTGGCCTCTCTCGGAGGTACGTCACATGTCTCGAACCGTCCGCTGCGGTCTGATTCAGGCGAGCAGTGCGCTGGGCGCGAACCGTCCGCTGCCAGACATCAAGAAAGCAATGATCGATAAGCATCTCAAGCTCATCGACCAGGCGGCGAAAAAGAAAGTTAAAATACTCTGTCTTCAGGAACTCTTTTACGGTCCTTATTTCTGCGCCGAGCAAGACGTTCGCTGGTACGACCTCACTGAGCGCGTTCCCGATGGCGCGACCACGCAATTGATGCAGAAAATCGCGGCCAAACACGGCATGGTGATCGTCGTCCCCGTCTACGAGGAGCAGATGCCCGGCCTGTATTTCAACACCGCTGCCGTCATCGACGCGGACGGAAAATACTTGGGCAAGTACCGCAAACACCACATCCCGCACGTGCATCCCGGATTTTGGGAGAAGTTCTATTTCACGCCCGGCGATATGGGCTATCCCGTGTTCAAAACGAAGTTTGCGCGAGTCGGCGTCTACATCTGTTACGACCGTCATTTTCCCGAGGGCGCGCGCGTCCTCGGACTAAATGGCGCGGAGATTGTTTTTAATCCTTCAGCGACGGTGGCGGGACTATCGGAATATCTTTGGGAACTAGAGCAACCGGCCCACGCAGCAGCGAACGGATATTTCGTCGGCGCCATCAATCGCGTCGGACGGGAGAAGCCGTGGAATATCGGTGAGTTTTACGGCAAGAGCTATTTCTGCAATCCGCGGGGAAAGATTATCGCCCAAGCCAGCCGCAATAAAGATGAGGTGCTGGTCGCCGATCTCGATCTCGACATGATCGAAGAAGTGAGAAGGGTCTGGCAATTTTATCGCGATCGGCGTCCGGAAACTTATGGTGCGCTGACTACGCAGACGGGCCAATCGACGGCCGCGGACTGAACAAGAAATCTTCATCTCACTTTTTCTTTGACATCCTCAGCGAAGCGAAGGACCTGTGCATTTGACACAACCGGCTTCCATGTCCACATCTTCACGAATCGAATCCAGCCCGCTCTACAACGCCGACCTCGCGCCCGCCACCATCGAACGCCGCACTTGGGGCACTTACAGCTTCGCCGCGCTCTGGGTATCGATGTCAGTCAACATTCTCACCTACATGTTGGCGGCCAGCCTCATCCAGGGGGGAATGAACTGGCGCCAGGCTGTCGCCACCGTGTTTCTAGGCAACACCATCGTTCTCATCCCGATGCTCTTGAACTCCCATCCCGGCGCCCGCTACGGAATTCCGTTTCCCGTGCTCGCCCGCGCTTCTTTCGGAGTGCTCGGCGCAAACATCGCCGCAGTCTTGCGCGCTCTCGTCGCCTGCGGATGGTTCGGCATCCAAACCTGGATAGGCGGCGAAGCCATCAACACGCTGATCACCACCCTGGCGCCTGCCTGGGGCCAAGTCGCGCACGGCGCCGCAATCTGCTTCCTCGCATTCTGGCTCATTAATCTCGCCGTTATCCTCAAGGGCATCGAGTACATCCGGTTTCTGCAAGGAATCAGCGCCCCGGTTCTTCTGGCCGTCGGCTTGTTGCTGCTGGCGTGGGCCTATAAATCGGCTGGCGGATTCGGTCCCATGCTCTCAGCGCCCTCGCGCTTCGTCACCTTTTCCGATTTTCTGAAATTCCTCATCCCGGCGCTCAACGGAACAGTCGGTTTCTGGGCGACCGTTTCGCTCAACATTCCAGACTTCACACGCTTTGCCCGAAGCCAACGCCAGCAGGTAATCGGCCAGGCCCTCGGCTTGCCCACAACCATGACCCTGTACTCGCTGATCGGAATCCTGGTTACCTCGGCGACGGTGGTGATTTACGGCACCGCAATCTGGGATCCGGTGCAACTGCTAAGCCGCTTTCACTCGCCGTTCGCCGTCGTGATTTCGTTGCTGGCAATTTTGCTGGCGACTTTGAACGTAAATATCGGCGCTAACGTCGTCTCTCCGGCCAATGATTTTTCCAACCTGTGGCCTCGCAAAATTAATTTCCGCACCGGCGGCATAATTACCTGCTTCATGGGCATCGTGCTCATGCCGTGGAAGCTGCTCTCCGACTATGGCACCTTTATCTTTGGCTGGCTCGGCGGCTACGCCGCCTTCCTCGGTCCCGTGGCGGGCATCATGATCTGCGATTATTTCGTAATCCGCAGGCGCGTCCTCGTCGTCGACGACCTTTACCTGCGCGGTGGCATCTACGAATATTCGCGCGGCTTCAACTGGTTGGCCGTCCTGGCGCTGGCCTTGGGAGCGGGCACGGCGCTCGTGGGATTAGTCATCCCCGCGCTGCGTGTCTTATATAGCTATTCGTGGTTCGTCGGCTTTGCCGTTTCGTTTGTCGCTTACTACGCACTGATGAATTTGCAACGGCAGCCAGAGATGCCGAAGGTGAAAACCGCGGCGTGAATCTACCGCAACCTCGTTATCAATTCGCCGAACGGCTCAGAGCCAACGTTCCATGTCCCTTCAAACGGATTATCCAAGTCGGTCAGCACAAAGTGTGCGAAGAACAGCAACGTGGTTGTGATTGCAATCGAAACTATCCCCAGAGCCGCAGTGCGAAACGGATAAAAGAAAAGTAGAAACAAAATCGTCGATGCGGTCAGCGTCACAAACAGAAAAAGTGTTTGCGGCATTCTTTTTGCGCTGAACGATAGTCTTTCGTCCCGATGTGCGCTGGCCTGATTGGCAATGTCGAGAAGCCGCTCGTATAGAATGCTTTGCGTGTCGTTTTCCGGCGCTATGTTAGTTACGCTGGAAATCACTTCGTGAAAGAGTCGGTCGGTTTTCTCGGTCGCCTCATTGTTAGAGAGCGCGCTCCATTCCGTCTCGATAACAGCCCGTGCATAGATCTTCACGGCTCGAACCATCGGCTCGCGAGTTGTCTCTTTCAGCTGGTTGCTGAAGAGCAGCAAGTCTTTTAAAGCTCCCGATTCCTTCCGAATCTCATTCTCTACCGAGGTGAACTGTCCCCAGATCACATAGGTGGCGAATGCGTAGACAACGCTATAGAGCGTCCCGATGATCTGGAGAAGGGCAGCTAATCCCTCAGTATCATTCAGAAAAAGCTTCTGAAACCCCAGCAGCCAGAGAGCCCCATACATAGATAGCGGCCGCGCCGGCAACCAGCTTCGCGCCCCGAACGCGAGTTGCCGAGGGAATCACGTCGAACGCCATGCTAGAAATCCCCGTCACGAGAGTTACGAGACAAATCTACAGCAAACTCCAGCCCCGCTGTACGTGGTTCTCCAGATAATTTCCGCCGTCATAAACATTTAAAGCCAGTCCCCGCATCTTAGTCGTGCGAGGTGCCTTATTAAGAACCTAACGCTGATCGGTGCATGTCTGTTGATCCTGCTGGGAACCGCTCTAGCCCGCCGGGGAGGCAAGGACGCTGACGATACGATCACGGTGCTCGGTTGTATTCAGCGCTCGCAGCAGAACTACATGGTCACCAATAATCGCGGAACCACTTACCTTCTCGACGGCGTAGGAGATGAACTCAGGGGCGAAGTCGGTCACACCCTCGAGGTGAAGGGCAAGTTGATTGAGCCTCAGAAGCCGGCAGGGCATCCTGCCGCGCAAAACTTCCGCACCAGCGATAATCCAGGGAATCAGTTATCGATCCTGAGGGTTGCGAGCGTCATCGACCATGTGCATCGGCTGGGCAATAGCTGCCCATCGCAATGAATGCAATAAATTAAGGAAGCGCGCCGCGCGACCGCTCCGCAACTTAGCTCCGCCGAAATGCGGGCAGGACCTGCTTTTTGTATGCTTCGAGCGTGTCTTCTTCATCCCCGCACATCAGATAAATATTGAACTGCGTCACTCCCACGCGCGCGAGCGCCCGAATCTTTTCAATGTGCGCTTCCGCGGGACCAAGCAGGCAGAACCGATCAGTCACCTCATCGGAAACAAAGTTGCGGTTAGTGCTGTCCACCTCGCAGTGATGCAGGTAGTCGTACGCTCCGCGATCCCGTATATAAGAGGTTAGAGCGGGCGGAAGCTCCTCCGGCTTGTAACGCGAAACCAGATCGACAACGTGATTCGAAACCAGGGCAGGGAACCAGCGCACCCGTTCGCGGCCGACGTTCAAGTCGTCGGAGACCCACACCGGCGCGGCCGACATGATCTCGATTTTGCGCGCGTCCCGGCCCGCAGCCTCGGCGCCTTTCTTTACGAAACCGACGCACCACTCGATCAAATCCGGATCGGCGAACTGAAGAATAACCCCGTCGGCAATTCGGCCCGCCAGTTCGAGCACCTTGGGTCCATATCCCGCGACCCACACCGGCGGAACTCCAGCCGTCGCCCAGGTGAGCCGCGCCATCAACCCTTCATATTCCGTTTCCTTTCCGCCCGTTAGATTGCGGAAAGCGTTCACTGCCTCTTCTAACTGCGCCGACGTGACGGGCTTCTTGCCCAGCACGCGTCGCGAACTGTCGCCCCGCCCGATCCCCAGTTGCATGCGCCCGCCGGAAATTAAATTCAGCGTAGCAAACAAGCTCGACGTGACCGTGATGTCGCGCGTCGCTGGATTCGTCACACAAGTGCCAAGGCGCATGTGCTTGGTATTCGTCGCCATCAGCGTAAGCATGGGATAAGGCTCCAGCCAGAGGACGTGCGAATCGAAGATCCAGCCATACTCGAAGCCGGCTGCTTCCGCCTGTCGTGTGAGCGCGACGATACGGTCTACGGTCATGTCGGGCTTGATGGTGATGCCGAAACGCATGGTGTCTCCCAGGTACAATCTTTTACCGCCAAGACGCCGGGAAAGGCTTAAAGAAGTGAAAACCTAAATTCGACAGCGCTATGATTGGCGGCAAACAATTCAGGTCATTACGGCCCAATGCAAAAAAGAATTTCTCGGCGAACTCTGCGTCTTGGCGGTGAATTCTCCTGTTTCGCGTCCGCTACTTAGTTCCGGGAGTTTAGCATAAAATCTCTACTTCGCCGCCAAAGGAGAGCCGACAAATGGGCTTCGATACCATCATCGCAAACGGCCGCGTCGCCACCGCCACCGATACATACACCAGCGACGTCGCGATCAACGATGGCAAGATCTCTGCTGTCGGCCAAAGCTTACCCCGCGAGAGTGCGGGAAAAATAATCGACGCGGCGGGCAAGTACGTTTTCCCCGGCGGAATCGATGTCCATACTCACCTCGACATGCCCTTCGGCGGCACCACCAGCGCCGACGATTTCGAGACCGGAACCCGCGCCGCGGCCTTCGGCGGCACCACAACGCTGATCGATTTCGCCATCCAATACAAGGGCCAGACGCTGCGCACCGCTTTCGATACCTGGATGCAGAAGGCATCCGGCAAAGCGGTTTGCGATTACGCCTTTCACTGCATCATGACCGATCTGAGCGGAGCGCAACTTGACGAAATGAATGCCTTGGTCCGCGAAGGCGTTACCAGCTTCAAATTATTTATGGCGTATCCCGGCGTCTTCATGCTCGACGATGCCAGCATTTTCAAAGCTCTGCGCACGACCTCAAAGAATGGTGGCCTGGTCTGCATGCACGCCGAAAATGGTGGCGCGATTGACGTGATAGTGCAGCAAGCTCTAGCCGAAGGAAAGAAAGCTCCGAAGTATCACGCTCTAACTCGCCCAACGACAGCCGAAGCGGAAGCCGTCTCGCGTGCCATAGCGCTCGCCGAAATGGCGGGAGCGCCACTCTACATCGTCCATTTGAGCTGCAACGAGGCCCTCGAAAAAGTTCGCGAGGCTCGCGACCGCGGCCTTCCGGTTTATGCGGAAACCTGCCCACAATATCTTTATCTTTCGCTCGAAAATATGGATGCGCCAGGATTCGAAGCAGCCAAATACGTCTTCACTCCACCGCTGCGCGAAAAATGGCATCAGGAAAAATTGTGGAATGGATTAAAGCGCGATCACCTGCAGGTAGTTTCCACGGATCATTGCCCGTTCTGTTTCAAAGAGCAAAAAGAATTGGGACGCGACGACTTCACCAAGATTCCGAACGGTGGTCCCGGAGTCGAGCACCGCATGAGCCTGATCTATTCCGGCGGAGTCGGTGGCGGCCGTTTCAGCGTCAACCGTTTCGTCGAGCTCGTTTCGACCATGCCGGCAAAACTCTTTGGCCTGTATCCGCGCAAAGGCACAATCGCGGTAGGCAGCGACGCCGATCTTGTTATTTTCGATCCCAATCGCAAGCACACCATCAGCGCCAAGACGCACCACATGCGCGTCGATTACTCGATGTTTGAAGGAATTGAAGTGACCGGGATGCCCGACACCGTGCTATCACGCGGCCGCGTGGTAGTTGAGGGAAATAAATTTCTGGGACGTCCGGGCGCAGGAGTATTTTTAAAACGCGCCTTGTACACGCAGCCCTAGTTCAGCGAAACACCGAGGCGGGAATCCCGCCAGCTAATGCTTCTCCCCCTGCTCAACAAAAAACTTCCCGGTTTCCCCCGCCGAAAAATAGCGCGACGTCACCGTCTTCTTGCGCGTAAAAAACTCGACCGCATCCCAGCCATGAACATGCAGGTCGCCGAAGAACGAATCCTTCCATCCAGAAAAAGGAAAATAAGCCGGCGACGCCGCCACACCAATATTCACGCCCACCATGCCAACTTCGATTCGCCGGCTGTATTCCCGCACCGCCGCGCCGTTCTCGGTGAAGATTGAAGTGCCATTGCCCCGCGGATCGCTATTCACCAGCGCAATCGCCTGTTCGAGCGTGTCAACATGCATCACCGAGAGCACCGGCCCAAAAATTTCATCCCGCGCCGCGCGCATCTCAGGCGTCACCTTATTCAAAATCGTCGGGCCTACGAAATTTCCTCCTGCCGGAACTCCCCGAGGACGCCGCCCATCCACCAGCAGCTCCGCGCCTTCTTTCACGCCAGTCTCGATTGCATCGTGAATGCGCTCGCACGCGGCGCTCGAAATCACCGGACCGAGGCTCGCCTTCGCGTCCATGCCATCGCCTGCAACCAGCTTCTGCGCCGCCTCTTTGAGCGGGCCCATAATCGCCGCCTGCGCCGAGCCAACCGTCACCAGCACCGATCCCGCCATGCAGCGCTGACCGGAAGCGCCAAAGGCGCTGCCGAGAACGTTCGACACTGTCTTATCGACCACCGCATCTGGCATGACAACCATATAATTTTTCGCGCCGCCCAGAGCCTGTACGCGTTTTCCTTTTTCCGCCGCGCGCCGATAAATATATTTCGCAGTGTTCACCGATCCCACAAACGAAACGGCGTTAATCCCCGGACTGTCAAGAATCGCGTTCACCGCATCATGCCCGCCATGCACCATGTTCACCACACCTTTTGGCAGGCCGATTTCTTCGAAGATGTGAAACATCAGCTCCGCCGTCAACGGAACCTGTTCCGACGGCTTCAACACAAACGTATTCCCGTAAACAATCGCGAAGGGCAGAAACCACATCGGCACCATGGCAGGAAAATTGAAGGGCGTTATCGCCGCGCACACCCCAACCGGCTGGCGAATGGTTTCAGTATTAATGCCCCGGGCGACGCCTTCGAGAACGCGCCCCTGCATCGTCATCGGCGCGGAGCAAGCCACTTCGAGCACTTCGATCGTCCGCGAAACCTCGGCGCGCGCATCGGAAAGCACCTTGCCCCCTTCGCGCGTGATCGACGCTGCGATCTCGTCAATGCGCTGCCGGAATTTCTCGCGCAGAGCATAAATAAATTCCGTACGTTCGCCGACGGCGCGCCCGCGCCAGTCAGGCAGCGCCGCGTTAGCGGCGGCAACTGCTTCCTCCACCTCGACAGATCCAGACAACGGGACCCGCGCCAAAACCGCGCCGCTAGACGGATTAGTGACATCGACAAATCCGGGCGCCTGCGCGGCAGCCCAGCGCCCGCCTGCGTAATTCGCGAGCACTCGCGTCGAAGCGGTATTCCCGGAAACAGCGCCCCGGTCGCGGTTCTTGCCGTGCGTGATGGTATCGTCCGAAGTCAAATCGGTCAGAATATTCGTTTCGCCCATGGCTGCCCTTTCGTCTACGCTGCGATCTGTTTCCCACTCGCTTCGCTTTGCGCTCCTACCCGCTGACCAGTTCTTACCGCCAAGTGCGACTCATAGACAGCCCACTAGCTGTTCGCGGAGAGAGCCCGTAAACACCCAAGCTTATCGCGTTCATTTTACAGGATACGGTTCGCAGTCGTACTCTGAGACATCATCTCCAGCCCGCACCAGAGTCCTCGCTTGGTGCTAAAATCTTTGAGGTGTAGGCGCGTAGCTCAGTTGGTTAGAGCGCTACCTTGACACGGTAGAGGTCAGGAGTTCGAGTCTCCTCGTGCCTACCATATCTTTCAACCAGTTAGAAAACCCGTCCAAAAATCTGGATCCAATCTGGGTCCAACTGAGCGCCCCAACTCCAAGTTGACGTCACGGAATGTCTGAACCGCAACGCTATCGATCGCTCGCATTGCGTGCGCCAGGGCTATTGAATCGAATGAGGGTGGTTTTGCGTGCCTACGCTCTGAAACCAATGCAGGATAGTTGGCGAAAATCGATTGAACACGCGGCGATCGCGAACTTGGTACACTGACGTTCCGCGCCGAGTTTTTTATGCGTTCAACGTCGTGAAACTTCGGCTTGCCGTCAGATGTGGTGCGCGGCAGGGGATTCGCCTACTAGGCACGACCTCGCGGGCTCAAGTCGACAGACTCACCGCTCGTTGAAGGGTTGGTTTTCTGAATTCTCTTCGTGAGGTATAGGCATTGATTTCACTCCAAAGGGACCCTCGCCGGTTGTGGGTGGTGGCGGGCGTGGCCGGGCTTACGTTGCTCTTCGCCGTCCACCTCGCACTGATCTCGCGCGCGAACACCATTACATGGGATGAGCCCGACCATGTCTATTCCGGATATATGTCGTGGCATGGCGATTTTGGCTTGAATCCCGAGCATCCGCCCCTGGTCAAGTTCGTTGCCACTGTGCCTTTACTTCCCATGCAACTGAACGTTCCAGAGATGCAAGATCGTCCTTACCGGCTGCAGGCGGTTCTCGGTGGAAGAGATTTCATCTTTCACAACGACGCCGACAAGATGGTGTTTCTCGCGCAGATGGCAGCTTCAATCTTCACGCTGCTGTTGCTGGTGATCGCGTTTCTCGCGACGCGAGAGATGTTCGACATCACCGCGGGCTTCCTTGCGCTCGGGCTTCTGGTGTTTGATCCGACCCTGCTCGCCCACGGAGCGCTGGTAACTACCGATGCGGCGCAAGCCTGCTTTTTACTAGCATCGATCTATGCGTTTTACCGCTATGTACAATTGCCATCCGCGGGCCGGCTGATGATTACCGGGGTTGCCGTCGGACTGGCGTTGGCGTCCAAGCACAGCACGGTCCTTGTCTTTCCCATGCTCTTGATTCTCGCTGGAATCGAGATATTCCGGCGAGAGTCGGCGAACAGCGGATCGCAACTGGCTTTGGAACGCACGGCGGGTAAACGCGCCGCTCGCTATGCTACGGCCCTGGTGATCATCGGTCTCATGTCAGGTGCAATTCTGTGGGCGGCTTATGGCTTCCGCTATGCGGCGCGCGGGAACGGGTTGCAGTTGAATCCGCCGATGGAGGCGCAACTTGCCAAAGTTCCGAATCCTACGCAAGCCAAAGTGCTTCACGAATTCGCCCGGTTTCACTTGCTCCCCGAGTCTTACATCTACGGCTTTGCGCACGTATTATTCAGCGCCGACGACTTCAACAGCTACCTCTTCGGCAAAGCCTATCCGCATGCCGTCTGGTTTTACTTTCCAGCGGCCATGCTGGTGAAATCGAGCCTCACATTCCTGATCCTGCTGGCGATTAGCGTTTGGGTGATCGCGAGCGGGCGGCTGCAAAAGAGGCGCGAAGTCCTGTTTCTGCTGATCCCGCCGCTCATTTATCTGGCTGTATCGATGAAGGGCGGAATGAACATCGGCATTCGCCACATTCTGCCCGTCTACATCTTTCTTGCGATCCTGATCGCGGGCGCGGTCTCCGTGCTGATTAAGAACAGCCGCCGCTGGAGGTATGCGGTCGTACTTCTGCTGGTCTTCCAGGCAATCTCGGTGACGCGCGCATTCCCCAACTGCATTGGCTATGCGAACGAAGCCTTCGGTGGTCCAAAGAATGTTTGGAGGTACGTGAGCGATTCGAGTGCGGACTGGGCGCAGCAATTGCATGCCGTGAAGCGCTACACCGACGAGCGCCACATACAAAACTGCTGGTTCGTTTACTTTGGGACCGGTGTGATTGACTATGACTACTACAAGATCCCGTGCAAGCTGCTTCCGACCATAGAATCAATCTGGCTGGGCACGCTCTCCGATGCTACTCCTGCGATCGAGGGTCCCGTGTTCATCAGCGCAGTCAATCTCACGGGATTCGAATTCGGCCCGCCTCCGCTCAATCCATATGAGCAGTTCAAAACGTTGAAGGCCGCCGATGCAATCGATTCCAGTGTCTTCGTGTACGAAGGACGCTTCGAGATTCCACTTGCGGCGGCGTTGGCGGACACACAGAAGGCAGGTGTGTTTCTTGCTGGCAAGAGATTGCCCGAGGCACTGCAGGAAGCACAACAAGCTGTGGCTCTCGCCCCCGACTCGGCCGAAGTGAACGCACAGATGGGCAGAGTGCTGGATGCGCTCGGCAGACGAGAAGAGGCTCGCCCTTACTACGCAACCGCGCTGCAACTAGCTCTTACCAAGCAGCCAGGGTTTCAGCACTGGCTGGTCGCGCCGCTCAAACAGCGCCTTGCGGCAGAAGATGACCGCGCACAAAAAGGGCATCCATGAGCACGATGCCGCCTATGCGCACTTGATAGGAGCAGGAAGACAGACAGACTGTGATCCAGCAGCCAGCCGGCGAATGGGTTTGTCCGGAATCGCCGATTACACTCTGGCGAATGCAGTAAGAGTGGTGTAGTTGTTGTTAGCTGCGCTGATCGGGAAGGGCTAGCTCGATGTACCGACCATTATTTCCTCGCTGCTTTACTTGTTGATCTGGTTCAGTGGAAGGGATTGCTAAGTAACCTTGATCAGCCACCCGGCACCCGCACGGACGGAATCCGCTGCTAAAATGCAGCGCATGCCCGGCAATCCAGCAAAGGACGCCTCGACGGAATCCAACCCGTCGCGCTTGCTCGATCTGTGGACGGTCGCAGCCATCGCCATTTCTGTCGCGGTGATTACGGACGTGATCCACGAGGTTCTTGGACACGGAGGCATGTGCGTAGCCACGGGCGGGCACCCCTTGGCGCTCTCCACGGTGCACTTCGAGTGCAGCACGGACACGCGTCTGGTGGCGGCGGCCGGAACGCTCGCCAATCTGATCTTCGGGGTAGTGTCTTGGGGGGCCGCGCGTACCGTCAAGCGATCCGCCCCCTGGCGCTACTTCTTCTGGCTACTGATGACCTTCAACCTGCTCGATGCGGGCGGATATCTTCTGTTCTCCGGTATCGGCAACTTCGGTGACTGGGCTGTGGTGGTGGCCGGATGGCACCCCCTGTGGGCGTGGCGCGTCGGACTAGTTGTGCTGGGAACGGTTACGTATTTCCTGTTGTTTGTTCCTCTGTGCCTGCGCGAGTTGCGTCCGTTCCTGGGGAGGGATGCGGAAATCCGTGTGCGGCGCGCGCGACACCTCACGCTCGCGCCTTACCTCACCAGCGGCATCCTCTCGTGCACTGCGGGCGCTCTCAATCCCGTGAAGCCGCTCTTGATTCTGCTCTCGGCGGCGGCTGCGTCATTTGGCGGGCATTCTGGACTGGCCTGGATGTGGACACTGCTTTATGGGCCGCGCATCCCCAGCAGCGAATTGCAAGTGCCAGAAATAGAACGCAACCGGGGATGGATGATTGGCGCAGGAGTTCTGGCGATCGCATTTATCGCCGGGCTGGGACCGGGAGTTAAATTCAATTCTCTGAGGTAGTGGACGGTCGCCGGGGGACCTCCCGCTGATTTCGGAGGGTCGAGTTTGAGCTGATGAGCGTTATCGTGATTTCGACAGTTATCGCGCTCCCACTTCCGCGTGACGGAAAAGAAAAAGCCCGCCCAGACATCGGGCGGCTCTTGATCTTGTGAGTTTCCCTACTTTTGGGGATGGACCGTCAATTACATCCCCTGCGGGCTACTTCTGAGCTTCGATCTTCTCGATCACAAGCGCGGTCGATCCTCCCCGTTCAAACACCTTCCCACTCGCCGTGTGCCCCACCGCGAACTGAGGCGACCGGTACGAAGACAAATAGCAGACGTGACAACTTATCCAAGGGAAGAGTTGCGAAGCAATAATCCGAAAATACTACAGACCTTCCTTTTCACTTGTTGATCGAAGCAAGTACTGCTTTCAGATTATTGACCCTACTGCAAAGCGTCCCTATAGTCGCCGCACTTCAATCTGTTGAGCAAATTCGCGCGCGTTCTCTAAAGCGCCGACGAGAAAATGCTTTGCGAAATCACTTTTGATTCTTGAGGACAAATGGGGAAAAGCATACGTGCCGCAAAGATGCTGACGTTGTTCCTGGTGGCTCTTCTTACAAGTTTGAATGTTGCCGGGCAGCAAATCACGGGAAGCATTCGCGGAACTGTGAACGATCCGAGCGGCGCGACTGTGCAGGGCGCTGCCGTGACCGCGAAGCAGACCGAAACCGGCTTAACACGAGTTGCAATCACAGATCGCCAGGGAGAATACGTGCTGGTCGAACTCCCGATCGGGCATTACCAGTTAGAGGTTCAGGCGAAAGGCTTCCAGAAGTACTTGCAGCAAGGAATCTCGTTGGATGTCAACGAAACGGCGACGGTTGGGATTCACCTGAAACTCGGGTCGGAGACGCAGCAAGTCGAAGTGAGCGCGGATGCGGAGCTGGTACAGAGCACAGTCAGCAGTCACGGGCAAACTGTAATGGAGCACGAGATCCTCGACCTCCCGCTGGACGGCCGCAACTTTTCTCAGCTTGGACTTCTTCAGCCTGGAGTTGTGCCTCTTACTCCTGGCCTGCTCGAAGCTGGCGGTCCAGCGCGGCAGAATCAGGCCTATGCCGTCGATGGTCAGCGGCCGGAATCGAATAATTTCTTAATCGATGGCGCCGACAATGTCAGCTCCGTGGACGGCGGATTTGTTCTCAAGCCGCCGATCGACGCGATTGCGGAGTTCAAAATTCTCAGCCACAACGCAAACGCGGAGTTCGGGCGGAACACCGGCTCCACAACCAACATTGTGACGCGTTCTGGCTCCAATTCATTTCATGGTGCTGCCTGGGAATTTCTGCGCAACGATGCCATGGATGCGTCCGATTACTTCAGTCAAAGCGTGCAGCCGTTGAAGCAGAACCAGTTTGGCGCCACGTTCGGCGGGCCGATTCTCAAGGACAAGACTTTTTTCTTTGGATACTACGAGGGCTTTCGCAATCGGCAGGGTGAGACCGTGCCGGCCACCGTGCCATCGGCCGCCGAGCAACAGGGCAACTTTGGCCAACTTTGCACTTCTATTCCCACAGACGCTTTCGTCGGCGGAGTCTGTACCAATACACAAACGAACACTTCCGACCCTAATGGCCAACTCACGTTTTTTGGCATGAACGTGCCGAACAACCAAATGACGATTTTCACGCCCATCGATCCAGTTGCGACGAATCTCTTGCCGTTCTTCCCTCTGCCAAACGTCGGAACAAACGGATTCACAGCTACGCAGACACTGAGCGCGAATAACGATCAATTCGGCTTGCGTCTGGATCATTATCTTTCGCGGGCAGACACGCTGAACTTTCGCTACATGTATAGCAGCGGCCCGACGACGGATCCTCTTTCGCCAGTGGGCGCCAATGTACCAGGTTTCCCGGTGGGCGAGTATGACCGGGCGCAGAACTTCGTCGCGCAGGAGACACACATCTTCTCGCCAACAACTATCGCGGTCGCGCGTTTTTCGTATCTCCGTAATACTTTCCTGCTCGACGAGCACCTGAACCATGCGTCGCTCTCGAGCTTGGGTTTTCAGTACGCCCCCACGCTGGCTTCGGCCGAAGGCCCGCCCTTTATTCAGATCGGAGGGTACGCCTCGGTAGGCGATCCCATCACCGGACCGCGCAACACGTTTCAGAATACCTTTGACATCTCCGGCTCTCTGAGTTGGATCCACGGCCGCCACGAATTCAAATTTGGCGGCGGCTACCGCCGCGACCAGATCAATGCCCTGCAGGGCATCGCCACTAACGGCTTTTTCGTATTCGAAGGCATCCCCTCATTCGAGGACTTCTTCTACAATGACGGTTTTGCCAACTTTCTATCGGGCAATCCCGTTGTCTTCCTGCAAGGCGGAGGTGATTTCGCCCGTGAAATTCGAGATCGAGCGATCGACGCTTACGCTCAGGATAATTACCGGGTCACATCTCGCCTGACGCTGAACCTCGGTCTTCGTTACGAACTGCCCTTCCCCGCGACCGAGAACAAGAACCGGGTAAACCTCTTTGTTCCCGGGGCGCAGTCGCATGTAATTCCGACGGCTCCAGCGGGACTTCTCTATCCGGGCGATCCGGGCGTGCCTGCGGGTTTGATTCCAACCGAGAAGACGGCGTTTGCTCCGCGCGTGGGCTTTGCCTGGGATCCGCGCGGCGATGCCAAAACTGTCATCAGCGCGGCCTACGGAATTTTCTATGAGCCGTTCTATAACGGAGAGGGTGGTCCACTGCAGGATCCCGTCAGCGCACCTCCCTACCTAAAGACAGTGCAAGTAAATCCTCTCATTAATTCCTTCGCCTATCCTTTCAATGATCCCGATCCGTTTGCCAACGCCTTCCCCGAGCCGATGACGCTGCTAGTGGTCGCGCGCAACCTGCATCTGCCCTACGCGCAGGATTGGAACCTGAATATTCAACGGTCTTTTGGCGCGGACTGGCTTCTCCAGGTTGGTTACGTGGGCACGGCCGGTGTAAGGTTGCCGCGATTCATTGAAGGCAATCCGCCAGTCTTTGTCCCCGGTGTCGGCGTATCCACGGAAAACAACGTGAACAACCGTCGCCTCTACTCTGGCTGCACGCTGGCGGACCCGCCGACTAGTTGCATCTACAGTTCGGTCGGTGAAATCGCTGGCATCGCAAATTCCAGCTACAACGCGTTGGAAGCCAGCCTGCGCAAACGCTTCAGCCACGGACTTTCTTTCCTCGCCTCTTATACGTGGTCGCATTCCATCGATGACGTATCTTCTTTCAATATCACCGGCTCAGCATCGCAGGACATAGCGGGAGAAAACGATTTGGCACAGAATCCGTTCGACCTCGCGGCGGAGCGCGGCCCCTCCATGTTTGACGCCCGTAATCGCTTCGTCTTGAGCTATCAGTGGAGCCTGCCCTTCTTGCAACATTCGAGCGAGTGGTACGGTAAGGTTCTCGGCAACTGGCAATTGAATGGGATCTTCACAGCGATGAGCGGCACGCCGTTCACGGTATACGACTCCGCCGATCCCTCCCTGCAAGGGCAGGCGCCGGAGATTACCGGCTTTTCCGCGAACCGCCCCAATGTGGTTGGAGACCCGAACTCCGGTCCGCGCACGCCGCAAGAATGGTTCAATGTAAAAGCCTTTCAGCAACTCCAGCCGGATCCGCTGGGCCGCTTCGAGGTTTTCGGAGACGAGGGTCGCAACGCGCTGCTAGGCCCGAGATATGTGAACTGGGACTTCTCCGCTTTCAAGAACATTCGGCTGACGGAATCCAAAGAGCTTCAATTCCGCGGTGAATTGTTTAATGTTCTGAACCATACCAATTTCCGCCTGCCGGTCAGCGACATCGAATCGCCGACGTTCGGACAAATTCAGTCAGATGTAAGCCCGAGGGTTATTCAAGTGGCAATGAAATTCATGTTTTAACTATCTGGAGGAGGCCAAAGTTATGGTTCACAGCACCAGTTCCATCTTCCCCACATAGCGCGCTTCCGACTGCACGTCGGCTGGAACTGCTTCCAACTCTTGCTCGCGAGCTGTAGTTCCAGCAAGAAGACTGTCTCACTGCAGGGCCTGGATCAGCGCTTCGTGCTCGTTTCCGCTTCGTATGCTTTAACTTTGGAGTTTCACTACAGCATTTCGGTGCCCCGATCCCGGCTACTGAACGCTTGGCGATTCCCTATAAAACTTCTGCAGCACAAAGAAGGCTTTCTTCTTCTCACCATGATCGGAGACGAGTCCTTTACGATTGAAATAGTCCTCAAAACGGGGGAGAACCCGTCGTGGGCTGCGAAAGTCCTTGAGAATCCATGGCGTCATTCCGCGAAGAAAGGGAATGCGCCTCAGCATGGCGATCTGGTGCTCGTAAAGATTCTTCTGATACTCCTCGGTCCAGCGCGCGTGCGCATCGCCGTGGTAGCCAAAGAGTGCATCGCCGCCGAATTCACTCATGATCAGAGGCTTGTCGTACGGCGAGATCCAATCCATCGAATCCATATCCTCGGGTCGACCGTTATACCAGCCAATGTATTCGTTGTTGCCGAGCACATCGAGGTCGCCCCCGATCGGATCGTTGATGTGAATGGTCACTCGATTCCCTTCCGCGACCGCATTCGATTGAAGAGCGGCAGACACCAGGCGCGTGGGGTCAGCGGAATGCGCATCCTGAACGAGTTGCCGCAGGAAACGATTGCGAGGATCGCTAATGGGGGTCTCGTTCGCGACGGAGTAGATGATAAGAGCGGCGCGATTATGATCGCGCTCGATCATTTCATCCAACTGATTCTCCGCGTTGTGCAATGTTCGGGGATTTTCCCACTGAATGGTCCAATAGACGGGCACCTCGGCCCAGACCATCAATCCCATCTGATCAGCCATGCGCAGCATGGCTTCATTGTGTGGATAATGAGCGAGGCGAACGAAATTGCAGCCCAGTTCTTTTGCCCAACTTAGGAGCGTCCTCGCATCGTCCTCGCTCCAGGCGCGCCCGGGGCGCGTTGGTGCTTCCTCATGAATGCTTATGCCGCGCAAGAAGACGCTCTTGCCATTGAGCAGTAGTTCGGTTCCGCGAACCTCGATGGAGCGAAACCCGATGCGATCCGTGACCTGGTCAGCTTCGCTTGCGATCTCGACCGTATATAGTTTGGGATTTTCGGGAGTCCAGAGAGTCAATTCGGAACTAAAAGAGAACTCCGCGCGCCCCTTAGAATTTGTCGCGAACGTCTTACTAAGCCCCGCTTCCGAAATTCGGATTGTGACATTCTGCTGAAGTTTCGGCCCGTTGAGTTGAACCCAGCCCGCGATTTGGCGCGTCGATCCTTTTTCAAGCTGCACCCAATAGTTCTGAACAAATGTCTCCGGCACTTCCACCAGGGTCACCGGGCGCGTAATTCCCCCGTAATTCCACCAGTCTGTATAGGTGGTGGGGACTTGATCCTTTCCGCGAGTGTTATTGACTCCTACAACGAGGAAATTACCGTGCGCCTTTATCCGTTCCGTGATTTCGAAGTCAAAGGGTGTAAAGCCGCCCTCGTGCTCACCGAGCTCTTCCCCGTTCAGGTATACAGCGGCGAGGTAATTGCACGCTCCAAAATGCAGAAACAACCTGGTCTTCGGTGATTTTGCGTAATCGAAAGACCGCTCGTACCAGATGCTTCCTTCATAAAAGAGCAGCGACTCACGCTGGGTGTTCCAGTCGCCGGGCACCTGGAGCTGGCCGGAAGTGTCGAAATCATATTCGACTAGCTCCGATTCGGACTGAGGTTTGTAGTTTTTGTAAAACGCATGGTTGCCTTTTAGTGGCTGAGCACGGTAGTCCAATGCTCCCACATCATACGGATCAATAATCGCCTGCCACGAGCCGTCCAGGCTAGTGGTCTGACGGGCACTGATATTCGCGACCAGCGGGGCAACTTGTGCCGCAGCTCGGCTGGAGCCGAGCACTGCACAGAAAGAAAGTGTCAGGCAACGGATCCAATTAGTTATGACAGGCATTTGCGCGCCGATATACAGGTTTCTCAGATGGAACTCGCAGACAGACTCGATTCTGGCGTTACATGTCGGATCTTGACCAAATGCAGCTTTAGATAAGATGGGGTTGCTGCTTTTATCTCCTCGAAGTTAGCCCTCCATTCAAGACCGAATTTGAGCGTTCGCAACTCTATCCTGAATGCAGAGGCCTCAGAAACTGAGTTTTAAGCCGAACTGAAGAACGCGCGCCGGAAAGGACTGGGTAATCTGTCCAAAGCTGCTGCTACCAACGTTATTGACACTAAACCCATTGAGACCACTCCAGTTCGTCTGGTTGAAGGCATCATATGCATCCAGCCGGAACTGCAGGCTCGAGCCTTCCCTGGGCAAATTGAACAACTTCCTCAACGACAGATCCCACTGGTAAAAGGAGGGCCCGATGATGTTGCTGACGGGCGCGTCGCCCGCGCCCAGCGCCGATTCAGGCGCAAAAGCGGCTGGATTGACCCAGCACAATGCATGTGCGTTCGCGCATGCGCCGCTAAACCCAATCGGCTGGCCGGCAACAATATTCGCCCGTCGGTTAATAGTAATGCCCGCGTTCGAAGCGCCAACCGCAACCGTATCTGTTGCAGTGAAGGGCGACCCGCTCTGGTAGTGCATGATTGCACTCAGCGACCACCCTTTCGCCAGTGCGGCTTCCACGCCGTGGAAATACTTGCCCCAGGGCGACTCGACGGTGAAACTTGCGGCCACGATGTGAGTCGCGTCGAAGCTCAATTTGGCATAGTCAAATTTCTTCCAGGATTCCACCACACCGCCCGATTGCGTTCCGCCAATTCCACCTGTAACAACCACAGGGTTGGCGGCGGTGCTGACAAGACAAGTGAAAGGGCACTCCGGCTCGGGATTTTCGTTATAAGCGTCTCCCGCACCACCGCCATTTCCCATCGCTTTCGAATACGTATAGGCAACCAAGGCAGTGACGAAGCCCGCGCGCTTGGTCAGCGAAAGCTGCAACGCATTGTAGTTGGAATTGACGTCGCTCAACGCCATGCCAAGATTCGAATATCCCAGGTACGGACGAATCTGGTCCTTCCCCAAAGCGGCAGGCGCGAACCCCCCGGTGCATCCATACGCGGCAGCATTGATTCCAGAAGGACACGCGTACGTGTTCGGGTTCGGTGAAACGGGTATGATTCCCTGCGGCGTCCAAGTGGGCTGATTGAAGTTGCTGGTGGTGTTGCTCCCGCGCAGGATGTGCCGTCCTATGTTCCCGACGTACGATGCCTGGAGCAACATGCCCTGCGGCAATTCGCGCTGTACCCCCAGACTAAACTGGTAGCTGCGAGCGACGTGCAGGTGGGGATCAACTCCGCTGAGGCTCAGAGTGCTTGGGCCTGGTACGGTACCGGCACCCGGAGCGGAATCGTACTGCGACAATGCGCCGTTGCCCGTAATCGAGACCGACTGTGCCCACGGCACATAGCCCTGGGAGTTGATGCCGTTGCCCAGAACATTGCCTTCCGGGTGATCGTAGAAAATGCCAAAACCACCGCGAATCACGGTCTTATCGTCGAACGGCGCGTAGGCAAAGCCCACTCGCGGCGACCACAGGTTTTCCGGATTGTAGAAACCGCGCGCCGCCGTCGGAGGTACGGCAGCCACAAGCTGCGGATTCACATAGGTAGCAGGAACTCTGCCGGCCTGGTCACCTGGTACTTCTCCGGGCCGCTGCAATCCATTGCATTCGATCGAAAGTGACGGCGTGCCGATAACGTCAAGTTGTTGGCCGCTGCAAAGACCGGGTGAAGTAAGGCTGATGCCGCTACCCGTCCCTACCGACGTAAAGGTTGGATAGAGACCGGTGCTGAATGCATAGGGGTTGAAGTTGGTCATGTTGTTGCCCTGAGCATAGGTCGGCGTGGTGCGTATGTAGCGAAGGCCGAGCACCAGACTCAACTTGCGTGTAACTTTCCAAGTATCCTGGACATACCCTTCAACGTCATTGAACCGGAATTGGCCCTGTGTGTAGGCCGAGTTCTGCGCGAGGCTGCTAAAGTTCCCGAGGAGCGCGTCGGCGAAGGGGTCCCCCGTCGAGTTTGCGCCGCTGGTCGCGCCCGCAGTACTGGCAAAGGTGATTACGCCATCGTAATTTGTGCGCGAGTTCTGGGTTTTGCGATTCCGCGCGAAAAACCCTCCGAACTTTATCTCGTGGCCGTTCTTCACCGCCGAAAAGTTATCCGCGAAACTTATGTCCGCCGTGGGAGACGCGAGGAAGTTCGGCGCTGGACCATACGTCGCGGTCGGTGCGGCCGTCGGGAAACCTGAAACGGCCGTGAAGCTTATCTGCGGAAGCCCATCGCTGAACACCGCTGGGTTTCCGAGCGGCGGAATGAACTGAAAACCATAAGTGGACCTCATCCATGCGGTGCCCAGGAGCGGAGTATGCTGCTTGTGCCAGTCGGAGTTGAATTTGAATTCGTTGACCAGGGTCTGGCTTATCACATCCGTCCATCCGATTTGAATGTTGTATCCCGGACGGTCGCGCTGGTCGGGATCCACTGGAACCTCCGGAGTAGCGCCGAATGTCGAGTAAGGATTGGTAATCACAACATTATCGTGGAGGTACCGGAAATAAATACTATGCTTGTCGTTGACGTGTTCATCCACGCGGATGATATCCTCCCGAATGTTTGCCGGGTTCGGGAGGTTGAAGGTCAGGTTGTTCGAAGCGGCAGCGGTTGGCAGCCCTCCGAGGGTGGACAACTTCGCCGCGGTTGTGTAGAGATTCTGAATGGCTGCGCCATCGCCGGCGATGCACGCGGGATTTATAACGTTGGGAGAGGTAAAGAGAGTACCGCCGCAGCTGGCGGGAATTATCGCCGGCGTTTTGAGCCCAGCACCGCCATTTATCGAAGAAACGTCGGTGAAATTGCCTGTCGCCTCCGCTGCCGTGGGAAACGTCTGCGCTTCCGTCGCCGATTGCAATCCTGGCGCTGACCCTCGGAACCTCTTCCACTCCTGGCCGGCAAAGAAAAACAGCTTGCCTTTCGGTTGGATATACGGGATGGGGCCGCCCGCATCCCACCCAAAGTCGTTCAAATGAAACGGCGGCACCGCATTGTACCCCGTCAAGGTCGGCACGCTCGTACTCGGCACAAATGTCAATTTGGTGCCCGCATTGGCCGCGTTGAAGATGTTGTTTTGGACGAATTCGAAAAGTCCACCGTGATATTGATCTCCCCCGCTTTTGGTTACCACATTGACCGTGGCTGAAGCAGAGCGGCCAAATTCAGCGTCGTAGTTCGAGCTCTGAACGTCCACTTCGCGAATGAAATCGATACCGACTTCATTGAAGACGCTGTTGTTCGAGCCGGCATCGAGGTTCCAACCGCCGTCCACGCTCCAGTTCTGTCCGTCCAGCCGCAGGCCGTTGATGACGGCGATGCTGTTGTTATAGCCGCTGGTTATGCTGGCGGCGCTTAGGCCGGAACTTTGAAGAGCCGCTCCGGGAATCAAGCCCACGACTGTCTCATAGTGCCGCTGGTTCAGCGGTACGCTATCCACTTGTTGGTTGGTGATGGTGGTCGAGATTTCCCCGGAGGTTGTATTCACTGTGTCTCCGGTTGCAGCTACGCTTATCGTCTCGGTGACGGCGCCGACTTCCAGTCTCAAGTCCACCGTCAAACGGCCACCTGCGGTTACAACGTTGCCTTTTTGGGTGATCCTCTTAAAGCCGGCTTTCTCTGCCACCACGGTATATGTGCCTACTGCCAGTTCATCCGCCACGAAGTAACCATTCCGGTCTGAGTTGATATCGCGGGTTATTTGTGTCGCCTCGTCCACGATGGTCACTTTGGCATCCGGAACAGCGGCGCCAGACGAATCGGTGACAGTCCCGGCGATGCGGCCGACTATGTCCTGGGCAACGGCGAACTCAACCGGTCCACAAAGCAGCATCGCACCGATGAAGACTATCAGGGTGTTGACCGCCGCCAAACGAAGACGTTTTGTGGCGCAGCTGGTGGTTGAACAATGACTTTTCGGGCGGACCAGAATCATTTTGATCTCCTGGGAGCAAGGCAATTCTGTTGCTGATCTGTTCCTCTGACCGGCCGCCATCAGAGTGGCTCACGAAGCTGTACCGCAAATGGAATGAATCGAATTAGTCGATGGAGGAGTAAAGCAGTGATGACATCCGTCTTGGAAGTGAGATAACCGTGAATTCACGGTTAGAGTGGAGCCGGTATCTCGACTGAGAGCACAAGGTCGTCTTCGGCACCGCGTTTGCGTCTTAAATCCATGAAATCATAGGTTCTTGGTCCCCGTGTCTTGAGGTCGAGAATTAGGTTATACTCACGCCGAAGGCGGGGTGGAACTCGGTGGAAGGGCAACGTTCTCTGGGGGATTTCACGTGCAACCGGCGATCAGTAAAGTTGAGGCCGAGCGGGCTGAAGTAGACGATCTCTTGTCGTCCGGGGTATTCGGGCGGACCAACAACCCAGTTCGACTTTTGACTTTTGTTTGCGACAAGTACTTCGAAGGGGCCGTCGACGAAATCAAGGAGTACAGCATCGCGGTGCACGCCCTTGGGCGTCCCGAATCTTTTGACCCACAAGTGGACACAATAGTCCGCGTCACCGCTCATGCGTTGCGAAAGCGGCTCGAAGACTATTATCGAAGCGCCGGGGCAGAGCATGCCGTTCATATTTGTCTGCCCCCTGGCCACTACGTTCCCAAGTTCATTCACGCAAGCGACTTGGAAACGGCGAGAAGCGAGTCTACATTCGATGAGAAACATAACGGCCAATCCCACGACAGGGTTTCCTCGACAGGGAACGGTCGAGGGCAGGAAATAAGGGAAGATCAGCAACCGAATGCCGCTCCGCCACCCGAGGTCTCGAAAACAGACGGCGTCTCAGGACCGCGCGATGCGGCTGGATCCAGGAAGTTTAGGGTACAAACTGGAATCGCAATACTGGCGGCCATCTTTGCAACTTCCGTCTGTGTACTCTCAGTTTTCGTCTGGGAGAAATGGCATGGGAGCATTGGCCGCGAGAGTCTTCCACTGGCCCAGGCCGCCGTCGCTGCGGACTACGCCCCCGGGCCCATTCTACGCGTTATGGTGGGCAATACTTCTGCCTCCTACATAGACAGCAGTGGTTCTACATGGGATAGCGATCATTTTTGCTCGGGAGGAACCTCATTCTCCGTTACCGGTCACGCGATCCAAGGCACAGAAGATCCGCAGCTTTTCTCCAGCGGACGGCGCGGCGTTTTTCATTGCAATTATCCCGTTCCGCCGGGAACTTACGAGGTTCATCTCCTATTTGCCGAAACGTCGGGGCTTCAGGAGAATAGCCGTAACGTGGGATTCTCGATCAACGGCGGACCGCCTACCAACCTGGATGTGATGGACGACGCTGGCGGGGATGACATTGCAACCACGAAAGTATTTACAGACGTGGCACCCGCGACCGACGGAACCATTCATGTGGATTTCGCCACTCCTGAGGCATTCGTAAATGCGGTTGAAATTCTGCGTAGCCCTCCGCATAGCATGCTTCCGGTCAGGATCGTTGTCGGGCGTTTTCCGTATGTGGATTCTACCGGCAATGTTTGGATGCCGGACAGGTACTTCTTCGGCGGCCGCCTCAGTAGTTTCGGCGGTGATCGATCCAAAGTCACCGATGGTCGTCTCTACGAATGGCATCGGTTTGGCCACTTCCATTACGTAGTGCCGGTTGCGACGGGCCGGAAGTACACTTTGAAACTGCACTTTATGGAGCATTGGTTTGGTGTCCAGAATGGCGGCATTGGGGGAGTGGGCAGCCGCGTGTTTGATGTCTCCTGTAACGGATCGATGCTCTTGAAGGGGTTTGATATTTTCCGGGAAGCCGGCTCCGAGCCGGTGGTCAAATCATTCCAGCATATTGAACCCACGCCCCAGGGCAAAATCGAGATCTACTTTACTCCTGGTGTCAACTATCCTTCGATTAGCGCGATCGAAATCATCTCCGAATAGAAAGTTCGACGAATTCTGCACCATCAGGCTGCGATAATTCGCGGGGCTCTTCAGCTTATGAAGACAGAAAACCATTCTGATTTTCATCCCAGCTGGCAACAGATGAGTTGGCTGGATAGAGAGACAGGGCGACATCGGGGAACGGAAGTTGGTTCAGGCCGCGATGCCGAGCGGTTTTACCGATCGCGCAGGGCATAGTCGCAGAACAGGTTATCGGTGGGGATCGAACTCAAACTTCACGGTCAATACTTCCTCCGCGGCCGCCGGGGCGTACCTCCATTGCTTGAGCGCCTTCATGCTGGACTGGCCAAGAATGGGGCTGCCGCCGAGCAACTTGGTGCTCTTTACCACTCCGTTAGGCGCCACCAGAACCTCAACCCTGACCACCCCGCCAATGTAGAGCCGCTTCAACGCGTCCGGATATTCGGGTTCGACGCGCGTGATCACTTTTCTCTCCGACGAGCTTTGGTCAGAGGACTGCGCTTTGGTCGGCGACGGGCTAAGGAGCATCGATATCACGAGCGCGCCGGACAAAACGCCAGACAAAGCGCGTGACAAAATAACGAACGCCCCACCGAGCCCACGCTTGCCGTCGGTCCGCCGGTTGAACTGGCCGTTTGCAACTTCGCGCTTCAACATGATTCAGATCCTCGCGATCCGGTTACGGCAATTCAATGCTCAACTGGTAGACCTCTTGCGTGCTGCGGTCACGAACAAACATCCAGGAACCATCCGCCGCCCGGCCGCTCCACGTCCCTAACGCGCCAGGGTAGCGCTCGATCGATCCCAGTACAAATGCAAGCTTGGGTTGACTCTCATCGAGCTTCACCCGGCGAATCGATTCATCGCCATTCACCAGATCGTCAAAATAAACCGATTTGCTGTCCGGGGACCAAACCGGATAGCTCACCGAACCGGCTGACTCGACCAGCCAGTTCGACCACGTCTGGGTTCTGAAGTCATACCGCTTCAGGGTTGTGTTGTCGGGCGAGAGCGCCACTATATACCGCCCATCCGGCGACCAGCGCGGGCTAAACAGCCCCTCCGACCCCGGAACCTTTTCGATCTTGCCTGTCTGCAAATCCAGAATTCTTATGCTCAGCTCTCCGCCACCCTTCCGGAGGTCTCCGAACATCAGGCGCGCCCCATCGGTCGACCAGTTGGCATCCATCTGGCTGCCACTCTCAGTCAGAACCTCGCGCGGAGTCCCACCCGCAGCGGGAACCAGAAAGAGCTTCCAGGATTGCCCCGGCTGCATGCTGACGAATGCGATTTGCTTTCCGTCAGGCGACCAAACTGGCAACGCCGATTGTCCGGGCCCCGAGGTTAATTGCAGGCGGTCGCTTCCGTCGGCCCGGCTGCGCCACAGAACCCCTTCGGGGACTGTCACATAGGTGACCCACTTGCCATCGGGCGAAAAGGAAAGATCCGTCGCCGAAACTCCCGGAATCACGGGAATGAACTTCTTGCCTGCGACGTCGTACTTCACGATCTCCCCAACCGGCTGCACCCCGATCGCCCACATCTTCTTGTCGTTGCGGGCGAGTGAAGCGTTTCCGAATGACATGGCGCCGCTGGTCAGGCGAACGATCCCCAACCCGTCGTCATTCGTGCCCGGCGCGGAGTCGCGTAATGCCCACAGCACGCTTCGGTTTGTGCTCGTGTTCGGCAGCGCGAGCGATGCCTGGAAAATGTAGTACCGGCCGTCGGCCGTCCAGTTGCCGCAGCATGCGCTCGACGCGTACTCCCAGTTCCCCAGCAGAGCGTGCGGGTTGGAGCCGTCTTGGCTGATCTCCCAGATCGAGGTCGTGCTCTGGGCCGCGTCGCTGACCGTGAAGCGAATCCGTCGACCGTCAGGTGAAAAGTGTGGCGCAAATATCGGTCCCTGCGCCGTATACAGCTCGTGCTTCTCGGTGCCAGCTGCGCCCGCCACATAGAGCGCCGCGCCTTGGCTGAATACCAGATGCTGGCCGTCCGCTGACCAGGATGCGTCGCGTCCCGCGAGATCGCCGATTCGCTGCGGAGAGCCGGTCCCGACCGGCAACGTCCAGAATTCATCGTCGCTTGATCCGGTCCGAACGGGCGCAACCAGCAGCCGGCTGCGATCCGGCGACAGGTCCAGAGCCTGCAGGTTTGAGAATGGACTGGCCACCAGCGATCGCCCCGAGTCAGGGAGCGATACTTTCGCAATCACACGGTTCGCCGCCGGCAATTCGGTCACGAAAAGCTCAGAGTCATCCGCCAACAAATTCGTCTTGCGAAATCCGTCGTGCGTCACCTGAGTAATCGAAGTCACTCTTGGCGCGGCCGTCGGCGCCGCTCCGCATACGCGTGCGGAGAATGGATCAGCCAAGGCAAGAAATCCGACTAATCCCACAATCGTGAGAAACAAACGAATCTTGAAAACCGCTGTGTTCGCAGACGGAGTGCTCATGCGGCGATGTTAACAATGAAGATAATGCCCGGAAACGCATAAAAGTAATGGGTAGGGTACGAGGGTAATCGAAAACACCGGCGGGTGACACAGGGCTTTGACCTCGTTGGAAGCAGAACGCGGCCACTCGTCAAGGAATTATCTCAACTGGTGATCAAGTGTGCAGTACTTTTGGGGCGCACTAGTCCGTGCACTCCGACACTAGGTACTGTTACAGTTTGAACTGTAACAGTACCCGACACTAGCATTCATTTTCGGGTCGGCAAACATAGCGTAAGATGTTGTCGTCCGAGATGATGACTGTTGCAAAATCCCCGTTACAGGTAGTGTTTCAAGAAGTCCTGGATGGGTGATGTCGAAACTAGCCTTCTCCCGTCGACTTCTCCGTTGCACCCTCATAAAGTGTTGCAGGTGGACGACGCGCGAACAGACTGGCCGCTTTAACGAATAAGAAGCGAGCAATGAAAATGACGGTGCGAGTGGGAGGACGAGGGGCCATGCGTCTGGCAGCGATGAGTCTGATCTTGGCGATGTGCGCCTTGGGGCAGGAGCGGCCGAAGATCACCGGTATCTCTCACCTGAGCATCTACACTTCAGATCCAGCAAAGGCCGAGCGCTTTTATGTGCACGACCTGGGCGCGATGAAGGGCACAGACCCGCAGAATCCCGCCGGGGTTCGTTACTACTTCAACGCAGTACAGTTCGTCGAAGTGCTGCCTCTGCCCGGAGGGCCTGTCTCAGTCAATCGTTTCGACCATGCCGGATTCAATACGGCAAACGCGGAGAGCATGCGGAGATACCTTGAATCTCGCGGTGTGGCTGTGCCTGCGAGGGTGACCGAGGCCAGCGATGGAAGTCAGTACTTCGAGGTGAAGGATCCCGAAGGAAACCGAATCGAGTTCGTCGAGCCGTCGACACATCCGATTTATGTGCCGACGAATCCACTCAGCAACCACATCATTCACATCGGCTACCTGGTTCACGATGCTTCGGTTGAAGACGGGTTCTACCGCACTCTGCTGGGCTTCCGGCCTTATTGGCACGGCGGCATGAAAGATGACGAAACGGACTGGATTTCTCAGCAGGCGCCGGAGGGCAGTGACTGGGTCGAATATATGATGGTTAAGGGACCGGAGAAAACTGGGATTCCACCCGCGATGTCGCAGGACACGCTGGGCGTGCTCGATCACTTCGCGCTGGGTGTCCAGAATATGGAGAAAGCGGTAACTCTGCTCCACGAAGGTGACAGGCTTACGGCCAAGCACTCGCCGCCGCAAATAGGGCGCGACGGCAAGTGGCAATTCAACCTGTACGACCCCGACGGAATTCGGACGGAACTGATGGAGTTTCAGCCCTCGGTGAAGCCTTGCTGCTCTCCGTTCCTGGCGCCAAGCCCTACAAAATGAGTGGCAACTGAGTTGCCACAGTGAAACCAAAAATGGAATACGAGGACGAGAGTTACGACGGCTCGGGGATTGTCTCGATTCGGCCCAGCAAGAATCCATAACCAGCGATGCCGACGATCAGAAACGCGGCGGCTGCGCCGAAGGCCCAAAAGAAGGAGTGCGAGGCTTGAAAGACATAACCGGTTACGATCGGTGCGGCAACGGCCGAGAGTTGACTGCTGAAATTCAAGATTCCCCCTAAGGTTCCCACGCTTTCTCGCGGTGCAACCAACGAAGGTAGAGACCAAGCCACAGGCGCGGTTGCGGACAATCCCCCAATTGCCAGACTGATCCAAACGAGGGCGATCGTGGCGGTCTGCGCATACGCTGCTCCTAGCACTGCAAGACCGAGCATAGTGCCTCCGATGAGGACAGCCTGCCGGACGAATGATTCATCACGACCTCGCTGGATCAATTTGTCCACCAGCCAGCCACCCATGAGAAGGTCGGTGAAGGTTGCAAGGAGCCACGGCACGCTGGTGTACAAAGCGGAGTTCAGCAAATCGATGTGATGCGTTGACGAGAAATACGAAGGCAGCCACGTCAACAAGAGATAGAAAGTGTAGTTGTAGGAGGCAAAGCCGAGCACGAGCCCCCAAACCTTTCGCTGGCGCAACAAGTATCCAAGAGGTACGCCCTTCGCGGCCCTGACGCGGTCCTCAGGCTGGGCTCCACCATGGCGGATGAAATCGCGCTCCGCCTCGCACAGCGATTTGTCTTCGCTTGGATTCCGGTAGAACGAATAAAAGAGAACAAAATAAAACAAACTGAGGAATCCCGTCGCTGCGAAACTCCATCGCCATCCAAACCGCAACAACAGGAACCCAAGAGCAGGGACGCCAATGGCAGAGGCGAACTTTGCGGCGGAGTCAAAGATCGCCGTCGCCAAGCTCCGCTCTTTCGTCGGGAACCAGTACCCGATGGCTTTCGCATTCGCCGGAAACGTGGGAGCCTCGCCCACTCCGAGCAGAAGACGCGCCCCCAGAAAGCTCGTTAGTCCCGTCGAAATCGCCGCCGCAAATGAGGCCGCGCTCCACAAGAGCGCTGCGATCCGGCCCACTAGCTTAACTCCAACCCGGTCCAGGATGAGGCCTGAGGGAAGCTGAAAGACCGCGTAGGTCCAACTATAGGCGCTCAGCAAGTAGCCAAATGCCACGCTAGAGATTCCGAATGCATTGTGGAGCGCTTCTTGGGAGACCGAGAGATTCACCCGGTCGAAGTAGTTCACCAACACGCCAAATCCCAACAGGCAGGCCATGCCCCAACGCCGCCGAGGAACGGAGCGCGCTCCCATAATCGTCACCTTCGCCTACTCGCTCACCGACGTAATAATGGGCTTCGGCATTTGGAGAGCAATCTTCTGCTGAACGTCGGCCGACGAGCCGCCCAGCAACACGTTGTAGGTGCCTGCGTCGGCATGCCACGCTGCCGCGCCCACATCATAGAAACTAAAGCTGCGCGGATCGAGGTCGACAACGACATGCTTGATCTCTCCTGGTTGCAGCATGACGCGTTCGAATTGTTTCAATTCCTTCGCCGGCCGGGGCACAGTTGGCGATGCTTCGCTTACATAGAGCTGGGCGACGGTAGCTCCGGCGCGTTTGCCAGCATTCGTCACGTCGAAGCTGATGGAGAAGCGGCCCTCGCCTGTCGGAGTAGCTTTGAGGTGGGTGAACGAAAACGTCGTGTAAGAGAGTCCAAATCCAAACGGAAAGAGCGGCTCGACATGAGTGTGCTCATAACCGCGATAGCCCATAAAGATGCCTTCCCGGTAGACGATCTTGTCGGTTCCCGGATCGGGATAGTAGCTGGCGAAGCTGGGGTTGTCGGCAACGTTCTTCTCCCAGCTGATGGGCAGATGGCCGGACGGATTCGTCTCTCCGAAGAGCAGCCGGGCCGCGGCAGTGCCGCCCTCTTCGCCCGCATACCACGTGGCGAGGATGCCCTGAACTTTATCTTTCCAGTGTGAGACATCAACGCTACCACCTGAAGTGATGACCACGATGGTTTTCTTTCCGATTGCAGCGACTTGTTCGATGAGTTGCTCCTGCCCGACTGGCAGCTCAAAGCTCCGGTCTCCACCTTCGGACTCGGACAATGCGTTGAATCCGACCGCCAGCACCACCGCGTCGGCGTGAGACGCCATTTCGAGAGCGTCGTCCTCGACGATGGTACTGAGCGGCACGATACCGACACGCATCCCCGAAACGGAAGCCGACTGTGTTGCGAGTTGTTCCAGCACGACCTTCTGCGGCCCTTTGGAGAGCTCCAGGGTCGTTTGGTTGAGAATCGCCTTGGGTACGACAGAACTGTCAAAGACGGTCGCATCGTCGACTAGCAGCCGATACCTTCCGTCAGTCTGCACGAACACTGCGAATTTGCCCGCGGCATCTGCCCAGTAGTAGCCGGTCCACCGGCCACTCGTCGTCGGTCGCTGGTAGGGGTTGGAATTCCTATGCGACGTGAGCGCGTTCAGTTCCTGCTCTTCTGGCTCGCGGCGAGTGGAGCCGAGGAGCAGCATCAGTCGCTCGACGCTTGTGCCAGTCTCCCCGCCCTGCAGATCAGCATTGGCAAACGTGGTGTGTGTCACACCGGGGGTCGAGCCTTGGGCATCGGTAGTGAATTGTGTGAGTCGGGACATTTCGTTGATGCTGCGAATGCCGCGTGCGTAGAGCACAGTGGAATTAGATCCGTCGCCCAAATAGTTGCTGATGCCGGCGAGCAAATTCGTCGTGGCGAAGCTCACGACTTCGCCACTACCCCCACCCGTAGTGATTGTCTGAGTTGCGGTGGGTCCGATCACAGCGATCGTTTTAATCTTTGTTCGATCGAGCGGTAGGGCGTTTTGGTCATTTTGCAGAAGCACCGCGCCCTCCAACGCAGCTTGCAGCGAGGCCTCCCGACCGCGCAGGTTGTAGCGCGGTATGCTTGTGTCGAGTGCCGGGTGATCGAGCCAACCGAAGTCAACGGCCACGCGCAGGATCCGGCGCACCTTGTCATCGAGCTCTGCTTGCGTGATGGTTCCGGCCTTGAGCAGCGGAATCAGGACATCCTGGTTGTAATGAACGCCGAACGGCATCTCGAGGTCGAGGCCCCCGTTTACGGCCGCAGTAGCGTCGTAAGTCGCGACCCAATCGGACATGATGATGCCGGGAAAGTGCCACTGCTCTTTTGCCACTTCAACGTTAAGTCGGCGATTCTGCGTCATGTGTTCGCCGTTGGTGAGATTGTAGGAGTCCATGATCGCGCCAACTTTGCCTACCTTGACGGCAGCTTCGAACACCGGCATGTAGATTTCCCGTAGCGCCCGCTCGTCGATGACGGAATCGGTATCGTGCCGTAAATACTCGGAATTATTGCCGAGATAATGCTTGACGGTGGCGGAGACGCCTTCCTTCTGCACGCCCTGGATGTATGCGACGGCGATCTGGCTGGCAAGGAATGGATCTTCACCGAAATATTCAAAGTTACGCCCGTTCATGGGGGCGCGGTAGATGTTGACACCCGGACCCAGCAGGAACACCGCCCCACGGGAGCGGCAATCGCGTCCCAGTTCTTCGCCCACGCGGAGCGCGAGCGCTTTGTCCCACGAAGCCGCCAATCCGATGCCAGCCGCGTAAGCAATGGTCGGAGCTGGAATATGAGCTCCTACTGGACCGTCGGCCATCTGGAAGAAAGGAATATGGAGGCGTGGCACAGGGTGAGTGCGAAACGGAGTATCACCGCCGAGGAGATCGATCTTCTCGTCAAGGGTCATTGCGCCCACTAATTCATTGACACGTTTGTCCACCGCCGCGGCATCGTTGGCAACGAACTGCGCAAAAGCGGAGACACTTGTCAACAGGAGCGCAACTATGAGGAGGCTACGGCATACACAATGGTTCGAATTTGTGGGCATCGTGACATTCTCCTCCGGGAAATGGTACGACGAAAGGGGCCGCATCAGAACGGTATCCATGAACACCACGACGGCGTACCAATTGATAAGGACTGCGCGATCGGGCGGCCCTTGATTATGCTCGTTCACGAGGTATGCCGAGTGCCGTTTTGCAATCTTCGGCGGGCGGTAAGCGCGTGATCGGCGTGCCGCCCGAATCCTCAGCGGGGCATGAGCCGGAAGAATAGGGCCTGCTTGGCAACAGGTTCTACTTTTGTCTCCAGCGCAGCCATCTGAGTCTGACTTAGTGGGGTGAAGGAGCGGGCGAGCTCGACGCATTCCTCAACCTGCTCGACGGAGTCGCATCCGATTATTGCCGTGCTGATGGGTAATGACAGAGTGTAGAAGAAGGTTTCCTGTTTCGTCAGCGTACCCGGAATTGTAGTGATTGCGCCTCGGCCTTCCCATGAATGTTTTTGTTGTTCCACGGGCGGCGGCGTCCAACTGGAAAGAATGCGGCCGCGTGCCATCACCTTCATTCCGATAATCCCCATCTGTTTCTCGACGGCCAGCGGAAGGAGATCTTTTTCAAAACTGTAATAGTATTTGTCGGCCGCGTTGACGCCCATCAGGACGGTGTCAAAGGGAAAGCGGCGTATGCATTCGATCAGCGCTTCGGGACGGAAGCGTCCGGTGACGCCCAGATGGCGCACCATTTTCTGATCGCGCGCTTGAACCAGGGCTTCGATCGCACCACCTTTTCCAAAAATCTGGTCGATGTCCTCCTGAATTCCAACATCGTGCAGTTGCCATGAGTCAATGTGATCGGTATCGAGCAGCTTGAGAGACACGTCGAGATTTTTAAGCGCGGCGTCGCGGGTTCGCTCTTTGGTCTTGGTTGCGATAAAAATGTGGTCCCGGCTGCCCTTGAGACCCTTTCCAAGATAGTGTTCACTCCACCTGTCAGGTCCGCCGTAAATGGCGGAGGTATCGAAATAATTCACTCCTAAGTCGAGCGCGCGTTGGATCATCTGCAGGGCCAAGCTTTCGTTACCGGCCTTCTCCAACGCTCCCTGGCCGCCAAGACCAAAAATCCCGACCCGAAATCCTGTCTTACCCAGATTACGCGTCGGCATCATGTCTTGGATGGTGACGGCCTTTGCCGCAACTGGACTGTTTTCCGTTGACGTCGCTTCGCCAGATGCAGAGGCGGCGATTACTCCTGCAGACAGACCAGCTGCTATCGATGCTGCCCCTGTCTTAAGGAAACCCCGGCGGTTCTGGTTACCGCCATCCTGCGGTGTGTCTTTCGTTTTCATGGCTATCGCTCCAGCTCGTCCGGAATAGGTCATCCGAAATAGAATACCGATTTTCTTCGGGACCTGATCGGATCGATGCGAGTATATTGTTCTCTATCCGACCCAGTCAATCGTGTGTAGAGGAGCAAGTCAAAATGGAAATGACGCGCCGACAATTTGCCCTGTCCCTTGCAGCAGCCGCCTACCTGCCCCCCGCTTTGTTCAAGCCGCTTTCCCCATTAGGCGTTCCCCGCGGCGTCATTCCCGGCCGAGTCACTTGGGCGCACGATCCGGCGGCTGTGACCTGGGATGGCACAGGTTCGTGGTGGACCGATGCCCACAATGACCAGTCTGTAATTGACCGCATGGTTTCCCGGTCCATTTGCGGTCTTACAAACCAAAAAAGCGACGCCGAGGCATGGAACTCCATCTTTCAATACTTCAATCGCACTCATGGTCGCGGCAAAGCCGGATACAAAACTGGGGAGAAGATTGCGATCAAGGCGAACCTGAACAACACAACGGACCATGGCACAATCGAACGCCTGAACTCCTCGCCCCATTTGATCCTTTCGCTCGTCGGACAGTTGACCGGCCCGGGGCGAGTGCCGAAATCATCGATCACCATCTTCGATTCCAGCCGGTGGATCCCGGGCAATCTCTACGACAAGATTCACCATGAATTTCCCGGCGTGGCGTTTGTGGACCACATCGGAGGGGATGGACGCGCAAAGGCCGAGTTCAAACCCAACGCGATTCCTTTCTCAGTTGAAACCCATAACGCCACGGGACTCGATACCACCGTGGTTGAGGCTGCCTACTTAATAGATGCTGCCGTGTTGAGAGCGCATGTGAGTACAGGGGTGACACTTTGCGCGAAGAATCTGTTCGGCGCTACGAGTATCAACACCGACTGGCGCAAGAACGCGCACGACGGTTTCCAACACAACAGCGATGGTTCGGCGAGTTATTCCGCGTTCACAGATTATCTGGGTCATAAAGACCTCGGCGAGAAAACCATCCTTTTTATTATTGATGGGCTCTATGGAAACGACAACGTGGATGGTCCGCCTCATCGCAAGTGGAAGATGGCGCCATTCAACGATGCTTGGCCGAACAGCATTTTTATGTCGCTTGACGGCGTAGCGATCGATTCCGTCGGCTTCGATTTTCTCACTTCGGAATGGCCCGATCTTCCGGATATCGCGAATGCCGATAACTACCTGCGCGAATCCGCCCTGGCGAATAATCCACCTTCGAAGACTCTCTATGATCCTGAACGCGACGGTGTCCGATGCCGCAGCCTTGGCGTACACGAACATTGGAACAATGGGACAGACAAGAAGTACTCGCGCAATCTCGGAAAAGCGCACGGGATCGAACTTTTCCAAGTCTGAAGTTTAGAACATATTCGATCCGCTCACCGCCGCTGATTGGTGGAGTTGCGGAACTGCAGATGGGTTATCGGTACTCAGGGAGGCAGGATGAGCCGAAGAGTCTTTTCCTTATGCTTCGTAGCGGCATCGTTGCTACCGGCAACCGCATTTTCCCAATCATTTTTGAGCCAGTATAAAGGCTTGCCTTATCACGACAGCCGCTATAGTGGCGGTCCACAAAAAATACCGGGCAAGGTCTTGTGCGCCTACTATGACCTGGGCGGCGAGGGAGTCGCGTATCACGACACCGATGCAAAGAATCACGGCAGCGGAGAGTTGAATCCGGCTAACGGCACCTATCTCAATGAATTTCGTATCCATGAGGGAGTGGATACTTCCTACACGAAATTCAACCGGAAGCCGGATCCGGTTGACGACAACCCTTTCGACAAGGTCGTTCCTCCTGCAGACCTGCTCTATGTTGGCTGGACCGAGCCCGGAGAGTGGTTCAACATTACGGTAGATGTGGCACAGTCGGGAACATACGCAGCCGATTTCCTTTACACATCGAATCGCGGCGGCACAATATCACTCGACGTGAATGGCAAGGACGCAACCGGACCTCTCGAGATCGCCACGACAAATGATCCCGCAGACCCGCTTGCCTGGCGTCAATGGCACCATTGGAATCTGGCTGCGCAACTTTTCAAAGTCCCTCTGAGCAAAGGGAAAAATGTGTTCACCGTACACATAGTGACGAACGGGAACATGAATCTGGCTTATTTCGACTTCAAGCCGGTCCACGAATGAAATGGAAGCTTTTCGACGGGGTCACCTCACCTGCGAACTTCTGCAGTTGCCGACTGGCGGCCTTACTTCGTGGTCAGGGAGCAATAACGCCTTCTAACAAACACTCGCTAACGAAGATACCATCGGAGGCGATTCCATGTGGAATGACTCGCTAATGCACAGCAGAATTCCATGGAAATACGTCGGTGTCTACTACTCGATAGCGTGCGGAGTAACCTGGGCATTCTGGACTCCGCTGATTCTAGGAGCGGACGGACTACATTGGTTATCAGTTAAACCGTCGCCTGCAGTTCTCCTCCCCTTAGGCACGCTGGGGCCGCTTTTTGGATGCTTTGTAAGTCATCGACTTCAGTACGGAACCTGGCAAGCAGTACGACTGTTTCCTCGATCAAAACTGCGCCTTCTGTGGTTGTTACTAGGGCCAATGCTGGTCGTGTTTTGTTTCTTAATCGTATCCCCTGTCCTTCGCGCAAAAGGTGCTCCCGATTCATGGCACTGGCACTTCGGCGTAGTCCCAGAGTTGTGTGCGGTGATCTACAGCTATAGTCTTCCTGGTGGGCCATTAGGTGAGGAATTTGGTTGGAGAGGATTTCTTCAGGCGAGGTTGCAGGAGTCGTTACCTCCATGGATCGCCGCAATCGTTGTGGCGGTCATGTGGTCCGCATGGCACTGGCCACTGTTTCTCATCCCCGGATGGACCACGGCGACGCCGATGATTTTTCTGTCCATAGTGACTGGCCTTTCGGTAGTAATGGCATTCGGGTTCAATGCTTCGGGGAAGTCAGTCGTGGTCGCTATTCTTATGCACTCGGCATTTAATACCTCCGCGATGTTCGGTGACCGTTTTACAGCGGGAACGCAAATGCGCGAGTATCCGTCTCCAGAATCGTTCATCGCGCTCGGTTTTTTCTTGGTCGGAGCGGTCTTAGTGGTGCTCACGCGAGGACAACTTTCAGCTCCAAGGCAAGAGCCCCTAAATTTCCGGAGAAGCGCTGCCTAGCTGTGCTCGTGGGTGATAAATCTCGACATCACCGAGTGACGCGAAGTATTCGAAGCGGTCCTCCAGTCAAACGAAGCAAATAGTATTGACTGTACATGGCCGGAATAAGATTCTTACTAAGAACGCGAGAAGCGCGAGTCACAGCACCGCCAATCCCGACCGAAACGACTCAACCCACTGTCACGCGCAGTCCCGTCGCATGGGGAACAATAACGGAGAACTTGCCCTGCGTGAGCGATTCGTTCTTCGTTGAGGTTGTGATGTGCGCTTCGCGGCTGTCTAGTGCCGGTGCGTGTAATGTCTCGGTTTGCACCACTCCACTCGCGTCGCGACCAAAGTCGAGTTCCACCTCAAGGTCTGCTGCCGCGTCCTTGTTCAGAATGATCACGGAAGTGTGGCCGCCAGGCAGTTTCGCGGCATACGTCGTTGCATTGACTCCCGCATCCTGCAGCTTCGTCGAGAAGTCGGTCTTTAACTCGGACTTTAACAGTGTTCCGCCGCTGAATGAGCCCGCAAACTTGAGCCCATACGCGACTGGCTCCAACGCATAGTCCGAGCCAAATGTCGCAATCGGTGTATAGAAAGGATGCGGATGCGCGGCAATCTGTTCGGGAGTTTCGCCCTTGGCTTCGAGAAGCGCGTCGCCGGGAAGAGATCCGCCAACGGAATTGGCCACAGATTTGCCAGTACCACCGTGCAGATTGACGCCGGAATAGTTATTACTGGCCAACAGCAGCGAATAGTCGGCGGACCAAAGCGCAGCGGCAAATACGTCGGAGACACCGGGCTTGCCTCCGCGATAGCAAGTGTTGCCTTCGGTCATGCGTACGCGCGCACCCATCTTGCTGGCTGCGGCCGATGCGATATTCGCCGTGTTCTGTACCTTTTGCATCGTTGCCGGTTTCAGCAGGTTCGGAATGTTGACCTCGGGGTTCGTCGCCGGGCCGCCAAAGTAATAATGATGAGTGAGGGTGGTTACGCGGGGCGGGGCCTGTATGGAAGGCCCCTGTATGGAAGGCCAAAGATCCGCAATCTCGGTCAGCCATGACACCCCGCCGACAACATCGGGCATGCCGAACTTTGCTGTCGGCACCGCAGCTGCGATAGCGCGCGCCAGCGCGAGCCATTCTTGCAGGTATGTCTTGGCCGACCATGTCTTCGGATCGCGCAGGTGCCGATCAAATAGATCCACCTCGTTTCCGACCTGGAAATACTCGAGGCGGTCGCCCAGCGTCTCGGCTACAAAGACCGCTTCCTCGGCGGCGCGTGCCGGTGTATTTGTGCCCATTCCGATGCCATAGATGCAGTTCCAACCAGTGGCCTGGAGGAAATCCGCCAGGTTCCTCACTGCCTCGGGCGTCACCGCATAGTAATGCGCTTTCGGCTCGCCCTCGACCTCACGCACTTGAGGATGCTCCGGTTCGGGAGAGTCAGGCTTAGGTTTCCAGAAAGCAAACTCGCTGGTGTTGCCGCCAAGGCGCAGAACGCCAGTTGACGAAAGCGTTTTGAACTCGCGAATCAATCCGCTGTTCTGCGCCGAAAAAAAACTCGGATCTGCGAGTTGCTGCACTTCATAAGATAGGCCGACAAAATCGATCGGCATATGCGGACCAGTCGCATCCCTGGGGATGCTGAGGGCAACCCGAACCTTGCTTTGGCCCTGCGCGTGAAGACGTGCTGCAGCTACGGTGCAGGCGGCGCTGGCAAGAAATCTTCGTCGTGTGAGCATCGGATTTCTCGATTCTTTTCTTTACTGCTGGCCCAGAGCGCCACTAATCAATCGGACACTAATCAATCGGACCAGGGGGCCGGCTTGCGGTCCCAGCGGTGCCGCTTCAACTCCGCCAGCAGAGCCGGCGAGAGTGCGCCCAAATCGCTCAGCGCAGTATTTTCGCGGACGTGTTGCGATTTCCTCATCCCGACCACGGTGGTACTGACCGCAGGATGAGAGAGCACAAAGCGCAGTGCCATCTCTGGAAGGGACATTCCCGGCGGCAAAATCTGTTTGAGTTTGTCTACACGTTCCATAGTGTTGGCGAGATTCTCGGGATTGAAGTAGCGCGACCGCCAGTCAGTGGAGGGGAATTTTGTGTCTTTTGTCATTTTTCCACCGAGGCTGCCTTCATCGAGCGCAACCCTGGCGATGACTCCGATGTTCAGCTCCTGGCAGGCGGGAAATAGTTCGTCTTCGGGTGACTGATCGAAGATGCTGTAGATTACCTGCACCGCGTCGACTAATCCGGTGCGAATGGCCTTGATTCCGTTCTCCGGTTCCCAGCGATTCAAGCTCAGCCCGAAATCGCGGATGGTGCCATCACGTTTGAGTTTCTCCACCGTCTTGCGGAAATCAGGTTCGTCGGCCCATTCGTCCGTCCAGACGTGGAACTGAAGAAGCCCGATGGAATCGGTTGCGAGCTGTTTACGGATCAGATCGGCGTATTTGAAAACATGGTTGGGCGGAAAGACATCGTCGTATTCGTAGCTGGGCTGCGCCGGCCAGCGTTCATTTTTCGGTGGAATTTTTGACGCTGCATAAAGCTGCTTGCCCTTGTTCTTGGCAATCGTCTGTCCAAGAAGTCCGTCGCTTTTGCCTTCGCCATAGGCCCAGGCGGTATCAAAAAAGTTGCAGCCGAGATCGACGGAGAGTTGCAGTGCTTCGAGCGATTGCTTGTCGTCCGAACCACTCCATCCACCCATGCCCCAAAGTCCGGGTGCGATGTCACTGATTTCGATTCCAGTACGGCCAAACTTGCGATATCTCATTTGCCATCCCTAACAAAATCGGCGTTAATTTGGTCTCGAGAAGCGAACATCCCTTTAATTCCGAACGCAGGCATAATGAAGTTGCGCTTGAGATATCCCCTGAACGGCACACGAGTTGGGAACACTATTTATTTAGCAATAACGAACTCCGCACTCGGGCCCTCTGCAGAGTTGGGGCCGATCCACACAGTGGCGTTCCCCGGTTCCACCAGGTCCTGCATATTAATGTTCCAGAACGCGAGTTCATTCCGGCCTATGGTGAAGTCGACCCGCTGTGATTCTCCCGGCGCCAACGTAATTCTCCGGAATCCTTCCAGCTCTCTTACCGGAAGAGCTATGCTGGTTCCCCGAATGCGCAGGTAAAGCTCCACAACTTCATCACCGGCGCGCGGTCCGGAATCTTTTACGGTCGTAGACACATGCATCGCCTCCGCCTCGTGGTTCAGCGCATCCGCGCTCAACTGGGTTGTGCTCAACTGTAAAGGAGAGTAAGAAAACGTGGTGTAGGTGAGTCCGTAGCCAAACGGAAACAGCGGAGTATTCTGTTCATCGACATAGCGCGCATGATATTTCTCGTGGTTGTCGGCCGGCGGATGAGTGAGGTCAACACCGCCGGCCGGGCGCCCGGTATTTAAAGCGTCGTAGTAGAGTGGTTCTTGGCCCACGGCACGAGGCATTGAAACCGTGAGCTTGCCGCTAGGATTGACATCGCCGAACAGCACTCGCACCAGTGCGGGGCCCGCTTGAACTCCTGGAAACCAAGCCTGCAAAATTGCTGGAACGTGATTCGCGGCCCAGTTGAGGGTGAGTGGCCGGCCGCTGAAGACGATCAAGACGATCGGTTTACCGACGGCGGCGACTGCCTCCAAAAGCTGCTGCTGGTTTCCCGGAAATCCGAGATGGGCGCGGGAAGCCGCCTCCCCAGTCATCCATAGGGAGTCTTCTCCAAGTGCCATGAGGACGATATCCGCCTGTTTCGCCGCGGCAACTGCTTCGGCAAAACCAGTGTCGTCGTTAGTCAAGATTTTCGTGCCAGCTGCGTAGAGCACCCGCCCGCCCGCCTGTAGCATGCGAGAGGTCAGCGCCGCTCGCAACGTCACGACATCCGCCGCATCGCCCCGCGCACGCCAGGAACCCAACATGTCGGCGGCGCTATCCGCAAGCGGGCCGATTAGCGCGATGTTGCGGGTTTTTGGATCCAGCGGGAGGGTGGTTTGCCCGCCCGAGTTGGCGTTTTTCAAGAGTACAAAGGAACGTTCGGCAACCGTGCGAGCAAATTCCACGTCTCCCGCGTCGCTTTGCGACTTTCCCCCGCCTGCCGGTTCAGGAGAGTATGGATGGTCAAACAGTCCCAGCGCAAATTTGATCCGCAAAACTCGGCGAACAGCTTGATTAATGGTCTCTTGCGGCACCTCTCCAGACCCCACCAGGTCCGATAAGTAACGGGAATATGAGTTGCTTTCGAGGTCTATATCGACCCCCGCCGAAAGGGCCTTCAGCGCGGCTGTTCTCCCATCCAATGCAGTCCCATGGGCGATCGTTTCCCTTATTGCTCCATAATCACTAATCACGACCCCTTTGAAACCCCACTCCTCGCGCAGTACATGAGTCAGGGTGAAAGCGTTCGATGTGGCAGGCACCCCGTTGATTGTATTAAAGGCACTCATAACCGATCCGGCACCTGCTTCGACTGCAGCGTGGAAGGGCGGGAGATACACCTGACGCAAAGTGCGGTCGGATAACTCAACGGAGTTGTAGTCCTTCCCCCCTTGCGCGGCCCCATAGCCAACGAAATGCTTAACGCAAGCCAGCATCGATTGAGGATCGTCCAGATGAGTGCCTTGATATCCTCGTACATAAGCGGCAGCCATTACAGATCCCAGGTAGGGATCTTCGCCCGCCCCTTCCACGATGCGTCCCCATCGCGCATCGCGTGCGATATCAACCATGGGTGAATAGGTCCAGCGGATACCCTCTCTAGTCGCCTCCTTGGCAGCAATACGCGAAGCTCGTTCGACTATCGATGGGTCCCAAGTTGAGGCCATCGCCAACGGTACCGGAAATATTGTGCGATATCCGTGGATTACGTCCAATGCGAAGACGAGGGGAATATGCAGGCGCGATTTCTCTATGGCAAGCTTCTGCAACACATTCGTTTCCGCCGCGCCAGTGATGTTCTCGATCGAGCCGACATTCCCCTGGGCAATCTGTTCACGATAATCCGGATGTGGCGCACCCGGTCCGGTCGAACTATCGGCAAAATGCACGAGCTGCCCGATTTTTTCTTCCAGCGTCATGTCGCCGAGCAATTTGGTAATGCGTTGCTCGGTTTGAGGATTATCAAGCGGCGGTGCGGCCGCGAGGACCTGCGCTCGAAGTAACTCAAGAGGACATGCGAAGGCAATGACAAGACACAAACCACGAACGAAAGACATGCTGGACGCCATAGGCCTGACGCATTCTCGTGATGGTAGTTAGCGCTCGCGCAGGCTCCCACACGCCGCGCTTGAATCTCGCAGTGAACCGCCAAAGAGACTACCAAAAAACCGGTATTCTAGCAATTGATTACAGCATTGGAGTTTCGATCGTATCTTCGATATTTCAACATGTATACTCTGCGATAACTCGCATATCGGGGAGCTATCGTCACGTCTCATAGGGGCAAACTCGCGCAACTTAGAGGTCTGGCGAAAGATTGTCCACCAGAGTTTGCGATGTCGCTCCCCGGAATCGTTCGATCTTTACTTTGGGAAAGATGGTTTGCTCCCCGGCTGCATTCGCGGCGTGTTCCTGTCGGGAACAGAAGGCCCATAATCGAGGACAAAATATGTACGGGAAGAAAATGCTGTTGGGCACATGCATAGCCGTGGCAGCTCTAGTTCCTGGTGCGGCCAGGCTGTGGACCCAGTCCGCCCAACCTTCTACTGGTATTGAAGCGGCCGGTTCTGCAGCCCCCAAAGCTGCGGAGCAGGTTTACAAGAATATCCAGGTACTTAAGGGAGTTCCAGCCGACCAACTCATTCCGGCCATGCAATTCATCACGGCCTCCCTGGGAGTGCAATGCGATTTCTGTCATTTGGAAAAGGCGTTTGAAAAAGATGACAAGGAAACCAAGCAGAAAGCGCGCAAGATGATACGCATGATGCTTGCTATCAATCAGGAGAACTTCGATGGTCATCGGGAGGTGACCTGCTACTCCTGTCACCGAGGCGCGCACAAACCGGTGAATGTGCCCGTCATCAGCGAGGAAAAATACAAAGTCGTTGCTGAAGAAAAGACGGGACACGAGGAACCGAACACTGCCAACCTGCCGAGCGCCGATCAAATTCTTGGAAAGTTTCTGCAGACGATTGGCGGCGTTGAGGCGGCGGCAAGAATTTCATCTCGCATTCAGAAGGGAACATTAACTGTCGACTCGAAACAATTCGCCGTAGAAGTGTTCGCCAAGGGGCCAGCTAAACGAGTGACCACGGTACATTTTCCCGGTGGGGATAGCGTTACAGGGACTAACGGGAAAGAAGGCTGGTTGAACACTCCCGGCCGTCCCGTGCACGCTATGACTCCCCCCGAAGTGGCTGCTGCCAGCATGGACGCGGAACTGTTCTTCTCCGCCAGCCTCCGGCAAATTTTCAAGGAGTTGCGCGTCGAACAGCAAGGACAAATCGACGGCCGACCAGTTTACGTTCTGACCGGTATAACGGAAAATCTTCCACCAGCGCAGCTTTATTTTGATGAACAGTCGGGGCTGCTGGTACGCGTCTTGCGTTATGCGGAAACGCCGCTCGGCCTCAATCCCGCACAAATCGATTACGCGGATTATCGTGAGGAAGGCGGTGTGAAAACCCCGTTCCGCTGGACCATCGCCCGTCCCAGTGGAGCTTTCACTATTCAGATTGAGCAGATGCAACAGAACGTGCCGATCGAGGAGAGCAAATTCGCCGAGCCCGCATCCGCGCCATGATCGAACTCGGTCTGTGACACCTCGCGTCGCTACTGGTTGACTCCGCTGGAGAGAAAACCTCCGTCGACGACCAGAGTCTGCCCGGTAACAAAAGATGCGGCATCGGAGGAGAGGTAGACTGCTGCTCCGACGAGCTCTTCGGTCCTGCCGAAGCGGCCCATCGGCGTTCGTAAGAGGAGCTCCTGGCCGCGCGGCGTATTGTCGAGCAGTTCTGCATTCAGACCGGTGCGTATAACGCCGGGCGCGATGGCATTCACCGTAACGCCCTTCTTTGACCACTCCACGGCAAGCGAGCGCGTGAGTGAGACAACGCCTGCCTTGCTGGCAGCATATGCGGCGACTTCGCTGAGCGCAACGAAGCTGTTGAGAGACGCGATGTTGACGATGCGGCCGTAACCACGTTCCAGCATGTGCCGGCCGAAGATCTGGCACGCGCGCAACGTTCCTGTGAGGTTCGTGTCCAGGATAGCGGCCCATTCGTCTTCTGGCATAGTGAGCGTGGGAGTGCGCTTGATTTTTCCGGCGCAGTTAATAAGGATGTTCACTTTGCCGAAGCGCTGGAGTGTAGCCGCCAGTAATTGTTCAAGCGAAGCCCGGTTGCACACATCCGAGCGGATCCGCAGGGTCTGGCGTCCACGCCGTTCGATTTCGGCCGCTGTTTCTTCGACCTGTTCCTGGCGGCGCGCCGAGGCGATTACATCGGCTCCGGCGTCGGCGACGCCGAGGCTCAGGGTGCGTCCGATCCCGGAGGTGCCTCCGATTACGACGGCGATTTTGCCTGCGAGGCTGAGGATATTGGTCGTCATTAGTATTATTAGTATTATTGTTTCTGCACTCCGCTTGCGATCAGACCTGCTTCGCCCAGCCAGGCAAGGATACTGAACTCAGTCTTCAGGAACTCAATCCTCAGAAACTCTAGCGCTCGATGCGCGCCGATCCGCCTTTGGCGAGGGCTCGCACCTGATCCACCGTCGCCATGGTTGTGTCGCCGGGGAAAGTGGTCAACAACGCGCCGTGCGCCCATCCCAGGTTGATGGCTTCCGCGGGCGGTTCACCGGTCAACAAGCCATAGATGAAGCCGGACGCAAAGCCGTCCCCGCCTCCCACACGATCCAGCACCTCCAACTCTGCCGTGGGTGCAGTGAAAGTCTTGCCGTCGATCCAGGCAACCGCGCTCCAAGTATGGCGGTTGGTCGAGTGCACATGGCGCAGCGTGGTGGCCACCACTTTCACTTGGGGATGCTTCTTCACCACTTTGTCGATCATGCCGAAGAAGACGCTGGGGTCGAGTTTCGACTTGGCCGCGATTTCCGGCCCCGGGATGCCCAGCCCTTTCTGCAGGTCCTCTTCGTTGCCCAACAGCACATCGACGTTTTCCACAATTCGGCCGATGATCTTCACGGAGTGCTCGTTGCCACCGGAAATCTTCCACAGTTTCTCGCGGAAATTGAGATCGAACGACGTGATTGCACCTGCGGCCTTGGCTTCCTTCATCATTTCCGCAGCCAGCTCCGCCGTGGTCGGCGACAGCGCCGCAAAGATCCCTCCGCTATGCACCCAGCGTACGCCCTCGGCGAAAATCGCCTTCCAGTCGAAATCTCCCGGCTTGAGTTGCGCAGCGGCCTCATTCGCCCGGTTGTAAAAGACCACCGGAGCGCGCACACCAAACCCACGGTCGCTATACACGGTGGCCATATTGGGACCGGTAACGCCATCGTGTTTGAAGCGCTTATAGAACGGCGTTACGCCCATCGCGCGGACACGTTCGGCAATCAGGTCGCCGATCGGATAGTCGGACACGGCCGAGGCGATTCCCGTCTTCAGGCCAAAACAATCCGAGAGGTTGGCAGCCACATTGAACTCGCCGCCGCTGACGTGAATCTTGCACTCCGTTGCTTTGCGAAAGGGGATGATCCCCGGATCGAGCCGATGCACCAGCGCTCCCAACGATAGAAAATCCAACTGAGCATGCGTGCGAATATTCAACCCACCACCCATCGGTCGTTCACTCCTTTCGCAATTTACCGCGGTAGGCCCACAGTCCCAGCCCAGGGTTTGGAATAAAGAAGACCTCTTCGCCGCTAACACGGTTGTAGCCGTAGCGAAGCTTCTGCGGATCGTAGTGCGTGAGCATGGTGTTCAAATCACTATACTCAAAGCCCACGCCTTCAACTTCTTCCTGGCTTAGATGACCCGGGCACCACCTGATGGTGAAGCGCCCTTCGGAGGAGCCGTGTATGAGATGAGCTGCAGCACTCAGGTCGCTACGGAGATCCGAATTGGCACTCACGGCTTCGAGCGTGGCGGGAGTTCCGCGGTAGCCATATTTGCGGATCAGCGTATCGATATTTCTGTCTTCGCCAAATTCTTTTACTCCCGGCGCGAGAATGATCAGCTCGGCGCCGTCCGCCAATGCCATGCGGGTGCGGTAGACAGCCTTGTTGCCCAGCCAGGTGCTGTGAAATTCGTGCGGATCGAGATAAACGACAGCCTTGCGGATGGGTGCGTCCAACGTCTCGAAGTTTACTTTCAGGCTCAGCGCAGCGGCGCGGTGAAAGCACTCAACATCGTCGCCGATAAAAAGGCCGCGCACGGCAAGCCGGTCGCCATCGGTGCGTCCGACAACGGTGAGCACGTAGACAATGGGCAGATGTCGCAGGAAACGATCGGACGCGTAATTGAGAACGTTGCGCACGGGATTCTCGGCGCGGCCCATAATGCGCTCCATCCCATAAACCGCGCCTAAATAATGGCTGCGGTTGATGCTCTCTCGGCCTCCCGTGCCTACAAGGATGTTCTTGTTGTAATTGGCCATGCCTATAACTTCATGGGGCACGACTTGGCCGATGGAGAGGATGAGATCGAAACCTCCACGTGTGATGAGCCGGTTGACCTGTGCCGGCCAAGCGTAGTTCAGTTTACCTTCCGATTGCTGGTGGATGAACTCCGCCGGGACCTCGCCAAGGGTCTCAACATCGGTTCGCCAGTTATGCACGCGGAAAAGCTCTAGCGGCATAGCTCCGAACATTCGCGCGATCTTTTCGGGACCCATCGCCGTATGCGTGCCGAGCGCAGGCAGAACCGCCTGAAGCCGGTTGCCGAAATACTCCCACGCAAAGCGCGTCAGGTCGCCGGCGCGGGAATGCACGCGGCTCTGATCCGGCGGCACAACGAGCACGCGATTTCGTTCTCCCAGCTTCGCGAGACTTTCGACCAGCAGATCATGCAACTGGGGTAGAGATAAATCGGTTTCAACGCTACCCGTGGCGCAGTAGAGGCTCATGCGGCGAGTTCCACCTTCTTTAGTCCGGGAGCGAGCAGCCAGAGGACGACCAGAGCCAAGAGGTAAGCGCTGGCGGCGATGCCGAAGAGACTCGTGTAGCTGTGCGTCAGTTGCAGAATATGGCCGGCGAAGAAGGCAAAAAGCGCGCTGCCGGCGGATCCCGCCATGCCGCCGATACCGACCACCGAGCCTACCGCGCCGCGCGGAAACATATCCGAAGATGTTGTGAACAGATTGGCCGACCAGCCCTGGTGCGCACCCGCAGCCAGGCTGATCAGTGCAATCGCCGTCCACATCGACTTGACACTACTGGCCGTATAGATCGGGACGACCAGGCAAGCGCAGAACAGCATCGCCGCAAGCCGCGCGTAATTGGAAGACAATCCCAGGCGACGGAAGGGCGAGGGCAACCAGCCTCCGCCGATGCTGCCAATCGCCGACACGTTATAGATGATGATCAGCGGCAGTCCGAGATGCGAAAGATTCAAGTTGAATTTGGCGCTAAAGTAGGACGGGAGCCAGAACAGATAGAAATACCAGATCGGATCAGTGAGGAACTTCGCGACCGAAAATGCCCAAGTCTGGCGGAAACTTAGCAATCGACGCCAGGGCACGAACGGAGACGGGCCCATTTCTACGGCTGCCTCCTGATAGATGTGCCGCAGTTCGCCGGCTGTAAGCATGGGATGATCGGCGGGCCTGCGGTAATTACGAAACCACCAAAGAATCCAGAGCAGGCTAAACAGGCCAGTCGTCAAAAAGGCGGCGTGCCAGCCGTAGCGCAGCGTCACCCAGGGAACGATGGCCGGAGCCAGAACGGCTCCAACATTGGCTCCCGAGTTGAAGATGCCTGTAGCGAGCGAGCGTTCATTCTGCGGAAACCACTCGGCCACGGTCTTGATCGCGGCGGGGAAGTTGCCGGATTCGCCGAGTCCGAGGAAGAAGCGCGCAAAGCCGAACTCCAACACGGTGTTCGCCAGCGCGTGGCCCATGGCGGAGAGGCTCCAGACCGCCATCACCAACATATAGCCGATGCGCGTGCCCAGCTTGTCGATCAACCGGCCGGCGGCCAGCAGGCCAATTGCGTAGGCGATCTGAAACGCGTCCACGATGTAGCCGTAGCCTACCTCCGTCATGCCGATGCTGTGCTCTAGAGTGGGCTTGAGAATGGCGATGACCTGGCGGTCCATGTAATTGATCGAGGTGGCGACGAACAACATGGCGCAGACGGTCCAGCGCACGCGCCCGAGCCGCACGCCGGGAGATGATCCCGGAGATGAGCCGCTTTTCGCGTTGCTGTCGAAAACGGTTGTATCCGCCATGCCGCAGCTCCTACAGGTGATATGCCTTTTTGACCAAGCCGTAGGCGAGGTCGTGCGCCACTTCCAAAGCTTCTTCTTCCTCCAGCCGATGGTCGGCGACCAGCTTCGCGAGGAAGGCGCAATCCATGCGTCGCGCCGCATCATGCCGCGCCGGAATAGAGAGGAAGGCACGAGTATCGTCGTTAAACCCCACGGTATTGTAGAAGCCCGCCGTCTCCGTCACACGTTCGCGGAATCGCATCATTCCTTCCGGACTGTCGTGAAACCACCACGGCGGCCCCAGCCGAAGGCACGGATAGTGCCCGGCGAGCGGAGCCAGTTCCCGGCTGTAGGTCGACTCATCCAGCGTGAAAAGAATGATCGTCAGATCGCGCTCGTTGCCGAACTGATCGAGCAGCGGGCGAAGCGCGTCCACATAGTTGGTTGGCATCGGGATGTCCGCACCCACATCGCGGCCGTATCGTTCGAAAAGTTTGCGATTGTGGTTGCGCGCGCTGCCGGGGTGAATCTGCATGACCAGCCGATCTTCGAGGCTCATGCGCGCCATTTCCGTCAGCATCTGGGCGCGGAAAAGTTCCTGCTGCTGGAAATCGGCGTTACCGGCAATCACATGCCGAAAAAGTTCCGCAGCTTCTGCTGTGGGAAGATTAGCGGTTCGCGCAGTGGGATGCCCGTGGTCGGTTGCGGTGCAGCCGAGTTCTCGGAAGCGGATACGCGTCGCACGCAACGCGTTCAGGTAGCCCGTCCATGTCGAGGTATCTTCCCCGGTCTTCTGGCCGAACTCTAAGACATTTTCGACGAATCCAGAAAACTCAGGATCGACAACCGGATCGGGCCGGAAGGTCGGCAGGATCCTCGCTTTCCAGTTCGATTCGCGGATCGCCTTGTGATCGGCCAGCGCGTCGAGCGGAGAATCGGTTGTCGCCAGCACTTCCAAATTGAAACGCCCGTAGAGAGCGCGCGGCAGGAACCCTGGCGTGCGTAACTTTTCCGAGATCGCGTCGAAGTACATGTCGGCGGTCTTCTCCGACAGTCGCTCGTTGAGTCCGAAAAGTTCCTGGAAGGCAAAGTCGAGCCACAGGCGCGTCGGTGTTCCGCGGAACAGATAGTAACGGCTCGCGAAGATGCGCCAGACCTTCCTTGCATCCTTCAGCTGCGGCTGCCCAATTTCGAGATCGTCGAGCGAGATTCCCTGGCTGTAGAGCATTCGGAAGACGTAGTGATCGGGCTGCACGAAGAGCTTTGCGGGATCGGGGAAAGGTTCGTTTTTTGCAAACCATGCCGCTTGCGTGTGCCCATGAGGACTGATGATGGGCCACGTTCGCACATGCTCATAGAGCGTCCTGGCTATCTTTCGCGTACTGGGTTCGGCTGGAAACAGACGGTCTGGATGGATCAGCATGGTTCAGACTCTAATCTTTTCGGTGAATCAACATATTGGTGCTCCCTATTTCAGGGTCAGGAATACTACACCGTAGCCGTTGAAAACTACCGTCATCTGTGGACCCGGCGTGACGGAGGTCGCGGTGGGGCCTGTGGTCACGTTAGTGTTGGCGTCGATAGTCAACAAACTGCCCGACTGGAAAGAGCCCAACGCGGAAATATCGATACTGATGGTTCGCGGTGCGCCGGGACCGTTGTTGTCGTTGGCTGAGTTGAGGGCGCGGTTCGACAGCATGATCACGACACTGCCGTCGGGATTTTGCACCGACAGGATTTCGATTTCCGCGTCGTCGGTATTGGTGAATTGCAGAATACTTGCCCCAGGCGGGGAAGGGAACATGCGGGCCAGCCAGTAATCGACCCAGTAGCTAAGCTGGAGCTGCGCTTGCGAGGTCGTGACATTGACTTCTCCAAATTGCGCGTCGGCCGCAAAATCCCAGTGGTAAAGCGCTTGTATGCCAGCCTTACCAAGCTGGGAAAAAACATAAGGCCGCCAGGCGGTAAAGAAAGCGCTCGACCCACGCTGGTCGGTGACAAATGGAGTACCGTTGCAGGCGCTGATGCCGCCCCCTTTGTCATAATCCGCGTTCACGTTGTTTTCGGTCACCCACACCGGTACCGAGACTAATGCCGGATTCGTGGCCATCTGCGAATAGAAAAGCTCAACGTCGGTGACAAACGCCGGAATTGTGCCGAAGACCGTAGCATCGTCGTCCTTCTGATTGCAGGTAGAGTAGAAGTGTGTGGCCATCGCATCCACCTGAGCGGTCACACCGGTCACGAATGGCGGAATCCAGTTCTCCGCTTGCCCGGAGAAATCCGCCAGCTCGACGGCGGCGAACTTGAGCGATGGATCGATTGCCTGCATCGCCGGCACCAGAGTGTTGTACATCGTTACGTACTGCTGCGGCGTCAGGTTGTTGTTAATGTTGGGCTCGTTGTAAATTCCCCACCATGTAATCGTGTCAGTTGGGTACGCTGCCGACACGTAGGTCTGGTCATTCGCAGTAAAGCCGCCAGTGTCGTAGTACTGCACCAGATTCTGCGCGTAGCCGGCAAATTGCTGAAAAGTGAGATCCGTAAAACTATTGCTGCTGTCGTCGCCAGAGTACATAAAAGGCGGCGCCTTCGCGATCTGAAACTCGGGGCTGTGGTCGCCCACGCCCAGCACTGGCTGGGTGATGGCATCGAGAATCGTAAAGTTCCATGCCGTCGAACCGCTGCCCGCTACTCCCTGAGGTATGCCTTCTGAAACTCCCTGCAAGCGGATATGCTGCGGGAGCAAATTTCCCAAGGTTGTGTTCAAGCCAGCATAATCCTGAAAAACCGTGTAATCCCATTCGGCCGGCTGGAACGATGTGGACATCGCAACGCGAAACTCACCGTTGGCGCCGGGCATGATTTGCGCCCACGCCCCAATGTTCAAAGTAAGATTCGCCGTGCTCGAAAGCGTTCCAGTACTGGCGGTAACGGTCAGAGGATAAGTTCCCGCCGAAGCGGTTCCCGCATTGAACGTAACGCTCCCAGTGGAGCCGTTCCCCGGCGATTGGATTTGGTCGGTCGCGCCCGGAGGCAACCCGGCGACGTTAAGCGTCACACTGCCCGTGGTGCCGCTTAGAACGACAGTTGCGTTGACGGTCGTCGAGCTCTGTCCCTGGAAGACTTGGGTTGTGTTAGTCGCAAGAGAAAGCGTCAGGGAACTGGGAGGTGAACTCATGCCTCCTCCGCCACAACCCGCTGAGAAAGACAGCAAAATAAAAAACGCGAAACGCCAACGCCGAAGTATTTCGATTCTGCGCATCCTCCACCCCTATTGATTCTTGTCGGGCACAGCCTCGACCTTTAGCCGCTGCTGACGAGCGGCATCGTTGCCCGGGTCTACTTTCAAAACCCCGTCGAGTGTTTCCAAAGCGTGCTTCCGATCTTTCAAGATCGAGTAAACCTGCGCAAGTTCCAAGTACGCCGGAGTGTAGTACGGGTCCATCTGGATCGATTCTTTGAAAAGGGCTATGGCAGCGGTTACCTGCCCCTGTTGCATCAGCAAGCGAGCAAGCTGTGTTCGCACTTCGACAGACTGTGACCGGGCATCAATCGCCTTTTGCAGGGCCTGGGTGGCGCGCTCCTTTTCCCCCGGACGCGCGAAGCGGAGAACCAGCCCATAGGTACCCTGGATCTCGGGATCACCCGGGAATGCAGCGGCGGCTTGATCGAGGAGTGCGAGACCCTTCCCGCTCAGCTCCGGGTAGCGCGCGCCAACCTGCGCATAAGCCAGCGCCAGGTTTCGCAAACTTGGCTGCGCGTCACCAGAGCCGGAAGCTTTTGTGTCGTAAATCAAATCCGTGGAAGGCGGTGACGCACCACCTTGCGGGACCGCGGGGATTTCAGACGGAGTCCGGAGAATACGGTGGTCTGTAAGCGAAGAATGGCCGATATTTTCAGTCGGCTGCTTCGGCATATGGCACTGAATGCAGTCGTTGGGTGGCGAGGTGGCTTGTCTCTGCGCTAGCGGCTCGCGGCAACTGTCGCTAGCGTGGCAGCTCAGACATCGGCTTCGGAAAAAATCCGCCGCCTGATCGCCGTGAAGTTGAACGTGAGGATCGTGGCATGAGATGCAGCCGAGCCGACCCTCGCTGGCAGTCCAACAACGGCTCATCTTTAATTGTTCGAACTGATCGAGCGCGATGAAATGATTTCCCTTGATCGTCTGAGGAACCGAAAATATATCCTGCACATTCCCCATCGCGGTTCCAGGCCGGAAGTCAAGATAAGTCTTGCCAGGCTGAAGGACTCGAGCATCTCCAGCCAGGTGACACTGCGCACAGACGTCGTCTCTAATTTCGGACCGCAACTTCCTGGGATTAACGATGGAAAAGTCGATCGGTCCGTCGAATGATATTCCAGACAAATCATCCTGAGTGCGTTGCGCTACATGAATGGCGCCCGGCCCGTGGCAGCGCTCGCACCCGACCGTCAAAAAGCGAAAGGGAGGCTGCTGAAAGCGGTAGTGGCTGCCGGCGACGAGCTGCGGCCAGCCCGTGTGACAGTCAACGCACAAGTCAACCACGCGACGCGTGAAACCGCGGAATGTGCCTTCGGCATAACCAGGCGATAAATCCCAACCTCGAATACGCGTGTAGTACGAGATCGGCGAGACGAACAGCGAATCGCCTTTGGCTACGAGATAACTCTTTCCTACATCGCCGGCGCCCACAGTGTAGGCGATTTCGTGGCTTTCAGAAAAAACATTATGGCCTTTGCCGTCGTTCCCGGATTCTTCGTGGATGATTTTTCCATCGCGCGCGTAAATCGAATAGGACCGGTTTCGCTTCTCGTTGATCAGCCTTATAGGCTTTGCCAATTCGCGCAGATCTTCAGCAGAGGGAATTGAAACGGATCTTCCCATCCCAGTCTGTTTGAACTGCGCATAGATTGTGGAGTGGCATTTTCGACAAGCTTCGTCCCCGACATATTCCACGCCAGCCCGCGCATTCAAGTACTGGTCCGATGTTGACGCAGGAGCGGGCTGAATGCCAGTCTGACGCTCTTCCGCACCACGCAGACCCGCGCAAACCAGACAGATTGCCGCGAGCCCAACGATTCGTATTCCCCGAAGACGAATCTTGAGCGGGAGAAAAGGAACAATCAAGAGACGCGTGGCGAGCCGCTTCATTATCCGCCAAATCATGATCCGCAAAATCATGGAGCCCCGGGATTCTTATGTGGGCCGATCCCTTTTCCTTCCTCAATCGAGTAAATCTGATCCGCGGCAAGATTGCCGAGACGCTCTACCAACCCGCTGGGCCAGGAGATTTCGATGCTATCGATCTTGCTAGTGGTTCCCAGGCCGAAGTGCAGCCGAAGGTCGTTTTGCGAAAGATAGCTGCCGCCTCCGCGAACTTCATTGAATTGCGTAAGTTTTCCAGCGCGCATCGTGAGGCGCGCGCCGATAGCGGCGCGGTTACTTTTCGTGCCCTGCAGGTTGAATTCAACCCAGTGATTTCCATTGACGAGATGATTGCGCAAGAGAGTCGGAGGTTCGCCGACGTTCAAAATTAAGGCGTCGATAGCGCCATCATTCCAAATGTCGCCAAACGCAACCCCGCGGCGTGAAGCCAGCGGCAAATTGGTGAGTCCCGAAGCGGCGGAAGCGTCTTCAAATGTCCCGTCGTGCTTATTAAGATGTAGAAAGAGTGGTTCCCGGTAGCGCGCGCCTTCCTTTATTGTGTCCACTTGCGGATAAACATGGCCATTGGCAATGAAAATATCTGGCCAGCCATCGTTATCGAAATCCACGAAGCCAGTTCCCCAGGCTACATAAGGAATGCTCGACTGAGCGATTTGCGCCGTCCGGCTGGCGTCTTCAAAGCCTTGGGGACCAAGGTTGCGATAGAGGGTTTTGGGTTGATCGGAAAACGTCGTGTCGATGATGTCGAGCCATCCGTCGTGGTTATAGTCGCCGAAATCCACTCCCATGTTGCCCTGCTCGAGCCCTTCACCACTCAGAGCCACACCGGCCAGCAGAGCTACGTCGGTAAACGTGCCGTTATGATTGTTGTGGTAGAGATAGTTCGCGCCCGCATCGTTGGCGACAAGCAGATCTGGCCAACCATCGTTGTCGTAATCACCCCACACAACGCCTAGTCCGAAGCGGCCTTCCGAATCGTGAACCCCCGCGCGCGCAGAGACTTCTTCAAACGTGCCGTCGCCACGGTTGTGGTAGAGGAGATCGCTCTCACCCTGAAGGCCCCAAGGACCACATTGAACCAGCAAACCTTTGTAGCGGCAAAATTTGCCCTTGCCGAACTCCGGTAAATTGTCGAGATCGACGTGCACATAGCGGGAGACAAATAAATCCACATGGCCGTCGCGGTCATAGTCGGCCCAAGCCGCGCCTGTGCTGAATCCGCCGCCGCGGACACCAGCTTTTTCGGTGACATCTTCGAACTTGCACTTACCGAGGTTGCGATAGAGCACGTTGCCGCCGTATCCGGTGACATAAATGTCTAGCCAGCCGTCGTTATCGAAATCGGCCACAGCCACGCCCATGCCCCATCCACGTCGAGTCAGGCCCGCCGATTTGGTAATGTCCTTGAAAGTCCCGTCCGGTTCCTGGTGGTACAAGGTGATCATGGGGTCGCCACCCTCGCGGTAGCGATCCACGGTTGAACCGTTAACGGTCACAATATCCAGCTTGCCGTCGTTGTCGCAATCAAACAGACCGACTCCGCCGCTCATCGATTCGATGACGTAACGTTTGTCTTGCGAGGATTGATGCGGCACGGTCAGGCCGCTTTGCCGACCGACGTCTTCAAATACTGGGCCGGTATACGTGGAAGATTTCGTTTGGGCGCGGACGGGCAACACGCAGATCAGCAACGCGCAGACAAGGATTCCGCCGGCGGCCAAGTGCGTTGCTACGAGCTTAAGGCGCATCCAGCGTGAATCCTATCACGGGTATTTCGTGCTATCGCCGACGTGCGAGGCGTCAATTCACCGTCAGAGTAATGGGGACGCTTGCGTCGGCGGTGCTGTTCGATCCATTGCCTACGTTGCTTTCGGTAAACGCGTAAACGCTCACCGTGTAACTGCCTGGGGGCGTGCCGTTGTTAGGGGGCGGAGTTCCCGAAGTGCTTCCGCCGCCGCAGCTGGCTCCCGTACAAATGATCGCCGCAAGCAGCGCGCAGCCGTAAAGCCACGTGCGGCCTCGCCTGCGCTCAGCAGATGCCACAACCATCGAAACGAGAAAGCCTGCCATTAGTGACGTTGCCAGCCAGATGCGCGTCTTAGGATTGAAAAAGAGAGGCGGAGCCGAATTCGCACCGCTCGAGTTCGCCGTGGTAGTAACAGCTACCGTGACGCTCTCTGAAGCATTGGAGTTAACGACATACTTGTTTAGAGGGTCAGTCGTTGTGATCGCACAACTTGACTTCGGCGCAGCAGTACTGCATGAGAAATAGACATAGCCTGTGCCGGCTGTAAGCGTGGGCATAAACGTACTGGTGTTGCCACTCGTCGCTCCAGCTGTCACGGTAATGGAAGGGGGAGTTCCCATCTCCGGAGCACTTACCGAAGCAGAAGGTTGATATTGCCGAACATAGTCCAGCATCATGATTGCCGGATTGGGGGTTGACGAGCTGGGTGTTCCACCCAGGGTACCTCCGACTGCGATGTTCGTGATGAGAAAAATCTGAAGGTTAAAAGGCCATGTATCTCCAGAGGAAAGGTTGCTTGGCGTAGTGATGTAGTACGGCTGCAGCGGGTTGTCGATATAGAACTGCTGCATGTTGGCAGACCAAATCATGCCATACGTATGAAACGCGGTATTGTTGGCTTGGCCTGCCGGGAAAGTGTAAGCTCCGTTCGGTTGCACGCCCGCTCCGTCGGTCGCACTTGTGTGGATTGTGGTCCTGTTCCCTCCGGGACCTGGTCCGCTATCAACTTGAGTGGACCAAACCTCCATGAAATCGGTTTCGCCGCACGCCGGCCAGGGACTTGTGTTGATGTCGGTGCCGAGGGACCAAAAAGCGGGCCAAAGACCCTGGTTAGTTGTGTCAGGTAGCTGGATGCTCGCCTCGATCCGGCCGTACTGAAAATTCTCCAATGCTTGCGTCTTCATGCGAGCCGAAAACCAGGTTCCGCCAGTGTCTATCGCTTGAATAACGAGGTGCCCACTGCCGTCGAGATAGGCGTTGGATGTGCTCGTCGAGAAAGTGCTGGGACAGTTACTCGGGTTTCCCGAATATCCGGGAGGCCCGCAGTACGTCTCAATTTCATTATTGCCAAAGCCGCCGTTTCCGAGATCGAAGGCCCATACCGTGGTGTCGGGCGGACCTGCCGTCGCAGCGTTAAATTCCTCGCACCATTGCGGAGTCCATGTAACCGCGCCCTGCGGGTCGCTCGGAACGCCGCTGCAGCTCGCTTGCGCATGGGCTCGTCCCGTGCCGACGAAGAACAAAACCACGATCGCGAGAAAGTGTCTCGATCGGCAGATGAAACGCCAATCCATTCGAATGCTCATTGGGGTTCTCGTCTTTCGCAGAAATACGAACGCGTGAGTGCTCAGTTTTCTCGCCAGAAAACCGATTTTCCACATGGATAACATAGCTGCGGGACAGGAGTCAATGACTTCCGTACTGGCACAGGTTTTTCGGAGATTGCAGAATAAGGTAGAGAGTCGGGCGATAAGCAGTCTTTATGGCTGGGCGTAGTAACCGCTACTCGTGCGAGCCGTCGTCCCCGGCTTGTCGACCGTGATCCCGAGTGCATGGTATTCGCCAAACGCCTGGTCCGCCCGAGCGCCGTCAAACGAGAGGACATAAAAGCTATCGGCGTCTGCGATGCATTCTGCGATCGCGCCGACGAGATCATTGACGGAATTAAGGACGCGCCCGCCGCTGTGAACTGCGAGGACCTGCAGGCCCATGTTGCCGAACGTTGCCTGAGCAGGCGAGCTTATGCCTTTCAAAAAATTCTTGTAGTCCAGAATCCGATTTCCAACTGCATCCGTCTGACCGAGAGGGTCAATGCTGTAAAGAGTAATGCGGGACTGTCTGAGTCCAGTGGTGGTCGTCACGATTGAGTGGAAGAGCTGCTGGCTGTCTTTAGTGGAAAGTTCAACGGTCACCCCTGAGAGCATCGGCCATCCCGGACTGAACCAAATCATCAGTTTCCTGCCGGGTCGTGTTCCTTCGTACGCCACAAGCTGGGTCAGGGTCTTGATCGACAGGTTAAAACGCTCTAGCGCGCCGTAGAACCCGTTAGCCTGAACAGCGGATCGCAGTCCGGTTGCGTATTGGTCGTAGAGCGCCGCCAGGGCAGTCCCATTGCGAGAGGAACCGTTCTGCATCTTCGCTCCAGCCTGAGTCAGTAGGACGAGCGACACTGGCTGCGCCAGCTTGCCGCCGTTCTGCAGCAGAAACTTCTTCAATTCTTCTCGTTCGTAAGTGACGGTCTCGTAGGAAGCGTTGATAGCATCGATCACGAGAACGATTTCAACAGTCGGCTTGACAGTCGAACCCGCTCCGCTGTCCACGGCGCGAAACAAGAGGATGTTCTTCGGCTGTTTATCGTCCAGAAGAGTGAAGTCTTGCTTCTGCAACCCGCGAACGGCTGCGCCCGATCCGTCCGTCACCTGCACGTCGAGTATGATTTGCCGGCTCGTTCCCCCTGGCGCTGGAAGTGCAGGGGTGGCAGGCCGGGGTTGCAGCTGGTTATCTTGACTGGTTTGTCCCGATACAGAGAACGGCAGAAAAAAGAGTGGCAGAAAAAACAGGACAAGAAACGACCGAGAGAATCGACCCATGTTGCCTCGCCTCGTCTTGGAATTGTCCACCTAACGCCCGATCGGCAGAATGCGCACTGCCGGATTTTCGAGAACTGCTCAATCTTACACACCCGCCGAAATAAATTAAATTTTTTTGGATGACATCTTCGCGCGGCCGGCATGGTGCGAACCCGTGATCCGAATCCCTGATCCGGATCCCCGAGAAGACCGGTCTTCCAGGAATTGTTTTTGTGTTATCGTCTTACGAATTCTCGTTCCGCCCGCAATCGATTGACAGTCACAGCGAGTGCGGTTTCTCCGCAAGAGATACGGAGGATGAAATGCATCGGCATCGTTTAGACACTTCCTGGTTGAAGCTCCTTTACCAGTTCTCCGCCGTCGTCTTGGCGCTTGTGGCAACCGGTTGCGGGGGCGGAGGTTCGTCTTCAAACCCGCCACCGCCACCACCACCGCCGACCGCAGCTACACCTGCCTTCTGGCCGGTGCCAGGCGCGTACAGTCAGATTCTGGCCGGGCAGACAGTGACTCTAACGGACAGCAGTTCTGGCGCAACTATTTATTACACGACGAATGGAACCACGCCAACGACTTCGTCGACGCAATACTCGGGCCCGATTACGGTGACGTCGACAACCACGATCGAGGCGATTGCCGGGGGCGCAAGCTACACAGCGAGCGCCGTGGCAAGTGGAACTTACACGCTAACTCCGCCGGGGAACGGACCTACGGTTTCGGTGATAGTGACCACCGACAACCAAGCCATGCAGATGGCGCCACAGACAAGCATTAGTTTCTCCACCGCGAGTGGCGGCAGCAATTCGGTTTACATGGATGAAACCCAGGTTTATCAGCCGATCGAAGGGTTTGGAGCGGCTACTACCGACTCGGCGATGTATTTGCTGAACGAGGTAGCGAAGGTCAACCAGTTGTCCCAATTCACCCAGACCATGAACGACTTGTTCACTCGTCAAGGCAACGGGATTGGGATCAGCTTCATTCGCAATCCGATGGGCGCGTCTGACATTGCGCGATCTGTGTATTCGTTTGATGACAACAACGGCGTGGCCGATCCCACGTTGGCGAACTTTTCGATTGCCCATGACCAGGCGGATATTATTCCGCTGATATTGCAGGCTCAACAACTCAACCCGCAACTCAAGATCATGGCAAATCCCTGGAGTCCTCCGGCCTGGATGAAAGACTCGGGATCCATGATAGGCGGGTCCCTACTGTCCAGTATGTACACTCCCTTCGCCAACTATTTCGTCAAGTACCTCCAGGCATATGCGAAGGCAGGTATTAACATCAACTACATTTCCTTGCAGAACGAACCGCTGTACAACCCCACGAGCTATCCAGGCATGTGCATGCCCGCGGCCCCAGTTTTTCCTTCAACTGACTGCCCATCGCAAACTGCTCAATCGCAGACCGATGAGATGACAGCTTTGTTTACTTACGTGCTGCCAGCGCTGTCTACAGCGGGCCTTAATACCAAGGTGCTGGTTTACGACCACAATTGGAACCGGCCGGATTATCCGCAAGATGTTCTGATGAATCAAAGCCTGAGCCAGATCGCCGGCGTCGCATGGCACGGATATGGCGGCGCGCCGGGGGAGATGACTCCCATCCAGAATATGTTTCCCGGCGTGGGCACCTACGAAACGGAGCACTCTGGTTTCGTCACGAATTCCGGCCAAAGTAGATTAGACTTCGAGGAAATAACTCAGTGCATGAGGAACTGGGCCAGGTCTTACGTTAAGTGGAGTTTGGCACTGGACGAGAATCAAGGCCCGCACACAGGCGGTTGCGGCACCTGCACTCCGCTCGTAACCGTGAACAGTTCGACCGGCAATATCACCTACGGCACCGAGTTCTACACCATGGGCCAATACAGCAAGTATGTGCTGCCAGGCGCCAACCGCGTTTATTCGAGCAATGCTCTGGGCATTGTGACGACGGCATTCGTCAACCCCGCGCCCAATAATTCGAGGGTATTGGTGGCCTTCAACGATTCAAACCAGAGCCAGACATTTCAGGTGCAATGGGGAACGCAGTCGTTTACTTACACTCTTCCTTCTCTGGCGGCAGCGACCTTCACTTGGAATGGAACGCAAACCGGAACTCCCGCATATACCGTTAGCGCAACTTCGCAGATCATGGCGTCCAGCTTCAACAGCACCGCGGGCAGCAACACCGCGGGGAACTACTTGACCTGGGGACTGTCGACCGAGCTCACTTCAGACACGAATGGCGGTTATGACGTTGGATACTCTAATGATGGAGATTACGCGGTTTACAAGAATGTGGACTTCGGAACAGGAGTCTCCACTGTAACTTCTCGTCTCGCCTGCCTGGGAGGCAACGGTGGCGGGAACTGCGGAGGCACTCTCCAGTTCTACCTGGACAGCACTTCCGGCACACTCGTGGCTTCCGTCACTATCCCCTCGACTGGGGGATGGGAGACTTGGCAGACAACTACGCCAGTAAGCGCAACAGGGGCGAGCAACGTTCATGACTTGTACGTGGTGTTCAAGGCTCCTGCGAGCGGCACCACAAGCCTGGGCAATATCAACTGGTTCCAATTCAATTGAGTGCTGCGAGCTACGCCCGCGTCGCTACGCGTGCGATCCTGCGGGTTAAGAACGTTATCGTGAGTCTCGGGACGTTAGCTCAATCGGGATAGGGCGCGCCCGGCCGCACAACGCGGATGTCGTGATCGGTGAAAGTGTAGTGCATTGCCGAATCATCGTATCTCGGCATGTGGCAGGAAGCGCAATCCTTTGTGCTTACCTTGCAGGCCGGACCCGAATGGTCGGCGGTTGGCTTTGTGGAAGTCGCTGCCTGGTGGCAGCTCAAGCAATTCTTGTCATAGGAACCTAAATCGCGCACGAGCTCCTGGTGGGGATCGTGGCAGGCTGTGCAAGTGATGCGAGCGTCCCCTTTCGTTCCCCAGCACCGGCTCTTTTCCAGGCGATAAGGCTGAGCCCGTATGTTGGCCATCCCCACAAGACCGGCAAGTTTGACGTCCCACCATGTGCTGTGGCATGAACCGCAGAAATCTGCGGCATCAACCGCGGTGAGCTTGGCGGGATTGAAGATCAGGCCTGCTTCCTGTCCGGTTTGCTCCGCGACTACGTGATTGAGACCCGGCCCGTGACACGCTTCACAGTTGATCCCGAGTGTCATTCGGGCACGGTCAAACTTGTCATTGATCGTCGAGGCGGTTGAATGGCAGGCGAAACAACGGACAAGCTCAGCGCCGGTTACGGGCCGCCCCATGGCCTGCTCCAGATCCTGCGGCTCGGTAAGGCCGCGGCTGGGCGTGAACGCGAGAGCTTTCAGAGTATCGAAGTACGAAACGCGGCTTTCGTAGAAATTTCCGCCGCGCTCGAAGAGGTACGACTGGCCAATATGACCGTCGCCAAACGACCAAGTCAATGGAGCGGAGATGCTATGCGCACCGTCCGTAATCGTGTAGACTCCTTTGCTTTCTCCTGTCCCAATCTGGTAACTGATTCGGCCCGCCTGAAAAGTCAGCCGACCGTGCGCTTCCAGAATTCCTGAGTCAGCCGCGCGGCCGGACGTGCGCCCCATGGGCGTATTCTTCTGCGACGCCGCTTTCCCTGCATGACATTTGGCGCACTCCGCTGGACCAACGTACTCATCTGCGGAGGGAGTGCTGTGTCTTGGCCACCAACTGCGATAGAGGAGCCGGTCCTCTGTAGCCATCTGCGCCTGCAGCAGGTTCGGCGAAGGCGCATGGGTCGCGAAAAGTAGGCAGCAAGCAGCGAAACGCAATACAAAGCGCTTGCTAGTCCAGCGCCGGTGCATCATGGTGGCTATCCCGTATTTAGCTGAGCTGCATGGATTGCCGTTCTCGCATTCGCCGTCCCTATCCACGCGTCAGCTTGTTTCGGCCACGGCGCGATCCGAACGATTCGCAGAAAGTCCGCTCTGTCTATGTGTAACCGAAGCCGGAAGGAGCGCGCTCGCAGTCGAATTGCGCACGATGAATTCGGGTTCAATGGCGATTTCCGGTACCCAGTCTTCGCGCTCTTCGATCCGGTTCAACAAAGTGCGCGCTGCGATCTCCCCCATCTTTTGCAGCGGTTGGCGCACGGTCGTGAGACTCGGGTTGTTATGCAAGGCGATTCTTATATCGTCGAAGCCCACTACCGATACATCTTCGGGAACTCGCAACCCCGCTTCCTGGAACGCTCGGATGGAGCCGATCGCGGAAATATCATTATAGGCAAACAAAGCCGTGAACGGCCGCTTGCGGGCCAGTAGCTCTTTCGCGAAGGGATAACCCAACTGAGGTGTGGAGTCGTCGCCCTGGAGTTGAACGACAAGTTCCGGCCGGATGGGGATACCGAGTTCTTCCGCAACTTCGCGGATGGCCTTCCAGCGGTCCTCCGCATCCGGACTTACCTTATGTCCCTTCATCAACGCAATTTCGCGGTGCCCCAGTTCGATCAGATGGTTCAGCGCCAACCATGCTCCTCTGCGGTGGTCCATAACGATATTTGTGACACCTTCCATCTGGCGGTGCCCGGGGATGGCGACCGTCGGCAATGCCAATGGACGATCAATGAAGGTGTCCACCGTAATGAAACCTTCGACGCCGCGGTCCATAAGCATATGTGAATAGGTTTCAAGGAGCCTGGGGTCGTGGCGGTGAGCGACGGTAAGAAAGAAGAAATCCTTCTGTCGAAGGTATCGTTCGATGCCGCTGATGATCGGCGAACCATAAAAGTCACCAATCTCCTGGGTGACCACGCCGATCATATAGGTGCGTTTCACTCCCAAATTGCGGGCGTAGAAACTGGGACGGTAATCCAACTCGCGAGCAGCGGCGAGAATCCGCTCTTGTGTGTGCAAGGGAACAGATCGGGACGCCGCAGTTTTGTTCAGCACCGCGGAACAGGTCCCCTTAGTGAGACCTACGCGCTCAGCCACCATTTTCAAGGTGACATGACCGATTTTTTTCTCGCGCCCCTTCTTGTTAGGGGCTGTTATTTTGGCCATCGCTCCTCCACGGAAACGGCGCTCAGGACGGCGCCATGCCGAGGCGACCAAGTGCTGCATTCTACCTCATGCCGACCTCGCCGCAAAGCTAGCGATATGAGAACCAGCTAGAATACCGGTTTTCATATACCAATATTTTAGAATATCGGTATTTTTCGCTTGACAACACAAACCCCCTTGGGGCTAAATGGCGGGCTAGTAGAAATAAGTTAGTCGGGCCCCACACGAACGTGATGGGTGATTCCCAGGAGGCTCCATGAAGAGTATCTGGGTTGGGCTGCTGGTTGCCGGGCTGGTGCTGATTCTCGCATCGGCCGTAGTCGCGCAAGAGACTACCGGCATCATTCAGGGCACCGTCGCGGACGCGGCGGGTTTAGTCGTCGCGGGAGCGTCGGTCTCCGTCGTGAGCGATACCACCGATTACACGCGCACCGTGACTAGTGGTTCAGACGGAAGTTTTGCCTTTACAGAGCTTCCTCCCGGTCACTATCACGTCAAGGTGACGAAGGAAGGGTTCAAGACGCAAAACCAACAGGGCATCGAGCTGCACGCCCAGTCGACTGTCGTTGCTAATGTGAAACTTGCGGTGGGTAGCGTTTCCGAGGCCGTGACGGTGGAAGCCAACCCATTGCAGGTGGAGACCACCAACGGGACATTAGGCGACGTACTGGAGTCCGCGGAGGTTAAAGAATTACCTTTGAATGGGCTCAACTTCATCGGTCTCACGCTCCTGGTCCCAGGAGCTTCAACGATGGACGGATTCAACGCCAGCACGAAGGGCGTCCTGGGCGGCTCGGACATCGTGTTCAGTGGCGGACAGCGCACCGGCAACGTGTTTACGATAGACGGCGCCCCGAACAACGACAATGGCTCGCAACGCACGATTCTGGCTTACCCCTCGATCGATGCCATCTCGGAAGTCAAGATTGTGACGAACTCCTATCCAGCCGAATACGGCCAAGCCGGGGGAGCGCAAGTCAACATTGTCACCAAGAGCGGTACGAACAGTTTCCACGGATCGGTTTATTATTTCGGGCGAAATGACGCATTGAATGCCAACCAATGGTTCAACAAGAACACTGTGCCTGAAATACCGATAGGCGAATTGCGCCGAAACGACTTTGGTGGAACGGTTGGCGGTCCGGTCCTCAAGGACAAGCTCTTCTTTTTCTTTTCGCAGGAATTTAACCGAGAGATCGACGGGGATCTCCATACCGGACAGACTCCCAGCGCCGCCGAACTCGCAGGGGATTTCACGGGCACTACAACCGGCGGCCACCTGACGAATTGTTACTACAACGCCAGCGCGCCGCAATTTGGGATTATTGATTTTCCTGTCACGGATCCTGGAGGGGCTCCGGGTAATACTCTAACCAACATCAATTCTACGGTCGAGGGGGCCAGTCCTGCCGGGGCACTGATTACCCAAATGTATCCCGCAGCCAATGTCACTCCCACCGCTTCCAACCCATGCCCAAATCCCGACTATAAACAGACTCTTAAATCGCCACAGAACTTGTGGCAAACCTTTGCTCGGGGCGACTATTACCTGAACAAGTCCACCTCTTTGATGCTGACATATACCCAGTCTCATTGGAGCCAGCCAACGCCCAGCATTCCGAACGGAGAATGGGGCGACACTGGATTCCCTGCGGTGGATTCCTCATGGGCGCAGCCCTCGAGGATCGCGGCGATTCGACTTACAAAAACGCTTGGACCTACGGCGGTCAATGATTTCCAGTTCAGCTACTCCGGCAATAGGATTTACATCACCCAGGGCGGCACGGACCCCGGTCTTTCCCAGCAGATTTACGCAGCAAGCCCCCCAGCCTTCCCGCTATCGGGAAAAACCGCGGGAAAGGATCTTTCGCCCCCTGTCTTCTGGGGTCCCGGTGGCTACAGTACTCTGTGGAACGCAGCCCCCTGGTATAACCGGATGGACCGGTACACTTTTTCGGACGACTACAGCAAAGTGGTAGGCAAGCATCAATTGAAGATCGGCGCCTTGATCGCTCACAATCTCAAGGACCAGGCAAACAATGGCGACTTCAACGAATCCCCAGCCTTTTGGGGTCCCGGTGGCACTTGCACCGAGGGTGGTACGCCTGGCACCCCGGGTAACAACTGCGATAGCGGTGCGTGGGGCAATACCGGAGCAACCACGGGTAACGCTATTGCGAGCATGCTGCTGAATGGCACCGTGTATGGCTATGGCGAGTCCAGTAACTTACACAAGGCCGCCGGCCGCTATCAGGATTATGAGTTTTATGGTCAAGATGCATGGAGAGTCAGTCACAACGTAACCGTCACCTATGGCCTCCGCTGGTCAATTCTGATGCAGCCCTACGCTGCTGACAACGAACTCGCTTTCTGGAACCCCAGCGTGTTCAATTCCAGCTTGCCGGGAGGAAACGCCTGTAACGGGCTCATTGAGGCTCCAGGGAGCAAGGTTACCTGCACGACCGCCGGCTTTACCGGGGGTTTTCAAACCTCTTCGAATCGCTCCATCGCTCCCAACACCTACCACAACTTTGCCCCCCGGCTGGGAATCGCATGGGATGTGTTCGGTGACGGAAAAACGGCTCTTCGGGCGGGGGTAGGACAGTTCTTCGTGCGATATCAACTCGATCCGTTCATCATCCAGGGTACGCAGAATCCACCCTTCGTTCAAAAAGATAGTGGTGTCCGATTCTTAGACGGAGTTGTGCCGCCGGGTCAGGCAGGAGCGAACTTTGGCTATCCAGCGTTCGGGCGAACCAACTCAGCCAAGATTCCGAATAACTGGCAATGGAACGTCACCGTGTCGCGCGAGTTGTTCCGAAACAACACGATGGAACTAAGCTATGTGGGAAACCGTGGTAATCATTTGCAGGACTACACTGACGTTGCCCAAGTAACGCCGATCGCGGGCAATCCCGTTTCCGCAACAGGTGCCCAGAATGTTTGCGGGGCCCCTTACGCGACTAACGGTTTGCCGGTCGCCGTTCCTGTCGGTGATACTTGCCGGCAGTACTACGCAATCTTCCACATCAATAACAACGGGAACAACGACGCTCCGTTCCGTCCGTACATGGGCAATTACTTCGGCCAAGCCACGTCGGGCCAGGCGCAGTTCCCGGTCGCCGACTTTGAAGGTTACTCCACGTACCACGCGCTGCAGGGGTTGTGGAAGGGAAGGATTGACAAGAGAGGATCGATCTACCAGTTCTCCTATACGTGGTCGAAGGCCCTGGCGCTGCAAGGCATCCAAGGGCTAATTGGCCAGGGAGCCACCGATGTCTTTAGCGACAACCTGAATCCTCGCCAAGACTATGGACCTACCGGGTTCGATCGCCGCAACATCTTTACTGGCGCTGTGGTCTATGCTCTTCCTACCTTTAGCAGCGGGAATGCGTTCGAGCGAAACGTCCTGGGCGGCTGGGATGTAGATCCGATCATCACCTTCGAGAGCGGTGTTCCCGTAGTGCCCATGACAGGTTCTGATCTGTGGGGAACTGGCACCAATCAGGATCGGCCTAACCGTGTCCCCGGCCAACCCTGCCGTGCGAGCGGCACAGGAATCGAAAGCCAGTGGATAAATCCCAAAGCATTCAGCCTCTATGGATTGCCGCTGGGAACCGATGGAACCGCTTCGCTCGGGAATTGTTACGGGCCCGGTGAGAACAACTGGGATATAGGGGTTCACAAGGACTTCAAAGTTTCAGAGCGGATGAATATACAATTCCGCCTTGAAATGTTCAACGCCTTCAACAAAACACAGTTTCAAGGGGTAAACGGCGGTTTGGGCGGGGCTCAGCTTTGTTTTGGGGACGCTAATGGTAACTTTGTCCCCGTTAACCCTCCAGTCCCCTCATCATCAAGTAGCCCTCTCGTCAACGATCAGTGCTACCTGACCGGAAATCCTCTCGGCCAAGTACAAACCATACCGACGAATGCGTATCAAATCATTCCAGGCCCCGGCGGAGTCAGTAGTACGCTGCTCTCCCCCAATTCTATTTCGTCCTCGGGTTTTGGTCAGGCCACTTTCACTCGACCGGCCCGGCAGATTCAGTACGCGCTCAGATTTACCTTCTGAGTCTTGACGGGTAAGTGGCTGCAGGGTCTAATGGAGGCGAGGTTCGAAAGAGCTTCGCCTCTCATTATTTTGATTGGAAATCTTCCAGTGCTCTTCCACAAGTGTTTCCCGGGTTTTTCGTCCTGCCTGACTGCTCGTTTACTGCTTAGTTCGCTTCTGCTAGCAAGTGTTGCAGCCGCTCAGTCCGCGCCCGATCCGCTCAATCAGCATTACAGCGCGGCGCAGACCTTCCAGTTGGGTGGAGACTTTGAACGCGCGCAAGCGGAATACAATCAAGTGCTGGCTCTTGCGTTGCAACGCATGGCCAGTCTCGTAGCAGCCGAGAAAAACGATTCAGAAAAAGCCACCCGTTTACTCGAAGACGCGGTGGCGGTCGAGCCTTCCTATCTGGACGCACGCATCGATCTTGCCCAGTTCTACTTTCGGGCGGGCCATTTGGATCGGGCGAACGCTCAGGTCGCTGAGGTGGTCAAAGCCGATCCGCGCAACTTTCGAGCCTTGCAACTGCTGGGAAATGTCGAGTTCGCCCAAGGCAACTTTGCGGCGGCCGCGGAGCACCTTCATACAGCTCTGGGCCTGCAAGGGGACTTCGACACGGCGTACTCACTGGCGCTCGCCTACCTCAGTCAGCAGAAGTTGGCGGAAACCAAGCTTTTGTTTGACGAGATCCTGAACGATATGGGCTCGACCCCGCAGCTTCACGTTCTCCTCGGGCGGGCGTATCGCGAGACGGGCTACCTGGATGAAGCGATCCGTGAATTCAAAAAAGCCATCGAGTTGGATCCGAAATATCCGAGGGTTCACTACTATCTCGCGCTGGCATATCTTGGACAGGGGGAAAAGGAACGCTTTCCGACGGCGCGCCCGCTTTTTGAGCAAGAGCTGGCGATCAACCCGAAGGAGTTCTTCAGTACTTTTTTCTTAGGCGTAATTCATCTGGAGGACCGCGATTTTCCCACCGCCGAAGACTACCTGAAAAAAGCGGTGCAGTTACAACCCGATAATCCCGACCCCCTCCTTTATCTGGGCCAGGTCTATGTCGAGACGAACCGCCCGGAACTGGCCATTGCGGCCTTGAGGAAATCGATCGATCTAACGACCGACCCCTCTCGCAACCACTATCAGGTATCGAAAGCACACACCATGATCGGCCAGATCTTGATTAAGATGGGGAAGCAGGATGAAGCAGAGGCCGAACTGAAGCGTTCGCAGGCTCTGAGGGAGCAGGCCTTTCAGAACGACAAAGAGAGACAGGACGCGCATGACATGGGCCAGCATGAGCTGCTTCCTGATCTGCAGAACGGGCAGGAAAAACCCGCGTTGCTTGAGAATCGTCCCCCACTCGACGCCGCTGGGGAGAAAAAGGCGCAGGAACTCAGTGCAGCGCTGGCTGAGATCCTGGCGAATGCCTACAACAATCTGGGAGTAATTCAGGCACGAGGCGAACGCTACGCCCAAGCAGCAGATTACTTTCGAAACGCCGCGCAATGGAAACCGGATCTGCCGGGGCTTGACCGCAATTGGGGATTAGCCAGTTTCCGCGCCCAGCGCTTCGAAGAGGCGATCGGGCCGCTGGCACGTCAGGTCGCCAGTCAACCTGGCGATGCCAAGGCGCTGGACGCGCTCGGAGTGAGTTACTTCGCGACCGATAAATTCGGCAAGACGGTTGAGGTGTTTCGGCCTGTGCTGGCGGATCTTCCCGATGATCCCGGAGTGCTCTATGCATTGGGAGTTTCCCTGGTCCGCACCGGGGACTCTGCTACAGCGGCGGGCGTTTTCAGCCGCATGCTGGAGAAGAACCCGAATGTTGCGGAAATCCATGTTCTCCTGGGCCAAGCCGATGCTGATCAGAATCAGTACACTCCAGCGGTCGCTGAGTTTTCGCGCGCCCTGGAACTTGATCCCAAGATAGAAGGAGCGCATTTTGGTCGGGGAATTATTCTGCTTCATGAGGGAAAAGTCGACGAATCGGTGGGGGAATTTCGCGCAGAGCTGGAGGCGCACCCTGGCGATGCCAAGGCCAAGTATCATCTGGCTTACGGCCTGCTGATGAAGCAACAGAAAGATCAGGCATTCACCTTGCTGTCAGAAGTGGTTCGCGACAAGCCCGATTATGCAGACGCTCAATATCAGCTCGGCAAGATTCTGCTGGAGCGAGGAGAGGTCAAAGCCGCAATTGAACGACTGGAAATCGCCGTGCGTCTGGATCCCACAAAAGACTACAACTACTTTCAGTTAAGCGCCGCCTACCGCCGCGACGGGCGGCTTGAGGACGCTCAACACGCTCTCCAGGACTATCAAAAACTGAAAGAAAAAGAGCGGGGAACCGAGCACCCGTGATGGCTAGCAGCGAGTCGTACATGAGGGAACTCGGAACGCGAAAGACGTGGCGGGAGGTTGCCGTTTACACGCTTGCTCTTTTCGCGGTGCTTGCGTTTTTCGCCGCATCGGCGGCAGCGGGCCATGATTCGCAGGACGAGGATGCGCAGAAAGTGTCCGGGGCAGTCAAGCTCATTCAAGCTGGAAAACTCGACGAGGCCGAAGCGCGGCTCTGGGAGGTGCTAACCCGGCATCCGGAGAATGCCGAAGCCTTGAACCTGCTGGGAACGATCCGCTTGCAGCAGAAACGCTTTGCAGAGTCGGAAACACTGCTGCGTCGGGCAATCAGCCTGGCTCCAGACTTACTACCGGCCTACATGAATTTGGCGCGAGTCTTCCATGCGCAAGCCGAAACAGACAAGGAGGTCGCCGCGCTGCTCGATGCCGCGCGTGTCTCTCCGAGCGACGCAGAGGTTAACTGCGACTTGGCGGCGGCATACTTGAAGGAGAATAATTTTCACCTCGCCCTTGGAGCGCTCGAACGAATTTCTGGTGCGCGCCGTCCGGATGCCGCATTACCTCTGTTGGCAGCCAGCTACCTGGGGTTGGGCCGAGTTGCGGACGCTCGAGCGCTTGCGCCGGCGATCGCAACGCGCGCGGCGAAAAACCCGGGGCTCCGCGTGGAGTTCGCGGAAGTACTCTTGGATTTCAATCTCACAGACGATGCGCTCGCTATGCTGGAAATCGCACAGAAACAGCAGGCTCCCACGGCTGAACTGTTCTTTGCGCTAGGCCGGGCACGGGAACGCAAGGGCGAACTCACACTGGCCCAAAAGGACTTTCGACGAGCTGTAGACTTGGACCCAAACTCACCCAACGCCCTGCAAGCCTTGGCACGTATGCTGGCCGGCCAGGGCCAGTGGGAAAAATCTCTGGAGCTACTCAGCCGGGCCCGCACCGCCTTGCCCGACTCGCCGGACGTTTTGCGCAAGTTCGCTGCAGCCAGCCTGCATGCAGGACACACGGCAGACGCGCTGAGCGCGGCCCAGCAGCTTGTAAAGTTGCGGCCCGACGATCCGGACGCCTTGTATCTGCTGGGCGTTACACAACTTCAGAACGGGGATACGGAAGAGGCGCGCAGCACTCTTGAGGGCTTCGCAAAGCTGCGTCCCCAGGACCCACTTGCGTTCCTCGCGCTGGGGATGGTTGCGACTAGTCTGCGTGACTTTCCGGTCGCGCGGGCAAACTTCGAGCAATCCATCAAGCTCGATCCAAATCAAGCGGAGGCCTACTATCAGTTGGCCTTGATTTTTCGTGACCAGGGCGACAATCGCGCCGCTATTTCTCAGTTGGAGAAAGTGATCGCCGTCGACACTCAGCGCGCCGAGGCTCATGCTCTGCTGGGAACCCTCTACTTACTGGAGCGAGATTATGTTAAGGCTCAGGTTCAGTTGACGCGCGCGGAAGAACTGGCCCCCAATGCTCCCGATACTCACTACCAGTTGGGCCTGCTCTTTGCTCGCTTGAACCAACGAGATCATGCCCAGCGCGAAATGGACGAATTCCGCAAGTTGAAGGACAAAGAACATCCGGGCGCCATGCCACCCGGAGGAAAGCCGGCCACGTCGTCGCCACCGCCGTATCCTCCATCGTGATCCGAACCCAGTCACCGCTCTGTTGGTCGTTGCGCTTGGGATTTTCGCGCGTTCTTGTCGCTCTATTACTCCCATTCATAGCCTTGTTTAGCGTTTCGCTACGGCTCTTCGGCCAAGCCGCGCCGAGCCCGCACCAAGCGAGTGATCTTCCGCAACTCGTGGACATCACCGATTCCACGGGCATTAAATTCGAACATATGTCGTCATCCGACAAGAAATATATTGTTGAGTCCATGGGCGGCGGAGTGGCGCTGATTGATTATGACCGCGATGGCCTACCCGACATTTACTTTACAAACGCACCCACCGTAGAGATGGAGCTTGCAGGCAAGAAAGCTCGCAGTGCTTTGTACCACAACAATGGCGATGGAACATTTACTGACGTGACCGACAAGGCGGGTGTGGGATATCCGTGCTTCGCCATGGGAGCGGTGGTCGGGGACTATAACAACGACGGGTGGCCGGACTTACTGGTGACCTGCCTCGGCGGAGTTGTCCTCTACCGCAACAACGGCGATGGGACGTTCACGGATGTGACCAAACAGGCGGGACTCAGCGACACGCAGTATGCGACCGGCGCGGCTTTCGGGGACTATGACAACGACGGATGGGTGGACCTTTTCGTCTCCCATTACGTCGACTTCCACCTCGAGGACCTTCCCAAATTTGGTTCGAGCAAGACCTGCCAGTATCACGGTCTTTCCGTCCAGTGCGGTCCAAGAGGCTTGAAAGGTGCTGGCGATCTCCTCTTCCACAACAACGGGGATGGGACCTTCACGGATGTATCGAAGGCTGCCGGTGTCGACGATCCGCACGGCTATTACGGCTTAGGCGCCGTTTGGTCGGACTTCAATGATGATGGTCGACTGGATCTCTTTGTCGCCAACGATTCCACACCAAATTTCCTCTATCGCAACGATGGGAAGGGTCATTTCACGGAAGTTGGATTCCTCGCCGGGACAGCCGTGAGCCAGGATGGGTCGGAACAAGCCGGCATGGGAGTCGCTCTCGGCGATTATCTGCATACCGGCCGCCTCTCTATTTTTGTCACCCACTTTTCGGACGAGTACGCGGCACTGTTTCGAAACGATGGCGGGATGAGCTTCACCGACGTTTCCTTTCAGGCGGGTGTCGCGGCGCCTACCATTCCCTACGTTGGCTGGGGCACGGCATTTTTCGACTTTGATAACGACGGTTGGCCAGACCTTTTTATGGTGAACGGGCATGTCTACCCACAAGTGGACACTCTCGATGTCGGGGCCAGATATCGGGAGCCAAAACTCCTCTTCCTGAATCGGCACGACGGTACGTTTCGCAATATCAGCGAACTGGTTGGACCCGCGATCCAGATTCCGCAGGTCAGCCGCGGCGCAGCCTTCGGCGATCTCTTTAACGATGGCCACGTCGACATTGTCGTCGAGAATGTGGATGGCAAGCCCATGATTTTACGCAACGAGAGTGGGAACCATAACCACTGGATCGGATTCGAACTCGCGGGCACGAAGAGCAATCGTCTGGCACTGAATGCGCGCATCAAAGCTGTCCCGGCGATTTGGTTCAAGTAGATGAAGTCCGTAGCGGAGGAAGTTACTTGTCGCAGAACGACCTTCGAATCCACTTCGGTCTCGCTTCCCACGAGCGCCTGGACCGCGTGGAGATTCTCTGGCCCTCGGGCAAGACCGAAATCGTAAACAATCTGGCGGCCGATCACTTCTACGCGGTCAAGGAAGGAGAAGGAGTTGTGCCCCGCGACCGAGTGCGGCCAGCTGCCGCGCCACGGCACTGACTCTCGAGATCTAAGAGTGCTTCGAGGTTTGCGCTCAAGTCGCAAATTTGGCCCACTACCGCATCCGCTAATTGTTTGCTAGAATACCGGTTTTCTGGTAGCCTGCCTTGTCGGCGACGTCCCTCTCTGGAGGACGAAAAGGAGATCACCGTATCCCCTGGACGATCTGCAGTCCATTCGTCATTGCGATGTAGCAGGTGTTTGAGAGCTCGAGATTTGCGTAACTCGATCCAAAATGGGAGAACCATGAAACTGCACAAATACTTTGTCCGAACTGCCCCTTCGGCGGCCGGTATTGCGATCCTCGTTGTTGCCCTGTCGCCCGTTTACGCGCAGCGCGGCTCGAACACACCAGCGGCAATCTGGATGAATAGAAGCCTTACGCCGGACGAGCGGGCTGCGCTGGTCGTGAAGGAGATGACGCTCGACGAAAAAATTTCCCTTTTGCATGGGACCGGCATGGTTGGTCTTAGCCCGATGAGCCCGCTGGCCGTGAAATCCGACGGCGGCGCGGGATATGTCGTGGGTATTCCACGGCTGGGGATTCCCGACATCCAGATGTCCGACGCGGCTTATGGTGTGAGGAATAGTGGGGAGAATGGCCGTTATTCCACCGCCTTGCCGAACAATCTCGCCAGTGCGGCAAGTTGGGACCTGGACGCGGCGTATGAATATGGTGCGTTGATTGGCCGCGAGCTGCGAGCCCAGGGCTACAACATGTCATTGGGCGGGGGCGTGAATCTGACGCGTGAGCCTCGTAATGGACGCACTTTCGAATATTTGGGCGAGGATCCCGTCCTGGCAGGAAAGATGGTCGGCCAGGTTATGAAGGGGGAGCAGGCGCAACACGTGATTGGCGACATGAAGCACTATGCGCTCAACGATCAGGAGAGCGGACGCAACGCGGTTAACGTCAACATCGATAAACGATCGATGAGAGAGAGCGACCTTCTGGCCTTCGAGATCGGCTTGCGCGAGTCCGACGTCGCGGCGGTGATGTGTTCCTACAATCGGGTGAATGGCGACTTTGCATGTGAAAACAAGTACATGTTGACTGACGTATTGAAGAAAGACTGGAACTTCAAGGGTTTTGTTTTGTCAGACTGGCAGGGTACGCACAGTGTAGCGAAGGCGTCGGCGGCCGGATTGGATCACGAGGAGCCCGGTGAAATCTTTTACGGGGAGGCCATGAAGAAGGCGGTCGAGTCCGGCACGGTACCCTTGGCGGAAGTGAATGATCATGTTCACCGGATTCTGCGGTCCATGTTTGCAGCCGGCGTGATCGATGATCCTCCGCAGAAGAGCGTTGTCGATGTCATTGGCGGGTTTGAGGTAGCGCAGAAGATCGCAGAGCAGAGTATCGTACTGCTGAAGAACGGCGGAGCCCAACTTCCGCTCGATGCTTCCAAGCTTCGAACCGTCGCGGTGATCGGCGCTCATTCTGACGTTGGCATGCTCTCGGGCGGCGGTTCGGCGCAGGTAGATCCGCCGGGAGGAAATGCCATCATGCCGCCCGGGGAAGGGCGAACGACCTGGCAAGCTCACATTTGGTTTCCGACGTCACCGCTGAAAGTCATACAAGCCAGGGTTCCCGGCGCCAAAGTTCAATACGATCCGGGAACGGACTTATCCACGGCAGCAGCGCTGGCGAAAACCGCGGATGTTGCCATTGTGTTCGCACACCAGTGGGAGAGCGAAGGAATGGACCTCGAGAGCCTATCGCTTCCTGACCGTCAGGATGATTTGATCGCGAAGGTCGCGGAAGCAAATCCACATACCATTGTGGTGCTCGAGAATGGAAGTCCGGTAACGATGCCATGGGCTGGCCAGGTGGCCGCTATCGTGGAAGCCTGGTATCCAGGCAGCCGGGGAGCAGACGCGGTTGGCAGCGTTCTTTTTGGCGACGTGAATCCCAGCGCCAAGCTTCCAATTACTTTTCCCAGGAGCGATGGCGACCTGCCGCATCCCACGCTGGTGAAGCCACCGCGTAAGTCGAACACCGATCCTTCGGATCCAGAACCATGGAGAGCGATCGCAAAGGGCCTGCCTGCCTTTCAGGTCACTTATGACGAAGGGCTGAAGGTTGGTTATAAGTGGTATGACGCGGAACGGAAAGATGTGCTGTTTCCTTTCGGCTATGGGCTTTCCTACACGAGCTATAGTTATTCTGATCTTAAGGTGACTTCAGGGAAGAGTGTCCGCTTGAGTTTCCATCTGGCGAATACCGGCGCCCGGGCGGGCGCGGAGATTGCCGAGGTATATGCAGTCTTGCCGGCCAGTGCAGGAGAGCCACCGAAGCGTCTGGTGGGGTGGAGTAAGGTCAAACTTGATCCGGGCGAGAATAAGGAAGTTACAATCGAGATTGATCCGTGGTATCTCTCCATCTTCAACGTCGACCGTGATGCCTGGCAGTCGCTACCCGGAGAATACACGTTCCTCGTAGGAGGCTCCTCGCGCGATCTGCCGTTGAAGGAATCGGTCAATCTGAAATAATGAGCCGCCTGGACCGGAGCTAGGGCTGCTGCGGTGTCGCGGCTTTTTCCGTTTCGTTGCGTGCCGGCGCGAGTTCAACCGCCTCGTGGGAGCGTCCATACGCCTGATTGCCCGAACGGCTCCTCTGCTGTTCTGCCAAAGTATTCAAGCGGGCAAAAATCGCGCGCTCCTGTCCGGCTTTCTCGGGAAGGTTCGCCTTGGCGTAGGCTTTCGCGAGATTAAAATGCACCTTTGGACTACCCGGGGCAAGCTTGCTGGCGCGCTCGAATTCAAGCACGGCCTGCTCGTTCTGACCCAGTTCGAGGCTTGCACGTCCCAGGACGTAGTGCGATTCGGAGGAATCGGGAGCGAGCTCCACGGCTCGCTGCGCGGACGCCAACGCCTCTGTCGGACGTTGCTGTTTTAGCGCTACTGACGCCAGGCTGATGTATGGCAGTTCGCTCCGCGGCGAAATTTGCGATTCTGCGCGCAGTTCTATTTCCGCCTCGTCAAATTGGGAGAGCGCGATCAGTGCCGTTCCATAGGCATAGTGGAGAAACGGGACAGAGGGATATTCCTTCAACAGAGCCTGGAATTTAGGAAAAGCCTGGTCGTATTTGCTGTTCAGCAGAAGGGCAGCGATCTCGCCCGCGGACCGCACCAGAGTGCTTTGTGACGGCTCCAGTTGGTCAGGCAGCAATGGCATACGGAGCAGCGTCATCCCGAGAGCGATTTGAATTTCGTTTGCAACCGTTCCCGAAAGCGCTCCCGGCAGCAGCGTCTCCATGGCGCTTTCGAACTGGCCATTTCGATTCTGCAGTACAGCCAGGTGATATCTTGCCATGCCTTCTGCTTCAGAGCTTCCACCGAAGCCCATGTCCTCGCCGCGTTGCAAATGGATAAGGGCATTCTTGTAATCCTTCGTCTCGAATTCACAAAGCCCCATCACCGCCCATGCGGTGCCAACGTTCGGGTGACGCTCCACCCAGTTCTCGAGTTCGGAAATGGCCTCGGGATAGTGCCCGGCGGAGTACTGGAGCATGGCCAGACTCCATCGGCCGTCATCCCATTCCGGCCGCAATTGCACGGCCCGCTGATAATTCTGAATTGCCTGGTCCATGTTGCCCGCCGCCTGCGCCGCCGTCGCTCGGCGCGACAGTTCGTCAAAACTGCCGCCACCAAGTTCGCTAGATGTGTGCGCAGCCCCTTGCAGATTTCCTTCAGACCGTGCCGCAGTATGACTCGAATAGAGCAGCGCGATTCTTTCCTCGGGCCGCGACTTTTCGGGCGCGAATTTATCGGCGAGAGCAAGTTCGGCTGCAGCCTTCTCTTTTTTGCCAACTGCTTGCAGAACTTCACCCAGTGTTCTGTGGGACACTGACGAATCGGGCGCCCGCTGCACCGCTTCCTCCGCTGCATGCAAGGCTTCTTGCGGGTGTTGCAAACGAAGCTCCAGCTGACTTATTTCGATCCACGGTAACGCGCTTTTTGGTGAGATGCTGGCTTCCTCGCGCTCCTGCTTCAGCGCTTCTTCGTCCCGCCCGGCGGAAGCAAGCGCCTTCCCATACGCGTAGTGCAGGTACGGAGTGCCTGGGTAGTCCTTTGATAACGATGAAAATGCCGCGAGCGCTTTGGCGGAATTATTCTGCGCCAGAGCTGAAGCAGCCTCGCCAGTTGCGTGAATCAGCGCATCTTGCGAAGGATCTATCTCTTTAGGCAAGAGCGGCACCCGAAGTATCGCCAAGGCCAACGCAATTTTTATCTGCGGCGCCATCTCGCTCTGCCCAAATGTCGAAGCGAGCAGGGTAGCCGCCTGATCGAGTTCGCCACTTCGAATCAGCAGCTGAGCGAGATGATACTTCGAAACGCGCCCAATCTCCGGATCGTCGTCTCCAAGGGTGAGCCCTTTTTGCAGATGTTCCAGAGAATTCGCGTAATCCTTGCTCTCAAACTCGCAGAGCCCGAGAAAATTCCATGCTGGCCCTGCACTCGGCGCGAGTTCGACGACCTTTTGGAACGCCGGAATTGCTTCTGCATAGTGGTCCCCGTCATAAAGGAGCGTTCCAAGGTTCCACCAGCCCTCTCCCCACTCCGGATTCACCTCCAAGGCGCGGCGATAGTCTCGAATTGCTTCGTCAACGTGGCCAGCTTCCTGCGCAGCCGCCGCCGATTTTGCAATAGCTTCAAAGTCCGCCGTCCCGGCATTGTCTTGCGAAGCTGCACTGTTTTGCGCGAGGACCGCAATTGTTGACCAGCACACCAGAATGATTGCCAGACGGAATCGAGGATGCGGCAGGTCTGTTTGTTGCACTTGCATGACGGATCTCCCGCCGGCGGGAGGGTTGTAATTCTTGACGATAACATAGGCCCGGCGTGGAAGCAGGAACCTGCGAACTGGTAAGGCAGAACCGTGCTGACAGAGCTAAACATCGAACGGACGCCGTTTCTGCCTCATGCTATTCTGCTGCCTACAATGCGGCGGGAGCTTCGCAAACTTTCGAACGGACAGCCCGTGCTCCTGTCTCGTCGCCGCTTTCTTCAGGGCATGTCTCTTCTACCTTGCACCCTTTCTCCGCGGCTATTTCCTTTTCTTGGAGCGTCGTCTCCCGCGCCGCCGTATGCCTTTGAAGAGATTCCTCCGGCAAAGAGCGGCATCAACTGGGTCCACACCGCAGGGAAGTCCCCTGAGAAGTACTTGCCAGAGACGAGCGGCGCTGGCTGCGCCTTCCTTGATTACGACAACGACGGCTGGATGGACATCTATCTGGTGAACAGCGGCAAATGCGATTTTTACACCCCCCCTCGGCCGCTGCGCAATGCGCTCTACCGCAACAACCGCGACGGTACGTTCACCGATGTGACCGAAAAAGCTGGCGTCTCCGGCGGCGGATACGGTATGGGATGCGCGGTTGGCGACTACGATGGCGATGGCTTCCCCGATCTGTTCGTCACCCAATTCGGCCGCAGCATCCTCTATCACAACAACGGTGACGGAACTTTCACGGATGTTACGGAGAAAGCGGGCGTCGCGGCTCCCGGTTGGAGCTCCAGCGCGGTCTGGTTCGACTACGACAACGACGGCCGGCTTGACCTCTTCGTTTGTCAATTCGCGGAGTTCGACAAATCACTCCCATGCGGCGTTGACCTGGACGGCACTCATCACTACTGTATCCCTCGCATCTTCAATCCGCGGCCAAGCTGGCTTTTTCATAACAACGGCGACGGCACCTTCTCGGATGTCAGCAAAGAGTCCGGAATTTCTGCTCACCTTGGGAAAGCCTGGGGAGTCGTGGCTACCGATGTAAATAATGATGGCTTGATGGATCTTTTTGTCGCCAACGACACGGTGGCGAATTTTCTTTTTATCAACCGCGGCGGTCGCTTCGAGGAGGTAGGCCTCGCCGCCGATGTTGCCTACAGTGCGGACGGCCGGGCACGTTCCGGTATGGGCGTGGATTCGGCAGACTTCAACGAAGATGGCTGGATGGACCTCTTCGTCGCGAACATCGACCAGGAGATTTGTTCTCTCTATCGGAACAATCACGACGAGACGTTCGACGATCTCTCCATGCCCCTGGGCGTTGGCATGTCTACCCGCTGGATGAGCGGGTGGGGACTCAAGTTTTTCGATTATGACAATGACGGCAACCTGGATCTGATAATTGCCAACGGGTTCCCCGATGATCTCGTCGACGAGCTGTCTCATCAGGTTACTTACAAGGAGCCTCTCCTGCTGTTCCGGAACGACGGCAAGTCATTCAAGGATGTAAGCAGTCAAAGCGGCCCTGTTTTTTCGAAATCATTTCCCGCGCGCGGGCTGGCCATCGGCGATTTCAATAACGACGGAGCTGTGGATGTGCTGATTTCCAACAATGATGGCGCTCCTGTTCTTTTGCGCAACAATGTCGGCATAAACAATCATTGGCTCGGCGTTCGTCTAATCGGCCGGAAGTCAAACCCGGATGCCATCGGCGCGCGCCTCACGTTCCAGGCCGGCGACCTCAAGCGCAGCCGCATGAAAGTTGGCGGAGGAAGCTTTTTGTCGGCTCACGATCCGCGTATCGTCCTGGGAATTGGCAGCCGCACAAAATTGGATTCTCTCGAAGTAAAGTGGCCACAACCAAGTGGCGCCGTCCAGCGCTTCACAAATTTGCCACTTGATCGCTACATCACCATCGTCGAGGGAATTGAGAAGTGGGAGTAGGGCCTTCCAGGCGTCAGCCTCGCGGTACAAAAAGGTAAGCTGAAAGATTGTTTGTCATCACCCGAACATCAGACCAGTTTGCTAGTCGCGGAAGCGAGACACGAAGCTATAATTCTCGGCATATGATGCAGGCCGCATCACCCCCAGCGGTGGAGATCCACGGTCCGCCACCACAGGCGCAGCTATCGCCGGAACTGCAAGGCGCTCCCGCCGTTCTGCGATCAGAAGGGTCAGCGCTTCGCGCGCTATTGCTGACGGCGGCGCTGATCTTTGCCGCTGCGACCTTGGTGTATAGCTGCGTGTGGATGTATTACGTTCGGGTTCAGCCGCACGTAGAACTGGGCATGGATACAACGTTTTCGCCCTCGTCCCGGACGACCGAGATCACGGTGGTTCAGAAAGGCGGTCCGGCGGAAGACGCCGGTCTCCGAACCCACGACCGCATCATCGAAGTGAATGGAGAAAAACTGGGCCCCTACTCAGATTCGGCGTGGTTCAGGGGACGGCCGGGCGATGTGGTTGTCCTTACGATTCAACGGGCGGGCGTGCAACAACCGCTTGTGATAAGCGCCAAGTTTCGCGCCACCGCTCACTCAAGGCCGCCACTGGCTCGGGAAGTCGCCCTGCAGATTATGGGAGGTTACCCGGTCCTTTTTCTGATCGTCGGTTTGTCCGTCCTCTTTATGCGGCTAGAGGACCCGAGCGCCTGGCTCTTAGCGCTTCTCTTTGCCGGTTTTATTGCAGTCTCGGACCTTCCAGGCTCGTTCAGCGTTTTGCCCCGAACCATTCTTTGGTTGATGCTGGGCTACCGTGCTTTTTTCGTGGCTGCAGTCGCTCCGTTGTTTTACTACTTTTTTGCCGTATTTCCGGCACGATCTCCGCTTGACCGACATTTTCCCTGGCTGAAATGGGCGCTGCTGGCCATCGGCGTGTCTTTCGGCGTTTTTGGTCTGGATAGTGGCTCGCCCAGGCCCTGGCCCGTGTTGGTGAGGTTTTTGGGCCAGCGGACGGCTGGCCATACGGTCCTGACTTTCATTTATGGCTGCCTGGTTCTAGGTCTGGTTTCACTGACCTGGAACGCATTTGTTCTCTCCACAAAAGAAGCCCGGCGAAAAATCCGGGTGATTTTCTGGGGAACTGTGGTGAGTGTGACACCAGCGGCGATCACGCGCGGCGCAGCGGACTTTTTTCAAATTCATGTTCCATTCTGGCTGGATGTCTTTTCCGTCCTCTTGCTTTTTATTTTCCCAGTGTCATTTGCATACGCGGTAGTAAAGCATCGCGTGCTTGACATTCCAGTCTTGCTTCGTCGCAGTGCCCGGTATCTTCTGGTCAGGCGGGGTCTGATCGTCTTCGTGCTGCTCCTGGCAATCTCCGCAACGGTGCTGTTCACGCTTTCCTTCTCGAGATTGTTTGCAGTGGGATCTACGTCCGCGATGGCGATCGGCGTCGGCTTCGGTGTGATGCTTGCCTGGGTCTCGACCCCGGGACTGAAGCAAGCTACGGGACGAATTGACCGAGCGTTCTTTCGCGGCGCGTATGATGCCCGCAGAATCCTGCAGGATTTAACCGAGAAGGCGCGCACGGTCAATGCAAGGCAAGAATTGGCACTGGAAATGGTCCCTCGGGTCGGCGAAGCTCTTCACCCGAGCTGGTCTGCGGTGTATGTGGAAGCCGGGCCGGATTACCTGGAAAGCGACGACGCGATATTGACGTTGGCGTTGAAGAGAATCCGCAAAGACTCTCCCGGACTGGCGTGCCTGCGAGAGGATGGCGAGCTGTGGGATGCGTCGCTGAGTCCGCCCGCCGATCCGGTACTTTTCCTCTTCGCTCCGCTCACGCCGGAGTGCATCGTTCCCTTCCCAAGCCGCTCGGGCAGCTTACTGGGACTATTTGTGCTGGGCCCGCGGCTATCCGATGAGCCTTATTCCAGCGAGGACAAAATGCTTCTCCGCTCGGTTGCCAGCCAAGCGGGTGTGACGCTGGAGAATCTGAGTTTGGCCGAAAACATCGCCGAACGTCTGCAGGCGGAAAGAGCGGTTTCCCAGGAAATGGAAATCGCCCGGCAAGTGCAGCGGAAGTTGTTTCCTCAAAAGCTTCCGAAGGTGACGACGCTGGAATATGCTGGTGGCTGCCATCAGGCACGCGCGGTAGGTGGAGACTATTACGACTTCGTGGAGTTAGGCACGGAACGCATCGGGCTGGTGCTGGCCGATGTGGCCGGCAAAGGAATGTCTGCCGCTCTACTGATGGCCAATTTGCAGGCGAGCATCCGCAGCCAATATTCAGTGGCATCGGAAAACCTTCCCCAAATTTTAGAGTCGGTGAACCGCCTTTTCTATGAGAACACGGAGCCGAACCGGTACACGACTTTGTTTGCCGGCAGCTACGATGGCGCCAACCGCAGATTGCGGTATGTGAATTGCGGCCACAATCCCCCTCTGGTGCTCCGGCAGGATGGAAGCGTTGAAGGGCTCCCGGCTACAGCGACCGTCCTGGGCCTGTTTGAACAATGGCAGTGTTCGACCGACGAAGTGCAGCTTCAGCCGGGAGATCTCCTGGTTTTATACAGCGACGGTGTAACCGAAGCCTCGAACGAGCGCGAGGAAGAATTCGGGGAGTCGCGGCTTATCCAGGTCCTGAAAGCAAACAGAAGTCTTGAGCCTTCAGCTTTGCTGACAAAGTTGCTGGAAGATGTACATACGTTCAGCGCCGGAAAGCAATCGGATGACGTAACCGCAATAGTGGTACGGGTTCGCTAAAGACACAATATCTATTTTGTCACGCGAGGTCAGCAAGAATTGGCAACGCCTGGAAAATTTACGCTCACTGCGGTGCTGCTTCTCGCCCTGATGGCATTGCTAGCAGGTGGAGCAGCGAGACGCGAATCCGCGACCATTGATGAAGTCGCTCACACTGGCGCTGGGGTGAGCTATCTCCAAAAATTGGATATGCGCATGAACGAAGAGCATCCTCCGCTGGCCAAAGTGTTGGCCGCGCTGCCGCTGGTTCTGCGAGGAGCGCATGCCGACTACTCCCATCTCTCCTGGACGTTCAGCAACAAGATGTTCTACCAGTATTTAGGCGAATGGGTCTTTGGCGATTGGTTCCTCATGCACTGGAATGATCCTTATTCCACCCTGCGGTGGGCGCGTGCGCCTATGTTGTTGATGACCTTGTTATTGGGACTCATCCTTTATATATATGGCTCTCGGCTGGGCAGCGCCTGGGGAGGCTTGCTCTGTCTCTCTGCCTTCGTGACCATGCCCGCCTTTATTGCGTTTGGCCCTCTTGTGATTACCGACATCGCCGTCGCGCTGTTCTGGGTACTGGCGGTTTGGCAACTTCCGAATATGTGGCGCTCGCCCACCCGGGGAACAGTGGTCAAGTTTGGTCTGGCATTGGCCGGTGCCTTCCTTTCCAAGTTTTCCTCGGGACTATTGCTCTTCGTTTTCGTTGCCTTCGCGCTGAGTCTGCGATTCAAGCCGCTACCGGAGCAACCGGCAGAGAAGATCGAACTACGCCGTTGGCGCCAGCGGGGGTGGCGCAATCTTGGAAAAGGAATTCTCTGGGCCGCGTTGTTCGTCTACCTCGTGTATTTGGTTCTCTCCTGGAACCAACCAACAGATTTCTTTCAGATGATCCCGCATTTCCCTGCTTCCCCGCTGCTGCGGCGGTTAGTCATGCCCATCGCCCTCTACTTACGCGGTCTGATGGGATTTGTATTCAGTGCAGGAAGCCGGCCCACTTTCATTCTCGGTCATCCTTATCCGCATGGAGTCTGGTTCTATTTTCCCGTACTCTTTCTTTTGAAATCGCAGTTGACGTTCCTTTTGCTTTTGCTTCTTGCCGCCGCAACAGCCTTACTCGTGAGGCGCCGTTCGCCCGCGCCGTTTGTGGTACTCCCCGGCGCGGAGATGCGCTGGCGAAGTATCTGGGTTTCACTGGTAGTTTTCGTCGCCGCCTGCATGCTTAGCCGATTGGACATCAGTATTCGCCATTTCTCGATCGCACTGGCGCTGATTGTTCTGCTGCTAGCCCCGCTTCCGCGTGCACTGGAGCTGCTCGGCCAGTCGAGCCCGCGAACGGCAAACGTCGGAAAGTGGCTGACCATAGCCCTCGCCCTCGCTTCCATCGTTACGGCAATACGCGCTTACCCCAACTATTTCCCTTACCTGAACAGTCTTAGCATGGGTCGTCCGGGCTACGCTTTGGTCAACGACTCGAACCTCGACTGGAACCACGCTCTTCCCGAGATTGAGACTTTTGTGCGCCAGCGCGGTCTGAAGCAGATTCTGCTCGATCAGTATGCATTCGCCGAGCCTGAACGTTACGTTCCCCAGGCGCTGCTTTGGGATTGCCAGCAACCCGCGGTCCACGATGGCGGCCAATGGACGGCCGTTTCCGCCAACTATATGGAGGAGTCTGCCAATTGTATTTGGCTCCTGCAGTATCCGCACCAGGTTCTCGCCGGCGGCAGTATGTACGCGATCCAACTTCCCCAGGTCATTCCAGCGGCAGGCCAGCCCGGTGGACCGCCATTGCCGGCGGATTACCACTATTTCGCGGGTCTGTCGTCGGGAGGTTTCGACCCGCGCTCAGTATTCTTGAACTGTATGCGCGATCCGCGGCAACTCCAGCCGACCATGGACCGCATGGTGGCGATGATGGCATCCTACAATAACAAGAAGTGAACACGTCTCGCGGCGGTGCACTTCCTTCCGTAACATTCATACCCAAAGAAGCGGCTGGCGAATGGGGTAATTCCGGATGATCTCTTTGTCCGTCGGATCTGGATCCAACGTCTTCCAGAGATCGATGTATTTCTGCTCGTGGCAGGCTATGCCCGAGAACAGTAGACCGGGCGAGCGAACAGGCAAGGCATCGAAATGCTCCACGTCCCGCGCCCACTTCCATGCGCTCTTATCCTTAAGGTACGGATAGATGAACTCGGCTGCCTTGCAGAGCCCACGGCCGTCTGCAAGACGGAAAGTCGGCGGATCCGGAGCAAGCCCTTTGAGCGATTGGCAAAGTCCCGCCATGACGTCGAAGTTGAAGATCGAATAGCTGTATGGCTTGGTACGCGCCAGTTCCCGGGGGAAGGATCCATTCTCATCCATTTGATTGGGTAGCAGAATATCCCGGTAGCGCTGGTAGACCTCTCTGCGCGCGGCATCATCGCCCGCCAACCTGGCAAACTCGACAGCCTGCAAGGCCCAGCAGAAGGCGTGGTTGTTGGTAGTATCGCGCTCTTTCATTCCCGGCTCGCTGTGAGAAAGCCAGTCCAGATAGCTGGCGAACCAATTCTTCATCGCAGCTCCGTCTTGCGGACTCAGCATGCCAGACATCAGAAAGCTCGCCGCTCTCGCCACTTCGACCAAATGCAGCGTATCGATGATGCCGTAGGAGCGGCCCGTCGAAGATCCTTGTACCGCTTGAGCGTAGAGCAGGTTCGGATTCATCCGCGTTTCAGGGGAGACAAACCAGGCGCGCAGGTGAGTGCAGGCCTGCTGCCCGTAACCGCGTTCGCCGGTCAGCAGCCAGGCGGCGGTTAGAGCGGGCATCTGGATGGAGAGCGCCACCATCACCTTGCGATGCTCATCGAAATTGTCCGGATTGCTCTGTCCATCACGATTGATGTAGGGCCCATTCGGGTCCTTCGGGTTGGGCCAGAAGTAATCCGCTTGGGAATAGAAATCGTGCAATCCACCTGCACTGCGCTTGGCGGGGAACGCCGTGATCGTAAGGGGCGCTTGAGAAACATACTTGGCGCCGGCTTCCAGAATTCGCTTGCGGTCCATTTCGCTGACCAGGCGGAAGGCTCCGGACTTCTCAGGGTGGTCTGACCGACTGAAGGCGAACCGGGTGGCAGTCAGACAACCGGCCGCCGCGGCCGCTTCCAAAAATCTTCTTCTCGAGAGCGTATGGGGTTGGAGCATCTCGGATTCTCTTTTTCTAGCTGAGGAATATAGATCCCCGTACAGCCTTGCGCGGTCGCCAATTGACGTGGCGCCGAGTCGATAACGTACATCATTCTTACTCAGGTATTATGGTTCCTCCGGCTTCATCGTAGCTTTCCACGAGTGGAAATGACAGGACACGGAATCCCAGAGGCTGCACCACTGAATCACCTTGTCGGGCGCGTTTTGTCTGTACTTGCGGTGCTGGCTGGACTCGCCGCGTTGACTGCGACTGCTCAGGTGGTCCAGCCCAAAGCGCCCGAGGTACAAACCGCGACGCCACTATCCGTGGAGCGGGCATCGGCGGGAGATTCGCCGGATGAACCTGGCCCGCTGGCCACGGATCTTTCCCCAGCATTGACGCATGCGGCCATAAGCAAGGCCGCGCAAAAAGTCGCCGACTGGCAGCTTGCGCGTGCCGAACCGGTCTTCAACCAGCAATGGACCTACGCGGCTCTTTACGATGGGCTGCTGGCCGCTTCGAAGACAACCGGCGATCCCCGCTATCACGATGCGATGGTGAAGATGGCGGCTCGCTTCGATTGGAAACTGGTTGATGCGCGATTTCCCCACGCGGACGATATGGCGTTGGGCCGGTCCTATGTGGACTTGTATCTTGAGACGCGCGACCCGATCAGGATAGCCGATACCAAGGCGATCATGGACCGCCTGATCGTTCGGCCCGACGATCCGGAGAAGTTGCTTTGGTGGTGGTGCGATGCGCTTTTCATGGCTCCCCCGGTGCTGGCGAAGATGTCTGCCGCGACCGGTGATCGGCGCTATCTCGACTACATGGATCGCGAGTGGTGGCAGACCTCAGCGAGTTTGTATGACCCGGCGGAGCATCTTTACTTCCGCGACAGCCGTTACCTCGCGCAGAAGGAGAAGAATGGCCAGAAAATTTTCTGGTCGCGCGGAAATGGCTGGGTCATGGGCGCCTTCGCGAAGGTGCTTCAGGTAATGTCGAAGGACTATCCCAGCCGTGAAAAGTACATTACTCAATACAAAGAAATGGCCAACCGAGTCGCAGCGATTCAAGGCAAGGACGGGCTTTGGCGCAGCGGGCTGCTCGATCCGGAGTCCTACGAGCTACCGGAGGTTTCAGGCTCTGCCTTCTTCACATATTCACTGGCGTGGGGCATCAACCACGGCGTTCTGGACCGCGCAAAATTCCAGCCTGTAGTAGAGCGAGCCTGGGCGGGAATTTTGTCGCACATCTATGCAGATGGCCGCCTGGGTTCAATCCAGCCTATCGATGGGCAGCCCGGCAAGTTCAAACCTTCCGCCAGTTCGGTATACGGAGTTGGAGCATTTCTATTGGCTGCATCGGAGCTCGACGCGCTGGCTCAGAATGCCGCTGTCCTGCGTCCCAACAAAATTCCTTCGCAAAAATGAAGAGCCTCAGAGCAAGAAGGCGCGGCAGACGGCCTACGATTATCGACGTTGCAAGGGAAGGCACATAAACGGGAGCGGCCGTTTTATTTTTCTTTGACCTTGATGACGAAATAGAGGAAGCTTCCGCCCTGGGGCAAGATTTGATGGGGCACAGTCGCGGGAATGTGAACGATGTCCCCTTGATTCAGGGTTGTTTCAACTCCGTTGAGTACGGATTTGCCTCGGATCTCTCCCGGGCTTACGGTGTTGCCATCCTGCACCGTGCCGCCAGTTAAGAGTTTGGCGCTGCCTTGTACCACGAAGAAAACGTCTGCATAGTTCTCATGAACCTCCGCTCGGCCATCCTGGTGGCGAAGCGCAATCATCGTGAAGTGGTTGGGGTACTCATTCAGCTTGCTGCTTGCCCCGTCGGGGCCTTTTGCCCTTTCGTCGAGGTCCCGAGCTTTTTCGATCAATTGACTTTGCGTTAGGTGATCAACAGTGAGTGTTTGAGCACCGGCGAAAGGAACCACAGACGCGGCAAGAGCGAGACCTGCAATCAGTTTCATGAATAACCTCGGGAACAGATCCACATCGATTTCGAAATCATCCGCTCAACCATCCACCATCGACGACCAACACATGGCCATGCACATAATCGCTTGCGCTCGACGCAAGGAACACGGCTGCGCCCGCCAGATCGTCTGGACAACCCCATCGTCCCGCGGGAATCCGCTCAATGATTTGACGGGACCGCTCCGGGTTTTTCCGCAATGCCTCGGTATTGTCGGTAGTCATGTAGCCGGGCGCAATGGCGTTCACGTTCACACCCTTTGCTGCCCACTCATTGGCGAATGCCTTCGTCAGTTGCCCGACGCCTCCCTTGGCCGCGGCGTATGAGGGAACAAAGACTCCGCCCTGAAATGTCAGGACGGAAGCAATATTGATGACCTTGCCCGAACCCTGCGCCAGCATATGCTTGCCTGCGTCCTTAGTCAGCCTCAACACGCTGGTGAGATTCGTATCGATCACTGCCTGCCAATCTTCTTCAGAGTGCTCCACGGCGGGCGCACGCCGAATGATTCCGGCGTTGTTGACGAGAATGTCGATGGTGCCAAAGTGTTCGACCACCTGTTCAATGAGCAATGAACAAACCGAGGCGTCGCTTACATCGCCAACCACCGCGAAGTGATTCGCCCCGATCCTGCTCAACATTTGCTGCGTGTCTTTGGGTGCGGTGCGCGAGCCATGGATCGCTACGTTTGCGCCCGCTTCCGCCAGTGCGATCGCGATCCCAGCGCCCAGTCCGCGAGACGAACCTGTAACCAGCGCGCTCTTACCCTTCAGGCTGAATCGCTCCAATATCACGGCGCTTCCTTCCCGTTAGAGCAAATCCGCAATTGCCAAGGCATCCATATCGCTGTAGACCTGATTCTCCCCACCCATGCCCCAACAGAACGTGTAGTTCTTAGTCCCAACACCGGCGTGAATCGACCAGCCTGGAGAAACGACAATTTGTTTGTTGGCGATCACTAGGTTGCGTGTCTGCTTGCCAGGACCCATCAGATGAACCACTCGTTGGTGCGCCTCGATGTCGAAATAAAGATAAACTTCCGACCGCCTCATGTGCGTATGGGGAGGCATCGTGTTCCAGACACTTCCAGGTGCGAGCCGTGTAAAGCCCATGACAAGTTGGGAACTGCGCGTTCCCTCCAGGTGAATGAGTTTCGTTATCTCGCGCAGATTCGCGTTTTCAGCGGCGCCGAGCATAACTTTTGCCTGTTCGGCTGAGCGAATGAGTTGAGTCGGGTGCTTGGCATGAGCCGGATAGCTCAGCAGATAGAATTCGGCCGGATGCGCGGGATCGGCGCTGGAGAAGACAATTTCTTCGTTTCCGCGGCCAACATACAAGCCATCGAGCTTCTTAATCTCAAACGGGATGCCGTTCACAGTGACTACACCCGCGCCTCCGATATTCAGGATGCCGAGTTCACGCCGCTCGGTAAAGTACGATGCCTTGAGCGCGTCGTCGGTGCGCAAAAACAGCGGTCCGCTGGTTGGTACCGCGGAGCCGATCACTGCGCGGTCAAGATCGACATAGGTCAATCCAATCGCGCCGGCATGAAAGAGATCGTCAATAAGAAACGTCTCGCGCAATTCGTCGGTGGTCATCGTACGATAGCGGATCGCGTCGGCCATTTGCAGTATTTTCACTGCCCTTACATCTCCTTCTGCTATGAGAAATAAGGAATAACGATAGCACAGCGAACCAGCAGCCACGGATGCGCGTTGTGAATCAGGATTTCCTCTATTTCGAGCTACTGATGTGGCGATAAAAGCTTAGTTTGCTTCCGCTTCTGACGTTCAAAATAAGTGGATAACGTTATAATAAATTCCTTTTGGAAACCGCCGAGGCTCTCTCCTATTGAGGGTCCTGCTTGATGATCATTACTCATACTCGGTCGAGGACCTCGCGGTGCCAGGGTTTGCGACCTGGCCTATTGATTTATCTTTGGGTGATCAGCCTATCGGCATTGTTCGCTGTCCTTCAGCCTCGCGCATGGGCCCAGCAGTTGCGCCTTACGAATCCGATTAGCATCGATCGCACCGAAGAAATAGTCGAGATACCGCTGGAGCAAGTTTGCCATCGCCTGCATTTCTCCGCCGCACAGTTGCAGGCGCTCGTCGCTACGGACGTTGCGACCAAACAGCGCATTCCAAGCCAGCTTTACAGTAGTCGCCGTGACGCCGACCCAGATACGCTGCTCCTGCTGGTTCAGTTGGCGGCTAAGGGCGAAGTAAATGTCGCTTTCAAGTTGGACGCGGCAGCGCCGCCCCAAGAACCCTTGGTATTCGGCCGCGTAATTCCTGAGCGCAAAGATGACTTTGCCTGGGAGAATAAAGTTGTAGCCTATCGAATCTACGGTCCGGCACTGGAGGCGACGGGCGAGATCTCCTCCGGGATCGACGTGTGGTCGAAGCGCATCCCGAATTTTGTAGTAAACAGTTTCTATAAGCAGGACCACGAAGCTGCTGTCACGCACAATCCCGCATTGTCGTACCACCACGACAACGGAATCGGACTTGATTCTTATGATGTGGGGCTCTCCCGAGGTTGCGGAGGTACAGCTGTCTGGGCCGATGACAAGCTCAATGTTTCAAAGAATTATACAGTCGCAAAAATCCTGGCTTCGGGGCCGATTCGTTTTGAATTCGAGGTGTCCTACGCACCGTGGCAGGCGGGCGGAAAAATTGTTTCCGAAACTAAGCGCATCACTTTGGATGCGGGTTCCCATCTGAACAAAATCGTGTCGACCTTCACCTTCGATGGAGGCTCGTTTTTAGAGTTGGCGGCAGGTATCGCGATTCACGAAGGAGGCGAGATCACATTGCCGGCTGGAAAAAGCCTTGCCTCTGTGTGGGACACGCCGCAAAATCCATCCGCTGACAGGATTGCAACTGGCCTGGTATCACTGCCTGCCGAACATGCGAGAACAATGAGTGCAGCGAATCACGCACTGATGATTTTTCAGCGGCACTCGGGTGAATCGTTCACGTACTTCGCTGGCTCGGGCTGGTCTAAGGCCGACATGCCGACGCAGGCAGACTGGAGTGCGTATCTCGCGCGTTTCCAGGAGTTGCGGGAACACCCAATCGCCTTTGCCTGGATAAAGCGATGACTGCTTGAACAGAGCCCCGACTTCTGGAGATATTGAAGGCGAGCCACATCCATTCGGCCAAGTGGTCCCGTCTAGATTTTGACCGACTCACAGTATCAAACTATCCGTGCGACGCCGGGAATTCGCCGCAAGGCTGCGGTGACGCTCCAGCTGAGCGCGAGCGTTCCGAGGAGTACCACCGATCCTTTCGCGATGGCGGGGAGCGCGGCTTTCAGCAGAGCGTACTGCAGCCAGCTCACGAAGGCGTAGTGGATGAGATACATGCCGTAAGCGTTGTCGCGGAGGCTGTCCAGTACGCGGTTGCGCGTCTCTGCGAATCGGACAAACAAAGCGAGAAAGGCAAACGAGGATGCTGCGCAGGAAAGAGCGAAGCTGATCCCGCCGATCGCTATCCACATTTGCGGGGAGCCCTTCGCTGAAAAACTCGCGATGGCAATTGCCGTGGCGGCAACAAAGGTGATTAGCGCTGCCACGCACCACAGGATCCAACGCCGAGCGAGTTTCCCGTCCGGCGCGAGCAGTCCTCCGTTGAAGCCACAGGCCCCAACTCCCGCTCCCACGAGGAAATACACCAAATAGTGAAGAGGCCGGCTGGACTGAAAGAAAAAGGGTCCGAAGCTAAACCAGTCGGCCGGACCAAAGACCAACGAAAGCGGAACATACGCGAGAGCAGAAACCGTTACCAGCAATGCAAAGAAAAGGATGGGGCGGCGCGACAGACCTGCCAAGCCCCGTCCAAGAGCCGCGCCCCAATTTGGGATCAACACCAACAGAGTCGCAGCGATGCAATCGAACGCGAGCAGAACCCAAATGAACCATGCCGGACCCGCTGGCCAATAGCCGAGCGATCGCCACTGATGCCAGAAGCCAGCCAATCCCGTGGATGTTCCAGTAAGAAGATAGGTCGGGTAATAGGCGAGCGGTGCGATCAGGCCAGCAGCTACGACAAACGGCACTCCCAGCCTGAGAACGCGGTCACGCAAAAAGCCGGCGGCTCCCTTGTGATCGAGGCTTCTCCACACAAACAGTCCGGAGAGAAAGAACATCAGCGACATGAAAAAAACATCGTTGAATCCGACGAACAAAGCGAAGCCGCTCCAGCGTTGGCTATCGACCACGGGGAAGGCTGGCCACCAGCGGGGCTGCGTGACCAGCGAGGCGGGCGCCGGTGGCGCGAAGGGATGGTACGCCAGCACCGCATGATGGGCGAGCACCAAGACAGTGATGAACGCTCGCAGGTATCCAATGGGTAAGTTGTACGAACTCGCGGGCTTCGATACGACATCAGGCTGCCCGATCGTGGCTGGCGTAGGTAAAGTCGCAACTTCACTCATCGTTGCTTCTCCTCGGTGTTCTCCTTGGAATAGATAGTTACGCCTGCAACGCAAGCGACACAGATCGTTCCGAGGTGGGTGCCAACTTCTGACTGGCAGTTCCTGCCAGACGACGGATTGCGAGCATCCCGAACAGCAGTGTCACTCCCACAAGCACCCCGGCACAGAGGAGCGGGGACCCATGACTCGAAGGACCTGCCGCACCGCTCGGCAGTTGATCGAGATTCGGAACGCCCGCCACCCAAAGTCCCAGCTTGTCCAGATAGAACGCCGGCGATAGGAACTCAATCGGTTGAACAGATTTCGGCAGAGGATAGAACAAACCTCCGAGATGCATCATCGGCAGATAAGCGAGATTGATGAAGGCGGCTGCGCTCTTGCTGGAGGCGCGTGTGCCGATGAAGAAACCAACGGCGCAGAACGGCAGCGATCCCAGAATGTCGAGCAAAGAAACGGCGAGGATTTGGCCCAGGCTCAGTCGCACATGCCCGAGGGTCAGCGCGGGCACGATCAGCGTAACCATGATGATCGCGGCGAACGTCATCGTCATGAACATCTTGGCTAGAAAATAGGCGGCGGGCGGCATCGGCAACGCGCGCTTCAAACTCAGAAGGCCGTGGTCTCGCTCCTGGGCCACAATCATGCCGAAGCCGAACATTCCAGGACCCATCACTCCGAATACGGACCAGTTCACGAACATGATCTTCGCGAAGGTTGGATCGCCATGGCTCATGCTTCCTGCCAGCAAGATTCCGAATAGCACGTACAACGCAATCGGCAGCAGCAGGAACGGGATGGCAAACGCAGGCGTGCGCAGCGCCCGTATAAATTCGTATTTTGCCTCGGCGAAATAAGCTCCCAACAGGCGCCCGCCGGGCATGGTTGCACTCCCGTTCAATTCGAAAGACAAAGTCGTCGCATTCATGACGTGGCCTCCTGAGTGGTTTCCTGGGTAAGTTCGGTGAAGGCTTCCGCCAGCCCGGCGCGGTGCACTTCCAGCTCCCGGAGCTTCGGATCCGCGATCAGCAGGCGCCGCGCAACTTCCTCGGCGTCGGCCACCGTGATGTGAAGCAAGTTTCGGTCGCGGGCCACGCTCTCCACGCCCGGCCAGGTGGCGATTTCCTCGAAGGTGAGTGTGGTCGAGCAGGTAATTCGCTTGCGTGAGACAAGCGCGCGCATCTCGCTCACCGTTCCGGACGCAATCAAGCGCCCCTTGGCCAGGACCACCACGCGATCCGCGAGTGCCTGCGCTTCTTCCAGATAGTGCGTGGTCAGGACGATAGACGATCCCCGAGTTACCAGATTGCGTAGTGTCTCCCACATCAGTCCGCGCGCCTGCACATCCATGCCAACGGTGGGCTCATCGAGGAACAGTAGCTTCGGACGACCGCAGACCGCCACAGCGAACTGCGCCTGCCGCTTCTGCCCGGCAGAAAGTTTTCCATAGGGGTGATCGGCGAGAGGCGTCATGTGCGTCATCTCGAGCACCTCCTTCGGCGTGAACGGCTTCGGATAATAATGACCGACCAGGTCGATATGTTCGCGCACTCGCAGGTCTTCGGCGAGTGTTACTTCCTGCATCATGACCCCGACTTGGCGCCGCGCTTCCAAACGCTGCGGCGGCAGGCGGAACAGGCTGACCGTGCCTGCATCGGGCTGCTGCAACCCCAACATGAGGGAAATCGCAGTGGTCTTTCCCGCACCGTTCGGTCCGAGAACCGCCAGCAACTCGCCTCGCCGCACATCGAGGTTGAGCCCGTCAAGCGCAAGAACTTTTCCAAAGCGCTTGCTCACACCCGACAACTCGGCCAGATATTCATCATTCATGGTTCGCGACCTCCATCGAATGCGAGTCTGCACCGCGGGTTTTAGTTTGGGAATTCGATTTTGACCAACTGGAGAAATGAGGGGACGAAGTGGAGGAAGAAGATCAGAAAGGGTTTGCGGAAATGGTTTTCAGCTTTTCGGAATAAGTTCGCCCGGACTGAAGCCGCACACCGCCTTGTAGCGTGATTACATAATCTCCGTGCGCACCCGGCTGCAGTTCCTTAATCCTGCTGATATTGACAATGATCGAGCGGTGGATCCGCAAGAAGATCTCGGGATCAAGCGATTTCTCGAGCGTGTTCATCGCAACATGGAGCAGGTGATTGGCGCGCCCGGTATGCAATTGGACATAGTTTTCGGCGGCTTCCATCCAATCCACGTCTTCGAGATCGACGAACACCGTCTTGCCGGCTGACCGCACTGCCAGTCGCTTCAAGTAGCGCCGCGGGGTGGCAAGCGACTCCAGCAGACAGATGATCTGGCGGCTGGCGTCGTCCGCAGGACTGGAATAAAGCCGAGTCTTGGCTCTTGCCAGCGCCTGCGTAAACCGCTCTTCGGTCACCGGCTTCAACAAGTAATCGATGGCATTGATTTCGAATGCCTGAATTGCGAAGCGGTCGTGGGCGGTCACGAATACGAGCGGAGGCATGCGCTCCGCCCCTACTTCGCGCACGACTGCGAATCCATCCATCTCCGGCATCTGGACGTCCAGAAAGACCAAGTCTGGCCGCGAGTTTCCAATCGCGGTTACGGCTTCCCGGCCATTCCGAGCTTCCGGGATGGATGCGATTTCCGGGTCTCTGGAGAGCAGCATGCGCAGGCCTTCCCGCGCTAGCGGCTCATCGTCAACGATTAGCGTCGTGAAGGGCATGCAGTTCCATTACTTCGGTCTCGAAAGTGCCAGGCACGACGTGATATGGAATGGTTATCGTCACCATTGCCCCACGGGGCTCGCCGTTCCCGGTGTTCAATTGAGCTTCCTCACCGTAGAGTTGTTTAAGGCGCGCCCGCGTGTTCGCCAGTCCGATCCCGGTGGAATGCTTTCCGACGGGACCTTTCGATGAGAAACCAGGGCCGTCGTCTTGCACACTAAGCTTCAGCGTATCGTTCAAGCGGACCGCGCTGATTTTGATTCTGCCAGCCGCGGCACTTTTCCCCACGCCATGCCGGATCGCGTTCTCGACAACCGGCTGCAGAACCATTTGGGGCAGAGCCGCATCGAGAATTGCGGGATCGGCTGAGATCTCTACCCGCAGGCGATCCTGAAAACGCACCTGCTCGATCGACAGGTAGAGCTGTAGGTACTCCAGTTCGCGGCGCAGCGGGACTTCCTGCGCCTCCACATCTTCCAGCACACAGCGGAGAAGATCGCTCAGATGCGCGAGCGTCTGTTCGGCCTCCTTCGATTTCTGCTGGCGCACCAGCACCATAATTGCGTTCAGCGTGTTGAACAGAAAATGCGGCTGCAACTGCATCTTCAGCACGCCGAGCTGGGCCTGCACGAGCTGCGACTGCAATCCCGAAGCGCGAAGCTCCAGCCGCAGCGCCTCCTGCTTGCGTTCCTGATAGTTCTGGTAGTAGCCAATGCCATACTGCACGCCCAGCACTTCCCAATAGGTCATGATGCCGGTGTGAAACCCGATGACGAGCAGGAAAGCAAACGTGGTCACGAACGTGTTCATGAGTCCAGGAAAGACTCCAAGATGAGAAAGTATCGCGCTCTCCAGAATCAGTTGAACGAGTGTCACCACCACGCCCAACAGCAGATGCAGCGCCACACGCCGCACCCAATTGCGCCGTTCGATGGGAAAGCGGCGGCCAAGCCAGAGAATCCCCGGCATCAAGAGGGCCCACAGGTAAACCCCCACGAGCCATGAGATAAGGTAATGCCACCAGGGCGTGGGGTCACGCGAGAAGAATTTTTGGGACATGGCCTGGCTGAAGAAGAAAATGCCAATGACTGTCCAAATCAGAAAGTACAGCGGGTACCTTCGCAGGTCGCGTTTGAGCGCACTGTCCATCAGAAGGGTAGCTTACCCCAAAATCGCTAGTTCACGCTCAAAGTTAGAATCGCCCCAGGCTGATTCCAGGCCACCGAGGAGCTTTTGATCAGCAGGCGCGCGTCGTGAGCGGCGCATCTCTGTCTTGTACCTGGCGAGATATCTGTCTGAGGGTGCGCAAAATTGAGGAGACTAAGGCAGCAGCTGACGGTCAGCGCGACAGCCATGCGGCTTGCAAACGACGCAGACCTTCTCGCGCCTGGACATTGTTACGATCAAGCTTTAAAACCAGTCCATATTCATAGCGCGCCTGACGATAATTGCCGCGTGTCATTGAAGAATAAGCCTGGCTCAGCAGATCCGGGATGTCCTGTCGGCTGAAACCGTCGACCATCAGAGCCGGTTCCACAGCGCGTTTTCTGGGCTTTGGTGCGGCTGGTGGCGGAGTTTGCTTGTCGTCGTCGTTGTCGCGGGAGGCAGAAGACGCGGCGACTGAGCCGTGGGCGGTTGTATTGTCGGCTGCAGGTTGATTGTGGTCGCTCGACTCAATCGATCGAGCGGAAGCGGTCGGGGACGGGTCGGCAGGCTTCTGAGACGTCTCTACCGCTGGAGGCGATGCCGGAGTTCCTGAGACGGTTGCGCTCTCATTTGTCGGATGATCGCTTGGCGGCTGCGCCACGACCGGCTGCAAGGTTGGTACGGTTGCAGGGTTTGAAGAGGCCGGAACTGCGGATGTCTGTATAACGGCTGCGGCAACTGCCGTCTGTGGATTCTGAGGATGGGAAGGCGCGACGTTGTGCTCGTCAGCAGCGGGGCGAGGAACTGGCGCCGAGTAGTCACTGACCTCTACGGTGCCTGAAGTCAGGGTTCTGATCTGGCTCTCGAGTCTCACAACGAGCGGAGGAAACGCGCCTGTTTGCGAACGAATATAGAACGCCCAGCACGCCGCCGCGATGAGGATGACGGCAGAACCGAGAATCAGACGCGGCCAGATTCGCTGCGAAGTTGTTTCAAGTTGAGGGGCACGCCGACCGATTACTGGAGTTGGCGGCTGCTTGGCGACCACCTTTTCAGCGGCAGCGGTCGCGGGCGGGGTGAGCGGTGCGCGAGCAGATTGCTCCAGGAAGGCCTGCCGCATTTCCTCGCAAGTCTGGAAACGATCCTTGGGATCTTTAGCGAGGGCCTTGCGGATGACGGCATCGATTCCGCCGGGAATCGCGGGGTTAATGAGCGCCGGCGCGACGGGATCCTCATTCACGATCTTGTAGAGCACAGTCGCGATATCGCCACCAAAGGGCCGTTCGCGGGTAAGCAATTCATAAAAGACTGCACCCAGGGAAAAGATGTCGGCGCGATGATCCACTTTCTTGCCGGTGATCTGTTCGGGAGCCATATAGCCGGGCGTACCGATGACTAGGCCGGTCATGGTGAGGGAGGTGTTCTCGATTTTGGCAATTCCGAAGTCGAGGACTTTGATGGCCCCTTCTTCGGTCACCATGAGGTTGGCCGGTTTCAGGTCGCGGTGAATGACGCCGCGGGCGTGCGCAAAACCGACCGCGGCTGAAATCTGATCAGCCCAGGAGAGCAGCATCGCGAGCGAAGGTACGCCAGTATCCGCCAATAGTTCGGCCAGGGTGGTTCCCTTGACGAACTGCATGCTCAAGTAAATGGCGCCGTTTTCTTCGCCAACATCGTAGATGGTAATGATATTGGGATGATCCAGTCCACCGGCCGCTTTGGCTTCCTGCTTGAGCCTCTCAATCATTTGCGTGCGATCGGGAGCACTACGATCGATCAGAATAGTCTTGAGCGCGACGGTGCGGGCAATGACGGGGTCGAATGCTTTGTAAACGGCTCCCATGGCGCCGCGCCCTAACTCTTCCTGAATCTGGTAACGGCTCAATGCGGTTAGATGCGCTTGGCTTGCCGCGCGCGAGGGCCCAGAGGTGGCTTGGTCAGCAAATCTCGTCCGCTCAACCGTGTCGTTGGGTGGTTTCGCCGGTTCCATGAGATATCTCTAATGCGCTGTCATCAATCCGCTGACATCGCAAATATGCGCAGACGCACAAGTATCGAGACTATGTGCGGCGTGTTCAATCATAGCCCCGGTAAGTTTCGCTTCCCACTTACTTTAGTTTTGCCTGGGCTATCTATCTTCTTTCACTCGTTCTTTAGCGAGAGAAAATGGATACTTGCGAACTTTTATGAAGTCGTGGAAGCCCATTTGCTTCTCCTGCTCTTCGAAGCAGCCGAGCGAGCGCTCTCGTCTCGAACGCTGCTCGGTCGGGATTGTTCTCGCCGTTGTTCTTATGGTCGGAGCATCGATCACGGCTTGCGCCAAAGACGCTCCCCTGACCGCCGTGGTTTTGTTCGACGGCCCCCAGGGCGCGGCGTATGTACAGATCACGGACGCGACCCTCAATGGAAAGATTGAAGTTCGCAGCTGCGATGGGATTTCGAAGCTGGACAAGAATACTTACAACGGATTTCCGCGCGCCTCGCTGGCGGGGGCTAGTTCGCTTCAGCGCGGCGCAGACGGCGTACTTACACTAACGGTAAACGGCAAGTCGGTTTGTGTTGTTCCCACCAATCTGAAATTCGAACGGAACGTTGAACTCACGCCAGCGGCGGCGGCGGAACAGGCTATGATTCATGGCACCCCTGTCTCTTCGTCGCCTCGCGATGCCATCATCCCAGGATTCAAGCCCGGAGTGCAGTTGGTGTTTGTCGCCGCTCCGGACGTCGAACTTGCTGATTTCCTGCGGGCGCAACGCGCGAACAGGCTGAGAGACTGGGAGGATTTCGCAACACGTTATCCGTCTTCCGATCGGCGGTCGTCCGCTCAAAATGCTATCGCCGGATTTCATCAGCTGGCAGCCGAGGCAGCTTTTGCGCAGTATCGAAGTTTGAGCGGCGCCAAAAAACAAGACTTCGCCCTGCTGCGACAGGCGTGCGAGGAGTCACAAACCGCCAGCCAGTCGTCTCCCGACTACAAACCCGCCGCCCGGTTAATGGACGACCTAGGGCGCGAATTGGACAACCTGGCACAAGCGGATCAAACGCGCCTCCAGGCGTACCGAAAAGCCCTGCAAGACCATACGCCTGGGTATTCGCAGCTGTCTGCTGCCAAGGTGCAAGTAGAACGGCTGTTGGAAGTGCGGCCAGACTATGCTCCACTGCTTAGTCTGCAGCGCGAGATTGCCGCCGAACAGCGGAAACTGGAAACGACCATTGTTAACGCGCAGGTGTTGATAGCAGAGTCGCATTACGATCAGGCCGTCAACTCGCTGGGTCCTTATGTCGCGTTCGCTTCCGAAATGCCCCGCGTAGATGCCGTGCTCGATGCGGCCTTCAAACACCACTACGAACACGGACGAAAGCTGGCGGCCGGTCAGGAATGGGAAAAAGCAATCGCGGAATTTGGCAGAGCGGCGGCGATCCGGCCCGACCGCAAGGATGTCCATTCAGCCGCCGACAACGCTGCCGCTCAACTTGAGGCGGAACGCAATCAGCAGGCGGCGGACTCCGCAGTTGTCGAGAGTGACGAGTACGCGCGGAAGAACCAGTTTGTCGAGGCCTATAACGTGCTCGCTGACTTGCCCGAGAAACAACGCGCCCTGGTAACGGCGCAGCTCGCGGCGTTGTCGCACAACTATATCGGCGCCGCTGTGCAGCGTGCACAGAGAATCCAGGAGGGGCACGTTCCAATCAAAAACCCGGCTGACGAGAAAGCGGCGCTGGAGGCCTTTGTTCTGTGGGATCGCGCCAGCTCGCTAGGTGATGACCCGGCAATCACCCTCAAGCGCGATTTCCTTTCCGCCAAGATCAGTGCTTACTACTTCGACCAAGCCAATCGATATCTGCAGAGGGGTTCGGAATCCGGAACCTGTGTTGGATGGCTTTATCTGCAACAAGCGGCGCGTTACGGGATTACCAATGTCGACAGTCTGAAAGAAGAGATGGCCCGCTACGAGCCACTGTATCAACGGCGGTCCCAACTCTCGGTGGGTATCGTGTTTCGCGATCAAACCTCACGTGGCGACAGCCATGGCTTCGCCGATCAGCTTGCGGACGCGATCTCCAGCGGGCTGGATTCCTCGATGATGCCGATCGTGGTCATGCGTAATCCCTCGGAGGGCCAGGAAGCGCAACAGCCCACCTTCACGCTCGTGGGACAAGTTCTTGAACATCGCGTGGTCAAGACGCCGAGGCTCGAGGCTCCGGAATCGAAATACCGGGCGGCGGCGCGCGAGACAAAAAATCCGGCCTGGCTGCAAATCGAAAGCGACTATGAATCGGCTCAACAGCAGCTCAGCGCGGCGCAACACGCGCTGGCCGACGCCCAGGCACAACACAAGAAGAAGCAAGTGATTGCGGATGCCACCGACGCAATGCAACAGGCGCAGAAGAGCGTCGACGACTTGCGACATAAGTTGGACACCACAGAGCAGAGCCACATGGAGGCCGTTATTGAGTCTTATCACTACACCAAGAAGACCATTGATCTGACGGCATCGGCGGAGATCGAATTCCAGTTTCGCGACCGGGCGGGTAATGTTGTCGGACAAGCTGGCGATGTGCGTAAGGACAAACACACCACGATCGTCGTTGTGCAGGACGTCAAAGCGGACGATACCGAAGGAATCACCAATCGGGGCGTGGAACCGGACGGAGCGCAGTTTCTGACTGATCTAGAAATTGATTCCCGGAATGCCCTGGTGAAAGCGGTACGGGAAAAAGTGGCGGAGTTGCCGGCGGCAGTCCTGCAGGCGGCTAAAACACGGGCGCAACAAGGCGACACGGACGGGGCCGCAGAATTGTTTGTGTTGTATTTGAGCGCGACTCCTCAGGGTGAATCTCCGGGGCGAGATGAGGCGGTTAAGTTTCTGCGCGATCAGTTCAATTTAGCGGTGTCGGACGATACTAAGCTGGCAGCTGTGAATTGACGGCATTCGGCGCCTGGCAATGTTCCAAGCATGCGAGTACCTTGGTACTCTTTCCTTCTGTGTTTTCAGGCGCACAATAGAAAGTGATCGTCGAGTGGTAGCGCGAAGGAAAGCTCCCTCTCCCCTACCACAAATCCTAATCGCAGATCATGCATTTTGGAGCCTGCCATGGCCGAGCTGTTTCTCAAATTTGAAGACCAGGTCTTACAAGAGCTCTTGCTCTCGGGCGGCACAGTCACCATTGGCCGGCAGCCCGACAATGTCTTTCGCATCGACAATCCTGCCGTCTCCGGACATCACGCCAGGGTCTCCGCGGAGGGCGATCAGTATGTGATTGAAGATGTTGAGAGCTTTAATGGGACCTACGTCAATGGTCAACGCATCAGCAAAGTGGTTTTGAAGCACGGAGATAACGTCACAATCGGTAAGCACACGATCGAATTTCGGGACGAGGTACGTCAGATCGCGACGCCGTATGGAATCGTCAATGGCGTTGGCGGGCAATTGCCGAAGCCGCCCCAACTTGATCCCACTATGGTGTTGGATACGGCAAAAGCGAAAGAAATGCTCACGCAAGCAGCCGCAGCATCTTCCGCCGGCTCGGTCGTGGTCCGCAGAGTCGGCATTGGTCAAAGCCAGTCGCCAGTCAATACGACGCCCGTGATACATCAGGCCATTGGCACGTTGACCATCGTCAAAGGTCGAACCGACCAGCAGCGCTACGTCCTAACCGGCAAACTGACCCTGATCGGGAAATCGAAGATGGCCGGCATTAGGCTAAAGCGCTGGTTCGCTCCCCGCGTTGCAGCCTTGATTTATCGATCCGAGGACGGCTACTTCATCGCTGCTTCCGAAAGCAAGATACCGATAAGGGTGAACGATGTCGTGGTCGACGGCGGCCAAAAACAACTTGAAGCTGGTGACGTGATCGAACTCGCAGATATTAAAGCAGTTTTTGCTACATAACCGGACGCTCCGAGGCAAAACCGTCAATTCCCAGAGCTTTGTTCGTAAAAGTTTGTAAATGGCGATGCCCGCCCTGAACCGCCCAAACTCTTGATTTCGGTTTGACTGTATCCCGCCTGATCTTCCCAACAGTCAGCTAGCAGCTACAGTGTCGACCTTATGTTCAGCAATGAACAGCAAGGTTCACACTCTTAGCTAATTTTTGAATCTGACCTGTGCAAAAATCCACTTGAAGCTGACATGCCGTTGTGGCATAAATCGGGGATACCCTTGGGGAGCTAGAACTTTTTTCTGAACCGTGCATCTATTGGATCATCGAAGAGCTAGGAGATGCGTATGGCAACGAAGCTCGTCCAGATTGAAAATGACAACGAAATTCAGCAACGCCTCGCAGCAGAACGCATGCGTCTGCGCAAGATTGCCGGCCTTGATCGGCCGACCCACTTCCACCGGCCGGTGGAGCGTGCATTTACGGCCGAAGAACGCAGCAAGGTTACGATCCTGTTTGGCGGTTTTACCTGGAAGCACGAAGATCTGATTCGCGCGGTATTCCAAGGCTGCGGATATCGTTGCGAGAAACTCCCAGTTCCTGATGTGCCCGCCTTCCAGACCGGTAAAGAATTCGGCAACAACGGCCAATGCAATCCGACCTACTTCACGGTTGGGAACCTCGTGCAGTATCTGCAATTCCTCGAAAAAGAAGGCGTTACCCGCAAAGACATTCTGGACAATTACGTTTTCTTTACCGCCGGTTCCTGCGGCCCCTGCCGCTTCGGCATGTACGAGGCGGAGTATCGCTTCGCGCTGAAGAACGCCGGTTTTGACGGCTTCCGCGTGCTCTTGTTCAAGGATAGCGATGGAATCAAGGCCGCCTCGGGTGAGCCCGGTTTGAAATTTACGGTCGACTTTGGTTTCGGCATGTTGAACGCCATGCACCTCGGCGACGTTTTCAACGACATGATCCATCAGATCCGCCCCTTTGAAGTAAAAAAAGGCGAAACCGATCGCGTCTTTCGCGAGACCGTCGATGGCCTTTGCGACGACCTCAGAAACCGCGACTCCTTTGAGATCGAAGAACGCGCTCCGAACTGGGCGAAGCCGAAGTTTAAGAGCAATAAAATCTTGCGCAACACTTTCAACGTGTTCGGCAAAATGAATGAGCACTTGCGCGGCAAAGACTATCTTAATGCTCTGGCCGCCGCGCGCGAAAAAATGGACGGCATCGAAGTTGACCGCACCAAAGTAAAGCCAGTAGTGAAGATTACCGGGGAGTTCTGGGCGCAGATTACCGAGGGTGACGGCAACTTCCACATGTTCGAATTCCTCGAGCGCGAGGGCGCGCAAGTGCTCGTCGAGCCCATCGCCACTTGGGTTGCCTACCTTATGTATCAGGCCAAGGCCCACGCCAAGGCAAAATGGCCCGTCAACCGCCCGCACCGCAATCCGCAGTGGTGGGAACTGAAAAAGCATATTGCGAACGATCTTGGGCTGCGCAAAAAACTGATGGGGATTGGCGTCGGTGAATGGATGTGGAACGGCCTCTATCACCGCACGATCAAGAATCTCGGAGGCCTAACCCACCACTTAGTGCCGCAAACCGAACTGGCCGAAATGGCGCATCCTTTCTACAACCAGTTTGCGCGCGGCGGAGAAGGTCATCTCGAAGTCGGAAAGAACGTCTATTACACCGTCCACCATCTTTGCCATATGGTGCTGGCGCTGAAGCCGTTCGGCTGCATGCCGTCGTCTCAATCCGACGGAGTGCAATCTGCAGTAGTGAATAAATTCAAAGACATGATCTTCCTGCCCATCGAAACCTCCGGCGAAGGCGAGGTCAACGCACACAGTCGTGTGCAAATGGCGTTGGGCGAAGCCAAAGTGAAAGCCAAAACGGAGTTTGAGCAATGCCTGAAATCCACCGGCAAAACCCTCGACGACATTAAAGAATACATAGACGAGCATTCCGAACTAAGGCGCCCCTTCTATCACGTGCCGCATCGCGAAGGAATTGCTGGCACGGCGGCGCAGTTCATTCTGCACGTCAACGATCGCATCAATCGCGATCGTTCGTCATGGTTCCCGGCGCGTCGCAGCCGCATACCAGGAGCCGCTCTTCTCAAAGAAGCTGCCTAACCGATCTGGGCCAGCAGTGCGTTGTCTCTGCTGGTCCTTTACCGTTCCCGCTGAATCCCGATCGGAGATGGAATGCACGACCATTCGAGTGGACATAGTCAGCAGCCAGCCCAGTTTGTTCCCCTTGCGCGGATTACTCCAGCGCCCTATCAGAAGCCGCACGACCACCACACGCAATTTCTTGTAGGGCTCGACGTGGGCTCGACCACTGTTAAAGCCACAGTGGTAAATGCTGCGACCGACGAGATCCTCTGGCAGGACTACCAGCGTCACGAAACCAAGCAGCCGGAAAAAACGCTAGAATTCCTGCGGCGCATGGAAACCGAAGTCGGCATCAACCGCCACAACACGCGCATGTTCATGACCGGCTCCGGTGGAGGCACGATTGCCGAACAAATCGGCGCAAAATTTGTGCAGGAAGTCACCGCCGTCTCGCTGGCCGTCGAAAAGCTTCATCCCGAAGTCTATTCCGTGATCGAACTCGGCGGGCAGGATGCGAAGATCATCGTCTTCAAAGACGACGACGAAACGGGACGCAAGAAAAAAATCCCGTCGATGAACGACAAATGCGCCGGCGGCACCGGCGCGGTCATCGACAAGATCAATGCCAAGCTGAAGATTCCGACAGCCGAACTCGCGTTGCAGGGCTACCACGGAATCAAGCTCCACAAAGTAGCAGGGAAGTGCGGCGTTTTCGCCGAGACCGACATCAACGGCCTGCAAAAAGTAGGAACCCCGCCAGACGAATTGATGGCCTCATTATTCGAAGCCATCGTGCTGCAAAACCTGAGCGTCCTGACGCGCGGCCACACATTGCGCCCGCATGTGCTGCTACTGGGCGGGCCGAACAGCTTTATCAAGGGCATGCGCGAGGCGTGGCAGGCGAACATTCCGCGCATGTGGCAGGAGCGTAAAGTTGCCGTCCCCGACGGTGCGAAGCCCGCTGATCTGATCAAAGTTCCGAATAACGCGCAATATTTCGCCGCGCTCGGCGCCATCGAATTCGGGAAGAGTGAAGACGATTGTGTCGGCTGCTATCAGGGCTACGAAAAGCTGCTGTACTACATCGAGTTCGGCCGCCAGGAAGAAAAATCAAAATCCGGTGCCAAGGGGCTGGTCTCGAAAGACGGAGAGCTCGACGGGTTTAAAGAATCCTATCGCCGCAAGAAATTTACTCCCGCAACTTTTCAGAAGGGTCAGACGGTTGGTGGTTTTATCGGCATTGACGGTGGCTCTACGTCGACCAAGGCCGTTCTGTTAGATGATCGGGGCGAGATTCTGTGCAAGGCTTATCAGCTTTCGAATGGAAATCCCATTCAGGACACGATCGAGATGTTCGAGAACCTGCGCGGACAGGTCGAAGCGCAGAATGCCAAGCTAGAAGTCCTCGGAGTCGCGACGACTGGCTACGCCAAAGACATTCTCAAAGATGTTTTGCATGCCGATGTGGCGCTGGTGGAGACGGTGGCGCACACCGAATCGGCGCTTAAGTTTTACGAGGATCCGCACGTCATCGTCGACGTGGGTGGGCAGGACATCAAGATCATCATCCTTCACAACGGCAGAGTGAAAGATTTCAAGCTCAACACGCAGTGCTCTGCGGGCAACGGATACTTTCTGCAATCGACTGCCGAAGGCTTCGGATTAGGCGTAGAGCAATATGCCGATCTCGCTTTCGCAGCCCAGTCGATGCCCGTCTTCGGCTATGGCTGCGCGGTATTTATGCAGTCCGACATCGTCAACTTCCAGCGTCAAGGCTGGCGCGCCGAAGAAATCCTGGCCGGCCTCGCCGCCGTACTCCCGAAGAATGTATTTCTCTACGTCGCCAGCATCCCGAATCTGGCGGCGCTGGGCACGCGCTTCGTTCTGCAAGGCGGAACGCAAAACAACATGGCTGTAGTAAAAGCCGAGGTCGATTTCATCAACAACAGCTTCCGCGCCGCCGGGAAAAAGCCCGAGATCATCGTGCATGAGTTCTGCGGCGAGTCCGGCGCAATCGGCGCCGCCGTCGAATCGCTGCGTCTGTGGCGCAACGGCCAGCAGACAACTTTCGTCGGACTGGACGCCGTGCGAAAAATCAAATATCGCACCACCCGAAACGAGGAGACGCGCTGCCATTTCTGCAAGAACGATTGCTTGCGCACCTTTATCGATATCAGAACCGCGCCTACGGACGACATGAGCTTTATCCCCATAAAGAAAGTCACGAAGGTTCCGCTGATGCATGGAGAGCAGCGCCTCATCATCGCGACCTGCGAAAAAGGTTTAGTCGAAGATGTCAACGACATGAAAGACATCAAGGCCGGACTCGACGAGATTAAGGGAAAATATCCTAATTTCGTAGACTTCGCTGCCCGCGAGGTCTTTCGGCCAGTGAATGCGAAGAGTGTCGCCGACCCGATTCCAACCGCAAAATTCTGGAACAAAACGAACAAAGAACGCATTCCGCTCATGCAACATCGCAAGAAACTTCGCGTGGGCATTCCCCGCGTGCTGAACATCTACAGCTATGCTCCCCTTTTCAACGGATATCTCGAGAGTCTGGGTGTGCAGCCCGAAAATGTCATTTACTCCGACTACACCAGTTCCGACCTCTATCGAGCCGGAGCCAGTCGCGGTGCCATCGACCCGTGTTTCCCGGCGAAGATCGGTATTTCGCACGTCTATAACCTCATCCAGGAAAAGCACCGCAAGAAGCCGCTCGACGTCATCTTCTTCCCCATGTACGACGTGCTGACGTCGCCGCTGATGAAGATCGTGGGCACGAATGCGTGCCCAACCGTGACCGCCACGCCGGAAACAGTGAAGGCCGCGTTCACCAAAGAGAACGATGTCTTCGCCGAGCACAATGTGAAATACATCGATCCAGTGCTGAATTTTGCGGATCGCAAGCTTTTCGCTCATCAAATGCTGCAAGCGTGGCAGCCGATTCTTGGTTTGTCACAAGAGGAGAACGACCGCGCGGTTGAAGTGGGCTACAAGGCGCTGGCCGACTACGAAAGCAGTATCCGTCGCCGGGCGCGCGAGGTGATGGACCAACTAGAGCGCGAAGACCGCATCGGCATCGTCATGCTTGGGCGTCCGTATCACCATGACCCTGGGCTGAATCACGAGATCATGGAGGAATTCCAGAAGCTGGGCTATCCCATCTTTTCGCAGAACACTTTGCCCCTAGATGAAGATCTGCTCGAGCGTTTATTCGGCGATGAGGTGCGGGCTGGAGTAATCAGCCATCCGCTCGATATCACCGATGCCTGGAAAAATTCTTACTCCTGCAGCACCAACCATAAAGTCTGGGCGGCGAAATTCACCGCCCGCCACCCCAATCTGGTGGCGCTCGAAATCTCCAGTTTTAAGTGCGGCCATGATGCGCCGATCTACGGTGTGGTCGAAGGCATTATCGAGCAGTCTGGCACGCCCTATTTCTGTTTCAAAGATCTGGACGAGAACAAGCCCACGGGCTCGATCAGGATTCGTGTCGAGACGATTGATTACTTCCTGCGGCGGTATCGCGAAGAGGTGATTCGAAAGCGCAAAGCTGCTGAGGAGATCGAAGCCCAACTGGCAGCCTATGAAAATCAACTGCGCACGCAGTTGCAGCCAGAGTCGTACGCGAATGAAGTGGCAGCCGACTAGATTCCCAAAAAAGCTGCTGAGAACTTGACGCTCTCAGCAGCTTCCAGGGAAATTAGTATCCACCCTAGTCGGTATCAGGCGGATCCACCTCAACGCTGTCATTCTTAATAAAAAAGCTTCCCTCCAGCGGCGCCTGAATGGTTGTGTACTTCGACGGCGCGTGATGGAAGTTGAAAAAGTCGTGGAGATCATTGGTCGCTCGGGCGTCAGCCATTCCAAGGCTGCCAAGATCAAAGATCCCTTCGATCGCTTTCAGGATGCTGCCAAAATCATATTTCGAGTTGCTGATATATCCGACCTTAGATGAGTAAGCCGAAACCACCAACAGCGGCACGCGAAAGCCCAGTTGATAGTCATTCTGATTCGCGCCAGTCTGGAACACCGGCTGCACGTGATCGTACCAGCCTCCCCAATCGTCCCAAGTAATAAAGATAGCGGTATCTTTCCAATAGCCAGTGCCGTCGTCGCAGCTCGTGTTATTCCCGATTGCATTGACGATAGCCGCAACCCACGACGGCCCTTGACCGCTGTTAATCGGATGGTCCGAATACTGACCCGCCGGAGTTACCCAACTCACCTGCGAAAGGGAGCAGTTAGCAATGTCATTCAAGACATCGGGCGGAATCTGGTCGACGTAACCGTTCGATTCACCTTTCGTCCAGTCTGGTCCCGTGCATAAGCCGTTCACGGGCATGCAAATATTCGAGAGCGAATTCGGCGCGACCCACAGACTGCTCTGCCCTTGGGCATAGTAGGTCCAGGTGATCTTAGGGCTAGCCTGACTCAACAGGTAATCCATGGCGTTGCGGGTAAAGCATTCCGCAACTTCATCGCCGGGAGTTTCCGTGCCATAAGGCGGCGCCCCGCTTCCATTCGGGCGGATCAGTTGCACGGACTCCCCTGAACCGCAGCCGTAATTAGTATCGCTATTCTCCGATACAAACACACCCAGCGCATCGTCTGCCGCAGTCGGTGCCGAAGTGGCGCCAAAAATAAACTGATGCGCCGGATAACTAGGGCCTTGATTGGTCTGGTACATCCGATTGGCCCATCCATAAGTCGTCGCTAAGATGACATACGGATCGAGAACGCCGCCCTTGCTGCCATTGCCATTAGTTACGGGCGAGTTATACACGTACATAAATTGAGAATAGTTGTTCGCCGGAACCACACAGCCAAAAATATTTGCTCCACAGACCGCCGGAACGTTGGCAGCCGGTTTGCCGCTGATCCCCTGGTTTTCATACTCGAAATTAAACCCGCTGATGGTTCCGTTGAGCTTCGGTCCACCATGGCTGTGGTCGAGATCGAAGTTAGTGGCCAGTCCTACGGGAGTGAGCGGAACGGTCTGGCCATCGGCATTCACATAAGTCGATGCAATGTCGTATGTTCCTCCCGCGCCGGTCGCGCTACATCCCGGAACGCCGCCATTGGCGGTGCATAGTCCCTGAAAAAGATTGTCAGGCGTGCGGTTTTCCTGAAAGATCACAATCACATGCTTAAACGGAGTGTTGCTGTATTGGGCGTGAGCGGCGGTTGCCACGAGAGTGGCGGCGAAAAGTAACAAAACCCTGGGGTTGGATTTCATAGCGATTCTCCTGTTTCGAACGAGGTTCAGGAATTGGCAGGTGGACGAGGTGAACGACGCCAAAGGGGCGATGCACCTCCTGTCTCCAGTTCGTCATAACCCCTGAGTTGGATGAATGACTCGCCGCGTTAGAAAATTAATTTCTCGCGACATCATTTTCCTGCATAAAACCGTGCAACAAATTGCAGTGTGCACGGGTTCACTTGAAATGACTCTATAATAATGCGGTCAAAGAAGGACGAGCGAGTATGTTCCGACCTACAAGATGCCTGGCGCTTATCTTCATAGCTAGTACTTTACCTGCCGCATTAGCCGCCAATCGCGCCCCGGTACTAACATGCGAGAACCTGTCCTCTGTCAAGTTGTCGCACACCACCATTACAGCGGCCGAATCAATACCCGCAGGCAACTACACTGCGCCTGACGGCGAAGTCTTCAAGAACATGCCCGCGTTCTGTCGGGTCGCCGCCACGCTCACTCCCACCAGCGATTCGTCGATCGGAATCGAAGTTTGGATGCCATCCGCAACCTGGAATGGAAAGTTTGAAGGCGTCGGGAACGGCGGCTACGCCGGATTGATCCCTTACTCCGCAATCGCTCCAGGCGTGTCCCTCGGCTACGCGACCGTCGGCACCGACACTGGCCACATAGGCTCTTCCACCGATGATGGCTCCTTCGCCCTGGGACACCCCGAAAAAATAATCGATTTTGGATATCGTTCGATCCATCTCATGACCTTCATCGGCAAACAGATATCATCTGCTTTCTACGGCGAGGACCCGCTGCATTCCTACTTCACCGGCTGCTCAACCGGCGGCCGGCAAGCACTCATGGAGGCGCAACGCTACGCAAACGATTATGACGGCATCGTTGCCGGCGATCCCGTCGCGCACTACACACACCATCATGTCGGCGGCAATCTCTGGGTCGTCTGGCAGATGTTCAATAATCCCGCCAGCACAGTTTTCACCACGCAAGATACGCTCCTAGGCAACGCCGTCAATGCCGCGTGCGATGCGCTTGATGGAGTCGCCGATGGCGTGCTCAACGATCCGCGGCGCTGCCATTATGATCCCGCGGCGCTGCAATGCACCAGCTCGCAGATGCCTCCGAGTTGTCTCACCGCCGAGCAGATCGAAGCGGTTCGACACTTGTGGACTGGCCCGGATGAGATGGTAGGGAAGTCCGGCTATTATCCGCCGTTTGAGCGCGGCGGCGAAATCGACGGCTGGCCCTCAAGTATCTCGCCGGAACGGCCACCCGCGCCGCAAACCGACAGTCACGCGCAGATCGGGATTCCATTCTTCGAATATTTCGTCTTCGATAATTCCAATTGGAATTTCCCAACCTTCGACTGGGCGACCGATCCAGCCTACGTCGAGAGCAAAGTCGTAGTTCCCGGTCAAACTCTGGCTTCAGTTCTGAATTCGATCGATCCCGACCTGCAGCCGTTCGAGGCGCGAGGCGGCAAACTCATTCAATACCACGGTTTCAGCGATCCCGAAGTGCCTCCTCTGAGCAGCATTAATTATTTCGAGAGCGTAGTTAAATTTCCTAGCGGATCACCCGAGTGGCAGCAAACCAGCGAATTTTACCGCCTCTTCATGGTTCCAGGAATGAATCACTGCAAAGGCGGCCCCGGCGCAAATGTCTTCGATATGCTCTCACCGCTGGTTGATTGGGTCGAGCAAGACGTCGCGCCCAATCGAATTCTCGCCACACATTACGTCAACAACGAGCCGGATCAAGGCGTCGCATTCACGCGTCCGTTATGCTCCTATCCGCGAGAAGCCGTATATAAAGGAAGTGGCAACACAAACGACGCAGCCAATTTCGCGTGCAAGTAATCGATAGCAAAAATCTGCGTTCGACTGCGACTACTGCATCTCCAGCAGCGCAGCCATCGTTCCCACGCCATCCCACAGGTTTTGCAGTCGAAGATTCTCATTGGCCGCGTGTTGATTGTCATCGTAATTGGCGATGGGCACGGTGATCGTCCGCGTTTTGGCGGCACGCTCCATCGCTCCGAGCGGAACGCTGCCGCCCATCGTGGGCAATAACACGACCTCGCCACGCGCACTCTCAACCGCTCGAATCACTTCCTGCGCGATGGGCAGATCCATAGGCGTGCGCACCGCGTTGTACCCAGCCTGATCGCGCACCACCAGCGCGACCTTCGCATGAGTCGTAAGCACCTCGCGCGTGGGTTCACTGTCGACAATGAAATATCCGCGCGACCGAATGTAGTCCATCACCCGTTTCTGTTGCTCTTGCCAATCAACACCCACCACTAGGCGCAGGTCGATATCAGCCGTAGCAGTCGGCGGAATCACGTTCGTGGCGCGCGCGCCCGTCTGTCCGGAAGAAATCCCGTTGATATTTAACGAAGGCCGATTAATCAGTTCAAGAAGATGCTTGCCCGCTCCATCGACATGCCCCAGCCAAAATGATCCCATCAGCATTTGATCATTCACCGGAGCATGAGCCAGCGCGTCACGTTCCATCTCCGTAAGCGGGGCAATCCCGTCATAGAAATGCGGCACCAGAACGCGCCCGTCTTCATCTTTCATTCCGGCCAGCAATTGTGCCAGCATCATCGCCGGATTCGGCGCCCAATTTCCATAGTGTCCGCTGTGCAATCCATGATGCGGGCCATAGACGGTGATCTCAAGATGCGCGTCCCCTCTCGCTCCAAAAACAACCGTCTGCTTCCCGCTCTGGTCAACGGGCCCGTCACAGACAAGCCAAACGTCGCCGTGAATCAGATCGCGATTCGCATCTAGAATCTCTTCGAGATGAGGCGATCCCGCCTCCTCCTCGCCCTCCCACACAAACCGAATATTCGCGCGCAAAGGAATCTTGGCCGCTCGCAGCGCATCGAGCGCGGTGAGTTGAGCAAAGATGGCGGCTTTGTCATCTCCGGCCGACCGGGCGTAAATGCGCGGCTCGCCGTTCACTTCGCGAATCGCTGGGGTGAAAGGCGACCCGCCCTCCCACTCCGACGGCGTCACCGGTTGCCCATCATAATGCGCATAGAAAACGATCGTATGTTGCGCACCAGGCACATCGATTTTTCCGTAGACAATCGACGGCGATGTCGGCATTGACAGCAGTCGCGAATCGACCCCGCGTTTCTTGAGCATTTCGACGAGGAGATCAGCATTGCGCTTGAGATTCGCCGGATCAGCGGCAACGTTCGGTATGGATAGAAATTCGCTGAACTGCGTTGTCAACTCCGCCCGATGCGCGTCAGTATATTGACGCGCAATTTCTGCCGGAGTTTGCGCGATCAGCGCGATCGCGGCGCACAAGAAAATCCAACATAGGACGATGAGTCTCAGACGCATCGTCACACTATACATTTTTCTCGTCGCGATGGAACCGGTCAGCGTGGGCTCAAGTTTTTCCGCATCCACTCCCACGCACTCGACACTATGTCGGCAATATTGTGTTGGGCGGTCCATCCAAGCACTTTTTGAGACTTCGACGGATCGGCCACCAAGGCCGGAGGATCGCCTGGGCGCCGCGGTTCCATCTTTCGCCGAACTGCTTGTCCAGTAGCGCGTTCTGCCGCTCGGATGACTTCGAGAACCGAATGTCCCTTGCCGGTTCCTAGATTGATGGCCTGCGAGTCACCACCTTTTTCCAGGTATTGCAGTGCGCGGACATGGGCGTCGGCAAGATCGTTGACGTGAATGTAGTCGCGGATGCACGTACCGTCCGCAGTGGGGTAATCGGAGCCGAAGACCTTCAACTCGGGCCCGTGCTCGGTTGTCGCGGCAAGAGCCAGTGGAATGAGATGGGGTTCTGGGTCATGGAGTTCGCCAATCTCGCCGCTTCCGTCGGCTCCAGCCGCGTTGAAGTAGCGCAGGCTTATCGAGCGCATGCCATAAGCGCGGCTATAAGCGTCCAGGGCATTTTCGAAAAAAAGCTTAGAAGCGCCATAGGGGTTGACGGGATCGCGCAGCGTCTGCTCATCGATCGGAATTTTCGCGGGGGTGCCGTAGACAGCGCAGGTGGAGGAGAAAACGAAGCGGCGAATTCCGGCGTCCAGCGTAGAGTTCAGTAGGCCCAGCGCGGCGAGAACATTGTTCTGAAAATACTTTCGTGGGTTTTCGACCGACTCTCCAACATAGGCATGGGCGGCAAAATGCATCACCGCGTCCACACGCGCCAGCACAGGCCGAAGCCTGGCTTCGTCGACGATATCGCCTTCAACGAGTTCGAACCCATGGGCCAGGCGCCGGAAACCGGTGGAAAGATTGTCGTATATCACGACCTCATAGCCGGAACGGCGAAGAGCGCGCGCTGCATGACTGCCGATGTAGCCCGCTCCCCCGGTTACCAGTATTGCCAAGGAAGAACCTCCGATACTTCGAATGATAGCTTGATACGGCTTTCCTACGCGCAACGGCTTAAGGCATCATGAGCAGCTGATTATCCAGCACATAGCACCGATAGAAGCCGTACGCCTCTCGTGCACACTGAAGTCTACTAATCCCGCGTCAGCACGATCAACCTTCGGCAGGTCTTCGTGCTCTTCCTCAGCCCGTGGGCGGGCCCGAGGCCGTTGATCGTTCCTGTTCCGAATGAAGCTTCTCCAATTTGACCAGTCGTTGCCCGACATCCGTTGTCTCGATCACGGGATCGGCCAATTGGTCAAAAATGCCGCAGCCATCTGCGAACGCGGCCGGCATCATAAAGACAGGCAAAAAGGACGGTTTTCACCTCGCTCTCCTATTGGATTTCGCCTCGTTGGTGGTGACCCAGAAGGATGTTCCTCGACGAGCAGCGGCATCGGCCCAACCTGATTACGAGTAATCCGACTCGCCCGCGAGCGTTGCCTTCGTGGAATTTGACGCAATCGCCTGGCGATCGCTCACTGTACAAGCCCCCTCCTTGATGGCCTCTTTCAGTCCTTTCATATCCGTGCCGAACTGCTTTTCGCGCCGAAAAGCCCGTTCCAAATAATCGAAAAGGAGCTGGTGATTTGGTGAATGTTTGGCGGTGAGGCGAGAATGGCAAAGAAGCCCACTCCGGGAAGGAGATTTTTGATTTTCATACTCTGATCCTCCTGGATCGATTCGGTTGAGGCGAAGACGGTCGAACTACTACCGCGAGTAAGAGGTGGAAGCTTGGACTAACAAACGATGAATGTTAAAGATGAGTTATGGCAATGTGAATTCTGGCCGAGAGCTGAATCAGCCTCTCCTCATAATGGCGCGACCAAATCTATAGGGGAAGTTCCTGCGAAGCGCGCGGACGGCCCGCCTCAGTTTCCTGCATTGGTGGGCGGAGCATCTTCTGGACGGCGGGGACCGTGGATTATCCGATCGGCGGGAATTCAGCCTCGCTGGTTCTGTTCACCAATTAGCCTGCTCAGACAGGGTCACAACAACCGGGTTGAGGTCGATTGCGAGATTTGTTCGTAGTCCATTTAGCGAAGGCAGGCCGAGCATGAGCTGAATAATGACCTCCCCCGAAAGTACATATCCGGCACAAGGTCAGCCAGTTCGAGGCACCTTATCACCATCGGACCACTTTTCGCCCCAAACTTTGTTAACGTCTTTTGCGGTCGTGCGAATTATTTCAAGCAAAAACAGCAAATGTAAACCCCGCTCCCGAGTATCGCGAGAATCACAGCGCAGGCAAGCATGACGGAGATGGGCGGGCAAATCCGAGGATGGTCCATTGTTTTGTTAGGCGAAAAGCCACCCGGCTTTTTGGCAGGGCTTACCATATCCAGGGTCTGTTAGGCCAAAGTTAAAAACCTTCCACTGCTCTTCTATTCTGAAATGAAAAGTACGTGCTGGAAAACGTAGGTCCGGGCTACCACGTCTGGAAACCAAAGTCCTAGATCGCGTGCACAGCGCGCAGTTTGAGGCTACCGGTGTCGGTGAAAATTGTGGGTACGCCAGCGTAACGACGAAGCCAGTGCCGCCTGATAGAAATGCTCCTGCCTCGACTCCCTTCCCTTGACCTTGACTTCGGTACGCCTGTTCCAGGCCGATGGCAACGGCACATCGTCCGTGGTAGTGGGTGCATAGACATTTTTTTCCTCTACACCCCGCCCGAGAGAGTCCGCAGGGGTGCGCCCACACCTCGGCTCGTAATTCAGTCCATTTTTCGAATCCGACGCGAACGCGTGAAGACGATCTCGGATGGCGTTGATCCTCTGCCTGCTTTCTTCGGACGCTGGCTAGGAGTGCGCGGCAAGGTTTGTTAAGGAATTGTTACAAAACGTGTTTGGGAAGAAGGCGCGGACAGATTTCACAGTCTTTTAACGTTGGGGCGTTGACCCGCCATATAGAATCCGCGATTGCCATCCGACACCTCAAAAGCACGTCACTCAGGGGTAATAAGTGTGCGAGCGTATATGCCTTGTGTTGTTTATCGGGTTGTGAATGGCCTAATGCTCGTGCTCCTCGGGTTGTCGTGTAGTGCCGCGCAGGAGCAAGCTCAGACAGCCGCGGACAAGGCCGCGATTAACGGGAAAGTGACTGATCGGACAGGCGCGGTCGTGCGCGATGCGAAAGCGGTGCTCACGAGCGCTACGGGCGCGAGCCTCGCAATTCCGGTCAATGACGAGGGCATGTATTCCGTTCCCGAAATTTACCCGGGGACTTACACGTTGACCGTATCAGCGGCCAATTTCGCCGATGTTGTGTTCGACAACATCAGACTTTTGTCGGGCCGAAAGTTGACGCTGGATGCGACCCTAGAACCCGCGAGCGAAAAGTCGACAGTCGAGGCTGCTGGCGAGAAGCAGGTGAGACAAGGCGCCGCTTCTCCCGCTCACACAGCTACGGCGGGCAAGGGCGCCGTTCGTGGAACAGTGACCGACCAAACTGGGGCCGTTGTAGCCGGCGCACAAGCCGTGCTCACGGGACCCGCGAGCGAGAAGGTTGAAGTCACGGTCGACGTTGACGGGACGTATTCTTTCACTGGGCTTAAGGCTGGAACTTACACGCTAACTGTAACCGCTCCCAATTTCGCTCCGAGGGTCTTCGACAACCTCACTCTGACGGCCGGGCTCGAATTAAGCCTGGACGCTCAATTGCAACCCGCCAGCGCAAAGGCCGAAGAAGTGAACGTCGAATCCGGCAATCTCGGGCGAGTCGAGACAGAGACTTCCACAGTATCCGGCACAATCACGCAAAAAGAAGTGGTGTCGATCGGGCTCAACGGACGTAACTTCACTCAACTCATCGCACTCGCGCCCGGTGTGAGTAATCAGACCGGGCAAGACGAGGCCAAGGTGGGAGTAGTCGGCAGTGTGAAGTACAGCGTGAATGGCGGCCGGGTCGAGTACAACACCTTTGAGGTCGATGGCAGCGATGTGCTCAACACTGGCCTGAACGGCGCCTCGAGCACGCTCGCCGTCTACCCCAGCTTAGATGCCATTCAGGAAGTCAAAGTGCTAACCTCCAACTACGGGGCACAGTACGGGCGCACCGCGTCGGGGACGGTTCAGGTCACCACGAAATCCGGAGGGCCCAAGTTTCACGGAAAGGTCTACGACTTCATTCGCAACGAAGCGTTTAACTCGCGTAATTACTTCGATATTGTATATACGTCTCCGCCGCCTCCCGGGCAGCTTACCGGCGGCCAGACATTTGGCACCAAGGCCCCGCTCTACCGGCGTCAGGATTTCGGCGGTACGATCGGCGGTCCAATCTACATTCCCGGCGTTCTTAATACCAAGAAAAACAAGAGCTTTTTCTTTTACTCCGAGGAGTTCCGCCTTGAGAAAACGCCCACGGAGTTCAACCAGGCAGTGCCGGGATTGAAAGAGCGTGGGTTGATCATGACGCCACAGGGAGTACAGAAGAACCTGCAGACCAGCTCGAATGGGGTGGTTTATCAAGACTTCGATTTCAGCGATGTCTGCCCGTTGGGTGGGGCGAATGGCTTTTCCCGTGCTCAGTTCCCGGACTGCCCGGGCATCCTCGAGAGCAATGGTCTCAATACGATTAACAGTAACCATTTGGAAGAGGTCGTGGCGCCAGGTTCTGTAGCCACGTATAGCGTGGACAAGAACGCAGTGGCGATCTTGAATTCGAACCTTATCCCGTTGCCCAATGCCCCTTATGGTTGCAACTTCAGCGTCGTCAATTTCAACCCCGCCAGCCCCGACCCGAGCGACCCGAATCGCTGTTACGTCGCCGCCGTTTCCCCTTCCACCTATTGGCGCGAGGAGTTGTTCCGCATCGATCATCTGGTGACCGACAAGATCAAAGTTTCATTTCGCTACATTCACGATTCCTGGAATACGACCGTGCTGACGCCGCAGTGGGGCGTGGTGCGCGACACGTTCCCCACCGTGCAGAACACCTTCATCGGGCCGGGTACAAGCCTGGTGGCGGGAGTCACCCAGACCATATCGCCAACGCTGCTGAACGATCTGATCATTAGCTATGTCAATTCGAACATTACACTGACCGACCTGAATGGGCCTGGTGGCGCCGTGTTCCAACGGGATCCTACGCTCGACCAGCCGCTCGTTGCCGATCCGTCAGCTCCCGGGCAGTGCAATCCCATGCTTAGCGTTGACCCCGCGACTGGTATCCCGCAATGCGCCATGGGCTACATTTTCAAGAACGGTTTTGGTGGAAAAATGCCGGGCCTCGCCTTCCTCGGCACCAATGCCGCGTACGGCGGCACAGGCTTTGCCGTCGATCCCTCCTATATGCCATGGGGACACAGCAATCCGACCTACGCCGTCCGCGACGACATCGGCAAAGCCTTCGGCAAACACACTCTGCAATTTGGCGCGCAATACGTGTACTCCCAACGAAATCAAAATAACAACGCCATCGGCGCAGCTTCTGGCGACGTGCAGGGCCTGTTGACTTATAGCAATCTCGCGCACAGCACTGGAAACGCCTTCGCTGATTTTCTGGTGGAATCGACTCTGAATCCACCGCACAACCCGCAAGGATTCATCCAGAGCTTCACCCAGGATTCCGCCCAGCACCGTTATTACCAGCGATACCAGATTGGCGAGCCGTATGTTCAAGACGACTGGAAGGTAACTCCCCGGCTGACCTTAAATCTGGGCCTGCGAATCAGTTTGTTTGGCACCTATCGCGAGAAGAACCGTAACGCGTGGAACTGGGAACCGGCACGATTCAATGCATCGCGATTTGCGGTAGATCCCGTTTACGGTGAGCTTCTCGATAAGACTGCCGGATCGACTCCGGTGCCGTTTAATCCCGTCACTTTCCAATTAGATTCCGGCGTGGTGAGCGACTTGGGCCTGGTTCGGTGCGGTTACAGCGGTACACCCGCAAGCTGCATGAACGGGCATTTATTCAACACGGCACCGCGAATTGGTTTTGCCTGGGATCCGCAGGGCAACGGCAAGACATCGATCCGTGGTGGCTATGGCATCTTTTTTGAGCATGGCACCGGCAACGAAGCGAACACCGGCTCCCTCGAAGCTAGCGCACCCGTCGTGCTCAGCATGACGCAACAACTCCCCGTCAGCTTCCCCTGCATCGGTAACGTCGGATACGGCTCTGCGTTTGACCCGACCAATGCCGCATGCGCGAGCTCCGCGGCCACGAAAACTTCGGTGCAGCCCACCGCAGGCTCTGTCTTTCCCCTCGATGTCACCTCGATTCCGACCAAGGCAATCTGGCCCTATGCGCAGCAGTGGAGTTTCGGGGTTCAGCGGGAATTGACTCGCGCCCTGGTGCTCAACGTTGCCTATGTGGGGAGCAAAGGAACGCATCTGACGGTCGAGCGTCAGCTGAACCAGTTAGCACCACTACCGCCAAACCAGAATCCGTTCGGCCCGAACGAGCCGATGACCATTACGGATTGCACGGTTCCTTCAAACGGAGCACCAGGGCCAGGGAATTACCCTGGAGATGGCACTACTGCGTTTCTTCTCCAGAATGGAACCCAGGTAACGCCGCAAAACCCCGCCTATATGTATTTGCAGGCGGCATGTACGAATCCGAACATCCCCAATGTCAATTCGCTCCCCGGACGACCCTACCCGGGGTTGGGGAGAATTTTCTCGTTGCAGAATGTGGCCAATTCGAACTATAACGCGCTACAGACAACCCTACGGCACAGCAGCGGACCGCTCACGCTCGGGGTTTCGTATTCCTACAGCCATTCGATTGACGACGCTTCGGATCGAAGTGATCCGGTGCTGGTCAATTCTTACGATCTGACTGAGAACCGGGCCAGTTCGAGTTTTGACGAACGTCACCTGCTGAATATCAGCTACGTGTATCAGTTGCCGCTCAAGGATTTTCCTCGCCGTTTCAGCAACTGGGCCAACGAAGTGCCGACGGACCCTAATGCGCCCAAAACCAACTGCTGTTCGAGGCTGTCGAACTCGCTTCTCGACGGTTGGGAGCTTTCGGGAGTAACGCTGGTCGCGTCAGGCACGCCCTTTACAGTCATCAACAGCGCTGGCAACACCGGCATTTCCCTGACCGACAATGCCGGGGTTTCGAGCGGGCTCGGCATAGCGGATTCTTACCCCGACGTAGTCAAGGGACAGCAGGCGCCAGTCAGTAATCCTCAAAGCTTTGGCCCTCTCATCGGCAATCCTTCCCAGTTTGTGGCTCCGCGAGGACTGACTTTCGGGGACGCTGGCCGGAACTTCCTGAACAATCCGAGGCGGACGAACTTCGACGTTTCGCTGCTGAAGAATTTCAAGATCCGCGAGACCGGCTATCTTCAGTTCCGGGCGGAAGCCTTTAATGTTTTTAATCACACTCAGTTCCGGATCTACGATCCCGATAACCAGGGCAGCACAGGGAATAACATCATCAGCTGTTATGCCGGCCCAGTGTACTCCGCGGGCTTTAAGGGGAGCGCAGCCGATTGCGTCACCGGCGCTTCTTTCTTGCACCCGGTCGATGCGCATCGGCCCCGCACCATACAGTTTGGTCTCAAGCTAGGCTTCTAGGACTTGCACGTCATGAGGACATTAACTAAAGATCGAGCATTATGTGGGGCGCATCCTGAAACGCTTTCGCTCCGATGTTTAGGAGCGGGCGCGAAGAGTCTGCTGCTGGCATTGCTGGCCGGCGCGATGATGCTTTCGGCGTGCGGGAGCGCCAGTTCCGGCGGCGGCTCGCAGATACCCCTAACGCTTTCGGGCAACTGGCAGTTCACGATGGCGCCTCCGTCCGATGGTTCGTTTCTCGGTGGCCTGCAGGGTGGGTTTCTTCTGCAGAACAACGGCTCGGTAACAGGAGCCGTCACCTACACGGTCTCATTGCCGCAACTCTTGATCCCGTGCAGCACCGGATCGGCGGCGATCAGTGGAACGATCAACAGCCAAAATATGTGGACCCTCACCGCGGTAGCGGGCACACAGACCTTTACTCTCCAAGGAGCACAGAGTCTCGATAGTTCGACAATGGCGGGTACCTACACTTCAACGGCCGGCACCTCAGGAGATGGTGCACCTTGCGGAACCGCACAAACGGGACTGCAATGGAGCGCAGTTCTCGTGCCGCCGCTCGCGGGCCCGATCCAAGGGAACTTTCACAGCACGGGCGGTGCGGCAGGCCTGAACGAGCAAGATTTCGTGGTGTCGGGGTCCATCACGCAAGCGGCGAACACCGGAGCCAGCACTACCGCCCTCACCGGCAATTTGAATTTCTTGAATTCGTTAACGAATGCAAGCGACTACCCCTGTTTCACTTTTGCGTCGCTGAGCGGCCAAATCAGCGGCAATTCCGTCACTCTGCAGATCACCGGGTCGGACGGAGCGGAGTGGGGTCTGATCGGGGAACCGGTTGGTTCACTAGGAGCCACCGGCGTCAATCCCGTTACCCTCGACTCCGTAAAGGGCGGATTCGTGCTGCAGGGTGCCGGACCATCCTACTCAGTGGTTACGACGTCTTGCCCGGGCAACCTTGGCAGCATAACCACCGCCGGAGATTTCGGGAATATCTGTCTGGCGCTGAATGGTACGGCGGCCTGTCAACAGCCGATCACGCTGACTCCGTCCGCTCTGACATTCCCCTCTCAAACAGTGGGCTCGCCTCTGACTACGCAAACGATCACGCTGGCAAATGTCTCTGCCTCGATCATGGGCGGCGTGACGTTGACTTTAACAAATAGCAGTGGTCCGCAAAACTTCACGGAGACCGACACTTGCGGCTTAGAAGGGGTATCTTCGCAGGGGCAGCCCTTCGACCTGTATCCGCAGCAGCCTTGTGTCATAACCATTGCATTTACTCCATTGGAAAACTGTGCGGCCGGAACTATCGCGGCCCAGTGTCTGACGGCAACGCTCACGGTTACGAGCCCTAACAACGACGAAGTTTTTACGTTGCCCATTACGGGCGGGGTCATCATTAACGCAGCCTCGACTCCTCGACTCAATTTCGATCCGGAGGGTGTATCGCAAGCGGGCCTTCCTCCTTTATCCTCGGTCACCCAACCATGGCGGGCATCCGGTGCAACCCTGGCGAGCCTGAGCAATCGCCTTGCAGGACGTGGAGCACATGCAGAGATTGATTGAAGATCGAATCTTATACCACGCGAATCGTGAACTGCAGCGGTTGTGCGGACGATACGCGAACGGTTCGTGGCTCTTGCTGTTCGCCGCCACGGTGATGATGACGACGATGCTGTCAGCATGTGGCGGCGGCGCTTCCGGCGGCCCGCAGCCGAATGCAACGCTGTCGGGCAACTGGCAGTTCACGATGGTGTCGCAGACGGACGGAGTTCCGGGCGATCCAACCTTCAGCGGAGGACTGCTAGGCGGATTTCTGCTGCAGCGCAACGGTTCAGTCACGGGGCAGACGGTTTATTCCGTTACATCGTCGATTTCTCAAACCGGAGCGTGTAACAGTGGTTCGGCTCCGATCAGCGTAGTGATCAACGGCCAGAACGTGACCATCTCCGAGGTTGCCGGCACGCAGACTTTTACGCTGACGGGAACGCTGAGTTCCGATGATTCGACGATGATGGGAACCTATACGTCGACCGCCGGGACAGCGGCCGACGGTTCAGCTTGCGGATACGCCGAAACTGGCCTGTCATGGAGTGCAGTGTCCGTGCCTCCTCTTACCGGATCCATCACAGGAAGCTTCCACAGCGGCGGCCCTCAGGACAACTCTGGACTGCTCAATCAGGATTTTCCGGTGACGGGATCTCTCACTCAGGGAGAGAATATTGGTGCCAGTAACGCGACCGTCACCGGAACGTTGACTTTCATCGACCCGGCGACCGATCTAAGCGAGTACCCTTGTATTCCCACTGGTAACGTGTCCGTCAATGGCCAAATCAGCGGTAACACCGTGGTTTTGCAATTGATCGGGACCGACGGATCGAATGACGGCCAGATTGGCATCGCGCTCAGCCAAGCCAGCAATAATGGCGGCCTCGATACGGTGACTTTCGACTCCACAACGAACGGGTACGTCCTGCACTCCGCAGGACTGGCCTATGTTGTGGACACGAAATACTGTCCTGCTAGCGCCGGCGAACAGGACCTTGGTTATGTCTGCCTGGCATTGAACAGCACAGCCGCTTGCCAGGAACCAATCACACTGTCTCCATACCGTCTAACGTTCCCGGGTCAGACACTGGGCACACCTGCCGCGACGCAGACAATTACGCTGGCAAATAATTCCGGCACGAGCCTGAGCGGTCTGACGTTGGCCTTTGTTCCTAATACCGATAGCCCCCTGTTCGGCGAAGGCTCTACCGATTTCAACGGTTTGCCGAGTTTCACGGAGACGGACACTTGTGGACTTGGAGGTGCTCCGTCGCAAGGAGCACCTTTCGGTCTTCTTTCAGGGCAGTCTTGTTCCATCGCGATGACTTTTACGCCGCAGGAAGAGTGCCCATGGCTGCCGTTCCCAAGTTCGCCGTCTATTTCCGGGGCTCCGCCGGAATGGTGTCCATTTCCTCAGGGCGGCGCGTTGACCGTTACCGCTACGAGCGGGATGAGCGGGGACAACGATAAAGCATTTGCCGTGCCTATTGCAGGACTCGGACTCAGTGCGATTCAGCCCTCCGTGCCCGAACTCGACTTCGGTGCGGAGGAACCGCTGAATCCACCGGAGGCTAGTCTTCCTCAAACGCTGTCATTTACCAACAACAGCGCGAATCCTGTGCAAATCCTGGGTAGAGCGTCTTGCGTGAACCCAACAAAGGGCCCGCTCACGCTTCCAGCCCCAAGGCAAGGAGGCGCGGTTGCCGGCTTGCAGGTGGTGGGCCGTCCTCCAGGCGTTCTCAATGACATTCTTCCAGTTCTGCCCGTCCAAGAAGGCCCTGCCACGATCAGCTACAACTGCGACAGCGATCCGGCTACGTTCCTGCCAAACTTCCAGATCTCCTCGGATTACTGTACGGGAAGCACTCTCGCTCCCCAGGCAAGTTGCAGCGTGCAGATTACCTATGTGCCACAGCCGAATACGAACATTCCGAGCGGTGGTCTCGATTATTTTCTGGAGCTGAACACACTACAGTGTTGGCCTGCTGGCACCCTTCCGTCTCCTTCCAATCCTTGCGAAATCGATAGCGGACGTTTTCCGGTGGAGTTGAAAGGTAATGGACCAAGCTCTTTGCGGATGTTCCCTGGTGCAGGTTTGGATTTTGGCGACCAGGCGGCGGGCAAACAGAGCACTCCTTTGACGATTACGCTTCTTAACGATGCGAACCTGACAAGCCCACAGACGGTAACCTTTATCGGCAAGATCCTGGTGAGCGGCAACTACTCGGAGAGTGACGACTGTCCCGCGATCCTGGCTTCTGCGAGCAGTTGCACTTTGACCGTAGCTTTCAAGCCGGCTGGCGTGGGATTTACTCCTGGAAAACTCACCATTAATTACACGCAGACATCAATTGGCGGATCGACAATCACGGGCAATCCCCAATATGTGTACCTGCGGGGCACCGGACAGTGATCTCTCCAACCCTGGGCCGCGGACCGCTCTGTTTTGTGTGGAAGTGGCAGTTGAATGCTTGATCTTATCTAGAGGAAAGATGGCGCAGTCTCATTCTAAGGAGGTCGGCAGTGGCAATTAAACGATGGATTCTCCTTCTTCTATCAGCGGTGATGGTTTCAGTACTTGCCGGATGCGGGGGAAGCACTGCGAATGTACAGAACCCTCCACCGCCACCGTCGTCCCCGGTCACAATAAGCGTCCAAACGACGGGATTGACTAACGGATCGGTTCCCGTCAATGGCACGGTGGGGCTCACGGCCACTGTTAAGGGTACCGCTAGCCAGGTCGGTGAAGGAGTCTCCTGGTATTTGACTTGCCAGGGTGGCTCCGGTAGCACATGCGGTACGCTCAGCAGTCCGTCTAGCGCCAGTGGAACAGCCATTACCTACACCGCGCCGTCAACCCTGTCTACCAACAGCATGGTTACCGAAATTGTGGCCTACGCGGTGGCGCAACAGACGGCGAACCAGGTCTCTCCGATTGTGATTACGACCTTTGATGGCCATCTTCTTCCGGGCAACTATGTTCTCCAGGCGCAGGGCGTGGAGAGTTCCACTTCGTACCAGTTTGCGGGCGTCATTACGCTCGATGGCCAGGGGAACATCACCGGAGGCGAACAAACGGTCAATTCCGGCGGAGTGTCCGTGACCGACAACATCATTCCTGTAGGCAGCAGCTATTTCCTCGGCAGCGACGGACGGGGAACAATCACCCTCAACACAGCGGACCTTAGCATCGGCGGTAACGGCATTGAGACTTTTACTTTCGTGTTCCTGAACTATCCCCAAAACAATCCCCAGGCACTGATCTCCCAAATGGATTTAGGATCCGCAGCCACCGGGGCCTCCGCCACCGGAACCATGGATTTGCAGACCAGCACACAAACACCCGCGGGCAGCTATACCTTCGTTGCGAGTGGGACCGATGTATCCGCGCTCGACACCGGTGCCTTCGGCAACCCGCCGCTCGCTTTCGGCGGCATCTTTGTCATCGCGTCCGACCAGACCATCTCCGGTGTAACCGATGAGATCATCGACGAAACGCAGAAGTTAAACGGTGGATCGTTTTCCACCGGATCGAAAATCTCATCCGGTCCCGATACCTTCGGTCAGGTCACATTTACGCTGCTTGGTCTCCTCGGCGCTCACCATCCTAAACCCGTTACCGTCATCTTGACTGGCTACATCGTGGACGCCACCCACATAAGACTCATCGAGACTGACACCAATGCGAACAGCGGCGTTGCCGCTTTTGGTGTGACCGGTGGACTCGCTATCGGCCAAGCCCCGGGCAGCTTTGGCAACTTTACCAATGCGTCGTTGCCGTTGGGCACGACGTACGTATTTGGAATTACCGGGATAGACCTCTCCACTAATTCTGGTAATAACGGCTATCTTCCGTTGACCTTGACTGCGGCGGGCCTGTTCCAGACCGACGGGGCCGGCAATGTTGTTAGTAACAGCGGTTATACCGATACTTTCCTGCTCTACAACACCAACCAGAACAATCCGCAGGCGGGCGCCCAAGTCAGATCGTCATTTGGCGGAACATACTCTGTCGACTCCAGCGGAAGCGGTCGCACCACAATCGGTTGTACCGTCTGTACTCCAGCGACCTCAATCACTTTCAACGCGGCGCTAATTCCCACGTACAGACCCGAGTTCTTCTTGTATCTCACTGGCCTTAGCGGCTCAGACCCGGCGGCGCTGGTTCTCGCGGTCGGGGATCCCGGGCCCTCACCCAACTTGCACTATCCCTCGATTGGAACAGGAGTGGCTTACGCGCAATCGACGATGACCGCCGCTTTCACCGGCCCTTACGGGTTTAGCTTCGCCCAAGAGAATGGCAACGAAAACGACGGCACCGCCCAGTTGAACGCGAACCCGACGAGCGCTCCTCAGGTATCTGGCCTTGCGGACGCCAATCTCGGCGGCAGTGCCTCTCAGGACAACGCGTTCCTCGGCACCTTTAGCACCCCGATATCCGGTGTTCCTTTTTCGGGCACCCTCTCTGCCAACTCGAACCCGCCCGGAGGCGCCGGCAGCAACGTATTCCCCTCCCCTATGGTGGTGGATTATTACTTCATTGACCCGGATCACGGCTTCTGGGTCGAAACGGACCTGGTGAACGGGACTCCACCATCGGGGCAAGTGTCCCTCGGGTACTATGCTGGGCGAACTCCGGTATGCACGGGCTGCCCGTAGCGAACGAAGCTGTCTTAAGAGGGCAGTCGCGTTGGCGACGCCCTATAAGAATATCCTCGAGATCTTCGACGATGAAGAGGGCCGGCGTGCGTAAATTGGCGCCTACGTTCAAGCTGGTTCTTAACTCGTGAGTCCCGCCAATCCGCGCTCCTGACTACCGCGCTACTACATCAAACGGCCGCATCATCTCGTTGTCCTCGTGTTCGAGGATGTGGCAGTGCCACACATACCTTCCCGTAAAACCTTCGAACCGGATAATGATTCGCGTCACCATCCCAGGATCCGCGCGCACCGTATCTTTCCAACCAGCCTCACTCGGCTCGGGAGTCACCGCTGCGCCGGTGTACCTGACCTCGCCCTTCATCCAATAAGCGCTGATGTCGAAGGCCCTGCGGTCTAGAATCTGAAACTTGACCAAGTGCAGATGTATAGGGTGGGCATCATCGGTCGTGTTGATGAGATTCCAAATTTCGACTGAGTCGAGAATCGGATTCTCTGTCACCGGCATGCTCCAATGTGTGTTGTTCAACAGCATCTTTATCGGCCGTTGGATAAGATCGTCAATCTCCACCAGAGTCAGCATGCGGGTTTTCACGGCCGACGACTCGGGAATCTTTGGAACAGGTCGGAGTATCTGGGGGAGTGCGCTCGCATCATGCACGCCGTTCTGCGCCACTCGGAATTGCATGACGTTCAAGTTGTCGTTCTTGAGAATGACGTCGCTTCCGCGGCTCCCGGAGAAATCAACGATCAGGTCGGCGCGTTCGGCCGGAGCTAGCGACAGAAGTTTCAATGGAACCGGTGCTGGCAGCAGTCCCTGATCGCTGCCTATCTGGTGGAGTGTCGGGCCGCCTGACAGCGTCAAGTGAAAGAACCTGCCATTCGCTCCGTTGAGCACGCGGAAACGATACTTGCGCGGTTCCACTTCCAGGTAAGGGAAAATCTTGCCATTCACCAGGACGGCATCGCCAAAAACGTCTGGTACCCAGGGTGACTTCGGATCATCCGCTGCCACTGGGTAGTTGAGTTGCCCTTCCAGATCGAATATCCGATCGTAGATGATCAGTGGTATTTCGTATTTGCCACGCGGCAGATTCAGGGAGTCCTCAAATACATCTCGCACGAAAAATGCGCCAAAGAGTCCAGCGAAAACATTCAGCCGGTTAATGCCCAAGGCATGGTCGTGATACCACAGCATGGTCGCATCCTGACGATTGGGATAATGGCAGACTGACGACTTGCCCGGCACATACCAACTCTCGGGATAGCCATCGCTTTCCGGCGGAGCCTTCGCGCCATGGAGGTGGACAACCGCCCGCACTTCGGGTTTGTCCGCCTCGGCGCCGTGGATGCTGTGGTCGACGGGCAGGAAATGTGTCTGCGGGAGCTCATTGACCCACTCCACCAGCACGCCCTGACCGCTACGCGTTTCAAAACTCGGCCCCGGCGAACGGGATGCATACCCCCAAAAACGAGTTGGTTTCAAGTCGCGGTGCGCCTTGCTCTCAAACTGCCGCATCGCGACCCGGTAGTAGGGCATCTGAACCGCGGGATCATCGGGGCTGGGCCGATGGCCGCTGGGCTGGATAGTCTCCGGCAACGGTAGTGGGTCCACGAATTGCGCCAGAGAACGCGTATTCAGCTGCGTGCGAAACTTGGGTGGGGACGGGTTCGCCATCGCGTAGCCCATGCCCCGGCGCATAGCCAGCGCCATGGTTATCATTCCGCTCCGCGCTAGAAACTCTCGTCGCGTAACTCCCAAAGCCGCATTCTCCTTGTTCAAGACGTTCTGCCTACATCCTTAGCATGAAAGAAAAGGGCATGCGAATCAATTTTCGCATGCCCTTCCAGCTAAACGAACCTTCTCGTCTTACAGGCCACAGAGTAATGCGTTTTGCCTTTCCCCCGTAACCGGATTCAAGCACAGCGTTCCGTTGGTTCTGATCTTGCTGAAGTTGAAATCCTGGACGATGGAGTTGGCGACCGCATCGAAAGAACCGTTGCCAATTCGCGTCCCGCCCAGCCAGTTGTCTTCAATGAAGTGGATGACCGACGTCTGATCGGTCACAGTGTGGTCCACGAAGTTATCTTTTGCCCACGGTGAAATTACCAGCATGGGAAGTCTTGGACCATAGCCGCAACGCCCCTGAGCTGCTGGAGCCGCGATTCCCGCCATCGCGGGTGCTGCAGCGCCGCAAAGGCCGCTTCCGGTCAGTTCATCGACCGAGGCAACGTTCGAGTTGTTGAAGACCGGGGGCATCACATGGTCGTACCAGCCGTCGGAGTCGTCATACATGATGACCACGGCGGTGCTGTTCCAGTTCGGATTGTTGGCCGGATTTTGCAGGAAGTTGATCGTATTCACGACGAAGGTCTGCTCGTCAGTAGGATCGGAGTAACCGGGGTGCCCATCCTGATACGACGGAGCCTTCAGGAAGCTCACAGCCGGCTGATTGCCAGCGCTCACCGCCGCGAAGAAATCTTCGATATCGTACTGGTGGTTGGCTGGACCAGCGTTTCCGATTTCAGCAATCGAAGCCGGTCGCGTGTGGTTTGGGTTGGCGGTTGAAGCCCAATACCCGAACAGCGAGTGGTGCACGTAGTAGTCGATTTCCGTTACGCCTGTGATATTCGACTTTGTGCTGCGAGCGCAACCGGTAGTCCCGTTCGGATTCACGACCGAAAGATTGAATCCGCCCATGAAACCTCCCCAGGTTACCCCAGCCGCCGTCAACAGATCGCCGATGGTCTGCCCTCCCAGTTGCACCTGGGTACGAGTCGGATTGGAGCAAACGTCGTTCAGCGGATCGGCATCGCCGATCACGGTGAAGCCGCCGTTCCCGTCGCTCACGTAATACCCCGGCGTGGGGGCAAGGGTGGAGGGATTCAAACCCGCGACCACTCCATTGGTTTGGCCTGATACCAGGTTAATCAGACCGGGCGTCGAAGGACCGAAGGTTGTTCCATACGAGTTATCGCTCATGGCAAAATTCTGAGCGTAGTTCCACATGGCGGTCACCGTATTCCCGTCGTAATAACCCATCACCAGTTTGGTATTCAAACCTGCCGGCGGCGGTCCAGCCGCTCCTGTGTACAACGGAAACAGGTCCATCAAGCCAGAATCGAACGCTTGCTGCTCGGGCGTGTAGGCATGGTCCTGGTCCGCAGTGGCGGCCTGCGTAACATCGAGCCGGAACGGATTGGATGCGCCGGCGCCGTTGGCGGGGTTCAGATTGGGATTGTTGGTAAGAAGTCCGGGGGTTAGCCCGTTGACGTTCGGCGTAGTGGCCTTCGCAATGAACTTATTTTCGAATGCCAGATTCGCAGCGTTGGGATAGGTTCCGAAGTAGTGATCGAAAGAAACGTTCTCGTTGAAAATCACCACCAGATATTGAATTGGTGTAGCCGTGGCAGCGCTTGCGGCGTGTGTAGCCAGCGGTTTGGCGGAAGAGGCAAAAGCGGGAGCAACGGTCGGTCCCAGGGCAATGGTCATCGTCAGTAATGACGCCATCACCCGCCTATAGTTGGCAAGGGGCTGCTTTTGTTCAGACATTCTGTGTTCTCCAATCCTGGGATTGCCCGGCGCAAGGCATTCGCCTCCCGCGTGGCGAGAAACACGGAGAACAGTACAAAGGAAATATTGCCGCACCATTACTGGAATGTTAAAGAATCATTAAACAGCTGTATGCAGTTAAGTGCATACAGATATGAATTAGATGGGAAACTGCCTGGTCCCTATTGGCTTTTGTTGAACTGCCGAGCCGACACAAGAGCGTCCAATTTGAACGAGGCTTCAACGCAACTGAGACTGCTGACCTGTAGCCGCGGCAGTTCGTACTCCCGGCTCCGGAAGAGACTGAAGCTCGTGCTGGATCCACTCCAGGTTCTTTCCACCCTCGAAAGCCGCCTTGAACTCGTCGAAGTTCTTGTAGAGCACGACGCTTGAGCCTGCAGGCACTGCCGCCTCTAACCTTTCTTTGGCGGCTTTCGGCGTGTTGGTTTCAAAAAGCTCAGTATCTAGGCGAAATTTCTTCACCTGAATCTTGGGCAGCCAACCGACCGGCTCGAGCGCGGCCACTTTCTTCAGGAATTCGGGCTTAACGTAGTCGGGCCGTTCGTCTTGGGGGACAAAGGGGGAGGTTGCCATCCACGTCGGCCAATCTCCCCACGGATCCATTGCTTCAAGCACCTTGATGCGCGGATCGACCGCTGAAGTCAGGATCGCGATGCTTGCTCCTGACCCCTGCGCAAACATGCCCACGCGGTTCATGTCGAGGTCGCCGCGCGAATCGAGATAGTTCAGCACCATCTGCACATCGTGGGCTGAAGTCGCCAGACATTCCTGCAGTTCGCTAATGAACCACTCCTTCATCGGACGGTCGTGATAGCGGTGTCCGGTGAGCGCGGATACAAATCCCACGGCGGCAACGCCGTCTTTGGTCACAAGCTCCTGGTACTCGTCGCGCTTGAAGATTTCCGTGTCCGTGGGATAGCCGTAAAGATACAGGATCACGGGCGGCTTTTTGACTCCCTTGGGCTTCATGACATAAAGGTCGATGGGATCGCCCCAGCGCCACTGCACCCGCAATAGTTCCATCGTGTAGTGGGGATAATCGTTGATAAATTCCAACGGCTGGGCCGGCATGAGATGGCTGTTCGTGAGCGCGGGCGTTGTCCAATCTTCGTGCACTCCGTCAAAGCGACGGTCGGCTGGATCGGCGAGCGGCCGAGGCGCGGTTGAAACTTGAGCCGGGCTGGACCCGGCGAAGAACAGCAGTGCGCTTCCAAGCGCAACTACTCTGATCGATTTGAACGCGAAAAAAATCGACATCATTATTCTTTCTTCCTCAGATTTGCTTTTACAGATTTGAAATGGCTCGTTGCGCAAAGAGACGACGCAGGCAATGCCCACTGAAAGGATACCTCGTCAACATTAATATTCTGTGACTTCAACGTCGAGGTAGTGTCTTAACTAACGTGATGCTGGGGTGAATTGTGACTCATTTATCACGAATCTCGAAAATGGCAAATTGTGAACCGTCGCGCAGAACGCAACAGAGAGCAGAAGAGAAAGTTGGGCCGTCCGGGAGCGTAGCGCCTTTGTTAGGCAAGATTCGATCATCCCCGTATTTCCAGAGAACAACTTCGGATGGCGTGAAGCTCAGGAATGCAGAACCGGGCGTGGCACGTTTGGGCATAACGGCCACGGCTCCATCAGGCCCAACCTTAACAACACCTACCACTGCTGCGGTTACGCCAGCGCCCGATCCGAATGACGCTTGCACGTTTATAGATTCGGTAATCAGTTTATGTAATAGGTCCATCGCCACATCTGGGGTAATGGTTGATCCTGTTCCTAGTGAGGACATGTTCTTACTCCTAGTTAGAATGTGCGGGGTACAAGAAGCGAAATATTGGGCCGAAATGCTCGGGTTTGAACATCGGAAATCATACTCCCTTTTGTCAGCCCTTTTGAGCGGTCAGAAGTTCTTTGATGCTCCAAATATGGTCCGTTAGACCCGCTTCCATAGCGGGAGTAACGCGAAGGCTCGAATGAACGCGGCAGAAATTGTAATAGGCAAAATGCAACGCGACAGCAGCTTTGAGATGCGACAGCTTTTTGCTGAACGCATTGGTAAGCCGCGTAAGACGGCGCATCTGCATTCGCATCGTCAGATTCTGCCGTTCGACAAAGCTAGTCGAGATGTGATCTTCGTCAGGCCGTCCGTCGATGACCTTGGATATAACCTCCCTGATTCCTGGTGGGGAGTACCTCGCGTCGGGGCCATCGTGCTGTCCGTAATCCCCGAACAATTTCACAAGCTGAGCGAAGTCGGCTTGCCCTGCAAAGATGCCTTGAATCGAGCGGTAGAAGTGATAGCCGTCCGTCGTGATCTGAAACCGCTCCTTGGTCAAGCACTGTTGAAGTCCCGTCAGGAATTCAATCGTCGTTTCCTTCGTGCGCTTGCCGATCTCGAAGTGAGGCACAAGCTTGGTTATCGGCATCGAGCGCGACAAATATCCACTGATCGCCAAATTCGGGCGAGTCGCCTTTGCGAACGCGACGGTTTTTCCTTTGTACATACGTCCAGATTTCATCGCACTCCAAATACTTGGGGCGCAATCCATACATGACTGTCTCCATCCTGTTAGCGATTCTCTGACCAGCCACAATGAGGAGCCGCATAATTGTGTTGCGATTGAGGCCGGTAAGCCGCTCGGTGCTGCGAATCGAGCAGCCTTCGATAAGACACTGGATCGCACGCATCGCCGCGTCAGGATTCGCAGTCATCGTGTCCCGCGTAAGTCTTTCGTGGGGTTCGCAGAAGGTAGTTTTGCAGGAAGTGCAGCGCCAGCGTTGGATGCGGCGCTTACCGAAGTACCCAAATCGCTTACATGTTCCGTGAGTGCAGCGCTTGTAGGTCATGGCGTTTCTCCGCTTGATTTCTGTGCGGAGAAACGTCACAATGAGTTTGGGTCCGGATTGTGGGTCACTCCGCGATTCGGATTAGCCCCGCAACCTGTTTCAGCAGGAAGCGGGGCGTTGATTGTTAGTAATCTAGGGTGGTGGTTCGACCGTGATTTCTACGGTGTGACCGGCAGCGAATGTAATCTTGATGCGGATTCTCATGCTGGTTTCATCCTTCCTGAAAGCCCCGTTGCTGCGGGGCTTTCGTATTTAAGGGAAAAGTCATTTGTTCCTATCTCGGATGGCTTTCAGATCAGCTATTTGCTGTCCGGGAGTCTTCACTACAAGGCGATAAGTCTTCTCGCCTTTGTCGTTGACAATCTCTTCGACCTCGCCTTTCTCCTTCATTCGACGCAGTGTCGTATGAATCGAAGCCATAGGGTTAGAGTAGACAGACAAATCCATCTTCTTCATCAGGATTATCGTCCCTTTAATTTGGGTGGTGGTCTGTGCGCCCCGGTCCCGCGTGACCCTAAGAGAAGATCGCACCGCATCCGCAAATCCGGGTTTACCGCTGATTTCTTCAAGGGCGAGCAGGTAGTTTGTTTTAATGTCCTCATCCTCGCAGACCTGAGCCAATGCACGGATTGCGTTCGTATATTCCGTCACGGCTTTTTCGGAATCGCGATACATCCGGGTTGCGTCTTTCAGTTTCGCCAGCATGTCATCCATTGTTTTGAGAATCGGAGGTTGAGGCATGAATGTCACTCCTAAGACAAATATATTAGACGGTCTAAGTGAGTTGTCAATAGCTAAAGCACAAAAATCTGTGGAAAACATCAAGAGCTGGGAGGATGCTGCGGCTCATGCTAAGCGGCGAATTAAGGAACTACAGCAGTCGCTTCGGGTATTTGAAGGGAAAGTAAAACGCGGTGAGCCGTGGCCGGGAACGCAATCGCAGGGCCAAGAATCAGAGCAGCAACACGGTGTTTAAGACACTACCAACGTCGACGGATTTAGCAATACGGATTTAATAACAAAGGGCGGACCGACTAACGGCCCGCCCTGGTTTTCAGCAAAACGAATTACATCCAGTTACGGTTTGACCTGAACGCCCTGGAAGCCCGCCAGATCCTGCGTGGTTGTGGGGCAGGTCAAGGAGGTCGGACACAGGAGAATTAAGCCACCCGTGTCGGCACCCTCGTCGGTTTTGTTGACAGGAGCAACACCGAGCAGAGTGCCAGCGCCGTCGAACTGTTGGAAGTGCGAACGCAGGAGCGTCAGACCAGGATCGGTCTCGCTCGTCCCAACCGTTTTTACTGCCGGAACCATGTCCGGCACGTCGTCAACAAACGAGACTTGAGCGCCTTTGACCAGGTTCTTCAAGTTCGTAGTCGATCCGTATGTGGCGACGCGGGCGACGGTCCAAGCCTTATAGCTGCCATCGCGGACGTGCGGGAGCGACAAGCCGCCAGCCCAGATAGCTTTTTCCGAGCAGGGGAAAGCTCCTCCGCAGGATGCCGGAAGCGTCGATGCTCCCGGCATAGTGCCGGCGGTTGCGGGTTGACCAGGATCGTAGGCAGCTCCGTTGTACTGCGGTCCGTAGCTGGCGAAGATCGGATCGACGCCGTTAATAGTCGCGTAACCATAGGCTGGGTTATTGGCAAATTTGCTGACGTTACCGAAGCTGAAGAACTGATAGCCGATGCCGTCAGTCCCCAGGAATGGTGATGCTTTGCCGGAGTTCAGAACCCAGTTGTCGATTTCGCCGGCGCCGATTCCGCGGTACCGTCCGCCAAGCCCGGCCAGGCAGGTTCCAGACTGTGCGCTAAGTGGGTTGCTGACCACGCCGCCAACGGCAACGTTGGCTTCCTGGCTGATGCCAAGAACCCCTCCGTGTCCCGCGCCGTCGTAGGTAGTTTGCCCACGGAATGTAGTGAGCTCGACTCCGGTCATGGTACCGGACAGGGGCTCACGCAAGAAGATGCCAATGCTGCCAGCGGGCAGACCGAAGGCACTCGCGTCGCAGTTGGTGCCCGAGAATGCCTGTTGCAGTTGTTCTGGGCTGACATTCGCTAGATTGGTGAGTTGACCCTTGTCGCGCTCGAAGAAGAACATAATAGCTTGCGCGCCCAATTCGATGACCGTGTAGGCCGGAATCTTCGTGCCGCTGATCGGATCGTTACCGGTGATGTTGAAGGACAAGGGGTTCGCGGTCGCGGTGCTCGCCGGATAGCCGCTCTTGATGGAGGCTCCCACGTAGTTGCCCTGCGGCAAGCCAGATCCCGGGCAAACGCCGGGCTGGTTACTGGAGTTGTATCCCATACCGTCCATCCCGTCCTGGTGGCCACCGGCCCCGTAAGGTCCGTTGCCGAGGGCGGAGTTGACGCGGCAGTCTTCAAACGCTGCATCTTCTGGACGCGTGTCAGAAAGCAGGACGGTGACGGGAGTGCCAGCTTCGAAGATGGCCTGGATCGGGGCGGGCAAATTCGTATCGGCGCCCCAGATGGAGGCAGAAATTTGCGACGAGCCGGATGCTGTGAGGGTGGCTGCGGTCGCGTCCACGGTGCATTGGGGTTGCGCAAAGAAACAACGATTGCCAATGGTGGAATCGATCTTGTCGTCAGACCACATTTTAGCGACATTACCGGAGGCAACTTCCCAAACCACCCACAGAGTGCCGCCGTCGTTGTTAACGGGGGTCACGCGCGTGTCGGTGAGGAAGACGTTGTTGGAAGAGCTGGTCCAGTGGAAGCAGTTGCCTGCCCCGTAGGTTTTTACACAATAGTTATATGTGCCCACACCGAAGGCCTGCCAGGCGCCGGAGGAGCCGGCCGCACTTGCTTCAATCGTTATCGCAGCATGTGCCTGAGGAACGATGCACACAACCGCGGTCAACAACAACACCGCGAAAATTGAGTTTATCCGAGACATAATATTGATCCCTCTCTGATTGGTTTTGAAAGCCATTTTCTACGCACATGGGGCATAGCGCCACACGCAAGAGACAATTCCGAACGAACCCGCGACATTTTGTCCCGCAATCACTTCAACTCTCATGGACCGGTGAACCGGCAAGGTGCAAGCCAATCCCACCGCAGGGAAGCTTGGATTGCAGCAGAAGTCTATCCGCTCGTTCGGCGCTCAATATTAAGGTTGTGTGACAAGTTCGTGAAAATCTCTTGAACGCCGAAACGCGTGCAAAGACGCATGGGATGAGGTGCTTCGCTTCGCACAGGTACGAAACAGTTTGCATCTCTTGCGATTCTCAAGCTGGAAATGATCGGACGGAGCGTGGCCGTTGAAGTAGACCTTGCCGACATCGAGCCTGCCGACACGACCCCAAAGAGGATTGCCTGAATGCATTCCCAAACCGGCGATCACTGGTAGCGATTTCCGCTCATGCCGCAGTCTCGACCTGATCCGGTCGGCCGCCCGAAAGTGACATCTGTCGCACATTAAGCCGAGCGATTCGCGAGTGTGAGGAGCGCACCCAACGATAGACGGAATCCTGGCATCGAGCGGAAATGCCAACTTCAATTGGGCGACAAAGTAGCTAATCTGAACTTATCCGCCAATTCCGTGATGACGCTGCAATCTGCGCCGCTTCAGCGTGGCTGAGCTCGCTACGCGTAAAGCGGAAGAGAAGTGCTTATGTTTACGCCCGTCCCGCGAACTCCCGCGTCTCCGTCGATACCTTTACGGTTTCGCCCTCCTTAATAAAGAGAGGAACGCGGATCTCGATGCCGGTTTCGAGTTTGGCTGGCTTGGTCACACTGCCACTCGATGTGTCGCCGCGGACGCCCGGCTCGGTATAAGTCACATTCAATTCCACATGAGGAGGCAACTGCAACCCGATCGGATTGCCGTTGTACTTATGCAACTGAACGATCGATCCCTCCACGATAAAGTCAGGAGCGTCGCCAATCATCTCGCCCGAGAGAGTCAGCGTCTCGAAGCTCTCCTGGTCGAGAAAATAAAAACCGCCTCCATCGCTGTAAAGGTAAGAAGCCTCCACCATTTGCAGATCGGGCTCTCTGAACCGGTCGCTGGCTTTGAAAGTCTTGTCAAACACTGCGCGCGTGAGCAGATTGCGCATCTTCAGTCGAACCAGCGTCTGCGCTCCTCTGGCAGTCGGCGTGGAAACTTCGGCTTCAAGGCACAGAAATGGAATGTTCTCATATTCAAAATACATTTTGCGCTTTACATCGATAGCATCGATCAGTGCGGCCATAATCGTCCCTAGGATATCAGGCAATCGATATCAGACGAGCCGTATCAGATCATGGCAGATCGGTTCGTGGCGATACCCGGCGCTCCCCGCGAAACAGTCCGCAATTATCTCCGCTTGAGGAATCGCTTGTATCATAGGCTGTTCTGCAGGTCATGCTAGTCTGCGATGGGCGAAGTTGTGAGGCTTCCGCAAGTCAACCAATCCATGAAGATTCTCCTGGTGCATCCCGAGGATTCTGTTGACGCAGAACCGTGGGCCGCCACTCACTGGGATTTTGCGGTCGATTTGGGCTGGTCCGGACGCGCCGCCTATGCGCGACAAAGCGAACAACTGGGATTTCGCATCGTCAGCATGAGTGACCTGCTCGACCATGAGCAGCATCGTTGCCGCATTCGCGACCTCCTGGCCGTCGGCCTCGATCAATTGATCGACTCAGAGTCCCTAGATTCCGAGTCCATTGATTGGTGGGACGTTTATTCCGTCCACCCTTACGCGCAAATCGAGCAACTTCTGCGGGTTTCGCTATTAGCCGAGCAGATTCCGGCGTACGCCGAAATCTTCGCAACCCATCCGCACGTCACGGTATCAGCGCTCGAAATCTTGCTTCGCGAAACGAACGTCGCTGCAACTAACGCCCCGAAGATTAAAATCTTCCAGCCGGGCCCCAATACAGCAGACCGCGAAGCAGGCTTGCGCACCCTATTCCGCCGCTACCGGAAAGCCGCATCAGCCTTGCGCCCTTCGCAACTCGCCGAAATAGCATTTGATAAATGGGATGCCGGCTATCAACTTCGACGTCATTTCGCTCGCTCGCCCAAAATAGCGTCAACTCCGGTAATCCTGCTCCCATCCTCTTATGGCAACGTAACTCGCGCCCAGGTCGCCTACGCGCGTATGCTTCCGCACCGCCGTTTTCTTCTTGTAGTCACGCGCCCCAGCGGCCGCCTGCCCCTTCTTCCGGATAACGTCGAAATCCGCTCGCTCGCTTCCTACGCCCCACCGCCCTTGCCCGCGACTGACGCGGAACTTACTCGCGTGCTAGCGCGATGGCAGAAAGTCCAGCGCGATGTATTCGAACAAAACACCGTCCTTCGCCTGGCCAATCGACTGCACGTTTTCGACGGATTCGCCGGCTTCCTGAAAAATACGCTGCGCGTTCGCGACGCTTGGCGCGAGGTGTTCGCTCGGGAGCCCATCACGGCCGTTCTTTCTGCCGACGAATACAACCCACACACCCGCCTCCCCACTTTGCTCGCCAAATCCAGAAAACTGCGCACTATCTTTTGTGAACACGGCGCCCTTACGATGAGCTTTGGAATTCGTCGCGGCGTTTCCGACAACTATCTCGTGCGAGGCGAGATGGCGCGGGATTATTATCTGAACCGCGGCCTGCCTGCCGAGAAAATCGTCGTCGGCAGTCCAGCGCACGTCGTCAGTCCCTTGCCCTCACCAAATTCGATTGAGCGAGACTGGATTGTTTTTTATTCCGAGCCCTTCGAACTGTCGCGAAGCAGGACTACAAACCTCTATCAGGAACTGCTCTGCGAATTGTGCTCGCTCGCCGATGGCGCGAATCGCAAAGTCATCGTCAAGCTTCATCCTTTCGAGAGCCTGAAAACCAGACAGGCGCTCATAGACCGGGTCCTTTCGCCAGACCAGCGCCGCCTCGTCGAAGTGCGTGAAGGACCGATGACTCCCGATCTATTTTCTCGCGCTTGGTGCTGCCTGACCGTCGAATCCAGCGTGGCCGTCGAGAGCACCATCAACGGCATACCTTGTTTCTTATGCAGTTGGTTCGACGGATCCTGGTATGACTATGGCAAACAGTTTGCCAAGTTCTCTGCCGGATATCCCCTCGACTCGCCCCAGCGCATTCGCGAGATTCCGCAGCTGATCGAGCAAATTCAAATCACCGAATCGATCCGCCAAAGCCTTCAGACCACAATAAGCCCGGAGCATCTGGAATCCGTCTTGTCGGGAAGTTGACTTGGCTTGCCAATAACTTCTAAGGGGCTATGCCGTTGGTGATCTCCTCTGCAAACCTAAACCATTTTAGGATAAGGGTTCAGTTTGGCACTCTCGCCGCTCCCCTCCGTACAACACCGGCGTGATGTTATGCAAGTCCGCTACATCGTTGTGAACTTATTTCCGAGAGAGAGGCGATGCTATGGCTACTGGTGCTGTTACTGCCCGAGATCCCAAGGCGGATGCAACAACCGCCGCCGTGGAAGCAAAAACTGAAGCTGCCGAGGCGCCGCAGCAGCCGTTAACTTTCAAACAGCGCTTCCATCGGCTGCTTACCGAGATTTTCGAAGGACGCCAGGAACATCTGGGGTGGCGCCAATAGTCAGGCTGCCATGTGAGATCGAGAAGCGATCTTCTCGATAATCCGCTTCCTCTTTCATACTATTGTGAATCCGGCTGCGCCGATGGGATCGCTCCATTCAGCAGCCCCTTCTTCTTCATCCCGCATATTTGGCTAGCAGATTCATCGCCGCGCTGGCGAGCTGCTCTAGTGGCACAATCACACTGACTGCCCCGCGCGCGATTGCCTCTTTCGGCATCCCAAAAACAACGCAGCTCGCTTCGTCCTGTGCAACCGTGACTGCGCCTGCATCCTTCATCTCGCACAGGCCGTCCGCCCCGTCATCCCCCATCCCGGTCATGATCACGCCCACCGCCTTTGGTCCAATCGACAAAGCAACGGAACGAAAAAGCACATCCACACTCGGACGGTGCCGCGACACCAGCGGTCCATCGACAATCTCAACCACGAGTTCTTCGCCACGCCGTTTGACCAGCATGTGCCGGTTCCCCGGTGCAATCAGCGCCCGGCCGTTTTGCAGCCGGTCGCCATCGCGAGCCTCGGCAACTTCAATTTCGCATTCCTTGTTTAAGCGGTCAGCGAACGCCCGCGTAAAGACCTCTGGCATATGCTGCACAATCGCTACCGGCGGGCAATCCCTGGGCAAAGCCGCGAGAAAGACGCGCAATGCCTCGGTCCCGCCAGTGGATGCGCCCACCGCAATCACTCCCTGAGGCGCAGTTGCGGCGCGGGTTTGACCTTGGCGTGGCAACACAGCATCTGCCGTTAGCCGAGGAATAGCGGCCATCGGGCGAGGCCGGAGCTGCGCCTGCGAAGCGCTCCACACCGCATCCAGCAACGTGACCGCCGATTCGTGCAAAAAATCGCGCACGCCGACCTTAGGCTTGGTAATCACCTCGACTGCACCCTCTTCAAGAGCGCGCAACGCGAGTTCCGTTCCCCTAGCAGCGAGCCCCGAGCACACCACCACCGGCGTCGGCATCTCCTGCATTATTTTTCGTATGAATGTGAGGCCGTCCATGCGCGGCATTTCGAGATCCGAAATGACGACGTCGGGCCGTTCCTTTTGCATCTTCGCCCACGCAATCAGCGGATCGGCCGCTGCCTTCACGCTGATCCTGCGATCCGTGCCGAGAATCGATTGCATGACTTGGCGCACCATCGCCGAGTCGTCCACCACCAGCACCTGCAGACCATTTTCGTTACTACCGGGCACGCTTTCAGCCTTCCTTGCGATTCGTCAGGTAAGAAAAACTTTCTTACTTCGAAGTTAAAACGGCTTGTCCGTATGTTCTGTCTTCACGTAGATGCTGGGATCGATGCAACGTAACTGCAACGACATGTTGCTCAAATTCTCGGCATGCCCCACGAAGAGTAGACCTGAGGGCGTAAGCCGTCCGTAGAGATTGGTGATCACCCTGTGTTTCGAAGCCGCATCAAAATAGATCAGCACATTCCGGCAAAAAATCGCGTCGAACGGACCTTCCACCAAATCGGCCTCGCGGTCCAGATTCAACCTCTGGAAAGTAATCATCTGCTGGATCTCGACTCTCACTTTCATCTCGCCTTGCCGCTCCGCCACTCCGCGCAGCATAAAGGCATGCAGCAAATCCGGCGGTAACTCCGACAAACGATTAATGGGATAAACCCCCTTGATCGCCTTGTCCAGCACGCGATTCGAAATGTCTGTCGCCAGAATTCGCACGTCCCAGCCCGCATCGACTGGAAAGTGCCGAGCCAGCAGCATGGCGATGGTGTAAGGTTCTTCTCCCGACGAACAGCCAGCGCTCCATATCCGCAATCGTCGCGGCCGCACGCCACTGTCCGCTTCCCGTTGCCAGCGCGGAATCACTTTCTGAACCAGGAAATCGAATTGCCGCGGCTCGCGAAAAAATCGCGTTTCGTTGGTGGTGATGGCGTCGATCATCCGTGCCCGCTCGTCATCACCTTCCGGCGCAGAAACGCACGCGTAATAACTTTCCAGCGAATCCATCTGCAGCGCCCGCAGCCGTCGAAACAGCCGTCCGCACAGCAGCGCAGTCTTCGCGCTGCCCAGCCAGATGCCAGTTTCCGCATAAATCAGTTTTTGGAATTTTTGAAACAGCGCCGGACTCACCGAAAGATGAGCAGGCTGCTCAAGAGACAGGTCAGCCTCGATGCGGCGAAACTTTCCGGAGTCCTTGCCTGGAGCGGTCCCAGCCTGCACAGCTAGGCTCCCGCTTCGGCGTGTTTGGAAAGCGCGGATTTAGGTCGGCAGCCAATCGCCGCATCGTCCGTCATCGACTCCGTCATGGCAAGCAATTCGTCTGCGGATAGTACTCTTTCGATGTCAAGAATCAGGCAAAATTTCTTGCCCAGCGCTCCCATGCCCAGCAGGTATTCCGTCTTCACCCGTGTCCCGAACGGCGGAGTCGGCTCGATCTCGTCTGCGGAAAGATCCATCACCTGACTCACCGAGTCGGCCAGCACGCCCATGGTCATCATCTCGCCCTGAAACATTATCTCGGTGATGATGATGCACGAAAATTTGGAAATACCGCTCGCCGGCAAGCCGAACTTCACCGCCAGGTCAACCACAGGCACGACCTTGCCCCGCAAGTTGGTGACCCCCCGAATCCAAATCGGAGTGTTGGGCACAGTCGTGACCGCCTCATACTCAACTATCTCACTCACCTTAACGATGCTGACCGCATACTCCTCGCCTGCCGTTAGAAAGGTAAGGTACTGCTCGGTGCTCACAGGGAGTTGGTTCTTCCCTTGATTCGACGCTCCCATAATTTCACTCCTGGTTTGCACTCCTCGGATCCGTATCCGCATCGTCGAGGACGTCAAGCTTTTTCAACGCCTTCTTAAGCAATCTAGAACGGAGAGAAGTTGGCCTCTTCGGTCACCTTGCCGGTCACAGGCTGAGAGCGGCTAATGTGACCAAATCCAGCGCCGGCGGCCGCTGCCTTTTGCGGAGCGACGGCCTGTCCCGTTCCTTTGCCATTGCGCCCCGTGGCCTGCTCTCCCGCCACTCGGAAGTACGTCATCAACTGCTGCAATTGCTCCGATTGCGCCGCCAATTCTTCCGCCGTGCTCGAAAGTTCTTCCGCAGAAGATGCGTTGCGTTGCGTCACCGTGTCCACCTGCGCCATCGCTTTGTTGATCTGGGTTACACCGCCCGATTGTTCTGTCGACGCCGCCGCCACATCCTGCACCAGTTCAGCCGTCTTCTTGATCGACGGAACCAGGTCGGATAGCAATTGCCCTGATCGCTCGGCTACGCTGACGCTCTTTCCCGCCAAGCCGCCGATTTCCTGCGCTGCCAACTGGCTACGCTCCGCCAGTTTCCGCACTTCGACCGCAACCACCGCAAAGCCACGGCCCTGATCGCCAGCGCGTGCCGCCTCAATCGCGGCGTTAAGGGCTAGCAGATTGGTCTGATAAGCGATCTCTTCGATCACCGAAGTCTTCGCCGCAATCTGTTTCATCGCGTCGACCGTCTCCTTAACGGCGTCTCCGCTCTCCTCCGCGGCGGATGCGCCCTTGGCTGCCGCTTGCTCCACTTGCCGGCTGTTGTCGGCATTCTGCGTAATCGAAGCGTTCATCTGTTCCAGACTCGCGCTCATCTCTTCCACCGAAGCCGCTTGTTCGCTCGTCCCCTGCGAAAGACTCTGCGACGAAGAAGAAACCTGCTGCGCCGCCGATGCCACCGCCGCCGATCCTTCGCGAACGTCCCGTATGATGCTCGACAGTTTGTTGCTCATGTCCTGCATGGCCTGCTGCAGTTGGCCTGTCTCCGAGCGGTTGCTGACGAGTATCTCCTTGCTCAAATCGCCGGCCGCAATACGCTCGGCGTGCTTGACAGCCTGCTGGATCGGAAGAGTGATGCTCTTGGTAACGCTGATTGCCGTTAGCGTGGCCAGGACCAGGGTGACTACCATGAGCAACAATGCAACCCTGCGCCCCAATGCGTAAGCATCCTGGCTCTCCTTCATACTTTGCTGCATTGCGGCGGTCTGCAGGTTAATAAACCGTTCCCACGTAGAGCGATACTTGTCGAGAGCTGGAATCACATCTGTGCTTAACGCTGCCATCGCCTGATCGCGTTTCTTATCCAGCAACAACTTCTTAGCTTTTTGCCTGGCCGCCTTGTAGGCATCCCGGTCCTGGGTAACGGTTTCAAACAGTTCCCGCTCTTGGGAAGAGCTAAGACTCTTTTCGATTTCAGCGACCTGTCCGCTGATTTCTTGGCTGATCGCATCGTTCTGCGCGTTCAGTTTCTTTTCTTCTTCGGGGTCGGTGGTCTCAAACAATTGAAAAGTGATGCGGGCGTTGGTGATTGAGTGTTCGATGGTCTGGCGTGTCAACTCAACCGTGTTGTAGCGCTTCTGGATCGTGGCCGACATGTTGGAATTCAGACGACCGAGCCAGCTCAGTCCGAATCCACCAACCGCAATCACGCACAGCAGGATGGCTCCGAAGACAACCCCCAGTCGCGTGCCGATTTTCTGATCTTGCCAGTTTTTCATTGTTCTCACCCTCTCTCAAAACCGCCCAATATGACTGCCGTATAACCGACTGCTTTCAGCCGCTAAGGCTGGGCCTGCAAACTCGATTGCATCACTCCCCGCAGCAGGCTCGGAACATCGATGATCAATCCCACCCGCCCGTCTCCCAGCACTGTAGAACCCGCAATCCCCGGAATTCCGCGCAACGCCTTGCCTAGCGGCTTGACCACCGTCTGCATTCCGCCCAGCAGTTCATCCACTGCGATCCCAGCATGAAACTCATTCATCTTCACGACGACGATGTTCTCCCGCTTCGGTGCCGCGCCCGAGAGGCTGAACATGCGCCGCAAACGCACATACGGAATGGCATTGCCACGCACGCTGAAAATTCCCGTCTCTTCCGAGTTACGCTGCTCCTCGGGCAATTCCGTGCACTCCGTCACGTGTTCCAGCGGCACCACGAAAGTTTCATTTCCGACTTTCACCGAGAATCCTTCGATGATCGCCAGCGTCAAAGGCAACCGGATGGTGATCGTTGTTCCTTTGGCCTGCGTGCTCGCAATGTCGACCGTCCCGCGCAGGCCATCTATGTTCCGCCGCACCACATCCAGCCCAACTCCGCGACCCGACAGATCGGTAACCGATTCAGCGGTTGTGAATCCAGCGTGGAATACCAGTCCAAAAAGCTCCTCATCGCGAATGTCGTCCTTGCCGGAGACCAGCCCCAGGCGCCGCGCCTTCGCGAGAATGCGCGCGCGATCGAAACCCGCTCCATCATCCTGCAACGTCACGATAATGTTTCCCCCGCTATGCGCCGCCGAGAGCCGGATCAGCCCGCTTGGATTCTTGCCTTGACTCTTGCGCACAGCCGGTTTCTCAAGGCCATGATCCACCGCGTTCCGCACCAGATGCAGCAACGGATCTTTCAATTGTTCGAGCACGGTCGTATCGACCTGGACGTCTTCCCCTATCACTTCGAGCCGCGCCAGTTTTCCATGGCTCTTCGCCATGTCTCTTACCGAACGAATGAACTGCCGAAACAGCGGCCCGATCGGCACCATGCGGATGCTCATCACCTCGCTCTGCAGATCCATATACAGGCGCTCTGCCTCGCGGTGCATCTCCAGAATCGCGCTGCCCTGCTCGGTGCCGAGCTTCTCGATCATCCGCCGCAGCCGCCCCTGCGCAATCACAATCTCGCCCGTCAGATTCAGCATGTGGTCGAGCTTCTCGACATCTGCGCGCAATGTGCGATGATTGGCATTCGGAAGCCCCTCAATCTTCACCGCTGCCCCCGAATTTGCTGCAACTTCACCGGCCCCAACTGCCGCCTTCGACCGCTCCTCCGCCTCCAGTGCGATTTCTTCCTTCAGCTCCTGCTGTGCCGGCGTAAGTTCGCGCGCGCCTGCCGATGCCCCCGCAATCATGCTGCGAAGTTCATCCACTGCTTTCAGCAAAAGTGAAATTAAGTCCGCGGTCGGTAATGCCTGCTGCTCGCGAAAAACATCCAGCAGATCCTCAACCACATGGGCAAACCCCGCCAGATCGCTGAGCCCCAGCGAAGTTGCATTCCCCTTGATCGTATGGGCAACTCGGAAAATACTGTGCAGCAGCTCGGGATCCGACGGGCTCGACTCCATCTGCACCAGGACCTGCTCCATCAGGTCCAGGCCCTCTTCCGATTCGACAACGAACGACGCGAGGACTGCGTCTCGGTCAAAGTCCGCTAGATCCACTGTTTCTCCTAAACCTGATCAAAATTCCTGATTGCCGTCGCACCATCAAAGATCTGAAACGCTAATCTCCGGCCGCGTTTTCCTGATATATCCCGTTCCACGACTGGAATGCCGGCCGAGTGCAGAAATTCTTCCGCCAGCTCCACATTCCTCGAGCCCACCGACTGCGATGGGTCGGCGCTGAAAGCGCTTGACCCGCCGAAAATCTTGGCCTGCAAGAACCGCACTTCGCATCCCAGTGCCAGTACGCTCTGCAACAACTCTGGATTGGCGATGTTGCCGTACCGCAGCCGGTTCGATCCCTCGTTCGGCCCCTCCGGCAACAAATAGTGATTCATTCCTCCCGCTTTCCTGTGCCGGTCCCACAGGCAAACCGCGGCGCACGATCCCAATATTGTCGAGATCGTGATCGGTTCGCGCGTTACGAAAACTTGCCCCGGATAAAGAAAATGGCGGCGTTCGCTCGACTCCTTATGCTCGAAGCGCTTCATGAACTCCGCCGGCAGAACCGCCGGATTGAATTTTGACGACTTCTCGCTCATGCTCTGATTCCAGATTCATCAATCTCAGTTTTCGAGTGCCCGCTCCCGCCAAACAAAGGGAGCGCCGCTTCGTCGGAAAGAAGCTTGAACAACTCCATGTCCGATTTATCGAACGCAATCTTCTGCGGCAGCAACCGCAACACGGCCAAAATGGCCATCGTTTGATTTGCCCGGCGGATTGGAATAAACGCCTGCGCCTTATCGGCTGCACCCAGCCGGTCGCGCGTTCCGAATTCAATATGGCACTCGCCTCGCATCAAACGTTCAAGACCCTGTTTGTCGATCACATGCAGCAGGTTGTATTCTCCTGGATCGATCCCGAAAGACCCGATCACTTCAAAGCTCGCCGCGTCGCCATCGACCCGAAACAAACCAATTTCTTCCGAGCCTAAAAACGTGGCCGCAATCTCCCGCAGCCCCTCGATCGCATCTTCCTGGTCGCGGCTTTCCTCCAGCCTTTTCCGCGCCGCTCGCAAACGAGCGTCATTCATCGCGTCGGCCCCGGAGAGTTTGGCTCCAGCGGCAGTACCCTTGTCCTCGTTCATAGCCATCCCTTGCCGCTCCAAGTCAAAGTCCCGCGCGCACGGCCCTACTTCCCCAGATAGCTCTCCACCAGCGCCACCAGTTCGGCGCCGTCGACCGGCTTCGTAATGTAGTCGTTGCATCCGCTCTGGAATCCCGCCTCAATGTAGGATTCTTCGCCGCGAGTAGTCACCAGAACGATGGGAGTCTCGCGCGTGCCGACCTGCTGGCGCATTATTTTGCACGCTTCAAATCCATTCATTCGCGGCATCACCACATCCATCAAGACCAGGTCAGGCCGCTCCAGTTGCGCCTTCTCAACTGCCTCCTGCCCATCGCACGCGGTCACACACTGATAGCTGGTGCGCTTTTCCAGAATTTCGCGCTCCATCATCAAAGCTGTCTTGGAATCGTCAACCACCAGGATTTTCTTCGTCATGAGCTCTCTCGAACCACACTACCGTCGCCGGCAACCGCTGCGAGAAGGCCAAATCGGGCCACTTCCCAAAGCTGCTCCGTTAGTAATCTCTAACATAAGGGAACGTTACGTAGTAATTACGTCGGTAATTGGCCGCGCAATTTGCGGGACGATTCCGCGCTGAGTTTGGAGAGGCAGAGCGATTTATTCCCTATGAGCGCACAAAAAAGTAACGGCACGAATTGCTCGTGCCGTTAGATTAGTTTCCATTTTGAACTGGCGCGGCTTCGCACCCTACTTCCTTACTTCTGTTTCTTGTCCCAATCCTCGCGCGAAGTAACTTTCAGTTGCTCCACGTTCTTACTCTGCAAAGCAGTATTCAGCGCCGGAACCTGCGCCGTCACAATCGTTTTAAACTGGGTCCCCGCCTCATCCAATTGCTTCCCCAGCACGCTCGTCTCTTCAATCTGCGATTGCGTCGGGCGTCCCGAATAAGCATTCACCCCGCCATATAACTCGCCGAGATGTTCGCGCAGCTTTTTCTCTCCCGTAATCATGCCGCCTTCCTTCACCGACACAAGCGATGATCGGAACTCCTCCAGTTTCTGCGCCAGGCTGCTAAGTTGCTCCTTCAACGCCGCGTCCGATGCTGCCCCAGCCCGTTGTTTCACCTGCCCGCTCAGCTCATTGGTTGCATCGACAATGTAAGTTAACTGCGCTAGCATGTCATAAAGCTGAGTTACCGTTTTATGCTGCAAAGCGCGGTCCGCGGGCGTGCTCTTAGTCCGCGGATCAGGTACCAGTTTAACCTCTGAAGAGTAAGTGTCCTTTCCCTTAGTTAGCTTGACCTTATAAGTTCCTTCCTGCACCTGCGGACCGTAGAATACAAATTCGTTCTCCACCAATCCCGCCGCGGGCGGCATCTTGGGCGGCTTGCCACGCTCCGGCCATTGCATTCGGTTCAATCCCTTCCGCTTCTCGCCCTGCAACGAAGTTAGTAACTGCCCATTCGCATCGAAAACGTCTAATTTCAAATCGCCAAAAATATGCCGCTTCCTCTGGTAATAAGCGATGGCGGCCGCTTCTGGCAAACTCCGCCCGTGAAATTCCGAATCTCCGTCAAACCGCTGTTCCCCCGCCGGTAGCGTCAGCACCGATGGTCGTGACGGCAGCATCACCAGGTCTTTCGCCAGAATTTCAGGCGTCAGCGCCCTGATCGGCGTCAAATCGTCCAGAATATAAATCCCTCGCCCATGCGTCGCCAGCAGCAGATCCGACTCCCGCGCTTGTATGGCAACATCGCGCACCGCTACATTTGGCAGTCCGCCCTTGAACTGCGCCCAGTGCGCTCCGCCATCAATCGAAATAAAGAGTCCAAACTCCGTTCCCACAAAAAGCAGATTTGCATTCACCAGGTCCTGCCGCACCACGTGAGCGTACCCGTTCAACTCTGCCGTCGAGAGTGACGTCCACCGTCTTTCCATATCTTTCGTCTGGTAGACATAGGTCTTCATGTCGCCCGCCGCGTGCCCATCAAACGTCGCATAGGCCGTAGCCGGATCGAAATGACTAGCCTCAATCGTCGATACCCACGTTCCCGCAGGCAATCCGGTGACGTTCTTCGCGACATTCATCCAATGCTTGCCGCCATCGCGAGTCACCTGCACATTGCCGTCGTCCGTCCCTACCCAGATCACATCGCCGTTCTTCGGAGACTCGGCAATCGTGTAAATCGTCTCAAACTTCTCCGCATCCGAGTTATCAATCGTTAAGCCGCCCGACAATTCCTGGTGCTGCCGAGCCGGATCGTTCGTAGTCAAGTCCGGCGAAATCCGGTCCCACGACTCTCCATGATCCTTCGAGCGAAATAAAAATTGTCCGCCCAGATAAATCGTCCCCGTATGGTTCTCGCTCATATGAATCGGCGCATTCCAATTAAACCGAAAATCCGGCTCATTAGCCCGCGGCAGCGGCTTGATGTCGCGAGCCTCGCCCGTCGACTTCCGAAATCGCGAAATCATTCCACCCTGATATTCCGCATACGCATAATCCGCGTCCGACGGATCGGAGAATGCCCAGAAACCATCGCCTCCGCCAATTACCCGCCAGTGTCGATTGGCGATTCCATCCACCGCGCGTGAAGGCCCCATCCACGTCCCGTTATCCTGCAATCCGCCGTAAACGTTGTAAGGATCGGCCATATCCGCACTCACGTGATAAAACTGCGCCACCGGCAGATTCGAGAGAAATCGCCAGTGCGCCGCACGGTCGAGCGACTGATACACGCCGCCGTCGGTCCCAAGCAGCATCTGATCCGGATTATCCGGATTGATCCACAACGCATGCAGATCGCCATGCACCGACTCGCCAAATCCCTCGCTAGTAGAAAACGCCGCGCTGAAACTCTTCCCACCGTCGTCGCTGACAGTCAGAAAAAATCCCGGCTTGTATATCCGATCGGCATTCTTCGGATCAGCTGCCAGCCGCGCAAAGTAGAACGGCCGTCCGCTGACGTTAAACGAGTTATTAACCTCCGCCCAACTGTCGCCCCCGTCGTCCGAGCGAAACAGCGCCGTATGATTCTTAGCCTCAACCACCGCATAGACCCGAGCATGATTCGTCGGAGCCACCGCAATCCCGATCCGCCCCAAATCGCCCTCCGGCAGGCCTTTTCGCAGCTCCTTCCAAGTCGCGCCGCCATCCGTGCTCTTAAACAATCCGCTCCCCGGCCCGCCCGAGCGGAAATTATGCGGCTCCCGCCGCACGTCCCACATCGCCGCATAAAGCACATTCGAATCCTGCGGGTCCATCACCATCTCCGCGCAACCGGTGCTGTCATTGCGGAAGAGCAGTTTGTTCCACGTCTTCCCGCCGTCAGTAGTCTTGAAAACTCCACGCTCCGTATTCCCATTCCACAAATGACCAAGCGCGCACGCATACACCGTGTTGCTGTCCTTAGGATGAACAATGACGCGGCTGATGTGCTCGGAGTCGGCAAGTCCCAACGACTCCCAATTCTCGCCGCCATCGCGCGAGCGATAAATTCCCGTCCCCACTGACACGCTGTTGCGAGCCCACGACTCACCCGTTCCCACCCAAACCGTCCGCGGATTCGAAGGATCGACAGCCAACGACCCAATCGAGAGCGAAGGCTGCTTGTCGAAGATCGGCTTGAACGTCGTGCCGCTGTCCACCGACTTCCAAACGCCGCCGCTCGACGACCCAATGTAAATCGTGAGCCGCTCCCCCTCGCGCACCGCAACTATATCCGCGATCCGGCCGCCCGTGGCCGCCGGGCCAATCGATCGTATCGGCAGTCCGCTAAGCGTGTCAGAATCGAGCGTCACATCCTGCGCACCAGCGCACATCGCCAGAGCAAGCACAAAAATCGCCGCCCAGAAAATTCGCACACGATCAGACGTCATTCGGTTGACCATCGGCTCCCTCAATGTTGTGATCTTGATTTTTCTTTTTGAAAAGGCGCGGCTTCAGCCGCGCCGTAATGTCGCAACAGCCAGGGGCTTTAGCCCCTGAGGTAAGTGCAGACATTTCGCTTCGCCGAACCCAACCTTAATTCTTAGGCGTATCCATCTTCGGAGGAGCCGGTGCCGCCACTACCGGCATCTTAAACATCGCATCATCCACCGGCACGTTGAGCTCTATCTTCGTGATCGTCACCTTCTGCTTCTCCTGGCTCCCCTTAACCCCACTCTCGACCGCGAAAGGAAAAATCACCCCACCCACTTCCTTGTAGTCGCCAATCGAGGCTTCATACACCTGCTCGCTCCCCCGCACCGTCCGCTTCGTCTCTTCTTTAATCTCTAGGTAGGAATCCGCATCGATGTAGACCGTCTGCACGTCGCCATTCTTCAGGGTGACCTTCATCTTGTAAGCGTCCGTCCCTTCCATCTTCTCTTTGCCCAGAAGTTCCACCTGATTTCCTTTACTCTTGTAATCCACCATCGGCCCGTCGATGTCCGCCATCTCTTCGACTTCCTTGGCTTCATCCGCCGACATCAGCTCCGGATCTTTCTTGCCCATAAACGGCATCACCTGCCACGCGTGGCTTCCGTCATAGGCCTGTATCGCAGTCAATCCCTGAATAGTGAACTCTAGTCGTGCCAGATTTCCACGCTTCTGGATCAACATTCCCGGAGCTTCCATCCCCGGTCCCATCGCCAGCGTCGCCGTCGACTTCACCGATTGCACGCTCTTCAGTTTGTCCGCTCCGCCGCGCGCCGCAACATTTTTCGCAATAATATCGTCAACCGTCTGCGCCCAAATCGCAGGAGCCAGAATTGCAACCGCAACTATCCCTAAACACAGCTTTCTTAACATAAGTGATCTCCTGAATTTCTCTGTTGATACGGCTGATACGTCAAAACGGAGTGAACAGTTCACCATAGGAGCCTTATTTCAGCCTGTCAAATGATTCTTCCGGATTGTAGCGCCGCCGTCCCGGCCGCTGTCTGGCGGGCATCCTGCCCGCCGCGCCCGAAGCAACATGCAAGAAATTACGCTGCCCACCACGGCGGAAACCCAACACACTCATACCCTGTTTTGTGCTGCCATCGACTTCCGCCACCGACCGGAGTATGCTGCCTTGGCAGATTTTCACCTTCACGCGGAGTCCACCAGCGATGCATGTCCAAGTCTCGCAAACCGGGCCCGGCAAAGCCGATTCCAACGCACCTCTCACTCGAAATCAAGTTCGCGGCTTCTGGGCCTCCTGGGGAGGTTGGACCCTCGACGGCATGGATTCCGTCATCTATGCGCTGGTCCTCGTGCCATCGCTGCGCGAACTTTTGCCCCGCTCCGGCATCGCCGCGACCAAAGGAAACATAGGCTACTACGGTGGTCTCCTGTTCGCCCTTTTTCTCGTCGGTTGGGGTCTGGCCTTCCTCTGGGGCCCGATCGGAGACAAATTTGGCCGTGTGCGCACTCTCATGCTCACCGTTCTCTGCTATTCCGCGTTCACTTTGCTGAGCGCATTCGCGACCAATATCTGGCAACTCGCCATTCTCCGCCTCCTGGCCGGCATCGGAATCGGCGGCGAATGGGCCATGGGCGGCACTTTTGTCGCCGAAGAGTGGCCTGAAAATCGCCGCGTCGCTGGCGCCGGCTTCATGCACACCGGCTACTATTTCGGATTCCTCCTAGCCGCCCTCGCCAATTACAGCATCGGCAGCCATCTCGGCTGGCGCGCCATGTTCGCCTTCGGAGGACTACCCGCCCTACTCCTCGCCTGGATCCGTTACGGAGTCACTGAGCCCGCGCGCTGGGTGCAGAAAGAAAAAGTCGTCCACGCCTTATCCTGGTGGCGTCCGCTGGCAACGCTCTTCAATCCAACCTTGCGCCGCCGCACCATCTTAAATTCCATCTTCATGCTGGTTTCCATCTGCGGCCTCTGGGCTGGCACCGTTTATGTTCCCACCGCCGTCACAGCGCTCGCCGAAGCTCGCGGTCGCGTCGGACCACAAGCCGCGCAGATGGCCTCGTATGCCACCATGCTGGTAGCCATCGCCACCATCCTCGGTTGCCTCGCCATGCCCACCCTCGCCGAACGCTTCGGCCGCCGCGGTGCCCTCGCCTTTTATTTCGCCCTGATGATGATCTTCATCGCCCTCACCTTCGGCAAAATTTACTACCTAGGCGCAAACGGACTCCCGTGGTTTTTCGTCTGCCTCTTTTTCCTCGGAATAGGCGGAGCCAACTTCTCCGTCTACACCCTCTGGCTCCCCGAGCAATATCCTACCGAATGCCGGGCCAGCGCCTTCGCCTTCTCCACATCCTTCGCCCGCTTCGCCGGAGCAGGAATCACCTTTTTAGTAGGAGCCGGCGTCCGCAACTTCGGCTCCATAGGCACGCCCGTGGCTCTAACCGCGATGGCCTTTGCCATCGGCCTCCTCCTAACCCCATTCGGCGCCGAAACTCGTGGCCGTCCCTTGCCCTCATGATTTTGTCGACCGTCTTTGCACCTGCTTGTGCACGGCGCAGCGGTTCACCGTCTTTGCACCTGCTTTTGGGTGGCGCAGCGGTTCACCGCTGCAATAAAAAGTCCCAATCTCAATTGTCATCCTGAGCGTAGCCGAGCCGTGAGCAAAGCGAATGGCCCGGCGCAGTCGAAGGACCCCTACCCTCACCAGAATGCCAACCGCCGCAGAGTTTTCGCGCTGCACAGCCTGCAAATAGATTTAGCGCAGGCTTGTGCACGACGCAGCGGTTCACCGCCGCAATAAAAGGCTTCTCTCCGGTACCCGTCTGTACGAGGGAATGTTGTTTCCGAACTTAGCCACTACTACTTTTGCACTATTGATCTCTCACCCCGCTTCCCTATAATCACCGCACTTCCCGCGCGAAGAAATTTGTTCGCGCAGATTGACGCTCATTGAGAGCGATTAAAGATTGCGATGACCAACCTGGTTGATACTCCGCCCGAAACTCCGCGAACGAACACAACTAAGAAGTTTCGATTCCCAAAAAAAGCGGTCCTAACCACTGTCGTCGTAATCGCTGTCGTCTGGCTCTTCTCCTGCGCCGTCCTCTACGACATCATGCGCCAGCCGCCCGAAACCTTCGCCCGCTTCATGTCCAAAATCCCCGGCCCCGTAGCTTTTCTAGTCCTCCCCTTCGAAACTCTGTGGACTCACGCCCGCGCCGGCCATCTCGAAATCGGCGACGCCGCTCCAGATTTTTCGCTGATGAAGCTCGATAAGAGCGCCCCCATCCAACTCTCCACCTTAACGGCGCAAGGCCAACCCGTTGTGCTGATCTTCGGAAGCTACACCTGACCGCCTTTCCGGCGGGAGGTTCCCGCCCTCAACAAGCTCTACGATCAATACCAAAACAAGGTTGCCTTCCTGGTCGTCTACATCACCGAAGCGCATCCGAGCGATGTCTGGCAGATGCAAAGCAATATTAAAGACCAGGTAGTTCTCGCCAGCCCGAAAGACGAAGAAGAGCGCGCCCTAGTCGCCGGAGCCTGCGTCAGAAAACTTGGCATCAAGATTCCCGCCGTGCTAGACCAATTCGGCAACTCAACCGAGCAGGCCTACACCGGATGGCCTGACCGTCTTTACCTGATCGATAGCAAGGGCCGCGTCGCCTACAAAGCCAAGCCGGGTCCTTTCGGATTCAAGTCAGACGAGCTCAGTGCGGCTATCGGGAGATTAGTAAATTAAGCGGCCAGCGTTGTATTCTCGGGGCGTGCCGCGTTCGCTCCTGCCCCATTCGCCTGAGCCGCATCGCTCTCCCACGCCCGGATTATTCTTAGGGCTGGTCATCACCCTCGCCGCCGTCGTCGCCTACTCCGCCTACATCACCCGCCAGATCTCCGGCCTCCGCGAATTGCAAAACAATCTAGTCGACCGCAACCGCAAAGATTCCCTCCAGTTGCTCCGCATCCAAAACGACTTGAACTCCCTCGCTCTCGCCATGCGCGACATGCTCGACAATGATGAGCCCTACCCGCTCACCGCATGGTCGGCTCAATTTCACCGTGTGCGCACCGATCTCGATGATGCTCTCCACCGCGAGCAGCAAGTCGCCCCCGGCGATCGAACTCCCGAGCAAGAACAATATTTGGAGAACTCCGTAGCCCAGTTCTGGGACGCCGCCGATCGCACCTTCGCCCTGGCGCAGGGCAACAACCAGGCCGAGGCGAGAACGCAGATTCAAGTCTCCCTCCGCGCCCGTCAGGAGGCCCTGAGCACCGCCGTCTCCCGACTCCTCGTCCAGAATAATGAGAGCGAAGAACAAGCGGCCCAACGCATCGCACAAATCTACGACCGCGTCCAGCGCCAGGTCTACCTCTTCCTGACCGCGACATTGCTAGCGATTCTCTTTACCAGTCTTTATCTCATCCGCTCCAATCGCCGCCTCTTCGCGCAACTAGCCGCTCTCTCCGAACAACGCAGCGAACTGGCCCAGAAGCTCATCTCCACCCAGGAATCCACGCTGCGCCATATCTCCCGCGAATTGCACGACGAGTTTGGGCAGATCCTCACCGCCGTTGGCGCCATGCTAACCCGCGCCGGGAAACAGGCGCCCGAAGGCTCCGCATTGCGCGCCGACTTGCGTGAAGTCTGCGAGATCGCGCAAACCACGCTCGACAAAGTTCGCACCCTTTCGCAGGCCTTGCATCCCGTGATGCTCGAAGAAACCGGCCTCGAGAGTACGCTTGATTGGTATCTTCCCGTGCTGGAACGGCAAGCTGGACTTCACGTATTCTATGAGAAATCCGGTGAGTCGTTTCAGGTCAACGGTAACGCTGCAATCCACGTCTATCGTGTAGTGCAGGAGGCGTTGAATAACATGACCCGTCACTCCGGAGCGTCCGAGGCCTGGGTTCGCCTGCGCTTCCAGCCGCAATCTTTGGAAGTAGAAGTGGAAGATCACGGCAAAGGTTTCGACCCCCAATCCGCGGGGCAGGGAATTGGCCTGGTAGCAATGCGAGAACGCGCCGAACTCCTCGGAGGCACCGTAGAATTCGTGAAGCCAGCCCCAGCCAACGGCAAAGATCAAGATGCCACTCACAGCGGAACGCTAGTCAGATTAAAAGTTCCAAGAAGGAATCTAGAATCCAATGCCGCCTAAGATTTCAGTTCTTCTGGTAGACGATCATAACCTCGTCCGGCGGGGATTCCGCCGCATTCTCGACGATGAGCCCGATATCACCGTAACCGGCGAAGCCAGCAACGGCCCCGAAGCCATCAAACTCGCAGATGAGCTCAAGCCAAAAGTCATCGTCATGGATTGCGCCATGCCCGGCATGAACGGCCTGGAAGCCACGCGCCAGATTCTCGACAAGCATCCGCAAGCTCTCGTGCTCATGCTCAGCATGCATCCCGAGGAGACGCTGGTCCGTCAGGCCCTCGACGCGGGGGCGCGCGGTTACGTCTTGAAAAATGCGGTCGACCTCGAACTCGGCGCCGCCATCCGCAGAGTAGTCAATGGCGAAACCGTCCTCGACTCCCAACTCAAGCGCCCCGCCACGCTGAAGGGCGGGCGCCACGGCGGACTGACTCCCCGTGAGCTCGAAGTCCTGCAAATGATCGTCGAAGGTAAATCGAATAAAGAGATCGCCTCCGCGCTCGACCTCAGCGCCAACACCATCGCCGTCCACCGCGCCAACATGATGGACGCTCTCGGAATCCACAAGTCCGCCGAGTTAGTCGTCTACGCCATCCGCAACGGCCTGGTAGATCTGCCGTGACAAGCCCTTCCGTGAGAAGTGTTCCCGCAAGAAGCGCCTCAGTAAGTCGCCGCTCCTTCGTGTGGGGGATGGCCGCCCTCGCATCAACGTCCAGTTTGCGCCTCGATGCCTTCGCCGCTCCTTCTTTGCCCGATCTCGGCTTTCGCCTCTCCGATGTAACCGCCCAAGCCGGAATCAATTTCCGCCACAACAGCGGAGCCTATGGCGGCAAACTGCTCCCCGAAACTCTCGGCGCAGGCTGCGCTTTCCTCGACTACGATCGCGACGGCTGGCAGGACGTGCTTCTGGTGAACGGATCAGATTGGCCCGGACATAAACGCGATCGCGCCAGCACCCTAAAGCTCTACCGCAACAATCGCAACGGCACATTTTCCGATGTAACTCACAACGCCGGCCTCGACATGGAAATGTACGGCATGGGCATAGCCGTAGGCGACTACGACAACGACGGCTTTCCCGACATCCTTATTACTAGCGTAGGTCAGAACCGTCTCTTCAAGAATACCGGCAAAGGGACCTTCATCGATGTTACTAAGTCGAGCGGGCTGGCCGGCCGTCAAGCAATGAGCACTTCCGCATTGTGGTTCGATTATGACCGCGACGGGTTACTCGATCTCTTCGTCTGCAACTATGTCAAATGGTCGGCCGAGCATGACGTATTTTGCAGCCTCGACGGCAAGCGCAAATCCTATTGCACGCCCGAAGCGTACCGCGGAGAAACCTGCTGGCTCTTTCACAATCGCGGCAACGGAACCTTCGAAGATGTAACCGCAACCAGCGGAATCTTCGATAGCAGTTCGAAGTCGCTCGGCATAGCCATGCTCGACTACGACCACGACGGCTGGCCCGACTTACTAGTCACCAACGACACGCAGCCCAACAAACTTTATCGCAACCAGCGCAACGGCACCTTCAAAGACGTGGCCGTCGATGCCGGAATAGCTTTTTCCGCCGAGGGCCGAGCCCGCGCTGGCATGGGTGTTGACGTAGCCGACTTCGACAATTCAGGCAACCCCGGCGTCGCCATAACCAACTTCGACAATGAAATGACCGGCCTCTACCGCCTCTCCGACGGTGGCAATTACGTCGACGTAGCATTGCCGAGCGGAATCGGCCAGGCCTCCAAAGACAAACTGGGATTCGGATGCGTCTTTCTCGACGCCGACCTGGACGGCGCGCTTGACCTGGCCGTTGTCAACGGCCACATCGATGACACCGTCCGCAACGTCAGCGGAGTAGGATACGCGCAGCCGCCCCAACTTTTTCTGAATCGCGGCAAGGGAACATTCGTAGACGTAGCCTCCGCCCTCGGAGGTAGTTTCAGTCAGCCCAAAGTCGGCCGCGGTCTCGCCTACGGAGATTTCGATCGCGATGGCGATCTCGACCTGCTAATCACCACCAATAACGGCCCCGCATATCTCTACCGCAATGACCAGACCGCTGGCAACCAAAGCATCCGCATCCGTCTGGTTGGAACAAAATCCAATCGCGACGCCATCGGCGCCACTGTCAAGATCTTTCACAGCCCATCGAACGCCACGCCGAGCCAATCACGTGTAGTAAAGGGCGGATCGAGTTATCTCTCTCAATCGGAGTTACCCGTAACTTTCGGCCTCGGCAAGCAAGATAAGATCGTTCGCCTCGTAATCGAATGGCCGAGCGGAAGAACGGAAGACTTCAAGAACCTCTCAGCTGGCCGCGCCTACGAATGCGTGGAGGCAAAAGGAATCACCGCTCTTCCAGGTTTTTAGATTTCGCCGCGCGGAGATTCCAATACTCTTGTGACGAATTGAAACGTGTTACGCGTGCAAGTTGAGGCGGCCCGAATTTCCATAGACCCGCTCTAACACCGAGGTAGTGCTGTCAGCGGCACTAGACGACTCCGATGACGTGTTCACATTCAGCGAGCTAAGCAATTGACTCACTAACTGTCCAGCTTCGGTCGCAGCGCTCGTCTCATTGGTTAGAGATGGAGAGTTACTGTTGTTAAGATCGTTCTTCACGGTGACAAATGTGGACTGCGCCGTAGATAGATCCCCCGTACTTAACGCACTGCCAAGCGCGGTTAAGTCTGTGGACAGCTGAGAACTGCCGGATGCGTTGCTTCCGCTGGCGGTTTGAAGGTTTTGTTTCAACAACTGCAACGTGTTGAATGCCGTCTGGGCGCCGCTCAGATCGCCAGACGTAAGACTGTTTTGCAGACTCTGTAAAGTCTGTTGCAGTTGTATGGAGTTACTCGCCGCCAGGACTGACTGGCCCAGACTAGCGGCCGAAATCGGACTTACGCTCATAATATCACCTTCCGCGGGCTTAGTCCTATTCCCGCCTCTCTCTCCCATCGGCACCCCCGCAACAAAACTTTAGGACGTTGCGATTAGTCTCCGGTGGCGCAGTTTCCCAACACTGCTTATCCAAGCGCAGCATTCTTTACCGCCCTCTAACTCGTTCCTGCATAAGTCAATGACGCAACCGATTGAGACTTTATCCCACGCCGCCTCATCCCGCCACGACAAGAATTTTGCAAACAGATGACAGTCTGTTGACAACCCGCTCTAGCCACGCCACTAGCATTCGAGTTGCCCGCAGAACGCAAGAAACTGGTCGCTGGCTCAGTTCCACTCGTTTTGAAAGAACACGGCTTCAGCCGTGCCCTGAGTATGAATTTTCCGTTGCGGCTTTGGCCGCTAAGAAAATGTATTTACCCAACTGAGCCATATCCAAAAGTCGTCGTTCTGCCCCGGCGCTTTATCCAAGGAGGATTCTGTTATGCAGCGTCGCAAGACTTCGTTCACACTTTTCCTCGGGCTCGCCGTGTTGCTAGTCTCAGGCACAGCTTTAGCGCAGTATCAACTTACAAATCTGGTTTCGAATCAGATCGGTTGGGCAAAACACATCGACCCGCTCCAGGTTAACGGCTGGGGTTTGACCTACGGCCCAGGTGGTCCCTTCTGGGTCAGCGATCAAGGCTCCGGCTGGTCGACCCTCTACACCGCCGCTGGAATCAAAAAGGGCTTGGAAGTCCTGATTCCGGCCGCCGGTGCAGGTCCCGGCCAGCCCACTGGAATCGTCTTCAATGGCACCGGCGAATTTCCGGTTCAAGGCTGGTCTGCCTTCTTCATCTTCGCGACTTTGGATGGAACCATCAGTGGCTGGGCTCCGCAGTCCAATCCCAACGCCGCGATTATCGCCGTCAATAACTCGGCAGCCGGCGCGAGTTACACCGGCCTGGCGATTACCAACCGCGCTTCAGGAAATATGATCTACGCCGCTAACCTCGCCAAAAACGTGGTTGAGGTGTACGACGGAAATTTCACCCTTGTCAATTCGTTTACCGATAGCACGCTCCCCGCTGGCTACGCGCCCTTCGGGATCGCTGATATCGGAGGATTGGTCTACGTAGCGTTCGCCCAGGCTGATGAAGCCCCCGGCGGCTATGTCGACATCTTTCAGGAGGACGGCACATTCGTCAAAACCCTAGCCAGCGGCGCGCCCTTGAATCAACCCTGGGGCTTCGCAGTCGCGCCCAAAAATTTTGGACCGCTCAGCAATAGCCTGCTGGTCTCGAACAACACCAACAGCGGCACCATCAACGGCTTCAATCTCCAAACCGGCCAATTTGTCGGCACCGTTAAAGACACGAGCGGCAAAACCATTATTATCGACCAGTTGTGGGGAATTGAGTTTGGCGGGGGCAATGCCAACGACGGCGCCGCCAACCAGCTTTTCTTCACCGCTGGTCCGCACAATAACCTGGCAGGAACTTTTGGTGTAATTGGTTTTAAGTAAACGAAAAATTACCAATCGTCAGAGCTTGCAATCAGTTAGCAAAAAACGATCGAAATAAAACGCCCGCGACAGCTGCCCTGCAGAGGGACTTTCGCGGGCATTGTTTCCGCTCGATACGTTCCCGCCCATCATACCGTTGACCCCAGCGCAACTCCGCCCTACTATGTCCCTACAATTCAGCACGCTAATTCTTTGGGGGACTCGATGCGCCGCTCTGCCGCCATGTTGACTTGCGCTGTATACCTATTCTCCGCAACCCTTCCAGTTGTCCTCGCCACGCCCGCCATCGCCCAGGGACTAATCAGTTCCGACCTCTCTCGCCTGCGCTCCGTTGGCAGCGCAGCGATCTCGCCCGACGGCCGCTATATCGCCTATACCATCGCGATGCGAGATCAACCGGGCCGCCCCTCCGGCCAACTCTGGGTGATGGACGTGAACACAGAAAAAAACATTCGCCTCGGCGGCGACAAGCCCGCCGGTTCTCCGCTGTGGTCCGCCGACAGCAGGTGGATCGCATTCCGTGGCCGCGATGGCGATAAGAGCAGCCTTCTAATCGTGCACCCCGATGGCAGTGGCGCTACCACGTTGGCGCCGCTTGCGGGCACCAATTCCCCTCTTCCCGACACTGGCAAAGACTTCGCATGGTCCCCCGATGGCAAGCAGATAGCCTTCATTTCGTCGACGCCCGACGACCGTGCGGCCGCAGCCAGCGGCGATCCTATGGTCATCACCCGCTATCTCTACAAGCCCGATTATGGAGAAGGACTCTCCCGCTTCAACGACAATCAGCGCCTGCACATTTTTGTGGTTGATGTAGCTTCTAAGAAAATCCGCCAGCTTGCTCAGGGTAACTACGACGAACACTCGATCGACTGGTCGCCCGATGGCAAGCAACTCGTCTTCGCTTCCAATCGCGAGCCCAATCAGGACGAGTTCTTTAACTACGACTTATTCACCTTACAACTCGCCGACAACAGCATCCATCGTCTAACCGCAACCGAGTATTGCGAATACGCTCCGCGCTGGTCGCCCGACGGCAAATCCATCGCCTATCTCGGCACCCGCCGCGGCCTCACCGACCGCGAAACCACCATGGAAGACACCCACGTCTGGTTGATGAACGCCGACGGCAGCAATCGCCGCGAAATCGGCAATATCAATGTCATCGACAATCGTCAAAGTGCGCCGCAGTGGGCCCCCGACGGCAGCGCCCTTTACTTCATCGTCCAGGAGCGCGGCAGCTACCATCTCGTGCGCCTCCCGGTCGCTGGCGGTCAGCCAGAATATGTCGTCACTGGGGCCGGCGGCGTTGGCGGCTGGTCAGTCGCCAATAACGGCTCCGTGGCTTACTCTTTCACCACGCCCCGAGATGCGTCCCAGCTTTATTACAAGCCCAGCGGAGCGGAACCCCGTCAACTTACTGACCTCAACCATGACCTCCTGGCGGGTAAGTCGATCGCCGACGTCGAATCCTTCACCTTTCTAAGTAATGACAACCGCTTCGAAGTGGAAGCCTTCCTTACCAAGCCCATCGGCCTCGATGTATCTGCCAACACTAAGCATCCGCTGATCGTAGTGATTCATGGCGGCCCGCACGGTCAGAATGGTCCTCTCTTTAATTTCAAGCAGCAGGTCTACGCAGCGCATGGATATGCCGTGCTCAATGTGAATTATCGCGGCTCAACCGGTTATGGTCAGAAGTTTGCCGACGCCGTTTTCGGCGATCAGGACGGCAATGAAGGCCAGGATGTTCTCTACGGCGTCAGCGCCGCCGTGCATCGCTACCTGTGGATCGATCGTGAGCGCATGGGAATCGAAGGAGTAAGTTACGGCGGCCAGCTTACCGATTGGCTCATGACTCAAACCAACGAATTCAAAGCGGCGATTCCCACGGCTGGTATAGCCAACTTAGTGAGCTATAACTACATGACTTACTACAATCAATACGAAGAAATGGAATTTGGCCAATTCTTGCACCAGGGGAATTTAATGGATGTTGCCTGGGAGCGTTCAGCCCTGAAGCATATCGCCGCCGCCCACACGCCAACGCTAATCATTCACGGCGAAAACGACAACGACGTTCCGATCGCCGAAGCCGAGCAGCTTTTCGTAGCGCTGAAAGATGTGGGCGTCGATACCGTATTCCTTCGCTATCCACGCGAAGGCCATGGCCTCTCCGAGGTCAAGCATCAGGTCGACGCAATGGATAGGTCTATAGCCTGGTACGAGAAATATTTTCCGAAAACGGGCGAGGAAGGCGTGACGAACGTTCAGCCTTAGCATTAGTAGGCTGCAATCACAGTAGGAAAATCACTTACTAACTCCCGCCAAGCTAACGCGCTTAGCGATGTGATCCTTGATCCAGTGGCTATCCCACCACTCTTTGGGATCAATCTGCACGCCCTCAAGTTGCATGCTGAAATGTATGTGGTCTCCGCCCGCCATGCCCGTCTGGCCGCTCTTGCCCATGATCTGGCCGCGCTTCACCATGTCGCCATCGTGCACCGCAATCTCACTCAGGTGCCCGTAAATGGTCTGCAAGCCATAGCCGTGGTCGAGCACAATGCAATTGCCATAGATGCCCAGCGGAGCAGCATAAATCACGCGCCCATCATTCGAAGCCTCTACACCGACGTGCTGCGTTATCGAAAGATCGTAGCCCAGATGAACTTGCTGATCGATCTTCTTCCCGTGATAAATGTAGTTTCGCACATCTGCAAAGCTCGACTCGACCTTCGAGTTATGCTGCTGCAAAAACGGCTCGGACCAGAGAAACCGCGGCTCAGTCTTCAAACGCAAGTCGGATAGTGTCTTATTATTCGCGTGCCGCATCTCGCTGTTGATCTTCACGAATCGCGCGATCAGATCGCCAGTCCCATTCGGATCCAATTCGGTCGTGACCTTCTCCATGAAGTGATCGTCAAGCTGCAAATCACGCACGATACTTCGGCTGTTCCTTCTTAGGAAACTGAAACGCCATCGGCGCCGTCGCTTCGTTGCCTCCCGGATTCGTCGCATAAACAACTGGTGCCGTGCCCGCTGGCATATTCCACGCGAAGGCGAACAACGAGAAAAGCCCGGGTTTCCCATCCGGCATCGGCCAGCCCCGGAACACCTCATTTCCCACGCGCACGCCAGCTTCCGTCCAATATCCGCGAACGTTGAAGGTCACAAGATCGGCCATACCGAGATACAGGTAGTGCTCATCGGAGTCAACTGTCAAAGTGGGCGGTTGCGTCACCACCATCACATCGCGCTCGACCCGTCCCGTCCTGCCAAGAAAGTCGTCCGACGCACTTCGATTATCAGTCGCGCCTTGCCGTCTTTCAGTTGCGGAACATTTTTTGTCCCAGTCACAACATTCAACACGCTGTCCGGAACGCCACGCCGCCAGAAGATCCGCCGCGCCGGCTGTGTGATTTCGTCGGCGCGATAGGTCACGCCATTCTGTTCGATCGACACAACTAGCTGCCGCACCCCGTGCGGATCGCTAACTTCGATGCTAAGCGGAGTCGCCCGTCCGATCGTGGTTGCCGAAGCATCCAGACGAACCACCGGTGTGTTCGAGAATGCCAGCAGGAGAACAACTGGCAACGCAATAACCACAACCAGAGTGATGAGAAAAATTTTCACTTGCAGAGTTTCAGCATAGCACGCGAAGAATCGTATCAAGCGCCCGAGCATCCAACCGCTCAACACTGCCAACAACAACAATGATGATGAAATCGGCGCGCGCCCTCGAACTACTCCCGGGGATGTTAGTCTTCTTCAGGCTCACGGAGACGCCACGTTGATTCGCCGGGTTTTCAAAGCATTTCAATATCGCGATTTTCGCCTGATGTGGATCGGCGCCTGCACCTCCAGCATCGGCACCTGGATGCAAATCGTCGCCCAAGGCTGGCTTATCTATCGCCTCAGCCACTCCGCCTTTCTCCTCGCCCTCGATCAGTTTCTAGGCGGCATCCCAATCTTTCTCTTCTCCCTGCTCGGCGGAGTAGTCGCCGACCGCGTCGAGCGCCGCAAGATTCTGCTCGCATCGCAATATGTGCAGATGACCACCGCCGCCCTGCTTACCATCCTCGTCGCCACCGGTCACGTCCACGTCTGGCACATTCTTTGCCTCTCCTTCATCTCCGGATTCGCCCAAGCTTTCGGCGGTCCCGCCTATCAGGCGCTCATTCCCACGCTCGTCGAAAAAGACGACATGCCCAACGCCATCGCCCTCAATTCCATCCAGTTCAATGTGGCCGTAATGGTCGGCCCCGCGCTCGCCGGCCAAGCCCTGGCAAAATTAGGAGAGACGTGGTGCTTCGGCTTGAACGCGGTTTCCTTTCTCGCCCCGATCATCTCTCTCTCGATTATCAGCGCCCGCTTCCTGCCCGCGAAGACCACGGATTCCGTCCTCTCCAGTCTCAAGCAAGGCATTCGCTTCACCCGCCAGCAAAGCTCCATGGAGGCGCTCATCATCCTCGCCTTCTGCATGACCGCCTTGAGCATGCCGATGCGCACCTACTTCCCCGTATTCGTAAAAGATATTTTTCATCGCGGCCCCGAAACCTACGGCAATCTCCTCGCCCTCATGGGACTCGGCTCAATCTGCGGCTCCCTCGCCATCGCCAGCGCCGGCAATTTTCGAAAAAAAGGACTCGTCGCTCTTGGAGCGCTTATCTCCCTCGGCCTCGGAATCTCCGGTTTCGCCTTATCAAAGTACCTGCCGCTAAGCGAGGTTTTCCTCGTTCTCGTCGGCGCATCCATGATGGCCGTCTTCGCCACCGTTAATTCTCTCGTGCAGTTGATTACCACCAACGAAATGCGCGGCCGCGTAATGAGCGTCTACAACTTCGCCTTCCGCGGCGGCATGCCCATGGGCAATCTGCTCTCAGGATGGCTGGTGCCTCTGTTCACCGCTCCAGTAGTATTAAGCGTCAATGGATTCGCCCTGATTCTCCTGGCGCTATACTTCCTGCTAATTCAACGGAAGCTGGCAGCGCTCTAAAACCAGATCGAAGGTGACAGGAACAATCGGGTGACAGGGAAATCGGGAATCGAAGCTTTGGTTTTACGTTTTTCCTGTCACCGTTACCTGTCACCTGATTTTCCTGCACCAACCCACCATGCCCGTCGCTCCCACCAACCCGCAACCCACGCAGGGCAAGCTGGTCTTAGCTCTCTTGCTCGTCCTGGTTACACTGGCCATTTACAATCCCGTAGCGCGCAACGGATTCGTCAAATTCGACGACGATCGCTACGTCACCGACAACCCGCACGTCCAAGCCGGCCTCCGCTGGACGACGCTCACATATGCCTTCACCACGTTCGATCTCGCCAACTGGCATCCCCTAACCTGGCTTTCCTACGCTCTCGATTACCAACTCTTTCGCCTGAATCCCGCCGGCTATCACTACACCAACTTGCTGCTCCACACCGCAAATGCCCTGCTCCTGTTTCTCATCCTCCAATGGTTCACCGGATATACCGCGCGCAGCCTGATGGTAGCCGCGCTCTTCGCCGTCCATCCCCTGAACGTTGAATCCGTAGCCTGGATCGCCGAGCGTAAAAACGTCCTCTGCATGTTTTTCCTCTTGCTGGCGATAGCGGCCTACGGATGGTACGTTCGCAGCCCAGGCATACCGCGTTACTTAGCAGTTGCAGTTCTATTTACCCTGAGCCTGATGGCCAAGCCAATGTCCATCACGCTCCCCTTGCTGCTCTTGCTACTCGATTATTGGCCGCTTAGAAGGCTGCGAGAGAAATGTCAACCGGCCCGGTCTCACGTAGGGACAGACGCCCCCGTCTGTCCAGCCGAGCAAAGCTCGGCACCCGCCGGCAATCAAGAAAATGCCGCATTCTCCAACTCCACCCACTCCCTCTGGCAGCTCTTCCGCGAGAAACTTCCCCTTCTCGCGCTCTCGCTAGCCAGCGCCATCATCACCATCTACGCCCAGCGCTCCGCCGGAGCCGTCCTAACCCGCGCCGCCCACTCCCCGATCCTGCGCCTGAAAAATGTCATTGTCTGCTACGCCCTCTATATCCAGAAAACAATTTGGCCCTCCCATCTAGCCGCTCTGTATCCCTATCCGAGACCGCGCGACCTGCCGCTCCGGCTCGTCGCCGTATCCGCGCTGATTCTCATCGCAATCACCGCAGCCGTCATCAAATATCGCCGCCATCGCTACATCGCAGTCGGATGGCTCTGGTATCTCGGCTCCATGGTCCCCATGATCGGCCTAATCCAGGTCGGCAACCAAGCCATGGCCGATCGCTACGCCTATCTCCCCGTGATCGGCCTCTTCATCATGATCGTCTGGAGCGCCGCCGATTGCGCGCACTCACTGTCGGCCAGAAGCGCCCCACCAAATTCTCTGGCGATAAAACTTCTAGCCACTGCCGCGGTCGTCATCGTCCTCGCTCTATCCGCCGTTACCCGCTCCCAGATCACTTACTGGCATGACGATTTCACTCTCTGGTCGCACGCTCTCGCCGTCACCAGGAAAAATTACGTAGCGGAAAATAATTTCGCCAACGCCCTAACCAGCCAGGGCCGCTACGACGAAGCCATCATCCACTTCCGCGCCGCAGCCGGCCTCGAACCCGGAGATCCCGTCAGCCAACTCAACCTCGGCATCTACGCCCAGGAGCACGCCGATCCGCAACAAGCCATCGCGCGCTACGAGGCCGTCCTCCAACTCGCGAAGGATCGCCAAATTCGCGCCTCCGCCTACGCCAACCTCGGCACCGTCTATTTCGCGCTCCACGACTATCCGCGGGCCCAACACAACTTCGATTCCGCCATGCAACTGCAAGTGATCTTCCCCGCCGTTCTCCTGGATATGGGCTTGATCGAGCAGAAGTCAGCCGAGAAGACAACCGAAGAGACAACCGAAGAGAAGGACGTGCAGAAAATCGCTCAAAAAAATGACAACTGGAATCGCGCCGCCGATTACTTCGCGCACTACGCAGCCCTTGAGCCCAGCGACGTAGCCTATCTGCTGCTAGCCAACGCCCTCCAGCACGCCGGCCGCCCCGACGATGCCGCCGCCGCTAATCAGCAAGCCCAGCGCCTATCCACTGACATAGCCCGCGCCCGCAAGCGCGCCGCAGAATTATCCAAGCAATGAATAATGAATAATGAGGGTGCCCCTCCCATACGGTCCTGATCTTCCGTGATCTCGGAAGCATCCCCGCCACTTGCTAAGCTCCGTATGAGTTCAGGAGGGCCCGTGCCCGCAACTGGTCAGAAAACTGCTTTGCAATCCACCGCAGCTGCATCCATCAAGATTCTCTATGGCGAGTCGGACGAACACGCACTCTCCGCGCAATCCGCCGAGATGACCAAGGCCGGGCATCACGTCACGACCGCTCTTGACCGCAAGGGCGTCACTGAAGCTCTGCGCCGCGATACCTTCGAACTCGTTATCCTCGGAGCCACCTTGTCCAAGGACGATCGCCATCATCTGCCCTACATGGTCAAGAAGGCCCACGCCGGAACAAAGGTGCTAGTCATGCACGCCGGCACGCACCATCACGAAGTCGATGCCGCCATCGACCCCAGCCTGAGCATGCATCGCATCCTGGAAAAAATTGCCGCCCTGCATCAGCCTAAATAGCACCGCGCAAGAATTCACGCACCACGAAAATCACGTGGGGACAGACGCCCTCGTCTGTCCGCGCGAGCGAAGCACGCGTATCCCGACACCGTAGCAGATTCCTCGCTACGCCTGGACCTGACATCCTCACAGTAGAACCAGACCATAATCTTGCCAGCAAGTGTTCATGACACGGCTCTGAAAGGGCAAGGCTTTAGCCGTGCCGCTCCGAGCCGCGTTCATTGCGGCTTTCAGTCGCTGAAGGGAGGCATCTCGCAAAAATGAGAACTCCATTGATAAAACACACTTTGGTTTTTCCGCTCGAAAAAAGGGTCCGGCCGGTGGAGAGAGTCGCACCTGCCAGACCCGTCAACTTCCAGGCTGACCCCAGCATTTTCCCAAGCCTCAGCCCCGCCGTTGTCACACGAGTGTCAACTTGTCGTAACCATTTGCGCACAGTTTTTTGTTTGCGAAAAATCGCTGGAATTTAAAATGGGCCGCCAGCCAAGAAGCGGTGACTCTTCCTTGGCTATCGGCCCATTCGATCCGGACTGGGATCGGAGGTGATATTTACATGCTAGTCCCCACAATGCGAATGTCAAGGATCAAATTCTGCTCCGCGAACGAAGTTGGCCGCGTCCCAATTCAGAAAAAATAGCCGCCAAACCGCCCTCCAATCATTGACACAATCCTCTCCACAATGTTAATTTTATTGGTTTTAGAGCCGCTCTTCTTCGAGCAGAAATGGCCAGCTAAAATCAGCCAGCGCGTTCGGTAATTCGATCGTCAGTTCGATCATCAGAAAATGGATCAGACACTCCGTCAACTAGGCGAATTACTGCTCGGATCAGTCCCCACTGTCATCCTGCTCGCAACGCTCTATGTTCTCTATACTTTCCTCGTTCATCGCCCTCTCCGCGCCGTGCTCGCCGAGCGCCGCAATCGCACCCAGGGCGCCATGGAAAAAGCTCGCGCCGACATCGCCTCCGCCGAAGCCCGCACCGCCGAGTATGAACAGCGCCTCCGCGAAGCACGCCAGAAGATTTTCAAGAATCAGGAAGCCCGCCGTCAGCAATCCACCCAATCGCGCAACCAGATCGTGACCGAAGCTCGCACCCGCGCCCAGGACCAAGTCAAGCAAGCTCGCACCGCGCTCGAAGAAGACAAGCAGCAAGCCATGTCCACCCTCCAAGCCGATGCCGGCCGCCTGGCCACCGAGATCGTCCGCACCGTCCTCCGCCCCATGGCCTCCCCCACCCAGGTAGGTGGCCAATGAAAATTGCAGTAGTCAAGACTCAAGGAGGGCCAGAGGCTGGCCTGAGCGTGTCGAAGGGTGCCCTCACCCGCCAAACTGACGCCTGCCGAATTCACGTAGGGGCAGGTGCCCTCACCTGCCCAGCCGAGCGAAGCTCGGCAATTGCCAACTCAGCCATCACTCCGGGAATTTCGACCGGGATTCGGCGTCCGCTGCTGATTCTAGCCACACTGGCCCTTCTGTCCACTGCCCCCGTGTCGTCCCTGGCACAAGCGGAACCCGCCGAGCCCGCATCCCAGCAGCAATCGGCTACACCCAAGCAACAAGCCGATCAGCCCGACCAGCACCACCCAGGCGTAGCCGGAGAACTAGTCGAGGAAACTCGCGAAGCTGCCGGCGAAGAAGAAGAAAACGCAAGTCTAAAACACGCCAAACCCATTCAGTGGCTCGCCCACAAGATTGGTTGGAGCGTCCACAACACGCATCTCCTTCTATCCGGCCTCAACTTCGCCATCATCGCCGTCGTCTTCATCTGGGCAATGCGCAAGTTCCTTCCCGGATTCTTCCGCACCCGCAATCAAGCCATCCAGCAGGCTCTCCAGGAAGCCCGCGCCGCCAGCCAGGACGCGAATCGTCGCCTCGCCGACATCGAAAACCGCCTACGCCAACTCGACGTCGAGATCGGCCAGATGCAGGCGGCCGCCGAAAAAGAAGCCGTAGCCGAAGAAGCCCGCATCCAGAAAGCCGGCGAAGAAGAACTCCAAAAAGTGGCCCTGGCTGCCAAGCACGAAATCGCCGCCGCGGCCAAGCAGGCCCGCCGCGAGCTCGCCGCTCACACCGCGAGCCTGGCCGTCGCTCTAGCCAGCAAACAAATCAACGTTGATACCAACACCGATCAAGTGCTCGTCCGCAGCTTCGCCTCCAAACTCGCATCCGGCAACAACGGCGGAAAGGATGGCCAGTAAGTGGCTTCCGTAGTCGGTACCTACGCTCGCGCCTTCGCCGATGTAGCTCTGAAGCCGGCCAATCATCTCGATCCCGACCGCGCGCTGCGCGAGTTATACGGGATGGAAGCACTTCTAAGGCAAAGCGATCAGTTGCGCCGCGTCCTCGAAAACCCGTCCATCCCCGGAGATCGCAAGCGCGCCGTGCTCCACGCTATCGGCGCCAAATTAGATATAACTCAGCAAGTAAGAAATTTTGTAGCAGTAATCACTGATCATAGAAGGTTAGGGCTCTTCAGCGAAATCCTGAAACAGCTAGAGCAGGAATTAAACGATCGCCAGGGCTTCGCCGAAGCCGAAGTGCACAGCGCCCGCCAGCTAACCGAGCCAGAGAAACATCTGCTGGAAGCCGAGATAGCCAAATTAACCGGCAAAAAAGTGAGAGCAAGATACAAACAAGATGCCTCCCTATTAGGCGGAGCAGTAGTAGAAGTAGACAGCACCATCTACGACGGTTCAGTAAAAGGCCAGTTAGAAAGAATAAGAGAGCAGTTAGTAGAGAGTTAGCTATCAGTGCCGTCCGTATGTATGTCGTGATGAACGAGAAGAACTGATAGCTGACGACTGATAGCTGAAAGCTGACTTTATGGCGCAAATCAAAGCAGACGAAATAACTCAACTAATCCGCGAGCAGATCGAGAACTACGAATCGAAAATCGCGGTCGACGAAGTCGGCACCGTCATCACCCTCGGCGACGGCATAGCCCGTGTCTACGGCCTCGATAAAGTCATGGCCGGAGAACTTCTAAGCTTCCCTCACGGGGTAGCCGGCATCGCCATGAACCTCGAAGAAGATCAGGTCGGCGTCGTCATCCTCGGCGAATACACCGAGATTCAGGAAGGTGACGAAGTCAAGCGCACCGGCCGCATCATGAGCGTCCCCGTAGGCGATGCTCTCATCGGCCGCGTAGTCAATTCGCTCGGCCAGCCCATCGACGACAAAGGCCCCATCGCGACCGAGAAATTCATCGCCCTCGAGCGCATCGCTCCCGGCGTAATCGATCGCCAACCCGTGCGCGAGCCCATGGCTACCGGATTAAAAGCCATCGACTCCATGATCCCCATCGGCCGCGGCCAGCGCGAACTCATCATCGGCGACCGCCAAACCGGCAAGACTGCCGTCGCGCTCGACACCATCATTAACAGCAAAGGCAACAATCTAATCTGCATTTATAACGCTATCGGGCAGAAGCGCAGCTCCATCGCCCAGGTAGTAAAAATTCTCGAAGACGCCGGCGCCATGGAATATACCATCGTCGTCGCCGCCTCCGCCTCCGAGCCCGCACCCATGCAGTACATTTCGCCCTATGCGGCCTGCGCCATGGGCGAATTTTTCCGCGATAGTGGACGCCACGCTCTCTGTATCTACGACGATCTTTCCAAGCACGCTGCTTCTTATCGCGAGATATCGCTCTTACTCCGCCGCCCACCCGGCCGCGAAGCCTATCCCGGAGACGTCTTCTATCTCCACTCCCGCCTCTTAGAACGCGCAGCCAAGCTAAGCAAAGAAAATGGTGGAGGCTCACTAACTGCTCTGCCAGTAATCGAGACTCAGGCAGGCGACGTGTCAGCCTACATTCCGACCAACGTAATCTCAATTACCGATGGTCAGATCTACTTGGAAACTGACTTATTCAACCAGGGCGTCCGCCCCGCCGTAAACGTAGGATTGTCAGTAAGTCGTGTAGGTGGCAGCGCGCAGATCAAAGCCATGCGTCAGGTAGCCGGAACCCTAAAACTAGAGTTAGCCCAGTACCGCGAGCTGGCCGCCTTTGCCCAGTTCGGCAGCGATCTCGACAAAGCCACGCAAGCCCAGCTCAACCGCGGCCAGCGCCTCGTAGAACTCCTGAAGCAAGGCCAGTTCAGCCCGCTCCCATTTTCCAAACAAATCCTGATCATCTTCGCCGGTACCAGCGGAGTGTTAGACGATATGCCAGTGAATCAAGTTCGCGACTTCGAGCAGGCCCTATATAAGTATGTAGACACCACGAATCCGGGTATCCTCAACGCAATCATGGAGAAAAAAGTCCTGGACGACGACCTGAAAGCCCAGTTATCACGAGTTATCAAAGAAGCAAAGCAGCAATTCGTAGATTCAAAGCAAGCGGTAGCGAAATAAAAGTTCTCAGTCCGAGTTTCTCAGTTCCAATCAAACCAAAATACGGTAGACGGAAACTGAGAGCTGACAACTGATAGCTGACAGCGAAGTCATGGCCAACATTCTCGATATCCGGCGCCGTATCCGCAGCGTGATCAACACGCGGCAGATCACCAAGGCGATGAAGACCGTCTCCGCCGCCAAACTACGCCGCGCCCAAGAGGCTGCCATGGCTGCGCGTCCTTATTCGCAGATGTTGACCAACGTCCTCAAGTCGCTCGTGTCGCGCGCCGACACCTACGATCCCAAAACCGGGGAGCCTCGTCATCCCCTCCTCGCCGAGCGTCCCGAAAAAAATGTTCTGCTCATTATCGTCACCGGAGATAAAGGCTTGGCTGGCGCCTTCAATACCAACATCCTGAAAATGGCCTCGAAGTTTATCCAGTCCAAGTCCGAGCAGAACATCGACATAGAATGCATAGGAAGAAAGGCTCGCGACTTCATGCGCCGCCGCTACCCGATCGCCCCGCAGCGCCAAGATGAATCGTCCGCAAGCGATCATCGCGAAACTCCAGTGACGGACAAATCCGCCGAAGCCCCGCCCGAGCGTGCCGGCCGCGTCCAGATAGTTGGCGAACACGTCGGAGTTCTAGGTAAAGTCGAATATAACTTTGCCAATACACTCAGCCAGAGCATCGTAGACCGCTATACCCACGCTGAGATCGACTCTGTCTACATTCTCTTCAATGAATTCAAATCCGTAATCGCGCAACGCCTCGTCGTCGAGCGTCTCCTTCCCATCAAGCATATTGGCGAAGTCGACGTCGAGATGGCCGAAGAACTGACTCCAGAGGAGCGCAAGCAGCGCCTCGAAGCCGCGAAAGGGGAGGGCGTCGGCCTGCGCCCACCCGACACGAAGGCCGCCGACGAAGCTGCCGCCAAATTCGCCACCCTTCCGGTCGATTACATTTACGAGCAGCCACCCGATCAACTTTTTCAGGGCATTCTGCCGAAATACATCGGCATTCAGATTTTTCACGCACTGTTGGAATCCGTAGCCGCTGAGCACGCCGCCCGGATGACCGCCATGGATGCAGCCACCAGCAACGCCAGCGACATGATCGATTCGCTAACCCTGGTAATGAATCGCGCGCGCCAGGCCAAGATCACCAAAGAAATTATAGAAATAGTAAGTGGAGCAGCCGCAGCCCAGTAAAATTTTTCATCCCGAGCGAAGCGAGGGATCTGCAGTTCGTTATCAGCGAGTAAAGCGTCAAGCGAACGACCAACGACGAACGATCAGAGACTTATCTTATGCCAGAAAATATCGGACACGTTATCCAAGTAGCCGGACCCGCCGTCGACGTGCAATTCGTCGAAGGCTCCATGCCTCCCATCTATCAAGCCCTCCGCGTCGTTAGCGATGGTTTCACCGTGCCTTCTCCCATCAACGTCATCCTCGAAGTGCAGCAGCATCTCGGCGAGGGCCGCGTGCGCTGCGTCGCCATGGAAGCCACCGACGGCATGGTTCGCGGGATGAAAGCGATCGATCAAGGTGGCCCCATCTCCGTTCCCGTGGGCCGCGGCACGCTCGGCCGCGTGATGAACGTCATCGGCGAGCCCGTCGACAAACTTGGTCCAATTGCCTCCGACAAGAGAATGCCCATTCACCGTCTCGCCCCCGCGTTCGACGAACAATCCACTACCGCGGAAATGTTCGAGACCGGCGTAAAGGTTATTGATCTTATTCAACCTTTTCTGAAAGGCGGAAAGATCGGCCTCTTCGGAGGAGCCGGCGTAGGCAAGACCGTTGTCATCATGGAGCTCATCAACAACGTGGCCAAACAGCACGGCGGCTTTTCCGTCTTCGCCGGAGTAGGCGAGCGCACCCGTGAAGGCAACGACCTCTGGCTCGAAATGAGCGAGTCAGGAGTCATCAAACCCGGCAAGCCCGCCGAATCGAAAGCTGCCCTGATCTACGGCCAGATGACCGAGCCCCCCGGCGCCCGTCTCCGAGTAGCTCTTACTGCTCTTACAGTGGCCGAATTTTTCCGCGACGAAGAGGGCAGCGACACGCTCCTATTCATCGACAACATATTCCGCTTCACCCAAGCTGGCAGCGAAGTCTCCGCCCTCCTGGGCAGAATGCCCAGCGCCGTAGGTTATCAACCAAACTTAGCCACCGAGATGGGCGAGTTACAAGAGCGTATTACTTCGACTAAGAAGGGATCAGTAACATCAGTCCAGGCGATCTACGTTCCCGCCGATGACTTGACAGATCCAGCGCCCGCCACAACCTTCGCCCACCTCGACGCCACTACCGTTCTTTCGCGAGCACTCACCGAGATAGGAATCTATCCCGCAGTCGATCCGCTCGCTTCCACCTCGCGCATTCTCGATCCAAGAATCGTAGGCCAGGAACATTACGATGTAGCGCAAATGGTCAAAAAGACGCTGCAAACTTACAAAGACCTACAAGACATCATCGCCATTCTAGGCATCGATGAACTGAGCGAAGATCAAAAAGTAACCGTGGCGCGAGCCCGCAAAATCCAGAAATTTCTCTCGCAGCCCTTCTTCGTAGCCGAACAATTCACCGGCACCCCCGGCCGCTACGTAAAAATAGCCGACACCGTAAAAGGCTTCCGAGGAGTGGTGGAAGGCAAGTACGATGACATTCCCGAGCAGGCTTTCTACATGAAGGGAACCATCGACGAAGTACTGGAAACAGCAGAGAAAATGAAAGGCGCAGCAGCGTAAGAGCAGTCGTTGGCGTGCGTCGTTAGTTGTTGCAAGGCGAACGACGAATAGCGAACGACCAAGGACTAACGACTAACGATCAGAATGCCCGACACTTTCCAACTCGAGATAGTAACTCCCACCCGGCTCCTCGTGAAAGACGCCGCGGAAGAGGCGCAAATCCCCGGTGCCACCGGCTACCTCGGAATTCTTCCCGGCCATGCTCCACTAATCACCGAGCTAGGTGTCGGCGAAATCACTTACAAGGCAAGTGGCACAACCCACACGCTAGCCGTAGCATGGGGCTTCGCCGAAGTTCTGCCCGACAAACTTACCATCCTCGCGGAGGCCGCCGAACGTCCGCAGGAAATCGACATTGCGCGCGCCCAAAAAGCCAAAGAGCGCGCCGAAGAGCGCCTCAAGAGCAATGCTGCCGATGTCGATTACGCCCGCGCGGAAGATGCGTTGCGCCGCGCCGAATCGCGGCTGGATGTTGCTAAAGAAAAGAAATAAATCCGCAGCCTTCGTTTGTGAAAGCGATTAATCGCCGATTTAGCGCTATGCCACCGTCGGACCTCTCGCGAAAGTCGGCTGCATGACCAAAATCGCCCGCGCCATCAACATTGACGATCTCCGCTCTCTCGCTCATAGCCGCCTGCCGCAAGTAGTATTCGACTACATCGACGGCGGAGCCGAAGCTGAAGTCACGATGCGCGAAAACCGCCGCGCCTTCGAAGCCATCACCTTTCGCCCGCGCCAGGCTGTTTCGAATCCAACTTGCGATCTCCGCACCCGCGTCCTCGGCCATGAACTCTCCATGCCCATACTGCTCGCGCCGGTTGGCTATTGCCGCGTCATGCATCCGGACGGCGAGATCGGTGCCGCCCGTGCTGCCGGAGCAGCCGGCACCGCAAGTATTCTTTCCACCGTTTCAGGCCATCGTCTCGAAGCAGTCAAGGCCGCGACCACCGGCCCAGTGTGGTATCAACTCTATTTAACCGGAGGGCGAGAACCCGGCGAGAACGCTCTGCGCCGTGCCCGCGCCGCCGGTTACGCGGCTCTCGTAATCTCGATCGACACCAACGTACTCGGCCTGCGCGAGCGCGAAGCTCGCGGCGGCATGGAAGTTTTGCTGCGCGGCAGCCCTTGGTCGAAGATTCCTTACCTGCCGCAGTTCTTCGCCCACCCCCGCTGGCTCACCCGCTTCCTCCTCGATGGCGGCCTTCCCACCATGCCCAACATCGTCATGGCCGATAGCCGCGAATTGCGCGTAAGCCACGCTCACACCGCGCTCCGCCGTGGACACTTCGTGTGGGACGATCTGCGCTGGATTCGCGAACTCTGGCCCGGTCCCATCGTCATTAAGGGCGTGCTCACTGCTGAGGACGCGCGCCGCTCGGTCGACGAAGGCGCCGCCGCCATCGTCGTCTCAAACCACGGCGGACGCCAGCTGGATGGCGCTCCGGCATCCTTGCGCGTGCTCCCCGAAATTATCGCCGCGGTCGACGGTCAAGCCGAAGTATTGATGGATGGCGGCATTCGACGCGGCTCCGATGTAATCAAGGCTATCTGCCTCGGAGCGCGAGCCGTGCTGTGTGGACGCGCCTATGCCTACGGTCTCGGCGCAGCCGGCGCGCGCGGTGTAGCCCGAGCGCTCGAAATTCTGCGCGACGACCTCACCCGAACTCTCACGCTATTGGGCTGCCCCTCGATAAGCGCCCTAGATCATTCCTATATAAAACTCCTGTAGTGTGTGGAGCGGCCGCACTCGCCCGCTGCCCTTGACTTTGTGTCGTGAAGATCGCATGCGATTAAAAACCAAAAAAGGGCACCGCCCACGCGGTGCCCCACCCTACCAGCAACTCGATTTAAAGATTCTCTCGCCTACTTATTCTCGTTCAGCGATCCCGCCCCAAATTCCTTCCGCTGAACTATTGGACGCGCCGCTCTTGCTGCCACGGCCGCCGGCATTGCCGCCGCTGCTCCATAACGCTCAAGCAGCACCGGAACCATCGCCCCCTCCGCTTCTTTCACGAAGGTCAGCTTGCTCTCCCCCAGCATATCCACGCGGATGAAATCCCCCAGCTTCACCTGCCCCGTCGCCACCAGGTTCGCCAGCGGAAACACTAGATGCCGCTCGATAGCCCGCTTCAAGTGCCGAGCTCCGTACTTCGGATCGGTCCCTTCCGCCAGCAGAAAGCTCTTCACCTGCGGCGTGCAGTTAAACACAAACTGATGCGCGCCAGCCGCCATCAGCACCCGTTGTTGCACCATCCCTAATTCGATTTCCAAAATCTGTTGCAGATGCTCGGAACGCAGCGTCTTAAACACGACCACTTTGTCGATGCGGTTCATGAACTCCGGCGCAAACTTGCGCCGCGCGGCATCCACAGCCGAGCGGTTGATCTTGTCGTCGAGCGAGTTATCCACCTGCACCACTTTCGGTGCGAAGCCCAGCCCTCCATCAACCAACCCGCTCATCTCCGCCGCACCGAGATTCGAAGTCATGATGATGATGCAGCTCGAAAGATCGACGCGCCGGTTATCGCCAAGCGTAAGCGTCGCCTTATCCAAAATCCCCAACAGCAATTGCCACAACGAGTCGGAAGCCTTCTCAATTTCGTCAAACAGCAATATCGATAACTTGAGTTTTTCCGTGTGCCACTGGTTGAGCGCTTCCTGCGTCAGCAGCGGATGCGTCTCCCGATGTCCGAGATATCCCGGAGGCGAGCCAATCAATTTGGCAATTTCGTGGGAGTGCTGAAACTCCGCGCAATCGATCTTGATGCAAGCGCGCGCGTCGCCAAAGAGCGACTCCGCAACCGCCTCCACCACTCGCGTTTTGCCAGAGCCCGTCGGCCCAAGGAAAAGCAGGTTCCCCACCGGACGCCCCGGCGCATTCAACCCGGCCAGAAACATCTGATAGATCTCCGCGACCTTTTCAATTGCCTGATCCTGCCCAACAATCTTGCGGCGCAGGCCAGCTTCAAAGTCACGAGCGTCGTTGCTGCGGCGGCTCGGATCGAGCACCGTTGCCAGGTTGGTTCTCATCGTATCGGGCCCCTGTTTCCTTTCGGAGAACTGCATGTTTTCTGCGAAATTGCTCATTTTTGTCATTGAGGAGGTAGTTACTTCATCTCCACCCACTCCCTCCTTGTGCAAGCCGCTAGCCATCCTCTCAAGCCTTTCTAATTCCCCGGTTCTCATCGCTTTAGATGCGCCTAGCCCGGTTCCCGCCGAACCCGCCCAGATACCCACAGTTTCCCCAAGAGCAATTCTTTGCAGTCTGCTGGAACTTTCCATCAGCCCCCAACCGTCCGCCCATGTCCGCCAACCCGTTCCCACTTGGCCGCAAGTAATGTGGCACCGCAGGTTACTGCTGGTGCACAATGGTAAAGCTTTCCTGTCTTGGAGAACTTAACTTGTCCCGATCTTCAATAGCTCGCCGGCCACTGCAATTACTCTCACTATCGAGTGTCTCCACTACCAGCTTCGCTGCCGTCATGCTGCGCATGGCCGTGTCCAGCTTCTTGCTCTCTCCACCCGTAGCCGCCGTGCAAAATCCCCACGCCGCGCAGTTGATTCAAGTGAAAGCCAACGCCACCAATACTAATAAGAAGACGGATACTAATAAGAAGACGGATACTAATAAGAAGACGCAGCCCGCCGAGCCCCTCGTCGCCCCGCCAGGCTCCGACGTTTACCAGGCCCAGCGTGGAGACAGCATCCCCTCCGTCGCTCGCAAATACCTGAAGCGCACTAAGTACCTCACCTCAGCCGAACTGGCCGAAGCCATTCGCGATGCCAATCACAATCGTCAGGGAGTATTCCTGAAGTCCGGCGAGCAGATCATCATCCCCGGAATTCTTGAAGCGCCCATTGTAGAGAAATCGGTCCCAGTTGCAAGCAATTTCGAAGTCCGCGCCATTTATCTCACCGGAGTCATGGCCGGCAGCGAGCACGGCGAGCGCATCATCCGCCACTGGCGCGAGGTAGGAGGCAACGCCGTAGTCTTTGATATCAAGGATAGCGACGGTATCGTCAACATAGCTTTCGACCATCCCTTAGCCACCGGCCAGCGCCATTACATCTCCGATCTGCCCAAGCTCATCCATTTCCTCCATTCCGAAAACATGCACGCCATAGCGCGCATCGCTATCTTCCGCGATGAGCACCTCGTCACCACGCATCCTGAGCTAGCCGTAAAGTCGCGCCGCACTGGCGAACCGTGGCGCGAAAATGGCAAGCTCGTTTGGACCGATCCGTCAAACCCCAAAGTTCAGGACTACGACATAGCTCTAGCCAAATTCGTGGCCCAGTCCGGAGTCGACGAAGTCCAATTCGATTACGTCCGCTTTCCCGCCGAAGGCGACCAGAAAGACGCCGCCTTCACCTATCAGACAGCTCAAGAATCCCCGATCAACCCCCAAACTCCTTGTCATCCTGAGCGCAGCCGAGCCACTCGTGAAGCGAATGGCTCCGCGAAGTCGAAGGACCCCTACACCACCGCGAATTCCGCACCCTGCAAGGACACGCCCGCAAAGCAAATGCAGCGCAGCGACGTGATCGCCAACTTCCTCGACCGCGCCTACGCCCAGATCCATCCCACCGGAGTCCTGCTCTCGTTAGACGTCTTCGGAGTCATGGCCTGGCAGCGTCCCGTCGATCTGGCGCACACTGGCCAGGACATAGTAGCCATGGCCAAGCACTGTGACGTCCTCTCACCGATGATCTACCCCTCGCATTTCTTCGGCATGGACGGCATAGCCCACCCCGGTGACGCCCCCGAGCACTTCATCGGCGAGTCGATGGATCGCTTCAAACTCATCACCAAAGACAGCAACGTAATAATTCGCCCCTGGCTGCAAGCCTTCGCCTGGCGAACCAAGACCTACTCGCCGCAATATGTTGAAGTTCAAATCGAGGTAGCGAAACAAAAAGGCGGAGTAGGCTTTCTCTTCTGGAACGCCAACAACGATTACTCCAAACCCTACGCCGCCATGCCCGAGATGCAAGAGGCCAAGAACAAAGGCCGCTACTTCCGCGGAGACGAAATAGGCGCCAAGCCCGAGACTCCCGTGCCAGTACCCGTGGCCGGAACCGCACCGCCGGTCCATGGCAACAACACCGCCGCAGAGACCAGCAACCCCGCCCGCCCCGCGCAGAAAATCTGGCGCCACTAGAGGCTGTACGAAGCTTGCATCTGAGTAGGCACTCTTCAGGAATGTTTGTTTGTAGAGGCGTGAGCGGCGTCAGGCGTAGGCGGGGATATACTTCTTCACAACCCCATCATGAAGCGCCATGTCCTCATATTCGGTCTCGTCGGCGGCCTCCTCATCGCCACCCTCCAATACACCGAATACCGCTTCGTGGTGATCGAGCACTCGGTCGAGCTCTATGGCGCGCTCGTCGCCATCCTCTTCGCGAGCTTCGGCATCTGGCTCGGCCTCCGCATCACGCATAGTCGCGAAAGGAGCCGCGAAACCATCCGCGAAACTGTCGTAGTGAAGGAGGTGCTAGTTCCTGCGGCAGCCCCCGCGAAAGCCTCCGCCCTCGAACCCTTCGCTCCCAATACCGCCCGCCAACAGACCCTCGGCATCACCGCACGCGAGCTCGAAATTCTCACCCTGGTCGCCCGCGGCTTCAGCAATCGCGAGATCGCCAGCCAGCTTTTTGTCTCCGAAAACACCGTCAAAACCCACTGTGCCCGCGCCTTCGACAAGCTCGGAGCCGCCCGCCGCACCCAGGCCGTCCAGCGCGGCAAAGAACTGGGCCTCCTGCCGTGACGCATGGAGTATGATCGCGTCACCCGAAAGCATGATTTCCACCTCAATTCCTGCAAAATCATCAAAAAGGATGACGACATCCTGTCCCGTTACACCATATCGTGACTCCATTCTCAACCGCGCTTTTGCATTTTGGACAAGGAGCCTCACATGAAGAAAACCGTCCTCACCTTCGGCCTCATCGCCGGCGCCATCATCTCCGTCCTTATGGACAGCTCGCTTCTCCTCGCCAACAGGATCGGCTCCAGCCACAGCATGATTCTCGGCTACACCATCATGGTGGCGTCGTTCCTGCTCATCTACTTCGGCATCCGCAGCTACCGCGACAACATCCTCGCCGGTCAAATCTCTTTCGGCCGCGCTTTCGCCTGCGGCATCCTGATAGCCTTCATAACCACCGTCTGCTACGTCGCCACGTGGGAGGTCCTCTACTTCAACTTCATGCCCCACTTCATGGACCCCTACTTTGCCGCGCAAATTCGCCACGTCCAGTCCTCCGGACTTGACCCCGCCACCACCGCCGCGCGCGTTGCTGCCATACAGCACTCTCAGCAGCTCTACCAGAACCCCTTCGTCAACATGGCCTACACCTTCATCGAGCCTCTCCCTGTTGGCCTTATTATTACTCTCGTCTCCGCTGCCATCCTCCGCCGCAAAGCCCCTGTCGAATCCGCCGCCGCTCGCGCAGTCATGACCACATAAATTGGATTTCTCAATAGTCATCGGTTGGTTTAGCAACTCAGACTGCGCGGGTTCATACTCTTCAAACAGGCTCGAAAACTACTGCCAATCAGTCGCTCCGAACCGCATTCATCGCGGCTTCAGCCGCAGCGGAAGGCATCTTGCAAGCTGGCGAAAGCCTTTGATCAAACACGCTCCGGTCATTGCCCAAGTTTCATATAGACACTGATCCCATAAGCCGGCCGAGGCGGCGAGAACGTTTCCTTGAGCAATGCCCGCCGCGCGCACGAGCCCAGCGCGCCGTCCGACCCACGATTGCTTTTGGTGACGCTCGAATACATCACGACCCAGCAGATCGAACTAGCCTAATGTCCGTAACCGCAGGAGAATAAACCAGAAGTTTCCCCTGTGCTCCCCGTGTCCCCTGTGGTTAAAGTTGTTCGCCAACCCCCATTCCCAAAACGGGTCGTCGAACTATGCAAGTTACCTGCCAGTGACGACAGTTACTCTTACCAAAAGGTCATGCTCCCTACGCAATTCGGGCCATATACTTTCGTGTTCCCGCACCTTACCCTCCTTGTACCAAGTCCCTCTACCACTGGAGACCAGATGAAGTACCTACTTTCGGTGATTGCCCTGGCGCTTCTCTCGACCAGCGCTCTGCAGGCGCAAAACTTCCTGGCCACCAACACCCCTGAGCTTCCCGAGGCTCCCGCCCAGCAGCCTTTCCTCACCATCGAGAACAAAGTCAACCTCAGCATCCTCGCCGGATTCGTCGCCGCCGACGCCATCACCACTCAGCGCGGCCTCAACCAAGGCCTCCACGAAATGAATACAGTCATGCGCCCCTTCGTCACCCGTGGCGCCGCGGGTGAAGCCGCCGGCTCGGCTCTGGGTTACGGCGCCGCCGTCGGAGTCGTTTACCTCCTGCATCGCGCCCACCATTACAAGGCCGAACGCGTCACCATGCGCCTCATGGTAGGCGGTGAAGGCGGTTTCGTAGCCAACAACATCATCGCGATTCGCTAACGCTACGACATAGACCTTTACAGTCGGCCCGGGAAATGCGTCTTAATCTTTAGTTCTTGGAGTGAGCAGCTGTACGACCGCTGCAATGACCGTCTGCTCTCGAAGCTGGCTTTATCGCCGCTGACGGCTTCTGACTTTCAATAACACGCAAAAATGCCGTAAATTATTTTGTGAACGGCACCATGCCTACCCAACCATCATCCCTGGTTTACCAAAGCGGAAGCAGGCCCATCCGCCTTGACGCCTACTTGCCTGAGTTGTTCGATGCTCGGCTTCCTGCGATCATCGCGCTTCACGGCGCTGGAGGCGGTCTTTCCGGCATGGAGCGCTACGCCTCCCTGCTTGCAGCCCAGGGCTTTGCCGTTTATATCCTCCACTATTTCGATCGCACCGGCACCGAATCCGCCGACAAGCCCACCATCATGCGCAACTTCCCTTTATGGATGAAAACTCTGTGGGACGCGATCAGCTTCGTCGAAACTCAGCCGAAGGTCGACGGCGCGCGCATCGGTCTCCTCGGCTTTTCCCTCGGAGCCTATCTCTCGCTCGCCAACTCCGCCATCGACCCGCGCGTAAAAGTCGTAGTCGAATTCTTCGGAGGCATGCCGAAAGAAATGAACCTCTTCATGCGCCGTCTCTGCCCAGTGCTGATTCTGCACGGCGAAGATGACGCCACCATCCCGGTCGAAGAAGCCTACAACCTGAAAAAGTTGTTGGAGAAAAAAGGAGTTCCCTACGAAATCAAAATTTATCCCGGAGCCGGCCACGGCTTCGAAGATCAAACCATTTGGCGAGATGCAGGAGAACGAAGCCTGCACTTCTTGCAAAAATATCTAGCCGAGCCGAAACCCGCGTAGGGAGGGCCGCGGCGGCCGTTCACCCGCAATTCACATGCGAAGCTCCGCGAAACCCATCTCGAGGCGAAAGTCGGCTAAATTCGCGACAGCCGGAACGGAGCGCTCAGCAGCCGCACCGGCAACATCACGACCGCCCAAACCAGAGCGAGGGCCCCGTGGACAGCAATCCCCACCACCCGGAAAGGCAACAGCATCAGCCAGACAAAGGGATAAAGCACCAATGCCAGTACCGCCAACGGCCAACACAGCAAGAAGAGAAAACACCAAAGCAGGAAGGCAATCATTGAAGAGAATCCTCCTGAACAAAAATACGCACCAAGTAAGAAAAAGTTCCGTGCGAGCGGAACGAGACGTAAGGCCCTAAAATTTCTGACTTCTGACTTCTGACCTCAAATGTTCACTACATTGTTTTCAAATCTGCACCCACGCGCAACTTCGCCTCAGTCGCCATCTGCACATCTTCCACCGTCAGTCCCGGAGCAATCTCCTCCAGCACCAGTCCTTCCGGCGTCACTCGCATATACGCCATCTCCGTAACAATCGTGTCGACGACCTTGACCCCAGTCAGCGGCAAAGTGCACTTCGTCAAAATCTTGGGCTGCCCGTCCTTAGTCGCATGTTCCATGGCGATGATCACACGCCGCGCCCCGGCCACCAGATCCATCGCCCCGCCCATGCCCTTCACCATCTTGCCCGGGATCATCCAATTCGCAAGATTGCCCTCTTCATCGACCTCCATCGCGCCCAGCACGCTGAGGTCAACGTGGCCGCCGCGAATCATGGCAAAAGAATCGGCGCTGGAAAAATATGCCGTGCCCGCCATTTCGCTGACCGTCTCCTTGCCCGCATTAATCAGGTCCGCGTCTTCCGTCCCTTCCACGGGATACGGACCGATGCCCAGCATGCCATTCTCCGATTGCAAAATCACATCCATCCCCGCCGGAACGTAATTCGCAATCAGCGTAGGCAATCCGATGCCCAGGTTGACATAAAATCCATCGCGCAATTCGCGAGCAATCCGCTTCACGATGCGCTCGCGTTTGTCGAGATCTTTAGAGGGTTTAGTGTCTGTCGGCATCATGTTTTCAGTCGATCGTCGCTAGTCGTTAGCCGTTGGGATACATAAAGAGTGCCGCGCCAATCTGCGAACGACGAACGACTATCGACCAACGACTGCTTTCCTCACCGTCCGCTTCTCAATCCGCTTCTCAAACATCTCACCCTGAAAAATCCGTTTTACAAACACGCTGGGCGTGTGCACCATGTCAGGATCTAGTTCTCCCGGATCAACCAGGTGTTCAACTTCCGCGATCGTTATTTTGGCCGCAGTCGCCATCATGGGATTAAAGTTTCGCGCCGTCTTGCGATAAATAAGATTGCCCCACGTATCGCCCTTCCAAGCCTTGATGAACGCGAAGTCCGCCTTCAGAGCCTGTTCCATGATGTAAGTTCGCCCGTCGAACTCGCGCGCCTCTTTACCCTCGGCGACCACGGTCCCAACGCCCGTAGGCGTGAAGAACGCCGGAATGCCAGCACCGCCAGCGCGAATGCGCTCAGAAAACGTTCCTTGCGGAACCAAGTCGAGCTCCACAGTCCCATCCAGCACCATTTTTTCCAGCAGCTTATTTTCGCCAACGTAAGTTCCAATGTGCTTGCGGATCTGCCCATTCGCCAAGAGCAGTCCAACGCCAAAGCCGTCGACACCCGCATTATTGCTGATCGTTGTGAGGTTCTTGACGCCCTTCCTGGCCAGCGCGCGAATCAGATTTTCAGGATTCCCGCACAATCCAAACCCGCCCACCATAATGCTCGCGCCATCGAACACATCCTGAATCGCCTCTTCAGCGCTCGCGACCACTTTGTGCATAGCAGGAGAATTCTATAGCGAGAATTAGTAATTTGGTAATCGGGTAATTTTGCAATTGCGTGTATGCCAAACGACTCGTTAAATTACAAAATTACCCGATTACAAAGTTAGAAAGTTCCTATCGCTCACCGTTCCCGCGGCGGCTTCTTTCTCAACTGGTGCGCGCGCTCGAATTCGTCGGCCAGTTGCTTCGAGTCCAGATTTTCGCGAATGTGCGCCAGCCGTTGCTCCAGCTTATGCAGCGCGTCGCTAAGATTTTTCTTGTTGGTAATGGCAATGTCGCGCCACATCGAATATGGGCTGCCAGAGATGCGAGTCATCTCGCGCAAAGCGCGCCCGCCGATATCGAGCACTGGAGCATCCGGCCCAAATTCATCCACCAGCGCTGCGGCCAGCGCCGTCGAGATCATCTGTGGCAGATGGCTGATCCATGCGCAGAAGCGATCATGATCGACAGCATCGACGACCGCGACCTTCGCGCCCATCTTCTCCGCGCAATGAACAAACTCGCCGCACAGTCCCGCGTGAACATTCTGCCGCGGGAGCGGCGTAAACAGCCAAGCCGCGCCTTCGAACAGGTCGGAATCCGCAAACTCCACCCCAGCGTGCTCTTTGCCCGCCATTGGATGCCCGGCAAGAAATCGCTGCCCCGCATTTCGCCCAAAAGATTTAGCAGCGCGTTCGACAACCTCGGCCTTGGTGCTGCCCACGTCGGTGACCAGCGTCTTCGGAGGAAGCGCCGGACCCAAGCGCTCGATTAAATCAAGAATCGGAATCACCGGCGTGGCCAACAACACCAGATCGCTGCCCCGCACCGCATCGGCAGGATGAGCGCTCCCGGACTCAATGGCGCCGCATTCGATTGCCCGCTCCAGTACAGGAGCCCGATCGCACCCGATGATTCGCCCAGCCAGGTGCCGTTTTTTCAGCGCGAGCCCAATCGAGCCTCCAATCAAGCCCGTTCCGATAATGGTGACTTGTCTGAAGGCCATGGTAGATCACTTGTCATCCCGAGCGGAGCGAGGGACTGCAGTTTGACGCGAACGGCAAGCTTTCGAGATGACTCTAATGACGTGGGCAAATCCTACGCGATCTCGCGCCCCACCGCCGGCGCGATCATGCGAAGCTGATCCATCAACTTCGAAAACTGCTCCGGATAGAGCGACTGCGCTCCGTCGGAGAGCGCCTTGTCCGGCTGGTGATGTACCTCAATCAACATGGCATCCGCGCCCGCCGCGGCCGACGCCAGCGCCATCGGAGCGACCTTATCGCGCCGTCCCGTCCCGTGTGAAGGGTCAGCCGTCATCGGCAGATGCGAAAGTTTATGAATAATTGGGATCGCCGAAATGTCCATCGTATTGCGCGTGTAAGTCTCAAACGTGCGTATGCCGCGCTCGCACAGAATTAGTTCGTAGTTGCCGCCCGCCAGCACATATTCCGCTGAGCACAGCAGTTCTTCAAACGTAGCCGCGATGCCACGCTTCAGCAACACCGGCTTGCGTATCTTCCCCAGTTCGCGCAACAAATTGAAGTTCTGCATGTTGCGAGCGCCTACCTGAAAAATATCGACATAGGGCAGCATCACCTCGATCTGCGAAATCTCCATCACCTCGCTGATCACAAGCAATTTGAACTGATCCCCCGCTTCGCGCAGCAGTTTCAACCCATCCAGCCCCATTCCCTGAAATGAATAAGGAGAAGACCGTGGCTTGTATGCGCCGCCGCGCAACACCCGAGCCCCCGACTCCGCAATCAGTCCCGCCACGGTGAATAATTGGTGACGCGACTCCACCGAGCACGGCCCCGCCATCACCACGATTTTCTTGCCACCAATTTCAATGCCATTTGAAAATTTGACGATCGTTCCCTCAGGGCGAAAATTACGTCCCGCCAATTTATAAGGCGAAGTGATGCGATGAACTTCCTGCACCCCCGGCATCATTTCGACTTCGCGCGTGTCAAAATCATGCGGAACGCCCACGCCACCAAGCACGGTCTGCCTCGCTCCGGTCGAGCGGTGGACTTCGAAGCCAAAGTGAACCAGTTGATCGATCACCCGCTGGATCTGATCTTCACTGGCGGCGTCTTGCATTGCGACAATCATGAGTTAGCTCGTCTTGCCTACCGCGTTAATCGTTCAAGCGCGAATCGTGGTCCGTACTTGCAGAATTGACCTCGGAGTCAGGAACAATCTCGTGCTTCTGAATACTCCGCATCACATCCATAATCCGCTCGTAAATCTGGCCCAGGTCGCGCTCGGCCAAAGGGCCCGTATTCGAGCGCTGCACGTTCGCGATCACCTCACGTTCGCGCTCCGGCTCGTAAATCGGCAAACTGGTGTTGCGTTTCAATCGTCCAATTTCGACCGCCGCCGCGGCGCGCTCGTTGAGGAGCGCCGCCAGTTGGCGATCCAGTTCGTCGATTTTCTTGCGCCAATCCGCAATGTCCATAGAAGCTTCTAGGTGTTAGCTGTTAGCCCCAATCTCGTATCAGCGCCAGCAGCTAACACCGAACCGCTAACAACTGTCGTACGAATTCTGCCACAGACGCGGCTTCCCGTCCCGGATTTTGTTCGATGATGTGGACAATCGCGCTTCCGACAACTGCGGCCTCGGCAAACTTACCGACAGCCGAGAACTGCGCCGGAGTCGAAATCCCAAAGCCAACCGCGACGGGGAGTTTGGTGAACCGGCGTATGCGTTTTACCAGCGACAGCGCGTCTCCCGTCATTTGTTGCCGCTCCCCCGTCACGCCTGTGCGCGAGATCGCATAAACAAACCCGCTTGAAACCTGCGCAATCATTTTCAAACGCTGGTCCGTAGAGGTAGGCGCAGCTAAAAAAATCGTAGCCAGATCATTCTTGCGAGCCTCGCGCAAATACTCAGCCGCTTCTTCAACCGGAAGATCGGTAATCAGCGTCCCATCAATCCCCGCCAGCCGCGCCACTTGGCAAAACTTTGTCAATCCCATCCGCAAAACAGGATTGAGATAGGAAAAAATCACCAATCCCACCGACTGCGAATGTTCGCGAATTTCAGAAGCAAGCGTGAGTACATTCTGCAGCGACGTTCCGTGCTTAAGTGCCCGTTCGCTAGCCCGCTGAATCACCGGCCCATCAGCCAGCGGATCGCTAAACGGTACACCCAGCTCAATCACACTCGCACCCGCATCAATGGCCGCGAGAATGACTTCTCGGGTCGTAGTAAGGTCGGGGTCACCGCAGGTTACATAGGCGACGAGTGATGGTTTATTCTCGAAATGGAAGGGCATGACGAATTGTAGATTGAAAACAGACCGAGATTGCAGATCGAATAATCACTTCTGCAATCGGACCTCTGACCTCTGCAATTGAGGTCAATCCAGCTTCAAATTCTCTCGCATAATTCCAATATCCTTGTCCCCGCGCCCAGAAATATTAACAATCACAATCTCCGATTTCTTCATCTGCGGAGCCCGCTTAATTACTTCCGCTACCGCGTGCGCCGATTCCAGCGCCGGAATAATCCCCTCCGTCCGCGCCAGCAGCGTCGTCGCCTCCAGCGCCTCGGCGTCCGAAGCCGGAACATACTCCGCCCGCCCCGTATCCTTCAACATGGCGTGCTCCGGCCCAATCGACGGATAGTCCAGCCCCGCCGACACCGAATGCGTGAGCGCAATCTGCCCCGCCGCATCCTGCAGCACATAAGAATACGTTCCCTGTAAAACCCCCGGCGATCCGCCGCGAAACCGCGCAGCATGCTCTCCCAGCGCCGTTCCGCGCCCTCCCGCCTCAACTCCAATCAACTTAACTTTCTTGTCTTTGAGGAAGTCGTAGAAAATCCCAATAGAATTCGACCCACCGCCAACGCACGCAATAATCGCCGTAGGAAGTTTCCCTTCAGCCTTCCGAATCTGCGCCCGCGCCTCGCGCCCAATCACACGATGAAAATCCCGCACCATCGTCGGATAAGGATGCGCCCCCAGCACGCTGCCCAGCAGATAATGAGTGGTGCGCACATTGGTCACCCAGTCGCGCATCGCCTCGTTAATCGCATCCTTCAAAGTGCACGACCCGGACGAAACGCCGCGAACTTCCGCGCCGAGCAAACGCATGCGGAAGACATTAAGCTCCTGCCGCCGCATGTCCTCCGTGCCCATGTAAACCACGCATTCGAAGCCAAGCAGCGCGCACACCGTGGCCGTAGCAACGCCATGCTGCCCCGCGCCAGTCTCCGCAATCACGCGATGCTTTCCCATCCGCTCGACCAGCAGCCCCTGCCCCAGGCAATTGTTGATCTTGTGAGCGCCGGTATGAAGCAAGTCTTCGCGCTTGAGATAAATCTTCGCCCCGCCCAGTTTCGCCGAAAGCCGTTGTGCGAAAAAGAGCGGCGTCGGCCGCCCCGCATAGGTCGTCAACAACAAATCAAGCCGTTGCTGAAATTTTCGATCGCGCCTAGCTTGTTCGTATGCGCGCTCCAGTTCCTCGAGCGCAGCCATCAGAGTTTCGGGAACATAACGTCCGCCATAGGCGCCAAAACGTCCGATCGTGGCGGTGTCCGTCGCGTGTTTTTCCGATGAACGCGTTGCGATTGTTTTCCGAGTGGCCGCGGTTGCCATCAACTAGCCTCTTCCATCGCCCGCACCGCCTGAATGAAAGCGCGGACTTTTCGATGATCTTTCTTGCCAGGTTCGCTCTCCACGCCCGTCGAAACATCCACGCCCCACGGATGCAGCAGATGAATCGCCTCCTGTACATTCCCCGGCTTCAGGCCGCCCGCAACAATCAATTTGCTGATGCTATTGATAATTCCCGCCCAAGGCTGCACCCGTTCCCAATCAAACGGCTCGCCCGTCCCTCCCCGTTTTTCCGCAGTCGAAGAGTCGAGCAGCACGCCCGAAACTACTCCCGGCCGAAAGCCGTGAGTCTCAAGAAAAAGATCGCCGTTCTTGGCGACATGAATTTTGTGCACACGCTTCCCTTTGTAAGCCTCGTCCGGCTCAACCAGTCCCGCCGCCACCGGATCCCATCCCACCGTTTTTTCCGCCGGAGTGTCAAAAATCTTTGCCGGCCACGCGCGAAAAATCTTCGGCCGAACCGAACCATTCGCCACGCCGCGAAACAACGCGCGGCTGAATTCCGTGCTCTCGTCGCCATGCAACTGTACTGCGGTCAGCCCTAGTTGTTTGGCCGCATCCCGCACGTGTTCGACCGTCTGATTGACGAATACTCCGACCTTCTCCATGGGCTCGGGCAGCTTCGCGATAATCGAACGCGCGGTCTCCAACGTAACTAGCCGAGGACTTTTCTCCGCGAACACGAAGCCCAGAGCGTTCGCGCCGGCGTCGGAAGCGGCTAGCGCGTCATCGAGGTTCGTGATTCCGCAGATCTTGACCCAAGTCATACGATCGGCTGTCAGCTCTCAGCTTTCAGTGAAATTAACTAACCGCTCACCACTTACTCGCGCGTCTGTCATTAACTTTGACAGCGCCTTACCCGGATCCTCCGCTTTCATCAATGATTCGCCAATCAGGAACGCGTCATAGCCCACTGATCGCAGGCGAGCCAGATCAGAGCCCGATTGGATGCCGCTTTCCGCGACTCGGACGCAATCCACGGGGATTTTTTCCGCGAGTTGCAAAGCAGTTTCGATATTGACTTCAAACGTGCGCAAGTTTCGGCTATTAATGCCGATCAAGTCACAACCCGCGTCCAGCGCCCGTTCCAACTCCACTGCATCATGCGCCTCGCACAAAACGTCAAGGCCATGCGATTGCGCGCTCTTGGCGAGCGCCACTAATTCACTCTGCTCCAAAGCGGCAACGATCAGCAGAATCGCATCTGCGCAATTCGCCCGAGCCTCGACAATCTGCAATTCGTCGACAATAAAATCTTTGCGCAAGCAGGGAAGAGAAGCGCTCGCCGAAGCCGCGCGCAGATTCGCCAGCGAGCCCTGAAAAAATTCTTCATCGGTCAATATTGACAACGCCGCCGCGCCCGCCGCTTCCAGTTCACGAGCCAATTCAGCCGGCCTGAAATCGGCGCGTATCAACCCTTTTGAAGGCGAAGCTTTTTTCAGTTCCGCGATCACGGCGATTCCGTGTTGCGTCACTCGTTGCAATTGCTTCCGAAATCCACGCGGAGTGTGACCGGCCGCCGCGTGTTCCAGTGACTTCAAGTCGTAGCCGCGACCATTCCCAGCTCTGCGCTGAGAGATTCGCCGGCGAGTAGCCGCGACAATCGAGTCAAGAGAGGCTGACATACCAGATGGTCAATTATACGGAAGCGCCTCCAAATTCAGGCGGGTTCCGCTCCAAGCATTAGTCGCCCTTCACAATCTTGCGCGCATGATTTTTCGATCGGCCCCTGGCACGATCATCGCGCGATCACCCCATGACCCGATCCCGATCAACCATTGTGACCTTCATCATTGACCTCGCTTCCGGCAAGGTGCTATAAACGAGTGCTTCGTGCTGAAATATGTGTGGCTGCCGGCTGGCCCGCGTATCGACCGGCACAGGTTTTCCGACGCGGCCAAATCGGCAATCCTCTTTGATTATTATGCCTGGCGGTGGAAGCGTGTTCGGAACTCGGCGGCAGCCTTCCCCGCGGCGGATAAAATCGCCCCAACGGACGGCCATCCGCAAGAGCAAATCACACGTTGTGACCCCAGAAGGATCTGTAGGAGGATTTTATGCGCATTAGGAACGTTAATTTTGTGTCCATCGCAGGCTGGTTTGTGGAGCACTTCGCTGCAAAGCAACGCCTCGCCCGAATCGCCGCAACGCTTTCTACTCTGCTTCTTTTGACCGTCGGCCACGCGCTCGCCCAGTCCGCCGACGAAGCCGGAGGCGAGGCGGCCCTCAAACTGCCCGATCTTTCCACCGTGTCCTTCCTCGGCGTCGACGGTCATCGCCTTCTCATGATCGGACTGCTGTTCTGCGTCTTCGGCCTCGGCTTCGGCATGGTCATCTTCATGCGGCTCAAAAACCTTCCCGTGCACCGCTCCATGCGCGAGATCTCTGAACTCATCTACGAAACCTGCAAGACCTATCTGATCACGCAGGGCAAGTTCCTGGTGCTGTTGTGGGTCTTCATCGCCATCATCATCGCGATTTACTTCGGCGTGCTCCGCCATTTCGAACTGCCTCGCGTCCTCATCATCCTTGCCTTCAGCCTCGTCGGAATCGCCGGCAGCTACGGTGTCGCCTGGTTCGGCATCCGCGTCAACACCTTCGCCAACTCGCGCACCGCCTTCGCCGCGCTCCCCGGCAAGCCTTATCCGGTCTATCAAATTCCGCTCGAAGCCGGAATGTCCATCGGCATGATGCTCATCTCCGTCGAATTGCTCATCATGCTCTTCATCCTTCTGTTCGTCCCCGGCGACTATGCCGGCCCCTGCTTCATCGGATTCGCCATCGGTGAATCCCTGGGCGCCGCCGCTCTCCGCATCGCCGGAGGCATCTTCACCAAGATCGCCGACATCGGCTCCGACTTGATGAAGATCGTCTTCAAAATTAAAGAAGACGACGCCCGCAACCCCGGCGTCATCGCCGATTGCACGGGCGACAATGCCGGCGACTCGGTTGGTCCCTCCGCCGATGGCTTCGAAACCTACGGAGTCACCGGCGTGGCCTTGATCGCCTTCATCTTGCTCGGCGTTAAGGATCCGTCGATCCAGGTTCAGCTTCTGGTCTGGATTTTCGTCATGCGCATCATGATGCTGGTCTCGAGCGCGCTCGCCTACTTCATCAACGGAGCGATCGCGAAGGGCCGCTACGCCCACGCCGACAAAATGAATTTTGAAACCCCCCTGACCTCGCTCGTCTGGCTCACGTCGATCGTCTCCATCATCGCCACCTACATCGTCTCCTACTTCATCATCCCCAACCTCGGTGGCGATCTCACCCAGTGGTGGAAGCTGGCCTCAATCATCTCCTGCGGAACCCTAGCCGGAGCCTTGATCCCGGAGCTAGTCAAAGCCTTCACCTCAGTCGATTCTCGCCACGTCAACGAAGTGGTCACGTCATCCAAAGAAGGCGGAGCCTCACTAGGAATCCTCTCCGGCCTGGTCGCAGGAAACTTTTCCGCCTACTGGCTCGGGTTGGTGATGGTTGCTCTCATGGCGGTGGCTTACTACTTCAGCGGAATGGGCTTGGCTCTAGCCGCCACCATGATCGCCGCCCCTGTCTTCGCTTTCGGATTAGTAGCCTTCGGCTTCCTGGGCATGGGCCCGGTGACCATCGCAGTCGACTCCTACGGTCCAGTAACCGACAACGCCCAATCCGTCTACGAGCTCTCACTAATCGAGCAGGTTCCAAACATTCAGGGAGAACTCAAAAAAGACTTCAATATCGACGTAAATTTTGAGCGCGCCAAAGATCTGCTCGAAGAAAACGACGGCGCCGGCAATACCTTCAAAGCGACAGCTAAGCCCGTTCTGATTGGAACCGCCGTTGTAGGCGCGACCACCATGATCTTCTCCATCATCATGGCCTTGACCAACGGCCTGACCATGAATGTGGAAAAACTCTCCCTGCTCCACGCTCCATTTTTCCTGGGCCTGATCACCGGAGGCGCCATGATCTACTGGTTCACCGGCGCATCCATGCAAGCCGTAACCACCGGCGCCTATCGCGCAGTCGAGTTCATCAAAGCCAACATCAAACTCGAAAATTCCGAGAAGGCTTCCGTCGCCGACAGCAAAAAAGTAGTTGAGATCTGCACCAAGTACGCGCAGAAAGGCATGTTCAACATCTTCCTAGCCGTCTTCTTCGGCACCCTAACCTTCGCCTTTGTCGAGCCGTTCTTCTTTATCGGCTACCTGATCTCGATAGCGATCTTCGGCCTCTACCAGGCCATTTTCATGGCAAACGCCGGAGCGGCCTGGGATAACGCCAAAAAAATCGTAGAGACAAAACTGAAGCAAAAAGGCACGCCGCTGCACGACGCCACCGTGGTTGGTGACACAGTAGGCGATCCTTTCAAAGACACTTCGTCTGTGGCCATGAACCCGGTTATCAAATTCACCACGCTCTTCGGATTGCTAGCCGTTGAACTAGCCGTCTCGCTAACCCGCGATCAGGGCACTGGCCTAACCCACGGTCTAGCGATCGCCTTCTTCGCAGTATCCGTATTCTTCGTCTACCGCTCGTTCTACGGCATGCGAATCAGTTCGGAATAAAGACGTCGGCCGAAATCTCGGAAACAACAAACGCCATCCAACGCATAACTGGATGGCGTTTGACATTCCCCTCACGGCCACAGCGATGAATAAGGATTGAGGTACGGGTGAGCCTGCGCGTGAAAACAAACTCGCGCCGTGAATCTGGCATCTGACCTCCCTTTAACGGATGCGTGCCTCTATACTCGAGGACGGAAAACCTGGCCGACGGTCGCTAGCGTTTCGTTTAGAACTCGATTCGCAAAATGGCAAACGACCACCGACCAACGACGAACCGCCATGTCCGCTCCCACCATCGTCGACGTGCAGGGCCGCAAGCTCAAGCTCACCTCCGATCTCAAGATCCTCTATCCCGCGACCGGATTCACTAAAGGTGAAGTCGTCGATTATTACGTCCGCATCGCGCCGGTGCTGGTGCCGCATTTAGCCGGACGTCCGCTTACCATGAAGCGCTATCCCGGGGGCGTGGGCGAAGGCCAGGAATATTTCTTCGAAAAAAATGCTCCCAAGTTTCGCCCCGACTGGGTGAAGACCGCGCCCGTCTGGAGCGAAGGCAACAACCGCACCGTCAATTACATTCTCGCCAACGACCTGCCCACGCTGGTCTGGATCGCTAACCTAGCCTCCATCGAACTTCACCCCTCACTCTCGCTGGCCGCCGATCTAGAGACGCCGACGATGATCGTCTTCGACCTCGATCCAGGCCCTCCGGCCAACATCGTGCAATGCGCTCAGGTCGGCCTATGGGTGCGCGATATCTTCAACCACTTCGGCCTGCAAAGTTTCCCGAAAACCTCCGGCTCAAAAGGAATGCAGATTTATATTCCCCTGCATACCAAAACCGGTTATGACCAGACCAAACCATTTGCTAATGCCATCGCGCGCCTGCTGGAGCACGAGCATCCGAACCTCGTCGTCTCCGACATGAAAAAGGCTGTGCGCACAAGTAAAGTTTTCGTCGATTGGAGCCAGAACGATCGCCACAAAACGACGATTTCCGTCTATTCGCTGCGAGCCCGTGAGCACCCAACCGTGTCGACGCCAGTCACCTGGGAAGAGGTCGAGCAGGCGCTGAAGAAAAAAGACGCGCAGCGGCTGGTCTTCGAAGCGAAAGACGTCTTGGCGCGCGTCGAAAAAATGGACGACCTCTTCGAGCCCGTGCTGAAGTTGAAACAGAAGTTGCCGCAATTAGCCGGCCTGGCTGCGGTGTCAGAACCAACAGACAAGTCAGAAGACAAACCGGCCGGAGCTAACACCGCGCCCGAAGCGCCTCGGCCCACCGCGCCAACAAGAAAGAAACCAACAAAGAAAAAGACGGCAACGACGAAAGCCAAGCCGTCCGCGGCCAAGCGCCGCAAGTTATAATCCCGCCTGTTATGCCAACTCTCTACGTCGGCACTTCCGGATGGGCTTATCCAACCTGGAAACCCGCCTTCTATCCCGAGAAGCTGGCGCAGAAAAAATTCCTAAATTTCTACGCTTCAAAACTCAATACCGTCGAGGTCAACTACACCTTCCGCCAGCTGGTCAAAGAAACAACCGTCCAAAACTGGATCGCCGACACTCCCGACCATTTTCGCTTCACCATCAAGGCGCACCAGGTGCTCACCCACATCAAGCGCCTGAAGAACTCGGATGAATTCCTGCAGCGCTTTCTCGGCACGCTGGAAAGTTTAGAGCGCGGCAAACGCCTGGGCCCCCTGCTCTTTCAACTGCCGCCGAATTTCAAAGCCGACCAAGCCGTCCTCGCTGAGTTTCTGAAAAGCCTGCCGCGAACCGTGCGCACAGCTTTTGAGTTCCGGCACGAGTCATGGCACACCGACGCAACCTGGGCGACGCTAGGCGAACGCAACGTCGCGCTCTGCGTAGCCGAGACCGAAGAGCGCAATACTCCCGACGTGGTCACCGCCGACTACGCTTATTACCGTTTTCGCAAACCGAGCTACACCGCTGAAGAGCGGCGGACGATGGTAGCGCGCATTCGCGAACACCTCGCCTCGGGTCGCGATGTATTTGCCTACTTCAAGCACGAGGAGACCCCCGAAGGCGTTCTCTACGCCACCGATTTGCTCGAAAGCAGTCGGGTGGTCTAGCCATTCGACAACCCCGCTAAGTCTATGAAAATGGGCTACGGAGTTCACTGTATTGCTCGCTTTGAGCAAGTGCATTATGGTGGATTTCTCAATAGACGTTTGGGCTAGTTGTTCTGTACCAGAACTTCCTTTCAGAATGGATTACGCTATGTCTCTCCAATTACGTCCCGTCTGGCATGACGCTTACAAGGCGGCAATCCTCGAGCCAGATCGCCAGAAAATTCCCAGTCGGGTGGAGTCTGCTCGCAAGAATCTGGTGGAACGCTGGCGTGAGCTTGACCCGAAGTTCCCCGACCAACGCTGGGAACTGGACCGCATTTCCAATGCGCTGCGCATGCTCGCATTGCTCGATAAGACCTCGGCCGCGGAAGCCTGCGCCTCCGAGGCTGCCTAAGCCTCGCTCCGCTGCCGCCAAGTTCGACTAGCGGAGTTACAATGATATAAATCCCGGTTATTCCCTCAGACATTTTTTCTGCGCCTGAGATGCTCGGAAGTCCCGTCCGCTCGCCAGGGGGGACGCAGATGGTCACGAACCAGATGCTCACGGACCCGATGTTCACGGAAACGATCGGCAACTCGTTCCCGCGATCCTTTGTCCAAAAAGCTGCCGTCGTTCATAGCAGCGCCAAACCCATCGCAAAAGCCATCCTGATTTTCGGCGGCTTTCTTGCTGCCTGCTTCACTCAAATTGCGTCAGCTCAGTCGACGCTGAACTCCCCGACCAGCCTCGAACTTCCCGCGACCATGCGAAAGACGATCGTAGCCGGCGTCACTCCGGTTGGAACCGTAGTTCAGGCCAAGCTCGAAGTCGCTACTCTGGTCGACGGCGTCGTCGTTCCTGAAAACGCCATCTTATCGGGAGAGGTAACCGAGTCAGCCGCGAAGTCTGCCAGCGCTCCGTCGCGTCTGGCGATTCGCATGGACTCCGCGCACTGGAAGCAACACGGCGCTCCTCAAGTGCTGACGCTCACGAAAAAAGTCTATCTAACTGCCTGGTCTTACCCCGCGGCTCCGTCGTCCATTCCCGATCCCCTCTATCAGCCCTCAACCGACCTTCCCAGCGGTAGAGCTATGACTCGCCTGGGTTCTCCCGCGCCGATCACGAGGCGGCTTCCTGATCCCGACGATGGCTCCGAGACCCCGGCCAGCAAGCGCTCTGATTCCACTACGGCGTCCAACGCCGCGCCGCATCGCGTGCCGATGAAAGATGTAGAGTCGACCCGCGCTCGCGATGGAGCAGTCCGGCTCACCTCCAGGCACTCCAACATCAAGCTCGATAAGTCGACCACCTACGTCTTTGCCGGCAGCGAACTGGCGAGTGGGCCGGTTTAGCCTCAAGTTCCCTGGTTAGTACTGATACCCTCTCACCCCCTCCCCCTGGTTTAAAGGGAATCATCGAGTTAGGGGAAAATTTTTGCCCGCAGGCGCACAACAAACCCCGTCCAAGCGATGCCTGGACGGGGCGGTTTTGGATTTCCGACAATCAGAATGAGGTGCGACCGTGGTTCAGCGCGCTATTTCAAATACGCGAGCACGATCTCGTTCGTGGCTGACACGTTCTGGGCTTCCAGCTCGGCTTCAGCTTTGCTCTTGGTTACGCGGTACGCGGTCTTGCTGCCCTCGATCTCGACTCCAGCCAGGAAATAGCGGTTTCCGTAGTGATTGAAGAGCAGCGCGTAGTGAGTGGCGCCTTGCTTGCTCTCTGTCAGCGACACCCTGGAAAACAGGCCCACCGTGGAGCCGGGGTTCCGAATGACGAGAATGTTGGTGTCAACGGCGAACGCCTGCACAGTGTATTGGCCTGCAGGAACGACCTTGTTAGCGACCATGAAATCAAACGGCACCTGGGCAATGATCGTGGTATTGCTATGCATCTGCGCAGCCGCCATGCCTGAGAGAACGACCAACGTCACGACTACTAACCAATTTGCGTGTTTCATTAAAGCCTCCGAGAGCTAATGAGCTCAGCGGGGAAGTGATTGCATCTTGCCGCAAAGGAGGGGAAACGTCTATGGAGGCGGGATGAAGCTGTGTGAATTGGTGTGAAGAGGGTGGGGCGATGGGCCCTTCGTTTCGCTCAGGACAACTGGAATTGGGATCCGCGATCCCGAAAACTGACCACTGATAACTGACAACTGAAAGCTGCTCCCATCTTTTCAATAACTTAGCTCCGAACAATGCCCTAGATTGCCTTTTAACCCCGTTTTTCTTCACTTCATTGGCTTGTTCGTGCGTAACCGGCGCGGATTCAATAGCATCAACCTGACAGACTACACTTGGCGAAACTTCTGGGTTCGACCGGGTTTGACTGTGGATAAGTTTTTTTACACGGGCTTTGGTTATGCGGCGGTTATGTGGGGCTGCGGGGGTAGTTCTAACTCCCAAGCAAGAAAGAAGACAAGAAGAAAGAGAGAGCAGAATGCACAAGCCGATTAAATATGTTGAGAAAGCGGTGACCATCGCCGCTACGGGCGCGTGGGCGGTGTTTTCGCGGCTGAACCGGATTGCTCAGAACGATGCTCCGGTGCCGAAGTGGTCGGACAAGCCGCTGCTCAAGTCGTGGGAGAAATCGAAGCCGCCGCTAGGCTGGCCGCGGTCGACCGATTCGCTCTGTCCCAAATGCGTGCCCGAGATTCGGCAGCAGATTCTCGACGGCCATCTGCCGGTTGACGTGCTGATGAATGAAAAAGTCGGCGAGATCAAGGCGCAGATCGTCGAGCGCGACGGCAAGATCTGGATGGTGAAGGATTGTCCGAAGCACGGGCACTTTGAAGATCTGATGTCGATCGATACCGAGTTTTCGCAGCATCTGGAAGAAGTGTTTCCGGGGCGCGACATTCGCGCGCATAACGACGAAAAGCTGCATCATCACGGCTCGTCAACCGTGAAGTATGGGCGCGGAGCGGTGTTGACCGTCGATCTGACGAATCGCTGCAACATGATGTGCGATCCGTGCTTCATGGATGCGAACCAGGTTGGCTACGTGCACGAGCTGACGTGGGAAGAGATCAAGACGGTGCTGGACAACGCGATCACGGTGAAGCCGAAGCGGCAGATGTCGGTGCAGTTCTCGGGCGGCGAGCCGACGTTGTCTCCTTATTTCCTGGATGCCGTCCGCTATGCGCGCAAAGTCGGCTACAACAGCGTGCAGGCAGCGACGAATGGAATTGAGTTCGCCAAGAGTTTTGAATTCGCGCAGCAGGCGGTTGAAGCTGGCATGCGCTATGCCTACCTGCAGTTCGACGGCATCGGCAACGCCGCCAACGATCACCGCATGGTCGGCAACCTATTCGATGTGAAGTTGAAGGCGATCGATAACCTGCACAAGGCGGGATGCGAGATCGTTCCGGTGGTGACGATCGTCAACGGCATCAACAACGAGCAGGTTGGGCGCATCATTCAATTTGCGTTAGATAATCCGAAGAAGATCGGCTTTCTCAGCTTCCAGCCAGTGTCGTTTACTGGGCGCGATGAGGCGATCACCGACGAGCGTCGTCAGGCGCAGCGCTACACGCTGGCCCACCTCGCGCACGACGTCAAAAATCAAACTGGCTTCGGCGTCCCGGCGCGCGACTGGTATCCCATTTCGTTCATGAGCACATTCAGCGATTGGGCGGACGTGATGCATGCCCAGGACAGCAACAATGATTGGGGCCAGCTGTCATGCGGCTGCCATCCGAATTGCGGCACCGGTATGGCGCTGATGATCGACAAGGAGACCAAGGAAGCGGTGCCGGTTACGGCGTTCCTCAAGGGCGATCAGCTAGCTAAGGACATTGCCAAGGTCAACGATGCGGCCCGGTCGAAATTCTGGACGGCATTTGGAATGGCGCTGTGCCTGATGAAGAATTACGACTCCTTCCAGTCGCCTACACACTTCAAGATGACGGACCTGCTGAAGAAGTTCGATAAGAACTTCAACGCGACGGGAAAGAATTACGGCAAGGTTGGTCCGGACCGGACGATTGAAGATGTGATGAAGCGGCGGCAGGATCGCTGGAATTTCCTGTTCATAGCCGGTATGTGGTTCCAGGATCTATTCAATTACGACTTCCGCCGCACCGAACAGTGCATCATTCCTTACGCCACGCAGGAAGGCGAGATCAGCTTCTGCGCCTACAACACGGGCGTGGGATGGCGCAATATCATCGAAAAGATGCACATGACTTCGACCCTGACCAAGTGGTACGAAGAGCATGGGCGGCATGAGATCTTCGCGGGCGGCAAGAAAGTAAAGATGGAAGACGCGGAGCATGCGCTCTACCTCCGCGATGAGATCGTAACGCATGAAGTCCAGCACGATCTCGACAAGCTGGGCATTGCCAAGACGGCTCGCGAAGAGAAAAAGCGCGCTCGCGACAGCAAGGCCGAGAGCAATAGAGTCAAGAACGACGCGGCCTACGACGCGCGCATGGCTCAGCTCTATCGCGAAGTGGTGCTGAAAGAGAAGCCGGCAACGTCGAACGAAGGTGGATTTATTCCCCTCGGAGCGCTGGTTCCTCCGGCGTTTATTCAGACGATCGCTCCGGCGAACGGCGCGAAGAAGCCTGTTGACGTTGGCGAGCCCGTGGCGGGAGACTAGAAGCCAGCTCTTAGCCATTAGCTTTTAGCAGTTAGCCCAAGAACCTGGAGGCCGCTCACGGTGAGCGGCCTTTTATTTTGTCGTGAACTCTGGCCCTGGTTGAAAACCATTGGAGGCTAGGCACCCGCCTGCCCGCGTTTTGCATCTCTCTGCTTTTAGGCCACAATAAATCAGGGTTGGAGTAGCCTCGGTGAACTGCGACCACCATTGCTTATTGCGGCGAATGTCTCCCCGGGCGATCTTTTGCTTGTTCGTTTGCGCGTTGCTGCCCGGCTTGTGCTGGGCGCAAGCTGCTTCGGATGACAGCGGCAGCATTCACGGCGTAGTGATCAGCAGCGTTACTCGCCAGCCCATTGATCGCGCCCTGGTTTTTTCCCCCGACAGCCGCTTTGCCACTCTGACGAACAGCGAGGGGCGTTTTGAATTTGCCTTGGCGAAGGCTGATCCGGCCGACGGAGATTCCAATCGTCTCTATTCACTGACGGCGCGAAAGCCGGGCTTTCTCAGCGATCCCAATCAGGCCGCCAACAACCTTCAGAACTACACATCCTTAGAAAGATCGAGAGATCTAACGCTGATGCTTACACCTGAGGCCGTGCTTGCCGGCACTGTTATTCTCCCAACGTCAGAGGCCCCGGACAGCATTACGCTGGAGCTTTTCCGACGGCAGGTGCAGGACGGCCGCGCTCGCTGGGTTCAGGTTGGCGCCAGCCGGTCCATGTCAGACGGTCAATTTCGCTTCGCCGACCTTCAGGCCGGCAGCTATAAATTGCTGACCAGTGAACTGCTCGACACCGATCCGGTCAATAATGATCCGACCCTGTCGGTCGGTGGCGATGCCGCGAATGGCCGCGGACCGCTCTTCGGATATCCCCCCGTCTACTATCAGACCGCATCCAACTTTGAATCGGCGAGCACGATTCAATTGGTTGCCGGTCAAACACAGACGGTCAATCTATCTCTGGCGAAGCAGCCATATTACCGTGTGAAAGTGCCGGTGGTTGTGCCCGGAAGCGATCGACCAGATTATGGGCTCCAGGTTACGGTCTATGCCCATGGTCATAAGGGGCCGGGATTTTCTCTCGGCAACAACCCGGTTCACCATGCGATCGAAGGCATGTTGCCAAACGGAACCTACACGGTCGAAGCCGCCATCTTCCAGCCTGACGGCGCTGCCATGAGTGGGTCGCAAACCATCACCATCAAAGGAGGGCCGATAGATGGTCCTGCAATATCGCTCGCGCCGAATGGGTTGATTGCTGTGCATGTGAAAGAAGAATTCACTGCCGCCGACCAAATGCCACTGAGGACATTTTCCGGCAGCAGTCACAGCACGGCGCTGAAAGGCCCACGCCGCTATTTGAATGTCACGCTGGAAACGGCCGACGACTTCGGAAAGGGGAGGAATGCTTCGTTGCGGAACCCGACAGGGCCCGGGGATGAGGCGCTGGTCATAGAAGGAGCTTCGGCTGGCAGCTACTGGGTGAAAGTTTATTCATCGCGTGGCTACGCGGCATCGATTCATTCCGGCAACCTCGATCTTCTGGAGCAACCGCTGGTGGTTGGTGCAGGAGGCGCGGCATCTCCGATCGAGATCACCATGCGGGACGACGCCGCGGAGATCAGCGGCACGGTCGAGGGAGCTACTCCGCCGGCGCCTACCTCTGTTAGTGGTAGTGGCGTGGGAAGTACGGTCTTTTATCCTAATTACATTGGATCTTTAGATGGACCCGCGCTTCCAGGAGTGCATATCTATTGCATCCCGCTGGCGGACAGCAGTGGGCGGTTCGCGGAGGCATGGCAGGGTCCGGATGGGAATTTCGATTTGCAGGGCCTGGCTCCGGGAGCATACCGTCTGCTTGCGTTTGATAGGGCACAGCCAGAGCTTGAGTACAAGAATCCTGAAGCGATGCAGGCTTATGATGCGAAGGGGCTGGTGGTTCACTTGGCCGGTGGTCAGAAGGAACGCGTAACGCTGGCAATGATTGCCACGCAACGTTAGGCATTGCGCAACACGCTGCGCCACCGGGAATCTTTGACGGGCTAATCGAATGCAGATGCGACTACCAATCCGATGCCTTGGGTTACTAATCGCTGGCTTAGCGGCGATCTACTTTTCCTGTTCGGCGATGGCGCAGGTGGGCAATGCCGAGCGCACCCTGATTCCCACTGGCCCGTATCGCATCGCAGGAAATGCGGTAAATGCGAGAGCTGGGGATGCGCTGGCACGTTGCCGCGTCACCATTGCCAACACCAAAAATCAACGGAAGATGCAATCCGTTATTACAGACGATGACGGTCGCTTCGAATTTCATGTGCCTGCGGGCAAATTTTCCCTCGGCGGCGCAAAGCGCGGATTTATCAGCGCTGGGTATAACCAGCATGACGAATACTCGACTGCGATCGTGACCGGCGCAGATGTTGATAGCGAAAACCTTGTTCTGCGCCTGGCGCCGAACGCGGTGCTCACCGGCCGGGTGTTCGATGAATTCGGAGAGCCCGTCCGCAATGCGCAAATCATGGTCTATCGTCGACGGCGAGCGGAAGGCGCTGAACGGACGTCTCTTTTTCGTAATGCCATGACTGACGATCAAGGGCGTTATGAAGTGACACCGCTCGACGAAGGGACTTACTTTGTTTCAGCCAAGGCTTCGCCGTGGTATGCGGTACATCCAACTTCGAGCGCCGAGGGCGCGTCGAACTCGCCCGCTCAGGTCGATTCCTCTCTCGATGTTGTTTATCCCACTACCTTCTACGGAGACGCTGTCGAGGTCGAGGGGGCTACTCCCATTGCAGTTCACGGCGGTGATCGTCTGGAAGCTGACATCCATCTGAGTCCGGTGCCAGCGCTGCATCTGATCGTGCGCGTGTCTGAAGACAACGGCGGGATCAATTTCCCGCTACTGGAAAAACAGGTCTTCGATGGTACCGAGCCCCAGAATGCCGGCAACATTCAAAGCATTGCCCCTGGAGTTATTGAGATGGCGGGGATCGCGCCAGGCCGATACTCCGTTAGGATGCCCGGTTCGAATGGGCAGTGGAGAGAGCCTACTGAGGTCAACATTGAGACCGGCGGCGAGCTGGACGTGTCTCCGGGCAGATCGACGAGCCAGATTAAACTGGCGGTTCAGATCGAAAGTGCGGCCACTCTTCCAGCACAGCTCCAGATTGTTCTGCGCGACAGCAAGGGCACGGTAAACTTGGCCCAAACGGATGCCAAGGGCGCGGCGGATTTTTCGGATGTCATCGCCGGCACCTATGACATTTTTGCGGCGTCCTTAACGCAACGGTATTCAGTGGTTCGCATCGCTTCCGAGGCCGGGATAATTTCCGGACACGCGTTGACCGTGCCGGCGGGCGCCTCGCTCACAATCGCACTCTCGCTGGTCGGGGGATCGGTGACCGTCGAAGGGTTTGCGAAGCGCGATGGGAAAGCAGTTTCCGGGGCGATGATCGTTCTGGTGCCGAAGAATGCCGAAGCAGATCAAGACCGCTTTCGGCGCGACCAGAGCGATCTCGACGGAAGTTTCAGCCTGAATGGCGTGATCCCCGGGTCGTACACGGTTATCGCCATTGAGGACGGTTGGGATCTGGAGTGGTCCGCGCCCGCGGTATTGGCGCAATATCTCAAGCGCGGGCAGACGATTGAAGTTGGCAGCGGGTCGGCGACGTCCATGCACTTGGAGGATGCAGTAGTTGTGCAAGCTAAGTAGACCCGCACCTCTGTGGCGGAGCAAAGTCTGACCAGAGAGGTCGCAGAGATTTATGTTAGCAAGCCATTACGACGTGACCGGTCCTAGCAGCCCCATTCCGCCTCGCCGGGTTTGGCGAAATAGCGTCTCCGGTCTTCGTCCTCGGCAGTAGTCGAAGCGACGTCCAATATCGCGAGGCGAGCGGCCGCCACCATGCGGCTCCTTTCAGGGGTTGATACTTGATCCCATGACTCTGGTGTGGAGTTTGTGGTGCACCCGAAGTCCGGCGCAAGCGCCTGGTGATAGTGATGGAAAAGTTGCGCTAATTGCTCCGCTGATACTTCCTGAATAGACATCTAAAAACCTTTCTCCGATCGCTTAGTGGGACTGAGTATGACTGTCATTATCGAGCCAGTTGAGAGAGCCCTTTAAGTCCAAAGCCTTTTCGCGCGGCTCAGTTGAGCGGTTGTTTATCGTCGAGGCCTTGCATTTACGGGATTGCGTCTTCGCAGATTGCCTGCGCTCCTGCCGCAGGGCTTCCGCAAATCGAACATTGAAAGCGATGCCGGCCAAGCACAGCATTGTTATGACAGTCTTCACCGCGTTTCGAACCTTATGGCGATGTTCCCCACAGGACGCTCCCAATTGCTTCACCATTTATTTGATACGAGCCGCGATAAAGCCGGCATAAGAGGTTCATAAAGAGTTTGTAAAGGTAAGGTGGGGGCGACGAGCAGTCGCTTCTGGCTCGCGCGGCAGTTCACCGCTGCATAGCAAGTCTAGCCGCTGAGCGCGATTGCCTTCGTTCTTAGGCAACGTCGGCGGACGGTTCGTTGAGCAACGTCTCCATCGAGGCGAGCAAATGGTTGATGCCAACATCGGTTTTCGAAAGAACCTTCGTGATCCCGGCGGCTTCGGCTTCTTTTAACAACTGACCCGAGTATTGCATGGTGAACATCAGCATCACCGGATGAGGAGAAACGCTGGCAATCCGCCGCGCTGCCTCTAAGCCATTCATCACCGGCATGGCCAAATCCAACAGCACCAGGTCGGGCTTCAGTTCGTGGGCCAGGCGAACCGCGACCTCACCGTTCTCCGCCTCTCCGCAAACCTGCCAATCCGTTTTTTCCTCAACGCAACAGCGCACCATGCGGCGGAGGGCAGAACTGTCATCGACGATCAAAATCTGCTTGGGCAAAATAGCCCTCCAGGGCACCCCTTGGCGCCACCGTGCAACTTTTGCAGGTAATATCGAGGCTGAGACTAGATGGTCCGTTACCCCGAGATACTTACGCTCTGCTGGTGGAGAAGCAGAGTATGAATGGGCGAGTTGACCAGATCCATTGCGCGAACAGTGGCGGTTTAGAAGAGGACAGTTTCAGTCTACGTTCTATGAGAGAAACGTCCATCGGGTAAACACTGTACGCTAGCGTACATAAGCAACTAAAGGGCTTTCGGTCTGCTTCCTTAGGGAATTGATTGGTCAATAGCCGAGCCGGCTATTGGATCGGCAAACAAATCAACGCGAACAAATCCAAATGCAAAATTCCTGTGTGAAGAGAAATGAACGCCGAGTTTAGCCTCGACCTGGCGGCTTAGGCGGTCTGGTTGAAAAGCGGAAATCACCGAAACCCGTCTGCATCGCACAATGATGCCATCGAGCGATTGATCACTGAGGCGCGACGGCCCCCGCGTCAGCAATTCCGCATCGGTCTCATCGGGATATTTGTCGAGGGGAGCATTCTCGCCATGAAATCGTGACTGATATTCGTCGAAAGCCAGCTTCTCCTCGCTATAAGTAAAGACGATGGCGTCGCCCGGTTCCGCCTGCGACAAAATGTAGTGAGTCGCATCTCGCCAGTCATCGGTGTATCGGTCGTCGACGCGGCCACGGTAATAGTAGTCAACGCCCGCTACCGACAGTGCAAGGGCAATCATTAGAGCAGCAGAGAAAAGAATCTTCGAGCGCACTCGACTCAAACCATTGGCGGCAAGAAGCAATAGCGGCGGAATACAAATGATCAGGAAGCGCGGCTCGAAGGCAGGCCATCGAAGGGAAATAACAAGAAGCAATAATGGCGGCAGAATCAGCCAAAGTAGCAAGAAGAAATGTTTCCAGAGTTGGCCAGAGTCGGGCGCCGATCTCCGGCCCATGATAACGGCGGCCAGCGCCGCTAAAACCAGCGCCAGATAAACCAGCAGGAGGATCGTTCCGCCGTTACCCGTGAGGTCAAGACAGAATTTATATAAATCCTGCATCGAGGGCTTGGCTAGCCAAGCGAGTTGCGAGCGATCGGAGACGAAAAGCAAGCAATAAGCAAGCGGAGCAATCAGGAAACAAATCGCTGCCGCACTAAAAAAAAATTGCTTTCCATGAATCGGACAGCGGAATTCGCTACGCTTGAAAAATAAGGGCAAGAACAAGGAAGACCACTGTGCCACCAGCACCCATCCGCCGAAAACTTGCGCGTACACCATCAAAGTGCTGAACGCAATGTATGCCGCCCAGTTCCATCGCGAGGGTTCCTCCAGACAGCGTAGAAAAAATAAAGACGACAGCACGGCCAGCAACATCACCAAACTATAAGAGCGACCTTCCTGCGAATACCTGATGTGAAAAGCGTGAACACATAATAAGAGCGCGGCCACTCGCCCTGCTCTCCCCCCGAAGAGTCGTTTGCCGAGCAGGTAGATCGCTGGAATTGCGGCCACTCCGGCCACCACGGAAAGAGACCGCAGCGCGAACTCGCTGCTGCCCAGCCGTATCCAGCCACGCAGAAGCACGTAATAGAGCACCATGTTAGCCTGGCGATGCACGACTGCGCTAACGAAAGTGTGGCGATCGATACGCGCCAACATGGCGCTGATCGCCTCATCCAGCCACAAACTCCGCGCGCCTAGCCGGAATAATCTGAGAGCTGTGCCCAGCGCAACGAGGAAACCTAACCAGAGCGACGTGTTCAGCAACAGAAATCTTTTCGTCGCGTTCGAGGTGTCCATCTTGGCTGGAGGCCCATTCATGATGCGTGAGCATAACAATAATGTGGAGCGAGGCAAAGCTTCTCTGCCGACGGATTCTCCGCCGATTGCTTCGCCACAGCTTTGCTCAATGCTGACCTGCGCTTGACGGACGGACACGGATCGCACCCTGCGATATCCTTTCAATATGACTTTGCCGCGATTGCCAGCCCGAGATCGAGCGCTCATTCAGATCGTGGATGCTGCGCTCGCGGACGCAACCCGACGCAGCGGCGAGTGGTTGGCCTGTCGTCCCGGATGCACGCAGTGTTGTATCGGCGTGTTCGCCATTGATCAACTGGATGCGTTGCGCCTGCAGCACGGGTTGACGAAACTCGAAAAACAAGATCCCAAGCGGGCGGAGCGAATTCGCAAGCGAGCGCAAGATTCAATTGAGCGACTGGCAGCCCAATTTCCAGGGAACATAAAAACAGGCGCCCTCGATACCCAAGTGTTCGAGTCCGGATCGAGGGCGGCAGAACGCTTCGCGGAATTTGCCAACGATGAGCCCTGTCCAGTGCTCGATCCCGAGACAGGCTTGTGCGAACTCTATGATGCGCGGCCGATGACCTGTCGCACCTTTGGTCCGCCCGTGCGGTCTGAGGATGGCCTGGGAGTCTGCGACCTGTGTTTTCATGGTGCGACGGACGAGCAGATTAGGGCGTGCGAGATGGTGCCTGATCCCGACGACCTGGAAGGGAAGTTGCTGGCAAAGGTGGAGAAAACGCGGGCAACGCGTGCGCAAACGATAGTCGCGTTCGCGGTAAAGTGACAATTCGTAGGTTCCGACACTTTTAACTTCATTTTATTAAAGCAATCTTAACGTTGAGTTCGATACCATCGATACTTTCGCGCCCAGCCGGAAAAGTGCTAGTTTCGAACTGCCGTAAACGACACTTATGCAGGCAAATGAATACGATCTGGTGGTGATTGGAAGTGGTCCGGCGGGCCAGAAGGGCGCGATTTGCGCGGCCAAGATGCGCAAGAAGGTCGCGATCATCGACCGGCGCCTCACGATGGGCGGGGTGTGCGTCCACACCGGGACGATTCCGAGCAAGGTGCTGCGCGAGGCAGTCCTTTACCTGAGTGGTCTGCGGCAGCGCTCGTTCTACGGGCGTGGTTATGTGGTCAAAGATCGCATCATGATGTCGGACCTGGTACTGCGCGCCACTGCGGTGATGACGAGGGAAGTGGACGTCATCAAATCGCAACTGCGCAGGAATTACGTCACTGCACTCGAAGGAGACGCTCACTTCGCCGATCCGCATACGATTGAGATCGTTAACGAAGACGGAGTGCAGCAGGTTCGGGGCGAAAACATTCTCATCGCCTGCGGCACGCGGCCTTCCCACATCGACGGCATTCCGGTGGATGGCCAGCGTATTTTCGATTCCGATCAGGTCCACTGCCTGGAGGAAATCCCGCGCGAGTTGATTGTCGTCGGCGCGGGCATCATTGGACTGGAATATGCGTCAATGTTCGCGGCGCTCGGAGTGAAGGTAACGCTGCTCGACCAGCGTCCCGCGCTCCTCGATTTCGTGGATCGCGAAATTATCGAGAGTCTGTGCTTTCAATTGCGCCAACTGGGAACGATTTTCCGCGTGGGCGAGAAAGTCGTCTCTGTAGGATTCGATGAAGAGCGCGATAAAGTTTTCGCCGTCCTCGAGAGTGGCAAAAAAGTTCGCGGGCAGGCCCTGCTTTACACCATCGGCCGGCAGGCCAACAGCGACAAATTAAAAATCGAAGCCGCCGGCCTGCAGGCGGACGCGCGCGGAAAACTGAAGGTCAACGAAAATTTTCAAACTGCCGTTTCGCACATTTACGCGGCGGGCGACGTTATCGGATTCCCCGCCCTGGCCAGCACTTCGATGGAGCAGGGACGCCTCGCCGGTTGCCACATGTTCGGCAAGCCCAGCCGCATGCTGCCCAATTTAATTCCCTACGGCATTTACACCATTCCGGAAATTTCCATGGTCGGCGCCACCGAAGAAGAACTGACGCGCAACAAGACTCCCTATGAGAGCGGCCTTGCTCGTTACTCCGAACTGGCGAAAGGCCAGATGCTGGGCGACGATCAGGGCTTGCTGAAGATCCTCTTCGATCCCGACACCCTGAAGTTGCTGGGGGTGCACATTATCGGCGATCGCGCAGCGGAGATCGTCCACATCGGGCAAGCTGTGCTGACAATGGGCGCAACCATCGAATATTTTCGCGATACGGTATTCAACTATCCCACCCTGGCCGAGGCCTATAAAGTTGCCGCGCTCGATGGCTTAAATAAGCTCTGAGGCGATTGCGCAGCGCGAAATCGCGAGCGGCCGTCGTTTCGTTATTTCTGCGGTGAATCATCCTACTCATTCTTACTTCATTTAATTTGCGGTACCCTCGAATTCTCTCGGCTGCTGACATTGCGCGGACAGGACCACCAGCACCACACCGAGACGTGGTCACATTCCAATGGATGAATCAACCGAAATTCGCGACGCCTCTTTGCGCGAGATCGCCCTCGTATTCCTGAAGCTGGGGACAATCGCCTTTGGCGGCCCGGCGGCCCATCTGGCGATGATGGAAGAGGAATTCGTACGCCGCCGCCGTTGGATTACACAGGCCGAATTTCTAGATCGCCTGGCTACAGCGAATTTGATTCCGGGGCCGAGTTCAACCGAGGTCGCGATTTTTGTCGGTCAACTCAAACGCGGCTGGAGCGGCCTCATCGTCGCCGGATGTTGCTTCATCATTCCGGCGGCGCTGATGGTCTCGCTCATCGCCTGGGCCTACGTGCGCTTCGGCTCCCTGCCGAAAGTTGAAGGAGTACTTTCGGCGATCAAGCCCGCCGTAGTCGCAATCGTGATTCAGGCTCTGGGGAAACTGGGAAGGACGGGCGTGCGGACGCCTCTGCTTGCGCTGATCGCGGGGTGCGCGGCGATGCTGAGTTTCGTGGGACTAAGCCCGGTGCTGGTGCTGGCATTCGCTGGGCTGCTATCGGCGTCGAATCTGGCATTGAAAAACCGGTTGCTGATGTCGGGCGCCTTTCCCAAACTCGCGGGGCTTCCGAAAATCGTTGGCGCCGCGATCGCCGCTGGATCTCTCGCCGCATCTCTTCCTGCCGGACTGGGGCGCCTTTTTCTCTCGTTCCTGAAAATTGGCTCGGTCGTATTTGGCAGCGGATATGTTTTGCTCGCCTTCCTGCAAACTGAATTTGTAGAACGTCTGCACTGGCTGACGGACAAGCAGTTGATCGACGCGGTCGCGGTAGGGCAGTTTACTCCCGGTCCGGTCTTCACGACCGCGACTTTTATCGGGTACGTCGTCGCAGGTTGGCGCGGCGCGGTTGTGGCCACCATAGGAATTTTTCTTCCGGGATTTCTGCTGGTGGCAGCCAGCGGACCGCTGATCCCGCGGCTACGCCGATCGCCAGTGGCCTCGGCAGCGCTGGATGGAGTGGTCGCGGGCTCGCTGGCGTTGATGGCAGTAGTGGCGTGGCAGTTGGGCAAAGCTTCGATCGTCGACTGGAAAACTCTGGCCGTCTTCGGCGCGGCCCTGCTGGCGCTGCTAAGCTTTCGTGTAAATTCAGCATTTGTGATCGCGGTGGCGGCGGCCGTTGGATGGGCGGTCCGTTAATCCTCCAGTGACTTTGGCGCCTGTCCCCGCATCAGTAGCGCCGCCGTCCCGGCAGCTGTCGGGCGGTCATCTTGCCCGCCGTTCCAAGGGTGAGCGCGTCCCCTTCGGAGGGCGGACTTTGGACCGGCGGCGAGGATGCTGGCGCTTTCGTCGCCGCGGCCAGAAGTAGCCCACCGCCCCGTTTAGTTATTCTTCGTGGTTTGTGTCTGAGAGGTTAAAATAAAGGATTCCGCCGCCCTTGGGCGCGGTGGTGCGGGACAGAGTCTCGTATCTTGATCTTCAAAGCGAGTGCAGCCGATCATCTATTCGTGGAACCTCTAAGCAATCTCGAAGCAGAGCGGACGCCAGCGCCGCCTGACGCCAGTGCGCCGGAGGTGGGCGTGACCTCGGCTACGCGCGCGGTGCCATTCAACTCTTCACTTGGTTCGCCGATTGGGTGGCCTCGCCCCTCCTCGCCGGTTTACTGGCGCGTTGAAGGCAGCCTGCTCGAGCTGACCACGGTTCGTCCGATCGCCTTTTTTACCTGGAACAGCCAGACATTTATCGCGCGCGCTGTGCGTCGCAGCTTGGTGCTTGTGATGGCGCTACTGCGGCCCTTTTTGTATCTGGCGAATCGCGTGGCTGCAACCCGAATTGTTCACGCCGTGCTGCGCGGCGTGACGCGGGATCGGCTCGATTTGCTGGGCGAAGAAGAATTCGAATACAAACTGAAGCCGCTGCTTAAAGAAGAAGGGGTCCAGCGGCTGAAAGAATTGCAGGCGACAGGCGCGGATGTAGTGCTCGTGAGCCAGGGTTTGGACCACGTAATGCGGCCGCTAGCGCGGCATTTGGGTGTCGGTTGGATTATTGCCAATCGCCTCGACTTCCGCAACGGGGTCGCCACAGGACGGCTCTTGAGTCCGGTGATCCGTCCGCGCGGCTTATTTGCCCGCCTTCGCGAAGCCGGGCCGGACGGCCAGCAGAGTGCCGCGCGCTTGCTGCGGGCGCTCGGATTGCGCGGCCCGAAGTCGCTCGCTTCGGCGATTGTACCGGCAGTGCGAGTGGAGCAGCCGCAGGTTCGTCCCATTGTTTACTTCGACGAAAAACGTCATCCCGCGCGCTTCTCGGTGCGTGATGCATTGAACGGTAAGCGGGTCATGCTGATCGGCGTCACCGGATTTATCGGCAAAGTGTGGCTGGCGAACACGCTGATCGATCTCCCGGAAATCGGAAAACTCTATTTGCTGATTCGTCGCCAGAAGTCGAGCCCGGCGCAGAAGCGCTTTGAAAAGATAATCGAGGGCTCACCAGTTTTTGATACGCTCTTTGAAAAATACGGCGAGCGACTAGGTGCGCTGCTCGCGGAAAAAATTGAAGTAGTGGAAGGTGATGTTTCACAGCCGGCCCTGGGACTCGACTCGGAAACTGCCGCGCGCTTGCGGAACGACCTCGACCTCATCATCAACAGCTCGGGTCTCACTGATTTCAATCCCGATTTGCGTGACGCGTTAGCCGTCAACGTAGATTCGACCCATCACCTGATTGAATTCATTCGCGAGTCGAATCATGCGGCATTGCTCCATCTTTCGACTTGCTATGTAGCCGGGCAGCGCGACGGCCGCGTCAGCGAGCGATTGCGAACCAATTACACACCCGCCGGCATTCCAGATTTCGACGCGGAAAAGGAGTGGCACCGGCTGCATGAAGTGGTTAAGCAGGCCGAGGTCCGCGCCGAAGGGCCCGAGGTCGCCGAAGAATTACGCAAGCAGGCGCTCGAAAAGGAGCACGCGGCGAAAGGCCTGAGCGGTCAGGCACTGGAGAATCAGATCCGCAAAAATCGCGTTCGCTGGCTGAAGAACTATCTAACCGAAGAAGCTACGCGTCGCGCGAATGAACTGGGCTGGCCTAACACATACACATTCACCAAGAGCCTGGCCGAGTCGCTGATCTCCAAACACGGCGCCGGGCTACCGATTGCCATTGTGCGACCTGCAATCGTTGAGACTTCGGTGGCGAAGCCGTTTCGCGGATGGAACGAGGGAATCAATACTTCGGCATCGTTGTCTTATTTGTTGGGGACGGCGTTCCGCCAACTTCCCTCGAACGAACGCAAGCGTCTCGATATTATTCCCGTCGATGCCGTATGCGCGGGGATGACGCTGATTGGCGCGGCGCTGGTCGAGCGTCGGCACGATCCCCTGTATCAATTGGCAACTTCGGTCACGAATCCATGCGACATGGGTCGTTCGATTGAGTTGACCTCGCTAGGACATCGAAAGCACTATCGCGCGCAGGAAGGCCTTGAATACTGGCTGCGGCTACGAATGGACGCTATTCCAGTTTCGAAAGAGCGGTATCAACGGATGTCCGCGCCGGCGCAGAAGATGATCATCAAATCGATTCAGAGGGTCATGTCGCCGCTGCCCTCGGCGATGACCAAGCCTCTGGCGAAAACGGAGCGTAACCTGGAACGTGTGGAAAAATTGGTGGGATTGTTCGAACCATTTATTCTGCACAACGAACATGATTTCGTCGCCGACAATGTCGAGAAATTGTCGCAGGCGCTTTCGCCTGAAGAGCGCGAGATTTTCGGCTACGACACGGCCGGACTCGATTGGTTCGAGTATTGGATCGATATCCATATCCCGGCCCTGCGGCGCTGGACGTATCCGCTGATTGAAGGGCGCCCCCTGGAAGCGCGCGCGCCGCGGCTGCTGCAGATGCCGGCGCCGGCGCGGGCGGCGCCGCCAACGCCAACCGCAACCATGACGACCGAAAATGGCGATGCCATCAAGACGGGGACAGACGGAGCAACGTGGCGATATTCCTGACCGGCGGGACCGGCTACATCGGCGCTCATGTCGCCGCAAATCTGCTGGAACAACACGACGCGACTTTGAATCTGCTGGTGCGCGGCCACGATTCTCGCGATGCCGAGTTACGTCTGTGGCAGGCCCTGCAACTGCACCTGCCGTTTCCGAAATTTTATGAATATCTCCAGGCGAAAATCAGGATTTTTCGCGGCGATCTTACGTCGCCCCGCTTCGGTCTTGCGCCCGAAGATTATGACCGCCTCGTGCACACCACCGATTCGGTGATTCACTGTGCCGCATCGTTGAATCGCAAATCAGAAAAAAGTTGCTTGAACGTAAATCTGCGCGGAACGCTCGAAGTCGTGCAATTGGCGCGGCAATCGCAGTACTACCACGGCCTGCGCCGATTCTCGAATGTGAGCACAGTCGCCGTCGCCGGCAAGCGCAACCACGAAGTTATTTTCGAAGACCGATCGATTGAGTGGGAGCGTTCGGATTACGATCCCTATGCCCGCACCAAGAAATTCTGCGAGCACATGGTGCGCGAGTTGCTTCCGGATGTGCCCCTGACAATTTTCCGCCCCAGCATCGTACTCGGCGACAGCCGCTATCCGCAGACGACGCAATTCGACATGGTGCGTTCCTTCGTGTTTCTGGCAGGCTTGCCTGTATTGCCATTTCGTCCGCAGGACAAGATTGATATCGTGAACGTCGATTTTGTCGCCGATGCAATTTCTACCTTGCACATGAAAACGAATCCCGCGAATGACACCTATCACCTTTCTTCCGGCAACTCTTCGCAGACCTTTCGCGAACTAACCCGTGCGCTGGCGACCGAGCAAAACAAGCGCCCGCCGGTGTTCTTGCCGGTTTTGGAAAAGCCATTCAGCGCTACGATCGATGTGCTGGCGAATCGCAAAGGGCCAGTCGGCCACGGTGCGGCTCTGATGAAAGTGTTTCTGCCATATCTGACGTGGAATACGGTTTTCGACAACACGCGGATCACGACCGAGATGGCGCGCAAGCCAGCGCCCTTCTCGCAATATAGTTTTCCGCTCCTGCGATTCAGCCGCGAGCACAATTTTGCCTACCCGTATCAAGCTTGGCCAGAAAGCACGAAAGCCGGAGGCTCCGCCGCATGATGGACTTCGTGCTGGAAGCCTGGGTTTCGAGCATCATCGAAGGCAAGAAAATCCAGTGGATGATGGGCAAGCGCGAACCGTGGCAGCCTGGAGAAAAACTGAAGCTGCTCTTCGCCGGCTACAACGGCACCCGCAACACAGGCTCAGATGTGCGCGTGGAAGAAATGCTGCGTCAGATTCGCCGGATTCTAGGCCCAGAAAACGTCGACCTCAGCATGATGACGTTTAATTTCGATCGGTCGCGCGGATATTTCGAAGGCACGTCGCAGGTTCGGTTGCCGGATATTTTCCCGCCCTTCCTCGCGAATGAAGTTCCGAAACATCATGGCGTGGTCGCCTGCGAAGGCTCGATGTTCAAATCGAAATTTGCCAACGCGCTGGCGACTATGATGATCGGGTCGCTCGGCATCGCCGCTGCTGAAAATAAACTGTCGATCGGCTACGGCGCCGAAGCGGGACACATGGATCCGCTTGTGGCCAAAATGTGCGGCCGCTACTGCAAGAATTCTCTTGTCATCACTCGCAATGACGAGTCGCGAAAAATCCTCCGCGAACTAGGTGTGCCAACGGAATTAGGCACGGACACAGCGTGGACCTTTGAGCCAATGGGCGCCGAGTACGGACAGAAAGCCCTGCGCGATGTTGGTTGGGATGGCAAAACTCCCGTGCTGGTGGTCTGCCCGATCAATCCTTTCGAGTGGCCGGTAAAAGCGTCGGTCGCAAAAGCCGCGTTGCACAGCCTGACTGGAGCATATAAAGAAAGCCACTATCGTGGGCCCTACTTTCACAATGCCGGCCCAGAGGCGGATCGCGCCTACGAATATTATTTGAATTCGATCGCCAATGCCGTGGCGGCGTTTCGCCAAAAGAAAAATGTATTTGTAATTATGGCGGCGACCGAGCGTATGGATGCGCGCCCTTGCCGCCGTATCTCGGAGAAACTCGGCGGCGTTCCGGTTTTGACCTCGGACGATTACAACATGTATCAACTAGTCAGTATTCTGCGTGCTTGCCGCATGATGGTGTCGTCCCGTTATCACGGAATAGTAACCTCGATGCCCGCTCTGGTCGCCTCAGCGGGCATCACCATGGATGAGCGCATTCGCAATCTGATGAATGAGCGCAAGCACCCCGAGCTGTTGATGAACGTCGACGATCCCGATCTCGAGCCGCGCACACTGGCAGCCCTTGAGATTCTGGATCGCGAGGGCGAGCGCATCGCCGACGGAATCGCGCGGACCGTGGTTAGAAATCTGAAACTCATGGCGCGCATGGGTGTTTATTTCGAGGAAGAAGTGCAAAGGCGGTACCCGGAGTTTCCCACCCGGCGCGGGGAGTGGAGCTGGGAAGATTACCTGCCGCCAATGAGCGCGGGCCTGAATCAACTGGTAGCGGCCTACGCCTAGAGGTTGATTTCCTTCGTTAACCTTCGTGTCTGTGTGGTTTCCGTATTTGTGTAGCCGGTGCGGCGCGAAAGTTAGCGAAGAAGCTCTTGAAATAAATTCAGTATCGGAATCGTTAGCACAGAATCTCATGTCTTTTCTCGAAGATATTTTCGCTAGCCTTGAGCGTAGCGGTGACGATGTCGTGATACAGGAACTGCGCGACGGGCAGACGGCTTCGCTTACAGGATTGCAGTTGCTTGCTAACGTGCAAGTGGCGCGCGCGTATCTGCGGCGGTTGCGGCTGAAAAACGGCGACCGCTGCGCATTGCTGGCGCACAATTCGATGCTTTGGGTCGCGATGGATTTGGCGATCATGGCCGAAGGATTAACGGCGGTGCCGCTCTATGCGCGGCAAGCGCCGACCGAATTGGTTGCCATGATGAAAGATTGCTGGCCCTCCGTAATTGCTTGCGGCGACCAATCGCTCGCAGGCTCGATCGTAGAAACGTGGCCGGAAGCTCCGCCCCATTTCTGCTTCGAAAATGTTTTCACTCCCACCCGCGGGCCCGTTGAAAATCCGTCGTTAGCGGCTAAAGACGAAGATGTCGTGACCGTCATCTACACCTCGGGCACCTCGGGCGAGGCCAAAGGCGTCATGCTGAACGCATCCAATGTCGGATACATGCTGGGCCGCACTTCGGGGCGACTGGACCAACTGATGAGCGTTGGTTCGAAAAAGACGCGTCCCGGCCAGGATGCCGTCTTTCATTACCTGCCGCTTTGTTTTGCGGGCTCATGGCTCATGATGCTGACCTGCCTTTTGCGCGGAAGCAAGCTGACACTGAACAGCGATCTTGCGAAAATTGCCGCTGACATGCGCCTCACGGCACCGGATTATTTTCTCAATGTCCCCGCGCTTCTCGAGCGCATGCGCAAAGCTGTCGATGAGCAACTCTGGAAAACAGGCGGTTTTCCATTGAAGGTCTACACCAAGGCGAAGGGTGCGTGGGTGCGGCGGCAGGAGGGCCAAACCCGCGCTGGCGACGCGGTTTGGCTCGCCCTCGCCAATCGCCTCGTATTTCCCACCATCAGAAAAAAAATGATTGGCCGCAATTTGCGAGCGCTGATCTGTGGCTCAGCGCCACTGAATATCGAGACGCAGCTGTTCTTTATGATGCTGGGAATTCCGGTTTTGCAGGTCTACGGGCTGACGGAAACAACCGCGATTTGCACCATGGATGATCCGGACAGCGAAGTGACACCAGGCCGTGTTGGGCCCGCGATTTCCGGCGTTCAGATGAAGATTGGTGACAACGACGAAATTGTGGTGCAGGGCCCCAATATTTTTCCCGGATACTGGGGGCGCCCGGAGGAGACTGCCAAAGTGTTGCGCGATGGCTGGTTTCACACCGGCGATCAGGGTGAAGTCGATGCAAACGGAAATTGGAAGATTGTCGGCCGCATCAAGAGTCTGATTGTTCTTGGGTCGGGGCACAACGTCGCCCCGGAGCCCATTGAAGATAGAATTCTGCGCGAACTGCCGGAAGCAATACAGGTTGTCCTCGTAGGCAACGGGCGCGGCTATCTGGGCGCGCTGGTAACAGGTAAAGTAAACGGCGAGAAAGTTCAGGCGGCGCTCGATGCGATTAATCCCGAACTTCCTCACTATAGGCAGGTTCGAGCTTTTCATTTGGTCGAAGAAGCCTTCACCATCGAAAGTGGGTTGCTAACGGCCAATGGCAAGCTGAAGCGCGATTTGATTGCCGAGCGCTTTGGCAAACAAATCGACGCAATGTATCTCGCCTCGAAGAACCAAATGACGCCGACGACAGTATGAACGATTTCAAAGGGCAGACCCTCTCGTGGCAAATCGTGAATGGAGCGATCGAGTTGTCGCTCCATCGCGAGGCTTGCAACGAGATTGGCTCGCTCACGCTCGAGGAGTTGGAAGAGTTTGTGTCGGCCTTGCCTGCGCTGGCCAATGATGCGCACGCTTTGATTATCCATTCGACGTTGAAAGCGGGGTTTTCAGCGGGCGCGGATCTGCGCGAACTTTTCCAACGTTCGCAAGGAATGGATAAAGACGCCGCCTTGCAGGGGGTGCGCTCATTCTTGCAACGCATTCACGCCGTGATGAATACGATTGACGCCCTGCCACTGACCACGATCGCCGCGGTGCACGGTGTAACTTTCGGCGGCGGATTCGAACTGGCACTGGTATGCGACCTTATTATTGCCGACCGTATGGCCCGATTTTGCTTTCCGGAGCTGCGGCTGGGTCTCATTCCCGGCTTCGGCGGAATCCCGCGGCTGAAGCGGGATTTGGGCAACGCAGTCGTCCGCGATCTGCTGCTCACCGGGCGCAGTTTTAATGTAATGAAGGCGCAACAGACTGGGCTGGTGAGCCAGATTGCAGCCGAGGGCGAGGCGTTGCGGGTCGCGCGCGCTACCGCCAGTCAAGCCGGAAAATTTGATAAGCAAACCGCGTCAGCTGCGAAAAAGTTTGTGAAACCGATTCCGTATGAAGAGTTAAAACGCGAAATCGATATTTTCTGCGACCTTTATTCCCGTCCTGCGGTCGAGGAAGGACTGCGCAAGTTTGTCGAGAATGAAGGTGTACAGCCGTATCTACCCTGATTTGTAATTGGGGAATTGTAATATCGTAAGGACTCACATTTATGGCAGCGCCTACCATCGACCACACACTCGATGAAGTCTTGAATCTGGCAGCTTCGCATTTCAAGGTGCCGCGGGAAAAACTTACGCCCGACGCCGACTTTTTTAAAACGCTCGGCATCGACAGTCTGCAAGCGCTCGATTTGCTTACCCGTCTCGAACAGCACTTCCGCATCGAATTGCCGGATTACGAACTGCAAGGAGTGTCAGATTTCCGCACGCTGGCGAATCGAATTCAGTCGCGGCTGTAAGATAACAACTCTAAATGCTTGATCTCCGTCAATATGCCAGCCTCGGCGCGGCGCTCAAAGATGCGCTCGATCGTTGGCCCAACGAAACCTGCCTGATTGAAGCTGATCGCGACCGCGAAAAAGTCCGGCTCACCTACTCTGATTTCAAGGAAATGTCGCGCCCACTCTGCCGCGCCCTTCAGGACGCCGATTTCAAAGCAGGTGATCGCGCGGCAATCATCATGACCAATCAGTCCAAGTGGCTGATCTCGGCATACTCGATTTTCTTCTGTGGCGGAGTGCTGATCCCACTCGATTTCAAATTGTCCGCGACCGAACATTTGCAACTGCTGGCGCATTCGAAGGCCCGCTTTCTCGTGGTTGAATATTACTTGTGGCGCGCTATCACGCAAGCGCCCGACTTTGCGAACCTGGCCGCGCAAATCGTTCTGGTCACGGAAGCCCCGCCGGGCGCGGACTTGCGCGGAGCTTATCGCTGGGAAGAATTCAAGCGTAAGGGTGAGCCACAATTCGTTGCGCGTCAGCGTGAAGACACAGCCTGCATTGTGTATTCGTCGGGCACCGGCGGCCGGCCCAAAGGCTGCGTGCTCACGCATGACAGTTATCTCGAGCAATGCGCCGCTCTAACCGCGTGGTATCCGTTTTCGCCGGGCGTGCGCTATCTCAGCATTTTGCCCACGAATCATGCCATCGATTTCATGGTCGGATTCATTGGGCCTTTCGTTTGCGGAGCCTGTGTCGTGCATCTGCGGACGCTGCGCCCGGAATTTGTGCGCGACGCCTTTGTGCGCTACCGCATTACTTATGTGAGCCTGGTGCCGATGGTGTTGAAGAATCTGGAACGCGGGTTGCGCGCCAAGTTCGACGAGCTGAAGCCAGGCAAGCGCTGGATGCTCGACCGCTTAATCGGATTGAACAAAATGCTGACCCGATCGCGCCCGCGCGTTGCCATCAGCCGGCGTCTGTTGCCCGACGTGCACAAAGCCTTTGGCGGAGAGTTGCGCGCGCTGATTGTCGGTGGCGCTTTTACCGATCCTTCCACACTACAGTTTTTCTATGATCTCGGAATTCCCGTGACTTGCGGATATGGGCTCACGGAAGCCTGCACCGCCGTGACGCTTAACGATCTGAAACCATTTCGCGCCGATACCGTGGGCAAGCCGCTTCCCGGAAGCGAGGTGCGCATTCTAAATCCGGACGGCGATGGCATTGGCGAGGTGGCAGTACGCAGCCGCGCGGTCATGTCGCATTATCTGGATGACCCTGAACTAACGGCGCAGACGATCGTCGAAGGTTGGCTGCTGACAGGCGATCTGGGCCGCTTTGATCCCAAGGGCCGCGAGCACCTGCAACTTTTCGGCCGCAAGAAAAACATGATCGTCACGGCTGGCGGGAAAAATATTTATCCCGAGGATATCGAGTCTGCGTTTGAGGGCTCGCCAGTGAAAGAATATTGCGTTTTTGCCGCGAATTACTTGTGGCCGCAAAAAGCGCTGGGGAACGAGATGCTCGTGCTGGTGGTGCGATTAGAACAGAACCAGCAATTCGACGATAAACTGGGCGACGAGATTATGACACGAAACCGGCGGTTACCTGACTTCAAGCGTGTGGGCGGTTACCTCGTGTGGGACAAAGATTTTCCGCGAACCGCGTCGCTGAAGATAAAGCGCGGAGAACTGGCTGCGGAGATTGGAACCGGGGCGGCGCGGGCATCCGTCGTTGAGATTTAACTTCTGGCCTGTCGCTTAAGGTCACGAAATCGTAGTGATTCGAAAAATGGAGTTAGCAAATGCTAACAGCGAATAGCGAAGACCCTTACCGTGACCGAAACACTTCTTGCGATTATTAATCCGGCGGCGGGTGGCGGACGTTGCGGCCACCGCGTGGGAGCGGTACTTGATCGCCTGCGCAAAGCGGGCATCGTCGTGGAAACAAAGGAGACTTCATCGGCTGGTCATGCCACCCGAATTGCCCGCGAAGCCTATGCGCACGGCTATCGGAAATTTATCGCGGTCGGAGGAGACGGGACTTCCTACGAAATCGTCAACGGATTATTCCCCGAGAGCAGCGAGCCGAGGTCTGAGCTCCCGCGTGTTGCGTCCCAAGAGAACCTCCGTGCTGATGAACAAACGCCCACTCTTGGGTTTCTTCCGCTCGGCACGGGCAATTCTTTTTTGCGCGATTTCAGCGATCGCAACGCCAGCGACCACGGCTTGGAATACGCGATTCAAGCACTATTGGCGAGGCGTTCGCGACCTTGCGACGTTCTTCGGCTGACGCACAAAGACGGCCAGATTTATTACACCAACCTGTTGAGCGTAGGTTTTGCTGCCGATGTCGCAACTTTGCGGCACCGGCGATTTCAAGCACTTGGGCAGTTTGGATATCTTCTTTCTATCTTTGTCTGTCTGGCGCGGCTGAATCGACGCGCGTTTCCCGTGCGCTTCGAAGATCAAAAAGACTTCGATGCGCGGCGCTGCTTGTTTCTTACGTTTAACAACAGTAAATTTACCGGCGGCACTATGATGATTGCCCCCGACGCAGTCACCGACGACGGATTGATCGAGTATGTCCGATGGGGACCAATCGGAAGGCTGGGACTGATTCGCAATTTGTCGACTCTTTATAACGGCACGCACACACGCCATCCGCTGGCCGAGCATCACGCCGTTCGGCGACTCGAGTTTCAATTAGACCGGCCAGTGGATGTGATGGTCGACGGCGAGGTATTGACGGTGGAGTGTCAGTCAATCGACGTGCTGCCGTCGGCGCTGCGCGTGGTGGTGTGATAACCGCAACCTTTTTCTCAAGAATATCGTGATATAAAAACTGCATGTCGCAAGAGCGTAGACAACGACAGAAAGAAAAACAGGGAATGACTTCGAGCCGGAACTGGGGGCGAATCGCACTCTATGCCGTGCTCATCGTCGCCGCTTTCGGGTTGGCTTACTATCTCGGCAACCGCACTCAGCACAAGCACGATGGTTTCGCCCGCTGTTTGAAAGATCGCGGCGTAAAAATGTATGGCGCCTATTGGTGTCCCCATTGCCAGGAGCAAAAAGAAGAGTTCGGCGCATCGTTCGAATACGCTCCCTATATCGAGTGCGGCATCCAGGGCAATCTCCATGGAGTCGCCCAGGTTTGCAAGGACGAGGGCATCAAGCATTATCCCACCTGGCAGTTTCCGCCCACTGGAGAGCGCGTAGAGCGTATTTTTAGCCTCGAAGAGCTAAGCGACCGAACCGGATGCTCGCTGCCGTGAGCCAGATGATGCAGCGCGACCTTACGCAACGCTTGATGAGCCTGGTAGCGATTCTGGCGGTGTGCGGAATTGTAGTGTCGTCCACCTCGCTGCAACATCATTATGCGAAATCAAAGACGGCCTACTGCGATATCGGAGAGACTTTCAATTGCGACATTGTAAACCGCAGCGAATATTCGTCGATTCTTGGAATACCGGTTGCGCTGATAGGAATGCTTGGCTATGCTGCGCTCGCCGGCTTGGCAACCCTGTATCGCGAGCGCCGTGAAACTCCGGCGATACTCTTTGCCGGCGCCGCAGCAGGTTTGGCCTTTGCTCTGTATCTCACCTACATTGAAGGCCACGTGTTGGGTGTCTGGTGCATTTTATGCTTGAGTTCGCTGGCATTGATCGCGACGATGACGATTTTGTCTGGTCTAATCTGGTGGAGAGGCCGTAATCGCTAGCCAGTAGGCAATCGCCAACTCACTTCATGTCCCGACCGCAGACTCGAAAAGCACAGTCGACAAAAAAAGAGGTGGTCGCTGCCCTTCCCATTGCGGGCGGTCAACTCTTCCTGCATGAACTGCGCAGCCAGGTCTTTGGAAACACGCGACTGCTGCGGGTTTGGCTGCCTCCTGATTACCAGGGCTCCGGCGCTGCACACTATCCAATTCTTTATTTAAATGATGGGCAGAACTTGTTCGAAGCGGCGACGGCATTCGCCGGAGTGCACTGGCAGGCCGGCGAAACCGCAACCCGACTGGTCGGCGAGAAAAAAATCCCCCCGCTGATTATTGTGGGCATCGACAACACAAAAAGCCGCATCCAGGAATACATTCCGTATAAATCCAAAGATCCGAGAGTTACAAATCCCAAGGGAAGAAGCTTTCCGGAATTTCTACAGCGTGAAGTGATGCCGCTCATCGAAGAGCGCTACAGAGTGCGGAAGGGGCCGCAAAACACAGGACTCGGCGGCTCGTCACTCGGTGGACTAATTACGCTCTATACGCAGTTCGCCATGCCGGGGGTATTTGGCCGATTGCTGATCGAGAGCCCTTCCCTATCTGTGGCGAACAAGAAAATCCTCGAAGAGAACCGTCGATTCTGCGGCTGGCCCGAGCGCATTTATCTTGCGATGGGCACTCGAGAAGTAGGCGATGTGGATAAGGACGCAAAGATCGTCGATGGCGTGCGTGAACTGGAATTCATGCTGCGTGCGTGTGGTCTGGGTGAAGACCGTCTGAAGGTCCGCATCGATGAGGGCGCAGGACACAGCGAAGCAGCCTGGGCAGCGCGGTTTCCCGAGGCGCTGGAATTTCTTTACTCCGCTCGCGATGACAAATCTTGAAGGTTCGTTTCCGCATTGATGGGTTATTATTATCGGTCTTCTTTTCCAGAGAACCTTGTCGGGGGCGTTTAATGAACATTCGCAGGCGGATGGTTTGGTGTGTCCTGGTTGTAGCGCTGGCAACTTCGGCGCTCGCGCAGTCTTATAACGAAGCACAATTCAAGGGTTTGAAGTGGCGCGATATCGGCCCGTTTCGTGGCGGCCGCGTACTCGCGGTAACTGGAGTTACCGGAAGTCCCTTCACTTATTACTTCGGCAGCGTTGCCGGCGGCGTGTGGCGCACCACCGATGGCGGAGTTAGCTGGCAGCCTATTTCCGACAAAACCATGATCTCGTCGATCGGAGCGATTGCCGTCTCGGAATCAAATCCCTCTGTAATTTACGTAGGAACCGGCGAGTCCTGCCTCCGCGGAAATATATCGTACGGCGATGGAATGTATAAGACGACCGATGGCGGCAAGACCTGGCAGCATATCGGATTGAAGGACACGCAACACATTGCGCGCGTCTGGATCGATCCGCGCAACTCTGATCATGTGCTGGTCGCCGCGCTGGGCCACGCTTATGGCCCAAATCCTGATCGTGGCATTTATCGGACGACCGATGGCGGCAAGACATGGGATAGGATCCTTTACAAGGACGACAAGTCCGGCGGAATCGACCTCGCCGTCGATCCACATAATTCCAACGTCGTCTTCGCCGCGCTTTATCAGATTCAACGCTTGCCTTGGGGACTCGAAAGCGGCGGCCCGGGCAGCGGATTGTATCGCTCAACCGACGGCGGAAATACCTGGAAACATCTCGAAGGCAAAGGCCTGCCAGACGGAATTCTGGGCCGCATTGGAGTCAGCATTTCCGGCGCCGATTCGAATCGCGTGTACGCGCTTATCGAGTCGAAAGAGAGCGGGCTCTATCGCTCCGACGATGGCGGCGAAACCTGGTCGCGCGTCAACGACGATCAGCGGCTCACCCAACGCGCCTGGTACTTCACGCACATTTTTGCCGATCCCAGAAGCGCCGACACCGTGTACATGCTCAATACCGGATTGTTTCGCTCCACCGATGGTGGAAAATCGCTGAATCTTCTTCCCGCTCCACACGGCGATCATCACGGCTTTTGGCTTGATCCGCAGAATCCGAATCGCATGATCAACGGCAATGACGGCGGCGCGACCATATCTGTAGACGGCGGAAAGAGTTGGTCAACGCAATACAATCAACCGACGGCGCAGTTCTATCACGTCGCGGCTGACAACGATTTTCTCTACAAAGTTTACGGCGCGCAGCAGGACAATTCGACCGTCGGCATCGCCAGCCGAACCGACGATGGCTACGTCGGTCGGCAGCACTGGTTCGATGCGGGCGGAGGCGAGAGCGGTTACCTGGCGCCCGATCCGCGCGACTCCAACATTATTTATGCGGGCTCGGGCAGCGGAGTCGTCACTCGCCTCGATCGTCGCAGCAATCAGGAGCAGGACATCACGGTGTGGCCCGAAGATACTTCCGGCCACGGCGTAGGCGATCTAAAATTCCGCCTGGGATGGACCCAGCCAATCGAAATCTCGCCGCACGATCCGAATACGATTTACACCACGGCGGAGCTAGTCTTTAAGACGACCGATGAAGGCAAAAGTTGGACCGCGATCAGTCCCGACCTCACGCGCAACGACAAGGCCAAGCAAGTTTCCGCCGGTGGTCCGCTGACCAAAGACAACACTTCGGTCGAGTACTACGACACCGTATTTACAATCGCCGAATCGCCCGTGCAGAAGGATCTCATCTGGGCCGGCACCGACGACGGCTTGATTCACCTCACCCGGGACGGTGGAAAAAACTGGGCCAACGTGACACCGAAGGGCGTTCCGGAGTGGAGCCTGGTCAGCCTGATCGACGCGTCGCCGCACGACGCAGGAACAGCATATGCAGCCGTCGACACGCACAAACTCGACGATCTGAGACCTTACCTTTTCAAGACAACGGATTTCGGCAAGACGTGGACAAAGATCACAAAGGGCATTCCCGATGGCGCGTACACGCACGTCGTACGCGAAGATCCAGCCAAAAAAAATCTTTTATATGCGGGAACAGAAACCGGGATTTACGTTTCGTTCGACGGTGGGGCGAACTGGCAATCGTTGCAGCTGAATCTGCCGAATGCTCCCATCCACGACCTGATCGTAAAGAATGACGATCTGGTAGTGGCAACGCATGGCCGGGCGTTCTGGATTCTCGATGACATCACGCCGCTGCGCGCCGCGATGCCACAAGCGGCAACTGCGGTCGCCCTTTACAAGCCGCGTTTAACCTACCGTATGCGCTGGCCCGATTTTTTTGAGCGGCGCCAACCCGTTGGCGAGAGTGCTCCCAACGGCGCGCTTATTTATTACTATTTCCCAACCGCGCCCAAGGGAGTCGTGGCGCTCGAATTCCTCGATGCGTCCGGAAAAGTCGTCCGCCGTTATTCGAACGAAGAAAAGAAGGAAGCCGACACCCCGCCAGAGTGGCCCGATCAGACCCCTCCAGACGAAAAGATTCCCACGGATGCAGGCCTGAATCGATTTGTGTGGGATTTGCGCTGGCAGGGCGCGACTCCGCTCGCAGGCGAACCGGGTGCGGAATTCCGCAATCGCGGGCCGATGGTGCCGGCAGGCGCCTACCAGGTGCGGCTCACAGCGGAAGGCAAATCGTATACGTCGTCGCTAGAGTTGAAGGTCGACCCGCGCGTAAAAGTGTCGAATGACGATCTGGCGAAGCAAAACGATTTGGCGCTCAAGATCGTCGGGCTCGTCTCCGAGATTCACCAGGCGGTTGGGACGATCCGCGAGGTTCGTACCGAGACCCGTGGACTCAGTCGGCGCTTCGGCGACGACACGCACTACGCCTCTGTCATTTCGGCCACCAAAGATTTCGACAAGAAGAGCCTCGAGGTAGAGTCGCAACTGCTTCAGGTGAACGCGAAGAGTTCGGAATCGAACCTGAACTATCCCGTGCTTACCGACGAGCGGCTGCACTCATTGCTCTTCAGCGTTGACTCCGCCGATGTCGCGCCCACCAAGCAACAGTATGAGGTTTATGACTCGCTCGAAAAAGAGGCGCGCCCGCTGCTGGCCCGCTATCACGAACTCATCTCGAAAGACCTGGTGGCGTTGAATGAGATGGTGAATAAGGAGAACGTGCCGGTGCTATATGTGCCGACGGCAAATGATAGTAAGACGGGCAAATGATAATGATAGGCGCGGGCGCAACCGCATTCGATGAAAGTTATCAAGTCGTGCGCATACGGGTCTAGCGCAGAACGTAGCGCAATGGGACAATAGATAAATGCAAAGATCTCTGACTACAGCACTACTATTGGCCGTGGGGATGATGTTGGCCGGAACTGGCTATGGCCAGCAAACTCCGGCAAGCACTCCGTCGGCATCGAATCCATCGGCTCCAGCAGCCACAACAACGACGAAGACTCCAGCCAAGAAAACGGGAACGGCGACGAAGAGTGCGGCACCGGCGCCGCTCACCACGCGAAAACAAAAGTTCAGCTACGCGCTCGGCATGAACATAGGGAACGGCCTCGGCGGCAATCTGAAAAAGCAAGGCATAGAGGTAGATTGGAACATCGTAGCCAAGGGATTGAAGGATGCCATAGCCGGCGGCAAGACGCAGCTAACCGAGGAAGAAGCGCAGGCCGTGCTCAAAGAAGTTCAAACCGAAGTTCAGAAGCAGCAACAGGAAAAAATGAAAGAAGCTTCCGACAAGAACAAAGCCGACGGCGAAGCATTTCTAGCTGCCAACAAAGGCAAAGATGGTGTGGTTACGTTGCCAGATGGTTTGCAATACAAAATTCTCACCGCCGGTACTGGGCCAAAGCCTGCAGCGACAGATTCCGTGGTGTGCAACTACCGCGGTACGCTCATCAATGGCACGGAATTCGACAGTTCCTACAAGCGCGGCCAGCCGGCGACATTTGGCGTAAGTCAAGTGATCAAAGGATGGACGGAAGCGCTTCAACTTATGCCGGTGGGATCGAAGTGGCAACTTTTTATCCCCTCGAATCTAGCCTACGGCCCACGCGGCGCGGGCGCGGAGATTGGGCCGGACTCGACCCTGGTCTTCGAAGTCGAGCTACTCTCTATTCAGGATAAGACGAAAAAAGACGAGAAGAGCAAGGACGACAAGGGCGACGATAAAGATAAAGATAAAAAAGACGACAAGAAGTAACGGAATTTTCGTATCAGAAGAAGAGCCGGGCGCCCCCGCCCGGCTTATTCTTGTTCTTGGTATCGCAGCGGTTCACCCCGCCGACAAACGGCCTGTTCTCAACGTCGGCTTCAGCCGCTGAGGGAAACGCTGGCAGCGCACCCCTATTCGTAGCGCAGCGCTTCGATCGGATCGAGTCGCGACGCCCGAATAGCCGGAACCATGCCGCTGATCAACCCGACGGCAGTAAGAATAAGAATGGCGACGATCAGTGTGATCGGATTAATTACCAGCCGTATGTCTCCCCCTTCGGCATGCTTAGCCATCGCACTGTAAAGCGTGAGCCTGCCCACACTGAGCGAGACGATATAGGCAAGGATGATGCCCAAGAGCCCGCCAAGAAAAGTTATCGTCAGAGCTTCGGCCAGAAACTGAAAAAAAATGTGCCGCCGCCGTGCTCCCAGCGCTTTTTCGATGCCGATTTCACGCGTGCGCTGTGTGACCGAGACCAGCATGATATTCATCAGGCCCACGCCGCCAATGCCCAGCGTGAGCGTGCCGATGAAGCCGAGCAGAACTTTGAGCCCAAGAGCTACGGTCTCGAAGTGCTTAACCTGCTCCATCAGGTTAAAGACATAAAGAGCGCGGCGGTCGGTGGGATTGAATCTGTGTTGCTGCGCCATGATGTAGCGCACCGATTGCTCTATGCGCTCATAATCATTGGTCTCATAGTCGAACCAGATCGAGTCAAGGTAATGCGTGTCCTTCAGATCGCCCATGGTGGTGAAAGGCACATAGATGACGCGATTGATATTGTCGTCGCCGGGTTGCATTTTAGGGTCGAGAACGCCGATGACTTCAAAGCTGACGCCATCGACGCGTATGTATTCGCCAAGAGCATTGCGTCCGGAGAAAAGCTTGTCTTTCGTATCGGAGCCGATGACCGCAACCCGCGCGCGCTGGATCTGATCTTCGGGATTGTAGAACCGGCCCTGCATCATGGAAAAAGAGCGGATATGAAAAGAGTTGGGATATTCGCCGTTGACGTTGATAGTGTAAGAGCGCGTGTCGTATTGCACCGTGGAATTCTTGAAGCAATTGGGAGTGATATGGGTGATCTGCGGAATGTTGGCGGAGAGCAATTCGACGTCATCCAGTGTAAAGCGGAGCGGCACACCGGCCTTTTGACCACCAGCCTGCATGGTGGAGCGGCCAGGAACTACGATCATGAGCTTCGTCCCGAAGTTCGCCATGATGTTGGTGATGGCATTGCCGAAGCCGTTGCCGTAGGAGAGAAGCATGACCACGGTCGCAATGCCCCAGGCCATACCAAGCATGGTGAGGGCCGTCCGGCGCCGGTTATGGCGCATCGCGTCGTAGGATTCCTGAAGAAGGTCTTGCAGCATTCGCAGTTGATTAATTTCTGATTTGTGATTTCAAACCTTCAGCGTCATCTGTCGCTGCGTCGCGAAGGTCGCCGCGAATCTTGCGGTCGTGATCTGGTAGACAAAGCTTTCTCGGCCGCTCGCGTCGCGCCTCGATCCCATGCGCACCCCGCCAATTTTCTCGACCGCCTTCCGCGAGCGCAAATTCTGCGGACCTATAAGAAAGACAACGTTGTTCACGAATTTAAAGGCATGTCTCAGCATCAACTCTTTCATCTCTCTGTTGTAGATGCCGCCCCAGTGCGACCGCGCCAGAAACGTCCAGCCGATCTCAATCTCGCTCTTTTCTTCATCGTATCCATGAAATCGCGACGACCCGATGACCCTGCCATCCTTCGAATCGATAGCGATCATCGCTCCGCCGGATTCCAACGCATCGTGAAAAAAGGTCTTAAAAACTTCCACCTTGTAGCGGTCGCTGCTCGGATGCTGCTCCCAAATGAGCGGGTCAGACGCCACCGCATAAAGGTCATCAAAATCCTCCAGCCGCAAAGGCCTGAGCGCCAAAAGTTCTCCCGTCAAACTGGGTTGGAGATCAAAGGACATGATTATTCCTGCCTCAGAGCTTCCACCGGTTGCAGCCGCGCCGCCTTACGCGCGGGATAAAGCCCCGCTGCGACCCCCGCGAGAGTCAGGCTGGCAATCGCGAGAATAGCGGTCTTAGGAACCAGTCGTGGCGGATCGAACCCTCCCGCTCCATTGGCATTGCCGAGGAGGGCCATAAGTCCCGCGGCCATCGCCATTCCGATCAGTCCGCTGACGAGAGTCAGCAAAACGCCTTCGGCAAAAAATTGCAGCAGGATACTCCGGTTCGTAGCGCCCAAAGCTTTGCGCAATCCGATTTCGCGCGTCCGCTCTGTAACCGCGATCAGCATGATGTTGATCACCCCGATCGCCCCGAGCGCCAGAGTGATGAGCCCTACGGTGCCAAGGAATTCATTCATCGCATCGAAGATCGTGCCCATCGTCTGCGCCTGCTGCACCGTGTCCCACCCCTCGAACGCATCTTCATCGTGATAATCGAAATGGTGATTGCGCGCGATCACGCGCCGCGCTTCATCCTGCGCCAGCACGTGTTCATTTGCGACACGAGGCTGATAATAAATGTAGGAAACAGCATCGAAGGCCTCTTCACCCTTCAGCGGAAAATCGCTGCGCATCACCTGAAACGGTATGTAGGCGCGCGTGTTAGTCATATTGTCGTCGCCGCGGCCGACGCGTTGGAGCGTCCCGATGACTTCGAAGCGATAGCCGTTGACCACAATGAACGAGCCCAGGGCAGGGCGGCCGGGGAAAAGATGGTGCGTCATCTCGTCGCCCAAAACAATCACGTTGCGCTTCTGCGTTTCGTCGAGATCATTAAGCCATCGCCCCTGTTTCAGTGGCAGAAAGCGAATCTGGCCATATTGCGGCTCAACCCCATCCAACTGCCCGCTGGCGCTGGCGAATTCGCTGACCGCGTTCACGTTGTCGGTGACTAGCGCGGGAGTAATCGTCTTCACGTGTGGAGCTTCCTTGCGTATGTCGAGATAATCCTGGTAAGTGAGCCGGTACTGCCGCGCCGAGTTCATGCTGCCCGCAACCGCTGGCGCGCGCCCGGGAAACATCATGATGATGTTCTCGCCATACTCCGAAAGGTTGCGCTGGTTGCCCGCTCTGAAGCCCTCGCCCAACCCGACCAGCAAAAGCAGCGAACCCACTCCCCACGCGATGCCAAACATAGTCAGAAACGAACGCAGCTTATGCGCCCAAAGGGTGCCAAAAATCTGCGCGAAAACATCAATCACCATTTGCATGGGTAGTAAGTCCGGAGCGGGGAGCTAGCCGCTGAATATGCTCCTTTGTTACTAGAATAGCAAGGGTACGGACACTGGTACACAGGCAAGTTTTGGGCTGGACGGGCCTTTCGAGGCCCGTGCTCTTCCCCAAACAGTAAAAGTCGCGGGCGTTGCGACTCGAATTGACATAGCTATACTAAATAGCTATCATGATAAAGGCTATGAAAGTTAGCGTCGCAGATGCGAAGAACAAGCTCCCGGAGTTGATTAAAGCCGTAGAGGATGGAGAGCCTGTAACTATCTGCCGCCGCGGCGTTCCCGTAGTGGATATAGTCCGCACAAGAAAAGCAACCGGCAGAAAGAGGTTACTGGGCACACTCTCAGGCAAGATCGAAGTCCTCGACCCGAATTGGTGGAAGCCAATGATCGACGAAGAGGTAGAGACTTTCCTAGCGGGGAAGGATTGAGTGCGCATCCTGCTGGACACGTCAGTTCTGATCTTCGCCGCGATATCGCCGGAGCGTCTTAGCAAACGTGCCACCGTCGTTTTAGAGAATGACGCGAATCTCCTGGAGTTGAGCGCGGTATCTCTCTCCGAAATCGCGATCAAGGCCGCGTTAGGAAAGCTGAGAATCACAGCCGCCGTTGCCCGCCGGGCGGTAGAAGACCTGGGCATCCGCGTCCTACCCTACACAGCCGATCATGCATTCGAGTTGTTCGACTTACCGCTCCATCATGGCGACCCGTTTGATCGGCAGATCATCGCGCAAGCCTTGTCAGAGAAGATTCCGATTCTAACTTCCGACGAGAAATTCAGCCTATACAAGGGTCTCAAACTCATCTGGTGAACTTCGGTATCGCGAAGGTTTGAACTGACCGATTTTTCCTTCGGGGCCTTTGTGGTCAACGGTCTCGCAAAATGAGCCCCACTCTGCCCGGAATCCCGATTGACAAGCATATTTCGACTGCTCTAGCATTAGATTGATGAATCCGCTAATGCACCGTCGCCATCACCACCACGACCATACGGCGCTCGTGTCGGCGGAGACCATCGGATAACCAAGCACTTATAGGAAATCCAAGCCCGCTGACGCAGAACTAGCGCAGCGGGCTTTCACTTTTTGCGCGAGTCCGACAAGAGATTCGGAGGACGTGATGAAGATTGATTTTGACAAAATGCAAGGTCTGGCGCCCGCAGTCATTCAGGACGCAGCCACCAGCGAACTGTTGATGGTAGGCTTCATGAACCAACCGGCGCTGGAAATGACGCTCCGCACCGGATTCGTGACCTTCTACAGCCGCACTCGCGAAAAACTCTGGACCAAGGGCGAAACCTCCGGCAATCGCCTGAAAGTGATCGAGGCGTTGACCGACTGCGATCGCGACACTATGCTCTTTCGAGTTCAAGTGCTCGGCGACGGCAAAGTCTGCCACACTGGAACCCGTTCCTGCTTTACCGAGAAACTACCTTTAGAAAGCGCGTCCCAAACCATGCCACCTGGGCAAGAAAAAAGTAAAGAAAAAACGCTCAACGGGACGGCGCGATGAAATTGCGCCTGGGCATCCCCAAAGGAAGTTTGCAGGAAGCCACGCTCAACCTTTTTGCGCGCGCGGGTCTACGCGTCTACACCAACGCCCGCTCCTATTTCGCCAACACCGATGATCCCGAAATAGAATGCCTCCTGATTCGTGCCCAGGAAATGGCGCGCTACGTCGAAAATGGCGCGCTCGATGCGGGGCTGACCGGCCTCGATTGGGTGCTCGAAAGCGGCCTCACGGTCGTCAAAGTGGCTGACCTGATTTATTCCAAACAGAGCATGGGCAAAGTCAAATGGGTGTTGGCCGTGCCCGAGGATTCGAGCTTCCACAAACTCGAAGACCTCCGCGGTCGAATCATCGCCACCGAATTAGTAAGTTTCACCCGCAATTATTTTGCGACCCGAAACGTCGACGTGCGAGTCGAATTTTCATGGGGCGCCACTGAAATCAAGCCGCCATTACTAGCGGATGCAATCGTCGAAGTGACCGAAACCGGTAGTTCGTTGCGCGCCAATCATCTGCGAATTCTTGAAACCGTTCTTGAGTCAAATACGCAATTGGTGGCGAACCAAGCCGCGTGGGCTGACTCCGGGCGTCGGCAAAAAATTGAAAATCTAGCCGTGATGTTGAGCGGAGCCATCGCCGCGCTAGGCCGCGTCGGTCTGATGCTCAACGTCCGCAAAGCAGACCTGGCCGCGGTTCTCAGCCTCCTGCCCGCGCTCCAGAATCCGACGGTCGCACCCCTGGCCGATGGCGAGTGGGTCGCCGTCAACACCGTGATTGAGGAGCAAACTGCCTGGTCGCTGATTCCAAAACTGAAGCAAGCCAATGCCCAGGGCATCGTCGAATATCCGCTGAACAAGGTGGTCATGTGATACGGAAAAAGGCCAGGCCCGTCGCAACGAAAAGCAACGCAACGAAAAGCAAAACGATGAGCGAAGCGACGAGTCATGATGTCGTGCGCATTCTCGAAGACGACGCTGCTGCAAAATTCGTCAACACCGTTGCTGGCCGGGCCTCCACAGACCTCGCCGATATCGAGCTGGTGGTTCGCCGCATCGTCGCTGACGTTAAGGGCAACGGCGATCGCGCCCTCCGCCGCTACGCTGCCCGTTGGGACGGATTAAAGAAGAGCGAGCCCTTGCTCGTTCCCGAAGATGAGCTTCATCAGGCGTGGGAGCAAATCGCTCCAGACCTGCGACAAGCAATTGAGCACGCTGCAGGAAATATTCGTCGCTACGCGGAGTGGCAACTGCCCGCCGAGTGGCAACGCGAAATTGAGCCCGGCGTAACCGTCGGCCAGTTAGTGCGCCCGCTCGAATCCATCGGATGCTACGTTCCCGGCGGCCGTTATCCCTTGCCCTCTACCGTGCTGATGACGGTAATCCCCGCGCAGGTCGCCGGCGTCCGCGAGATTCGAGTTGTCTCGCCCAAGCCCGCGCAAGCGACATTAGCTGCGGCAGCATTTCTAGGTGTGCGTGAATTCTATCGAGTCGGCGGAGCCCAGGCGATCGCTGCGCTAGCTTACGGAACAAAAGAGATTCCCCGCGTCGACAAAATCGTCGGCCCCGGCAACCGCTACGTGACCGCCGCCAAGAAGCTCGTCGCTTTCGATTGCGCCATCGAATTCCTCGCCGGCCCCACCGAAGCAATCGTCATCAGCGAAGACGGAGATCCAGCTTGCATTGCATCCGATCTGGTGGCGCAAGCCGAGCACGATCCAGACACACTGTGCCTTTTCATCACCACCTCGCTTCAGTTAGCGAAAAAAGTTCAGAACGAAATACAAGAGCGCACTCGGACGAATCCAATTGCCGCCCAATCGCTGTCGCGTCGCGGTGCTATTCTTTGCTTCGATTCGCTGGTGCGGGCAATCGAAGCGTCGAATCGCATCGCCCCCGAGCATCTCACCCTTCCCGCGAAACTCGCTCCCCTGGTGCTGCACGCCGGTGCAGTTTTCCTCGATGAGTTCACGCCTCAGGCTGCCGGCGACTATGTCTCCGGACCGAACCATGTCTTGCCCACCGCCGCCATGGCGCGTGTGCGCGGCGGTCTCAGCGTTCTGGATTTCGTCCGCATAATCGGCTGCCAGAAAGTTTCACGCGAAGGAATAAAACAAATCGGTCCGCCCGGAATAACGCTCGCGATGGCCGAAGGCCTGAAGGGACATGCGGAAGCCTTTCGCGTGAGGTGCTCTCATGCTTGAAGCACGCGAGGCCGTAAAAAATCTCCGCGAGTATCACCCGCCGCTCGCCGGCCGCACCGGCCTGCGCCTCGATTTCAACGAGAGCACCGTCGGATGCTCGCCGCGAGTGCTGGCCAGTTTGCGCTCCCTCGACGCCGATCTACTTGCCCGTTATCCCGAGCGCGAGCCGGCAGAAAAAGAAATTGCAAGCTTTCTCGGACTCCATCCGGCGCAGGTCTTGCTAACCAACGGAGTCGACGAAGCGATCCATCTGCTCTGTTCGACCTACCTCAATCCCGCCGACGAAGTCCTCATCGCAGTGCCCACCTTCGCCATGTATGCAGTATTTGCGCAGGCCGAAGGCGCAAGCATCATCGAAGTGCCGGCTCGCGACAATTTTGCATTTCCTACGGAAGATGTGCTCGCCAAAATCAGCCCACGCACCCGCCTCATCGCCATCGCGAATCCCAACAACCCCACCGGAACCGCAGTCGCGGAAAGTGTTCTGATGCGAATCGTCCAAGCCTCGCCACAAGCCGCTGTTCTCGTCGACGAGGCGTACTTTGAATTTCACGGCGAAACAGTCATTGACCAATTGCGACGCACTGCGCCCGTCGAAAATCTTTTCCTTGCCAGAACTTTTTCCAAAGCCTACGGCTTGGCTGGCTTGCGTATCGGCATTCTTGCAGGAATGCCGAAGCAGATGGCGATGGTCCGCCGCGTCGCCTCACCCTACAGCGTCAATGCCGCCGCACTCGCGGTTTTGCCCGAAGCTCTGCAAGATCAGGATTACGTCGCCCACTACGTCGCCGAAGTCCGCCGCAGTCGCGAGCGCTTGCAACGTGCGCTGGCAGATCTCGGATTGCAATACTGGCCCAGTCACGCAAACTTTGTGCTCGTCCGCATCGGTTCCACCCACTCAGAGTTTGTCAGAACGCTACGCGATCGCGGAATCCTGGTGCGCGACCGAAGCTCCGACCCCTGCTGCGAAGGCTGTGTCCGCCTCACCGTGGGGACGGACGAACACACGCAAACCCTCATCCATGCGCTGCGCGAAGTAGTCGAGCAGCTTGGATTGCGTAGCCCTTCAGAGATTCTCCCAAACGGAGTGCGAGCGTGAGAAAAGCCAAACTGCATCGCAAAACGGCAGAAACAGAAATCCAAATTGCGCTCACCCTCGAGGGCCGCGGTAAGTACGAAGTCTCCACTGGCATTCGCTTTCTCGACCACATGCTGGAATTATTCGCGCGTCATGGCGGATTCGACCTGAAACTCAGCGCTCTCGGTGACCTCGACGTCGATCAGCATCACACGGTCGAGGATGTTGGTATCAGTCTCGGCGAGGTGTTCGACCGCGCACTGGGCGACCGGCGCGGCATTCTGCGCGCCGGCTATTTTCTGATGACCATGGATGAAACTCTCGGTCTGGCAGCCGTCGACTTCGGCGGCCGCGCAGTTGCCGTAGTGCAAACGAAAGTTAGCGCAACGCGGGTCGGCGATCTGCAGTCAGAATTGGTGGCCGACTTTTTCGAAGGCTTCGCGCGGGGAGCACGCGCCAATGTTCATGTTCGCGTGATGTATGGACGATCAAGCCACCATAAGATCGAGGCGCTATTCAAGGCTTTCGCGCGAGCGCTTCGTGTCGCCTGCTCGCGCGACCGCCGTCTGGGGAAAATGCTGCCCAGCACCAAAGGTCTCCTATGATCGCGAACAATACGACCGCGAAAAATAAGATCGCTGAAACTATCGCCATCGTCGATTACGGCGCCGGCAATCTGAATTCCGTGAAAAAAGCATTCGATCATCTCGGCGCTAATGTCGTTGTCACTTCAGAGCCTGGAAAGCTTGCAGCTGCCGGCAAGATCGTTCTGCCCGGCGTCGGCCATTTTTCCGCGCTCGGCGGTCTAGTCAACATGGGATTGCGAGAAGCCGTGCTGCGAGCCACGCGCGCCGGCAAACCGCTTCTCGGAATCTGCCTCGGCATGCAGTGGCTATTTGAGGGTAGTGACGAGGCGCCGCAACTAGCGGGCGCGGGAATCTTTCCCGGACGATGCTGCCCGTTTCCATCATCCGTGAAATCGCCCCATGTGGGATGGAACTCACTGACAGTCCGCGAAGACTCACGTTTGCTGCGCGATATCGCACCCGAATCCTTTGTCTACTTTACCCATTCGTTTCAAGCTCCAGTTGTTGCCGCTACCGCCGCGTCGGCCGAATACGGCACCCGGTTTTCCGCCGTCGTCGAAAAAGAAAATATTTTCGGCGTGCAGTTCCATCCCGAGAAATCGTGGAATGTAGGCCTGCGCATGCTCAAGAACTTTTGCGAGCTCGATTAGAGAAATTGGTTTTCTGATTCCGATGATTCTGAATTGCGAGGATGACTAAGTGCTGACCAGGCGTATTATCGCCTGTCTCGATATGGAAGGCGGTCGCGTCGTCAAGGGCGTGCGGTTTGTCAACCTGCGCGACGCTGGCGACCCGGCGGAATGTGCTGCCGCGCACGCTCGCGATGGCGCCGACGAAATCGTTCTGCTCGATATCACGGCCACCAGCGACAATCGCAAGACGATGCTCGACGTAGTGTCGCGCACCGCCCGCAGCCTATTTGTACCTTTCACTGTAGGCGGAGGAATCCGCGAACTCTCGGACGCTGCCGAAGTTTTTGATGCCGGCGCCGATAAGATTGCAATCAACTCCGCCGCCGTGAAAGACCCGAGCCTGATTGCGAAAATCGCCGCGCGCTTTGGCTCGCAAGCGGTCGTGGTGGCGATCGATGCGCGGCGGGTAAACAATCGCCCAACAAAGAGCGGCTTCGCAGTCTTTACCGCCGGCGGACGCACACCTACAGGCCGCGACGCGGTCCACTGGGCGCGCGAAGCGACTGCTGCCGGTGCCGGAGAAATCCTGCTGACGTCGATGGACCGCGACGGGACCAAGTCCGGCTTCGATTGCGAGCTAACAAAGCTTGTGGCCGACGCAGTTTCCATCCCCGTGATCGCCTCCGGCGGCGCTGGTTCGCCCCAGCACTTCATCGACGTCTTCCGCGACGGCCGCGCCGACGCTGCCCTGGCCGCTTCCATCTTCCACTTCGGCCTCGAAAACATCGGACAGTTGAAGCTCCAACTGCAAGCCGCGAATGTACCCGTGAGGTGGCCATGCTGATTCCATCCATCGATCTCATGGGCGGCAAAATCGTGCAGCTGGTTCAAGGCGAAAAGAAGAAATTAGAGTTCGACAACTTCGACTACTGGATCGATCGCTTCTCGAAGTACCCCATTGTTCAACTCATCGACCTCGACGCCGCACGCGGCACAGGCAACAATCGCGCGATCGTAAAGCAGATCGTCGCTCGACTGAATTGCCAGGTTGGTGGCGGCATTCGCCACAGTGCAACCGTTCAAGAACTTCTAGACCTCGGCGCGCAAAAAGTAATCATCGGCTCCGCCCTGCTAACCGAAGGCAAAATCAATCGCGATTATGCGCGCGAGTTGTCCGAAGCGATTCCAGCCGCGGCCCTCGTGTTTGCGCTCGACTCACGTGGAGGCAAGGTTGCCATCGACGGATGGCGCACCGAAACAGCGATCACTGCCTTCGATATGATTAGAGACCTGGAACCCTTTTGCGAGACCTTCCTCTACACCCACATCGACACCGAAGGTTTGATGGGTGGAATCCCGATGCAAACAGTTCATGCGATCCGCCGCGCCACCACGAGACATCTGGTCGTAGCGGGCGGCATCACCGAACAGCGGGAGGTCGATACTCTCGACGCCTTGGGGATTGATGCCGTAGTAGGCATGGCGCTCTACAGTGGAAAAATTCTCGGCTGAACGATATTGTCCTGCCAGCGCAAAAGCATATCGCGTCAAAACTCGGCAGAACACAATCCCGCCATGCCTCTGAGGTTAGCCTCCGCAGCCTACAATCTTTGCGCAAAGAAAGGAGTCGTTTGTCGTTCCCCGTCGATATTGATATCCGAAAGCGTTGCGGCTGGCGCGGCTTCTGGCGATGTGATAATTTTCCCCTACGCCATTTTCGCCTCGGACGTCGATAGCCGTAAGCGACTAACAATAAAGAAGAGCCGACGTTATGCCGGGTTTTTCTGACAGCTCAACTAAACTCGAAGTCACTCAACTTCTCAAAGCGTGGGGTACCGGAGACGACAAAGCCCTCGACCAACTGACTCCGGTCGTGCAGCACGAACTTCACCGCCTCGCCCACCGCTGTATGTCCAGAGAAAGGCCCGGTCACACCCTGCAAACCACAGCTCTGGTCAACGAGGTCTACCTTCGCCTGGTCGACGTCAACGCCGTGGAGTGGCAGGATCGCGCCCACTTTTTCGCCATTTCCGCCCGCATGATGCGACGCATACTCACCGATTTTGCGCGTTCGCGCAATTACCAAAAGCGCGGTGCCGGAGCCGTGCAGGTTTCCTTCGATGAAGCTTTCATCGTTACTCCAGAAAAAGATGGCGACATCATGGCCGTCGATGAAGCGCTGACCGAGTTCGCCGTCCTTTATCCAAGACAGAGCCAAGTCGTAGAGCTGCGCTTCTTCGGCGGCCTCGAAGTCAAAGAGACCGCCGAGGCACTCAAAATATCGCCCGAGACCGTCAAGCGCGATTGGCGATTTGCCAAAGCGTGGCTGCGGCGCGCTCTGTCCGGTGAAACCATCGCCGACGCGATCGACGACAACAACGCAGAACCTAACCACGAACCAAGGAAAGAGACCGCCTGAATCCCAGCGGAGCGACGAACGATGGACGAGAGGGAAGTCGAACGCGCACGCCGGCTGGAGCAGCTCTATCACTCCGCCCTTGAGCATCCCGAGGCCGAGCGCGCCAACTTTATCGCCGCTGAATGCGGCCCCGATTCTGCCCTCCGCCTGGAACTTGAATCGCTTCTCGCGCACGACAAAGCCGACAGTTTCATCGAAGAGCCAGCCCTCGAAGTGGCCGCCCGCATGGTCGCTAAGCAGCGCCGCCGCTCCGGCGATGACAGCGGAGGAGTGGTTCTCGGGCAGACCGTCTCCCACTATCACATTCTCGAAAAATTGGGCGGCGGCGGAATGGGCGTCGTCTACAAAGCTCGCGATACGCGCCTCGGCCGCCTCGTTGCGCTGAAATTCCTCCCTGAAGATTTTGCCGCCGATCCTACCGCCATCGTCCGATTCCAGCGCGAGGCCCGCGCCGCCAGCTCTCTCAACCATCGCAATATTTGCACCATCTATGACATCGGCGAAGAGGCTGGGCGAGCCTTCATCGCCATGGAGTACCTCGACGGCGAGACGTTGAAACATCTCATCGAATCTGGCCCGCTCCCGACCGCTCGCCTATTGCCCCTCGCCATCCAAATCACCGAAGCCCTCGAAGCCGCGCACACTCAAGGCATCATCCATCGCGATGTGAAGCCCGCCAACATTTTCGTCACCCAGCGCGGCCAGGTCAAAGTCCTCGACTTCGGGCTCGCAAAAGTTTCGCCTCAGCGCCAAACCATGGCCACTGGCCCCACCGCTCCCACGCTTTCCGACGGACGCTCCCACGACCAACTCACCAGCCCCGGCATGGCTCTCGGCACCGTCGCCTACATGTCGCCTGAGCAGGCGCGCGGCGAAGAACTCGACATCCGCACCGATTTGTTCAGCCTCGGCGCCGTTTTCTACGAGATGGCGACTGGTCGCCGCGCCTTCGATGGCAACACCGCCGCAGTAGTTTTCGACGCCATCCTCAATCGCGACCCGCTCTCCATCTCGAATCTCGATCCCGCTCTCCCCGAGGGCCTTCGTCACGTCATGGCCAAGGCTCTCGCGAAAGATCGACAGGATCGCTACCAGAGCGCGACTGAAATCCTCGACGACTTGAAGGCCATCGCCGCCGGCCGGCGCGCCCGCGTTGCCCGCGCCTTGTCGAACCGCAAGCTGTGGATCGCAGCCATCGCAACCCTCGCCATAGTGGCGGTGGTCGTCATTGCCCTCACCATCCGCCAGCGTCGACTACATCAACTCAGCGAGCAAGACACGCTGGTGCTCGCCGATTTCAGTAACAGAACCGGAGACCCGGTTTTCGACGATACGTTGAAGCAGGCCATTTCGGTGCAGTTGGCGCAATCGCCATTTCTAAATATTCTCTCCGACGCCAAGACTCGCTCCATTTTGCGGCTGATGGCTAAGCCGCCGGGCACGAAGTTGACTCCGGATATCGCGCGCGACGTCTGCCAACGTGCAGCCGCCAAAGCCTACATCGCCGGTTCCATTGCCAGCCTCGGCAGCGAATATGTTATCGGTGTCGATGCCATCAATTGCCAGACCGGTGACGCTCTGGCGCAGGAGCAAGTCACCGCCGCCAACAAAGAGCAGGTCTTGAAGGCGTTGGGAGGAGCCACCACCAAGCTTCGCTCGCGCCTCGGCGAATCGCTCGCCAGCATTCAGAAGTTTGACACTCCAATGGGCGAAGACACCACGCCTTCGATCGAGGCCGTCAAGTTTCTCTCTCTGGGCAGAAAAGCGCAGCAGGAAAAAGGAGGCGACGCAGCGGTTCCATATTTCAAGCACGCCATCGCGCTCGATCCAAACTTCGCCGCCGCCTATGCCGCGCTCGGCACGACCTATTTCAACCTGCGCCAGCCAGCGCTCGCCAACGAAAACCTGAAAAAAGCCTTCGAACTGCGAGACCGTGTCAGCGACCGTGAACGCTACTGGTTCTCCGCCTATTACTACCACCTGGTAATTGGCGATTTGGATAAAGCAGTCGAAACCTATCAGCTGTGGGCCGAAGATTATCCCCGCGACAATGCCCCGCGCGGCAATCTGGGAGCGATTTACGGATACCTCGGCCAATACGATAAAGGCGTAACCGAACTGCTCGAAGACCTCCGCCTCAACCCAGACACCGTGGCTGGTTACAACAATCTCATGAGCCACTACTCCGCTCTCAATCGTCTGGAAGAAGCCAAAGCCGCCTATCAGCGCGCCAAAGCGCGCAACCTCGACGCTCCTTTCCTCCACTGGAATTTATATGGAATCGCTTTCCTGCAAAAAGACGCAGCCGAAATGCAACGTCAGTCAACCTGGGCAACCGGCAAGCCGCAGGGAGAAAACATGCTGCTCTCCGCCCAGTCTGACACCGAGGCCTACGCCGGCCATCTCGGCCGCGCGCGTGAACTCACGCAACAGGCCATGCAATCCGCTGCACAGAACGATCAGCGGGAATCCGTCGGCCAATGGCAGATGAACGCCGCCTTGCGTGAAGCCGAGTTTGGCAACACAACCCGAGCCCGCCAGCAGATCGAAGAAGTCCTGATAAAGTCGCCGAACCGCGATATGCAAATCCTGGGCGCTCTTGCCCTGGCGCGTACTGGAGACTCGGCGCGCGCTCAGCAAATGGCCGACGACCTGGCCAAACAATTCCCGCAAGATACCGTCGTCAACCGCTACTGGCTGCCCACGATTCGAGGCGCCATCGAAATCAACCGCAAAAATCCCGCGAAGGCGATCGACGCCCTCGCCATCTCCGTGCCCTACGAACTCGGCAATCCCTCGCCGCAAGCCGAGATAGGAGCCTACCTTTATCCCGCCTACATTCGCGGCCAGTCTTATCTGCTCTTGCAGGATGGTGAGAAAGCCTCTGGAGAGTTCCAGAAATTTCTTACCCATCCGGGCATCTCGGTCAATTGTCCGCTGGGCAGCCTGGCCCATCTTCAACTCGGCCGCGCTTATGCGCTAATGCATGATCCCGCCAAAGCGCACGCCGCCTATGATGATTTCTTCGTCTTGTGGAAAGACGCCGACCCCGACGTACCCGTCTTGAAGGAGGCCAAAGCAGAATATGCCAAGCTGCAATAACTCTTCGAATTACCGCGCTCGGCAAAGGCACGCTCTTCAACCCTTGAACTCGATCATAATGATGCTGATCTCAAGCGGTCCCAGGTTCTCTACCGTGTGCGGAGGAAGCGGCTGCGTCCGCTGTGCGCAAGGAGTTTCGGGCCCCGCTCCAGCCCGCCGGCTGTCAAACAAAATACAGCCCTGGTCATCTCTTCGGATGAAATGACTGAAGCTCTCGACATAAGCGACGCCGCCCCAGCGGTGAGTGTGCAGCGGCACTACATCTCCTGCCGCAATGCGAGTTTTGATAACGCGCACCCGTTCGTCCTCGAGCAGCAATCGATGGTGGGCCGGCGCCGCCGTGAGGGCGTCGAGCGAATCGGGCCAAGGCCATTCTTTCGGATTCGGAATAACGGGATTCTGGCTCACGCGTTCCTCAACCGGCCCATTCTACAAAAACTGTGCTGTTGCCGTTGAGAAGGTCCACTTTGTGAGTCCGCCGATCGGGATAAATGCTTCAGCCGGAAGATTGCTCTACGCCACCCCGCCGCAAAAAACTGACCGAAACCGCCAGGCGGCTTCGGTCAGCAAGATTCAATTCCAGCGGCGGATATAGATCGACTTATTTATTGTCTTCTCTGGCTTCTGCGATATGAGCCTGATGACCTGCTTCCGACACGGCCTGTACAAAAGCCTCACCGCTTCGCGGCGTCTGCGCCCTGCCGGACAGAATATTGCGGAACATCATGTGCCTGCCATAAATCGCGCGCGTCGAATCGTTATCTTGCTCCACGACCGCGCCTTCCAACGTCAAGCCCGCGAACACGCCCTTCGAGCGTGAGTAGGTCAAGACTTCAGTATTCAGCAGGATGTCAGTTCCGGCTGAAGTGTGTCGGCCAACCGGGCCCGCCGCCACCGATCCTTCACCGGTCATTTCGAACTTGCTCGAGAGCAGATGCTGCAAACCACGGTCGTTCATAACCAGCATGACCAAATCCACACCTTCGACGCCGATCTGCAAGCCCCAGCTTCCGCCGCCAACCGAGACAAATGCCGGAGCGCTCCAGCCGTCCGCCGTGCGGCAGGTAGCTACACCGCGCCCGTGCTTGGCGCCAATAATAAAGCCGCCCTTGATAAGATTCGGCACTACCAGGACGCACTTCGCGCCATTCAATACTTCTTCCGGAATCCCTTTATCGGGCGTCGACATAATCGATTGCAGAACGTCTACGGATTTCTGCAAGCGCTCGACCGTATCTTCACGATCCGAGCCAGCGAAGGCGAAAGTTCCCGCCAAGCCGATCAAACTCATCAACACCACCGACATTATTTTCTTCATGAATTGTTCCTTTCAGTATCTGCGGACCTAAGAGGGGAAGACTCCAGATGGGCTGACTTAGCTCAGATGACCTGAAAGAGAGAGAAGAAGTGCTCGTCTCAAGAGCTATGTTCGCACAGCGGCATGAGAGTATCTGGTCTGCATTGCTCACTTTCCGAGAGAGCGCGTTCTCTGCCCGTTGTGAGCAATCTTGCACAGAATAAATAGCAGCAAGATGTCATTAATTAAGTTGGCAAAAGGAAAGACCTAAGGTCAATCGCCAATGGAACGCGCTCTTCGCCAATTGCGCGATCGTTTTCGCAGGCGGCTAGCCTCAACCAGGGCAGCCGTCTCGAATCTCTTCGCCGCCGTGACTCCGCCCGTGAGAGGTTTCGCGTCGCAGAGAATGTGTCCATTCTGCGGGCTGATTACGCCTCGCTCCAAATCGTCATGCCTGGAGTGCGGCAAGTCGCTCGCTCCGGCAACAAGATAACGAATTTTCGGGGCCCGCTCATTTTTCGGCGACCCTCAAATGAGACTAGGAGATCGATCATGCTTTGGACAATTTTCGTAGTGCTTCTGATTCTGTGGCTGCTTGGCTTTAGCCTTCATATCGCCGGCGGCCTGATTCACTTGCTGCTGGTGGTTGCGCTCGTAGTGTTGGTCATCAACCTGATAAGCGGTCGGCGCATCGCATAAACAATATTCTGAAAAACCCCGACCTTGTCTCTGCTTTTGGGTGGCGCAGCGGTTCACCGCTGCGATAAACGGCTTGTTTTGAATGCTGGCTTTAGGCGCCGTGGGAGACATCGTGTGCCCAACGAAGTCTTTTACCACTCCGTGACGCTGCGGCTGCGGTGAGAGCGGCTGGCGTAGTGTCTGCCGACGGACTATCAGCCCCGCGAGCGCGCGCCCCCGATGCTGAGTGCGATTCCGCCCGCGATCAGCACTGCGCTAATAATCGGCGAAACTCGCTCACTATGAGTCGTCTGAACTCCGAGACTGGCCCCGCCGATCTTAACGCCTTCTGTTTGAGTGTGGGGGATAGGTACCACCAAAGAAGCGACGCCGAGCACAATTAGGACGATCCCGGCAAGTAACAGAATTTTCATATCGAATCCTCGCAGCGAATGGGACTTCCTAGCCAAAAGAAAGCGCGCCCCGCAAACAGTCAGTCGTGCAGAACCACTCCGAGCAGCGAACTGTGAACTTGCAACCCGCCTTCCGGGCCGCCAGAGTAATCGACAAACCCCAGCTTTCTAAACCGGTTCATAAAAAAGCTCACCCGCGAACGCGTCGTCCCGACCATCTCCGCCAGACTCTCCTGGCTGATCTTCGGGATCACCGTCTCCGGCACGCCCTCCTTACCGAAATGAGCCAGCAGCAAGAGGATTCGCGCTAATCGTTTTTCGCTGGAGTTAAACAACTGGTCGACGAGATCTTCTTCGTACCGCACATTTCGCGCCAGCAAATACGCCACAAACATCTCCGAGAGCGCCGGCTCGCGATGCAGCGCGTCCATCATGACTTTCTTGTCGATGCGCTGAATCTCACAATCGGTTAAGGCCGCCGCCGATCCCATGCGCAGCGCCTGCCCAGCCAGCGAGCCTTCGCCAAAAAAATTGCCGTCGGTTAGCATGCCGATTGTCGCTTCTCGCCCCGTTTTCGAGACGACCGTAAGCTTTACTTTGCCTTTTTGGATAAAGAAGACTGCATCTGCCTTGTCCCCCTGAGCGAAGATTCCTTCCTTCTTCACAAAGTTCAGGTTTTTCCGGCCGTCGCCGATGGTGGCGAGGAAAAGGTTTGGATCGAACCCGCGGATTTTCCGCTTAGCTAATGGAGGGCTACCCATCAAACGCAATTCTATCGCCGAAAGCTTGTTTTTACGCAAGAATTGTCGCCGCCTCAGGCGCAGGGCTGAAAGTGACCGAATTGGCAGCAAACCCATCTCTATGGTCTCCTGTGCCATCGTTTGGGAGAACGAGCACCCAGCCCCGTCGTGCCCAAAACATCCGCCGCTTAGAAGTTGATCTCTCCGTCACGTAAGCGTTGCCAGACTTCTCGCTAAAAAGTCGCATCCGTCTCAGGCGCAGCTTAAAGGGAACTGGCTGGTTCGCGTCAGTTCTACCTCCGCGGCAAGTCGTCACGCCGCTGAGCCTCAAGCCGCTGAGCCCTGAGCCTTGCCTCCCGCCGCTGCGTCGGCTTCACATTCAGCACGAAGTGAACCGTCGCCCACAGAAAGTGATCTCCGTCAGACTTCGACACCAGCGCATCCACGGACTGCAACGCAGTGGACGGTATTTCCAGGTGATCGACCAGCATCACGATCGGTATCTCGGGCCGCTCCTGCTTGATTTCATCGGCAATGGCAGTCCCATCCACATGGGATAGATGATGTTCCAGCACCACTGCGTCGACCGACCTCGACATCAAAAGGCGCAGACCGTCCGAACCATTGGTCGCGGTTGCCAGTTCATATCCCTTTTCTTTCAATACGCTGAGCTGAGTTAGATCCCTGTGTATACAAAGGAGTGTGCTGGTGGTACCCATAAGACGAATCTACTAAGGATGCGTCCCTAATTCTGTTCACAATTGCACATGCGGGTGAAATGCCGCGCGGATAGCCACTTTTGAAAGCGCTATACCGAAAAGCTGTCGAAGATGAGCGATTGTGAACAGACGCTCCCGAACCGCGGCTATAAGCTATTGCGATAGGTCGCTGAGTCACGGATGCGAAGAATCGATGCGGACCCATCCCCGGCCCGTGTTGTTTCTTCTCTGGTGGCGCGGCAGCAACAAGCCGCGTCACATCTTTCTACTGTTCAGTGATTGCCGACACGATATGCCGAAGGCAGAAATAATGATGACCGCTGCCCTCAGGGCCGCTTGTAAACCGCTCCGCCCTTCATCACAAACTCCACCTTCTCCATCGCAGAAACATCCGCCAGCGGATCGCCGGGCACCGCCACAATATCCGCCAACTTTCCCGCCTCAACCGTCCCCAATTCCTTCTGCGTTCCCAGCAACTCCGCCGCGCTCGACGTAGCCGCGCGAATCGCCTGCGCCGGAGTCATCCCAAATTTCACCATCGACGAAAATTCCTTCGCCGGATTAATCTTCCAATCGAATCCGCCCGCATCCGTCCCAAAAGCAATCTTCACACCCGCCTTCATCGCCCGCCGAAACGTGTCTTCATGAATCGAAATCATCTTCAACCACACCGGAGAGCCAGTCGCCGCCCGCCCCTGCGCCACATATTCGCCAACGTAAATTGTCGGCACATAAAAAATTCCCCGTGCCGCCATGGTCTTCAAATCCGCATCCGTGATGTAGTTACCATGCTCGATCGAATCCACTCCCGCCTCGACCGAGTTATGCACACCATTTAGCGCCATGGCATGAGAAGCCACCTTCCGCCGCTCGCGATGCGCCTCATCCACAATCGATCTTAGCTCGTCCATCGTGAATGTCGGAATATCATCGAGCACGCCATCGTCGCGCACCCAATACGAGCGGTCGCTATAAACTTTGATCCAGTCCGCTCCATGGCTGATCTGCTCGCGCACCGCCTGCCGCGCATTGTCCGCCCCATCCACCAACTGCACCCCATGCGGCACCGCCACATTCGGAGCGTACCCCTGCAGCGGATAAGCTCCCGTCACATCCATCGCACGCGTCGCCGCTTGCATTCGCGGCCCAGGAATAATTCCGTTGTTGATCGCCTTCTTCACGTCAACATCGGCGTAGCCCGCGCCCTCCGTCTCCACGTCCCGGATCGACGTGAACCCATACTCCAGCGCCCTCCGTGCATTCACCGTCGCCAGAATCGTTCGATACTCCGGCGACTCCTTCAGCAACTGCTCGTCATAATCCGCAGCCGTGATGTCTCCCTGCAGCAAAATGTGCGTATGTGTGTCCATCAGCCCAGGCAGGCACGTAGATCGCGACAGATCGATCACATCCACTCCGCCAGGAGCAGTCGCCCCAACCTCCTTAATCTTCCCATCCTCCACCACGATCACCACATTCTTGCGCAGCGAATCCCCCCGCCCATCAAAAAGATTCCCGCACTTCAACGCCACCGTCTTGGGTGTGGATGCCGTCGTTGACATTTGCGCCACGCAATATCCGGCCATTGCTGCGACCAGACAAAGCACCGCAATTCTTTGCTTCATGATTTTCTCCAAACGATTTGCGGCTACTTACTGTCCTTCTCTTTACTCTTCGAATCTTCCGCAGGCGCAACCGCCCCCGGCATCACTTTCAGCGGAGCCGACCGTTTTTCATCCAGTTCAGGATGCGGCAGCGGCTTTCGCGGCAGCATCTGATCGCGCATCGCCGTGTTGTAGACGAAGATGGCCTCCACCGTCGCCGCCTGCGCCAGGTCCGGCCCCTGTAGCCGTTCGTAAGTGTCCATGTTCGAGTGATGCGTCCGCGACCCGTAGTCCATTCGATCCTGTATGAACTGGAAGCCAGGAATTCCAACCGCATCAAACGATTCGTGATCCGTCCCGCCCGTATTGCGCGTAGTGATCGTCGTGACCCCAAGATCCTTCAGCGGTTCCATCCACTGCGCAAAAATCGGAGCCTCCGCTGAATTCTCCTGCAAATAAATTCCGAGAATCTTGCCCGTGCCATTGTCGACGTTAAAGTATCCGGAGATCTTCGTCTGCTCCGGCTTCAGCACGATAGGCCCGCCCGCCTTGCGCATCCACTCCGGCTTCTCCAATTCCTCAGGGGCCGTAGAAAGCGGCACATAGCCAAAATGCTGCTTCACATATCCCGCCGAGCCAAACAATCCCTGCTCCTCGCCCGTCCACAGCCCAATCCGAATCGTCCGTCGCGGCTTCACCTGCAGCGCATTCAGAATCCGCATCACCTCCATCGCCACCACCGTGCCCGCGCCATTATCGGTAGCGCCCGTCCCCGCAATCCACGAATCCAGATGCCCTCCCACCATTACCACCTCATCCTTCAGCGCAGGATCGGTCCCAGGAATTTCCGCAATCGTATCGAACCCATGCTCATGGTCGCCAAAAAACTTGGAGTCGATATTCATCTCAATGCTCACCGGCACATTAGCCTTGAGCAGCCGATACACACGCCCATAATTTTCAATCGCCGTCACCGCCACCGGAACCGGATCGGCATCGTCGCGCAGGTAAGAAGTCTTCGTCAAAAATGATCCATTGTCGTCAAAGATCGTCCCGCCCGAACCGCCGCCGTTCTGCCCGTCGCGGCTGGGAAGAATCACCGCCAGAGCGTGCTCCGAAGCCAGGAATTTTGCCGTCTTCTCCCGCAGATTCCGCCGCTTTATATAATCCGGCACTCTCTCCGAAAACGACTTGGGCTTTTCCAGCGGGTAATCCGCAACCTTGGCGAGATCTTTCTCCTCCATCCGCGTAAACAGCGGCTTATCCACCGGATTCACCTCCCGCATCTCCCCCAGCAAAACAATCTTTCCCGCCAGCTTGCCCTTATATTGATCGAAATCCTTCTCCTCCTTGATATCGACCCACACCGCCGGCCCGCTCACCGCGCCGTTAGTAGCAGGCGACCAGGGTGCCGCTTGCGCAATAAAAACAGCTGTATCCGGCGACGTCATCCTCACCCAGGTGTTCAACTGCTGCCAGCCCATGCCAAACTCACCCCAATCCTCCAGATGCGCATTGCTGCACCCCATCGCCGTCAGCTGATCGCGCGTCCATTCATTGGCCTTCTTCACATTGGGCGACCCAGTCAGCCGCGGACCAATCCCATCCGCCAGCCCCGACGCATACTCCATCACATGCGAATGCGCGATACCCTCATCGCGTATCCGCTGGTACATCGTGTAATCGATATTTTCTTTGGCCGGCTGCGCCTGTTCATAAGCCGGTTTGTCCGCATCCGCCGCTGCCGACTTCTTGTTCTTGTCGGCGGCCAAAATCGTTAGCGGCAAAATAAAGCACAGCAACAACCCAAAACTAATCTTGAAACTGGTCTGGTTTCGCATGGATTCGATTTTCTCCCGAGAAAAGTTCCCCAGAAGAGTAGCAGAAATGTGATTTTCAGTGACGATCCATGTGGAGCGGACACTTCTGTCCGCTGCCTTTGACGGGCGAGAATCGTGAACGCTGGGCAACAGCGTGGGTAACAACGACAGTCAACCGGAAAATGCGCGCCTTTTATATTCTTGGCCCGCGGAAGCCCTATCTCCGCCGGTGCTACTCTACGCCCGCCAGCGCTGCGTTCAATCCCACAATATCGGCACCCAGGTCTTTGCCGTCGGTGCCTGCCTTCTTGTAGGGACTGGTGGAGAGAAGTTCGTAGTTTCCGCCGTCGCCGTCGTTGTAGTTCGTGAATTCAACGTCAGCGATGGTCTTCGGAAACAGGTTACTTGCCGGCCAACTTGAGGGAGGAAATTCAGGCGGGGTCGCGATGATACCGTTGCTCACGAACTTGTAGGTTTCAAAGCATCTTTTTATGGTGGTCCGGGGCACGTCATGGGCGGAGCAACTCTCGTCGCCTCCCGTGTTCCACACCGGATAACGTGTGCTGAGCAGGAGGTTGTTAGTGAAAACGAATCCATGCATCGGCGCGGTCCTAATGTCGTTTCCGATGAACATCGTGTTGCCAGCCAGATCGGGGAAGCCGGTAATGTGGTTGACCGTGACGGTGTTGAGCGCGTTCCTTTTCCATGAGTTCGAGAGCTGGAGGACGGCGCCATTCCCCTTGTATTTCGAGATGCTAATGTCGTCGAGAACGACGTCGTGAATGCTCCAGCGCGTACCCGCGAACGCTTCGCCTCCATCTCTCCCGTTTCCGGAGCGAGAGGTTGCCAACTGAAGTCCGGCTCCTGCATGCGAAACGTAAACGTATCGTATGGTGACGTCGGTCACTTCGCACCGCGGACAACCGTTGCCACCGTGGCGCCTGTGCTGGTTCTTGGGAGTGAGCAAAATGCCATAACCACTCTGAGTGAAACCGCCCCAGACATTTTCCATGAGATTGGCCTCCACTAGGACGCGAACCGCGTTCTTCAGTTCGAAGTGATTCCTGACGACAAAGGGATGCCCGTCGGCTCCGCCAATGAAAGACGGACTGCCGGGCATCCACTGCCAGGGCTTCCAAAAGTGATTGCCGATGACCTCGATATTCGTGGGCGTCGATTGAGCCGTGCCACCCCCGAACATCACAGCCTCGCCCGCAGCTTCGAGGAAGTTGTTCTGGATCAGGAAAGGACCATCCGGAGTGTCGCTGGCGCCGCCTTCAACCGCTTGAGAATCGACACAAAGTCCTGTAACAGCGATGCAATGGAAATCGCTGAAATAAGAATCGATCACGGCGCCGTTGGTCATGCCGTCGAGGCTTACGCCGACGTAGGTCTCATCCTGGGTCGCGCCGTGCAGCCAGGAGCGGTCGACGATGATGTGATCGGATGTCTGCTGACTCGAAACCAGGCGCGCCGGCAGTGGAATTCCGGCGGTCCGGGTGAGTTGCAGTCCGATGAAGCGATAAAAATTGGCGCCGGGTGCCAATCGGAACGGCCCATCGCCCTCGGTCTGAATCTGTACCTCTGCCATGACGTTCGCGGGATTAGCGCAGCTATATTGCGGGCGCCCTTCGAGGGAAGCGATTCCGGCATAACAGGGCGTGGCGCGGCTGCCTTCTGCGGGCAGAGCGCTGTCGGGAGCGCTCGTGCGAATCCAGATCCAGTGGTTAATGTCGCAATTTTTGGCGGGGACGATGAACTGCCCGGTAAAGGTTGCGCCCGCCTGAAGCTGAACGATGTCGCCGCAGTTGGCGTTGTTCAGAGCCGATTGCAGGTCGTCGCCCGCGTTCACGCTGATGATCGCTCCCGGCGCGGGCGTACCCGACATCGCAGTCGACACCGTCGCCGTAGGCAATTGCGCCGGGCCGTCGTAACCCTGGGCCAGGCAGCGCGATGCCAACATTACGTACATCGCCAGGAGGCACATCGCACCGCTCAGGCGTTGTTGCCGCGTTGAGAAGAATCGGGAATGGGAGTCTGCGAAAGAATTGCGCGATTGAATATGAGCCGATATACAAATCATTGCGAGCCTCTTCTAGGAAATCGAGCCGATTGGCGGATAATCCCCGAGGCTGAATGTATATGGACACGGCGAAAGGCTCCATCGCCAGAAGTTCATTCTCGATACTCGTTAGTGCAGCGCCGTCCTGGTTTGGGAATTTGAGCGCTGCCCTTGGGAGCAAACCTAGCTACATAAATCGTCGCGAGAGCTTGATCGCAAACGATTTCCGTCACCAGACAATAAGACTCAGGATGGATGCAGTGTAATAACTACCCAGAAGTGTCGATTTAACCACAAACCTGCCCAGCATTATCAGGCACTTACATGTACATACATTAAAGTACATATATAAATGCCATAACGAATGTTCCACGTGGAACATTCGTACATACAAAAAAGCACTAACAAATGTTCCACGTGGAACATATCACCATTTTCCAAGACCCTCGATCCGGCAACTTAGGTACTGTGTACCTGGCACTGGCAACCGCTTTACGAGAAGCGGACCTTCACGTCCGGGCCCTTCTCCAAATGGATGCTTTCTATGAATCGCACCCGCCCCGTCTTTAAGGTCAGGATCACCGACGAGGTCCGGGTCCCTTCGGCAAAGAAGCGGACCCCTTTCAGCAGAGCGCCCTCGGTGACGCCCGTAGCTCCGAAGATCATCTGCTTTCCCGGAGCCAGGTCTTCGGCCTCATAAATCCTTTTCGCGTCTTTGATCCCCATCTTGGCGATGCGCTCTTCCAGTTCGGGCTTGTCGATCACCAGCCGGCCGAGCATGTATCCGTTCAGGCAGCGGATTGCGGCCGCGGTGATCACGCCTTCGGGAGCTCCGCCTGAGCCCATGACCGCGTGGACTCCGGTTCCCATCACTGCGGCGGCTATGCCTGCCGAGAGGTCGCCGTCGCCGATCAGCTTGATGCGGGCGCCGGCTTTCCGAATGTCGGTGATCAGTTTCTCGTGGCGCGGACGGTCGAGTACTACTATGACCAGGTCGTCTACGCCGCGCTGCATACGGCGCGCGATGTTCTTCAGGTTGACGGCTACGGGGGCATCCAGGTCGATGGCGTTCTTGCACGATGGGCCGACTACGATTTTTTCCATATAGCAGTCGGGGGCGTGGAGCAGGCCACCTTTCTCTGACGCTGCCAGGACGGTGATTGCTCCGGGGGCGCCGGTGGCGCAGAGGTTGGTGCCTTCGAGGGGATCGACGGCGATGTCGACTTGTGGAACGTCGCGTCCGTCGCGGTAGGGGCCGCCTACCTGCTCGCCTATGTAGAGCATGGGAGCATCGTCGCGCTCGCCCTCGCCGATCACGATGGTGCCACGCATGGGGACGGTGTCCATGGTCTTGCGCATGGCCTCGGTCGCGACCTGGTCGCTGAGCGGACGGTCTCCCTGTCCCATGGTGCGCGCCGACTCGATGGCGGCGTTCTCGACTACGCGCAGGAATTCCAGCGCCAGATCGCTTTCCAGGTTCTCGCCAAAATTCTTTGCGAACGGCTCGGAACGGGTGGTTTGGGTAGCCATGACTCCTCCTGAAGGTAGATGCGCGACAGGGAAATATATTCTCTTCGGGCGCGAGATGGAAGGGCTGGGGTCAGAGTTGACAATCTTTGGTTACGGGTTGCAAGTTCGCAATTTGCGAACTATGATATTCGCAATTTGCGAAGTTAGGAGATGACGTGGGCACCGTCGGCCGCAGGAAGGTCAAAGAGGCTGCTGAATATTCTGCGCTGCTGTTGCGCGCGTTGCCGGGCGTCATTCGCAGCGAGGCGGAGAATGAGCGGTACATCGCGATGCTCGAGGAGCTCGACGGCAAGGGCAATCGGATGACAGCTCCGGAACGCCGGATGGCGGAACTCCTGACCCTGCTGATCGAAAACTTCGAAGAGGAGCGCTACGCGCTCAAGGCGGCTTGTCCGGTGGAGATTCTTAAGGAGTTGATGAGTGCGAATAATTTGAAGCAGAAAGACCTGCTGGACGTTTTTGGCACGCCTAGCATCGTCTCGGAAATTCTGCACGGGAAGCGACGGCTTACGATTGAACACATCCGCCGGCTTAGCCGGCGATTCCGCGTCTCTGCCGGAGTGTTTATTTAGGGAACTGACCGCCCAACGAATGCTACGCTATCTCGCCAACGGGGTGACGCAGCCTGGCGAGAATGGCCATTTCGAAAAGAACCGCGATGACCAACTGAATCGCAATCCCAAGGTACAATTCAAGCGATAAATAATTGAAGGGCAATGTCTGAAATGCGCCAGCGGGCGTAAGTAGAGCAAAAACGCCTTGTCCACGATTCGCTGAATGGACACCGACAGCGGTGCCAAGGACGATGGCAGCCAAGTAATAGAGGCCGAGAAACAGCACACCCTTAAGAACCGGGGCCCTCATCCGTGTCAGCCGAGACCACTGAATAAACGTGATGTCGCGAGTGATAAAAACCAGCACCACCAAAAATTCGATCGACCCCACCCTTAACGCTTCCGCTTCAAAGCCCAAATTGTTTTTCCAGGCGAACAGTCCCCACACCAGCAGTCCGTATCCCACCGCTGCTGACAGCCCTAGCCATGGCCACTGCGGCCCATCCTCGGCAAACATTGGCCAACGGGTCGAACTGCGGGTTCGCCACCAGACCCGCAGCCTCTCCGACGACTTCAACATGGCGAGGCCCATGACGAACAGAATTGCGCCATTCACAGTAACCATGAACTGTACAAACGAGTCCCAGCTGCCCAAAGGAAAATGAGGGATATACAGTGCGTAGATTACGAAGTTGAGGAAGGCCGCGCAACCGACCGCTTGCCATCGAGAGAGTGGCCTCATTTGGTCGTAGTCTTTTGTCAGAGTCTGCAAGAGCGTTAGCACCAGCCATGCACCAAGCGTCAAATAGAGCAATAAGCTCACTTCGACCCAGGGAACGGGATGGCCGAAAATTGTGGGAAGCCCGAAGACTGCGTCGTTGTTAAATAGCGGTATGAATCCTGCCAGCGGACTGAGCGCTGCCGCGCCGGAAAAGTTGCCATCCCTGGTCAGCACCATGAGAGCGCAGAGAATGTACAGTCCAAACGTTCCGATAAGGCCCATACCGCGGCTTCGGGCTTCAAACAGATTGGAAAGCCACAGGCCAGCCACACCGAGGAAGATCGCCCCCGAAGTGATCAAAAGATAAGCATCGGCGAAATTTCCCAGCGAAACGCGCGCCATCAGTGCGGCTAATAGAGCGATGGGCAGACAGCACAGGACGATGAAGTACGCCAATAGAGGCTCGCCGAAGAGTTTCCCGGCGAGCAACTCCCCGGCGCTCAGCCTCGTGGATCGTTGAAAGTCCCAGGTCTTTCGCTCTCGCTCCCCTGAAATCGACTGCGCGCACGAAAACAGCGACCAGAATGTCAGAATGCCCAGTTGGGCATACATCAGTATGCGGTAAAAGCCGAACCACACGATAAATGGGGTCTCTCGGTCCATTTCCGCTAGTCGCTCGGCTCTAAGGTGTACTGATTGTCGGTGCATGAGCGCCATCTCCGATGCGCGCGAACCCCAGCACCCCAACCAAATTAAGATCGCGATCACAACCACCACCACAGCCACGGTCAGAGCCCTCGTCGGACGCAGTTCAGCTCGAAAATGCCGCACGAACTCGGGGTTCTTCCAGATCGGCATCATCACATCACCTCGTGCGACGAGACCTTCATGTACATTTCTTCCACAGTCTTTTTCACTTCATGGAACGACACGATTCGCACTCCGCCGTTAATCAAATCAGCCAGCACCTGCGACAGCTCATCATCCGACCCAGAAAAGAAAAACTCTCCGTCGCGTTCGCTGAGCTTCAACTCCGCAGCGCATGCCAATCGTCCGAGCACGGCCTGAATCTGCGCACGACCATCGCCCAGCCATTGCAGTCTTACGGTTCGTAAGGGAGTCACAGCCAACATCACTTCTTCCAATCGTCCGCTGCGCACCAGCCTGCCTTTTTCCATAACTCCGATCGACGTGCAGAAGCCCTCCAACTCGGTAAGGATGTGCGACGAAATTAGAATCGTCGCTCCTTCATCCCGGGCAGAACGCAATAAGTTTCGTAGTTCGATTCGTGCCTTAGGATCGAGCCCTGACGCCGGCTCGTCCAAAACCAACACCTTCGGACGATGGATCATAGCCCGCGCAATTCCCAACCGCTGTTTCATCCCTCGCGACAAGCCACGAATCATTCCATCCCGCTTTACTTCGAGGCCCGCCTGCGCGATCACTTCATCAACCCGCGCGAGAATCTCCGACTCCGGCATCTTGTAAGCGTGGGCAAAGTAATCCAGATACTCCCAGACTTTCAAATCGTCATACACAGAAAAGAAGTCAGACAGATATCCGATATACTTCCGCGCCTCTTCCGGGTTACCAAGTACGTCCATCCCGGCAATGCGCACACTTCCCTGCGTCGGCTCTAGCAACCCGCACATCATGCGGATCGTTGTCGTCTTTCCGGCGCCGTTCGGCCCAATCAGACCATAAATTTCTCCGCTGGAAATGGTGAGCGTCAGATTTTCGACCGCTGCCAGATCGTCAAACTCCTTGCGCAGATTGGTAAGCTCGATCATTGACGCCATTTATCTCCTCGAAAATCTTGCAACAGTATAAGGGCGGTGGTCTATTTCTTGTGTAGTTATCGGAAAGTTTGGGCGCAGTAGGGGTGCTTCGACTGCGGTTGAGCTTCGCATTCGCGAAGCTCAAGCTCCGCTCAGCATGACAAGATTGCGGGGGAGGGTGACAGGGCCGGATTACTAAGGGCAGCCTGGCATCATCGGCCGATTCTGAGACTAGGAAGATTGCTTCTCAAGTGCAAGCGTCCTAGTCGTTGAGTGCAGTTTCAATTTCCTGCCTGAATAACCCCAGTCTTCAAGAGTGCTTGCAGATCCTCGACCCGTCAGCGGCTGAAGCCGTCATTGGGGACAAACTGTTTATTGCAGCGCTGAAGCGCTGCGCCACCCAAAGGCGACACCCAAAAGCGCCACCCAAAAGCGAGGGCTCGTTGTGCGGTCGGAGTGAGTTCCCACTCTTGCGCACAAAACGCGCAAGAATGGGGCACCCTTGTTTTGGGTGATGACAGACAGGTTACGGCACGGCTAAAGCCGTGCCCTTTCAAAGCGAGTTCAAATCAAAGCAAATTCAAATCAGATCAAGTTCAAATCAGAGCGAATTCAAATCAGAACAAATTCAAATCGATCAACTGGGCGGCTAGAACGCGTCGATGCCGGTTACGCTGGCTCCGATGATCAATGTGTGGATGTCGTGGGTGCCTTCGTAGGTTTTTACGGATTCCAGGTTCATGAGGTGGCGCATGATGGGGTAGTCGTCGGCTACTCCGTTGGCTCCGAGGACGTCTCTTGAGAGGCGGGCGCACTCCAGGGCCATCCAGACGTTGTTTCGTTTCGCCATGGAGATGTGCTGGTGTTCGACTTTTCCGGCGTCTTTCAGACGGCCTACCTGCAGGACTAATAGCTGGGCTTTGGTGATTTCGCTGATCATCCAGGTTAGTTTTTCCTGGATCAGTTGGTGCGAGGCTATGGGCTGGTCGCGAAATTGTTTTCTTAGTAATGAATATTGCAGGGCGCAGTCGTAGCAGGCCATGGCGGCACCGACCGCTCCCCAGGAGATGCCGTAGCGGGCCTGGTTGAGGCACATCAGCGGAGATTTCAGGCCTCCGGTGCCGGGGAGCAGGTTGGATTCGGGGATGTGGACGTCTTGCAGCGAGAGGCCTGAGGTTACGGAGGCGCGGAGGGACCACTTGCCGTGGATGTCGCTGGCTTTGAAGCCGGGGCGGTCGGTCTCGACTAAGAATCCGCGAATTTTGTCATTTTCATTTTCAACTTTGGCCCAGATGATGGCTACGTCGGCGATGGTGCCGGAGGTGATCCACATTTTTTCTCCGTTGAGGACGTATTCGTTGCCGACTTTTTTGGCGCGGGTGCGCATGCCTCCGGGGTTGGAGCCGAAGTCGGGCTCGGTCAGGCCGAAGCAGCCTAGCTTTTCTCCTTTTTGCATGGCGGGGAGCCAGGTATTTTTTTGCTCGTCGGAGCCGAAGGCGTGGATGGGATACATGACCAGCGCCGACTGCACGCTGACGAAGGAGCGGACGCCGGAGTCTCCGCGCTCTAGTTCCTGGGTGACGAGGCCGTATTCGACGTTGGACATGCCGGCGCAGCCGTAGCCTTGGAGGGATGCTCCGAAGAATCCGAGGTCGGCCATGGGCTTGACTAGTTCGCGGGGGAAGCGGCCGGCGCGGTTGCACTCTTCGATGATGGGGATGAGGTTGTCTTCGATGAAGTGGCGGGCGGTGTCGCGGACGAGGCGCTCGTCGTCGGTGAGCAGGGTATCGAGGCCTATGAAGTCTACTCCTCGGAATTTGATGGCTGGCATTGGTGGCACCTCTTCTTGTGTGGCGGGAAACTAATTACCGTAGCAGAGGGGCGGCGTGGTGGGCAATGCGGTCGGCTTGGTCGGCGGGCTTAGGCGAGGGTTTTTACCACTAAGGTCACTAAGGATGACAATCGACGCGGCATTCGGTAACAATGATTTGTCCTGGATCAAAATCAAGAAGAGGTGCGGAGATTTATGAGCGACACGCGGGAATTTTTGCGGCATACGCTGGCTACGGTTGCTTATCGGGGGGCGAAGGCGATTCGGGGGGCTGGGGCGGAGTTTGCGGGGTATGGGGCGGGCGAGAGTGGGCGCACTCCGGTGAGGATTCTGGCGCATATTGGCGACTTGATGGACTGGGGGCTCGCCATGGCCGACGGGCGCCGCGAATGGAAGGATTCCTTGCCGCTGCCGTGGGACAAGGAGTGCGAGCGTTTCTTTACGGCGTTGAAGAAGTTTGACGAGTATCTGGCTTCGGGGAAGCCTCTGGAAGTGTCGGAGGAGAAATTGTTTCAGGGGCCGATTGCGGATGCGCTTACGCATGTGGGGCAGATTGCGATGCTGCGGCGGTTGGCGGGAGTGGCGATCAAGGGAGAGAATTATTTTGTGGCTGAGGTGACGGTGGGGCGAGTGGGGGCGGAACAGGCTCCGCCGCGGAAAGAGTTTTGACGGTTGGAGACGGTTGCGGTGGGTAAAATGGTGAAGCGCGGCTTTGCTAGAGGCGCGCAGGAGGTTCGATGGATTCGGGTGATACGGCAACGGCTGAGGCGGGCGCGGTTCCGCAGCTCCCCAATCATAAGGTGAAGGTGAAGAAGGCGGGGCAGCGGGCCTGCAATGAGAAAAACGAGAAGGGAAAGTTTTGCGGCGGGCACCTTAAGCGCTGGTTTTATGTGGCGGACGTGCTGGAGCAGGAGTGCGGGTGCGTGGAGAAGGCGTGGGGAGCGGATGCGGAAGTGTATCGCTGCGAATTTTGCCAGACGCTTTATTTGCCGAATCCGGAGGATGCGCGCGGGATGAATGTGGCGGGGCCGGGACAGTTGTCGGTGTTTGGATTTGCGGGGCCGGCGAAGGAAGGGAAGTAGGGGCGGGAAAAACAGGAAAAGCTAAGGCAGGTGACAGGAAAAGCAAAAACCAGGGAAAAGCAAAAACTGAGTTGAAGCTTTCCTGCGACCTGTCGGCTGCGACCTGTCCCCTGATTCATTGTGAATACTTCTGAACTTATCTTCGATTGGAATCGGCGGGACTTGCTGGAGTGGCGGCCGTCGAAAGCGGTGCGGCTTACGGATGAGACTTTGCGGGATGGGCTGCAGTCGCCTTCGGTGCGCGATCCTACGATTGAGCAAAAGCTGGAGATTCTGCACTTGATGGAAGCGCTTGGCATTAACACGCTTGACCTTGGGCTTCCGGGAGCGGGGGCGCGGGCAGTTGAGCATGTTACGGCACTGGCACGCGAAATTGTTGCGCAGAAGATGAAGATCACGGCGTACTGTGCTGCCCGAACGCACGAGAATGACATTCGACCGGTCGCCGAGATCGTGCAGAAGACTGGGCTGCCGATCGAGGTGGCGGCGTTTATTGGATCGAGCCCGATCCGGCGCTACGCTGAGGGGTGGGATGGCGAGTTTCTTTTGCAGACGACGGAGAAGGCGGTTAGGTACGCGGTGTCGCTGGGGCTTGAGGTGATGTACGTCACGGAAGACACGACGCGGTGCGATCCGGCGACGGTGAAGCAACTTTATTCGACGGCGATTAATTGTGGAGCGCGGACGGTGGTGATGTGCGATACGGCGGGACATGCTACGCCGGTGGGCGCGGGTGCGCTGGTTAAGTTTGTGGTCGACGAGGTGGTTAAGCCTAGCGGTGAAAAAATTCGCGTTGAATGGCATGGGCATTGCGATCGCGGACTGGCGGTGGCTAATTCGATGGCGGCGCTGATGGCGGGCGCGGATTGCGTGCATGCTACGGCGTTGGGAATTGGGGAGCGCGTCGGCAATACGCAGATGGATCAGATGCTGGTGAATCTCAAGCTGATGGGCATCGCTCCTTGGGACCGGCAGGATTTGACTAAGTTGAAGGAATATTGCGCGGCCGTGTCGATTGCGACTGGCGTGCCGATTCCGGCGAATTATCCGGTGGTGGGTGAGGATGCGTTTCGCACGGCTACGGGGGTTCATGCTGCGGCGGTGATTAAGGCTTATAAGAAAAAGGATATTGAGCTGGCGAATGCGGTGTATTCAGGCGTCCCCTCGCATTATTTCGGGCTGGAACAGGTGATCGATATTGGGCCGATGAGTGGGAAGTCGAATGTGCTTTTCTGGCTGGAGCGGCGTGGGCTGGACGCTAGCGACGAGGTGGTGGAGCGCATCTACAAACGGGCCAAAGCTAGCGACCACACGCTTTGCGAGGCGGAGATTATGGAGTGCGTGCAGGCGCGGTGAGTATTGACAGACAGTCTGATCTCAGCGCCTAAAGGCGCAATCAAGACGAAATTTGTTATCGCAGCGCTGAAGTGCTGCGACTCCCGAAAGCAACGGCGCGTGGTGCGGTCGGTGTGATCTCCCACTCTTGCGCACAGAACGCGCAAGAATGGGGCACCCTCGTTTTGGGGAGCGAAAAAACGAGGCTTGATGGCCGGCACGACGACCGGCGCTACAATCAGGGTGCTTGACACTCGATTCTTCCTGCTGTAGTGTCCGCGTGCAAAGGCGTGCACGAGGAGCCCATGGAATCTGACGATTCGAAGCCTGCGGCTACGCCGAAGTCGCGCCGTGTGACGGAGGCTTCGCGCAAAAAGTCGACGGCGGTTACGATCCGCGATGTGGCGGAGCGCAGCGGATTTTCTTCGGCCACGGTTTCGATTGTGCTGAACAATGCGCCGCTGGCGCGATACATTCCTGACATCACTAAAGGACGCATCCAGCGGGCGGCTTCGCAGCTGGGGTATCGTCCTAATCTGTTTGCGAGGTCGCTGCGAGGACGGCGCAGCCACACGGTCGGCGTCATGGTGTTTGACATGACCGATCCTTATTGCACGCTGGTGTTGCGGGGCATCGAGAACACGCTTTACCAGTCGTCGTTTTTGCCGATTCTTACGGATGTGCACAATGAGCGCAGCCGGTTTGAACGGTATCTGGAGATGCTGCTGGACCGGCGCATTGAGGGGTTGGTTGTTCTCGCTAATTGGCTGTTCGTCGACATTAATGTGCTCGCCGATCTGGAGAAAAATAATATTCCGACGGCGATTGTGGGACGCGAGCTGAATCATGACAACATCAGCTCGGTGATTGTCGATAACAATCTGGGAGCGCGCGCCGCTTTCGAACACCTGTATTCACTGGGGCATCGGAAGATCGCGTTTATACGCGGGCCGCGCGCACTCTCGGATACAGAGCCACGGTGGCGCGGGGTGCGGGCGGCGGCGCGCGAGCGCAATTTGAAACTTGACTCGCGGCTGGTGGTTGATCTGCCGGAGTCGGGCGATCCGTTTTCGAGTTTTGAAGTGGGCTATAAGTTGACGGAGGAGTTGCTGCACCGGCGGCATCCGTTCACGGCGCTGATGGCTTTTGACGATATGACGGCGTTCGGCGCGATTCGGGCGCTGGCCAAGGCGGGAGTTCGCGTTCCGGATCAGTGCTCCGTCGTGGGTTTCGACGATGTGTCGCCGGCAGCGATTTATTCTCCGGCGCTGACCACGGTGCGCCAGCCCATGGAAGCGATGGGAACTGCCGCCGCCACACTTGTGCTGGAAGCCATCCACGCTACTCTCGAAAAGAAGCCGACCCCGACCATTCACCGCCGCATCGTTCCCGAACTGATCGTGCGCGAGTCGACCCGCAGCGTAAAGTGATTCGTCCTTGGCACAGGACTCCGCTTTTCTCTTGACGGGCGGGTGCCCATCCAAGCAGTATTGATACGTTTTAATAAGGGCATTTTGCCGTTTTTCTACTATAGGGCGGTAGACGGCGAAAATCTGGACGGAATAAAGAATGAGCTCTAATACGGGAGGCTGATCATGAATTGGAGAAACGCAGCGGGCAGGGCGGCACCGCGGAATTTTCTTACGGTTTGTATTTTGTTTCTGTGCGCGAGTTCTATAGCCCTTGCCCAGGCCGGCAGAGGTAGCGTCAGCGGCTTGGTTTCCGATGCTTCTGGGGCGATCGTCAAGGGCGCCAGCGTGACGGCGGTCAGCCAAGCGACCGGAGTGAAAGTGCACACCGTTACCAGCGACGCCGGCTTATACAGCTTTGTAGCGCTGAACCCTGGGACCTATGTAATCACGGGAAGTCAGAAGGGATTCGAAAGCGTAGTTCAGAACAATGTGACGGTGAGCGTGGATCAGGTCACAACTGTCAATATCACTCTGCCCGTTGGAAGCATGACCGAAACGGTTGAAGTGACAAGCGCGCCCGAACTGGTGGATACGAGCAACTCCACGGTGGGCCAATTGATTGATTCAGCCACCATCGATCGCGTGCCGTTGCTGACGCGCAATGTGTTCGATCTGGTGCAATTGAGCGCGGGCGTGACCCCGGCCAATGGAGCACCGAACTCCTCGACTTCGCAGGCTATCGTCAACATATCGAGCGGACGTCCGGGGATCGATGTATCGTCGTACACCATCAACGGCGCCATTCAGGGATCGGTTTACTACATGCTCGATGGCAGCCCGCTTGGTGTAGCTGAAAACAATATCTCGGCCATTCTGCCGGCCATGGAGATTCCAGAGGATGGAGTGGATGAGTTCCGTGTCGAAACCCAGAATACCCCGGCCTCTTATCAGAGTGGTGGCGCGGGAGTCATCAGCCTGGTTAGCAAATCGGGCAGCAACCAGTTCCACGGTGATGCTTTTGTAGTCCTACGCCCGGACATCCTCGCGGCCAACGAATACTTCAACAAGCAAGGCCAGCTATTGGCTGGGACGCCTAATGAATCGCCGAGCTTTCATCGCTACCAGGAAGGCGGCGCTATTGGCGGCCCAATCAAGCGCGACAAGCTTTTCTTCTTCGGGGATTATGAGGCTACGCAAGAAAAACTCTTTGATAATTCAGCGCAGTTTACGGTTCCCACCACGGCAGAGCGGAACGGCGATTTTTCCAACGACGCCTATACGATTTATAACCCGCTGGCTCCCGATGATGGTAGCGGAAATCGGGTTGAGTTCCCGACGCACAACATACTTACGAGCTATCCCGGCCTTACTCTCAGCCCGACAGCGGTGGCTATGCTGTCTCATTTTCCCAAGTGCAATTATCCCAACCCCTCGACTTGCGATGCGGACACGGGAAACCATATAGGCAACTTTCAGCTTCCTGGGTTGGACCCGATAACCTCGCAGAGATTCGACGTTCGTGTGGACTTCTATAGGAGCGAACGGCAGCGCTTGTTCTCGCGCTTTTCTTTTGCCAGGCTGTCAACCGCCGGGGTTAACGCTTTCGGCAACGATTGGGATCCGGATTACGCTCAGAACATCACCAACGCGCGCAACTTCATCATTGGCGACGATTACACCATAAATCCCACGACCGTTTTGCAGTTGCGCTACTCTTTTACGCGGCATTATGAGAATCAGGGGGGTGCCCAGGGGCAGAACGGCTTCGACATCACTTCGATCGGATTTCCTTCGTCGCTGGCGGCAGCTGAAGTCGACAAGCTAATCCCTATTGCTTTTTTTACCGACGTAAACGCGCCCAACGGCACCTCCGATGGGGTCGGCGGTACCGCGAATTACAACACTTTCGTTTATGCCAGCATGAACCACGATGCGAGCGCGACCCTAACGAAAGTCGCGGGCAAGCACGAGCTCAGCTTCGGCGGGGAATATATGAAGAGGTTCTTGAACGTGGGCCAACCGCCCGCACCGTCGGGCTGGTACTACTTCGATATTTCCGCTACCGACCAGCAAACTTCACCGTCGTCCGGAATGACGGCGGGAGGCAGCGATTTCGCTTCGTTCCTGCTGGGCATGGGGAGTATCCCGGGCAACGAATCGGTGAATTTCACGCAGGATCTTTTTTCCGCGGTCGCGAGTCCGTATTATGCGGCCTTCGCGCAGGATACCTACCATGTCAGCCACAATCTCACAATTACTGCGGGGTTTCGCTGGGACATCTTTGGCGGAAAGACGGAGCGCCATAACCGCCTGGAATATTTCGATCCGACGGCCACGGGTACGTCAGGTCCTGCGGGTACGTGGCCCGGCGGCAGCTTCACGGGCGGCGAAGTATTCGTCACCGGCGGCAACCGATCTCCTTTTACTACCAATTGGGCGAACTTCGCTCCACGGTTGGGTTTTGCCTGGGAGGCGAGAAAGCACTTTGTAGTTCGCGGCGGCGCCGGTTACTACTATGGGCCGAGCGTACACATGGTGAGTGGATCGTTGCAGGACAGCGATGGATACTCCACGAGCAACAACTGGAACGGCACCTGTCTTAACTCTGACGGCAACACAGTATTCAACGGTACCGCCCAGTGCGGTGCTAATGTCGCGGGGAACGTCAATAGCATTACCGGCGATTTTTCACTGAGTAATCCATTCCCAGTTGATATGGGAGCGGGTTTGCTTCCGCCATCGCAATTGCATCCGAATGGATTGCTGACGAACATTGGGGCGAATCTAAACACGGTGTTGCATTCGCAGCGCACGACCGTAACTTATAACTTCAATTTCGGCCTGGAGTATGAACTTCCACATCAGATCGTTGTCAGTGCCGCCTACGTCGGCAGCCGTGGTCTCTTCCTTCCGTTTGGCAATCCTGTGGTCGATCTGAACCAACTTACTCTGAGCCAGATCAATCAGATCGGGAATACCCCTGCGTGTATAAGTAATAGTCCGACGTGTCCGGCGCAATTCATAGCCGCCGAGCCTTACCCCCAATTCAACACCGGGTCCATCAGCATAACCGGCCAAACCAACGGCGTCGAAGTGAACGGCTATCCCGGTGGCGATTCCGAATACAGCTCTCTGCAGACGAAGGTGCAGAAGCGGTTGACCAATCACTTCACCACGCTGGCCTCATTCACCTGGGGCAAGCTGATTACGGACGACGGCAATCCTCCTTTGGGCTTCGTCGGCTTTCACCTCGGGTCGGTGCAGGACTGGCGGAACTTAAGTTATGAGCATTCCGTCAGTCCTCAGGATGTGAAGTATCAATTTACGTGGCAGGCATCTTACGACCTGCCTGTGGGCAAGGGCAGGGCGCTGAATCTTAGTGGAGTGTCGAATGCCATTCTCGGCAACTGGACGGTTGACGGGATCTTCTATCTGAGCTCGGGTATTCCCATTGCTTCTCCGTATGTGGGGGATAATCAATACCTCAATCAGCGGGCCGACCTAACTTGCGACCCCAGCAAGGGTGCGCCGCGTACGGCGGCGGTTTGGTTCTTACCCAACTGCTTCGCCGTGCCTGGAACCGAAAACGGCGGCGCGGGCAACCAGTTTATTCCGGGGAGTGCGCCGGCGTATCTCGATCGCCTGCGCACGATGGGCGCCAACAATCTGGATCTCACGTTCTCGAAGACTTTCAAGTTAGGTGAGAAGCGGGATATTCGCTTCGATATTTCGTCTTATAACGTGGCGAACCGGCCACAGTTTTCGGCGCCGAATGTGCCCACTGCGAGCAGTGGGTGGACGACCGGCCCGACTGGGAACGAGTTTGGGCAGATCACGACAACCTCTAACACACCGCGTCAATTTCAGTTTGGATCGAGATTTACGTTCTGATCGATTTCAGTCTGGAAACTTGGGATCAAAGAAGAAATCCTGGCTTTGAACGAGCCAGGATTTTTCATTTGATTCCTCAATTTTGAAACTCAATCAGACGAACTATCCGCGTACCCGTCAGTCGGCTACCACAGCCTCTTTTCGCGCGACGGTCAGGACGGCCAGTCCGTGGTCGAGATCGGCGATCAGGTCGTCGACGTGTTCGATGCCTACGGAGATGCGGATCATCTGGTCGGTCACTCCCATTTTCTGGCGGAGTTCGGGCGCGATCATGGCGTGCGAGGTGAGGACTGGGATGGTGACTAGCGAGTCGACTCCGCCGAGGCTGGGGGCGAGGGTAAATAGATCGAGGGCCTCGGCTACGCGGCAGGCGTCGGCTCCGTTGCCTTCGACTTCGAAACTGAGGACTCCCGCGGCGCCTGCCATCTGCTTTTTGGCGATGGCGTAGTCGGGGTGATCTTTGAGGAAGGGATAGTGGACGCGCGCGACTTTTGGATGCTGGCTGAGGAATTCGGCGACGCGGAGGGCACTTTGATTTTGGCGCTCGACGCGGACGGCTAGAGTTTTGATGCCGCGCAGGAGGAGAAAAGCGGCGTGGGGATCGATGCAGCAGCCTAGCGTGGTGCGGGTGTGGTGAATCTGGTCGATGAGGTCGCGGCGGCCGGTGGCGATCCCGCAGATTAGGTCGGAGTGTCCGGCAAAGTATTTGGTGCCGGAATGGAGAACCAGATCGATGCCCCATTCGGCGGGACGGCAATTGATGGGCGTGGCGAAGGTGGAGTCGATGGTTGTGATCAGGTTGTGTTTGCGGGCTAGTGCTGAGATTTTTTCCAGATCGACTACGCGGACTGTCGGATTTGTGGGCGATTCGATGTGAAGTAATTTCGTGTTGGGGCGGATGGCGTGCTCGTGGTGGGCTATGTCGTTGGTGTCGACGAAGGTGGTTTCGACTCCTAGCTTGGGCAGCCACTGCGAGAGAAATTTGCTGACGCCTCCGTAGATATCGCGCTGGGCTACGATGTGGTCGCCGGCTTTTACTAACGAAAGAATCGATGTGGTGATGGCGGCCATGCCGGAAGAGAAGAGCAGCGCGGCGTCGGTGCCTTCGAGTTGGGCGATGGCATTTTCGGCAACGGTGTTCGTGGGGTTGCCGTAGCGGGTGTAGAAGCTGTCGGTCGGAGTGACGCGAAGCTGCTCCTGCATATCGGTGACTTCGAAGGTCGAGGTCTGGTAAATCGGCGTGGCTAGCGGGCCGTTCTTTTTGGCGAGGCTGGTGGTGCCGCGGACGGCTTCGGTTTCCTGACGGAATCTGTGTTTTTTCATGATCGATCTCCTGCGCGAGTTCTCAGTTGTCAGTTCTCAGTTGTCAGTTAATCCGGCTTGACGCTTCTGAGATCTAGATTTCTATCCTCGTACGGCCGCGGCATTCAGGGCGGGCACGGGCGCTAGCCATTCGGCGGACCTGGAGTGGCGGCCGTTTACTAGTTTGTCAAATTCGTGTTGCAGGGCGCGAGTGACCGGGCCGGCTTTGCCGTCGCCGATGGTGCGAAAATCGATTTCGCGGAGGGCAACGACTTCGGCGGCAGTGCCGCAGACAAAAACTTCGTCCGCAATGTAGAGCTGATCGCGTGAGATGGGCTCTTCGACCACGGAGTAGCCTAAATCGCGGGCGAGCGTGATGAGGCTGTCGCGCGTGATGCCTTCTAGGATTCCGGCGCGCGGCGAAGTGGAGATCGTTTTTTCGCCATTCTTATCACGCACGATAAAAAGATTTTCGCCGGTGCATTCGGCTACGTAGCCGTCGGGGCCGAGCATGATGGCTTCGTCGAATCCGGCGCGATGGGATTCGGTTTTGGCGAGAATCGAGCTTACATAGTTACCCGAGACTTTGGCTTTGGTCATCATGATGTTCGGATGCAGGCGGGTGAAGGATGCAATGTTGGCGCGGATGCCGCGCTCTTTCGCTTCGGCGCCTAGAAAATTCTTCCACTCCCACACGGCGACTACGAAGCGTGGCGTGCCGGATTCTACGGTCATCATCATGGCGCCGTCGAGGTAAATCATGGGGCGGATGTAGCATGCGGAATATTCGTTGGCGGCGATGGTCTGGTTGATCGCGGCCTTGACCTGATCGGCGGTGACGGGCAGGTCGCGGAATCCGACGATGTGAGCGGAATCGAGGAGGCGCTCGACGTGCTCATCCATCCGGAAAACGGCGGGGCCTTGATCGGTGGAGTAGCAGCGGATGCCTTCGAAGACGCTGAAGCCGAATTGCATTCCGGCGCTGATGAAGGGGACTACGCCTTCGCTGGCGGGGCGGAGAGAGTTGTCGATCCAGATGTAACGGGCGGCGGACATAACGATCCTTTGTTCAAGCTGGAATTCATTAAGATTACCTGCGCTGGGCGGACGCGGCAAGCCGCGTTTAGCGTGGCTGAATCGATTGAGATGTGCATTCCCTCGTCGGCTGAATCCGGCTTGATTTCGCGGGTTACGGCACGGCTGGAAGCCGCGCCCTTTCAAAGCAAATTCAAAGCAAAGCAATTCAAGCCAAAGTAAATGCAGACTGAGCCGCGACGTGCTACTGCGGAGTTGAGGAGGGGATAGGCGGGTGGGACGCCCCTACACAGGCGCCGAGACGGCGGCGCTACTTTATAATGGCGCGGCTATGGAAACGGGGCTTAAGGACCGCGTTGCTATTGTGGCGGCGTCGAGTCAGGGGATTGGGCGGGCTACGGCGGAGGGCTTTGCGGCGGAGGGTTGCGCCCTGGCGATATGCGCGCGCAATCGGGAGGCGCTCAATGCGGTCGCGGAGAAAATTCGCGGGCAGTACAAGACAGAGGTGTTCGCCGAGGCGTTTGATGTGGCGGATGCGGTCGCGGTCCGCGATTTCGTCAACTCGGTTGTGGGGAGATTTGGCGGCGTCGATATTTGCGTGACCAATGCGGGAGGGCCTCCGGCTAAGGGATTTCTGGCGACGACGATCGAAGAGTGGAAGCGCGCGGTGGAAGTCAACTTTATGAGCACGGTCTACTTTGCCCATGAGGTGATCCCGCACATGCAGAAGAAAAAGTGGGGTCGAATTATTACGGTCACCTCGATTACTACGAAGCAGCCGGTGGCGGATCTGGTGTATTCGAATGCGGTGCGGGCGGCGGTGGTTGGGCTGGTGAAGAGCCTGGCGAATGAGTTCGGCAAGGATGGCATCCTGGTGAATAATGTTGGGCCGGGATTTACGGCAACTGACCGTTTGAAAGAACTGGCGCGCTCGCGCTCTGAGGGTTCGGGCAAGAGCGAAGAAGAAATATTTGAGGGCTGGGCAGCGGAGACGGCGCTGAAGCGAGTGGGCGATCCGCGAGAGGTTGCCGATACGATTGTCTGGCTGTCCAGCGAGCGGGCTTCTTATATCACGGGACAGACTTTGTTGGTGGATGGCGGCCTTTATAAGGGATTGTGATTTTATCGGGAGACATTCTTTATGAAAAAGAAAAAAGTGAAAGCGAGCGCGAAGAAATCGGCGGCGGGGAAAAAGACTACGGTTTCGCGACCCGCTAGTAAGGTCGCGCTTCAAGGGACTATGCCGAAGGGCAAGGCTCGCAAGGGTGAGCTGCGACATGTTCCGTGGAGTTCTGTGGCGGTTGAGGCGCTGAATCCTTTGCTGGGGCTGCATTTTGTGGTGGGCGAAAACATTATGCTGGCTCGCGTGCTTTTGAAAAAGGGATGTGTGGTGCCGGAGCATAGCCATCCTAACGAGCAGGTTACTTTTATTGCGGAAGGCGCGCTTAAGTTCAAGATCGACGGCAAAGAGATTGTGGTGAATTCGGGAGAGGTGCTGACTATTCCACCGAATATGCCGCATTCGGCGGAGGCGCTGGAAGATACGGTGGATTTCGATGTATTTAATCCCCCGCGCGCTGACTGGATCAATAGGACGAACAACTACTTGCGGTGAGCGAAAACGGAGCGACAGTTGCAGTGTGGCAGGGCGGTGGGAGTCAAAATCCCCGCCCTGTCTCTGCAAAAAGCGCAGAGACAAGGACGGGGCACCCGGATGACGGGGCACCCTTGGGGTGTTTCTTTCGTCTTCGGTTAGGACGGGCGTGCCGTATCATGTCTGGAGGCGGGGGTTTGTATTCCCGCGGATAACTGGATCACGCTTTCTTGTCGACTCCTTCAAAGATGGAAGCTGCTCGCCGCCTGCGGTGTATAGCTTGCGGTGCTACGCCCGATTTGGCGGCGGCGGATTTTCGCTGTGCTTCATGCGGGGATTTGCTGGAATTCATTTTTCCGGGATGGGCTTCGGGGACGGCGGCTTTTGAGCTGGCTGTATTGAAGGCTTTGTGGCTGGCTCGGCGCACTTCACGCGAAGCGCTTGACCAGAGCGGAGTCTGGCGGTTTCGCGAACTGCTTCCACATATTCCTCCCGAGCATGCGATCACGCTGCGGGAAGGGAATACTCCGCTTTATCACATGCCTCGATGCGCTCGCGTGGCGGGAGTGGATCATCTACTCGCCAAACATCAGGGGATGAATCCTACGGCATCGTTCAAGGATACGGGGATGACGTTGGCGGCCTCGTCGGCGCATCAGAAGAATTTCAAGTGGGTGGCTTGCGCTTCGACGGGAAACACTTCGGCTTCGATGGCGGCTTATGCGGCGCGTGGCGGGATGAACAGCCTGGTGCTGATTCCGGATGGGAAAATTTCGTGGGGGAAGCTTTCGCAGTCGCTCGACTATGGGGCGCTGACCTGCCAGTTGCGGACGGATTTTGATGGATGTGTGCGCATACTGAATGAGCTGGTTCGGCAGAAGCCGGTGTATCTGCTGAATTCGGTGAATCCTTATCGCATTGAAGGGCAGAAGACGGCGGCGATTGAGTTGATGGAGCAACTGGGGTGGGAGCCTCCGGACCACATTATTGTTCCGGGAGGGAATCTTGGGAACAGTTCGGCAATCGGGAAGGCGCTGATTGAAATGTATGAGTTGAAGCTGATTTCGCGGCTGCCGAAGCTTTCGATTATTCAGGCGGAGGGGGCGAATCCGTTTTATCGCAGCGTGAAAGAGTTTGGCGGGAAGAAACTGGAGCCGATGACGGCGGACACGCTGGCTACGGCGATACGGATTGGGAATCCGGCATCGTGGAAGAAGGCGCTGCGCGTGTTGCAGGCTACGGGCGGGGAAGTTGAAGAGGTTAGCGAGATTGAGATTGCGATTGCTAAGGCTGAAATTGGGGCTGATGGGATTGGGTGCGAGCCGGCGTCGGCGGTTACTTTGGCGGGGCTGAAGAAGCTGCGGCAGCGTGGATTTGTTACGGCGGGGGAATCGGTTGTTTTGATTTTGACGGGACATTTGCTTAAGGATCCGGATTTTACGATTCAGTTTCATCGGGGCGATTTGTTCGAAGGTGTGCCCGACGAACTCGCGGGAGGGCAAGCAAAACATTTACAGCGTGGTCCTGTTGTGCTCGACGCGAATTTGGGAGCGGTCGTTGCCGCGCTCGACGCGGCTGAGAGACTTTAGGGTTACGGCTCAGCGTGGAAAAGGGCAGGCCAGCAGTCAATTGCGCCGACAAAACCAGGTCCTTCGCTTCGCTCAGGATGACAATTGAGATTGGGGCTTTTTTTTATCGCAGCGGTGAACGGCTGCGCCGTGCAAAAAAAACCGGCGGTTGGCATTTAGGTGAAGGTAGGGGTCCTTCGACTTCGCCGAGCCATTCGCTTTGCTCACGGCTCGGCGGCGCTCAGGATGACAACTTTTATGATGGCGATGATGACAACGTTTTGTGAGTGCGAGAAAGTTAGCCACTACCCCAATAGAAATTCGTAGCACTCTGCCCGAAACTCGTGTATAAAACACAGTTCAACCTCCGTCGCGACGGTTAGCGATTCTGGATGGGCTAGAATCGGGCTAACGCCTTCCATTTCTATTGTTTCGGCCGAATTTGGTCGCCGCGGAATTTGCTCTCAAACTATGCCTTCACGTCCTGCATCTTTAGATAGATCGTTGCGCTTGGCGCTGCCGGCGACGTCTGCCAATCTGGGGCCGGCGTTTGACGCGGCGGCCCTTGCGCTGGATTTTCATCTGCGATTGCGGGCTGAGCGCGCGCCTGATTTCTTTGTCACTGCGGAGGGGCGCGACGCGCAGATTTGCAGCCGGATGGAGAACCATCTCATCGTCACGACTTATTGCGAGGTGCTCGAATCAGAGAATCGCAAGATCGCGCCGCTGCGCATACATATTGAAAACGAGATTCCGATTGGGCGCGGTTGCGGATCGTCGGCTGCGGCGCGGCTGGCGGGAATTGCACTGGCGGTGCACTTTGGACATCTGCGCTGGAAGGATGATCGGATTGTCGGCGAGGCTTCGATGCGCGAGCAGCATCCGGATAACGCTTCGGCGTGCTGGATGGGCGCGCTGACGGTGGCGCGCATGGCGAATCAGGTGCAGGCGCAGGTGGTCGAGGTGAAGCCGAAAGGGAAGTGGCCGCTCCTGCTGGCGGTTCCGGATGCTCCGCTTTCGACGGAGCAGGCGCGGCGGGTGCTGCCGTTTCAGTATTCGCGCGCTGATGTGACGACCAACATTCAGAATGCGATGCTCCTGCTGGCGGCGTTTACGCAGGATCGTCAGGATCTGCTCTCGTCTGCGCTTGAAGACCGCGTGCATCAACCTTATCGGGCGCCGCTTTGTCCGCTGCTGCCGGCGCTGAAGGAGTTGACCGGAGAATCGGGCGTGCTGGGCGCGGCGCTCAGCGGAGCGGGGCCGTCGGTGCTGGTGTTTCTTGATCCCAAAGTGCCGACGAAAAAGGCTAAGCAGCGGATCGCGGCTCATCTCGCCAAGCGCCGGCTTACGGCCGAACTCATTCTCACAGAGATCGCGCAACATGGTGGACGCGACGGCGCGGACTGGAAGAAGCATCACGGGTCGGCGAAGAAGTAGTTCCTCTACTTGCGGCTCGCCGGGGGCACGATTCCGTTCATGCGCAGGTATTCCACCATTTGTCCGTAGTGATCATAGCCATGCCATGTGAACAGCATGGCCAGGCTGAGTCGCGTGGTTTTTGACTTGCCGTCGAAACTGGTAATCGGTTCTACGACATTCGCTTCGGTAATGGTGGCGATGGCTTTGTGAGCGTAGGCGAAGGAGTCTTTCAGATATTTGAGGATTTCGGCCTTCGTCTTCACGCTATCGGGTCCCTTCTCGTCGTTCACTTCCACGGGCGATTTTTCGCCGAGAATCAAGGATGCGACCAGGTAGTTGGTGGCAGCGTAATGCTTGACTTGTTCGGCGAATGTTCGGACGCCTTTGAACTCGCCGTTGGTTGGGGCGAAGCTGTATTTGTCCTCTGGCATAGCTTCGGCGGCGGAAACAAAGTCACGCTCTATTCGTTTGGTCGTGGCGTCGATTACTTCACTGATGGTTTTCTTTTCAGCGTTAGTTTGGGCTTGCGTTTGAGTCAGTCCGATGCTGCAAAGGGCTAACGTGGCCAGCAAGGTCGCGACGATCGTTTTCATGTTGCCTCCAAATTAAGTTGAGGTTCCGTTCATCTCGATAATGGTTCGGTTGAAAGATGCGTTCCCTCGGCGGCTGAAGCCGCGATGGGAAATGCGAGTTCACGGCATGGCTAAAGCCACGCCCTTTCAAAGCGAGTGAAACTGAGCCAGTACGTCAATCTCTCACTACTGCGGGCGCCAGGTCGAGTTCGCTGGCGGTGATGCGATGGCCGCGCAGGGCGAATACTCCTAGGGCTAACACGGCTGCGGCTGCGCCGAGGGCGTCGGGGACGCCGATTCGTTTTGCCAGCGCGCCCCAGAGCGTAGCGCCTATGGCCATGCCTCCTTGCAATACGAGGAGATAAAACGACAGAGCACGAGCGCGTATGTAGGCGGGACACATGGTTTGCGCGGCTACGTTGAGGCAGGCTAGGATGCCGATCCAGGCGGCGCCTGCTATCAGCATCAGAGCGCACAGCAGGATGAAGTTTTCGGCGCGTCCGGCGGCGAAGGTCATGGCGGCGAAGATCAGGATGGCGGCTCCGACTACGCCATCGACGGAAAGTCTTTCGCGCAGGCGGGGAAGGGCTAATGCTCCGAGGAGCGCGCCCAGGCCGAAAGAGCCGAGGAGCAGACCGTATCCGCTTGCGCCGTAGGGAATGGCGATGATGGGCAGCAAGGCTAAGAGGGCGACGGCGGCGAGGCTGAAGGTTCCGGTGCGGAGGAGGACGGATTTCGCCAATCCGCTTTCGCGTACGTAGGTAAAGCCGTCGGCGATGGCTGACCAGACGCGCTGGGGACTGGGGTGAGGCTCGACCGGGCGGCGCCAGCGATAGAGAAAGAGGATGACGCCGAAAAAAGATAGCGCATTCAGCATGAAGGTCATGCCGCAGCCTATGGCGGCTACGACGAGGCCGCCTAGCGCGGGCCCTACGGCTCTGGCTACGTTGAAGCCGGCGGAGTTGAGCGCGACGGCTGAGGCGTGTTGCTTGCGTGAGACTAATTCGGGCGTAATCGCCTGCCATGCGGGATCGTTCATCACGGCGCCCAGGCCTAGCAGGAACGTGAACAGAAGCAGAACCCACGGTCCGACGCAACTGGTGAGCGTCATGATGCCGAGGGTGGCTGAGGCTAAGACCATCCATCCCTGGGTGAGCAGGAGGAATCGGCGGCGGTCGACCATGTCGGCGAGGGCTCCGGCGGGGAGGATGACGAGGAAGACCGGCAGCGAGGCGGCGGCTTGCACGAGGCCGATCATCAGCGGGTCGGTGGTCATCTGCGTCATCTCCCAACCCGCGCCCACGTTTTGCATCCAGGTGCCGATGTAGGAGATAACCGATGCGATCCACAGGGAGCGGAATAGCGGCTCGCCTAGCGGAGCCCAAGGAGACAGGGAACGCCTGCTGGCGATGGGGCTGATCGGCATTTTGATCATTTCGGCCATGAGAAAAATCTTTGGAGAACAGCGGTCGACGACTAATTACTAACGATTAACGACTGATCCCGAAATGGCCATTCGCGGCGCCGCCAGGACCGCACCATGTAAATCGCCAGTCCAACTATCAGGATTACTCCAGCGTAGCGGATTTCGCGGAGAAAATTTTTTCTTGAAATCAGGATGAAGGTAAAGCTGGCCGCCGCGATCAGGGCGGGGAGTGGATACAGCCACATGCGAAATGGACGCGGCAGATCGGGGCGACGGATGCGCAGCACGATCACTCCTATGCTCTGCACCAGAAACTGGAGCACGATGCGGATGACGATCAGCGCGGCGATCAGGTCGGCCAGGCGCAAGAAACAGAACAGGGCGGCGACTCCGGCTAGCGCCAGCAACGAAACATAAGGGAACTGATACTTGGGATGCACACGGGCGAAAGAGCGGAAATAATTGCCATCGAGCGCGGCGGCGTAGGGCACACGCGAATAGCCTAGGGTCAGAGAGAAAACGGAAGCGAAGGCGGTCCACATTACTAGCACCGAAATCAGTGAAGCCGCGCCCTGGCCGTAGACGCGTTGCATCATGGTCGAAACTATATAGAGCTTCGTGTCGGAGGTGCCAGCCTGTACCAATTCGCGCCAAGGAATGACCCCGAGGATGCTGACGTTCATTACGATATAAAGACTCGCGACGGCGAGAATGGATAGCAACAGGGCGCGGGGAATATTTTTTCCAGGGTTCTTGACTTCGTCACCCAGGAAACAGACGTTGTAGTAGCCGCCGATGTCGTAGGAGGCGATGAGCATGGCGCCGCCTAGTCCGCGAAAAAAGTCGCGGGAAAAGGAAAATGCTCCGGGCGGGAGATCGAAGGCCTGATGGGCGTTGAAGTGAGTGAGGCCGGTGAAGATGATCCATCCGATGGTGGCCATGACCCCGGCCCAGAGGACATTGGTGAGGCGCGAGATGGCGGTGATTCGGCGGTAGAGAAGGAATGCGGTGAGGGCGCAGACGCCGATGGCGAGGAACGTGGCGGGCATCGCTACCCAGGAGAGTTGGAGCGGGCCGATTATCGGGAGGGTCAGGCTCCAGGAGCGAGACGACCAGACGTGTTCGAGATTTGGCCAGAAGAAGGCGGCGTATTGCGAGAGGCCGATGGCACCGGAGGCGATCGAGAGCGGAGCGCTGAAGGACAATTGCCAGATAAATAAGAAGGAGACGAGGCGACCGAGTTTTTGCGGCCCGTAGATCTCTTTTAGGTAACGGTAGGAACCGCCAGAGCCGGGGAGTGCCGCGCCTAGCTCTGCCCAGACCAGGCCGTCGCAGATGGCTAGCAGCGCGCCTAGGATCCAGCCTAGCATTGCTTGCGGGCCGCCCATAGCGGTGACGATCAGGGGGATGGTGATGAAGGGGCCCACGCCGATCATGTCGATCATGTTGAGCGCGGTGGCGGAGCCGAGGCCGATGCCGCGGACGAGAGGTGTTCCGGTCGATGAGGTGTTTTCGGAGCTGTCGGTGATTTGCATGGATCACTTGCGTCGTTCGCTGTTCGTCGTTCGCCGACCCCGAAACGACCGACCGCGCGACGAATAGCGAACAGCGAACTACCAGCGATTACTGCCCGCTCACCAAATTCACAAACAGCCGCACCGCTCCCGGAACGCCAGCCGGCAGCTGCCGGAAGAACGCGTATCCCGTATAGATATAAGTCCCATTGCCGTAGTGCGCCACTAGCAGGCCGCCTTTTTGTTCGAAGCATGCTCGCTGGGCGTCCGGGGATGAACTCTGATTCTTTTGTTGCAACATCGCGCGACATGCTTCTTCATCCGACGGATCATGCGACTCGAGCAGTGGAGTAAACTTCGAATCCCACTGGGTCATAAAGTACAAGCCGCGCTCCTGCACCCAGCCGTCGAAATCTTTTTGCGTGATTTCGTTGGGAGAATGGAAGATGGGGTTGGCAGGATCGAGAATCACGATCGGGGCCTCTTCGACCGAAACCCGCGCCCGGCCCAGGGTTGTGGGATACGGCGTGTATTTGCCGGAATTAAAATCGATCGGCACGCCGAACGATCCCAGTGTGTTGTATTGCACGACCAGGCGCCCGCCGTTTGCGACGAAATCAAGCAGCCGCTTGTTGTTGTCAATCACGCCTTTCTGGGTATCGTATGCGCGGATGCCGAGCACGATTGTCTGGTACTTGATCAGGTCCTCGCTGGCCAGCTTGTCAGCCGGAATCATCGTCACGTTCATCCCGAGCTGCTCGAGCACTGTCGGAATATCATCGCCCGCGCCCATGATGTATCCAAGTTTTAGGTCCTTGGGAATTTTTACATCGACGATGCTGACGCTTTGGATTGCGGGCTGATAGTAGTAAAACGTGCCGAGATCTTCGCGCGTGACGACGGTGTAGCCCTCATCATATTTGCGGTTCCCACTCGTCAGTTCAGCAAAAATGTGAGTGTGCTCCTCTTTCAGGTCCCCCGGCTCGATTCGAAACGTTACATCCTTTGACTGGTCCTTCGCAATCTTCAGCGTCTCGCGCGACGGATCAGCATGCCAGCCATCTGGAACTCTTAGAGCGATCTGCGCCTCCGAACCGTCGCCCTGATCGCGGATGTTGCTTCTTACTTTGGAATCTCCGTGCAAATCTATCGGGAAAACTGCACTGGATGGCGACAGTCCAACTGAGTAAGCGGGTGCCACTGCTACGGGTCGCTCCGCAAGATTGCCTGATGCGTCCTTATAACGCACCATGCAAACGGCCTTTACCAGTTGTCCCTTCGCGTAGTTTGCGTCAGCCTCGACCGGGAACGGCGGAAACGGAAGGGTCTGATATTCAGGTTGGTCAATCGTGTTCAGCGCGTCGCGCTCAGGATCATGGCGATGCCAGTACGGCCGAGTAATCTGCGCGTCCTGTGGAACGTGGACTCGAAAATGTACCGTCAATTCGTTGCCTGAGCGACTCCTCTTCAGTTCTTCAAACTTCCATCCCCGAGGCAACTTTAGACTAACGACCGCGTTTTCGTTTACGGAAGTCGCGACGGACAGCCTCGCAGTCAACTCAAATGACTCACCCTGCACCGCCATGAAGGCAGCTTCGGGGGTCTCGCCTACGGGCGCATCCACGACAGCGCTCAATTTAGCTCCCGCAGCAATCGCTCGGGCGTCCATAAGCTGCCCCAACAGCTTTTGCAACAGCTGCAGCCGAAGGTAAGCCTTGTCGGGATCCGCGAGTTGTGAGCCCATAACATCATTGAACGACTGAGCGGTCAGGGTGGCAGCGGTAGCTAGAGCGGCGTCGAGCGCTTCGGAATGATCCTTGGCCGCAACAGCGTCGTCGATTTTGGCGCTAATTTCTGAGAGCCTTCCGCGCAGCCACGGCACCTTCTTCTCTTCGTCGCCTAGCCTCGCGGCCAGACCAGGCAAGGTCGTGTCAATCCCATCGAAGAAATCCTGTTCGTGCCCGTCTTTGTCCTTCGGCGAATCGACCACCGAATCCACGAGCTTGTAATAGGCAAACCGATCACCTTTGGGAACCGAGACACCGCCCAACGCTTGCGATTGCTGATGACGCAATCCCTCGATCGCAAACTGCACGTACGATTCGCCGAGCAACGGGTCTTCTTTCCCGGTGTTCAGCTTGACCGTGTAGTTGGCTGGGTCGCAGGTCGAAGCGCCGAAGCCGCATACGTTGCCGATGTACAACTTTTTCGGCTGCCAGGGCTGCAATCCTTCTTTAATTTGCTCCGGAAAGCGATTCGGATCGGCGGCTGCTCGAAACGCTTCTTTCGTCAGGATCGCCGACGCCTGGTGGTGCCCGTGGCCATCGCGCTCCGTTCCTGAAAAGCGCGCAATGAGCACATCCGGACGAAACGTGCGGACCACGCGCACGATGTCGGCGAGCGCGATGTCATGCCCTTGCCATTTCTGAAAAGTTTCTTCCGGAGTTTTCGAATATCCGAAATCCGCGACTCGCGAAAATCGTTGCTCCACGCCGTAGTAGCGGTCGGCGGCCAACACCTCCAGGGTCCGCACCACACCCAGCACATCGAACAGGTTGCTGCCGAGTTTGTTTTGCCCGCCTTCACCTCGGTTCAGCGTCATCAAGAGCGTCGAGACGCCTTTGCCACGCGCCTCGAGCGTCAACATGCCTCCGTCTTCGTCATCTGGATGGGCGTCAACCTGCATCAGTCGCCCTGTCGTCTGCAGGCGGCGCAGCATCAGCTTCAGGCCGTTGGCTCCGGTGTCTTGCGGGAGCGGCTCGTAATAACGATCGGTGGGATGATCGGCGGAATGATCCGCGGGGCGATCGGAGTTGTGATCGATTGCGGGATGATCGGGCGGCTGTGCGGCCGCTGCGGCCAGCATCAGGACCGGGCATAGTACGATAGCGAGCCGACTGCGCATCGGTTGCGACAATCGGAGCGTAGGTTTCTTTCGCGTTGCAGACATTCGCATTGCAAACATGACCATCTGATGGATTTTACTCAATGAAGGGAGCAAATATATTGTGCGTGTGCGCGAATTGCGGCTCATTCTTTCGCAGGCATCCCTTGGGCCGCGGCGAATTTCTGCTGGCATTCTGCCGCCGTTTGCACAATGCGGCGGAAATCTGGATCGGTGCGCACGTTTGCGAGAAGCGGGTCGGATTGCAAAGCCTGGTGCGCGCAATAATTGCCGGCTACGGCCTGGCGCAAAAACGCGAAGGCGATCTGGGTTTCGCCACAAGCGGCCAGCAATGCGCCCTGCTGATACTTCAATTCGGGATTCTGCTTCGCTAGTAATTCGGATTGCGCCTGCTCGGCTAAACGATGAATGTCGGTGGCGGGCGCTTTGTCGAGGCATGCCTGCACCATTGCGCGCATCCACATGGGATTGTCGGTCATCTGCGCTGTGGCTTGGCGAGCCTCCGTCATCTTTCCCTGGCGCATGAGGACGGAGACGCGGACGGCATTCGACCACTCCGAACCGGCGTCTTGTTCGATGAATTCCAGCGCGCGCGCTGTTTTGCCGGTTTCGGCAAAAGCGAGGGCGCAGGTTCGCCAGTTGTAGTTGGAATCGATCTTCAAGGTTTTGTCGCACTCGCTCTGTGATTCATCGAGCCGACCAGCGTAGCGCAGAACATAAGACATCGAGAAATGTGCGAAGGCAGCGTCGGGACGCTTGCGGACTAATGTGCGGGCTTCGTCATAGGCGCGGTCAAGGTTGCCACCTTCGGCTTCATTTGCTGCTAACAGGCCAGCGGCGCTGACTCGGCCCGGTTCGAGCGAAAGCGCGCGTTGGTAGGCGGTGTTGGAACGCTGATATGCGACATCGCCTCCGTCGGAGTAGATCGCATCGAAATAATAGCGACGGCCGAGCGCCTCCCATGCGGGTGCGTAGTTTGGATCCTGGCTGACGACGTTTTCTAGAATCGTAATCGCGGCCTTGTTGGATTTGACTTCGTGCGGAATGGCGAGGGTGCGAAGATAGGCGTCGTAGGCCGCGCGGTTTGCGGGGGCGCTCGCCGTTTCCACCGCTCCTTGGTTGATGCCCAAAGCTGGCACGAGTTCGAGGCGAACTTTTTTCGCCATTTGGTTGCGTAGATCAATCAGGCTATCGGTTGGCGAAGTGAGCGTGCCCGTCCAGATTACTTTATTTTCTTTGACGTCGACCGCTTCGAGGGTGACCTGGACGGTCTTGCCTTGTCGCAGAAAGTGGCCGACAACCACGGTGCTGACGCCTAATTCGTGGCCGGCTTTCGCCGGGTCTGATTCGTCACCGTATTTTTGTGTCGCGGTTGAGGGACGGATCTCCAGCGAATGGGCGTAGGTGAGCGCGTTGGCGATTTCGTCGGCCAGCGCGAAGCGCAGGAACTCGCTTTCGGCGTCGTTGTTTATATTTTGCAGAGGCAGGACGGCGATGGTGCGGTTCGTATCTTTCAGCGGCGTCACTCGATGTTTCAACCACCACGTTCCTACGGCCGCGACCACCGTAACGAGCGCGGCTGCAAGGCCGATCATGATCCAGAGCTGGCTCGATTTGTTTTGCTGAAAGGTCTTCGGCATCGGGCGCATGCTGACAGCTTGGCGAAAGCTGCTGCGCAGGGCCGGATCTGTGCCTTTCTTTATTAACTTTTCGAGATCGGCCTTCATTTCGGTGGCGTTTTTATAGCGGAGGTTGCGGTCTTTCTCCATCGCTTTGCCGATGATGGCTTCGAGTTCGGGCGGGACGGCGGGATTGATGGAGCGAGGGGATGCGGGTTTTGAATTGATGACGGCGTGGAGCGTCATCACTACGTTCGTGCCAGTGAAGGGTTTCTTGCCGGTGGCCATTTCGAAGAGCACGACGCCAAACGAGAAGATGTCACTGCGCACGTCGAGGTCTTCGGAGCGGGCTTGCTCGGGCGACATGTAGACGGCGGTTCCGGGGATGACGCCTACTTGTGTCAGCGATTCTTCTAACGACGAATCGGTGGTCATGCCGAGACTCTGGTCTTTCGCAAGTTTGGCCAAGCCGAAGTCTAGAATCTTTACCTGCCCACTGGGAGTGAGAAAAATGTTGGCCGGCTTGATGTCGCGATGGACGATTCCTTTGGCGTGGGAGGCGGCCAACGCGTCGGCCACCTGCACGGCGATATCGAGCAGGTCTTCGATGTCGAGAGGCCGGCCATGGATGCGCTGCTTAAGGCTTTCGCCTTCGAGTTTTTCCATGACGATGAAGGGGTGGCCGTTGTTGTCTTCGATATCGTGAATTGTGCAGATATTGGGGTGGTTGAGCTGGGAGGCAGCGCGGGCCTCGCGCATAAAGCGGTCGAGTGCGCGCTTGTCGTTGACGAGGTGTTCGGGGATGAATTTCAGCGCGACATGACGGCCTAGGCGCAGATCTTCCGCTTCGTAAACCACTCCCATACCGCCGCCGCCGAGCTTGGACAGAACGTGGTAGTGGGATACGGTTTGGCCGATGAGCTCCATAATTATGTGATGCGAATCCTGTGCTGCGGGCGCGTTTGCCCGCGAAGGCGTAATGGTAGGCGGTCGGCGCGGCTGGGTCAACCGAGAGGCTAGCGAATCAGTGCGGCCGATGAGCCTACCCATTTCATATTCTTGTTGTGATCGACACCCATCATGAGGCCGCGGCCCATGCGGACAATCGTCAGCACGGGCACGAGCGTATCGAGCCACACATACATGATGCGCAATTCGACTTTTGTTGAGCCGTAGGGAGTTTCGACTACGGGCGTGAAATTTAGCCGCTCTTGCAGGATGTAGGTGCTGCGTTTTGCGGATGGGATGGCGTCGATGTCGGCGCGCGAGGGGGCAATTACTACTCCCAGACCGGCGAATGAGTAGAGTGGCTTGAGAACGAAATTTTCGAGATCGGCGGGGACTTCAGGCAGTTGATCGAGAAACCATGTGCGCGGAACTGACGGGTGCTTTAGATAAGAAATGGAATATTTGCTGATGCGGAAATACCAGTTGGGATGGCCGGCCCACTCGACCTCGAGATCGTCGCGGAAATCGAAGGGGGGCGCTATGTCCTTGCGTTCCAGTTCATCGACGATCGTGCGATTGTAGATTCGCTCAATTGGGATTTGCTTGCCGTTTTCTTCGTAAAACAACTGGCGACCCTGTTGGCGAATCTTGGTGATGCAGACGGTACGAATTCCTAACAACTTTTCAGTGAGCAGGAAATCGGGACGGGTTTTTTGTTCTTCGGGATGTACTTCCATCAATACCACATTCGCCGGATCGTGGCCGGCCACGATTGCGTCTCTTAGGAGTTGGGCGTAGGAAGTCGAATCCAAGTTATTCAAGAAATAGCGAAGGTTCGTGTCGAGCTGGAATACATCGCTGTAGGCTTGCGCTAAGACGGGCTGATAGGCGTAGAGGGAAGGGAAAGCTTGCAACTCGACTAACTTTGGTTGTAAGTCGCCTTTGGAGTCGCGAACCAGGCCGAAATCGACTTGGATAAACATGGGATGCGGCGATTCATTGGGCACGCGAAACTGCGCCGGAATAGAAGCTTCGGAGCGGGCGCGATAATTTTGATTCTCCACTAACTGGAGAATCAGGGATTTGCCATCTTCGGCCATGCGCCGAACTAGAGCGTCGGGGAAGAAGCATGGAGTCTCGCAGAGGGCGAAAGGGACTTCCATTCCGCAGCGCGAGGCCATCTCGCGCTGAAGGTGGTCGTATTTTTCTTGTGTGAAGCGCGCGTTGAAGTCTTGCCGATAGGAGGGGATCATTGACGTTGAATGCGCGCTACCTGATCTCGATGCTCTCCGCTCCTCGGCGGTGAAAAATCTTTACGCCTCAATCAAAAATTGCCCACTCCGCATAATTTGTTCGCCGTCGACCCAGATATCGAATTTTCTTCCGACCACATCGATGTGGGTCGATGAGAACCACTCGGCACCGGTGTGCGCGCCGTAGGGATTTCCGAAGGCGATGTGCACGCCGGGATATTTCTCGTCCTGCAGGATTTCGCCGATTACGTCTTTCAGTTCGATGTTGGTGCCGATGGCAAACTCGCCTACGCGATTGCTATTTTCGTCGGTGTGGGTGTAGGCCCAGAAGTCGTTTTTTAATTCTTTGTTGGCGGAGTGCGCTTCGATCAGGCGATTCTCTTTCACGAGAATGGTCAACGGATTCGCCTTTAAATCGCCAAACTTCGCGCACAGATAATCGCCGACAACTCCGTCGATGACAAAGGTGCCGTTAACTTCGCCGGGCGTGGTGAAGACCTCGCCGCCGGGAAGGTTCCCCCATTTTTCGGTACTGATGATTCCACTGGTTTTTACCCAGCGATAATTCGGATTCAGATCGGCCACGAGGTCCGTACCTGAAGGGGTGGTCGCGCGAACTTGTTTTGCCTTACGCACGGTTTCCAGCACTTTCACGCTGAGGCGGTCGACTTTTTGGAAATCGGCGCGCATGCCTTCCAGCATGATGCGCTTGTTGATGTTGACCATGTGCGCATGGCGGATTTTGTGCCGGTTAACGATATCGGTCATCTGCATGCGCGAGCGGAGTTCGTTGGTCTGCGCCTGCACGGCAAAAATGCTGACCTGGCTCGATTCGAGGTCTTCCGCGATGGGCAGCGGCAAATCCGTGAGCGGACGAGTGGCCACATCTTCGAGGACCCAGGTTTTATATGTACAGCCCAACTCCTCGAGTTCGTGAACGATGGCCGCGGCGATTTCCAGGCTGACTTCGTCGGTGATGACCGTAACTTTTTCGGACGGCTGGACGCGCAAACACACGCGTACCGCATTCCGCGCCCCGATGGTTAGTTGGGGATCAAAAGTCATATGATTCAGTTGCCGGTCGGATTCTGCGTGCAATTGTGTGTCAGTTTTCATCAAGCTCATTAGACGGCGCGCGCGGTGGGCAAACTGTTTGCTTCGTTGACGCCCACTTCTGTCTCCTCAATGATGTAGTCCATTACGGCCTTCATGTCGCCGGTTCTGCGATAGACCTCTAATTGCCGGTCGGCGCCGGTGCCCATCTTCATAATCTCGCGGATGTATTCGACCTCTTCGCGGCAATCGAGTTCGTCGAGCACATCATCGACGAAGGCGAGATATTCTTCGATCAGTTCACGCTCGGGAACTTCCATCTGCTTGCCGAAATCGATCAGTTTTCCGTTGATGCCGTAGCGGGCGGCGCGCCACTTATTCTCCATGAGCAGAGACCTGCGGTAGAGGCGGAAACCCTGGTTCTGGGAGTAAAGCTTATAGAGCTTCGCCACGGTTGCCTGAATGAGGGCAGCGAGCGCGATGGTTTCGTCGAGGCGCATGGGCAGATCGCAGACTCGGAATTCGAGCGTGGGGAAGAATGGATGGGGGCGGATGTCCCACCAGATTTTCTTGGCATTGTCGATCGAGTTTGTCTTCACGAGTAGCTTGACGTAATTTTCGTATTCGCCCCAGCTGGGAAAATAGTCGGGAAGATTAGTGCGGGGAAATTTGTCGAAGACTTTGCAACGATAGGAATGGAGGCCGGTATCCATTCCGAGCCAGAACGGAGAGTTCGAAGAAAGCGCGAGCAGGTGCGGGACGAAATAACGGGCATGATTCATCAGGTGGATGAGGGTTTCGCGATCTTCGATGCCAATGTGCACATGGAGGCCAAAGATCAGGTTGGCGCGGGCTACCAGTTGCATGTCTTCGACGATGTTTTTGTAGCGCTCTCCGGGAGTAAGCGCCTGCACACGCCAATCGGCGAAAGGATGGGTTGCGGCGGAAGCTATGCGCAAATTATTCTCGCGGGCCAGGCGGATGATGTGATGGCGGAGATTTCTCAGCTCTTCGCGGGCATCCTTAATGTTGGCGCAAATGGAGGTGCCTACTTCGACGACGGATTGATGCATCTCCGTCTTAACTCGCTCCTGCAGAACCAACTTGCCCTTCTCAATAATCTCGGCGTGGATGTGCGAGCGAAGATCCCGAGTTTCGGGATCGACGGTCTGATATTCCTCTTCGATTCCTAGCGTAAACGTAGGCTTCATCGCAGCATCCCGGAGTTGCCCTGGGTAAGGGGCAGTAAGTCAAAATAGTATATCAATGAGCGGGTTTGGCGCGGACGGTCCTTGACCGATTGGCTCTGTTTGCGAGACAAAGGCCACCCCGAGAGTGCGCTCAGGGCAGGCTAAGGTTCACGAAGGAAGCCGTTGCTGCCACTTTGTGCCCCTCGTAGTTCATGGGTTACGCCTTTTTCCGGAGCTTTGGCGTTGCGCTCTCTGTTTGTGTTGGGCCATTCAGAAATGTGGCCCAGCGCAGTTCGTTCACTGGATTTTCTTCGCCCAGGGCTTTCTTTACCGCCATGTCGGCCACGGCATCTACGATCCATTCGAAATTTTGCTGGCCTACGGAGGTGATCTCGGCGTCGGGCGCGGGATTCATGAAGTCGATGGCGTAGGGGATGCCGCCCTCGACCGCGAACTCGACTGTGTTCAGGTCGTAGCCTAGAGCGCGGCATAGGGCCAGCGCGTCTTTTTCGATGCGCTCTTTTAATTTTGTTCCGGGCTGCGGGTTGCCTTTTACGTAACGCTCGTGATGCGGGGCTCTCGGATCGTACCTCATGATGTGGACTTTTTCCTGGCCGACTACGTAACAGCGGTAATAATCTTCGAACTCGACGCCATGTTGGAGGGTCATGCAAAGATCGCCAGTCTGGTTGTAGAAATGGAAAAACTCTTCGGGAGAGTGGACTTTGTATACGTGCTTCCAACCTCCGCCGGAGTAGGGTTTTAAGAATGCCGGGAAGCCGACGTAGGCAAAGAGTTCTTCCCAGTTCAGCGGATAGATGAGGTTGCGCATCGACTTATCGGTGGTGTCAGGAGGATGTTCGTGGTGCGGCAAAATCACGGTGGGGGGAATGGCCACGCCCATCTTATGGGCGAGCGCGTAGTTGAAGAACTTATCGTCGGCGGTCCACCAGAAGGGATTGTTGATGACAATTGTCCCGTGGAGCACGGCGTTCTTTAAATAGGCGCGATAGAAAGGGATGTCCTGCGAAATGCGGTCGATGATGACGTCGTGTTTTTTCGGCTCATCCATGCGAATGCCGCCGATTTCCACGAACTCGGCAGAGACGCCGTCGATTTTCATGGCATTGATTTTGTCAACCAGGGCGGGTGGAAAGGTGTTTTCCATGCCGAAGAGAATTCCGATTTTCTTGTTTGCCATAAGTGATTCTCGCTAGATTGCGATCGCCAGTCGAAGCCTGACGAGCGATTGCGCGGACTCCTTCGTCAAAAATATTTTCCTGCCATGCGTTGCCACAGAGGCCAATCGTGTTTGCTGTTGTCTCCGTAAATATCGAGCCAATGCGGAATGCCCTTGCCGTGGAGAATGGCGGACATCTTTACGTTGGCGTCGAGGCACATATCCCAGTCCGATGATCCGAGGACGATTTTCATCTGGCGGATGCGGCTCAGGAACCAGTCGTCGTTCATGTTGGAAAGATAGTCTGGAGGATTGTTGAAGTAGACATTGTCGTCGTAGTAGCCGTCGAGAAAGCTTTTGATGTCGAACGATCCGCTCATGGTCGCGCAGCCCGATACTAAATCGGGATGGCGCATCGCAAAATTGAAAGCATGGTAGCCTCCAAAACTACAGCCGGTTGTGGCGATTTGCGGCGACCAGTTTCTCCATTTCAAGTAGGGCAGAAATTCATTGAGCAGGTAGCGTTCGTACTGAACGTGGCGCCAGATGCGGGCTCCGGGATGGACGCTTTTGTTGTACCAACTCTCGGAGTCAACGCCGTCAACGCAGAAGACCTGGAGCGCTCCGCCTTCCAATTTGCCGGCGAGGGCGTGGATCATGCCGGCATCTTCATATTCAAAGAAGCGACCCTGGGAGGTGGGGAAAACGAGGAGGGGCTGGCCGGCGTGACCGTAAATGAGAGACTCCATGTCGCGGCCTAATTCGTGGCTGTATTGCTTGTTATATTCGCGGTTCATCTGCGCGAGGATTGTAACCGAAGAAGGGGCGGAACGAAGAGCAAAAGAGAGTTGAAACGTCAGCCGTAGTTAATGACTGATGGATTGGGAACGGCGATCGATCTTCAAGTGTTTGAGCTTCGATTGCAGCGTAGTGCGCTTCAAACCGAGACGCGTGGCGGCGCCGCGGAGTCCGCCTAACTGCCCACGGCTTTCGCGGAGAGCTTGCAGAATGTGCTCGCGCTCCGTGGTCTCCAGAGTCTCGTCCACTTTTGCCGCGGCCGCAACGGCGCTGGTTGGCTGCATTTCACTCAAGGGCGCGACCAGCACAGAACCTTGCGTGAGAATCACGGAGCGCTCGATAAAGTTTTCCAGTTCGCGCACGTTGCCGGGCCACTGCCACTCCATCAGGGCGTCCATGGTTTTCCTGGGAATGCTGGTGATCGACTTGTTCATGCGGCGGGCGCACTTCTGGACAAAGTGTTCGACGAGTAAGCGGATGTCCTCGCGGCGCTCCCGCAATGGCGGGACGCGTATGGGAAAAACATTGAGGCGATAATATAAATCACTGCGAAATTCCTTTTCGCGTACAGCCGCGCCTAGATCGACGTTGGTTGCGGCGATCAGGCGAAAGTCGACCTTCAGCGTCTGCGTTCCGCCTAAGCGCTCGAATTCCTGGTCCTGCAAAACCCGCAGCAGTTTGGGTTGAAGGCTGAGGGAAATGTCTCCAATCTCGTCGAGGAATAGAGTGCCCTTGTCGGCGAGTTCAAGGCGTCCAATTTTCTTGCTTACGGCACCGGTGAAGGCGCCCTTCTCATTGCCGAACAGTTCGCTCTCGAGAAGGCCGGAGGGAATGGCGGCACAATTCATTTTAATGAAGCTGGTATGGGTGCGCTGGCTCAAGCGGTGTATGGCGCGAGCAATCAGTTCCTTTCCGGTGCCAGTTTCGCCGAGCAGCAGCACGGTAGCGTCGCTGGATGCGACCCTGGCTACGTTCTCCATTACGGATTGGAGGGCTTTGCTCTGTCCGATGATTTCGCCGAAGCCGAGTTCGGTATTGATTTCCTGTTCGAGGTACAGTTTCTCCTCGGTCAGTTTTGTTTTGGCTTCGCAGACTTCTTGTACCAGGCGGGCGATTGCCTCCTCGGCTTTCTTGCGTTCGGTAATGTCTTCGACCAGTCCCATATGCCAGGGCTGTTCTCCTTTGTTGGCCATGGGGACACCGAGAACTCTCACCCAGCGCACCGACCCATCAGGGCGCAGATACCTTTTCTCCAACTCTTGCTGGGGCGCTATTTCGTCGGCTAATTCGCCCAGGTATTCTTGGGTCAGGGCGATATCGTCGGGGTGGGTAATGGCGGCCAAGTCGGTTTGTAGTAAAACTTCTTCGGTGCGCCCGGTAATTTCGCAAAACTTGGCATTAACTTGCAGGAGTCGGCCGGTGCGAGAATCGACCAGCGCAATACCGGCGGGAGATCGCTCGTATACCGTGCGAAAGCGAAGTTCGCTTTCCTGCAGCATTGCGGCTGCCCGCTTGCGCTCGGTGATGTCCTGGCAAGTACCCACTAGGCGCGTCGGCCGTCCTTGTCCGTCCCGAAAAACCTTCCAGCGCTCCTCCAAGACTTTGACGCGGCCGTCTGCCATGACGATCCGGTATTCGACCGTGGAGGGCGCGCCCTTTTCGAGCGAAGCCTCAAAGGCCGCATCCACTTTCGCACGATCCTCCGGATGAACAAGTTTCACAAAGCTTGGGCGCCTGGGGCAAAAGGTGGCGGGATCAGTCTCAAATATGCGGTGTGTCTGTTGGGACCAGGTTATGTCAAGACTCGGCAACTCGGTTTCCCAACTGCCCACTTTTGCCACCGCTTGGGCCTCGACCAAGCGAGCGCGTTCTGCCTCCAATTGCTCTGCGATCTTGTGCTGCTCCCGCTCACTGTTTCGGAGGGCTTCTTCCGCTTGTTTGCGCTCGGTGACATCCCGCACGACGCAGGCAACCCGATCAATCCCAGTTGAACCTTCGATCGGCAAGTAGGTGCAGGCGATGTCCCGTACACCCAGCCCGGGGTACTCAGTCTCGCCCTCGTAGCTGACGATGTGGCCGGCGAAACTCTCATCTAGTTTTTCTTTGACGATCATTTCATAGAATTCAGGAGGGACGACCTCGGTCACATGACGCCCGACGAACTGCGCTTTGCTCATTCCTCGATAGCGCAACGCGGCCCGGTTCGCGAGCAGGTAGCGGCCGTCACGGCCGATGACTACGATCATCTCTTCCAGATTCTCGACAACTCTTTCGAACTCGCGCAGCCTGTCGTCAGCGTGCTTGCGCGCGGTGATATTGCGGGAGACTGCGACGACATATTCCCGCTCCAACTGGACCCGGCGCATATTTACTTCCACCGGAAATGTCGTTCCATCCTTCCGACGGTGGAGCGTTTCCATAAGTACGAACCCTGATTGCCGCAACTGTTGCACCGCCAAGGCGGCCGAACTTTCATCGGTATTAGGATCGATGTCAAAAACAGTCATCGACAAAAGCTCTTCCCGGCTATATCCCAGCTCCAGGTATGACTTTTCATTCACATCGAGAAAACGCAGGCTCTCCGGGTCGATCACCTTGATGGCATCGTTGGATTGATCGAGGAGAGTACGGAACAAAGTCAGGCCGTCGAGGAGCAGTTTCTGGTCGCGGGCGGTCTGGAGCAACTGCTCGTTGCTCACGCGCAGCGCCTTCTCGGCACGCCATCGGTCGGTCACGTCATGCGCTATGCCGCGGACGATCGGTTCCGGCACTCCTTCAGTGCGAAGCGTGTTGTGAAATTGCCAGACCCGCTGTTCTCCGGAACGGGTCATGACCTTGAGGAGTCCGTGCGCTTCGCCTGCGCGCTCGATCTCACGCAAATAAGCATCGAATTCGTGGCGAAATCTGGGATCGATAAAATCCCGCATGGGGGTGCGCAGTATTTCCTCTACGCTGTAGCCGAGGAGGCGAGCGGGCACGGGATTAATGGATAGGAATCGGCCTTTGAGGTCGTGGACGCAGAGCAGGTCTTGGCTGTGCTCGACCAGATCGCGATACCAATCGACGTTCGCTTCGAGAGCGCGGCGGATTGGATCCCAGCCGATTGACGCTTCTTCAGGAAAGTGACGCTTTCCTTCTACAGGGTGCAATGCCATGGCTCACCCTTCGGCGGTCCATCAGGAATCTTAGTAACTCCTTGCCAGATTCGATCCGGAGGCCGCGTACTTATTCTCAGACGCTGTCGTAACAGCGCTCGTATTATAACAACTCAACATACGCCGATTCAGTGTTCGGGAGTAGATAAGGAGATAGCATTATTGTGCTCGGGGTGCAAATAGCACTAAGAGTGGGCGGAGTGCACTAATGAACCATGCGCTCAAAAAACGGACTTTTTCCTATTTGCCGCCCAACCGCCCGGTGACTATTGGATTCCGGTACTCGGGCGGGATTCACAGAGACTTGCGGGGCATGGGAACGGGTGGAGGCGGAGGGCAGATTAAAAAGAGTGAGAATGAAGCTCTGAGTTGCCGAGTCTTGACTCGGGGCAAGTGCGAGGCTAGCCTGATTGCACGGTTTCCTGACCGGTCGCGGAGGGCGCGCTATGAATTTCTTGTCCGCGTGGTTACTTCTCTTCGGTGTTTCGCTTGCTCAAGCTGCGGACACGCCCGGTATTAAGATGACGATCGAGTATGGACCGCCGCGAAACGGGAGCCGGCGAACCATTTACTTTCAGGCTGACCGCAAGCGCTTCGCATATCAAAATTCTTTTGGGCAGCAGCAGGCGGATGGTTCCGTCAAACCGATCTACGGGCCGCATCTTGTTTCTATTACGCGCTGTGACTTGGGACAGGCTTTTGAGTTGAACCTTGACACGCGCGAATATACGTCGGCGCCATTTCCACCTAAGCCATTCACGAAGGAAGAAATGGAGAAACGCGGAATGCGTAGCCGCTTGCCCTATGTCTCGGATAAGCCGACGTTGCGAATCGAGACAACGACCACCGACACCGGGGAGCGGAAGGAAATTTTTGGGCAGACAGCGCGGCATGTCATTACTACTAGAAAACAGACGCCGCTCGAAGGTTCTGTCTCGCAGGGACAGGAATCGGTAACGGATGGCTGGTATATCGATTCGAAGACGGTTGATTCGGATATCGATCTGTACCAGCGGCTGTCGTGCGACCGGGAGCGGCCTCGAGGAAAGAAAGATCACGCTTATATACGCGCGGTCGTTGGGAGTCAGCCGCTGGATCGGGCGGAGTTTGTCGACGTCGGTGAGCCTGAGACCGGCTTTACTGTGGAGTCAGTGACGACAGTCAAGGGCGCTTACAGGCTGCATGATGGAACCGAGAAGCAGTTGGATTCGAAGAATGAAATGCGAGTCATAGAGATCGAGAAAGGCCCGCTCGACGCCGCGCTCTTTGAGATTCCAGAGGGATTCAAGCTTGTGGACCACATAGAGCACAATCCGCCACAATCGGCTTTTTTCAGCCAGTCGAAGAACTTCTGGCAACAGGCTTGGAAGAGCGTCGCCGACCTTCTTCGCTAGGCCTTTTCTTCAGTGGTTACTGCTCTGCTAATTCTTCCTGAAGTGAATTTGAGACGGGCACCGCCACTGGCTTTTTGGCGCGGGTGGTGGTGATCACGATTACGCTGACTAACACCAGGAGCGTTCCAAGGATGGTGCGTGGACCTACGGTTTCGCCTCCGAGGAAGTAGCCTACGGTCACAGCCACTACCGGGTTCACGTAGGCGTAGGTGCCGACTTTGGTGGGCGACTGATGGTGGATGAGCCAGACGTAGGCGGTGAAGCCGATGATGGAGCCCGCGACGATGAGGTAGGCGAGGGCGAACCAGGCTCCGCGGGACATGGATTGAATGTGGAAATCGCGGAAGTTGCCCAGAGCTGCGGCTACCAGGCCTAGCATGATTCCTCCGGTGAGCATTTGGGCGGCGGCGCTCATGGCTTTCGATTCGGGCAGGGGAAGCTTGCGGGTGAGGGATGAGGCGATCGACCAGCTGATCGAGGCCAGGACGAGAGCCGTGGCCCCCTTGGGATCGATTGGGGCTTCGCCAAAGCTTACGCTATGGCTCACCAGCACACCCACGCCGCCGATTCCGACGAGCAAAGCTAACGCGAGGCGGGCGGTGAGCTTCTGGGTGCGGAGGATGAGGATTTCGGAGAGCGCCATGAATACGGGGATAGTGGCGAGCATGACGGCGGCAATGCCGGAAGGAACGCGTTGTTCGGCCCAGAAGAGGCATCCGTAATCGACGACGAAGATACAGATAGCCAGGAGGGTGGCGGCTCCCCACTCGCGCGGCGATGGGTTGGGAGTTCCTTTCAGGCGCATCCACAGATAGAGGGCGATGCCGGCGATGAAGAAGCGCATGGCGGCGAAAAGGAAGGGCGGGACTTCGTGGACGCCTATACGGATCGCGAGGAAGGTCGAGCCCCAGACAAAATAAATGATGGCGAAGGCCAGAAGGGTCTTCCAGAGTGGCGGATGGGAAGGTGCTTCCATAGGGAGTAGATCGTTGGGAAGGGCGGGGGGACGCAGAGATTTTCGGCGACTGAGGTTAGCCTAATTGAAGTTGGCTGACAACGAGCGATTTGGCGTGCTCGATGGCGTGCACGGCCGCTTCTCGAGTTACGCTGGGGAAGTCGTCGAGAAACGCATCAAGCGTTTGCCCGCCTTCCAGATAATCCAGTAAAGCCTGAAACGGCACGCGCGTGCCAGTAAAGATTGGAGTCCCACCGAGAATGTCCGGATCTTTCGTGATTACGCTACTGTATTGGACAGGCATGTTGGTTAAATAGCCTCGGCTCTAAGTCTACTCTCTACGCATAAGCGTTCAAATTGGCGAAAACAGTGGCGACTGCCGAGCTGCGCTCGGCTGGACAGACGAGGGCGTCTGTCCCTACGCGATCAAAGTCTCAATTTTCTTCACGAACTGCCAATCCAGATTCCAACTACGAATACGAGCACTCCTCCTACTACTACCTGGAAGGCTGCCGAAAGCAGTGGGGTATCCATGTAGCGATTTCTGATCCAGGCTATGGTGGCTAGCTCTAGCGCCACGATGATTACCGCCGCGGTGAAGGCGGCGTGGAAGTTTGACAGCAGGAAGGGGAGGGTGTGGCCGATGCCGCCGGCGGCGGTCATTAATCCTGTGACGGCGCCGCGGAGCATGGGACGGCCGCGGCCGGTCATGGATCCGTCATCGGAGAGGGCTTCGGCGAAGGCCATCGAAATTCCGGCTCCGATGGATGCCGCCAGTCCTACCACGAAGGCGTCATGGCTGCTTTTTGTTGCGAATGCGGCGGCGAACACTGGAGCCAGCGTCGAGACCGATCCGTCCATCAGGCCGGCCAAGCCTGGCTGGACGATTTGCAGAACAAACAGGCGCCGCTGGGCGACGTCTTCTGCGCTTTTCTCCGCGGGCGTGATGCTTTCGGACATCGCCTCCGCAGCCACCTGATGCTTGCGCTCGACCTCTTCCAGGTCGCCGAGAAGCTTGCGGATTCCGGCGTCGGTGACCTGGCGCATCGCTTTTTGGTAGAAGCGGCGGGTTTCCAGTTCCATCAGTTCGGCTTGCTTGCGGGCATCGGCGATTTTTAGGGGGCGCGTCAGCCACATCGGCCGGCGCTGTACAAAGCCCTTTACGTCCTGGCGGCGGAGCAGGGGAATGTGTTCGCCGAAGCGGGTGCGGAAGGTTTCGAACAGGGTTGCGCGATGGCCGGACTCCTCAACGGCCATGTCATCGAAGAGCTTGGCTGTGGCGGGATAGGACTCGCGCAGGCCGTCGGCGAAATCGGCGTAGACGCGGCCATCCTCTTCTTCGAGGGAGATGGCGAGCGCCAGGATTTCGCGCTCGGTTAGATCTTTGAAGTTTCGGGCCATGCGACAAGTTTACTTTTTCTGGCTTGGGTTTCAACCGGAGGGATTAATACAGTCCTAACCGTGTCGATACCTTCGTAACATTTTCAGCCATCGCCTAAATCAGGTTTAATCACACATCCCCGATTTGGAGTTTGAGGCTTGAATGGAGGCCGAAGAGAGGCTTATGAGAAGAATCGCAATTTTTGTCATGCTGGGCGCGTCGTTCGCTAACGCTCGGGACCATCAGGCGCCGCAGTCAGGCACGCTGCTGCAGATGGATTCGGTGCAATGCGGCACGGAGCAGAAGGGCGACAAGAGTCTTGCCGGCGAAATCATCGGCACAGACAATACCCATCAGAAAATGCACACCTTGCTCTGCCAGGAATATCTGTTGCAGGCCGACCACCTTGTCTACCGCATTCGTCCTAAGGACGACAAGCATCCGGCACTGCTGCCGGTGGGCGCGAAGGCGCAATTCCGCATCGAGAAGGATTACCTGAAGCTGCGGGTGGAAGACCTTGGCGACAAAGGGAAGGAACGTGAATACATTGTCGTCTCGATGACGCCGCGCACGGAAGTGCAGACGGCGGATAACCACCAGACGGATAACCACAAATAAGCTGCCGGAGTCTTGCGGGGTGGACGCGCCCGTCCGCCCCGCACGGCAACTCTTGCAGCAACTAACCAGGCAGGGTTTGCCTATTCTTCTGGTCGCGGCAACTCCTTGGGAATTTGAGGCCCTGCAAACGATACAAAATACTCGGCGCGGGCTGCGCTGAATGCGCCAACGTGAATGGAATTGGGCGTGCTTTAACCTCACTGAACGTTCAACAAAAATTTCTTCAGCCGGTTGAATTCATCTTCATCTTTTTGCGCCGAAGAATTTTTCTGCGGGACGCTACTTCAAAAATTTACTGTGAGGTTTGTTTATGTCTGTCTCCGCGATTCTTAGCAGCGCCTTCAATCAGCCGCAGATCGGTTCCAGCAACAATCCTTACCAGCAGAGCATCAGCCAGTTGGGGAAGGATTTGCAGTCGGGAAATCTATCGGCGGCACAATCGGATTTTGCCAGCTTGCAGGCAGCGTTCTCTCAGCCATCCACAACTACGGGAGCGAGCACGACTCCTCCGAGTCAATCAACGCGCAGCCCCATCGCGCAGGTCTTTAGCCAACTCAGCAGCGATCTGCAATCGGGGAATCTGTCGGCTGCACAAAAAGATTTTTCCACGGCTCAACAGGATTTACAGAGTAGGGGAAGATCGCTGCCGTTCAACTCGCACTACCTTGCCGGAGGCAGCAACTCGGGCAGTCAGAATTCGCTGTTGCAGGATCTGAATCAGATTGGGCAGAGCCTGTCGTCGACGAGCCAAACTGGAGCGCAGCAAGCCTATGCCAGCTTGCAGCAGGAACTACAAGATTTCTCGCTGGGCGGCGGCGCCACGGAGGCGCTGAATAATCTTCCGTTGTCGTTGGCTGCTTAAGTAGTTTTTAGGGGACCAGGCGAGGCTTAGCGTGGTCCCCTCGTCGCGCGGGGAAGGTTTGGGCGCTGTAGGGGTGCTTCGACTGCGATGAGCTTCGCATTCGCGAAGCTCAAGCTCCGCTCAGCATGACAAGATTGTGGGGATCTTAACGGAGAGCCAGATGGTTCTAGCCGCCCTGCTTCAGTTCGGTCAAGACCTGGCGGGCGATTTCTTTCAGGGTTTCGAATACGCCTACGCCTTGGAAGGCGACGGCTTCGACGACCGGCTCGTTCTTCTTGCGCAGTTCTTTGGAGAGAGCGTCGATGGGCAGAACGTTGGGCAGGTCGCGCTTGTTTAATTGCAGGACGTAGGGAATTTTGTTGAAGTCGTAGCCGTGCTCTTTCAGGTTGTCCATCAGGTTGTCGAGGGCCTCGACATTGGCGTCCTGGCGCTCCTGCTGGGAATCGGCCACGAAGACGATGCCGTCCACGCCGCGCAGAATGAGCTTGCGGCTGGCGTCATAAAAGACCTGGCCGGGAACGGTGTAGAGGTGGATGCGGGTCTTGAAGCCGCGCACCGAGCCGAGATCGAGCGGGAGGAAGTCGAAGAAGAGGGTACGATCGGTCTCGGTGGCGAGCGAGATCATCTTGCCCTTTTGCTGTTCGGCTGTTTTCTGGAAAATGAACTGGAGATTCGTCGTTTTGCCGCCTAATCCGGCGCCATAGTAGACGATCTTGCAGTTGATCTCGCGCGCTGCGAAGTTGATGAAACTCAAAAGGTTCCTCGGGAAAACCGGCGAACAGAAACGCCGCGAAAAAGATGCTCGCGAACTGCTCCCTCGATGCGCGAGTGTGTCTTTGAAAATCTCGCTACAAATTCGCTTGACTACAGTATCGGTTACTGCTGGTTTTTATACCACACCGGAAGGCTCGGGTGCAGGTTACCCATGTTACTAGTGGCAGTCGGCAGCTGCTAGTTGCCAGAACAATGCATCCGCGGTTCCGCACTTATTGAGGCGTTGGCAGCGGATAATATCCGGCTTTGGCATAGACCTTGACGTTGGGACGCTTTACCCGCACCTCGATCTCGCGGTAACCTCCGATGCCGGCCCTGGGTGAATAACCGAGCGTGTATTGATTGCGCGCGCCTCCGATAGCTTGCGAATAGGCTCGTTCGATCGAAGCCTGCGTATTTTCGCCGAGCACGTTGCCTCCTCCGGTCGCGGCGACGTATTTGGGGAGAATGTCGCTGTAGCCCAACAGCTTGGTCGTTTTGGGCAGGTGAATGCGCTGGAGGCGGTCATAGATGGGGATAGCGGCTCCTTCCACTCCGAGCGCGTAAACGGTGATGTTCTGGGTTAGCAGCACTTTCAAGGTGTCTTTGTAGCTGGCGGAGGAGTTGAGCTCGCGTCCGTCGCTGATGATGAAAATAATCTTGCGGCGCGACCGGTCGCGTTTGGAAAGGTCGCGGGCCGCCCGCAGGATGGCATCATTCAAGACACGCGCTTCACGCGGAGGGTTGTAAACCGGGGGCGCGGGAACGTCGACCTGGTTTCCATTGATAATCGGTCCGCCAGGGCCGAGCGGGCCGTTGATGACCGGAGGGCCGTTATTCTCGCCCTTGAAGCTTTTGACTTCGTTCAGTGCTGCAGTCAGCGGCTGACCGGCGGTGGTGAAATCTTCGATCTGGCTAACCGTGCTGCTGTAGCTGTAGATGGCGACTTCATCGAACTGGCTGAAAGCTCCCTGCAAGGCGGACAGCGTGTCCTGCACTTTTTTCAAACCGACGTCGGCCATGCCAGTGTCGAAGATCACGGCTGCCGAGAGGGCAAAGGGATCGCTGGTGAAGAACGTCAGAGTCTGCCTCTTACCGCCCTCGAGGACATAAAAATCCTCGGGTCGGAGTCCACCCATGAGATGCCCATCGCGATCGGCGACAGTAACCGGAACCATCACGAGGTTCTTGACGTACTTGATGACGTAATCGAGGTCTTGCCCCGTCTCCGCGTCCTTCGGGACGCTGCCGGCGGGGACGGTCTTGACCGGAGCCATGGGCGGCGGGGGCGGGATAGTGGAGTCCGAATCGCTCCGGGGAATGTCGTTGGACGTGTTCACGCTGGAACTCTCGCCGGTGGGCGCATCGGTTTGCGAGCCGTTATCGGCGCCGGGGCGCGGGCTAGGTGGCGGCAGGGGGCGCGTAGCGGAGGGCGCATCCGGGATACTGGTGTCAGGGTGCTGTTGAGCCGTCAACGAGGCCGCCAGCAGCAAGGTCAGACCTAATAATATTAGTAGTGCCCCAATTTTTGTGGTCATCCCGGAACCCTCTATCTTTCTTTCTTTCCTTTGTCGTCTTCTTCCACTTTGCGGCAGGCTCGGGTACCTGTTCCGGCCCTAGCCGTTTTTTCGTAATTGAGATGCCCAGGCGCGCCCGTCCGGTGCATCTAACCGTTACAGCCTGTTACAGGATAGACTAGCAAAATCCAGGGATAAAGAATGTGATGCCAAAAGTACATTGTAAACTGTCATTACGTACGGGATTATTAGCTTACGCGCTGGTCACTCTTGTAGCGTTTGCAGTGATGGCGAGTCTGGTAACCGCGTTGTCACGGCGGGTTGACGCCCAGAATTCCCAGGTTCCTCCTCCTCCGACGCCACCGCCGAGCTCGTCGACGGGACCGACGTACAATACGAATTCCGATCCCAATGGTCGCTCCAGTTCAAGTGACCAATCCCAAGATCAGTCGCAGGACCAGCCGGCCACGACGTTGAAGGTGAATGTTGAAGTGGTGCAGCTGTTTTTCAACGTGAAAGACAAGCATGGCGCGCTCATCCCCCACCTCAATAAGGAAAACTTCGACATCTTTGAGGATGGCAAACAGCAGACGATTAAATATTTCAAAGCGGAATCGGATCTGCCGCTGACGCTCGGCATTCTCATCGATTCTAGCGGCAGCCAGACGCGCGTGCTGGACATGGAAAAAGAAGTGGGTGGCTCGTTCCTGGAAAGCATATTGCGGCCGAAGGATGAGGCGTTCGTCATCAGCTTCGACGTGGATATCACGCTGTTGCAGGATTTTACGACGTCGGTGAGCCGGCTGAGACATGCGCTGAATGAGGCGAGGATCAACACGGGCGGAGTCAGCTGTGCGGGTGGGCCGATTGGGCCGCAGGGGCCGATTCCGTGCTCTTCTACAGGGCCGCGGGGGACGGCGCTTTATGACGCAGTTTATCTTGCGTCGCACGATGAATTCAGCCATGAAGTAGGGCGCAAGGCGATGATCCTGCTGACCGACGGAGAGGACGAAGGCAGCCGGCTGAAAATTAAAGACGCGGTTGAAGCGGCCCAGAAGGCGGACGCGATCTGTTACGTGCTGCTGATCGCGGACCGTGGTTTTTATGGCTTCGGCGGTTATCACGGCGACTCCGAGATGAAAAAGCTGACGCAGGAGACCGGCGGGCGCGTCATCGAAGTTGGCAACAAGATCGATAAGCTGCGCCAGGCTTTTGACCAGATTGCGCAGGAACTGCGCAGCCAGTACAACATTGGCTATACGCCGACCAATGCGGCGCGGGACGGCTCATTCCGCAAGGTTGAGATCAAGCCCAAGGATGGGGACTATAAGGTGCAGGCGCGCAGCGGATATTACGCCGTGGCTCGGCAGGAAGACCAGTAGCGAAGAGACGGAAGCTCACTTGCGCTGCTCTTGAGCGGACGCTTAACGCGCTTGCGAGAAATCCTCGACCGCGAATAGCTCGCCCCCACGATCGGCGATGCCGATTCCGATGGAATCCATGTCGCGGTCGAGAACATTAGCGCGATGAGCGGGCGATTTCATGAACTGCGAGTGGATGAAAATCGGTGTTGGCCCCTCGCACACATTTTCCGAAAGCCAACTGAAATGCGCGCCCGCCTGCTTGACGCGGGCTGAGAGGCTCGGTTCGCCCTCAAAGGCGTGCTGCGCCATGCCGCGTTCGGCCATTAGCGTCGCATGACGGCGGGCGGCCGCGGCTAGCGATTCATCCCAACGCAGCGGAGCTAATCCCTGGGCCTGCCTTGCCTGGTTGACTGAGGCGAAGAGTTCGCGTTCCGCGCGAGTTATCGATGTCTCGCCGTAAGCCGACCAACAGAGCATAATAACCGCCGCTGCCGCCGCGGCCAGTCGAGTTCTGATTCGCATGGGTAGTCTCCACACATATAGAACCCGGCCTGCCATGGTATCGGCAAGTTACTAACGACCAGAGTTGCTGGGGTGCGAATGCTACTGACTAAAAACCCGCTATGCGAACTGAAGTTGCGCCGTGATTGGCCTAGGCGGTGCGCGGCTTCTTTTTGGGACGGTTCTTGATGGGGATCACGAACTTCAATCCTGACCAGACTTCGGTGACGGCGCAGACTTTTATGTCGACCAGGCCGGCGGCGAGGCCGCTCTCGCGAATTTCGCCTTCGGTAAGGTCGGTGGCGACGCCCGAACTTTTCTTGGGCCAGGAGATCCAAAGCATGCCGGCGGGCGCTAGCGCTTTCGCGGCCGGCATTAATTCGAGATCAAGCACCGCGGATGATTTAGCGAAGAGGAAGATGAAGTCGAGATCTCGTTCGGCGCGGCTGAGAGTGTTTTGAATCTGGCATTTGGCGAGGGCTTCGCGAAGTTCGGATTTGACTTCGTCAGGCACGTGCAAGAGCGCGGCGCGGAAGTTGTCTTTGAGACCCAGCTTTTTTGCCAGCGGAGTTCCGGAATATCCGGCCATAGGGATTCGAAATGCGACTAGGGTCTCATTATTGCTTGGGGGAGTAGTAGCCCTTCTTGGCGCGCACTTTCAGATTTCGATCTTGCGCGAGAATTTCGATCGTGCGGTAACGGCCGTCCGGCGTGAAGTTTGCGGGCTTGTAGGCTAGCGCATATTGACTGCGCAATTCCTCCTGGATGGAGAGGAATGAATCGGAGACGTCGCGCATCTGGAAGGGGAAAAATGCGCGGCCGCCGGTGGCCTCTGCAATGCGCTCGAGCGTCTTGTCGCCTTTCCCCTTCATGCCGCTGATGTTGGTGCTTATGGTGTAAACGATGGTATCGGCGCGGAGCGCCATTTCGATCGATTCTTCGCGAGTGACGTGGCTCAGGTTATCTTCGCCGTCGCTTAGCAGAATGATGGCGCGCCGGACGGGACCGGTCTGCACCTGCTTCAGGAGTTTGTCGCGGCAAGCGAAGTAGAGGGCGTCATACATGGCGGTGCCGCCGCCGGCGCGCAACATGCGGACTCCGTTCGAAAGACTTTCTGTGCTGTCGGTGAAATCCTGAGTGACCTCCGGAGTGGCGTCGAAACCGACGACGAAGGCTTTGTCATCGCGCGGCCGAATGATGGAATTGAGAAACTCGATGGCAGCTTCCTGCTCGAACTTGAAGCGGTCGCGCACGGAGTTGCTGGCATCGACAAGCAATCCCACTTGCAGAGGCAGATTGGTCTCGTGCTCAAAGCCGTGGAGTTCCGTAGGGAGTTGGTCGTCCATTACCCTGAAGTCACTGCTCGTCAGGTCTTTGATATATCGGCCGTGACGGTCGGTGACGGTGAAGACGACGTGGACTTCGTTGACTCTGGTCCGGATTGTGGTGACGGACTCGTCGGACTCGGAATTGTCGGGCGGAGTGGCACCTTGTCCGGCAGCCGGCGGAGGCGTCCCGGCGGGTGCCCCACTGGCAGGCGGCGTTTGGCCGCTACTGGCGGGCTGGGCGTTTGTTTTGTCGGGTGAAGTCGGCGCTGCCGCTGGCGCAGAAGCAGGCGTGGAAGCCGGGGGCGGAGTCTGGGCGACAACACTGGCAGCCAGCGTGAGAAAAACGAGAAGCAGGAAAATGCGTGATTTCATCGGGGCGATTGCTTTTATTGATTGAATTATATCCTGTAGGCCGACTATGGCCGCGCTAACTTCCGTAATCTGATCTACCGCACCTGACCTTACCGAACCTTGACGGCCTGTTTCTCTAAACTAGCGAGGAGAGCATTAAGTTCCTCAGGCAGCGGACTGGAGATCTCAAGCGCTTTCTTGGTGCGCGGATGAGTCAACTCGAGCGTTGCGGAGTGCAGAAAATTTCGGCCGAGCGCGAGGATTGCGGGCATGCCGGCTACGCGGCGCTTATTCGACTGGGAGCGCAGTTCGCCTGGCGCGCCGTAGAGCGAGTCGCCGACTACGGGATGTCCGAGCGACGACATGTGCACGCGAATCTGGTGGGTGCGTCCCGTCTCGATTTTGAGTTCGACGAGCGCGAATTTGCCATAGGGCGAGTCGATCTTTCTTTGCACTACGTAGTGCGTCACTGCGTCGCGGCCACCGAAGCCTCGCGTGGTCATGCGCGTTCGCTTTTGCGAATGGCGGCTGATCGGGCTTTGAATGGTGCCGCGATCTTGCTTGGGCCAGCCGTGGACGAGCGCAATGTAGGTCTTGTGCACCTCGCGGGCGCTGAATTGCTTGGCCAGCCGGCGATGCGATTCATCATTTTTCGCTACGACCATCAAGCCGCTGGTTGCGCGATCTAGTCGATGAACGATGCCGGGACGCAGATCGCCGCCGACTGCGGAGAGAGTGCCAAAGTGATGCAGCAGGGCATTGACCAGCGTTCCGCGATTGCGCGCGTCGTCGGTGGCTCCGGCGCCGGCGTGCACCATCATTCCGGCGGGCTTGTTGACGATGGCGAGGTCGTCGTCTTCATAGACTATGTCGAGCGCGATTTCTTCGGCTATGGCTCGGAGGGGCGGGGCGTGGGGTGGTTTGGTGACGGTGATTTTTTCATCACCGGTGCCTCTCAATCGCAGGGACGCTTTCGCGGCCGTATTGTCTACTAATACCTCGCCTTTCGCGATGATTTGCTGCACGCGAGCGCGACTGACTTCTGATCCGACGAGTTCGGAAAGCTGCGCGGCAAGATATTGATCGAGGCGCTGGCCTCCGGCTTCGGGAGGCGTGGTTATGGTGAGGGGAAAGGCGGGCATTCAGCACTCAGCATTCAGCATTCAGCGGGCAAGCGCAAGGAGAAACTTCTAAAGGGACTAGCCGGATTTCTGAGTGCTGAGCGCTGGGAGCCTCGAGCTGCTTTTGAACCACCAGATCAAGCCGCCGCTGATGACCAGCAGAATCGAGATCAACTGCGTGCCGGTCATGAGGCCGCCGAAGACTTCGCCGCGTCCGGGATCGTCGCGCAGGAACTCTATGAAGTAGCGCTCGATTCCGTAGAGGATCATGAAGGTTCCCCAGACCTGGCCGTCGAATTTTTTTCGCGGGAGGAGCCAGGTCAAAAACAGAAAATTGATAAATTCGGCGGCGGCTTCGATGAGTTGCGTGGGCTCGATTCTGACCCCTAGCGGGGTTCCGCTGACGGAATTTGCCAGTGGGTTGGTGAAGACTATTCCCCAGAAGTGATTGGTGGGCTTGCCATAACAGCAGCCTGCGGAGAAGCAGCCGAAGCGGCCTAGGACGTGGCCAAATGCTAAGCCGGGAGCAAAGCCGTCGGTGGTGCGGAGCACCGGCATGTGATGACGGCGCATGTACCATGCGGCCATGAGGAGGGCAGCGATAAGTCCGCCGGAGAATACGCCTCCAGCTTGCAGCGTGTTCAGGCTGAAAATTTCGCGCCAGTTGTTGGAGTAGGTGCTCCAGTCATTGATGATGTAGAGAATTTTTGCGCCGATGATGCCGGCGAGGACGACGAGAATGCCTAGATTCCATGCGTCGTCGCCATTGATGCCTTGCTTCTCGGAGTTGCGGACGCTGATCCAGAGGCCGATCAGGACGCCTGACGCGACGAGGAATCCGTAGGTGGGCAGATAGAAACTGCCAATATGAAAAAGTTGCGGGAACACGGTTGTTTAGATGCTCCGGAAGCGGGGTAAGTTCTAAGTCTAGCAGGAAATCAGTTGCAGCTCTCAGTTGTCAGTTATCAGTTGAAGCGGGTCGTTCTCACGCAGGCTTCGTATTGGAAATGGTCGTTGTCCGGAAGGGAAGGTGTTACTGAGAGCTGACAACTGAAAGCTGACAGCTAAAAGACAAGCCGACCCGCTATGCCGTGTGGTGGGCCGAGAATGAACCCGTCTCAGACGGTGGGAACCCGCCGCGACCCATTAGGCTTTTCCGCATGGCGGAACGTAGCACACCGGATCTTTTTGCGAGTCGAGTCCCCGTTCATTCGGCATTGGTTCAAAAATCGGTTACCACCAACACCAACCTTGCAGGTCGGCTTTCACATAGGATGCTAGGAAAACGGGAGCGGATTCGCAAGAGGAAAATGCAAAATAGTTGGCAGGAAGTTTGCAAGAGGACGGGTTACTAAGGTGTGAAAAAGATGAACGCAGTATTTCAACCCGTGCGGCGTGTATCTTCTAAAACTTCATCGAGCGCGCTGGCGAGTTTGCTGGCGCGCTGCCGCGCTTCGGGCGAAACCGGTTCCAGTCGCCGCTTCAGCAGATGATATTCATCGGCAATATTCAGCGCCGCGAGGACTGCGAGGCGCACCGAATCGACCGTCGCCGTTTGCTGCGACACGGCGCGCATTTTGCCATCGACGTACTCGGCAAGCTTTACGATGTAGTCGGCGTCGGAGCCGCGAAGGTTGTAAACCTGATCAAAGATTTCGACACGCACGCTGCCGCTGACGGCGGTGGGCACAGGCATTTCTCTGGGTGGAGTCATTTTCGCACGACCCTCTTTCGCCGGCGAATCAGCTGCTGTCGAATTGGTCGCTGTCGAATCAGCGGCTAACTCATCACGATTCAACGAATCCGACAACGGTTCCTTGCTCGCACTGACCATTTCACTCCTCGGCGCCGGCTGCTCTGTCACTTGCGATTAACTGGCGGCCTGTTCCTGCGTCAGAGTCTCCATTTGGCTCAACAACTTTTCTACGCGGATGCGAATGTCTTCACGATCCTTACGCAGTTGGACGAGTTCGCGCCGCATGGTTTCGTTCTCTTCTTCGCGCTCTTCGAGTTGCTCGCGCAACCGCTTGGCATCGCGCTCGGCGGTCGCTCGGGCATCTTTGGCGGCCTTGTACAACTCTATGGTGCGATAAATTTTCTCTTCCAGCGCCTGAAAATCTTCAGCCGGAACCTCGGCAGATACCTCTTCGACGGTTTTCACAGACATGGGCACTCACTTTCGAGGGCGTAAAGCAGCGTTGACGGGAAGTATAGCGCAGTTTGCTGTGGAAGAGCCGCACGTTTTGGCGTACTTCGTGCACCTGCTCTGGACGATGCAGATTTCTTCGCGCATTCGCGTGTGGCTTGGATTCAGCGCCGCAACTTTTCCAAACGACGCGCCGCTTCGTTGAGCGTCTCCGGCTTTTTGCAGAAGGCGAAACGCACTTGTTGGGATCCATCTTTTGGATGCTTGTAGAAACTCGATCCGGGCACGCAGGCGATGCCGACTTCTTTTACCAGGTGCCTTGCGAACTCGACGTCGTTCGCGAAACCGAAGGCGCTGATATCGGTCATCACGTAATACGCGCCACGCGGACGATAACAGAGGAAGCCCGCTTTTTCGAGGGCGGGGATCAGGTGATCGCGGCGCGTGCGGTAACGGTCGGCCAGTTCGCGGTAGTAACTTTCCGGCAGGCTTAGTGCGGCCGCTCCGGCCTCCTGCAAGGGCGCGGGGGCTCCCACGGTCAAAAAGTCGTGGACCTTGCGGATTGCGTTGGTGATCGCGGGGGGTGCAACTGCCCAGCCGACGCGCCATCCCGTGACGCTGTAGCTTTTGGATAGGCCGTTAATAGTGATCGTGCGATCGCGCATGCCGTCGAGGCTGGCGAGCGAAATGTGTTCCGATCCGTCGTAGAGAATGTGCTCGTAGATTTCGTCGGTGATGGCGAGCACGTTGTATTCGACGCAGAGGTCGCGAATCAGTTCGAGCTCTTTGCGGTTGAACACTTTGCCGGTCGGGTTATTGGGCGTGTTGACGATGATGGCCTTGGTGGTATGAGTTGCGGCTTGATGTTGACCGATCTTAGGCTGAAATGCTTCGCGTAGTTCTTGCTCGTCAAAGGTCCACTCGCCGTGGGGCGCTTGCGGCGGGTGCAAGCTGACGAAGCGCGGCTTGGCTCCGCTGAGAATTGAGTCGGGGCCGTAATTCTCGTAGAAAGGTTCGAAGACCACCACCTCGTCGCCCTTGTTGCACACTGCGAGCAGCGTTGCGATCATCGCTTCGGTCGAGCCGCAACACACGACAATTTCCTTCTCCGGATCGATCTCGATGCCCTGCCATAGCTGCATCTGGCGGACGATCGCGTTGCGCAGGCTCTTCGCTCCCCAGGTGATGGCATATTGATTGACGTCGGCGGCGATGGCTTCCTGCGCGGCGCGCTTGATTTCGGCGGGAGCGGAGAAATCAGGGAAGCCCTGCGCCAGATTGACCGCGTCATATTGCATCGCCTGGCGAGTCATCTCGCGGATCACGGACTCGGTAAAATGCTCAACCTTGTCGGAGAGAAAATGCCTGGGATGGGTGGAAACTTGGGTCATGGAAAGTAAGGCTAGCACAAATTGATTTCGCGACGGAGACACCGTTCGACTGGGCTCAGGGCGGGCTACGGTAGGTAGAGATGCATAAATCTTTACGCTCGCCGCACGCCGCCCAGCGCTTCGAGAGCCTTCGTGAACTGTCTTGCCCATTGCGCTACTTCATCGTCGCGCAGCGTTCGATCGCTTGACTGGAACTTCGCTCGCATCAGGATTGAGTATTTGGCCGTGCCGACTTTGTCACCTCTGAAAATTTCTACTGGGAAGAAACTCCGCAGTTCAGCAATTCCTAATCCACTAACGCTCTCATGAATCTTCTCGAACTCGACGCTGTCGTCGAACGCGAAGGAGAAGTCGCGTTCCACGGTAGGGAAGCGGGTCAGAGCTTCGTAACGGGGCTGGCGGAGATCGTGCTGGTAGAGGCGGTCTAGATAGATCTCGGCTATGAAGATATCCTGACGCAGTTTGCGGGCTGCGGCCAGGTCGGGATGAATCTGGCCAAACCGGGCTACGGTCGCGCCATCCATGATGGCGCGAGCGGAGCGGCCGGGATGATAGTAGTCGGCGGTTTTGTCGTCGTAATAGAGCGTCCAATGAGTGAAAGGGGCGAGTAGGTTTTCGACGTCACCCTTCAGATCGAAGAAGGTCAAGGGACGCGCGCCGGCGCCGGGAGTTAGTCCGCGCACTATCTCCGCGTCGACGTTGCCGGTCGCGCCGATGGAGATGCGCTTCAACTCGCGGGGCATGCTTACTACGTTCGCATCGGCCGTGGATGCTTCGAATATGTTTCCGGCTTCGAAGAGGCGGACGTCGTCGCTGCCACGATTGAGGTTGTAGGCCAGCATGTTGAGCATGCTGGGGACGAGCGAGGGGCGCATCACGGAGGCTTCGTCGCTCAGCGGGTTGGCGAGATCGAGTTCGGGAGCGGTTGAGAAACGGCGGGCGTCGTCTTTTGAAATGAAGGTGAGCGAGATGGCTTCGTTGTAACCGAGCGCCAGGAGCGAGGAGCGGAGGCGCGCGTCTTTGTGCGCATCGGGCAGATCGCGGACTTCGCCGCTATAGGCGGGAAGCGTGTTGGGAAATTTGTCGTAACCGTGCAGGCGGGCGAGTTCTTCGATGATGTCGATTTCGCGCTCGATATCGAGACGCCAGCTGGGAATGTGGATGAGGAATTTATCTTCGGCGCCCGCGAGCAAGGTGAAACCGAGGCGAGTGAGGATGCGATTGATTTCGAGGGTCCTGAGTTGTTCGCCGAGAATTCGGCGCACTTCGCGCAGGTCGAGCTCTACGGGAGCGAGATCGAGTTGGCGGGCGATTACGTCGACGGCGTCGCCGATGAGCGTGCCGCCTCCGGAAGCGAGGATGAGTTCCGCGACGCGATTGGCCGAAGGGACGGTCGATTCGAAATCGGCTCCGCGCTCGAAGCGGTGCGAGGCGTCGGTGTGCAGGCCGTGGCGCTTCGACATGCGGCGCACGGTGACTGGATCGAACCAAGCCGACTCGATCAGGATATTTTTTGTGCGCTCAGTGATCATGGTGTCGAAGCCGCCCATTACTCCGGCTAGGCCGACGGGCTTTTTTGCGTCGGCTACGACCAGGTCTTCGGGTGAGAGTTTGCGCTCGACGCCGTCTAGTGTCTTGAGTGTTTCGCCTTCGCGGGCTCTGCGAATAATTAGGCGACGGCCTTCGAGTAGGTCAAGATCGAAGACGTGGGTGGGCTTGCCGCTCTCCCAGAGAACGTAGTTGGTGGCGTCGACGGCGTTGCTGATGGGGCGCTGATCGAGCAGTTGCAGACGATGGGCGATATGCGCGAGCGAGGGCTTGATGACCGCGCCGCGAATCTCGCGGGCGGTGAAACGCGGGCAGAGCTCGGGCTCCTGAGTGTCGATGGTGACTTCAGACTTGCCTTGCGGGGCGGGCAGTTTAGGCTCGATCGGGCGAAGTGGCAGATCGTAGAGGGCTGAGGCCTCGCGCGCCACGCCGTAATGATTCATCGCATCGGGACGGTTGGTGGTGATCTCCATTTCGAAGATGGTGTTTTCGCCTTTGCCGGAGATGCCTTCTACGGCTACGCCGGCGAGGGTGAGTTCTTCGGCGAGACGAGGGTAATCAACGGGAATCTCAACAAAGTCGCGCAGCCAATGGGGGCTAATTTTCATGAAGGAAATTCACTTTACTGCTTGTTCTCCTGAGCGAAGCGAGAGACCTGCTTTTTGGCGGTGTACGGGACAGCAGGTCCTTCGCTTCGCTCAGAATGACAACAATATGGATGTCTCAGGCAAACTGCTCCAAGAAACGTACATCTCCTTGAAAGAAAAGCTGAATATCATCGACGCCATATTTCATAATCGCTATGCGTTCTACGCCCATGCCGAAGGCGAAGCCTGAAACTTTTGTCGCGTCGTAATCTACGAATCCGTACACATTTGGATCGACCATGCCGCAGCCCAGGAGTTCGATCCATCCGCTGGCTTTGCAGTTGCGGCAAGGAGCGCCGTCGCGCGTGCCTTTGCCGTCGCAGAAGATGCAGCTGATTTGCACGTCGGCGCTGGGCTCGGTGAAGGGGAAGAACGACGGATAGAAACGCGTCTTCACGCTTGATCCGAACATGGCTTTCATGGCGTGGTCTAGCGTGCCCTTCAGATCGCAGAAGGTGATGTTGGTGTCGACGGCGAGGCCCTCGATCTGATGGAAGATGGGCGAGTGGGTGGCGTCGAGGGCATCGTTGCGATGAACTTTTCCCGGACAGACCACGCGCACCGGCGGCTTCATTTTTTGCATGGTGCGAATCTGCACCGGCGACGTGTGCGTGCGCAGGAGCAGGCGGTCGCGCAGGGGCTTCGACTCCTGGCCGGCGATGAAGAGTGTGTCTTGCGTGTCGCGCGCGGGATGATTGGGTGGAAAATTCAGTGCTTCGAAATTGTAGAAATCAGTTTCTATCTCTGGTCCTTCTTCGACGGAGTAGCCTAGATTGCGGAAGACGGCGATCATCTCGTTCATCGTTTTGATGACGGGATGCTCGGCGCCTAAGGGGCGGCGGATGCCGGGGAGGGTAATGTCCAGGCGCTCGGCGGCTAGTTTGCTTGAGGACGCTCCGCTCTGAATGCGGGCTAGCGTGGCGTCGACTTTCTGCTCGACTTTTGTCTTGAGTTCGTTGACGCGCTGGCCTACTTCGCGCTTGGCATCTTTCGGCGCGGCTTTCAGCCAGAGGTCGTTGAGTTGGGTGAGGACTCCGTTCTTGCGTGCCATCCAGTGATCGCGGAAGGCTTTCCAGTCGTTCTCGGAGGAGACTGTGGCGGACTCTTGATCTAGTGCGGACAGAACTTCGCGCGTGGCGCCGTCGAGCGCGGCGGACGAGAAGTCGGTTAATTTGGGAACTGTGTATGGCATGCTTCCGAACAGCAATCAAAGCAGCGTCACCCTGAGCGAAGCGAACGACCCCTACCCACCCGAAGATGTCGGCGAGAATAGGGGTCCTTCGACTCCGCAGAACGATCGCTTCGCGAATCGTTCTGCTCCGCTCAGGATGACAACAAAGGTAAGACTGAAATCTGACGACTAATTACGGGCGGCTGAGAGCTACGCCGCTGCGGCCGCGTTTGCCTTCTTGGCCTGCTCGGCCAGACTGCCAAATCCTGCGGGATCGTTTACTGCCAGATCGGCGAGGATTTTGCGGTCGAGTTCTACGCCTGCTTTTTTCAGGCCGCTGATGAACTGGTTGTAGTTCAGGCCGTTCAGGCGGGCGGCGGCTCCGATGCGCACGATCCAGATGGAGCGGTACTGGCGCTTTTTCTGTTTGCGGCCGGAGTAGGCAAACTTCAGCGCACGATCGACGGCTTCTTTCGCCGAGCGGTAAAGCTTGGATTTAGTTAGGAAATATCCACTGGCGCGTTCAAGAATCTTTTTGCGCTTGGCGCGGCGTTTGGTTCCGCGTTTTACACGAGGCATTGCTGTTCTCCTTTTTATTTCGTATGGCGGCTGGAGGTAAGGAGGCTTCTACCACGTTTCCACGAAGGAAAGGGATTTCCGAAGCCCGACCTCTTCACGCGCCGCTGCGGAGTGTTGCGTTCCGCAGACTTTTGCATACTCGTTAAGGACGGCGACCTGCGCTCAGCGAAGCCAAAGTGACGCCGTCGGTCTTTGTCCATCACATATACGGGATCATGCGCGCTGCTTTTTTGTAATCTCCGTCACTCACCAAGGTGGGCTGGCCCAACTTCTTCTTGCGCTTTTTGGCTTTGGAGGACAAGATGTGACGCAAGCCCGCCTTGTGACGCAGAATTTTCCCCGTACCGGTTTTCTTGAAGCGCTTGGCGGCGCCCTTGTGTGTTTTTAGTTTAGGCATAAAGTCAGTTCTCAGTTCTCAGTTGTCAGTTCTCAGTTGGATCGTCACAGTTAAGTGCGCGGATGATTGCGCGACGAGGTTTCACTGATGACTGACAACTGATAGCTGACGACTGATTTTACGCTGTTTGCGCGCCGCCTCGCGGCGCTTGCGGCGGTGCGGGCTTTGGCGGCGCTGGTTTCTCTTTTGCTCCGCCTTCTTTCTTATTCGGCGCCAGAATCAGGTGCAGCGTATTGCCTTCCTGGCGCGGGCGGAACTCCACCAGGCCTCGCTGGTCGACGTCTTTAATCAGACGTTCCAGAATCTGGCGGCCCAGGCTTTGCCGCGTCATTTCGCGTCCACGGAAGAAGATAGTCGCTTTGACTTTGTCTCCTTCGTCGAGGAAGCGCAGCACGTGATTCTTTTTGGTTTCGTAGTCGTGATCGTCTACGTTGATACGAAACTTCACTTCTTTGACTGTAATAACTTTTTGCTTCTTCTTAGCTTCGCGCTCGCGTTTTTCGTTCTGGTACAGGAATTTCCCGTAATCCATGATGCGGCAAACCGGCGGTTGCGCGGTCGGGGAAATCTCTACCAGGTCGAGGTTTCTTTCGCGGGCCATCTTGAGCGCTTCGAAGGGAGGCATTACGCCGATCTGTTCCCCTTCGTCACCGATCACGCGGACTTCGCGCGCCCGGATGCGCTCATTCATGCGGATAAAACGCTTGTCGATACCGTCCTCCGTCTGCTTGTCTGACCGGCTGATCTAAAGGCTGATCCAACGGAAAAGATGCTTAAAAAGTATAGCATGGCCCGACCGGAGCTACTTACCGCCTGTCGGCAGCGATCTTGGAGGCGCTGCGATCGAGAATTTGCTCTAGAGGGAACAGTTCGAGGCTGGTTACGCTGCCGTGACTTTCGAACTGCGCAAACGGCGATAGAGCCGCATATAGTCGTCGACCATACGGCGCGCGGTAAAGCGCTCGCGGGCGCGATTGTAGGCGCGCGTGCCATAGAGGCGGGCGAGTTCGCTATCTCCGTTGAGTTGGCTTAGTACTTCATCAAGGCTCTCGGCGTTGTTGCGCTCGAAGTACAGGGCGGCGTCGCCCCAGAGCTCGCGATAGACCTCCGTGTCATTTGCAACCAGCGCGCAGCGCGAGAAAGCGGCTTCGACCGACGCCAGGCCGGTTGGCTCATATTGCGAAGTCGCGGCAAAGATTGTTGACTTGCTGTAGAGGGAGCGGAGTTGCGATTCGGTCTGCGCACCTTTGACCGATATCTCATGTTCGCCAGTGGAAACGCGAACGTCTGCGCGGATGGGTACAGCCGGGGCGGGAATGGGATTATCGGCTCCTACAATGCACACGGGCAGCCGGTGCGTATGCTGGGTGAGCAAAGCCACTTGCTTTCCCGTATCCCACAAGCGTCCGATGGCGAGGACGGATTCTTCCTTGGTGACAAAGGGATTGAAATAAATTGGATTGCGGCCGGGGGGAATTACGTGTCCCTCGAAGCCGTCGCCGTAGGCGATACGCAGCATATCGTTCATCCAGCGCGAAGTGGTGACGACGGTTTCGGCGCGCTTGAGGCCAGCGACGATGGTGTCCCGATACCAGTTGAGCCAGGCCGAGGCGGCGGGTTCGTGCCCGTGAATGCTCAGCCACCAGGTGATGACATCGCCGTGGGCCACAACGAGGCGCGGCGTAGCCACGGGAAGCGCGCCAAAACTGAGCTGATTCAAATGCAGAAAATCGGGGCGTGTGTCGCGCACGATCGTACATAGATAATCCTGCGCGGCATGAAAGTCCTGCACACCTTCCTGCATCCAGTCGAGACGAAACGCGGTGGGAATGTATTCGAGGCCGTGGAGAGAATCCATCCAGGCAGTCTGATGGGGGAGCGGAATTTCTCCGAAACTGACGAGCGTAACCTGGGCGCCGTGAGTTACCAGACCGGAGACCAATTCGCGCGAATATGTCCACACTCCGCTGAAGGTGTCGGTCGTGACCAATACGCGCACAGAACCCCCTGGATACGAGGGCTGGGAGAGCCCTCGGACCGCGTGGATCTAGTTTAGGGGGTGCGGGCTGCGGAGGGAAGAGTTTTCTGTGGGACAGTGTACCCAGTACCCGGAAGCAAACCAAAGGCTGTGCCACTTGTCGGCAGATCGACTAGGTACCGGGTACTGAGCACTGAGTACTGCTTTATGTAGAATCTGCCCATTGCGTCATTGCGCGGTGATCGGCGAAATGATCGTGCGGAGTGAATGTTTTCGGACGCGTCAGGATTCGCATCGTCCACAGGAGATCGTCGAGAGAGGTGCCAAAGCCGAAGTGGGCGTCGACAAACGCGAGCTTGGACTTGGGCAGAAAATGGCGGCCGGAGAGCAGCACCACGGGAGCATCAGGGACGAGAAATTTCATCTCCTGAGCAAGTTCTGAGCCCGACATTGAAGGCATTTCATAGTCGAGAAGGGCGAGATCGAAATAAGTACTTTTACAGAGCGCGAGCGCTTCGATTGGGTCATTCACTGTGATCATTTGAAAACCGCATTCTTGCAGGACACTGCTGAGCAATCGGCTGGATTTAGGATTGTCGTCCACGTAAAGCACGGTCGTTCGGGTGTGCATCGTAACCTCGCTTTCTTTCCTGAAGAACGGTTGGTGGGCGCCGCCCTTGCAAGGTGATGTGGTAGAGATTTGTAAATGATTGGGGCGAGGCGGATCGAGCGATTGGGCTGCTTTGCAGTTGGATTTGCCTGCTTCTTTGTTGGACTTAGCGAAATGACCATGAAGACGAAGTTCAACAGCAGCGGACAGGAGTGTCCGCTCCACTCGAGCGCTACGATGCGGATGCAGCCATGCGCTCGGAGCCGGGCTTTTTTTCGGCAGGCTCACGCCACGGCAAGGTGAATTTAAAAGTCGAACCACGGCCGGGATCGGATTTGACCCAGATCTTTCCACCGCTGCGTTCGACAATTTTTTTGCAGATGGAGAGGCCGATGCCGTTGCCGGAGTATTCGGCGCGCGTGTGCAGGCGCTGGAAGACAACGAAAATATTCTCGAGATATTCGGGCGCAATGCCAATACCGTTATCGCTTACGCTGAACAACCAATTCAAATCTGCTTTCTCGGCTTGTGCAAATTCGGCCTGCACGAAAATTTTGGGCGGTTCGCTGCCGCGGAATTTGATGGCGTTGCCGATCAGATTCTGCAGGAGTTGGGTGATCTCCGAGTGATCGGCCCAGACCATGGGTAACTGGGTGTGGGTGACTTGGGCGTGGCTCTCTTTGATTGCCGGCTCGAGATTTTGCAGGATCTCTTGCATCACTGCCTGACAATCGACCTCTACAAGAGCGTTGGAAGTGCGGCCTACACGCGAGAAGGCCAACAGGTCTTGAATCAGGGTTTGCATGCGCAGCGCACCTTCGCTGGCATAGGCGATAAATTTGTCGGCGTTTTCGTCGAGCTTGCCGCGATAGCGCTCGCCCAGCAATTGCGTGTAGGCCGCGACCATGCGCAGCGGCTCCTGCAAATCGTGGGATGCGATGTAGGCGAACTGTTCGAGTTCGGCGTTGGAGCGGGCGAGTTGTTCGACCTTGCGGGCCAGATCTTCTTCAGCCTTGCGGCGCAAGCGAAGCAGGTCTTTTTCCTGCAAAGCGCGGCGGATGGCTTCGGGGAGCCGTGCCAGCCCATCTTTTAAAACGTAATCGGTGACGCCGAGTTTGATGCATTCGACTGCAGTGACGTCTCCGAGCGCGCCGGAGACGAGAATCAGAGGAATGTCAAACCCGTGACGGCGCAGGACTTCGACCGCTTCCACGCCTTTCCACTGCGGGAGGTTGTAGTCGGCGAGGACGACGTCGGGAGGGTGGGCGCGAAGTTGCTGTTTGAAGGCAGCTTCGGATTGTACTACGGCGGTTGTGACCGCGAAGCCTCCCTTGCGCAGAGCCTGCGCGATCAGTTCCGCGTCCATGTTGCTGTCTTCAACGTGCAGGACGTGAAGTGGAGTCGGCGCAAGCGCCGATGGGTTAGCGGGGGTCATTTTTTGTTCCTGGGAGATTTGATCCGGCCAGCGTGGTTCCAGCGTGGGGCTGGCCGTTTTGCGTTACGGGAGGCTGATTGATGACTAGCCAATACAGTCCAATGGTCTTGACCGTGCTGCGGAACTGTTCGAAGTCCACCGGTTTTTGGATATAACTGTTGACGCCGAGGTTGTAACTGGCGACCAGGTCGCGTTCTTCTTTCGACGAAGTCATGATGACGATCGGGATGCTCTTGAGCCGAGGATCGCTTTTGACCTGTTTGAGGACTTCCATGCCATCGACTTTCGGTAGTTTCAGGTCGAGGAGCACGAGCTTGGGGGGGCGGTCAAATGAGCGGCCGGCGAACTTTCCGCGACAGAACAGGAAGTCGAGGCCTTCCTCGCCGTCGCGAACTATGAAGATATTGTTGGCCAGGTTCTCGCGCCGCAACGCGTGCAGGGCAAGATCCAGGTCGTCCTGATTGTCCTCTACCAACAGTATGTCGAGATTTTCCGAGCTCATGATTGGCCTCCCGCCGTGGCTCCATTACTTTTCGCTTCCACCTTTTTCTCCAGACCGAGTGTGAAATAGAAAGCTGCACCCTTGTCGACTTCCCCGTCGGCCCATACCCGGCCACCATGTTTTTGCACAATACGTTGCACGGTGGCCAGGCCTATGCCGGTGCCTTCAAAATCCTCCGCTAGATGCAACCGTTGAAACACGCCAAATAATTTATCGACATACTTCATGCTGAAGCCAATGCCATTGTCGCGGACCATGAAAACCGGCTGGCCGTTTTCTCCTTTGTCGAGTTGGCTGACTTCAATGGCGGCGCGTGTACGCGGACGGGTAAATTTCAACGCATTGGTCAGCAGGTTTTGAAAGACCTGCTTTACGAGGACGGCGTCGCAATCGACCGTGGGCAGATCGTCGATTACCCAGTCGACGCGGCGCCCATGGCTTTCTGACTCGAGCATGACAATCACCTCGGCGACGATGGCGTTCAGTTCGGTTGGACGGCAATTAAGCGCATGACGCCCCACCCGCGCCAGGTTGAGCAATTCGTCGACCAGCAGGCCCATCTTTTGCGTTCCGGCCTGGATGCGATCGAGGTGGCGTTGGGCGGCGGGATTAAGGTTCGCGCCGAGTTCTTCCACCAGCATCTGGGAAAAGCCACTGATATGGCGCAAGGGGGCGCGCAAATCGTGCGATACCGAGTAACTGAAGGCTTCGAGTTCCTTGTTGGCGGCTTCCAGTTGGGCAGTGCGCTCAAGCACGCGGATTTCCAGTTCGTCATTGAGTTTGCGGATCTCGCGTTCGTCTTCTTTTCTCTGGGTGACGTCGCGAAAGGCGGCTACTCCGCCACGGATTGCTCCGCTCTTGTCCCTGAGCGGGCCCGCGCTCACTTCGATAAAGGCCCCTTCCGGCAGTTGTCGATTGCGCAGGAACATCTCCGTGCCGCAATGTTCTCCACGAATCGCACGCAGCAAGGGATTCTGGTCAGGGGGAAATGGCGTCACCGTGTCGGGCAAGAAGATGCCGTAGTGGTCCGACCAGTTTTCGCTGCCCACGTTAGCCGCACCGAGGCCAACGATTCTCTCCGCCGCGGGGTTCCAGATGGTGAATTTCCCCTGCTGGTCGGCCACTACCAAGCCCTCGGACATACTGTCCAGCACCGAGCGTAGCGTGAGGGTCTGCGTTTCGAGGGCGTGCCGGGAACGGATTAGTTCTTCCGTTTGCCGCGACAATTCCTCCGCCTGCGCGGCCAGAGCGGCTTCCACCTGTTTCCGCTCGGTGACGTTGTGGAGAACGGCGACACCTCCGCACAAACCGCCCGCAGCGTCCATGAGTGGGCGTGCCGTGACTTCCAAAACTTTTCGCGGCGCACTCTCCGGCGGCTGCACGATCAGTTCCACTTGCACCGATTCCCCGCGCAAAGCCCGCACCAGCGGAAGGCGATCCGGCGGATACGGCGTGATTCCGTCCGGCAGGAAAACTTTGTAGTGCGGAGTCCACTGCTCAGTGGGCAAGTCCTCAGCCCCGCGGCCCATCAGATTGCGCGCGGCATCGTTCCAGATGAGAAAGTGACCATCCTGGTCGGCCGCAATCAGGCCCTCGCCCATGTTATCGAGGACCAGCTTGAACATGACGGTCTGCGCCTCCAAGGCTTTTCGCGAGTGGGCCAGTTCTTCGGCTTGGCGCAAGAGTTCCTCGGTCTGCTTGGCCAGAAGTTCCTCGGCTTTTTTGCGCGCCGTGATGTCGATGTTGGCCTCCAGCACGCGGGTTGGTTGCCCGCTGGCATCACGGTGTAATACCCACAGGCTGGAGACAACAATGCTGCTGCCATCGCGCTTGCGGTGGATCAACTCGCCTTCCCAAACGCCGGTGCCTCGAAATTGTTCTTCGATGGCGTGCAGGGGCTGGGAGAAGCTCGTGCGCAGCAATTCGTGCGAGATTTGGCCCACCGCTTCTTGTTTGGAGAAGCCATACAGTTTTTCGGCGCCCAGATTCCAAAGCACGATTCGGCCCTCCATGTCGCGCACAAGAACCTGAGCGAGATCCAAAATCTTGGATTGATCGCGCAGGCTTTCTTCGGCCCGCTTTCTTTCCGTGATGTCGGCACGTATGGCCACGTATTGCCGCGGTTTGCCTTTCGCGGTTAACGTCGGAACGATAGTGGTGTCGACCCAGTAGACCGAGCCGTCCTTAGCCCGGTTCCTGATTTCGCCGTGCCAGACTTTGCCGTTCGCAATGGTGCGGTACATCTGCTGGAAGAATTCTTTGGGATGGTGGCCGGAGTTGAGGATGCGGTGGTTCTGGCCCATCAGTTCGGACTTGGAATATTGGCTGATGGTGCAGAACTTGGCATTTACGTAGGTAATCGTGCCTCGGACGTCGGTTACGGCAACGATGGCATGCTGATCGAGGGCGAACCTTTGGTCGGCCAGCTCTTTCAGCGCCTTTTCGCTGGCAGCGAGGCTGTTTTTCAATAGCTCTTCCGAGCGTTTGCGCTCGGTGATATCACGGGCGATCTTGGAGGCACCAACTGCGATCCCGTCGGCGTTCCTAATGGGGGAGATCGTTACGGAAACCTGGACCGGACGGCCATCCTTTCGAATCCGCACGGTGTCGAAGTGGTCGATTTTCTGGCCATGACTGATTCGTTCCAGAAGGGTGTGCTCTTCGTCGGGGCGGTCGGCGGGCATAAGCATCGTCATTGGTTTGCCGAGGACTTCTTGTGCGGTGTAACCGAACAGCCGGGTTGCTCCCGCATTCCAGGCGGTTATCGTGCCTGTCAGTGTCTTGCTGATAATGGCGTCGTCGGAGGATTCGACGATGGCCGCCAGGCGTTCGGCGATTTCCTGCGCCCGTTTGCGGTCCTGGATCTCCGACTGCAACGCCGCGGTCCGCTGGTGTACGCGCTGTTCCAGTTCGGAGTTGAGGGTGTTGATCTGGGTCTGCGCGCGAGCGCTAATATCCATTTCGCGGTTGACGGCGAACCGGGCCAATACCCATAGACCTACTCCCAGAAGCGCACCTATGATGGCGATGAGCTTGGTCAACAGTTGGCCGGCACTCGCTCTTTGCGTGCGCTGGCTCAGCAGCCTGGCTTCTTCGGCGTACATGTCTCCGGTAGTTGTGGCTACAACATCAATGTGCTTTTCGATCGTCAGCGCGTCGCTGCCGCCGAGATAGCCAGGCGACTCACGGCGTTTGGCGATGATGCCTTCGGCAAAATCGAGGGCGGCGCCCACCTGGGGTTCGAGCACGTCAAGGCGCCGTTGCTGGCTGAGGTTGTCCGCGGTCAAAGACCGCAACTCGGCTTCGTCAGCGAATATATTGTGGCGGTTGCTCTGGTAGTTAACCAGCAACGGCTCTTGTCCGCTAAGGGCAAACGCCCGGGCGCTGGTTTCGGCTACGATCACATGGCGGGTGGTGCGCTGGATCGTCTCCATCACCTCATAAGTGTGGGCTACCCGGTAGTCGTCCTCCGCTGCCCGTCGCGCGCTGCGCCAGCCCGAGTAACCGAGGAAGATGGTCAGAAGAATCGCGACGATGAACCCGGCAGTGATCTTGCGGCGGAGCGGTGTGTCGATGGGCGCGTCGAGCCGCTTGCGCTCGGCGATTTGCCGTTCCAGATCGCGATTCATTTGCTGCAAGTGGGCCCGCTCGGGCAGCGAGATAACCTTCGGAACGAGCGGTATGAGCATCGCCGCCGTCAGCACGGACACCGCCGCCGTGATCGCCTTGATGGTGCCGGCGAGCAGGTAATCTCCGTGCCAGACATTCCAGATTTCGAGAACGTGGGTCGTGCCGCAAGCCAGGATGAAGATGCCGAACATCCAGAAAATCTTGTTGAAAGGGAGGTCCCGATTCTTGCGGATGAAATAGACGAGGATGAGCGGGATGCAGTAATACGAGAATGCGATCAGGCCATCAGAGATCACGTGCAGCCACAAAATCCGCGGATTCCACAGGTAGCAGAAGCCGTGCGGCATGAAGTCAGACGAGCTTAGTTGTTGCCACCATCCCATATCTTGAATCTAGCCTCGCCTGCAAGAGCCATCGGCAAGACGGCCGAAGAGTCACAAAAACGGGCTGTTACTAAGGGTCGGGGCACTCAGGAGCAGACTTTGCGTCTCCATCTCCCCATGCCTGATTCGGTCACGCGCCTGTCGCCTGTTTGGGTTCGTGCGTTAGTCCTGCTGTTCCTTCCAACTGGCGGCGCAGTTTCTTGACCAGTGCGTGGACGGACTGAATTTTTTCGCTGGCGGCCAGGGGCAATTCTGGGGTGTCGAGGGCAAGTTCACTGGAGAGGAGCAGGGCGGTCACCGTATCGTTTAATTCGCCTTGGAGGCGGCCAATGGCGGATTGGCGGGCCTGTATTTCTTCGCGCTTGCGGCGCTGCACAGCGGCGCGAACATCGCGGACGAGGCGATCGACGCCGCTGATCGCAAGGTTGACCTGCACCGGAATGGCAGTGCCTAAATGTTCGAGGGTGGCGTCGGCTTCCCTGGGCTCGGCTTCGAGAAGATGCTGATCGAATACTGCGGCCGAGTAGCACCCGGCGCGCAAGAGCGTGGCGGCACGGGGCAAACTTTCGGCCACGGTAACGTCTTCGCCAGTTCCACCATGGAGCGCTGTGGCGCATTCGGTGGCGCGATCACTTGGTGTCACGAGAAGAATCATGCTGAACGCTAGGCATCCTGCGGGCCAAATGCCATTCTCTGAATATGAGTGGGTTAGCTAGATGCGCTTCGGCTTGACGTTCCATTTTGGGCGGGATGGGGGACGGTTAATTCGTAATTGGTAATTTGCAATCGCTAATTGAGAATCCGAGTCAATCAGAAATTACAAATTACAAATTACAAATTCAACTACCTCGCCTCGTACTCCTTCAGCTTGCGGTAGAGAGTGGTTTTGCCGATGCCGAGGAGGCGCGCCGCCAGCATTTTGTCTCCGTTGACCTGGGTGAGCGCGCTCAGAATGCTTTGTTTTTCCAGTTCGGCCATAGGGACAATGCCGTTGGTCGGGTGGCTCATGGCCATCATGTCGGCGGGCGCGCCGTAAATCTGCGTGGGGAGGTCGCGCAGCTGAATCTCGTTTGCGCTAGTGAGTGCGCAGGCGCGTTCGAGCGAGTTTTCGAGTTCGCGGACGTTTCCCGGCCAGTCGTAATTAAGGAGCGCTTTGAGTGCCTCGTCTGAAATCTTTTTTTCCATGCCGGCATCGTGGCCGATGCGCTCGAGAATATGGGCGACGAGCAGCGGGATGTCCTGGCGGCGCTCGCGCAGCGGTGGAATGCGCAGGGTAAGGACGTTGAGACGGAAGAAAAGATCGCGGCGGAAGGTGCCGTCCGCGACCGACCGTTCGAGGTCGCGGTTGGTGGCGGCAAGAATACGCACATTGATGGAGACGCGCTTGACGCTGCCGACGGGACGAATTTCTTTCTCTTGAATCGCGCGCAGCAGCTTGGCTTGCAGATCGACGGGGAGCTCTCCTATCTCGTCGAGAAAAACGGTACCGCCTTCAGCGATGGCGAGCAATCCATCCTTGGGATTTGTGGCCCCGGTGAAGGCTCCGCGGACGTGGCCGAAGAGCTCGCTTTCAATCAACGTCGGCACAAGCGATCCGCAATCGACGGGAATGAAGGGTTTGTTGCGGAAGATGCCGGAGAAGTGAATCGACTTTGCGACCAACTCCTTGCCGGTGCCACTCTCGCCGAGGATGAGCACGGGATGGATGCTCTGTCCCGCCTTGGCGATGATGCGGTAGAGTTTTTCCATATCGGGAGCGCGCCCGACGAGGTTGCCGAAGCCCTGGCGCGATTTGATGGTCTCGCGGAGAACGCGGTTTTCGCTCTTCAGTCGCAGATGACCAGCGACGCGCTCCAAGAGTAGGCGGAGTTCTTCCATGCTGAAGGGCTTGGTGACGTAGTCATAGGCGCCATCCTTCATCGCCTGTACGGCGGACTGCACCGTTCCGTGGCCGGTGACTACGATGACCAGCGCCTCGGCGCGATGCTTTCTGATGTTATGCAGAGCATCGAGTCCGCCTGAGCCGGGCAGCCGCAGGTCGAGGAGGACGGCGTCGGTGCTCGAGCTGTCGAGCAGGCGGTAGGCCTGTTCAGCGGACTCGGCGGTCTGGGTGTTGAAGCCGAGCGACTGCGCCACCTCGCGGCAAGCCTCGCGAATAGAGCGGTCGTCGTCGACGATGAGAAGGTTGAGGAAATTCGCTCCTTCGATCTGCGGCGGGCGGCTGTGGGTGAGCACGGCGGCGGTGGATGCGCTGAACATAGTGAAACTCCTGGGTGTAATTTTGACGAGTAAGTCAATCAACCATTCCGGCTCGAACCACTCTCGTCCTGTTCTGATGATTCGGGGATCGAGTTCATGGCGGCGACGGATTCGAGGGCGGGGAAAAACACTTCGATTGAAGTGCCTCGACCGGGCTCGCTCTGCACCTCGATGACGCCGCCCGCCGCGCTGACGATGCGTTGCACGGTGGCTAGGCCGAGGCCGGTACCCCGGCCCGGATTCTTGGTGGTAAAGAAAGGCTCGAAGAGACGGGCTTGGGTGGCAGCGTCCATGCCGCAGCCATTGTCTGTGACCGCGAGAGCCACGGCGCGGCGTGCGATGACCGATGCTCCTGGGAACTTAGTTGCTCTGGTCGTCAGCCTAATTTTTCCGCCGTGGGGCATGGCATCGCGCGCGTTCAGTACCAGGTTCAGGAGAATCTGGCGCAACTGAGCCGGGTCGACGAAGACAAGCCCGGCGTCGGCGCGGGGCTCCAAATCGACGATGGCCACACGCGTGGGTTTGCGAACGTTGACTGGAAACTCATCGAGAAGCAGAACCAATTCAATCTGTTCGCCGATCAGCCGTTGCAAGAGGTTTTTGGTGGAAGCCACGATTTCGTTGATTCTTACGGGGCGCGGGTCGGCGGATTGCTTGCGGGCGATGGACAATAGTTGGTGGGTTAGCGCCGCACCGTGCTCCCCGGCCATACGGACTTCATCGACGTGCTGGCTGAGCTCGCTGGTCGTGCGACGGCCGCTTTCGATGGCGAGGCTGTCCAATGCGCCGTTGTTGAGGGCATTTTTTTCGAGGCCGGCGGTCAATAGATCGCAGTAGAGGAGAATGCCGGTGAGCAGGTTGTTGAAGTCATGGGCGATGCCCCCCGCGAGGCGGCCAATGACCTCCATTTTTTCGGCTTCGCGCAGATGTTCCTTTATGAGGCGGCGCTCGGTGGCATCCTCGACAAGGGCGATCAGAAAGGCGGGCTGGCGCCGGGCGTCGCGGCCAAGGGACACGGTTAGATGGCCCCAGAGTTCGGAGCCATCTTTGCGCAGATAGTGCTTTTCGATCTCAAAGCAGGCGCGCTGGCCGCGGATTAGTTCCTCGATACGTCGTTGGTCGGGAGAAATTGCGCTGGGAGGCGAATCGGGGGAGGAATCGTGTTGCTCCAGAATTGGACCGGGCGAAGAATGAGGCTGGTTGCCGGTTCCGAGAGCGAGTGCGCAGGCGTGCGTGCCGGCGAGTTCCTGTGAAGTGTATCCGAGCAGACGACTAAGCGCTGGATTCGCTTCCAGAATCTGGCCATCGAGTTGGCAGATGCCGATTCCAATAGCGGCCTCTTCGAACATGGCTCGCAGGCGATGATCACGGTCGTAATCGTATGCCGCCGGAAGCTGAGTCAGGACATTCATAAGACAACATTGGTCTCTGCTCCTAGGTCTCGGATCGTAGGACAGAGAGTGTGGCGCGCGACACTTGCTCAGATTCCACTGCGGGAAATCTATCCGTGCTTTTCCGCTAATGATCCGGAGTGAAACCTAATTGGGGAAAGTTTAGAGCGAATCGGATTGCGGCAAAGTGCGGTGCGTCACAGCAAATTTGTGATGATTCCGGAGAGGCGCAACGAGGTCGTTGACCGCAAAACTTTGCACTCGCGTCCGCATCCCGCGCGGAAATGCGGCTCCGTGCGAGGTATAATTCGGCTGCCTTTATGCGGCTCGCGACGATCTCTTGTGGGGGAGGTCGTTCGGGGCCGAGGGCATTCCGAAGCGGCGTTCAAGAAAAATTCAATTCTGAAAATCGTGGGAGACTACTATGAAACTGCGCATCGTTGCGATCACCCTGGCTCTGTTTTTCGTGGCCACATTGGCGTATTCACAATCGTGGATTCCGTTGGTCAACCAACCAAACGATACTCTCGGGCTGGGCAATCCTTTATTGCTGACCGACGGCACCGTGATCCTGCATCAGGCTTGCGGACCACAGTGGTACAAGCTGACGCCGGATCAATTTGGCAACTACGTAAATGGCACATGGTCGCGGATTGCATCGCTGCCTGCGGGCTATGCTCCGCTTTATTTCGGATCAGCAGTGTTGCCGGACGGACGAGTGGTGATGGAGGGTGGCGAATATAACGCGCCCAATGGGCCGAACAGTTGCGACGGTGTGTGGACGACTCTCGGTGCCATTTACGATCCGATCAAAAATAAGTGGACATCGATTGCCCCGCCAACCGGCTGGGGCAGCATCGGAGACGCGCAGTCGGTCATTCTTCCGAATGGACTTTACATGCAGGCGAATTGCTGCACGACGGAGCAGGCGATTCTTAACCCGGCCAACCTTACCTGGAGCATCACCGGCAAAGGGAAAGCCGACGTTAATGACGAGGAGGGTTGGAATCTTTTGCCGGATGGAACCGTGCTCACGGTAGATGCCTACGTTTTTAAGAAGAACTCGACAGGGAAGAATTACGAAATCTACAATCCCGCGACGGGCACTTGGAGAAGCGGGCCGAAGAGTGGAACAATCGTTCAACTGTGGGATTCGTATCCGGATGCGCGGTACTCCTCGCACGAAGTTGGCCCCGCGGTGTTGCGGTATGACGGCACGGTTTTCTATACCGGCGCGAATGGCGCGCCCGGAGAACCGGGCCACACATCTATCTACGACACCAACACCAAAACTTGGACAGCAGGCCCCGATTTTCCCGGCGATCTCGATATCGCTGACGGCCCCGCATCGATACTGCCCAATGGCAACGTGCTCATGCTGACCAGCCCAGGCATCTTTAATCTTGGCGGCGTCTTCCTGGAGTGGGATGGAACCAGCTTTACGGATGTCACCAAGGGCAATACCGACGCGCCCAATATTTCCTCTTACTATGGAAATATGCTGGTGCTGCCGACGGGCGAAGTTCTGTTTACGGATTTCGGCAACGTCTGGGTTTATCGGCCGAAGGGAAGCCCGAATCCGGCGTGGCTGCCGCAAATCACGTCCGCGCCTACGACGGTGAGCCGTCAAACGTCGTATGTTGTATCGGGCTACAACCTGAACGGTTTCACGCAGGGGGCGGCCTATGGAGATGACGCGCAGGCGGCAACGAATTATCCACTGGTGCGCATCACCAACCGAGTCACGGGTAACGTCTACTATGCGCGCACCTCCAATCCGAGCACGATGGGCATTGCCTACACGGGCGTGGCCTCTACGAATTTCGTGGTCTCGGCCAAAACTGAAACCGGCCTCAGCAATTTGCAGGTGGTGGTGAATGGGCTGGCTTCCGCTCCGGTCACGGTCAATGTGCGGTAGACGGAGAACGAGCAGTAGAAGAATTTCTAGCGTTAGTTATGAGGGTTCCATTCGAGAACCCTCGATCATTTAGCCGATGGCGCTGACATTTGCGAGCATTGCTTAGTCGTCAGCGCCGTCGTTATCGGGCGGTGTGGGCGGCCCCTTTTGCGCGTCTGGCCCGAGGAAGTAACTGGCATCCACCAACGCCGGAACCGGCGTGTAAGAGCGAAATGAGCCGGTGAAGAAGTTGCTCAGATCGGTCGTGGCGCGTGCGTCGGCGACTCCCAGGGCGCCTTCAGTGATGCCATAGACCGCTTCGATTGTGCGGAGAATACTGCCAAAGTCATAGTTCTCGTTGTCGATATAGCCTGGCGGCGTGTAGGCGGAAACGACGATGAGGGGAACGCGGAATCCAAGTTGATAATCGCCCACGCAGTTGCTTGAGGTGCACGGCAGACCGGCCAGACTGGGCGCGGGTTGATGATCGGACCAGCCTCCCCAATCGTCCCAGGTGATGATGATCGCGGTGTTGTTCCAGAACGTCTGTCCGGCGTCCGTTGTTCCCGCCGCGCACGCGGGATTCAACCCAATGGCATTGATGACGGCTGTCACCCACGACGGGCCATAGTAGTTGTTCGATCCGCTGCCGGCATGGTCGGACCAGTTGCCGTTGGGAATCACCCAGCTCACGCTGGGAAGGTTGCAGTTGGTGATGTCGTTGAGGACGTCCGCGCCCTTGTAATTAAGATCGACGTTGAGCTGCCATTCCGTGCCAGTACACTCCAGGGCCGAGCTGTGCTTAGTTTTGAATTTCGGCACGCAAATGTCTTGAATGGAATTCGGGGCAGTCCATATGTCACCGGCGTCGGGAGCGTAATACTTCCAGGTGACGGATTGCGCGTCGAGCACACTGCCCATGGTCGCTTTATTGTCGCAAAAACTTCCCACCGGGTTGGTGGGGAAGACCAGGGCGGTATTGGTTAACTGGCATTCCTGCACCGATTCATCGTCATAGGGAATGCAGCCCTCGCCGAGAGTGCTGAGCTGCGGAGAAAGCAGCCAGTTCGTGGCTTTTTTCGGAGCCAGACAGCCAGCGTTGGTCTCGGACGGAGCAAAATTCTCCGAGACGAAAGTGGAGTTGGCATCCTCCGCAAAGGAGCGCGCTGAGGTCCCACTGAAAAGAAATTGATGGGCTGGATAGCTGGGTCCCTGATTGGTCTGATACATGAAGTTCGCCCAGCCGTATTGCTCCGCATAGGTCAGGTAGGGATCGAGCAGGTAGCCGGGCTTGCCGTCATAATTGGTAACGGACTCATTGAGGACGAAGCGATAAGAATTTTGCCCTTTCACATTCTGTTGTATCTGCCAGGCGCCATCGTTGCGGCAGGCGTATCCATTCGCCGGGTCGGGGTCACACATCTGCGAAAACGCTTTATGGGAGTGAGCCGGATCGGTGCTGCCCTGCATCGGAAGGCTCGTCAATGTAACCGGCACGACGTCGCCCGATCGATTCGAAAGTCCGCAGGGCGAGATGTTGTAGCAACTTGTAGTTACAGGGTTGGGTGTGCACGCGCTTGAGCCGCTGGCACCGTTGGGGATGGTGCAGAGCGGAGTCAAATAGTGGAAGAGATTGTCGGGCGTCCGATTCTCCTGGACGATCACCACTACATGCTTGATTTGCGCAGGGAAAGATGGCGTCCTCAGCGCAGGAGTCTTCGATTGCGCGATTAGGGCCGTGGAGAGAGCGAGCAACAGCGGAGCCATGGCGAGGGACTTCATCGATGACCTTTCTGCTGACTACTTCTTGTTAACCACCAGGCGCAACGGCCGAGCGGCGGCGAAACCGGTGCGGGCGCGTGACCAACCGGTTTTTTTGCAGCGAGCATCTGAAACCGAGCGTCCCGCGCTCCATTTGGGGGGTAGAGGAGCGCCAGTAAGTCTGAAACAAGCCAACCGGTTCGTCAAATTAATTCTTCGATAAAACTTAGAAAGTAGTGCATAACGTAGTGCATAACGACAGCTAGCACCAGCGGCACATACCCACTGTCGCGTCATGACCAAGAGTCATTATGTGAACGGAGCCAAGCAAGATTCCTGCGAACCGATTTACGCTCTCCCCGCAATCGGCATCCTAAGCGCGGCATCAGCCATGAATGGAGAACTGTATCTTGAAAAATCTTGAAGGACTGAAAGTCGCAATTTTAATCGCTGACGGATTTGAAGAAGTAGAAATGGTGAAGCCTCGACGGGCGCTCGACGAGGCCGGGGGCGAGACGCGCATAGTCTCTCCCAAGGGTACGAGCGTGCGCTCGTGGAGTTTCACGGAGTGGAGCGCGGAGTATCCGGTGGACGTGGCTCTGGATAAGGCGCGCCCCGAAGATTTCGAGGCGCTTCTATTGCCGGGCGGCGTAATGAATCCGGATAAACTGCGCATGGACCCGAGCGCGGTAGCATTCGTGAAGGCTTTTTTCGACGCGGAGAAGCCGGTCGCGGTGATTTGCCACGGACCGTGGACGGTGATCGAAGCGGGAGCGGCGAGCGGAAGAAAGATCACTTCGTGGCCTTCAGTGAAAAGCGATCTGCACAACGCCGGAGCGAAGTGGGTGGATGAGGAGGTCGTGGTGGATGGAAATCTGGTATCGAGCCGGAAGCCCGACGATATTCCAGCGTTCAACCGGGAGATGATCAAGCTGTTTGGCGGTGCGCGAGCGCGGCAGAAGCCGGCCGCCTGAGCCAGATAATTGGCAGGCGGTACTAGCTATGATGATCGTGGAGACGCGGCGAGGTCGCGTCTCCACTAAAATCAGATTGGGCAAACATGCCGTCTCACGCCAATCGACTCGCGATCGCGCTGTTAACTCTAGCGGTGTTGCTGGAGTGCGCGTGCGGGCGTCCGCCAACTGAAAACGCCTCGAGCTCCGATTCGCAGAGCTTGCCCTTTGATCGCCAGCCACATTCGAGCGGCATATCGCCGAGCCAGACGCTGGTTCCGTCGGGCACGAAATTACCAGAGGGAACTCCGATACCGATTCGCCTGCAGAGTGCGATGTCGAGCGCCACGTCGCGCGCGGGTGACAGCTTCTATGGCAGCGTCGATGAGGCAGTGGAAGTTGACGGCCAGACGGTGATCGCTCGCGACACTCCGGTGACGGGGCGTGTGCTGGAGGCGAAGGCCGCGGTCGGGCCTCGCGATCGTGCAACTGAAAGCTCGAATGAAAGTGCGATCGAGCCCGGGTATCTTCGCATCGTTCTGGTCAGTTTAAGAGTTGGCCGCAAGTCGGTCGCGATTGAGACGTCCAGCATCTTTGCCAGAGGCGGTTCGCGCGACGAACGCAAGACGGCGACGGGCGGGGCTTACGGTGGTCGTCCGACAGACGATAAAGATAAAAACGATAAGAACAGGGATGCTGTTTTCGGGCTGGACCGTCGTCTCAACTTCCGGCTGGCGCAGGCAGCGGATTTGCAGTAAGAGTGAGCGGGCGAATCCGCCATTGCAGGGCGGCGGAACACTTTGCTTGCACTACCACCGCCGAATTTCTTGCATTTTGTAAAACTCCTACATAAATAAGCGACGCCTCCTACCAGCAATCGTGTAGAGCAATCGGCATTTTTCTTGGTTTCAATGAGTAAGTAACCCACCGCTGGGCAGCCAGTAGGCATCTCACTGGGGCTACAAGAATCGATAGGGTCGGGCACGGAGGCATGGATGCTGTCGGATTACGCGATGATGATATTTGCGGCGATAATCATCGCCGCGACGAGCGTCGTGATGACGGCGCTGGCAGTGCAATTCATGCAATGGCTGCTGGAGATTGGTGAATTTCTCCAAAGAGTGCCGATCAGGCGCGCCGATCGCTTCGCTATCAGTGAGGCGACAACACTTATGCCTGCGCGTGAGATGGCCGGCAACTAAAGCAAAAAAGGGGACGTTGAAAACAAACCGAGGCAGTAGAAGCGGAATCTAAACTTTCATATGGTCTTGTGGTTTTCGGCGCGGTCGAGCCTGGGTTGTTCGGCGAAGCGGCGTCAAGTGCTTTACTGTAGAGTGTGTTGTCGTGCCCTGGACGTGAGATCGACTTGTGTGCAGGACAGACGTTTTTTGAGTTGACCTCCAACGTTGCCGGACCGGCAAGTCTCCGCCCATTCAATCCACGAAACCCGCAGCGGTAGAGCAGGACCGGGCAAACGAGGGATGGTGGGCCAGAGGAATCACAATGCAAAACCGTTTCATTCAAACGCTGATGTTGGCGCTGGCAGGGATGACGATCATGCTGACGCTTTCAGCAAAGTCCTTCGCACAAATTGGAGTGGCAATTACTTTCGGCCCGCCTGCGATCCCTGTTTATGATCAACCGATTTGCCCGGGCGATGGCTACCTGTGGACACCTGGTTACTGGGCCTGGGACTACGACTATGACGATTATTATTGGGTTCCGGGCACGTGGGTGCTGGCTCCCGAGGTCGGCTTTCTGTGGACGCCGGGCTGGTGGGGGTGGGGTGATGGAGCGTTTCTCTGGCATGAAGGTTATTGGGGGCCGCAGATCGGTTTCTACGGCGGAATCAATTACGGCTTCGGATATTTTGGTGTCGGGTTTCAGGGCGGACGTTGGGATGGCGGACACTTTTTCTATAACCGCGCCGTGATGAACGTGAATGTCACGGAGATTCACAACGTCTATAACACGAATGTCGTCGTCAACAACAATACCCGTATCAGCTATAACGGCGGCAACGGAGGGGTCGATAGACGGCCCACTCCTGAAGAAGAGGCTGCGGCCCGCGAACGACATGTTGGGCCCGTGGCGACGCAGACTCAGCATATGCAGGCGGCGCGATCAGACCCGCAGCAACGCGCATCGACGAACATGGGACGGCCTGCGGTCGCGGCGACCGCTCGTCCCGGTGAATTTAAAGGTGCCGGTGTCGTACAGGCTAAAGAAGCCGGGGGACGTTACACGCCTCCACCAAATCGCGGAAATCAGGCGCGTGGGAATGAGGCCCGGCCGGAAAACAACGCGGCGCGGCCGGAGAACAATGCTCGTCCCGAGAATAATGCCGCGCGTCCGAGCGCCACGCACGTGAGCGAACTCCCACCGGCGGAACGGATGGCGGCTCCGAATACGGGGGATGCGAAGCAGGACAAGAAGCTCCAGCAGCAGCAGGAAAAACTCTATAGCCAGCAGCAGAAAGAGCGGCAAAAGGTAGCGCAGCAGCAGCAGAAAGAGGATCAGAGGCTGGCGACTCAAAAGGCGTCCGATGCGCAAAAGCAGCAGCAGGAGCAGCGACACTCGCAGCAGACGCAACAATTGCAGCAGAAGCACACCCAGCAGACGCAGCAGATGCAGCAGCGCGTGCAGGCGGCTCGGCCAGCGGGGAGACCTCCCAAATAAGGCTCTTTGATTGGTTGCACAAATCTGGATTGCGTTGCACAAATCTGAGAGGCAAGCTGCTTAATCGCGGCTTGCCTCTCACTTATTAAAGGAACTTAGGTTTTATGCATTCGAGCGCCGTGAAATTTTGGGAAGCTGCGCACCATATGGTGGATGGCTTCATCGCACGCCTGCCTTCATTGATAGTCGCCTGCATTGTTTTTCTCGTGTTCTACGTGTTGAGCGTGGCCGTCAGCCAGGTCATTTTGCAGACGACGCGCAAGCATCGCGCTAACCTGGGAGTGGTCTTCGCGCGTCTGATTGGGGCGGCGACGGTTCTGCTTGGCTTCCTGGTGTCGTTTTCCGTGGTTGCGCCTTCGTTTCAGGCTGGCGATCTGATCAAGGTGCTGGGCATAGGCGGCGTGGCCATCGGCTTTGCCTTCCAGAACATATTGCAAAATTTTCTCGCCGGCTTGTTGTTGCTGTGGGCGGAACCGTTTCGCATCGGGGATGAGATCAAGCTGGATCCTTACGAGGGCACGGTGGAGGAAATTCAGACGCGGGCTACGATCATCAAGACTTACGATGGAAGACGCGTAGTGATTCCAAATGCGGATTTGTTTACTCACTCCGTGATTGTTAATACGGCGCTCGACAATCGGCGCTGGGAGTATGACTTGGCGGTGAAGGGCAGCGACAACCTGGGACAACTTAAATCTTTCATTACTGACACGGTGAGCAAAGTGGACGGCGTATTGCCCGATCCAAAGCCAGAGGCGCTGGTTATGGATCTGGGCGACGCGGATCTGGGCACGATCAAGGTGCGAGTTTTGTGGTGGACGAAGGCTCCTCATCATCACGACATGCTTTCGTCGTACGACAAGGTGCTCACGGCGCTAAAAAAGGCTCTTCATCCTGCCCAGGCTGCGCAAAATCGGGCGGCGTGATTACTTGCGTTGCAGAACCCCTTTCTCTTGTCCGCTATCGGGGAGATAAAAATGCTTGTGACGATTGCGGTAATTCTGGTGATTCTGTGGTTGCTGGGAATGGTTTCATTTCATGCCCTCGGCGCCTATGTACATCTGCTGCTCATCCTTGCGATCATCATGGTGCTGATCAGGATTATTCAGGGCAGAAATCCACTCTAGACTCGACCGAACAGATTAAGTCCCGTACCGATGGTCGAAGCTCTCGTGTGGAAGAGCCGAGGGCAGGGCTGCGGCGCGGATATCCTTGCTCTCCACGATTGGTTTTGGATAACCATGGCGGGCCACGTTCAACATCGCTTCGCCGATCTGCTTCGTGGTCGCAGAACTTTCATCGCGTGACTGTTTCCTTTCAATTTGGCCGCGGCACTTTAGCGACGCCAATATAGATGATTCTGAAGCGGGATGCGCCTGAGCTATTCAGGGCTTCGGCCATGGGAGGGGTCGCTCGATGTGGCGACGTTAAGGTCGACGTGCAATCGTCGCGCGGGTAGGATGTCTGGCGGATAGCAGTTCCCGTCATTATTATAGGCAGCGCGGTTGTAGGTAGCGCTGCATCCCTTGGCGAAATCAGTCCGCTTCGGCGATTGCGCGAACTGCCAGACATCGGCGAAGGCAAGGCCGCTCGCCACAGAGGTGAGATTCTTTTGCGAAACAGTGCAGCCGGGGGATGGCGGACAGGAATCATTGACGACCCAGTATTTTATTTTTCTCGCGCCCGCATTCTTGCGAATATCTTCCGCCGTCACCACTGAAACGCCGGAACCCTCTTTTGCTGCTATGCCTGAACAATACACGCCTGCGCCGAAGTGCGCGGCGGTTACTCCATCGACCCAGGCTAGAAGATAGGATCGTTGTTCGGGAAGCAATCGGCCACCTTGTTCCTGGTCGAGAAAGATTATAGAGTCAGGCGGGAATCCTTCGCTCAGCGCCGCTTTCGCCGCTGCAGCAGCATCGGAGCGACCCAACTTCGCCGCATCTCCGGCTGACTTGATTTCGGCGTAGGAGCGGCCGTTGAACAGGATGAGGAAGCCGAAACCCGCGGACTGGATGGCCTTCCGCTTTCCGACCCAGGAATTTCTCTTGGCACCCGGCGGATTATTCAGCCAATAGCCGGAGTAAGAGAAGGTGCGGCGCAGAATTTTCAGGTCGACATCGCCAGGGTAATCGTTGCGATCGAAGCCGATATATCCAGCCGCCGAGTGCTCAGCGGTCGGCGCTTGCGAATAGAGACCGCTGACAGACGCCAACATCATTGCAGTGACTGAGATTAAACTCCGGGGCGCGATCAGGCGGTCATCTCCTGACCCTGCCTGCGGTCTGGCTTCGCGGTTGCCGCGGGCAAGCGCAGGCGGAAGGTTGTGCCGGCGTTGACCACAGTGTCGAAGTCGACCGAGCCGTAGTGCCACTGCATAATCTGGTAGGTTTGCGCGAGGCCGATCCCGCTGCCCCCCTGAGTACTTTTGGTGGTGAAATAGAGCTCGAAAATTTTCTCCTGCGCCTCGGGAGGAATGCCGCAGCCCTGATCGATAATTTCGGCGATAATCATATCGTCATCGCGCCTCGCCTTCATGGTCAGCGTTCCACCAGTCGTCATGGATTGGACACCATTGACGACCAGATTCAAGATCGCCTGCTTCATCAAGTCGGCATCCACGTGCACCAGGAGCGCATCATCCTCGCTGCGGGAGACCCCGTTTAAAGGGTTCCCGGGCAATTCAAGCACGATCTTCACGCCGTGGCGGGAGGCATCGGGCGCGGCCAGCACCGATACGTCTTCGAGAAGCTTGCGCAGGTCGACGTCATCGAGCCGCAAATCGCGAGGGCGGGTGAAGTCGACGAGGATTTGCACCACGCGGTCGAGGCGATGGATCTCACTGCCGATAATATCCATGTGGCGGCGCGTGTCGGGGTCATCCTCATGCATCTTGTTCTGCAGTAACTGCAAATGGAGCACGATGGCGTTGATTGGATTCTTGACTTCGTGGGCGACGCCGCGGGTGAGGCGTCCGCTGGCGGAGAGGCGGCGCGAGATTTCAATTTCGTCTTCAATGCGGCGCACGGATTCGGCGTCGCGCATGGTGAGCAGCGCGCCGATCGGCGTTCCTTTTTCCTGAATAAAGTCGAGCGACACCTGTACCCGGCGGCCGTCGACGGCGTCGAATTCGTACTGCACCAACGGGCGCTGCTTCTGGAAGGCGGGAAGAACAACCGCGCCCAGAACCGTGCCGTCGGAGAAAATTTCTTCGGCGGTGCGGCCCAGGATTTCGCGTCGTGGGCGCCCGAGGAATTTTTCCGCCGAAGCGCTCACCAGCACCACGCGCGAATCGCGGGTGAAGAGCATTAAACCGTCCTGGAGCTTGGTCATGACCTGCTCAACGTTATCTTTCAGGGCTGAGAAAATCTGATTGGTATCGCGAATCTGGCGGCCGAGGTGAGCGATCTTGAGCGAAACGAGACCAACTTCGTCCTCGGAACCGGATTCTTCGGCGGGCAAGAGATCGCCGGCGCTGGCGCTGTCGAGGTTGCGGCTGATGGCTTTCAGCGGGCCAAGCGCGACATTGGAGACGGCGGCTGCCAGCACGAGCGAACAAAAAATCGCGAGCACCGAAAAGAATGCTGCCTGCTGCAATTTCGGCGTGAGTTCGTTGCGCAAGAAAACGGTGGAGACGCCGACCCGGACGCTGCCAAATGTTTGGCCGTCTAGTTCAACTCCGATGCTCACGTCATAGACCGAGCCTGGGGCATATATAAGACGCAGCTGACGGCGAAAGCTGGCGTCGCGCAGCACGCGCAATGGGACACGATAGGGGATCGGCTTGCCGTTCAGCGCCGGGTTGGTGTCGAGAATGGCTACGCCGTTCGGATCGATGATGGCGGCGTCATAGATGATGCGAGAATTGCCGACCACCGATTCCAGCATGTCGTTGAGGTTGGGATCGGTTTGGAGGTAATTGGTAATAGCGATACGCATCGCCTTCGGGTCTTCAGTGTTGATCCGCGTGCTGCTGAGATCGGGCACCGCCTTGGAGGCGGCGTATTCCAGTTGATTGGTGAGTTGGGAGGCGGTTTCATCGGCCCAGAGCAAGCGCTGGCGCAGGAGTTGGGAGAGGTAAACCCAGGAAAAGCCGACGACCAGCGCCGTGAACAGCGTGGTGATCACGAGCACGATGATGAATTTGCGAGTCATTAATGACAGTTATCAGTTGTCAGTCATCAGTCGTCAGTTGTAATCGCGCTGAAAACTGATAACTGACAACTGACACCTCTTTTTCTCACCCCTCTTCGGCTAATACCGCATCCTGAGGGCGGCCGTATTCTTTCAATTTGTTATGCAGGGTCTTGAGGCTGATGCCTAGCATCTCGGCCGCCCTCGTTTTGTTGTTGTTTGTTGCCTGCAGAGTCTTCAGGATAAGTAACTTCTCCGCCTCTTCTACCGTCGTGCCCACGCCGAGGTGCACAGCGTCGGGATCGTTGACCACCGGGCGCACGCTCTGGCCAAAGCCGGGAGGCAGGTGCTTGGTTTCGATCAGGCCGCTTTCGCAAACAATCACGGCCCGTTCGAGAGTGTTGCGTAACTCGCGCACGTTGCCCGGCCAGGAGTAACTCTGGAAGACATTGAGCACGGCTTCGCTGACGTCTGCTACCTTGCGACTGTGCTTCTCGTTCATATCCGCGAGCAGGCTCTTGACTAACTCGCGTATGTCATCCTTATGCTCGCGCAGCGCCGGCATGTGAATATTGAAAACGTTGAGGCGGTAATAGAGGTCCTGGCGCAGTTCTCCGTTGGCCACGGCGTCGTCGGGAATTTTGTTAGTGGCGGCAAGGACGCGCACGTCCACGGCTGTCTCGACCTTACTGCCGAGCCGCCGCAACTTATGATCTTCGAGCACGCGCAGTAACTTGGCTTGGGTGCCCACGGGCATTTCGCCGATCTCATCGAGCAGCAAAGTTCCACCTTCGGCGAGTTCGAAGCAGCCGGTGCGGCGCTCGGCGGCGCCCGTGAATGCGCCTTTTTCGTGGCCGAAAATTTCGCTCTCGATCAGCGTCTCTGGTATAGCGGCGCAATTGATGGGGATAAAAGGCTTGCCGCGGCGCGGGCTGAGATCGTGAATGGTGCGCGCCACGAGTTCCTTGCCGGTGCCGCTCGCCCCGGTGATCAAAACGGACGCGGTGCTGGGAGCGACTTGCTCGATGAGGTGAAAGATTTCCTGCATCTTTGTGGAGGCGCCCACCAGGCTTCCGAGCGCTCCTTTATCGCGTAAGCGGCGGCGCAGAGATTCATTTTCGACGCGAGCGTTCAGGATCTCGCCGATGTTGGTGAGGATGGAGCGCAGGCGGCGGAAGTCGATAGGCTTCTCGATGTAATCCTGGACGCCGAGACGTCCGGCGTGGAAGGCGGTATCGGTTGCCTTCTGAGCGGTGACCATGACCACGGCGATCGACTGCGCCAGATCGGCCAGGCGCTCGACCAGTTCCATGCCACCCATGCGCGGCATTTTTACGTCGGTAATAACGATGGAGGGAGCGAAGATCGGAATTTTTTCCAGCGCCTCCTGGCCATCGACTGCGGTGTCGGTGCGATAGCCCCAGCCGGAGACAAGTTCGGCCAAGCCGGTTCGTTCGTTTTCTTCGTCTTCTACGATCAGCACTCGTTCCTGGGTCATATTCCTCTAGTCATAGGTGGGCACAGCTATTCAGCATTATTCAGGGAAGTGCCGCGCCCCGCAACCCGTCGAACAAAGCGATATCAATTTGAGATTAGTACGGGCGCGATCCCCAGCCCGAGACTTAAGGGGGTCGCACACAAAGCCGAGCAACGGCCCGCACCCGTATAGTACCTGCCTCAAATGAGCAAAAAGGAACAGATTGCGAATTTCGATCGTGCGATTCTGCAACGTGCGAATTGCCATAAGCGTGGCTGCTCTCTGCCTGATCACAAAAATGTTCGGTATAAACTCTTAAACTTTTTGCAAAAACGTCCGTTTGCTGTAAAATTCGGTGTTTCCCAGTGCAGCCTTCCGAGCGAGCCGTAAGGGTTTATTGATTCCGGTTCTATTTCAATAGTTTGTTGTGGATTTGATTTCGGAGGAACTCCATGTCGCTTTGTCACCCAACCTACAAAAGATGCGCGAGTGTCGCACTCGTTCTGGTTGTTCTCATTGCGTTGCCATCATTTTTGACGGCACAGACTGCGCCCGCACCGAAGCCGGCACCTGTAATGTCGAATGACTCGTTTCCCTCGGTCGAGTTATTCGTTGGGTATCAATGGTTAAATCCGGGTGGCAATGTTCCGGATACGAGCTCCCCGCCGAATGCTGTGCAACTACCCTCGATGTCGAAGGGCATTGGCATCAGCGGAGCTTATAACTTCACCAGGTATCTTTCTCTGGAAGCCAATTACGGCGGAAATTCGAACTCGAGCAATTCCAGCATCAATACCTGGACCGGGGGACCGAAGTTGACCTACCGCGGCGAGGGTGTGAACTTCTTCGTGCACACACTTCTCGGACTCGAACGCCTTCAGACTAATAGTGCGCCAGTTAGCAATGGAGTCGGCGCGATTCTTGGCGGCGGTATGGATATCAAGCTATGGAGGCATGTCAACATACGGGTGTTTGAAGCCGACTTCCAGTGGTCGCACCAAAACTTTAGTAAAGTTGTGCCGGCAGACGATTCCTCATTGCGGCGTCCAAACTACGACGGTGCGCTACTGCGCACGGGGCTGGTGTTCACCACTGGCGGCGAAGCCCCCGAACTTCCGGTATCGGCCTCGCTCTCATTGCAGCCGACAGAAGTTATGGTGGGTGAGCCGGTGCATGGCACAGCTGTAGCCAACAACTTCAATCCCAAACACACGCTGACTTATACCTGGGCGAGCAGCGGTGGGAAGCTCGACGCCAAGGATACTTCCGCGAACATCGACACCAACGGCCTCAGCGGTGGTAGCTACACGGTCACCGTGACCGTGACCGATCCGAAGGCCAAGAAGAACAATGTTGCCAGCGCGACTTCGAGCTTTACAGTGAAGGAGCCGCCGAAGAATCCGCCGCAATTCTCCTGCTCGGCGAACCCGTCGATGGTTCAGGCGGGCCAGCCGGCGACCATCACCTGCACCTGCACCAGTCCGGATAACGTTCCGGTGACGGTCGGTGGATGGAGCGCGACGGGCGGCAGCCTCTCGGGCAGTGGAAGCTCCGCAACCCTGACAACTACTGGCGCCCCGTCAGGGACGATCACGATTAGCGCTACTTGTACGGACTCGCGCGGCTTGACAGCTTCGACGACGAGTTCGGTGACGGTCGAAAATCCGCCACCTCCTCCGCCGCAGGCCACCAAGGTAAACGAGTGCGCGTACCCGAACGAAAAGAAACTGTGGCGTGTCGACAACACCTGCAAAGCCGAACTGGACGATGTTGCGCTGAAATTGCAGCAGGATCCGGATGCCAAGCTGATTGTCGTCGGAAACGCTGACCCGGCAGAAGTCACCAAGTCGAAGCATAAGAACCTGGCGGCCGAACGGGCGCTCAATGTGAAGGCCTACATCTCGGGTGGCGAGGCGAAACAGAACATCGATCCCAGCCGCATCGAGGCGCGCACCGGTAACGCCGGTACGGCGACGTCGGAACAGTGGATCGTTCCGTCCGGCGCGACCTTCCCCGAGGCTGGTAGCACGACGCCGGTCGACGAGACGAAGGTAATGCCTGTTCCGGATCATCCGAAGCCGGTCGCCAAAAAGAAGAAAAAGGCCGAATAGCACGCTTTTTGGCCGATTTAGCACGAAAGGCCGGTGGGGGTTCACCCTACCGGCCTTTCTATTTTTCGATCTTCGGTAACCTTGCTCGCGTCGTGCTAGCCTGTCAATGTTGGGCGGACGCGAATATCGTTCGCAGGGGTCAACCTACGCGCATGGAATCTACAGGGCAACAGAAAGTTCTCCGTACCTCTTTACTGCTTCTCGCTATCACTTTCCTCAGCACCGCGCTGCTGGCCTCTGGCCCTGGCAGGTATTAGGTCCGGACGGCGGGGATGCCCGCAGCCTGGCCTACGACGCTCACAATCCTGATCACATTTTGCTGGGCACCAGCACCGGCCAGATGTTTGCTTCGAACGATGCCGGACGCACCTGGTCGCGCCTCGCTCGTCTCGGCGGCGATGACTACGTGCTCGACCATATCTCCATCGATCCCCAGGACCCCCGGCGGATATATGTTTCGGCCTGGAGCGTGTCGAGCCAGCAGATTGGCGAAGTCTTCCGCACGCACGACGGCGGCGCCAACTGGCAAACCTTGCCGGCGATGCATGGCAAATCGATCCGCGCCATGGCGATGTATAAGGGCGACTCCCGGATCATGGTCGCGGGCGCGCTCGATGGCGTCTTCCGCACCAAGGATGGCGGTGATACGTGGGAGCGCCTGTCGCCTGCGAACTCAGCCGACATCAAGAATATCGAATCGATCGCGATCGATCCGAAGGACCCCAACACCGTCTACGCCGGAACCTGGCACTTGGCCTGGAAGACGGCGGATGGCGGCGCCAACTGGCAGCATATTAATAAGGGCATGATCGACGACTCCGACGTGTTCTCGGTGATTGTCGACCACGACAATCCTGCGGTCGTATTCGCCAGCGCCTGCTCTGGAATTTATAAGAGCGAGAGCGCGGGCAACCTATTCTCGAAGATTCAGGGGATTCCGTTTTCGGCGCGCCGCACGCGTGTGTTGAAGCAGGATCCGACCAATGAAAATATCGTCTACGCCGGAACCACGGAAGGCCTGTGGAAGACGACTGACCTCGGCAAGGCGTGGAAGCGCGTCAGCGATCCTGAAGTCGTCGTCAACGACGTCCTCGTCGATCCGCGCGATTCGAATCGCGTGCTGCTCGCAACCGATCGCAGCGGCGTGATGGCCTCGACCGACGGCGCCTCGAGTTGGACGACCTCTAATAAAGGCTATGCCCATCGCTACGTGTCCGCGATCTTGGCTGATAACAAAGATGCGAGCACGCTTTATGTCGGCGTGGTCAATGACCGCGAATACGGCGGTGTGTTCCACTCCAACGATGCCGGTCAGCACTGGCTGCAGAAGGCGGCTGGCCTGGGCGGAAAAGATGTATTCGCGCTGAAGCAGGCTGCGAACGGTACGCTCATCGCCGGCACCAACCACGGCATCTACTATCTCGAGCACAATGGCACGCAATGGCATCCGATGAACGTGATCGTCGTCGAGCACACTTCGAAGGTTGCTCGCAAGGGTGCTAAACCGGTCACCAAGACAGCGATCGAAAAGAAAGAACTGGTGGCGCGAGTCAACGATCTCGAACTTGGCACGGTGCGCTGGCTGGCTGCAACGACCAACGGCATCTACGTCAGCACCGACCTGGGTAAAACCTGGAAGGGCGGAGCGGTGCTCGGACAGGAAGACTTTGTTTCTGTGCGTGCCGACGGTTCGACGTTGGTCGCGGCTACGCGCTCGCGCGTATTCGTCTCGAAGGATCGCGGCTTGGTCTGGCAACAGGCAAGTGGACTGCCGACGTACCTCGTGGGCATCCGCAGCCTGGCACTTGGTTCGGAGGGACAGATCATGGTTGCGGCGCGCGAAGGCGCGTATCGCAGCGAAGACTGGGGCTCGAGCTGGGAGCATGTCGTGAACGGCTTGCCTGGCAAGGACATCACGTCTGTCAGCTTCGATTCGATACACCATCGCATGCTCGCTACCAGCGACACGACGGGCGTGATCTTCGAAAGCCGCGACAGTGGGCGTTCGTGGCAGCGCGGTCCGGATGCGGGATTCCCGCTGCGCCGGGTCAGCGTCATCGGCGGTCGCCTGGTTGGGGCGACTCCATTTGACGGCGTGATCCTGCAACCGGAGAACGAGTCGATCAGCGCCGCGGCCGAGGCTGGCAGCAGCGAGTAGGCCACCAACTAAGACACCAATACCAGCCGGGGAGCGGAGACGCGCCCCGGTTTTTTCTTGTGCGCTTTTCTTGCATGCTCATCGCGCCGGGCTTGCCTTCCTGGCGAGGGTGCGGAACAATCCTCTTGTCACCGCCATGCGATTCGCTTTCACGGCCACGCTCGCGCTTGGGCTGAGTCTCCTTTGCTGGGGAATGAGTTTCCGCGGACAAGAGGCGACAGGCCCTGCAAGAGCTTCGGAGCAGGCGCCAGCTGCGGCGCTCGCACCTCCGCCTCCGGATACCAGTGCGGCTGCGGAAAAGAAAGCTCCCGAGAGCGACGCTGGGCAGAAAGCACCCGAGCCAAACACGGAAGGTAAAACAGCGCCTGATTCAGCAACCACCGACTCGGCGAAGACTAACTCAGCGAAGACTAACTCAGCGAACCCTGATAATGGGCCGGATTCAACACAGCCGGATTCGGCAAAGACAGACCCCGCTAAGGCGGACTCCACCAAACCCGGTTCCTCCAGCGCCCCCGCTTCGAGCGCGGAAACAAGGAGCGGAGTCACCAAGCGCCCATCGCGTAGCGCATCCGGGCCACCCGCTGCTCCGCGAAAAATTGTAGTTCGCCAGGGTGGTGCTAAAGAGCCCGCAACGCAGATTGCTCCGGGCATGACTCCAGCGGAGGCCGCCCGCGAGCGGCAGAACGCAGAGCAGTGGCTGCGAGCCGCAGGGGAGCAACTGCCGCAGTTGGAAGTGCTTCCGGATGTCCATCAACAAGAAACAGTCGTCCAGATCCGCAACTACATGGATGGCGCCCGCTCCGCGCTAAAGGAAGGCGATGTGCGCCGAGCGAGCACGCTGGCGGAGAAAGCGCACTTGCTGGCCGACGATTTGCTAAGGCGGTAGAGAATGTAGCGGGTGACAGGTCGCAGGTGACAGGAAAAGCCTTTACTCGTCACCTGCGACCTGTCACCTGCGCCGTCGGCCTACTCACTGGTGAAGTAATCCACCGTCACCGGATTCTCGAACAAAGAATAATCGCGCGTCACGACGGTGATTCCGCTGTCGGTGACGAAGTAGCGCTCACGGTCGGCCTCCACATCATAGCCAACGGTTGTGCCCTCGGGGATATGCACGTCGCGGTCGATGATGGCTTTGCGAATGCGGCAACTGCGGCCCACGTTCACGTGCGAGAACAGGATGCTGCTGTCGATTTCGCTGTAGGAATTAATGCGTACGTCGGGAGAGAGCACGCAATTCTGGACGAGGCCGCCGGAGATAATGCAGCCGGAAGAGATCAGCGAGTCGAGCGAGCGGCCCATGCGGCCACTCTCGGCGAATACGAATTTAGCCGGCGGATACTGCCGCTGGTGGGTGCGAATCGGCCATTGTTCATCGTAAAGATTAAAGACCGGAGAAACCGAAACCAGATCCATATTGGCTTCGTAGTAGGCTTCGAGTGTGCCCACGTCGCGCCAGTAAAGAGCCTCTTTCTTGTTTTCGTCGACAAAGTTAAACGAGTAGACGCGGTAGTCGCCCAGCATCTTGGGCAGAATATTCTTGCCGAAGTCATGACTTGAATCCGGATCTTCCGCGTCTTTGAGCAGCACGGGAATGAGCACATCGGTGTTGAAAATATAGATGCCCATCGATGCTGAAATCTTCGCCGGGTCGTAAGGCGATCGAATGTCGGTGTGTTGCGGTTTCTCGAGAAAGCCGACGATGCGGGAATCGCGATCGATGTCGACCACGCCAAAATGGCGGCTTTCGGCCGGGTCGGTCGTCAAGGTGGCCACAGTGACATCGGCGGCCGCATCGACATGCTGCTTCAGCATGCGCTCGTAATTCATTTTGTAGATGTGATCGCCGGAGAGGATGATCACGTACTTTGGCTGCTCGGAGCCGATGGAATAAATATTCTGATAGACGGCGTCGGCCGTCCCCATGTACCAGTTTTCGCTGACCCGCTTCATGGGCGGCAGGATTTCGATGAACTCGCCTATCTCGCGGCCGAAAATGTTCCAGCCTTCGCGGATCTGGCGATTGAGCGAGAGCGCTTTATATTGCGTGAGAATAAAGACGCGGCGCAGACCGGAGTTAACGCAGTTGGAAAGCGTGATGTCGATGATGCGATAGATGCCGCCAAAGGTTACGGCCGGCTTGGCGCGGTCTCGCGTGAGCGGATAGAGGCGCTCGCCAGCGCCACCGGCGAGCAAGATTCCAAGCGTATCTTTCATCATTGGCAGACTCTAGGATGCAACAATCCACAGGGATGCTGCTCCGCCTCAACGCGAAATACTAGCATAGGCGTAGAGTCCTTATCGGTGTCGCGGGATACAAAAAAGTTTTGTAAAAGAAAAGGGGATGCTAAGCACGCCGCCCGGACGGTCGGTTTTCGAACGAAGGCCGCGGACAGGAGTGTCCGCTGCACACTAGCTTCAGCAGTGCACGATTTTGTCGCTCTTGATGCCGCGCGTGGCGTTGCGCGAATCGACGACCAGTTGAGCCTCACCCACAATCTTCTTGTAATCGTAGTCAGAATGATCGGTGACGATGAGCACGCAGTCGTATTGGCTGAGATTATCGAGGGGCGAGCACTTCATCTGGAGGTCATATTTGCGGCCGCGGCCGACGAAGGGGAAATAGGGATCGTTATAGCTGACCGCTGCGCCTTCTTTTTGCAACAGTTCGATGATGGTGAGAGCGGGCGACTCGCGCAGGTCGTCAATATCTTTTTTGTAAGCCACGCCCAGCACTAGAATCTTGGATCCGTTGATCGCCTTTTTCCGCCGATTGAGAGCGGAGATGGTCGAAGCGATCACGTTGTAGGGCATGGCCACGTTGATCTCGCCGGCCAGTTCGATGAAGCGTGTGCGGAAGTCAAACTCCTTCGCCTTCCAGGAAAGATAAAACGGATCGACCGGAATGCAGTGTCCGCCCAGACCAGGCCCGGGATAAAAGGGATGGAAGCCGAAGGGCTTGGTGGCGGCGGCGTCGATGATCTCCCAGATGTTGAGGTCCATGCGCAGGCAGAGCATCTTGAGTTCGTTCACCAGCGCGATGTTGACGCAGCGATAAATGTTTTCGAGGAGCTTCGTCATCTCCGCCGCAGCGGGTGACGAAACGGGAACGGTGCGGCGAAAAATCGAGCCGTAGAGCGCAGCGGCAATGGCACTGGCTTGCGGATCAAGCCCGCCAATCACCTTTGGAATATCGTGGCGAGCTACCTGCGTGTTGCCGGGATCCTCGCGCTCGGGCGAGAACGCAACCCAGATTTCGTTGTCTCCGGCTGCGCCTTCGCGCGAAGCCTTCAGGCCAGCCTTGTTTTCTTTTTCGAGAATTGGAATCAACACTTCTTCGGTGGTGCCGGGGTAAGTCGTGCTCTCGAGAATGACGATCTGTCCCGCGCGCAGATAGGGCGCCACGGCGTGAGCGGTGTTCGTGATGTAGCTGAGATCGGGCTCGTGATATTCGTTGAGTGGCGTGGGGACGCAAATAATGATCGCGTCCATGGCGGTGATCTGTGAATAATCTGCGGTTGCTTTGAAGCCATTTGACTTGGCCGCCGCGATTTCTTCGGGCGTGATGCGGAAAATATAAGTGCCGCCGCTCGCGAGCGTGTCGATTTTTCTCTGATCGATGTCGAAACCGGTGACAGGAAATTTCTGCTCGCTATAAAGGAGGGCGAGCGGCAGTCCGACATAGCCCAGGCCGATGATTCCGACGTTAGCGCGGCGGGTTTCGATGCGGCCCTTCAGGTCTGTAAATAGCGAAGAAGCGCTGAGTTGAGTGGTCATGAGCAACGACTAATTCTAGCATTCGAAGGTCGCACCGGAGATGGGGAAACCTCGATTAATCTTTGATTTTCGCAAGATTTTCACGCCATCTCGCAGTGCTCCTACCCACATTGATTACTGCGGTAATCATGTTTCGCACGTAGGTGATTTCCTTAGTAACATGCGGAATGCGGTGAGAAGCACGGTGCCTTCCGCGTCAGATGCGACTTTTACGATTCCTCCTCATCCTCGTGATCCTCATCGCGGTCGCCAGCCAGGCGGCGCGATTTCTGGTCGTCGACCATCCGGAGAAATCTGATGCCATCGTGGTGCTGGCTGGGGAAACGGATGTTCGTCCCGCTCGCGCTCTTGAGTTGCTGCGGCTGGGAATCGCGCCGCGCGTGTTTCTGGATGCCGAGACGCGAGACCTGATCTACGATCAACGACTGACCGAAATCGCGCAGCGGTACATCAACAGTCTCGGAGCAGGAAACCAAATGTCGGTGTGTGCGATCGCCGGTTTTTCTACTCACGCGGAGGTCGACGATGTGGGTCGATGCCTGCAGTCGGTGGGAGCGCATCGCGTGTTGATCGTCACCTCCGATTATCACACGCGTCGCGCCTTGACGATTTTTCGTCATCAACTGCCGCAATATCAGTTCAGCATAGCGGCGGCGAGTGATCCGTCGCGTTTCGGCTCCGCCTGGTGGACGAACCGCGAATGGGCCAAGGTTACGCTGGATGAGTGGTTGAAGCTGTTGTGGTGGGAAGTCGTGGATCGGTGGAGGTAAGAGAGCACCCAGTACCCGGCACCCAGTACCCAGCGAAGAACCTCCGGTCGCCGCCGCGTTATGAGTCGCTGCATTTACTGAGTACTGGGTACTGAGTGCTGGCAACTTTTTTTATATTGCGATAGTTTGAAGTTGGAGGTTTCATGGCTCAAGTAACAATTACGTTGCGCCCTAACGGTCCATTGCGCGTAGAGGATCCTAACGGCCTTGTCGAAGTGGTAGACGCCGAAGGCAATAAATTCGATCTGACTGGCAAGCCGGCGTTTTCGCTGTGCCGCTGCGGAGCATCCGCCAACAAGCCTTTCTGCGACGGCAGCCACAAAGCGCTGTTCCCAGCGCCTGTCGTAGCGATCAAGACTGAGTAAAAGTTCAGGTCTCAGGTTTTCGGGTCTTTGGTTTCAGGAAAACCGGATCCGATTTTCTTATTAGCGTAATATTTGTGCCCATTCGAATCGTGCTAAAATCCCGTGCTAGATAATTGCTGGCTCGCCAGAAATACTCTCACGCGATCTAACCCAAGCCGGCGAAGGCGGCCATCCAACAAATCGGATTGGTCCCACTGGTGAAACCTCCCCCCAAAGGAGCAGCGAACTATGAAAATTCCAATGCAACCTCAGAGCTGGCTCTCTGGATTGTGCCGGCTAGCGGCAAGCGCTGCGCTGGCTTTGGGAGTGCTACTGCCGTCGCTGATCGCAAGCCCGGCGGCGGCGCAGACTTACACTTACAGCGTCGTGTATTCGTTTGCCGGCGCGCCGAATGATGGCTCATATCCTACGGCGGGGTTGGTTCTGGACGCACAAGGCAATCTCTATGGCACCACTTCCGCCGGCGGTACGTTCAATTACGGGACTGTGTTCAAACTTGCCGCGGCTGGGAGCGAAACCGTGCTGTACAACTTCGCAGGAAGTCCAGACGGCGAGATTCCTAATGCCAGTTTAGTCATGGATGTTCAGGGCAACCTTTACGGTACAACAGAAAGCGGAGGCGTAAGCTCTCTGGGAACGGTGTTCAAGGTAAGCCCGACGGGCAACGAAACCGTGCTCTACCGTTTCGCGAAAGTTGCGAAGAATGGCGCAAACCCAAACGGTGTGGTGCGAGACGCGCAGGGCAACCTCTACGGTACAACCCATCGCGGAGGCGACGGCAGTCCCTCCGCTGGAACTGTATTCAAAGTAGATACAGCCGGCGATGAGACGGTGCTCCATTCCTTCGGGAAGAACGACGGCAGCGGATTGTATCCCCACTCAAATTTAGTCTTTGATTCTCAGGGCAACCTATATGGTACGACCGCATATGAGGTCGGTGGCAGTCCCATCGATCCCGGAGGAACCATCTTCAGAATCGATGAAACGGGCAATTTTGCATCGCTCTACACCTTTACCAGCGTTGGGTATCCACTTGCCGGGGTAGTGCTGGACGCACAGGGTAATCTCTATGGCACGACGTATGGAGCGGCGAGCGGCCATGGCACAGTGTATAAGCTGGATACGGACGGCAACCTGACCGTGCTCTATGGCTTCACTGGAAAAAAAGGAGACGGCAACCATCCCGATGGGGGCGTGGTGATGGACGGTCAGGGCAACCTCTACGGGACGACCTATAAGGGTGGCACTGCGAACTATGGGACCGTGTACGAGGTCGATACGAGCGGCAAGGAAACCGTGCTCCACAGCTTCACCGGCGTGAATGGAGATGGCGCATATCCCTACGGAGATTTAGTGTTCGATACCGCGGGCGACCTCTATGGCATTGCATCCCGTGGCGGCGCCCACAACCAGGGAACGGTGTTTAAGCTGACGCATCAGTAATTAGCAATACTGGACGCGAACATGCTGCCAGGGGGCTCCTGTCACCTGCCTATCCACTAGTGCTACGACTTCTGGTGCGAATAGCTCTGTCCCTAACTGCTAGACTCTGCTCAGAGCACCAATGCCACGCCTTTTCTATCTCGGAGCCGTGCCGGGCTTGGCGGCGTTACTATTTTCGCCTGTGCCGACGCTCGCGCAGACGTCTGCGCCCGCGACCGCTCATGTGCAGCACATCGTCTTGCATGAAACTGGCGGTGGGCTGGAAGTCGAGATACAGACTTCCGGAGCGGCCGTCGCGCCCGACACTCAGGCCATCACCGGGCCGGACCGCATCGTGGTGGATTTTCCCGGAGCGATTCCTGCCGCCGAGTTACGCGCCCTGAAAGTGAATCGCGGTCCGCTCAAAGGAATTCGCGCTGGATTGTTTTTCAGCAACCCTCCGATAACGCGCGTCGTGCTTGACCTTTCGGAACCGGAGGCCTATCAGGTTTCGGCCAGCCAGAACGCGGTTGTCGTCAGGTTGAATGCGGTTAAGCTAAATTCGGTGAGCTCAAATTCCGTCAAGTTGAATTCGGCTAAGTTTCCCCCCGCCAATTCTGCGCCCAAGCCAGCTCTGCTTCCAGCCGTCGGAACTCAGCCGTCCGGTGTAGCGGCGCGGGCTGAGGCCAGACTGCAAAATGCCTCGCTGGCTGCGCATACCAGTGCAACCGTTCCAACCATATCTCCGGTGTCTTCCTCAATCGCTAGCGCGGCCCCACCGCCGGCCGTAAGCCCGGCGCTCCCGGTTGCGACAGCGGCGCAACCTGCGGCGGTGTCTGTGAGTTTTGTCAACGGGTTGCTGAGCATTCACGCCGAAAAAGCCACGCTGGCGCAGGTGTTATTCGAAGTGCAGCGCCAAACCCGCGCCGACATTGCGATACCGGCGGGTGCCGAGCAGGAGGAAGTGGCCGCCGATCTCGGTCCCGCTCCCGCGCGCGACGTGCTGGCGGCCTTACTCAACGGTTCCCACTACAACTTTATTTTTGTGGGCAACGAACTCAGCCTCGACCAGGTGATCCTCACGCTGCGCCAGTCCAACCCCTTCTAACCCGCGCTGTACTCATCATGCGATTCGACCAGAAGCCGCCCGCCACCAGTGATACGTTGAGGGCGCCTTGGGGAATCCTGTAGGACCGCCTGCTAGAAATCGGCAAATACATCCCCTGAGGGTCCAGTGTACAGATAGATTATTTCGCCACCCCGAATGTGCTCATCTAATCGACAGCGCATAACTGCTAAGCGCCGCATCCCCGCTCACAAAAGAGGACGAGTGAACAAGAAGCTGGTGAAGATGGCTCCTTCGACAACCGAAACAACGATATCGACTCGAGCCGAGAAGAAGCAGGTCGAGGAGCGGCTGGCGATTGGCCCGCACGTGGTCTACGAAACCATTCGGCGCGAGGGCGAAGAGGAACTGGCGCGTCCAGCGTCCGCATTGGCCTGGTCGGCGCTGGCAGCTGGCCTGTCGATGGGCTTTTCGTTCGTAGCCGAGGCACTCCTCAGCAGTCATTTGCCCGATCTGCCCTGGCGCCCGCTGATTTCCCGCGCCGGATACTGCGTCGGCTTTCTCATCGTTATCCTGGGGCGGCAGCAGCTCTTTACCGAAAACACCCTCACGGTTGTGCTGCCCCTGCTGGTGAAGAAAGATCTCTCCACCTTGTTGCGTATGCTGCGCCTGTGGGCCGTCGTACTGACGGCAAATCTGGTGGGAACGTTTTTGTTCGCACTCTGCATCGGGAAAATCCGTATCTTCGATGCGCACACGCAAGAAACCTTGAACAGTATCGGCGTGGCGCATCTGGGAGCGGGTTTCGGGACGGTGCTGATGCGCGCGATTTTCGCAGGCTGGCTGATCGCATTAATGGTGTGGCTGCTCCCGGGAGCGGAATCGTCACGCATCGCCATCATCATCATCATCACGTATCTGGTCGGAATCAGCGGCTTCAACCACGTGATCGCCGGCTCAACGACGATGTTTTTTCTGATCGTGACGAAAGTCATTACCTGGAAAATCTACGTGGCGCAATTCCTGATTCCAACATTGCTGGGAAATGTTATTGGAGGATTTGCGCTAGTAGCCGCGCTCGGCCATGCGCAGGTGGTGGGCGGGAAAGAATAATCGCGGGAATGAATTAGAATAAGTTTGGCGGCGATCCTCTCACCGAAGTCTCCCAGCTACGACCCGCTAATCAACCGTACCACCACGGGAGACGCGCCGTTGCCGACAATCGGCGTCCCACTGGCCGTGGTTCCGCAACCGGCGAGGTTGATGACCTGGGTGCGGATGTGGCCACTGGCTGGGCTGAATGTCCCATTGGGATTCAGAAAAAGCTGCAGAAAGCCGATGATCTGAACCGTGGGGTACGTAGGAGGCAAGCCGCTTACGCTATCCACATTAATCACGGGCACGGTCACTAGCGAATCACTGACCATCACATCGTATCCCTTTGTGCCGGGAATCGGGTTGTCATCACCGGCCAGGAACTGGAACGGCGGTGGTGTGTCGACGGAGATGTCGACCCTGTCACCTTTGCTTGCGGTGGCGTGGGTCATGTCATTGACAGGGTCAGCAGTCTCAACGTCTCGAGCGGTGGGAGACGTTTCAGACGTTTGATCGACGCTAACCGTGGCGTTGCACGCGACAGGAGTTTGTACGCAGCCTGCAATACTCAACTGGTAATTGTCGAATCCAGTACAGCCGGAGCATGTGACGGAGGACGCACTGGGTGCCGGAAAGCTGCCCGTAGTGGGGTCAGAAGTGCCAGGATAATACCGCCACGCGGTCGGTGGTGGGCCCAATGCCGGTGAGATCCCGGTGCAGTCCGTGTTGTATGGGGTTGTGCAAACATTCCGCAGATGGGTGGGTCCAACCGACGGAGTCGCCCAGCCGAGCAAACCGGTATCAAGGATGGCCCCGGTCATGGGATCGAAGATCTGAGCACTGGTAGCGCCGGTCTCCCCCGGGGACATATTTGGCAGCAGCCACGGCTTTACGCAAAGAGGTGCGACCAGCGGCCTCGTCCCGCCGGACGACACCCCGCTTGTTGCCGACGGATTGTAAGCCTCCGCTGTAGCCGACGCGGCCACCGCAACCTGGGTGCTCCCCCATATACGCGCGAAAAATGTCGGTAGATTCACTTGAATCTTTACATTGACGGTGGGATTGGTGACGCTCAAAGGCGCGGTGGCAGGGATCGTGATCTGGGAGGAAGTCAGGTTCGCTCCTCCCACTTGGTTTTGTTCCGCGACCTGGAGAGCGACGGCTGTCGCGAGGGTCCACGCAGTGGCCATCAAACCGTCCGCGACAGCGTTCGGGTCCGAGGTTGCCCCAGAGTTTGCGAGCACACGTGCGGCCGCCAATGCCGCGCTATCGGCCGCGAGTTGCGCCTCGCTGCGCGCGGTGTAGATCGTTACCACGTCGATCGAGAGCGCGGCCATCGCTCCTACAACGAAGAGCATGAACACCGCGACCAACGTGATGATGACACCCTGCTCTTTACCTTTTCCAATTCGCAAGTTAGTTCGAAGTGGTCGCAAGCATCCTCACAACTGGTTGTGGACCATGGAACTCTCGGTCAACTGGGTTATGGCCGCGTAAGTTGCGCCCGGAAATAACAATTGAATCGCACTGTTGAACTTCCAGTGGTATGGATAAGTGACGGTAACGCTGGTGCCAACAGCTACCGGCGGCCCCGACGCACACGGTGGCGTGGCGGTACAGGCTGGTCCAGCGGCGCATACGCAGCCGCGGTTAATGGTGATGACGAGATCGTTGCTGCTGGTGTATGCGCTGTTACATCCGGAGATTGTGTAGGTCCATGTCAAGCCAGACGGAGGGGATACCGTAGGCGCACCGCAAGGAGCATTGGGCAGCACTCCATTGGCGCCCAGCGAGTTGATGACAGCAGTCACCACAGCCTGCAGAGAGGCGGGGTTGGCATTGCTCGATTGAATATCGCTGGTCGGTTGTGCGCCGGCGAGGATAGCGGCCTCCTGGGCAGCCTGTTCGATTTTCTGCTTCTGATTAAAAGCGCCGCTGAAATCGTAGATGCCCACGACGAACACCACCAGCAGCGGCAGTGTGATGGCAAATTCCAGCAACGCCGAACCACGTTCCCCGGCAAACAGGTCGTCGGCAATTAACTTGTGGGCAAACAGATGGACAAAGCCGGCCGCGGCACGCCGCGCGCCTTTCGAGCGGTGAAGCCCACCGCGTTGTCGCGTCACGCGCAACCCAGTCATCTAGTTTTCCATCCTGCTTTGCGCCTGCGCTGACATTACTACCGACTGCAAGTTGAGAGAGGTGAATGGCAGGTAGAAGTTAAATGGATATTGAAAGCTCACAGTGACTCCACATTGTGGCGGCTGGGTCGAGGAGGCCGGAGAATTCAGTAGCACCTGTTGGCAGAGAATAATGTTGTTGGCGCTTTTCTTACACGTTACGGGCAGAGCAGCAGGCACACAAGAGGGCGGAGTAGGCATGGCGGATGGGATCGAAATCTGACTCGGATCGAGATTGGACGCTTGCATCACCGCAGTGACCGTCGTGTCCACGGAAATCGGAAAGGTGCTCGCTCCGCAGGTGGCGCACCCTTCGCGCGCCGCCATGATCGCTCCTTGCTGCGCCGCCTGCTGGATAGTGGAGTAGATGTTGAAGGCTCGTCCAAACCAGACAATGCCTAGCAGCAACATGAATACGAGAGGGAGCACCATGGCGGCTTCCGCAATCTCCGCGCCGTCACCGCCTTTGAGTTGGTGAATAATTCGATTGAGTTTCATCTGGCCCGCAGTCCTGCCGTATGCTGCTTCGATAAGTTACCAATTATCCGTCTATCCATCGCAAGCAATCACAATTTACATTTTTCCCAGCATTCTACCGACGCCATAGAACAAAACTGTCAACGCCATGGCGACGCCGAACGGAATCTTGGTGGACTGCGGATCGTCGAGCGATACTTCCAAGCCCGGCATCCGCAGGCTGAAAAGCGCGGCCAGTAGCCGCGCAATGTTGCGGAGCGTGCGTTTCAGCCGGCCCTTCCATACGACTAGTCCCAGCGCCATCACTCCTGCAACCAGAATTGTGCCGATTAGCACAGACATCAATTGCCGCGGGCCAAGGCATGCGCCTAAAGCTCCGGCCAACTTCCAATCGCCGGCGCCGAGGCTGCGGATTAACACGAAAGGCAGCAACACTCCCAGGCCCAGCAACGCTCCTAGCAGCGCGGTTTTCAATCCCGGCCAGCGGTAGAGAGCCATGTTAACCACGATCCCGGCCGCTAATCCCGATACGGTGAGCCAGTTTGGAATGCGCCGATAGCGCCAATCGATAACACCGGCGACGACTGCAATCAGTATTGCCGGAATCCACGGCCCAATCTGAAGCCCTTGCAGCCAAGGCCCGTACTGAAGCATGATTGCCGCTGCCAGACAGGCGCCTCCGCGCATTTCGCTTAGAGTACTTTAGGGCTTTCTGGCGGGACACTCAAGAGGGAAGTTCGAACAGCAGTTGTCAGTTTCCAGCTCCCAATTCTCAATGACATTCAGCGGAGACTTTGCTTTTTCTGGGAATTGAGAACCGAGAAGTGCGAACCTATTTCACCGCTCGCCGCGGAACACTGGATTCGTCTTTAAATGCTCGGGGAAATGCTCCTCATACGAGGCGAGGGTCGGGCAGATAACGTGATGGGCCTCGTTGAATCCGAACTCGCGCATCTCGCGCATCGCTTCGTCGGCGGTCCAGTGTTCGTCGGCCATGCGATAGGCGGCGATCATCATGCCGGTGCGGTCGTCTCCCAGGCGGCAATGGACGAAAACTTTCTTGTCAGGATTTTCGCGCATCAGCCTTAGAAACTTTGCGAAGGTTTCGTCATGCGGAAACGGGCAGTGCCAGGGAATGGCGACATAGCGCATACCGAGGCGGCGCACCTCTTTTCCTTCGGTCCTAGTGCGGTTGCCGCGCGTGTCGACGACGATGCCGACGCCCATCCTTGATAGCGCTTTGAAACCTGCATGGTTCGGTTGGGCTCCGCGAAAGAGCCTGGGCGTTACTTCGCCAAAATCGCCGATGCCTGTGACCCTGCGTCTCTCGCCGTAGGCGCGGCCAGAATGCCCTGAGGCGTCACCCGCCTCGGGTTGCGGCGCCGCGCTGCCAGAGATAACGATGGTCAGCAGCAAAAGCAGGGCGAATGATCGAAGACAATACCAGGTCTTTTTCATAAAAAGACGCAGAGGTAAGATGCTGTGAACCCGGTAGACGTTGGAGATGAATTGACAGCGCCTACAGCATTGAAAACAAAATAAAAAGGCCTGGTTTCCCAGGCCTTCAATCAAAATCTAGTTTATTTTAGCGGGGCACGGGAGCGGCCGAATTTCGCTCGGCGACAACTTTCTTGGCATTGTCGGCCAGGGCGCGCGCCTGCGGCATCAGTTCGAGGGCTTTGATCACGTCAGGGTCTGTTTCCGCGCGAACCTTCAGGCCTTCCTCCTGGCCAAAAGCATCGACGAAAATTTCGCTCTTCAGATTCGAACGCAGCCAATCGTTGCTCTCGATCATCTCCGCCTCGGTGTAGGGGATTTTCTCTTCATCGAGGAATTTGCGGAAGTCCTGCAGTACGGCGTCGTCCGCTTCGAAGCCCTGCGTGACCTTGTGGGTCAGCGCGTAATGCTTGGCAAAGTTAAACAAAGCATAATGTTGCAGCAAAGCGTCCTGGAACTTATTCGATTTGTAGGGCGCGAGCTTCACATCGGGAGTGATGCCACCGCCACCATAGACCGTGCGCCCGCCGTCGGTGAGCTTCACTTCGTGATTCGCATTATTCTCCTCGCTCTCGCGATTGTAGTAATAGTCGTAGAGCGACAAGTTCGAATAATCGCGCTGAATCAGGCGTCCGCTAGGCGTGTAATACTTCGCGGTGGTGAGGGCGAGGCCGGTATTCTCGGCCAGAGGATAGACAGTCTGCACCAATCCTTTGCCGAAAGTTACTTCGCCTACGATCAATCCGCGATCATGATCTTGAATAGCGCCCGCGACAATTTCTGCCGCCGATGCCGTCCCGCGATTGACGAGGACAACTAGCGGATAATCTTTGCCGCCATTGCCGTGGGCTGCGACGTAACGCTTTTCAGGTGACGAGCGGCCGTGATGCGAGACGATCAGCTGTCCCTTCTTCAAGAACTTATCGGCGACGCCGACGCCTTCGCTGAGCAGGCCACCGGGATTCTGGCGGAGGTCGAGGACCAAGCCCTTTAGGTCGCCCATCTGATCGAGCGCTTCAGCGACTTCGTGTTCGGTTGTTTCCTGGAAACCGGAGACGTGCATGTATCCGATGCCCGGCTTGATCATGAAGTGAAGGTCGACGCTGTAACGCGGAATCTCGTCGCGAACGACGGCAAACTCGAGTGGATGATCGGAGCCTTCGCGGAGCATGGTGATGCGGACCGTGGTGCCCTTCGGTCCCTTGAGCAGATCGGCGACATCCGAGGTGCTCATATTGTCGGTCGGCTTGCCATCGATAGCGGCGATGATGTCGCCGGGGCGGATGCCGGCGCGATAGGCCGGAGTGCCGACGAAGGGAGCGATGACGATAACTTTATTGTTGCGCGGGCCAACCGTCATGCCGACGCCGTAATACTTGCCGCGCTGTTCTTCGCGCAGGGCAGAGTAGGACTTGGGATCGAAAAAGTTGGAGTGCGGGTCGAGCTGGTGCAACATGCTGGGAATGGCGCCGTTATAAATCGCCTTGTCGGGATTCACCGGATCGGCATAATTCTGCTCGATGGTTTCGTAGACCTCGGTGAACTGCTTCAGGCTGTCGCGAACGTCGGAATCGCTGCTGGGTGTGGCGGCAGGGCTGATTCTCTGCGCGAAGAGCATGCCGAGCACGCCGAAGAGAGCCAGGACAAAAATAATCAGAAAAAGGGAACGAAAGTGCGAACGATGAGAACCAGACATGTGTCGAAATCCTTGGGCAGGAACTTGGAGGGATCCACCCGCCCATCCTATCGCAGTATAGCATGCGAAAGCGCCTACCTACTTGGATGCGGAAACCCGCCGGAAGTTACTCTGGGCGCGCGAGTTTTGGAAGAATCTGGGCGGCCGCCGCTCGCGGTTTGTGAGCTCCCGGACGGTGGATTCAGCGGCCTTGAAGTCAAGGACTGTAGGAAAGTGACGATCTGCCAGCGCTCTGGCTCGGGCAATTTCGACCATACCGGCATACCGCGGCGGACGACGCCGTTCGTCAGGATCCAGAACAACGCACCCGGCGTTGCCTGCTGTACCTCGTCGCGCAATAAACTTACGCCGCGTCGCGTGCCTCCTGCTTTTTCACCATGGCATTCGGCGCAATGCTGCTGGTAGAGTTTTCCGCCGGCGGCGACGGCGTCCGTGTCGCCTTCGAGAGGATTCCTTTTCTGTTTAGCTCTTTCGAGGGCTTCCGTCATAGCGGCGTAGGGTGACTTTTTACCCATACGGAGAGAGTCGTTCTGATTCTGCGCCGGAGCCTGCGAGAAGGCGAACATGCCAAACGCTAAGAGGATGGTGCCAAGGGCTGGAATCTTCAGGTGCTTGAGCGCTCGGGAAATAGCGAAGTCAGGCTTCATGGTCGCGCCCCGAATAACTGTCCTACCAACTCGCCGAAACTCGCGAATTCCCGGGAGAGGCCCCAGCGCAATAGAAGGCGATGGCTGTTGTCGTTCAGACCGAAGCCGCTGGAGAGCCGGAAAGTCCAGTCGGACGGAAGATTCCACGCGACTACTGGCGCGAGGTAGTGTGACGTATCGTGGAGGCCTAGGCTCTGGGTGTCGCCGAGGCCGCCATACATCTCCACGCCCGCTAGGAAATTCTCGCGGCAGAAATTGCACCGGTTGGGCGAAGCTTTCAACGCGAGCGGGCGGCTGGCGCCGATGGCGTAGGCGAACTCCCACGGTTCACTAGGCAGTAGATTCTTGGTGACGATGGGATTGAGGGCGACATTCCAGCCCTTAAATGTGCTCGACAGCAGAAGCTTCATCTCCAGTTCGTGATCATGTTCTTTGCGGAGGATGCCGTTCGGAACGGCGTAGTCGGATTCTACGTCGTGACCTTCGACCTCTTTCAAAATCTTATCCGCGGCATTCGTATTCTCGAACTCGATATAGAGGACCGGGTTGACGACGTGCTCACGCTGCAGCAGGCGAAAGCGATTCTCCCACCTCGTGCCGGTGAAAATCGTGCTGTCATTAAAGGTCGTCTGGCCGGCAATATAGAGTTCGCTCGTCCACCAGGCGGTCGCGCCGTATTCGAATTCCGTCCAGAAGGCGTGGAAGTCGTTGCCGTTACGCTGTGTGCCGAACGTGGAAAAATACTCAATTTCGAGGCTGCCTGGCTCCTCGAGGTAATGATCGTAGGTCACGATGTACGGGCTTTCCTGCGCCATGAGAGTGGTTGCCGGGCAAAAAAGTAAAAACAACGTCAGCATGACAAGGGCAACAGGAAAGTGACTGGGAAAGCTGTGTCGACCAGATGGTGCTGGCGCGCGAACGAGCACCGGCGTTGGAGTTTCGATGTGCAATGTTATTTCCCTGATTTTCTAGTTGCGACTGAGTTGCAATAAGGATTACAATTTCAGGTTAGGGTGCGCCCGCTGGGGTTGTCAATGAGCCACGCGAGATTTCGTCGCAAGCTATTTGCAACGCAGTCGCAACTAAGAAAAGAGACTCCCGATGCCTCTTCCAGAAACCGAAATTCCCGGCCGGTTGCAAACGCAATTGGCGGAGCGCGGAATCCGCATGACCGGCCCGCGGCGCGCGATATTAAGCGTGATTGAAACCGCTAGCAAACATCTCGACGCCAGCCAGATTTTGCGCAAGGCGCGAAATGTGGACGCCTCCGTAGATCGCAGCACTGTCTACCGCACGCTCGACCTGCTCAAACGGCAAGGCTTGATCGATGAATTGGACTTGATGCATCTGAATGGCGAAGGCCATTACTACGAGCGCAAACTCGGCCGCGATCACATACACATGGCATGCCTGCGCTGCGGGAAAATTACGGAGTTCGTCAGCAAGACCTTTGAGGCACTGAAGAAGCAGTTAGAACGCGATTGCCAATTCCACATCGTCGTGGCGCGACTGGAAGTTGGCGGCTATTGTTCGTCATGTCGGCACTGAATGCCGGATGAGAACCGCAGCCAAGCAGGATCAGTTGCGGGTTAACTCTCCCTCGGTGACTCCGGCCAGGGTGACGAAACGAATGACTCCGTTGGCATCCTCGAAGACCAGGGCCGTCTTCCCGTGATTTACTACTGCGCTCACCAGATGGCCGTACGATTTGGGAATGCCGCCATGGGCCGGAGTGGTGTCGTAGCGCGCCAGTTCTCCTTCTTTCATGCCGGTGACGCTGACGAAGCGGATGACGCCTTCCGCATCTTCAAACACCAGGCCAGTGCCGATCGAGTCGGGGATGACCGCTGCTAGCCTGCCGTAGGATTTCGGCACGGCACCTTGGGTCGGCGTCCGGGTGTAAGAGTCGGTTGCCTGCTGTCCCGCCGTGGATTTCGTGATCATGATCACTCCGAGCAAGAGTGCGACGCATAAAACCAACAGCACCTGTCTGCGCATAGACTGCCCGTCCTTTTTGACTTGAAGATGTTTGCGGAGGAGTGAATCGACTGCTGTAAATGTGCTCCGAATGTCGTGGTAATTACGGTTCGACCAGAATCTTGTGCATCATGCCAAGATCCTCGTGCAGCAGGATATGACAGTGAAACACAAACGTTCCCGCAGTCGTCGGGTCGCGGAAATCCATGCGAACCTTCACGCTGTGATAGGGACCGCTGCCCGACCAATAAGGAATCGCAATCGTGTCCAGCAGTAATGGCTGCCCCAGCGGCTTCCCATCGATCTCAATCACCTTAAAGTGAATCTGGTGGATGTGGAAGGCATGAGTTTCGAGGGCGCGGTTTTCGATTGTCCAGTCTTCTACTGCTCCAACCTTGGTAGTAATCGCCGGCTTCTCGTCGGGCTCGAATACTTTCTGCTTCTGGCCATCGACAGTAACGTAAAACTGGATGGGGCCATTCGTTCCGCCAAACTCCTCGGAGAAATAAAGCTTGCGCTCGGCCGTTACCTTCACATTGCTCAGGTCCGAAAACTTGAGTGCCGCTGGCGATGCGGGCGCGGATGACTTCGGCGTGTTCAATGACTTCGGCGTGCTCGATGACGAGAGTGAAGACTTCGTCTGATTCTGAGTAACCTGAATATTTGCGAGCGTCTCGGCCAGATCGGCGTTGCCTGTCGGCCCCGTCGAATAGGCCTGGGTGTAGAAGACTCCGCTTTCCCCGGCTGCAGGAGCGGTCACGATAAACTCAGCCCGCCCCGCGGGCGGAATCAGAATCGTCTTTTCATATCTGACATCCGCAAGAGGATAGCCATCGAGGGCGATGATCTGCATCTTCTCTGGCTTTTCATTGACGACCACTTGCAGTTGGAGGAAGTCCTGCAACGAGGCATTGGCCACGCGCCAGAATTGCTGCTCGCCAGGCTGCATTTGAATGGTGGGCGGCGTCCCAATAAAAGGAGCGATATTGTAGTTCACGCTCAACTCGTAGGGTCCGGGGATCCACGGCACGAGATATTGCTGGCGAATCACGAAGACGCGTTCGGTGAGCCCCTGCACTTCCGGGCGATACTTCTCCATGCCCTCGACAACGATGGCGCCGGCGGCACCGCCATTCACCTGAAATTCGGTGAAGCCGTGTACGTGGGGATGGTACCAATACAGGCCGGGCGGTTCCGTCGGCGGAATCTGAATGCTGTAGTGAAATCCTGGAGAGCCGGGCTGAATCAGGGTGTCGATGACATCATCCTGATGGCAGACTGGCGGAACATTCAAGCCATGAAAATGAACGTTCGTGGAGTCGATCGTCGCATCGCCGCCGTCGCCGCAAGTCTGGCCTTGCGATTTCGGCATCTTCATCTTCATCGCATCGTTATCGCGTATGCGGTTGAGGATATCGAGCTCAAGCTGGTCGCCAGGGTCGAGGCGCAGAGTCGGAGCTTCTTCGATCTGGCCGGAGGCGTTGTATTTATAGCAATAGTGGGTATAGCCGGCCTGATCGACGGAGTGCGCGAGAATGAACTGAGCCTTGAGAACGCCGTTCTGTGAAGCGATGCTATAGGGGTCGGCGATTACGCCGCCGTTGGCGGGGCGAGCGGGACAGTCATCCGCCGCAGCGCTCAGAAAAGAGAATCCACAGAGTACGATTGCCGGCAACCACTTCGACAGCGAGCGCATAAACAGTTCCTTCACGCTTACCTTACCAGTTTTCTAAGATCGCCCAGAGAACCGCTAGTAACGCGAATGCGGCTCGCCAAAGGCGTTGTCAGTTATCAGTTATCAGTTTTCAGTAACTGCAAAAAAGCCTTAGCTGACCACTGAAAACTGATAACTGACGACTGACTAAAACGATCGCGGCGGGAACACACCGATGGACAGTAGCCCCAGGGAGTTTGGATCCGCAAACGGCGAGCCCTTTACTTCCTCCATCGAACAGGTCTGGCCCTTCACCGTCAGACTTATAAGCGCAATCCCCGACGGGTTGCCATACTCCGCTACGTAGACGCCGCCGCCATTTCCGGTTTGACTGGCTAAGCCGAGTCCCGCCAGATACGACCAGTTTGCCGATTGGCCGCTGACGGTTTTGGATTTGCAACCGCCTGAAAGTACACCCGTGGCCGCGTTGAAGAACATCGCGCTGACACTCGCTCCCTGCGTATTGACAACGTAGAGCACAGTCTCATCCGGACTTAGCATGATGGTGCTCGAGCTAATACTCTTGTTGTCCGCATACAAAACCGTCGGAGTCAGTCGTCCGGAGGAAATATCGGAAACTTCGACCATTACTGACGTAGAAGTATCGCCGAAAATCGCGTAGTGTCCATCGCTGGTGATGTCGGTGGAATTTGGATAGGTGGCATCCATCGAATTCAATGTGGCAGTCGAATATTGCTCGTCGCCATTCGATACGGGAGAGCCGGCGGAAATGTTGAAGGATTGAATCGAGCCGTCCGTATAAGTCGCAATCAGCATGCGGCCGTGGATGGCCATCCCGTTGACCACGCCGCCCCCGAGTCCGGCCACGGAGACGTCGGCGATAAAAGACAAACTGCACCCCGACTGCACCGCAAACGTCCCAATCGTGTTGCTGTCTGTGAAGCTGGCATAAAGATACTGGCTGTTCATCACCATGCCAATGCCGTTGGTGGTGCCAAGATCGGTCGGCGATCCGGTGGCGCTGCCGCCAATCGTCAGCGTATTCATCGCGACGCCGACGATCTCTCCACTAGCGGCTGACGACGCATAGACGCACTGCTGGCCTCCGCTATTGAGCACGCTAATCCGGTTGGCCCCAAAAAAACCGCCCGAGATGCCAAAACCGAAAGTTTTTATCTGCTGCGGCGAACCTAGAAGCCCGCCGGCCTCCACCGTATAAACGCTGATGCTGTTAATAAAAGGGTAGGGTAGATCGTCATTGGTGATGACGTATTGAGTCGCCGCGAGGGCGAACTCGCCTAAGGCAAGGACCCCCGCCATCAGCGCAGCAGCCCGCAGCAACCAGCACTTGGATGGTCTCTTCATAAGCTGTTCCGTTTAGGCTGCAGGCGGGGGAGCCACTTCGATTGAGTAGATCACACATCGGACGGTGGCTCAATTACTACGCTCGAAATTCGCTTGCGATAGTGTCCCGAAGTGCAATTAATTGCCTTTAACCGGCAGCGCCGTTCCGTTGCCTCAGCCCGATGGCCGGATTAGGCCGCTAGAAGGAGCGAGGCGGGAAAGTGGCGATCGACAGTAATCCCTGGCTGTTGGGATCGGCGAAGGGTGAGCCCCTGACTTCGTGCATCGAACAGGTCTGACCGTTCACGGTTAGGCTCATCAGCGCAATCGCCGAAGGAGCGCCGAACTCCGCGACATAAACGCCGCCGCCATTGCCGGTTTCACTGGCTAGGCCGAGACTCGCCAGGTATGACCAATCCGTCGACTGTCCGCTGACTCGCGCCGACTGGCAGCCGCCGGAGAGCGCGCCAGTGGCCGCGTTAAAAAAGAAGGCGGTGACGCTGGCTCCCTGAGTGTTAATCACGTAGAGCACAGTTTCGTCCGGACTCAGCATCACGTTGCTGGAACTGATGCTGCCCTTGCCGCCATAAACGACGGTCGGAGTCAATTTGCCCGAGGAAATATCTGATACCTCGACGACCTCCGAGGTCGAAGTGTCGCCGAAGATGGCGTAGTGTCCGTCGCTCGTGATATCGATGGAATTGGGATAAGTGGCGTCCATCGAATTCAGCGTGGCAGTTGAGTATTGCTCGTCGCCATTCGACACGGGGGAGCCCGCGGAAATATTAAACGATTGGATCGAGCCGTCAGTATACGTGGCAATCAGCATCGAGCCCATCGAGCCCGTCGAGCTATGGATCGCCATTCCATTAATCACGCCGCCCGCAAGCCCGCTGACCATAATGTCGTTGATGAATGTCAAGCCGCATCCCGACTGGATGGAAAAAGTTCCAATCGTATTTGAATCGGTGAAGCTGGCATAGAGATATTGGCCGCCGATAGCCAGCCCGATGCCGTTAGTGGTGCCGCGATCGGTCGGCGATCCAGTAGCGCTGCCGCCCACGGTCATGGTCGAGATTGCGATCCCCGCAATGTTTCCAGTAGAAGACACCGATGCGTAGACACATTGCTGGCCTCCGCTATCGAGCGTCACGATCCGGTGGGCGCCGAAAAAGCCGGCTACGTTTCCAAACCCGCCAATTTGTACTTGCTGCTGCAAGGTAAGCGCTCCGCCCGGCCCCACGGTGTAGAAGCTGATCCCAGGATCGTCATTGGTGATGACGTATGAGGTTGCGCTTGCGGCCGGTAGGCACGCGGTGAGAACGCCCGCCAGCAGCGCAACGGCGCGCAACAGCCCGTAGTTTAACGTGTGCTGCATGGGGCATTCCTTCGGGAGGGGAAACTACTCCGCTAGAGTAGATCACAGCTGCCAGGATGGAACAAGAAGCTTGACGGAAGTTGCGAAACGGAGTCCGCAAGATTTTGCGGTTCCGAAATTTTGCGCTTCTAGGTTCGAGTCAGCTTTGTAATAAGGTCGCGATGCTGCGGATAGAGCTCGATTAATTGCACGCGCTTTGCCAGTTCAAAGTCATCAAAGTCAAAGCCCGGAGCGACGGTGCATCCGACCAGCGCGAACGACTTCTCATCTCTTATATGCGAAGCGAACCAGCATCCCGCTCCAACTACTGCCTGTAGAACCTCGCCAGCTTCCGGATCGCTGCCAAGTTGAATCTCCGAATACTGGCCGTCCGGGTCGATGACATGAATGGTGAGCGACGCTCCAAGATGGAAATGCCAAAGCTCATCGGATTGCAGGCGATGGAAGGCGGAAAAATTCTTGCCGTCGAGCAGGAAATAAATCGCTGTCGAGACCGGGCGGGGACCTGAAAACTGCGGTGGCAATTCCTCCAAAACCAGATCGGCGCGGTAGGTCTGGCGATAATAGCCGCCTTCGGGATGAGGCTGCAGCCCCAGGGTTCGAATCCAATAAAGCGCGTCTTTGATCATCTGATATCTCTCGCCAAAATCATGCCTGCTAAAATCATGCCCGCTAAATCATGCCCGCTAAATCATGCCCGCTAAATCATGCCTGCTAAAATCTAATAGCGCCCTTGAGGGCGACTCTGATCGGCTCCGACCGCCGTGAGTGCTTTGAGGGTCTCCGCTTGTTGAAGAGAATGTATCCGGCAATCCTTCTGTTCGCATCGATTATTCCAGCCAGGGCGCAACCGCCCTCCGCTCCCGGCAAACCGCTTCCGCCTGGACCTATGCAGGCGAAAGTAAGAGCTGCCTGCAGGCAATGCCACAACACCAGCCGCATCACCGAGCAGCACCTGACGCGCGAGCAATGGTCCGCGCAGTTTGAAAAGATGGAAGGCCTTGGCGCCGTGATTCCGGACGCCGATCGCGCCGCCATGCTGAATTATCTTGTGAAGAACTTTGGGCCACAAAAGGGAGCCGCGAAAAAGTCAGCGAGTGCCATTAACTAGTTTTGGTGTGGAGCGGACGCCCCCGTCCGCGAAATCTCCGAAGCGCACGGACGACGCTGAGCAAAGCGCTGCCGACCCAACGCACGAAGTGGCGCTACAGCAGCGCTGCCCGTAATCAAGCTCACACGATCGAGCTCTAACTAGCGTCAGCATGAGCTGACGCATGTAATCCTTCAAGTGATTGTTTAGGTACAGGGAAGCTCGCGTTCTATTTTTTCTCGGCGCTCTCTGCGTCCTCTGCGGTAGAGTGTCTCTCCGGACGCAACAAAGGAAACAGAATCACATCCCGGATCGTATGCGAGTCGGTGATGAGCATGGCCAGCCGATCCACTCCAATGCCAACTCCGCCCGCCGGAGGCATGCCATAGCTCAGCGCTCTTACATAATCCGAATCCATCTGGTGCGCTTCCTCGTCGCCGCGCTCGCGCTCTTTCAGTTGCGCCTCAAAGCGGGCGCGCTGATCTTCGGGGTCATTCAGTTCGCTGAAGCCATTGGCAATCTCCATCTTCCCCGCGAAGATCTCGAAGCGCTCGGTCCAGTCCGGCTCATCCGGCTTCTGCTTCGACAGCGGAGACACTGCGGTAGGGAATTCATAAATAATCGTTGGCTGCATCAGGTGCTCTTCGGCGATCGCCTCAAAAATCGCAGCAATCGCGGCACCCGCGCTGCCACCCTTTTCCAACTCTTTACGGATGAGCTGAAAGACGATCTGAAGCTTGCTTTGCTTTCCCACGAAGACGACGCCTTTAGCATCCATCGTGGCTTGCATTGAGTTTATTGTCCTGTCCAAAAATGTAGCGAGGGTTTCATCGCTGGAATAATCAATCAGGTTAGGTTTCGGGCCAGCGTCTTCCGGCCAAAACTTGCCGATCGCCTCTCTCATCGTCATCCGCCGCCAGTTCGCGTGCGCCCAGTCAATCTCGTACTCGCCCCACTTCGTCTTCGTCCCGCCCGTAACATCCTTCACCGCCTGCTCAATCGATCCCTGCGTCGTATCCAAAATGCCGAGGTAATCGGTGTAAGCCTGGTAAGCCTCGAGCATGGTGAACTCCGGATTCCATCTCCATCCGAGCCCCTCGTTGCGGAAGTTGCGATTGATCTCATAGACGCGATCGAACCCGCCCACCGTCAGCCGCTTCAGATAAAGTTCGGGAGCGATGCGCAGAAACAGATCCATATCGAGCGTGTTGTGATGCGTCTTAAACGGACGCGCCACCGCTCCGCCCGCAATCGGATGCATCATCGGCGTCTCGACTTCCATGAATCCCTGCCCATCGAAATACCGGCGCAAAGATTGCGTCAACTTGCTACGCTTTAAAAATACTTCGCGCACCTCCGGATTCATCACCAGATCGACATAGCGCTGCCGATAGCGCAACTCCACATCCGTAAGCCCGTGAAATTTTTCCGGCAAAGGCAGCAGGTCTTTCGACAGAAACGTCAGTTCCTCGGCATGAATGCTAAGTTCGCCCGTGCGTGTGCGAAACACATATCCGCGCACTCCAATGTGATCGCCGAGGTCAAGCAGCTTCCACAGTTCGTAGCCCGCATCGCCGATCGCATCCTTCTTGACGTAGATCTGGAGCCGATGCCCATCCTGCTGAAGATGCGCGAACCCGGCCTTGCCCATCAGCCGAATCGCCATGATGCGCCCCGCAATCCGCACCGTCACCCGCGGAGATTCCAATTCCTCCGTCGTCTGCCCACCATACTCGGCGAGAATCTGCGCCACCGTATGACTGTAATTAAACTTTCGCGGATAAGCGGGATGCCCGAGAGCCTCAATCTTCTTCAGCTTCTCGCGCCGTATTTCATAAATATTTTCGTCGAGTGCCAATGAGTGTCCTTAAACGAACGTCTTTGAGCTGAATGTGGCTGTGACTGCAGATTCGCCGTAGTTGCGTGAACCACTGATTATAAACATACAGCGTAGACATACAGAGCAACTCCAAGCGGTGCATTCCTTTCGTGAACCTCAGTGCCCTCTGTGGTTAGCGATTAGCAAGCGCGCCAGTTAGCCCTGCCTTATACGCTGGATTCCAGCGCCCCTACGTTATGCGCTGTATTGATGTGCTTTAAGGCGGCTTGCTAGGTTTAACAAGGTGTAGATAGTTTTCGTGAGCTCGGGTAGTGAAAACTCTGTTGAGGATGGTCTTATGAAATTTCGTGCGCTTAATATCTTTCATTTGCTTCTCATCGAAGCGATTCTATGCGGCGCAATTCTCGCGCAAAACTCCGCGCCACTCTATCCTGACACCCCGCACCCGACTCCGGCTCCCGATTCGGATCAGAACGCTCCGCCGGCGGTAAATCAGAATACCGGCCAGAACGATATGCCGGTATTTCGCGTTACCGTGAGCGAGCGCACGACCAAAGCCGTTAACTACCGCAACCGCGGCGGCTCGACGATGGTTGATTTCAGGGGCACCGACCTGCTGCCGGACGTTGATGGCCACGCGAAAGTCGATAGCAAGAACGGCCGCATGACTGTCAATGTTGAACTAAAGCACCTGCCGCCCGCGAACAGCTTCGGAGGCCAGTTCCTGACTTACGTCTTGTGGGCGATTACTCCGGAGGGCCGCGCCGTGAATCTTGGCGAAGTAGTGCCGCGCGACAATGGCAAAGATAAGTTGTCCGTCACCACCGATCTCCAGGCTTTCGGCCTTATCGTTACGGCCGAGCCATATTATGCCGTCACCTATCCCAGTAATAAGGTGGTAGCGGAAAATATTCTTCGCTCCGAAACCAAGGGCTTTGAAGAGCCGATCGACGCCAAGTTCGATGTGCTCGAAGGCGGACAGTACACCATCGACATTCCCGGAGATCAGTTGCCCTCAAGCCAGGCCAGTCTCGACGTCCCGCTCGATCTGCTGGAAGCGCGCAACGCCGTCGTAATCGCCAAGGCAGCTGGTGCACAGCAGTATGCGCCCGACAGCCTGACCAAAGCCGAAGACATGTTGCAGCGCGCCGAAGACTACTATCAGCGCAAGCAGGGAATCACGCCGATTGGAACTGCGGCACGCGGTGCGACACAGATGGCGGAGGATGCCCGCGTGTTGACACTCAGGCGCGAGCGCGAAGCCAAGATCGAAGCCGACCGCCGCGCTCACGAAGAAGCGCAGGCGAAGGCTGAAGCCGACGCAGCCGCCGCGCAAGCGCAAGCGGCACAAGCCCAAGCTCAAGCCGATGAAGACGCACGCCGCCGTGCGGAGGCCGAGCGCGCCGAAGCCGAAGCGCAGCGTCAGCAAGCCGAAGCTCTAGCGCAGCAGCAGGCCGCGCAGGCGCAACAAGCGCAGGCACAGGCCGCAGCCGCCGCCGCGCAGCAGGCAGCCAATGAAGCCGACCAGCAGCGTCAGGAAGCGATTCGCCAAAAAGAGGAAATGCGGCAGCGCCTCCTGGCGCAACTGAATCAGGTTCTGCAAACGCGCGATACCGCACGCGGCCTGATCGTCAGCATGCCCGACGTTTTGTTCGCATTCAATCAACACACGCTTAAGCCGGACGCGCGGGAGCGCCTGGCAAGAATTTCCGGAATCGTGCTGGCCTATCCTGACCTGAAGCTCGAAATCGATGGCTACACAGATTCCGTCGGCAGCGACGAATACAATCAAACTCTTTCCGACAAACGCGCCGAAGCGGTGCGGGATTACCTGGTGAACTCGGGAGTGTCGATGAACAACGTAGTCGCGCGCGGCCTCGGTAAGTCCGATCCAGTAGCCAACAACGGCACCGCCGCTGGACGCCAGTTAAATCGTCGCGTGGAGATGATCGTTTCAGGTGACGTAATCGGAACTCAGCTGGGCCCGAACACCGAAGGCTCGCAAGCGCAATTGCCGGGGAGTCGCCAGTAAGATTAATGCCCAGAGTGTCACCCTGCCACTTGCTGACGAGCAAGTGATGCCCTAGTGGTTTTTTTGCGTCGAATTTTGCCTCAAGCTTGGCGCTACCTATCCTCCGCTGAAGGCATCCAAAAAACAAACAACGGGCACTGAGGGCCCGGAAGATGCCCACAATCAGGTTTTGCGGCATGCTCTTACTCGCAGTCGTGTGCCTCATCGGCGGGGTAGAGAACGCTCATGGCAATCTGCCCTGGCCCGAGGCCAAGAAAGAATCGATGCGGCTGCGACTGGTAGCGCTGGCCTGGAATCATTCGCGATCATCATTTTTCGCCGGCGAAGAGATTTTTGTGGCTGAGAAAGAATTGACAAAAGATGAAACGCGATTAGTGAAACTGGTCTACGAGTTTCTTCCTTATCAGCCCCGTCTCTCGGAGCAGGGGCTTAACTATTCCACTTTGCACGAATTGCGGGCAGTGAGAGATCCGCATTGCGATGAAACGCTGACCCAAATCACGACCGGCCAGGAGGGCGACTGGCGCCAGCAGCAATCGCAGCTCAAGTATTCGACCGACGCACCGCCGCTAAATTTCACGCGTCACAAGACTCCGCTGCCCTGCTATGTCACGAACGCCGAAGATTACACCAAGCCCATTCACAGCGAATCGGAATCTGAACCGGCAACGCCGCAGCTGATCCCTCGTCCCTGATCCAGAGCAATAATGATCCAGAGCAAAGGCTTGAGGAGTCGACGGATCGAGGACACGCCCGCATCCTGCTCGGCACTTCTAAGCTTGCACTCCACATCTCATACTTATTCGATGGTCTCGGATGCCAACACTCGAACTTTGAGCTCGTTCCTCGACTATCTGCGAGTCGAGCGCGGATCGGCCAAATTGACGATTGCGGCCTATGCCAGCGACCTGGCGCAGTTCAGTTCATTTCTTGATAAGCAGCGGCGAACGCTTGATGCGGCGCGGCGCGAGGATGTGCGCGAGTTCATGCAGGAATTGTTTTCTAACTCTCTCGACGGACGGTCAGTCGGAAGAAAGCTCTCAGCGATACGACACCTTTATCGTTATCTGCTGCTCGATGGAAAGGTAGAAAAAGATCCCACGCTAAACATCGACTTGCCCAGGCAATGGAAAGTTCTGCCGAAGGCACTGAGCCGCGACGAAGTGGGAGCCATGCTGGGCGGAAAAAAGCTCGGCGAAATAGAGATGGGTAGAAATCAGACGCCCGGAGCAACGCCACGAAAACAAACGGCGCGCAGTCAAGCCTTATCACTGCGCGATCGCGCCATGCTTGAATTGCTTTATGGTGGAGGCGTTCGCGTATCCGAAGTAGCCGATGCGCGACTCGAAGACTTGAAACTGGAAATGGGGTACATACTGGTCCGCGGCAAAGGCGACAAGGAACGCATGGTTCCCCTCGGAGTGCCTGCGCAGCAGGCATTGCAGCGTTACTTGCAGAGCGGAAGGCCAGCGTTTACAAGCTCGAACAATAAAATCAAGAAAAGTTCGCCGCTTTTATTCATCGGCGCCGGCGGCCGTCGCCTGACTCGCCAGCGCCTGTGGCAGTTGGTCGGCGAGGCTGGCATCGCCGCAGGGCTACCTGCCGGGCGCCGGGTCAGTCCGCACATGCTGCGTCATTCCTGTGCTACGCATATGGTCGAGAATGGGGCTGATTTGCGGACAGTGCAGACTATTCTCGGCCATGCCGATATTTCGACGACGCAGATTTATACCCATGTTGCGCTCGATCGGCTGAAGAGCGTTTACGCGAAGCATCATCCGCGAGCGAAAGGGAAATGATTTGTAAGTAGCGATTCTATGAAACAGTCCCGCACCATCGTCGAACTCGCGACTGACGACTTCCTCCGCCATTTGCGTGAGCGCAACGCGTCGGCGCACACGATCAAGGCGTACGCCGGAGATCTCAACTGCTTCTCGGAATACATTGGAGCGCGCGATTGGAAAACGATCGACCACATCGCCATCCGCGGTTTTCTCTCCCATCTCTACGATAAGGGATTGAGCAAAACCTCCGTAGCGCGCGCGTTGGCGGCCGTGCGCTCGCTCTATCGCTGGCTCGCGCAAGAAGGAGTCGTCGAGCAGAACCCTGCGAAGCTCGTCTCAACGCCGAGGCTCGCGAAGAAATTGCCGCGCGTGCCGACGATCGAAGAGATGAATTCGATGCTCGACCGCAAAATGCCGGAGGTCGCGTCGTTTCCCGAGCGCGATCGCCTGCTCTTCGAACTGCTCTACGGCTGCGGCATTCGCAACTCCGAGCTGGTCGGCATCAACCTCGACGACATCAGCATGAGCAACGGAGCCATTCTGATTCGCGGTAAAGGGAAAAAAGAGCGCTACGTTCCGTTCGGAGGCTCGGTGGTGGCGGCGCTGGCCATCTATCTGCCCTGGCGACAGCAACTGCTGACAACTCTAAAGAATAAGACGTCCGGAAAATTTGTGTCCGCTCTGCTCATCAACCAGCGCGGTGGACGGCTGACCACCCGCAGCGTAGGCCGCATCGTCAAGCGCATCGCCACTGCCAAGGGACTGTCTCCCGAGGTCCATCCTCACACGCTGCGCCACGCCTTCGGCACGCACATGCTCGAAGAGGGAGCGGACCTGCGCGCCATTCAGGAACTGCTAGGCCACGAGCGTCTCGCCACCACGCAGCGCTACACCCAACTTTCCGTCAAGCACATGATGAATGTCTACGACCAGACGCATCCGCGGGCAAAGTGAGCCCATGGCCGAGGCGCTTCTCACATACCACATTGGAAAAAGCCTTCATTACCCCGGTAACTTTCCTCGCGCACTCGCGTGCCTCAAGATGGTAACAAGCGGTTTCCTCGCCCGCGTTGCTCTACGATGGAAAGTAGGCGATGAACAAGATTTTCAAAGAAAGCATTCTGCTGCTGTCGTTGTTTATGATTGCGGCGCTGGTGCAGTTTTTCGCGCAGTCGCTGCCCATGGCGCTCTGTTTTTATTTCCTGCCCACTTTGTATTCGGCCTACTTTTTTGGCCGGCGTCACGCTACGCTTACCGCTTTTGCCTGCGTATTCCTCGTGGTCCTGCTGGATTTTCTGAACAACCTGATGCCCACGCACCGCACTTTAACGTTGCCGGGAGAGAGACTTTTCAACTTCGCTATCTGGGCGGGCATTCTCGCGGTGACGGGGTATGTCATGGGAACGCTTTACGAGCGCAAGCAGGCAATGACTTCCGACATACGGGAAAGTTTCAGCGGCCTCTTGCTGGTGCTGCAACACTTCATGGCCAACGAGAAGCTTGGCTCTGGCGAAAGCCAGCGCGTCGTTCAGGCATCGGCAAAAATAGCCGAAGCTATGGGTCTCGGTTCCGATCGTGTGGAACTGGTGCGCTCGGCGGTCTTGCTGCGCGATCTGAGCAAACTCGGCATCAGCAATGACATTCTTTACAAAGCTGCGGATATGAGCCGCGAACAAATTGTGGCGAGCTTCCGTAAGCCGCGCAAGTCTGATCCGCGCACACAGGCTGTCGGCAACTCACTGCGGCGGGTGATTCCGATTATTGTGGCGCAGCAGATTGTGGAAGAGCAGGGGTCGCGTGCGATCAACATTCCGATCGAGGCGCACATACTGGCAGTGGCGGATGCACATCAGAAAATGATCAGCGGCGTGGGCGGCAAGCCGATGTCGCCGCAGGAGGCCGAGCAGGAGATTTTGGCGGGGTCGGGCAAGCGATTCCACAGCGGCGTGGTGGATGCCTTCGCGAAGGTCATAGTCGACCGGGCCCGGGGCGCAGGCGCATAAAAAGAGATCGGAGATTGGTGTGCGCAATAGTCGCGACATTCGAGACACTGATCCTGGACACTAATGAGGCGCCTTTCCCGAGAGCGTCGCACTCCTCGAATCGACGTCTGAATTAGTTCCCGGTTGATGCTGTTTCTTTCCAGCCACCTGTTTTTCTCTCAACTCCTGCCACATCGCCACTACTGTTGATTTCAACTCTGCGGTCAGCTGCTCATAAGCGGCTTCGCTCGCCTCGGCGAGCGGCGGAGGTAGAATCGGCTTGCCAAAGACGATTTGCAGATCGGCGAACTTCGGAAATTTCTTGTGCCGCGGCCACGCCTCATAAAAACCCTCGATCGCGACCGGGACAATCGGAGCCTGCGTGTAAATGGAAAGAATCGCAGCTCCCTTGCGGAATATTCGCGGCGTGCCATCGTTGCAGCGCTCGCCTTCGGGATAGAGAATCAGAATGCGTCCTTGATTGAGGCCGAAAGCGCCGGCGCGCATCGCGGGCACGAGGTTCGCGTCGGGGTCGAGGACGATCACGCGCAGCCAGCGCGCCAATTGCCGCATGAATCCTGCTCCGAAAATCTCGCTGGTGCCGAGCGCGAAGCACTGGCGAAAAAGCGACCAGGGCAGCGCTGGAGCCATGATCAGCGGATCGACGTAGCTCTGATGATTGGAGCAGATCAGGTACGGGCCCTGGGTGGGGAGATTTTCGATGCCGCTGGTTTTGAGGTTGAACCGGTCGAGCGCGAAAAGATGAAGCAACTTTCCCAGCATGAAGAAAAAAACTTCGGCAAGAACGTTGTGGCGCGCCAGCGCCAGAACTTCGGGATCGGTTACGGGTTCGCTTAGGATTGTCGACCACGGAGGAGCAGCCGCAACGGCTTGCCCCTCACCGCGGCCAGCGCTGGCGAGAAGCAGGTCAACCAGGTCGCGCACCGAATAGATTTCCGCGAGCTGCGACTCCGGCACTTTCCCGCCAAGTTGCTGCTCAAGCGCGGTCAGCAATTCAACCCGCTGCATGGAGTCGAGTCCAAGATCGAGTTCGAGATTATGGCTGGGGCGAATGTTGTCGAGCGGACTGCGTGAAGCTTCGCGCACGATTTCCAAGGCGCGCTTCACCTCCTCGCGCTCCAGCCACGACTGCTCTTCAGGAGTTAGCGGAGTTTCCGAAGCGAGTGGTTTTTCCGAGCTCGCGCCGCCGTCGCTGCCATTCGGACCAAGTTGACGTTCCCGCACCGTCTTCTCAATCTGGAAACGCTTCAATTTGCGCGTTGTGGTGCGCGGCAGCTCTTCCTGCCAGATGTCATAACTCCCCAGACGCTTGGTAGAAGCAATTTTGTGAGAGAGAGCTTCGATTTCGCCGCGAATTGCCTCTTTTGAGTTGACGATCCTGCGCTCCCGTAACAATTCAAAATTCGGCACGACCACGGCGTGCAGTCGCTCCGATGTCGGATCTCCGGGCCGCGCCTCCAGCGCCATCACGCAGATCTCCTTCACGTACAGCGCCTGAAGATAGTGCGCCTCGACCTCCTCGGGATAGACATTCTTCCCGTTCGCGAGCACGATGACCTCCTTGCGCCGTCCGGTGATAAAGAGGTTGCCGCCAGAATCGAAGTATCCGAGATCGCCGGTGTAGAGCCAGCCATCGCGCAGCACTTCCGCCGTCGCTTCAGGCCGTTTCCAATATCCCTTCATCACGATCTCGCCGCGAATGGCAATCTCGCCAACGGGCTGCGCGCCATCTTCGGCCGGTTTCGGATCGACGATCTTGCCCTCAATGCCGGGAAGTGGAGGCCCGACCGACCCAAATACGATATGCCCGGGCGGGTTTAGGAAGGCGCCCCCCGTGGTTTCGGTGAGGCCGTAAGCGTTGAGAACGTCAATACCAAAAGAATAAAAGTCGCGGGCAATAGCCGGATCGAACCGCGATCCTCCAGTGACCAGATAACGCATACGGCTGCCGAATGTGGCGTGAATCTTTCCGAAAAACAATTTGCCGGCATTGATTCCGGCGTGCCGCAGCGCGCGGTTGAGAGCCATCAGTGTACGCACGATCCGCAGCGTCATCTTGCCGCGCTTGTTCAGTTCTTTGAAAATCTTTTCGTGAATCAGATAAAAAAACTGAGGCACCACGCAAAACGCGGTGATGTTGCGCTCCTGCAAAGCGCGTAGCAGTTCGGTGGTGTTAAGGGTCTCAAGATAAACAACGCGCGTGCCGTTGAACAGAGGCAGAAAGAGATTGGCCATCTGCGCCAACACGTGAAACATGGGAAGAATTCCTAGCAGCGCATCGCTCGGACCCACCTTAATCACGGTGAGCACCGAGTTCGCCTCACCGATTAGATTGGCATGGGTAAGCATGACGCCCTTGGGGTCCGCCGTGGTTCCCGAGGTGTAGAGCAGGGCGGCGAGATCGCTCTCCGCCGGGATAATGTGCTGAAAGTCGCCGGGGCCAGCGGCAAGGATGGAATCAAGATCGGCAGCAAAGCTTTCTGTAATTTGCAGCCTCCGCATGCCGCGGTCAGCGCGTTCTGTGCGATGAGTGGGAGCCGCTGTCGCGAGATTCGTTGCCACCAGCTCCGCGGCGGTCGAAGTCATCACCATGGCCAGGTTTAGTCCCTCGATCGCTTCGGACGCCACCGCCAGATGCTTCACATCGCAGAAGAGAAGAGAAGCGTCGCTGTCGATCAGCAACTTCTTGACCTGGTCAGCATGGAAAGCGGTGTCGAGAGGGACGGCAGTCCGCCCCGCGGCGATGATTCCCAGATATGCCGCTACCCAGCGAGGATGGTTGGCAGCCAGAATCGCAACGCGCGCGTCCCGTGGCACACGCGTCGAAAGCCAATTCGCCACGCTCTCCGACATGCGGGTAAGCTCCGCGAAAGTGACGCGCTCGACCGTCTGCTGGCGCTGAATTTCAAGGGCAATATTATCGGGAAATTTACGGGCCGATTCCTGGAAACGCTGGTAGAAAGTGGGCATGTTCGTGGTGAATATACTAAAAGCAGCCGGGGAAAACTAGGAATCGACCTGATGTTTCATCGCGATAAAGGCGACTGCAGGCGATATCCCACTCTTCAGTTTTGAGTTTTCCGCGCCGTGCTGATCGTTATCCGTCCTTCGCCAATCCTCCCGCATCTAATGTGCTAGGCTTTAACTGGTAATTCAGGACGCGTGTCCTCTGAAGGATTTCTGTTTTGATCAACACTTTGCTGGGCAAGGTTTTCGGGACGAAGAATGAGCGTGAGGTCAAGCGCCTGATGCCGCGCGTCACGGCGATCAATGCCCTCGAGGCGGAGATGCGGAAGCTCTCCGACGACGAACTCCGCGGCAAAACGGCAGAGTTTCGCGCGCGCATTCAGGAGCGTCTTGGCCCGACCGCCGGCGGGTCCGATGGTGATACTGATTCCGCAGACACCGATCTCCTGGATATCGATCGCCAGAAAGAGATCGAAGCCGAGCGCGGCGAAGTGGTCAAAGCTGTTCTCGACGAGTTGCTCGAAGAGGCGTTTGCTGTTGTTCGTGAAGCTGGAAGACGCGTGCTAAACATGCGGCACTTCGACGTGCAGTTGATCGGCGGCATGGTGCTGCACGAAGGCAAAATTGCCGAGATGAAAACCGGCGAAGGCAAGACCCTGGTCGCGACGCTGCCCGTCTATTTGAACGCGCTTAGCGGGCGCGGTGTGCACGTCGTCACAGTCAACGATTATCTGGCCAAGCGCGACTCCGAGTGGATGGGCAAGCTCTACAGTTTTCTCGGGCTGACGGTGGGCGTGATCGTTCACGACCTTGATGACGAGCAGCGCCGAGCCGCTTATGCCGCAGACGTGACTTACGGCACGAACAACGAATTCGGATTCGACTATCTCCGCGACAACATGAAGTTCGACCTGCGCGATTGCGTGCAGCGCGTGCACAACTTCGCCATTGTCGATGAAGTCGATTCGATCCTGATCGACGAAGCGCGGACGCCGCTGATCATTTCGGGCGCGAGCGAAGAATCCACCGACAAGTATTACAAGGTTAATCGCATTATCCCGAAGCTTGAAAAGGGCGAGGAAATCGATACGCAGCCGGGCGAGCCGAAGATCATGACCGGCGACTATGTCGTCGATGAAAAACACCGCAACGTCACGGTCAGCGACGAAGGCTGGGAGAAAGTCGAAAAGCTGCTGGGCATCGGCAACATCGCTGACCCGGAAAACTGGGCGCTGAAGCATCACGTGGAGACGGCTGTCAAAGCGCACGCGCTTTATAAGCGCGATGTGGAATACGTGGTCAAAGACGGCGAGGTGATCATCGTCGATGAATTCACCGGTCGCCTGATGCCGGGTCGGCGCTGGTCAGACGGATTACACCAGGCGATTGAAGCCAAAGAGAACGTAAAAATCGAGCGCGAAAATCAGACGCTCGCGACCATTACCTTCCAGAATTATTTTCGCATGTATAAAAAGCTCGGTGGGATGACAGGCACGGCGGAAACTGAAGCGCCGGAGTTCGACAAGATTTACCGGCTTGAGGTTGTGGTTATTCCCACCAACCGGGTGCTGTTGCGCAAAGAGAATCCCGACATTGTCTACCGCACGGAAAAGGAAAAATATTTCGCGGCGGCGGATGAGATTCAGCGGCTGCACGAGAGCGATCAGCCGGTACTGGTCGGTACAACCTCGATTGAAAAATCGGAGCATATTTCGGAGTTGCTGAAGAAGAAGGGAATCAAGCACGTCGTTTTGAACGCGAAATATCACGAGCGCGAAGCCGAAATTGTGGCGCAGGCCGGACGCAAAGGCATGGTCACGATCGCGACTAACATGGCGGGCCGCGGCACCGACATTCTGCTCGGCGGCAATCCTGAATTCATGGCCAAGCAGGAATGCGTGAAGAAGGGAATCGCGCAGCCGATTCGTGCTGCACAAGGGAAGATCGAAGCCGAGGTCGACGATTCAAACCGCACGGTCTGGTATTACGCGGGCAATGAGTACGCTGTTCCGACCGATCAATGGAACGAGATTTTTGCGCGCTACAAAGCCGACACAGATCGCGAGCATCAAGAAGTGATTGAGGCGGGTGGGTTACACATCTTCGGCACGGAACGCCACGAAGCGCGACGCATCGACAATCAACTCCGCGGACGCGCAGGACGGCAGGGCGATCCAGGCTCGTCACGTTTTTATCTTTCGCTCGAAGACGACCTGATGCGAATCTTCGCCAAGGAGTGGATTTCAAATCTGCTGCAGCGCCTGGGGATGGAAGAAGGTGTCCCCATCGAATCGCGCATGATCACGCGCCGCATCGAAGGCGCACAGAAAGCCGTTGAAGGGCAGAACTTCGAGGCCCGCAAACATCTGCTCGAATATGACGACGTGATGAACAAGCAGCGCACGGCTGTCTATGGCCTGCGCCGGCGCTTGCTCGAGGGCCTCGATCAGAAAGATCTGATCGTCGAAGATTATGTTTCGGGAATTCTCGGCGACCTTCTCGAACGGCACTGCCCGCCGAAAGATCACGTCGACAATTGGGATTTGAAAGCTCTTAAAGACGCCATCATCGCGCGCTTCGGCCTCGACATCTATGCCGAGGGCATCAAGCCCGAGCAGATGAACCGGCAGGAGCTTGGCGACGCGATCTTCGGCAAACTCAAGGAGCGCTACGACGCGAAAGAGGCGCTCATTGGCGCCGAGGCGATGCGCTATCACGAGCGCATGATCATGTTGAGCGTGATCGACGCGCAGTGGAAAGATCACCTGCTCTCGATGGACCACCTGAAAGAAGGCATCGGCCTGCGCGGGTATGCGCAGCATGATCCGCTGGTCGAGTATAAGCGCGAGTCCTTCGACATGTTCGAAGACATGATGCAGCGCTTTCAGGAAGAAACGGTTCGCTATCTCTATCTGATGCAGATTATGGAGCGGCCTCCGGAGGCGCCTCCGAGGCTGGGAGGCGGCCCGACTGATCCTTCCGTCCAAGGCCCCGACGCGGGCGTGCCGTCAGTCATTACCGGCGGACGAGGTGGCAATGGCCGGCCTCCGCGTCAAGTAGCTACTTCGATGGATGAAATCGAAATGGCGTTTCAGCGCAAAAAGAAAAAAGAGTTGGAACAGGCGCGAATGGCCGGTGCTGGCGACATGCAGGTGCAGCAAGTGGTGCGTTCAGGAGAAAAAGTCGGGCGCAACGATCCTTGCCCCTGCGGTAGCGGCAAGAAGTATAAAAAGTGTTGTGGGGTGAGTGCGTAGTTCTTTACCGCCGAGACGCCGAGTGCGTGAAAGGTATTTTGGTCCAGAACGGTTGCCGCGATATATCCCTTAAGTTGTTTTCTCGGCGCTCTCGGCGTCTCGGCGGTTAAGCATTTTTTGATTTCTTCCCGAGGGCGCGAAAAGTCATCTCCGTAGCCTTGCTGCGCGTGCGCCGCTTCCATTCGAAAAACATCGGAGCGTAAGTCTGCGTGATGTAATCGGCGCGGCCAATGCCGAGCGCTCTGGCTGTACGGTCGATCCACCGCGGTTTTCCTTCGATCTCGCCAAAATTTCCAATTGGAGTTTCATCGAGCACTACATGTCCCTTACCGTCGCTCCACTCGGCGCGATACTTTTCATAGCGAAACGTGGGCTCGAAGCCCAGCGCTCGCAGAATGGCATCCATCTGCTGGCCGTTCTCCACAATAGTTTCCAGCTCTACTCTTTTTTTGTGGCGGCCTTCTTTGCCTTTCGCTTTATGTGTCAATGTCCAAAGGTCGCCGTACTTGCGCAGGCGCAGCATTTCACCTCGCTTGCGCAGTCTCTGCCCCGGCAGATCGTAGAGTGTATTTATTTCGTGAGTGGACCGGGTGATCTGCTTGAAGCCTGTACTCTTCAGGGCACGGCTGAGCGCGGACAGATGTTCAATTCGAAATTTAATTTCGATTTCGTTCGGCATGGTGAGATCTTAACCGCCGAGGCTCCGAAAAAACCAATAAGGATCTGCGAGCTCTTGCCCAAGTAATTCTCAGCACCCTTTGCGTCTCGGCGGTGAAGTGATCTAGATATTTGACGGAGTGGATTTCGGCACGACGGATTTAGGCTCCGGGTCCCGTTCCCGCCGATGGAACCAGCTCATGTGTGGCAGGTCGCGCTCTACCTTTCGCCGTTTTGCAATGAGTTCGGCCGTGATGGAAACGGCGATCTCTTCCGGCGTGATGGCTCCAATATCCAGCCCGACCGGCGAGTGGACTCGATCGAACAGATGAGCTGCGAGACCTTCCTGCTGCAACTCTTTGAAGATGGTAATCACTTTTCGCTTCGATCCAATCATGCCGATGTAGCGCGCCGGAGTCTGCACCGCCCAGCGCAACATTCGCATGTCGTCGCGGTGCCCGCGGGTCACGATCACAATGTAGGATGACTCGCCCGGCGCGAGTTCGGCCGCCGCTCTTTCGAACTCTTCAGCGATCACCTGCTGCGCCTCTGGGAAGCGCTCGCGGCTGGCGTATGCTTCGCGATCATCGATGATGGTTACGTCGAAACCAGCGATGCGTGCGACTTTATAGAGGCTCGCGGCCACGTGGCCGGCACCAAAAATATAAAGATCAGCCGGAGGCAGCACGGGCTCGACAAAAATTTCCAGCGTTCCGCCGCAGACGAGGCCAGTATCGTACTTCGGATCCTGGTTGAGATCGAAGGTCAGCGTGCGCGGTTTCTCTGATTCCATCACATCGCGCGCTGCCTGCCAGACCTCCGCCTCAACGCAACCGCCGCCAATCGTCCCGACGATCGAGCCATCGTCGCGTACCAGCATCTTGGCCGTCTTGAACGAAGGAATCGATCCGCGCACATTGACGATGGTCGCAACGGCGCCGCGGCGGCCTTCTTTGCGCAGGCTGACGATTTCTTCGTAGAGATCCATACTCTTTGATTATGGTTCGCGGAGCCGTGAAGGTCAAACCCGCGGTCTCTTGCGTCAACCCAGCCCGGCCTGCTTGAAAAAATCTGTGCTAGCTTGTAGGGTTCAAATTTTCTTTGCCGATGCATAGGAGCCTCCATGAAAGCAGTTCGCATTCATCAGTTCGGTGGGCCGGAAGTTTTGATCTACGAAGATGTGCCCGATCCCAAGCCGCGCAAGGATCAGGTTCTTGTGCGCGTGCGGGCGTGCGCGCTCAATCACCTTGACCTATGGGTGCGCAAGGGATTGCCGGGCGTTAATTTGCCGCACATCCTCGGCAGCGACATTGCCGGAGAGATCGTCGAGGTCGGCGAGTACATCACCGACCTCAAAGCCGGCCAGCGTGTGCTGGTTGCGCCCATGCATTTCTGCAATCATTGCGCGAAGTGTGTCGCTGGATTGCAGAACCAATGCCGCCAGTTCACCGTACTCGGCAATGGCGTGGACGGCGGCAACTGCGAGTTGATTGCCGTGCCCGCGGTCAATGTCATCCCGATTCCCAATGCGCTCGATTTCAATGAGGCCGCCAGCGTTCCGCTGGTGTTTGTGACGGCATGGCACATGCTTACTGGGCTCGCGGCGATCCGTCCCGGTCAGACCGTGTTGGTGCTGGGCGCTAATTCAGGTGTGGGAATTGCCGCGATTCAGATAGCAAAAATGTTTCACGCGCGCGTCATTACCACAGCTGGCGATGAACGCAAGATGGAGCGCGCCCGTGAACTCGGCGCCGATTTCGTTATCAACCATTACCAGCAAAAGATTTCTCAGGAAGTCCGCAAGATCACAAACTCTGAAGGCGTTGACATCGTCATCGAACACGTCGGAAAAGCAACGTGGGACGAGAGTGTCAAATCGCTTAAGGCTGGAGGAAAGCTCGTGACCTGCGGCGCGACTACCGGCCAGAAAATCGAACTTGACCTGCGCTTCTTATTCTCGCGGCAACTGGCATTCCTGGGCTCGTACATGGGCACAATGAGCGAACTGCGTGAAGTGCTCGGGCATGTGTTTGCGGGACGGCTCAAGCCGATCATCGACCATAGCTTCCCCTTGCAGGAAATTCGCACCGCGCACGAGTACATGGAGAAGAGCCAGATGTTTGGGAAGATCGTGTTGAACCCATAACGGCTTTTTCACCGCCGAGACGCCGAGAATTCACGCGCCTTCGGTTTCTTCCGCGCACTCAGCGCCCTCAGCGGTTAAAATATCCCTATGGCGCAAGAACTTAACTTTGGCCCCTACGTTGACGTCGAAAACGGCAAGAAAGTAGTGAAGGAGCTCGTCTACGGCGATGGCGTGCCCAACGGCATTGTCATGACCACGCTCGATTCGACCGTCAACTGGATGCGCAAGAATTCGATTTGGCCGATGACGTTTGGCCTCGCCTGCTGCGCGATTGAAATGATGTCGATGGGAGCGTCGCGCTTCGATATCGCGCGCTTCGGCGCGGAAGTTTTCCGGCCGTCGCCGCGGCAGTCGGACCTGATGATTATCGCCGGCCGCGTCTCCAACAAAATGGCTCCTGTAATTCGCCAACTCTGGGAGCAAATGCCGGAGCCGAAGTGGGTCATTTCAATGGGAGCCTGCGCGACCTCAGGCGGCGTTTTCCAGAATTACGCTCTGGTGCAGAGCGTGAATCAGGTCATTCCCGTCGATATCTATGTTCCCGGCTGTCCGCCGCGCCCGGAACAGTTGATTTATGCGATCACGCTGCTGCAGCAGAAGATCATGACCGAACGCGGGACGGTGAAGAAGGCCTTGAATCTCGTGCCCAGCGGCGAGTAGCAAGAAAGATCGGGTCATCTGGTGATCGGGCCATCGGGTGATCGAAGATCAAGAACGAAGATCAAAGGCTCTTGACTTTCGATGGCCCGATGACCGGATCACCAGATCGCCCGATCTCTCTTCACTGTTTCATTCTCGTAGCTTGCTGCCGTTCGGGGGGCGTCATCTGGTTCCACACCGCATTTAAATCTTTTTCCAGGATCTGATTCGTCGGATCTGCCCGCAGAGCCAACGCGAACCATAGATACGATGTCGGCAAGTCGCGCGGCACGCAGTGGCCCGTAGCGTACATGGTTCCGAAGGTGCTCCGCGCCTTGGCGTTCGATTGTGCCGAAGCAATTTTGAGATTCTTTACCGCCTCATCGCAGTTTTCGCGAATGCCGCGTCCGTAGAGATACGCTTCGCCCCGACGGAAAGCCGCGTCTCCGGTGTCCGCCGCGGCGGGCTCGGGTCGGCTGGGAGGCCTGGCCGCCGCCATCAGTGGCTCATGCTTAGGCGCGAGTTTGTGGGCTGGACTGGTCTTTGGAATTGAAGTTGGAGTTGGCGAAATCGGCGCGGTCGCTGGCGTCTGTTTTGCAGGCGCGGCGGAGTTCGCTTCGGTGTCCGCGGCTGTTGGATTGGGCGCGGCGCTTCCAGGCTGGCTATCAGTTGCCGCTGCCGGCGCGGTGGCTGGCGACGGACTTGTCTGAGATGAGCTGTTATCAGACGCGGTCTCACCTGGCGCGGCAGATTTTGTTGACGGCCTGTCTTTCGTCTCGTCGGTAGGTGGCGCAGCGGACTTTTGTGCGGTATTGCCAGCCGGAGCTTCGTCGGCATTAGAAATCGCCGTCTGCAGCTTTCTACTTTCGGTCGCCCCGAGATAGTTCGTGTATGCCCACCACCCGGCGATACCTAACCCTGCGAGGAGCACCAACAACAACAGAATCCGTCCCACGCTAGTCTTCGGTTTTTCGGGCTCCATGAAAGCATCAAAACTCGAGAAAGATGTCTCGCGCAGCAAGTCGATACTCGGTGGAGCGGGAGTTGTATAAACCGCCCTCGACTGACTTGAAACCGATTGACTCGCGCTCGTCGGACTCGGCATGGACTCATCGGCCACAGGTTGATTGAGTCCGAGCATCGAAGGACCGCTGATTGGCGGCACAGGCTTGTTGACGTGGCGCGCTACCGCCTCTGCGACGGCGGGCTTAATCGAATCTGCAGCGGTCGTTACTCGGGGTGAAACTTTCGACGGAAATGCTGAGAGCGGATCGAGCGTCGGCGTGCTCGCGGGGCGGCGCGCCTCCAGCGGGGTTCCGCACATTCCGCAGAAACGGAAACTTTCCGAATTGACCTCACCGCATTTCGGACAGATCACAATTTCTCCCGATTAATCTCTTACCAGTTTAACTCGCGCTCGGCCTCTCTCCGCTCGCCTTCTTGAGGATTGTCCGTCCATATTAAAATGCCGACGCTGGTCTCTGCCATGCCGAGAGCCTCTAAAGCCAAGCCGTCCGCTCCCCAGTGTTTCGAAGCGCGGCTCGAACGCCTGCGTTCGCGGCTCAATTGGATTATTATCCACGTGCCATTGGATGCAACCAGGGTGTGGGGGTTGCGTGGCCAGATCAAAGTAAAGGGCGAAATTAATGGGTTTGCCTTCCGCACTTCGCTGTCTCCGCGCCGCGATGGCAGTCACTTTCTGCTGATCAACAAGCGCATGCAAAAGGGAGCGCACGCTTACGAGGGAAGCGTTGCCCGTTTTCAAATCGAACTCGATCGCGAAGAACGTTCGGTAGCCATGCCAATTGTGCTCAAGCGCATTCTCACCGGCGACCTTGGCCGCGAAGGTCGCGCGCTGCTGCGCTGGTATGACGGACTGAATCACTCCACGCGCAACGACATCGCGAAGTGGATTGATGAGCCTAAAAGCGCCGCCGCGCGCGTGCGTCGCGCCGAGCAATTGGCGGAACGCCTGCTCAATGTTATGGAGGCGGAACGGGAGTTGCCGCCGGTCTTGCAGGTGGCTTTTGCAAGCCATCCAAAGGCTGGCGCCGGATGGGATTCGATGTCGGCCTCGCGCCGTCGCGGGCATCTGTTTGGGATTTTCTATTACAGAACTCCGGAAGCGCGTGCCCGGCGCATCGACAAAATGCTCGACGATGCCAGCGCGCTCGCCGAGAAAATAAGCGACAGGAAAAAGTCGGCGCTATAATTCACAGGCGCTGCGATATCGTGGCGCATTTGAGGTTATTCATGAAATTGCGTGCTTCCGCCGTTCCCGTTCAGGCAATCGTTGCTTCGTTCATTGTTGTTCTCGCAATCGTCACCGCATTATCCACACAGAATGCAAATGCGCAGGCAAGCAGCGCGAAGCGGTCGATCACCGAAAAAGATCTGTTCAACTTCGTGTGGATCGGCGATCCGCAGATTTCACCGGATGGTTCGCGCGCGGTCTTCACCCGCGTGGTAACGGACGAGAAGCACACCGGCTACGAGACCTCGATTTGGATGGTCGCGACCTCGGGCAGCGAATCTCTGCTACGGCTCACCAACGGCAAGCATGATTCGCACGCGCGCTGGTCGCCCGATGGAACGCGCATTGCATTCGTCCGCGGCGGAGACAAAGACGACAGCGGAAAGCCTCGCCCGGCGCAAATTGCGATTCTGTCTTTGTCGGGCGGCGAGGCCCGGATCATCACCGATCTGCCAAAAGGTGCGTCGGGCAACGTCTGGTCGCCCGATGGCAAGCGCATCGCTTTTTCGAGCACGACTACTCAGGAAGATATCGACAAAGAAAAGCACAAGAAAAACGAAGCGAAGGCCAGTGAGAACGCCAAGCCGGACAACAAGGAATCGGCGGCTGCGAACGCAGCCTCCAAGGGCGACTCCGATGCCGACCGCGAATCCGACATCCACATCATCACGCGCGCCGTTTATCGCGACAATGACGAAGGCTACATCGACTACAAGCGGCACGACCACATCTGGGTGATCGACGTTCCCACGTCCGCCGATGAGCCAAGCAAGCCGGCGCAACTTACCAGCGGCGACTATGACGAAGGTGGAGTTTTCTGGACGCACGATGGAGCGCGGATTTATTACGTCACCAGTCATATCGACGAGCCATATTACGAAACCGGTACCACGGAAATTTATTCCGTACCTTCCACCGGCGGCACGCCCGAAAAATTGGCAACGGTTCCGATGGACATCTACAGTCTGTCGCTCAGCCCCGACGGGCGTCACCTGGCATTCCACGGTTCGGTGACGCAGCCGGTGCGCTCTTATTCGCAGCCCGATCTCTGGGTCATGGACCTGGTCGCGAACGCGAAACCGCGCAATCTCACTGCTAACTACGACTTCGATATGGGCAGTTCCGTCTTCGGCGATAACGCGGCCCCGCGCGGAGGAGGCCGTTCCGCACTCACCTGGTCGCCCGACGGCCGCTGGCTCTTCGACATCGTAGAAAAGCAGGGACGCACTCCGATCGTTCGCGTAGACACTCAGACGGGCGCGGTTACCGAAATCACACATGGCGATCAGGCGGTGCTCAATTTTTCCATTACGCCTGATGCGGGCACAGCGGTTGCTTTAATTTCGACGCCGGTTGTGATCGGCGATCTATTTACGGTGAAAACAGGCGACAGCCAAGGCGGTGCGCAAACTCGCATCACCGACCTCAACAAGCCGCTTTGGTCGCAGCTCAACATCACTCAGCCCGATGAGATCAATTACAAGAGTTTCGATGGCCTCCCGATTCAAGGATGGATTCAGAAGCCGCCTGACTTCGATCCGAAGAAAAAATATCCCATGATCCTCAACATTCATGGTGGTCCCCATGCCGCATATGGATGGGTCTTCGATCACGAATTTCAGTGGATGGCGGCGAAGGGCTACGTGGTGCTTTACATCAATCCGCGCGGCTCGACCAGCTACGGGCAGGATTTCGGCAACATCATTCAGTATCACTACCCTGGCGATGATTATCGCGACTTGATGATCGGAGTCGACGAACTGCTGAAGCGCGGTTACGTGGACCCCAAGAAGCTTGGTGTGACAGGCGGCAGCGGCGGCGGCGTGCTCACCGACTGGACGGTCACACAGACCGATCGCTTCGCAGCTGCTGTATCGCAACGCGATATATCGAACTGGGCCTCGTGGTGGTATACAGCGGACTTCACCATGTTCCAGCCGCAATGGTTCAAGGCGCCTCCGTTTCAGGATCCGAAAGACTACGCCGACCGCTCCGCTATCACGTTTGTCGAGAAAATTCACACGCCCATGATGTTTATCCTCGGACAGTCCGATTACCGGACTCCGCAAGATTCCGGCGGAGAGCAATTATTCCGCGCGCTCAAGTATTTGAAGCGCCCAACCGCGATGGTGGTTTTTCCGCGCGAGACGCATGAACTGTCGCGCTCCGGTGAGCCATGGCATCGCATCGAGCGGCTCGACAATATTGTGGGATGGTTCGATAAATGGCTGATGGGCATTCAACATCCGGAATATGAAGTGCATCCGGAGCCAGCCGCGAAAACGGCGAAAGCAGGCGGCCAGTAAGGCTTTCGTTGCCAGGATCGCCGACGGCACAATTCTGCGGCTTTACTGCAAACCATTTTCATCCATTATGAACACTGGTTGACACTCAGTGCCGATACGGCGTAAGTATGGTTTCAACCTTTCGGTGCCGGTGGTGATTTCTTTTGCATTACGGCGATTGTTCTGACCATTTTGTGCTGACCATTCCAGCCGGGCAGTGCGAAATCTTTTTCGGCGAATGCTCAAGAAACACCGACGACCCTTCTTCCCCCACTCCGCCTACCGATGGACGCCCGTCTGTGATGGTGGGCAAACTAACCATTCTTTCCAGGAGAGTTTATGTCCAAAAATAAGAAAAGACTGATTCCCGCTGTGGTTGTGTGTTTAGCTGCTCTGCTCGTCGCCGCTCCGGCATTCGCGCAGGCAGCCCGTGGCGCCCGAGCTTTGCCGAATACGCAAAACCTTGGCGCCGAAGACCAGACAAAACAAATGTCGGTTACGTTCTGGGTGAAGCAGCAAAACAAAGCCGCCTTCGATGAACTGGTGAGGCAGATGTACGACAAGAATTCGCCGAACTACCATCATTGGCTCACTCTCAAACAGTATCAGGACAAGTTCGCTCCGAGCGCTGCCGATCTTGCGACCGTGAAGCAATATGTTGAGGCGCACAATCTCACCATCGTCGCCGCCGACAAAATGAATCACTACGTGACTGCGCGCGGCACGGTTGGAGACGTCGAACGTGCAACCGGCGTGCAGTTGAATCGCGTATCCCTAAACGGCGAAGAGCATCGCGTGCCCAGCTCAGAGGCGGTTATTACCGGCGATGCCGGCAAAGTCGTCTCCGCCGTCCAGGGCCTTTCCGACTTGACCTACAAGAACTATGTGGCGCGCCCGATCGAACCTGACACAGGCAAGCCGTTTGCGAATATTCCGTTGGCTAAACCCGAGGCAGCGCAGCAGTACTACAACGCCAATTGCCTGCGCGGCACGACGACCCGCACCTTCAAGACTGGTGGCGGCGGCCCTTATGCCATCTACTCGGGCAGCCGTTATGGCGGGCCCATCCAGGATGGTCCTCCGCACCTTCCGCCTTGCGGCTACGATGCACCGCAAATTGCCAAGGCCTATGGTCTGACTCCGCTTTACAAACAGCATCTTGATGGCACCGGTCAAACCGTGGTCATCGTCGATGCCTACGGATCCGACACGATCACCGGAGACGCTAATACTTTCTCCCAGATCAACGGACTGCCCGCGTTGACCTCCAGCAACTTCAACATCTACTACCCTACCGGCCCCACCAGTTGTTCAGGCAACACTTGCGGATGGGATGTAGAAACCAGCCTCGATGTGGAGTGGTCGCACACGGTTGCGCCGGGAGCGAACATCGCTCTCCTGCTGGCAGCCGACAACTCGTTTACCAACCTGGATCTCTCAGTCCTGTACGGCATCGAAAACGGACTGGGCCCGGTCATCTCCAATAGCTACGGCATCGGCGAGATTGTTCTTGTCGACGAAGACCCCGCCGAATTAATTGTGCAAAATGACCTCTGCGAACTGGGCGCCGCGCTCGGCATCTCAGTCAATTTCTCCAGCGGAGACAGCGGAGACTACTACCTCGCCTATGGCGTCACTACTGTTTCCATGCCGGCTGCTGCTCCTTACGCGACTGGCATTGGCGGCACCAGCATGTTTCTCAATCAGAACTACTCGATGATGTTGCAGACAGGCTGGGGCACCAACTTGACCCGCATCGCTAACGCCAGTCCAAATCCGCCGATCATCCCCCCGGACTTTATCGGCTTCTACTTTGGAGCGGGCGGAGGAACGAGCGGCTACTGGCCGAAGCCCTCCTACCAGTCGAGCTTACCTGGAAGCTGGCGGCTCGTGCCAGACATCGCATATCTGGCTGATCCCTACACCGGCGTTGAGGTTATTGACACCGAAAACAGTCAACAGTTCATTACGGTTGTAGGTGGAACGAGCCTCGCGTCTCCCATGTTCGCGGGGATGTGGGCGATTTCCACTCAGGCGGCCGGCACCTGGATGGGGCAGGCTGCTCCGATCCTTTACGGCTTGCCTGCGGGCGCAATCACCGACGTTCTCAACGTGAACGGGCCTGATAACGTCAGCGGTTCGACCCATACTCCGCCCGCCGCGCCGGTCAACTACTCGTCCGCGGAACTGTTGGCGCCAGTGCAGAACTCCACCGATTTCATTGGCGCTCTGTATAACGGAACTTCAACCCGGTGGTACGCGATCAGCTTTGGCACCGACAGTTCGCTGACCACGGGCTCGGGATGGGATAACGTTACGGGATTGGGCACGCCGAATGGCGCGAGTTTCGTCTCGGCCGTAGCCGCTGCGAAATAGCGACGTTCACCGACAACAAGACCACGGCGGGCCGGCGAAATGCTGGCCCGCTTTTTCCTTGCCTATGCCTGCGTTTTTGCGCGAGTTTCAAAACTCCTCGTCTCCGCGTCGCACAATCCGTATAATTCAATCGTTTTAATACTCCCAACTCTATTTCAGTGCTGGAGGCCTTCGCGTGAAAATTTCGGCCGCCCTTCTTGTCTTCGTCGCGATGCTATGTGCTTCTGCCGCTGGCCAAACCATCACGGTCGACGTTTCGCACCCGACCAATCATTTCGTTCCCAGCGAAACTCTCGGCGCTGGCGTCGACCGCATTCCTGCCGAGGCCATCGACAAAGATCTGCTCCCGGAATCGTTGAAAGTTACGCAGACCTCGGGCTGGCAGCCAGTTTCGTTTCGCCAAAACACAGAGCTCGCCGTCGAAGCCTGGCACTGGAATCCCCAGGGAACGTGGAGCGACAAAAGCGGCGGCGGCAAAGGCTATTTCACAGGTTCGGCGACTCCCACTGAAAGCCTGCGCTACTCCTACGGATACTCACTGCCGCGCCGCGGCTTCACGCGCAACGATGGCACCGGCAACGCCGGTTTTTCGCGCCTCACCGACGGCGACCTCAATACTTTCTGGAAGAGCAATCCTTATCTCACGCAACATTTCACCGCAGAGAGCGACGCGCTGCATCCGCAGTGGGTAGTTCTCGATCTGGCGCAGCCGCAACCCGTGGACAGCATTCGCATTGCGTGGGGCGAACCGTATGCGACACATTACGTCGTGCAGTATTGGACCGGCGACGATCCCATCAAACTGCCCACGCGCGGCGTGTGGCAGACGTTTTCACAAGGTGGCGTAACCGCCGGCAAAGGGCGCGCTGAAACGATTCGCCTCGCCAATGCTCCAATCGCCGTGCGCTTCCTGCGCATCTGGATGACCGAGTCTTCGAACACCTGCAATGCCGACGGCCCGGGTGATCCTCACCAAGATATTCGCAACTGCGTCGGCTATGCGATACGCGAACTCTATCTGGGGACGACAACTGACGGCGGCACCTTTCACGATTCGTTGCGCCACACCGCCGATCAGGAGCAGACGACGACCTACGTCTCATCTGTCGATCCCTGGCACGAGCCTTCCGACCTCGGTACCACTCGCCAGGCTCAGGTAGGCTTCGACCTTTTCTTCACCAGCGGTGTAACCCGGGGATTGCCCGCGATGATTCCCGTCGCGCTGCTCTACGACACTCCCGAAAACGCCGTCGCCGAAATCGCATACATCGAGAACCGCCACTATCCAATCTCTTACGTCGAGATGGGCGAGGAGGCCGATGGCCAGTACATGCTTCCCGAAGATTACGCTGCGCTCTACGTGCAGTGGGCAACAGCATTGCATCGCCTCGATTCGAAGCTCAAACTCGGCGGTCCGTCGTTTCAAGGCGTCAACAAAGACATAGAAGTCTGGCCCGACGCCAGCGGGCGAGTCTCCTGGACGGCGCGCTTCCTTGATTATCTGAAGCAGCACGGAGACATGAAGGATCTCGCTTTCTTCTCGTTCGAACACTATCCCTACGATCCGTGCAAGACGCCGTGGGGCGTGCTTTATGACGAGCCCGAACTCATGCGCCACATCATTCAGGTGTGGCACGACGATGGCGTCCCCACTGACCTGCCCATGTTCGTTACCGAAGGCAATCTTTCTTCAGGAGCCAGCGAAACTTACCAGGATATGTTCTCCGGCATCTGGCTGGCCGACTACATCGGTTCGCTGCTCGATGCGGGCGCCAAAGGCGTTTATTACTTCCACTATCTGCCCTTGCCGATGGAGCCAGGGTGCAACGATTCGCCGGGCACGTTTGGCATGTTCACGGTGGATGCGTCCTACAAAATTCAGCAACCGCTGGCGCAATTCTTCGTTGCGCAACTGATTAATCTCGAGTGGGCCCAGCCCGCAGGCGGTGGGCACCAGGTCTATTCGGCGAAATCCGACATCGGCGACGGCGCTGGCCGCGAACTCGTCACCGCGTACGCGCTGAAACGTCCGGATGGGGAGTGGGCGCTGCTAATAGTCAATCACGATCAGGAGAATGCTCACCGAGTGCGCATCGACTTTCGCGGTGCGTCACCCGCAAAGCCAGATTCGGAGTCGGGCTTCGTAGGTCCGGTAGAGATATCAACCTTCGGCAGCGCTCAATACAAGTGGAACCCGCCGCGAACCCGCTTCATGGCCCACGCCGAAGAAGCCGCTAAGCCAACAATCGTGGCCTATACGAACGGCACCGCCGATCCCGACGGCCCGATTCTGCGCTCGAAGGAGAATGCCGCGAAAGACACGCTTTATGATTTGCCGGCGGCATCGGTAGTGGTCATCCGGGGTAAGATCGCGGCGCCGTAGGCCCGTGCACGACATACGGTGAATCACATACAAAGATTCTCGGTAAAGTTTATCGACTAGGTACCAACGTAATCCCGTCTAGTCGCGCCATCTGCTATACTGCTATTAACGCTATTGCTACGGTTTGCTAGTTACGCGGGGATCCCGATGGATCCGCACCACCTCCGCATTTCCTGCCCGCCTGGTTCCAGCGCCAATCTAACAATGCGAGCGGCATGCGAACTCTCGACAAGTGTCTGAGAAAATTAAGCCCCTCCAGAAAGAAAACAATCGAATGACCACATTTACGGAACTGCCCTTGTCTGCTGCCCTGCAGCAGAGACTGGCGGCAGCTCAATTTGTCACCTTAACACCCATCCAGGCGCGCGCCATTGCTCCTGCCCTCGAAGGCAAGGACGTTATCGGCACCGCCCAGACCGGTACCGGCAAGACGCTGGCGTTTCTGATTCCGATTATCGAAATGCTACGCGCGGCTACTAAGAACGAATCGGCTAAAAACGAAGCAACGAAGAAGAGCGTCAGCGCTCTCGTCCTTTTGCCCACCCGTGAACTCGCCATGCAGGTTCACGAGCAGTACGAACAATTGCGCGACAAGAATATGCCGAAGGCCGCGCTCGTCATCGGAGGGGTGTCTGAAAAGGCACAGATTCAGAGCCTGCGCTCCGGCTGCGAATTTGTCATCGCGACTCCCGGACGTTTGCAGGATTTCATCACCCGCAAATTTGCCGACCTGCGCCACGTGAAAATACTTGTGCTCGATGAAGCCGACCGTATGCTAGATATGGGATTTCTTCCCGCCATCCGCCGTATCCTGCAAATCTTGCCGCAGCGCCGACAGACGCTTTGCTACTCCGCCACCATGGAGCAATCGGTGGCCGCGCTCGTGAACGACTACACCCGCGACCCGGTGCGAATCGCTCTCGGCTCGGTGTTGAAGCCGGCGGAGAGCGTGCAGCTCGAAGCCTACGAAGTGCGTCCGTCTGAAAAGCTGGATACTTTGCGGCAGTTGCTATATGGAGAAAAGGGGCAGACCCTGATCTTCACACGCACCAAACGTGGCGCACAGAGGCTGGCGCAGGAACTCGAACGCGATGGCTTCTCCTCCGCGATGATCCACGGCGATCGCACCCAGTCGCAGCGCAACGGCGCCCTGAGCGGCTTTCAGGAAGGGCGCTATCAGGTGCTGGTCGCAACCGACATCGCATCGCGTGGGTTGCACTGCGACGACGTCGCCCACGTAATCAACTACGATCTGCCGAAGATGGCGGAAGATTTCATTCACCGCGTAGGCCGCACCGGGCGCGCCGGCTCTCAAGGCCGAGCGTCCACATTATTCACAGCGGCAGAAAATCTTGCCCTTCGCGATATCGAGCGCACGCTGAAACTGCGCATCGCACGCAAGCAAGTGAATACCTCTTCGGAGAATGCACAGCCCAAGCGCTTCGTGCAAAATACGCTGGCATCGCGCACCCTGACAGCTCTGCCGGGTGAGGTTTTCGTTTAGTTTTTGATGGGATCAGGACGGGTGAAGAATCGCCCGTCCCGTTCTCGCTTCTCAACCACGCAGCAGCTTTGCCACCAGTTCCAGAGTGCGCATATTCCGCAACATCCATGGATGCAGCGCCACTGGAATTCGATACTCTTCCCCAACGCCCAGCCGTGAGCTATTCGCGGGCACAATCATCAAATCCAGAGGAGTCCATATCGAAACGAATCTAACTCGATCGAGCATCGCCGCGTCGCGATTCAAATCCTGCAAAAAGACGCTTCCTGGCCGCATTTGTTTCGCTCCCACATTGCCCATGGTGAGATATGCCGAATAGCTTCCATGGTGCGGTGCCGAGATCGTAATCAAATGCGCAACTCGTTTCATTCCTCCGAGCCGTTGCACGTAGTATCGGCTGACCAGTCCGCCCATGCTGAAGCCGACCAGATCAAACTGCTCTTCGGGCGGCAAATATCGATCAACAAATGGACCAATCTGCGCCGCCAGAGCATCGAGTCCAGTCGCGCCGCTGCTCGGCTTTAGATCCGGCGCTAGCGGTCGAAATCCGCGGACTTTCAAGCGGTTCGCCATCGGAGCGAAGATTTTGGATGTGTCGAAGATGCCATGAACCAGGACCACCGGACGTGTCTTCGCCGACTGTCCGCACGTTCCTGCTTCCGAAATTTGGCTCATCCGTTATCAGCGACTCGCGGGAAGGATATAAAGAGTGGACGCCAAATGCTAAAGCGAATCCCAAACCGCAGAATCAAAGTGTGGGCAATTGGTTGACAATTGCCTGGGATCGCCGGAGCCGTGCTCTCCGGCGAATCCTCGAAGGCGGTTAGTGATTCGCTTGCTTGTGCGGGACAAGTAGTTCAACGGGATCCGGTTCATCCTCGGCGCCGATGCGAAACAGCGCCGCCTGTTCGGCAGCGTGTTCGCGCATCAAGCGCAATTCTTCCTGTTCGTCCACCGCAGCACCTTCCGGCTGATCCTGCCTACGCTGGGTCTTGCGCTCGTTCTTGTCGCGCTGTTTCTGTTGGCGCGCTTGTTCTTTCTGTCGTTTGCTGAAAGTTGATCGGCCTCGTGGCATACACAGTCTCCCCGTAGTTCTATTTTCGCTATTATGGCTGGCTGCGCGCAGTATCTGCGAGGCTGGCGCAGCTTTATCCTGGGCCAAGCAATATCAATATCTGAGGATAAGCAGAAAATTGCCGCATCCTGTATTTCTTGAGTCCCATTCAGTATAACCTCGAACCGAGCCGCAACGCACATCACGGCGCAACGGCAACAAGTGCCGCTCTTCCACCAGCATCAACCGGGCCGCTTTCATCCACCAATAATTCAACGCTCCGTAACATTCCGATCACGCGATTTTGATACCTTGTCGCCGGAGGATGATTTTTATGAAGAAGGCACTTGCTGTACTCTCCCTCGCGGTAGCCTGTTCCATGAACCTCGCAACCGCCCAGAGCAGTAACTTCCTACAAGGCAAAATCAAGCGCGTTTTGTTGATCAGCGTCGACGGTATGCACGCAGTCGATTACTTGAACTGCGCTAACGGCATCAGCACCATCAACAATGGCCAGCCCTTCTGCCCGGCGATTGCCGCTCTCGGCCAACGCGCCATCAACTACGTCGCCGCCAGCACCTCGAAAACCTCGGATTCCTTTCCCGGCCTGACCGCGATCGTCACCGGCGGAAGCCCGGCCTATACCGGCGTCTACTACGACGTCGCTTACTCGCGGAATTATGACGCCCCCGCGAAAACCACCGGTAACGGACTCGGGGCTGGCCCCTGTACCCCCTTCGCGACGCCAACGGGTACCACAACCGAGTACGAGGAAGGCATCGACTTCGACAAGACCAAGTTGAACGGCGGCGCGCCAGGCGCGACTCTGACCGACGGCGGGGTCAACTCAATCGACCCCAAGAAACTGGTCCGCGACCCGAATAACGGCTGCAATCCCGTTTACCCGTGGAATTTCGTCCGCGCCAACAGCATCTTCAGCGTCATTCACTCGGCTGGCGGATACACGGCGTGGTCAGACAAGCACCCTGCTTACGCTTCGGTCGCCTCAGGTAGTGGGCCCGTTGCGCTCGACGACTTTTACGCACCTGAAATCAATTCCAGCGTGGTCGCCCTTAAGAGTGTCACCACACCCGCAGGCATGCCCTGCAGCCCAATCCCCGATCCCGGCTCGGATTTGACTGCCTGGACCAACAGCTTCCAGAACATTCAGTGCTACGACACTTTGAAGGTCAACGCGATCCTCAACGAGATCGACGGGAAGGACCATCTCGGCCTGAAGCAGACCAAGGTTCCCACCATCTTCGGCATGAACTTCCAAGCCCTTAGCGTGGGCCAGAAGCTCATTGAGGCGAGCAACAGCGTGACCGGCGGATATCTGGACGCCGCTGGCACGCCCGGCGCGGCGCTGCTGAGCGAATTCCAGTTCGTGGATGCCTCGATTGGAGAATTCGTCGCTGAGCTGAAGGCGCAGAATCTCTATGATTCGACCCTGATCATAATCACTGCCAAGCACGGCCAGTCGCCCATCGATCCCAGCCGCTACGTGTCTCAGCTCATCAGCGGTACTTCACCCGCGACCCTGCTGTCCAATGCCGGGTATATTCCGTACTCGGAATCTACCAACAACCCTACCGGCATCGGACCCACGGAAGATGACGTCTCTCTGATCTGGCTGACGAGTTCCTCCGACACTTTAGCCGCCGTCAATATCCTCGAACAGAATGCCTCCGTCTCGGGCATCGCGCTCGGTCAAATTTACTACGGCCGTGCGCTTTCTCTTAACTACAACGAGCCCACCAGAGATCCGCGCACGCCGGACATTATCGTGACCCCGAACGTCGGTGTTACTTACTCTGGCAGCACGGCGAAACTGGCGGAGCACGGCGGGTTCGCCCACGACGACACGAATGTCATTCTTCTGCTGTCGAATCCGTCGTACAAAGCCAAGACGATCCGCACCTCGGTGGGCACCGTCCAGGTAGCGCCCACAATTCTGCAAACCTTGGGCCTCAATCCTTCGTCCCTTAGCGCCGTGGTTTCCGAGGGAACGAGCGTCCTACCGAAATAATCATTCGGTCGGCGGAAGTTAGCTCAACCGGCAGCGGACGCTCCTTTGGGGCGTCCGCTGTTTAGCAATAACATCTCAACAACTCGAACACCAAGGACACGAAGCAGCACGAAGTTTCTTGAGTTCCACGCTTGTTCCTTCGTGTACCTTAGTCTCCTTTGCGGTTAAGAGTTCGCAAACTGAGCCACCGGACGCCAGTTTGCCACCTTCCACAGCAACGTGTTACCATCGAAAACGTTACGAAAACGAGAAGAGACAGGAGTGCAACAGGTTAGTGTTAGCCAGAGAGCAAAAGCAATCCGTCGTTGACACGTATCGCACGCACGCTACTGATACAGGCAGTCCTGAAGTCCAAATCGCGCTGTTAAGCGAGCGCATTGGTCAGCTGACGGAACACTTCAAGACGCACCAGAAAGACCACGGCTCGCGCCGCGGACTTCTCATGATGGTGAGCAGGCGCAGAAGTTTGCTTGACTACCTGAAGAAGTACGACTCGGAACGGTATAAAACCGTCATTTCCAAGCTCGGAATCCGCAAATAACCGCGCGCCGGCCCCGCGTGGGGCCGGTTCCAGACCTGGTTTTCCAGACCTGGTTTTCCAGGCCAAGGGTTCCCAGGTCACGTGAGCCTTAGCAAAGTGCGTTCCCAACCGCGGCCTTGGCATGCGCCTGTCCACGCGAACTCCGTAATCGCGCCTGCCCCTTCTGCCCAATATTAAGGATGATCTATGAAACCTGAAGCCACAAAAGTTTCCGTCGATCTTACCGGCGGGAAACAAATGTCGTTTGAATCCGGAAAACTTGCCAAGCAGGCCGGCGGCTCCGCCGTTGTGCGCTTTGGCGAAAATGTTGTTCTCGCCGCGGCCACCGCCAATCCCGAGCCGCGCGAAGGCATCGACTTCTTCCCACTCACCGTTGACTATCGCGAATACACCTACGCCGGCGGACGAATCCCCGGCGGATTCATCAAACGCGAAGGCCGCATGAGCGAGCGCGAAGTGCTCACCAGCCGCCAGATCGACCGCCCTGTCCGCCCGATGTTCGCCGAAGGCTTTCGCAACGAGACCCAGGTCATCGCCTTCGTCCTCTCCGCCGATACAGAGAACGACCCCGATGTTTGCGGCATCAACGCTGCTTCCGCCGCCCTCACCGTCTCCGATATTCCCTTTCTCGGTCCGATCGGTGCCGTGCGCGTCGGCCTGGTTGACGGACGCTTTATCGCTAACCCCACTTACACCGAAATGCGCGACGGCCTGCTCAACATCATGGTCGTCGGCACCGCCGACGCGATCGTCATGATCGAGTCGGGCGCGAAAGAAGTAAAAGAAGAAACGGTTGTGGACGCGATCGAATTCGCCCATACCGAAATCAAAAAGATCTGCGCTGCCATCAGCGAACTGCGCGAAAAAGTCGGCAAGCAGAAACGCAAGGTCACCCCGCCCGAACTCGACGAGTCTTATTTTAAGAGTTTGGAATCGAAGGTCGGCGCGCGGCTGAGCGACGCGCTCGATACCGCGAAACATCCCAAGTCGGAGAGCTATGAACTGGTTCGCGTCATCGAGAAGGAACTTCTCGCCGCAGTCCCCGAAGGCGACGGCGCCGACAAAGAAAAGGCGAAAATCAAGAAGTATTACGAACTCCTGCGCGAGCGCATCTTCCGCAACCAGGTTATCGATCACAAGCGCCGTCCCGATGGACGCGCCTTCGACCAGATTCGCGAGATCTGGATTGAAGCCGGAGTTCTGCCACGCGCCCACGGCAGCGCAGTCTTCACCCGCGGTGAAACCCAGGCATTAGTCACCACTACACTCGGCACCAGTGATGACATGCAACGCCTCGAAGGCTTCGAAGGCGAAGCCAAAAAACGTTTCATGCTCCACTACAATTTCCCGCCCTTCTCCGTCGGAGAAGTTGGCTTCATGCGTGGCGCCGGACGCCGCGAAATCGGCCATGGCGCATTAGCCGAACGTGCCGTGTCCGCCGTTCTTCCGACCGAAGACAATTGGCCTTATGCGATGCGCGTCGTCTCCGACATTCTGGAGTCGAACGGCTCGTCATCGATGGCTACGATCTGCGGCGCCTCACTTTCGCTGATGGATGCGGGTGTGCCCTTGAAGGCTCCCGTAGCCGGAGTTGCAATGGGATTGGTCAAAGAAGGCGAGCACTATGCCATCCTCACCGACATTGCCGGCGCCGAAGATCACTACGGCGACATGGATTTCAAAGTTGCCGGAACCAAAGACGGAATCACCGCGCTGCAAATGGATATCAAAGTCGCGGGCATCACTTCGCAGATCATGCGCGAAGCGCTGGCGCAAGCCCAGCGTGGCCGATTATTCATCCTCGGAAAAATGGACGAGGTGATCACCGAAGCGCGCGTGAAGGTTTCGAGTTACGCGCCGCGTATCTACACTCTCCAGATTCCCGTTGACAAAATCCGCGACGTGATTGGGCCCGGTGGCAAGATGATCCGCAGCATCATCGAGCAGACCGGCGTGAAAATCGATGTCGAGGATTCCGGCAAGGTCAACGTCGCCTCGAACGATGAAGTTTCCGCGAACAAGGCGTTGCAGATTATTCGCGATCTGACCGCATCAGCCGAAGTCGGGAAGACGTATCTGGGCAAAGTCAGCCGCCTGGCGGATTTCGGTGCCTTCGTCGAAATCCTACCCGGGCTCGACGGCCTGCTCCATATCAGCGAAGTCGCCGAACACAGAATCAAAGATGTTCGCGATGAGCTGAAAGAAGGCGACCAGGTGCTGGTGAAAGTGCTGGCCGTCGAAGGCAACCGCATCAAGCTGTCTCGCAAGGCGATTCTAAAAGAGCAGCGCGCAAAAATGGGCGGCGGTGCTCCGCCTCTTCCTGAGATGGACGAATCCGCAGGGCCGGCTCCCTCTGCGCCGTCTGCGCCAGTGTCACACGGCGCGCCCACTGCGGTCATCGAGGGCGGCGCCGATTTCGATGCCGATGATGAACCGAATTTCAACCGCGTCGATGGAGTCGTTGCCTCGGTTGAAGCCGGTGCAGGACGCCCGGAAGGCTCGCGCGAAGGCCGTCCGAGCGGCGGAGGCGATCGTGATCGCAATCGTCGTCGCCGCGGGCGTGGAGGACGTCCCGGAGGCGGCCAGGGAGGTCACGGTGGTGGTCACTCCGGCGGCGGTGGACGCGGCAGACGGTAAATTATTTATATTTTTAGTAAGGTGAAGGGCCGCAGAGATGCGGCCCTTTTCTGTTGCCAAATCATCAGCCGAATCGTCAGAAAGACAACCGCTTAAAAATTGTCTCCGGAATCTGCCGCACGCCGCTCATGATATAGCGCCAGATCCTTGGCGTATATAGAACGTCCGGCGATCGCTGTTCAAGGGTGCGGACAATATCGCGAGCAACCTGCTCAGGGTCGGCAAAGCGCGTCGAATTGGGCATACGATCGGTCATCGAAGTTTGCACCGGCCCCGGCTTAATGGTAATGACGCGAACACCGGCAGGATGCAGCCGGCTGCGTAGTCCCTGAAGAAACAAAGAGAGCGCACCTTTAGCGGATCCATAAACGTAATTCGATCGGCGTCCGCGATCTCCGGCGACAGAAGTGATGGCAGCTATACAACCTGTGCGACGATGTTCCAAGTCGGCAGCAAATAAAGTTACAATCGCGGTAGCACTTACAAAATTTACCTGTAACTCATCGAGGAGCGCATCGACTGAAGCTTCAGCCTCGCGCTGATCCCGCATCGAACCATACGCCAGGAGTACAGTGTCGTAGTCGCCAAGCGTGCGCCGAACAAAATCAAAGGCAGCAGCGTGCTGTTGAATTGAAGCCAAATCGGCGGCATAAGTGCTAATATCCTTTACTCCTCGAATGAGTAAGTCGGCCTTAAGTTCCGCGAGCCGTTGCAATGAACGGCCTATGAGGAGTAACTCACAGCCCTGGCAAGCCAATATGCGTTCGACTTCGACGGCGATGCGCGACGTAGCGCCCAGAATAACAATCTTCTTCATATTCGCGATCATTGTGCCCCTGTAACACGGCGCCAAAAAGACGACGACATTTTCGGGTCAATATAAGGAACAAAACCGCGCCAGTGCGGAAACGATGCTTCAAACAGCGCTGGACTCATGCGGGCGTCTTTGGCCGGGTAGATCGCGCCTCCGCTTTCGTGGACGACATTATCCAGCGACTGCATGAGTTGTAACGTGCGCTCGCCGCGCATCGCGAAGTCGAGTGCAATCGTGAGACCCGGTCGCGGGAAGGAAAGCATCCCAGCCGACGCCGCAGAGCCGAACTGCTTCAGCACACCCAGGAAAGATCCCATGCCCGAGCCCGCGATCCGATCTAATAACTCCTCGACCGCTGCCAGATTAGTCTCCGGAATTACGCACTGGTATTGCAAAAAACCTTGCTTGCCGTAGAGCAAATTCCACTGGCGGATGGAATCGAGCGGATAGAAAAAAGAGTCGTAGGACAGAACCGTTGCGCCTGTTTTCCGTGCATGAAGCCTGTAGTAAGTGTTATTGAACGCTTTTACCGAGTAACGATTGAGTATCCACGCAGGCAGCGCAAACGGCAGTTTCGGCCCGCGCTTGGGGCGAAACTCTTTTCCGTGACTAGCGGCATGGTTTCCCCGAAAGAATATGCCCCGCGGATTCTTCCCGGAAAAACAGTCGAGCCACGCCACCGTATATTCAAAGCGCCCATCGCTCTCGCGGCTGAGAGCAAGAAACGACGCCAGCGATTGGAATGGAACCAAATCAGCGTCGATCCAGGGACCGGTTACACGTTTGAGTTGAATGTCTGCCCATGCGATCACGCCCGTCAATCCGAGGCCGCCAATCGTGGCGCGCAACATGTCAGCATTTTCGTTTGAACTGCAAGCGACCAAGCCATCGGTCGAGCGATGCAGCGCAATTTGCCGTACGTGACTGCCGAAGGTTCCGGCACAGTGATGGTTCTTGCCGTGCACATCGTTGGCGATCGCTCCGCCCACAGTAACGAAGCGAGTGCCCGGAGTAACCGGAAGAAACCATCCTTTGGGTAAAAATACGTCGATAATGTCAGAGAGAGTGACTCCGCTTTCGCAGCGCAGCATGCCGGTCGACTCGTCAAAACCGAGAATTCGATTGAGGCGCCGACAGTCGATAAGTCCTCGGCCAGCATTCAGGCAAGAATCCCCATAGCTGCGGCCAAGTCCGTAAGGCAGCAGAGAATCCGGTGCGGCATCGCGAAGGATCTCTGGCACCTGATCATTCCACGCGGGCCTGTGAACCCTGGCATGCGCAGTTTTAGGGTAACGCCCCCACGAAACAACTTGCGTCGTTGGTGGTAAGGCTGTCGTCTGCTTTCGTGGAGCCGCCGCTGATTGTCCCGGCATCGTAATCACCCTTACTTTACGTTACTAATTTCGAAAGCGATCCCTGTTGTCCGCACATTACCAATTCAGATGCACGATACTCACTGCGATCACCGCCGCCGAGGCCAAAGCGATGCCGTAACTCACCGGATCTCGAATAGCGAGAGTCACCGGATCCTCGTTAAGCTCGCCCCGATGCGCCAACAGCCACGTTCGACTGAGCCAATAAAGAATGATCGGGCACAAGAGAAGCAAGAACTCCGGCGACGGGTAAAGAACGCGGACATCCGGGCTATGAACGTAAAGGCTGAAGATCACGACCGCGGAAAAACTGCTGCCCACGCCCAGCGAAAGCAAAACTTCGCGGTCTCCCGTGTGATAGCCTCGACCGGAGTTACCAGCCTCGACTAAGTCGCTGGCATGAAACAGCTCCGAATAGCGTTTCGCCATTGCGAGACTAAGAAAGAAGAACAGCGAAAACGCCAGAAACCATTGCGAAAGTGGCGTGTCAGAAATGAGTGCGCCGGCGAGAATACGGAAGCTATAAAAACTTGAGAGAACAAATACGTCCAACAATGCGATCTTTTTCAGATAGAGCGAATACAACATGGTGAGCGTGGCGTATCCGGTCAACGCCAGTCCAAAGTGCGAATTGAGAAAGACGCCCACTCCGAGTGCCACCGAAAGACAGATAAATGAAGCGACTAAGCCCCCCGGAATCGAAATGTCGCCAGCGGCAAACGGCCGTTCTTTTTTCCAGGGATGCTCGCGATCAGAATGGAGATCGAGAAGATCGTTAAGAATGTACAATCCAGAGGCGCACAAGCCATAGAGCACGAAGCCGACAATTGTGTGGAGAACAGGTTCAAGCGCTAAGTTGTGCGACAGTGCAAGCGGCAGAAACAATAATAGATTTTTTGCCCAATGGTGGCCGCGCAGTGCGTTCACCCAGGTGCGTAAACTCGCTCGCGGTTCGACAATCGCAAGCTTGAGCGTCGTGACCGCGCCGGCCTGCTGGGCGCGAGCGTCGCTCCCGACCACATAGGCTGCGCTGGCCCTGCGCCAAACCTCGACATCCGCGACCGAGTCGCCTACATAATCGAAACCCGCATCGGCGTAACGCTCTGCAAGAAACGCCGCCTTATTGGCCCCCTTGAGATTCACCTGACCGTCAGTCGCGTGAACTTCGTCAAACAAATCCAGATGTTTGGCAATTGCTTCGGCAAGTTCGCGATGGGTTGCAGTTGTGAGGGCGATTCGACGGCCGTTAGCTTTTTCGCGTCGCAAAAGGTCAAGGACCGGCCGTCGATAAGTGAGAGAGGCGGGATCGAGACGTACCCTCGCGGCGATATTGCGCTTGAAAGAGGCTCGTCCCGCCAGCAACCAAAACGGTATCAAGAAAACAATAACTGGCCTTGTCTTCAGGAGCATGAGGAGACACTCCCAAAGCACATTGCCCCGGATCAAAGTGCCATCCAGATCGACGCACAATATCGGCGGCAGCGCCTTGGCGGATTTGGCTCCGGTGCCCGACAGCATAAATTGATCGTCGCATAGGCAGGCCTGCGAACTACCCGAATAACTGGCACACCTAGGTAACCTGAGTAACATGCGCCCTTAGAAACAGGAAGATATGATGAGCCTATCTTTCAGGACCACCCCTATTCTGATCAAATCATCATGATCGAATGCCACGAGAATTCGGAACCCGCCGCGCTGGAACTACTGGCAAAGTATCTCCGTCAGCCCCGAATTCTCCTACCACTATTAGGGCTAGTTACTTTCGTACTTTACAGCGGGTCGCTCTCTTTCGAATTTGTGTGGGACGACTGGCCGCAGATCGTGAATAGCCCGATCATTCGCTCGTGGGCTAACCTGCCGCGCGCCTTTACCAGTGACCTTTGGTATCACGTGGCCAGGCACCAGGTGTATTACCGCCCCCTCTTTGTGGCTTGGTCGATGCTGAACTATACGCTGTTTGGTTTACGGCCATGGGGATGGCATTTAGGAGCTGTCGTGCTCCACGTGGGCGCGGTTGTTTCAGTCTTTTCGCTGGGGCGCAAACTGAAACTCGAATACTGGACGGCGGCGCTGGCGGCGCTGATATTTGCGGTTCATCCGATTCACATTGAACCGGTGACATGGGTCTCCGCAGCGTCCGACACGATGGTCACGATGTTTGCTGCGCTCGCATTTACGGCTTATCTCAGCGGACGAGACGACGAAACAGAAAACAAACCAGCATGGCGGCTGGCATCGCTCGTGCTGTTTTTCTGCGCACTATTGACGAAAGAAATGGCCGTAATGTTCGCCGCGCTGGTGGCGACCTACGCGTGGTTGAATCCAGATCAAGATGGTGGGTCATCATTCACAAACAAAGCCGTAGGAGCAGCGAAAGAAGCAACGCCCTACGCGTTGATTACGTTGTTATATGTTTTATTGCGAAAGCATGCGCTGTTACATTCAACTGGCCAATTCGATCCCGTTCACGGGACGTCAGATGTGCTGCGCACCCTACCGCTGGTATTGTTGACATATCTGCGGCAGTTGATGCTTCCCGTCGGTATAACCGGCCTTTACTACACTCCTTATGTCACGAGCGCCGTAGTTACTCAGATTGTATTGCCTGTATTGGTACTCGGCGCGACAGTCGTCGGACTGTGGTATTGGAGTTCCCGCGAACCTAACTCGATAGTCGCATTTGCCGGTTGGTGGCTTCTGATCGGCTTAACGCCCGCTCTCTACCTGCGGAACTTTGGCAATGGCGATTTTGTTCGCGATCGTTACATGTATCTGCCGTCGATTGGTTTTGCAATCCTCGCTGCCCTGGCGCTGCGGAGTTTGCCGTCTATCAAACGGTGGAATGCACAGGCAGTGCAGTTGTGCGCTGCGCTAATCTTGTGTGGCGCTTACGCGTGTGCATCCCTCACGCAGCAGGTCTATTGGGGCAGCGATCTGCTCGTGCTCATGCGCGGTCAATCGCTCTATCCAGGCAATCCATACGCCCTGGCGGGCTTGGCCAAGGAATACAGCCAGCGCGGCGCTCATGATCGTGCTATCGCCCTGGCGCAGCTAGCGGTAAAAGAACACCCGGAGTATGGTTATGGACCCCTCGCCTTGGCGGAGGCATATATTCACGCCGGTCGATTTGAAGAAGGTCGTGTCTGGCTGGATCGAGTGAATCCAGATTATGCCAGGTCGGAAATGGGTATGGCGGGGCTCGCCGGGCTCTATGGAGAAATGGGTGACTATCAGCAGGCTCTTAGCCTTTGCTCGGAGGTTCTGGATAAGGAGCCGAATCTGTATTCGGCGCTCTATAACTGCGGCAACATTAACTTACTGGATGGTCAATATCGAGATGCAGAGCACTTACTGTCGCGCGCGGTGCAGTTAGTTCCGGAACAGGCGGCGCCAAAGCATTTTCTGGGACGCGCGCTGTTACAGGACGGCCGTAACGCGGAAGCACAGCCTTACCTGGAGCAGGCGACCGCTATGGACCCGAAAGTGTGGGACTACCATTACTGGCTGGCCGAATCGTTCGAACAGAGCGGAAACATACCCGCCGCGCGGCTGGAGTATCAGCAGGCATTGCAGTTGAATCACGACAGCAAAGAAGCCAAAATCCGGCTCGCGGCCCTTGAAACAAAATAATAGGAGCTGCACAACAGATTACGAAGCAGGAAACGGACAAGACCTTGCCCGAGTCAGAAATAAGAAACGGTACTTCCAGTTCGGATAAGTTAAGCCTGGAGATTAGGGTTCGCGAACAGGCTGCGGAGACACCCGTGTGCGAAACCACACCTGTCGCGACTGCTCGGGGCCGGGTTTTTCACTGGCTGGTGCTGATCATAGTCCTAGCGATCGCGGGAATCTATGTCGGCGTCCACATTTCGAGAGGCTGGGTTCCCGCCGATGATGGCATTCTCGGCGAGAGCGCCTTGCGTGTGATGCGGGGGCAACTACCCCATCGCGATTTTGCCGAGATCTACACCGGTGGTTTGAGTGTTATCCACGCGCTCGCGTTTCGTGTTTTCGGTGTGAATCTTATGTCGCTAAGAATCTGCGCATTTCTGTTTTTTCTGGCGTGGATTCCCGCTGTCTACTCTATCGCGTCGCGTTTCGTATCGTCGGTTGCGGCCGGCCTGATCACGCTGCTTGCCGTGGCCTGGAGTTTTCCGAATTATCCAGCGTCCATGCCCTCGTGGTACAACCTGTTCTTCGCCACATTTGGGGCTCTCGCGCTGCTGCGCTACCTTGATGTACGTAAATTGCGATGGATATGTCTGGCCGGCATCTGCGGCGGCGCGTCGATCCTGATCAAAGTGATTGGGGCTTACTACATCGCGGCTGTCCTGCTATTTCTGGCGTTCCTTGAACAGAGCGATTTGCAAAACGATGATTTAAAAACAAACTATCCGCAAAGCGGTGAGCAGACTGGTCATCTCTCAGGGAAGTTTACGAAGGCCGCTTATTCGTATCGTGTCTTCAGCGGAACCGCCCTTCTCCTCTTCATAGCAACAGTGGTTTACGTATTTCACGCGCGGCTTGGTAACGGTGAACTTTACCAGTTTGTGCTCCCGTCGTTGGTATTAGTCGCGGTGATCTTTCTCGGCGAACGGAATGCTCCGAACGTGGCGTCCACTAAGCGGTTTGGGAGACTGCTGCGACTCGTAATCCCGTTTTGCTGCGGCGTTCTTGCCCCCATAGCTATTTTCCTGGTTCCATACGCGAGGTCGGGAGCGGTCACAGAATTCTTTGCTGGGGTGACGTCGAGCGCCCTCGCCCGCTCCGTTGGCCTGGGAGTCATTCGACCGGCGGGGCTCGACAAAGGTTTCTATACGTTGTTGTTAGTGGGCCTTGTATCCGCGGCTATGTACTTAAGACAGTGTCAGGGAAGAGTTGTCGGAAGCGCTTTCGGCCTGGGACTACTAGTGATCGCGGTTAAAACGCCGACGTTGCCCAGAGTTGTTTCGGGAGTGTGGTACTCGGTGGCGACGTTGACTCCGTTATTGGTGTTATTGGGCTCAGCCGTTTTGTTGGCGCACGACAAACGAGGCGGAGCGGCCGCCGTTCTCCAGCGCCAGCGGGTGATGTTACTGATATCTATTGCCGCAATGTGCACCCTGGTTCAATATCCTTTTGCCGCGCCGATTTATCTTTGTTACGCGCTGCCGCTCACGTTGCTCGCAGCGGTTGCGGTTGTAACAACCGCCAGAAAACAACCGGGGAGCTATCTGCTGGCTTCCATAGCAGGATTTTACCTGCTTTTTGCTGTGGTTATGCTGATCCCGGATCACGTCTATGAACTTACCCACAAAGTCGGTCCGATGGAAAAACTGCATTTGGAGCGGGCCGGAGGCCTCCATATCGAATACGCTGCGAGCTTTGCGGACTTGATTCATCTGTTACAGCAACACTCTCCGAACGGGTTGATGTATGCGGGCAACGATTGTCCAGAGCTATACTTTTTGTCTGGTTTGAAAAATGTGACCGAGGACGACGGGGGCGCTGCATCGGATGAAGTATTGAAGGCGCTGCAATCGGACGACCTCAATTTAGTAGTAATCAATGAAGCGCCGTTTTTTCCCGGTGCGAGAATGAGTCCTGAAGTTAGAGCTGAAGTTTCGCGCAAGTTCCCGCATGACAGTCAATACGGAATCTTCCACGTATTTTGGAAGCAGTGATTCAGGCCAGTCTTGGCCGTCATCTGCTTCCATTACTGCGCGCCGCAGTTCTCGCTTTCTATGCTCACCCTGTAGAGCTGGTGTTCTTCGATGACGCCGTCGTCATAGTGACCCAGAATGCTGAGTCTGGCTCCGTCTAGCTCAAGTTTCCGCAAAAGCCAGGTATCGGGATAGTTGTAGCCGCCCAGCACCAGAAATTGAGAATGTTGGCGCAAAAAAGCACAGTAGGGTTCCACCTGTCCAGTGATCGGAAATGCGGCTTTGACTATTTCATAGTTATCGAAGACTGTGTTGTGCACGATGTCTGAGGCCGCTTTATGGTTGGTCAACAGATAGAGCCGCCGCTTAAGTGCCGCATTTTGGTATTTATCGAGCTCAAGAAATGTTGGTCCACTGCCGGCCACAAGCGGAAGGCTCGGATCCACAACCTCTAAATGCGAGATGGTTGGAACTGAATTCACGGCGCTTTCCAGATACGAAGGTACAGCGGGAAGCTTCAACGGAGGCGGCACGATCGGAGGCAGAGCGACAAGATAGATTAGTCGCGCCGCGGTTGTGGGTGGAAGGAAGTTAGATAGAGTTTCAATTAACCACGCCTTTCCGGAAGTATTGAGAATGAGAAACGCCGCCAGCAAAACAACCACACCTCCTCCCGCCAATTGATTGCAGCGTGTGCGATACCCAAGAAGAAGTGTGGGAAAAATCGCGCAAGGAATCAGCGCCACAACCCCATAGCGTTCGTAGAACGGAGTGCCGGTTCGTGCGAAAAGAATCTCGATTTGGAGTGGAACAAGAAACAAACAAAAGAGAAGCGATGACAAAGAAACATCAAGTAATCGCGAACCCCACTGAAGGGCCGTCTGGCTCCGCTTAGAGGCGACAGGCCACACAACTGCCATCAAAACAATGAGTGCCAAGGGAGTTACCAGATACCTGACGTGCTCCCAATAGCAGATAGCCAACCGCCTCGGAGAAGCTTGGCTGTATTCCGAAAATAATATCTGCGACCGAGTGCGGAGGAGTGGCAGGTAACTGAGAACGGCGACCATCGGGACCAGGAGCGCTACCCACAGGCGCCAATCCGGCTTCCGGCGCTTCCATAGCCGAACGATTTCCGCGGCTAGAAATGCGCCGTAGGCCAACACTCCGAGCACGTGCGAAAGCAGAAGCCCAACTCCGCCAACAAGGATGGTCGCGAGTGCCCACGGGTGATTGGGCCGTTCCTCTCCTTTGACGACTTGGTGCCAGCTGACGAGCAAGAGTGCGCTAAAACAGAGGATCAATGCATAGGGGCGCGCGTCAGTTGCCAGATGAGCGTACGGACTACTCCAAACGATCAGGGTGGCGATGAGCCCGTAGATCGGCGACAGTAGCCGGCTCACGAAAAAATACAACAGCGCGCTTGAAGCGAGAAAGGCGATAAAAAAAGGCAAGCGGCACGACCAGGCACTGACCCCGAAGACGGCGAACGAACATCTGACTAAAAGGTAAGAAAGCGGGGGATGAAGATCGATGGTGCGAGTCAGTTTGAGCAATCGACCGATGTTGGATGCCTGCGCGATGTAGAAAGTGAAGAGCTCATCGTGGTCAAGGTGGCGTACAACCAAGTTGTGGATGTGGCCCCACGCGCATCCCAGGCAAACTGCAGCAAAGAACCACCAGCCATGAGCTTCCGCCAAGTCCGCTATCGCTCTCAAAAGCCGAATGGTGAGGAATGGACTCGACTCAGCGCCGGGTTTCGGCTGAACATGGATCGTTGAAAGTCCGGTGGCCGAACTCATGTGGTCTGCAAACTTTCTTCAGCCGACTGGATCGTTGTCGGAACACAGCCGCGGCCGCATGAGTTTACGTATGGAAGTGTGCAGGCGAGATCACTCGGCTTCAGAAAGGACTTCGTCCGAGCCGGAATGAAACGTTGCACGCTGCCCAGAGACATTCCCACTCCTCAGTTACTCGAAAAGCTGGTTGTAACTCCCGGAAACTGCGGTGCCTGCAGCGATTCTAGCGCATGATAAACGGTGTTTAGTGATGGCGCAGACAGCAGGCGGTTACGAAAGATCGTCTATCTTAAAATTCACTTGTGTTAGCGGCAGTAATTAACTGACTTACTGTGCGCTGCCAGCTGCTGCGCCCGACACGAGAGCGTGGCGGGGAAGTGGAATGCCGGGTTCGAATTGGAAATTTAATCGTTCCCGTTCGATCACCAGCGGACGGTTGTGTACCTGGGTGTGGATGTTACCGATGTACTCTCCAATGATGCCCATGAAAAGTAGTTGCAGCGATCCCAGGAAAAACATTCCGATGGCAATGGGAGCGATGCCCACCGTGAAATTCTTCCAAAAGAATAATTTATATAGGAAGTAAGCCATGCCCCCGAACAGAGATAGAAGCGATCCGGCGAAACCCGAGAAGGTTACCATCCGCAACGGAACCTTCGAAAGTTTGGTGATGCCGAGCATCGCGAGATCGTAGAGCGTGTAGAAATTATTCTTTGTCTTTCCGCTCTTGCGACGCTGCTGCACATATCGAACTTCGCTGTGCGGCAGCCCGATCTCCGCAATCATGCCGCGAAAATAAGGATAGGGATCGCCGAACTGCCGGACGAGCTCGATGACCTTGCGATCGTACAGTCCAAAGCCGGTGAAGTTTTCATAAGTCTCGATGTCGTCGGATAGCCGGTTGACCAGCCGATAAAAGGCTTTCCGTACGAGAAGCATTGGCGCCGATTCGTGGCTTTGCTGCTTAACGGCGATGACAATGGGTACTCCGCGTTCCCACTGTTCAATGAGCTGAACGAGCACTTCAGGCGGATCCTGCAGATCGGACATCAGTACAACCACCGCATCGCCCTGCGCCTGAAAAAGCGCATGCATGGGAGAGCGTACATGTCCGAAGTTGCGCGCGTTGCGAATCACTTTTACGTTCGCATCCGCGGCGGCAATTTCGCTAAGCACAGTGAAAGTGGCATCGCGGGAGGCGTTGTCGATGAAAATATGCTCGTAGCGGTATTTCCCCAGGCTCAACATCAGGTCGCGCACTCGTTCGTAGACTTCGCGGACGTTGCCTTCTTCGTTAAAGCAGGGTGTGACTACGCTGATCGTTTTCATGAAACCGAGCCCCGTGGATGAGGTTGAAGGTCATTGGCCGACGCTAGCTTACGGCGTTCCCTAACCATGACTCGAAGTTGGCGTTCTGGTGGAACCGCATAGCACACCGAGTCGAGACCATCAACGCAGTGCGAACGCACGAAAAGGGCCGAGTCAGGAGCCAGGTTCCTGAGTGATGCGAGAACTTGCCAGAGATGATCCGGCCGATGATAGCCGCAGACGGCGAGGACAGGCCGGTCGCGCCGAATGATATGGCGTGCCCCTTCAAGGGCGTCCAGTTCGGATCCTTCGATATCCATTTTGATAAAGGAGGCGCGTTCTTGTCGGAGGGCATCATCAAGACGGACGCACGAAACCACGGCTTCAGAAGCACTGGCAACGCGGCCTCCACCGATACCATCCCCGGCAAAGTGGACGGCCCCGTCGTGAGCACCGACCGCGGCTTTATGCAACACGGCTCGAACGCCTACATCGCCGATAAAAGTCTGCAGGCCGGGTATCACCGCGAGGTCAGCCTCAAAGGCAACAACCTTGCGAAAGCCATTATCGGTGTGGGAGATGAAGGACTGGATCGTGTCTCCGGTATAGGCCCCACAATCGACAAAACACTCGTTAGCCGATAAAGAAAACAGTCCCGGAAAATACTGTTCACCGGCACACGGAGAGCCAGGAGCGACAAAATCCGCATGCAGTCTAAGTTGGAGCTGAGCCGCGAACGTGTGACGCGAAACATCGTCGTGCAGCGACTCGAGAGCGGACGCAATGTCGTGGCTTCGCTCCAGCACATTGGAGGGCAGATCCCAAAAGAAGTAGGGAAGGAAGGTATCGGAGTGACGCCAAAAGAGAACTGGGAACGGAACGGCAAGGCAACCGAGCTCTCGCAGTTGGTCAAGAAGAGCGGACATGAGGGGCGAGCGGCTGGGATGCCATACCGCCACCACGAAGACCGCGTCCCGCGAATGTTTCTCGGCGGCATTTTCAGGTGAAAGTACCGGAAGTCCGTCGGCAATCTCTCCCCACACGCGAGGGTTGTTATCCGCGAAAGCAACCGGTTCAAGATCTTTGCCGGAGAGCTTTTCGCGAACCGTGCGGCCTAACCGACCTGCGCCGAAAATGACGATCTTGCGTCGACCGGCAGCCACTTCGTCGAAAGCAGCTTGTTGCCGGGCGCGTGCTACTGTCGGCGTCTCAGCCAGCAACGATTCGAGTTGTTCGCGAGGGTCGGCCATGAAAGACGAATCCAGTTCCGTTAGTTGTCCCCGCCAGCACCGGCTTTGGCGGCGCGTCCAATCGGAGCATGTGCCGGAAGACCGCGGTGGTAGATCAGTTCCGTAAGCGACGGGATGTTGGCGTAAGGGCTGTCGATAGCGTCGATCATGATCGGCTGATCTTTCGTTACAGCTTTCAGGATGACTTCGCCGCGCATCAGTTCGCGGCAGGAGATTTGCCCTTGTTGCAGTGGAATCGCCAGATAGACGTCGGCGTCGTGGAGAACGTGGCCGACGGGAAGATCGCGCCGAGCATAGACACCGCGCACCAGCGAGTCGAGATAGCTGATTTCCTTCTGCGGCGGCAGACGCTTTTGCGTACCCGGCGCTCCACACATTCTCTTCGCGCGATGAAAAGCCTTGAACCAGGTGTCGACCTGCTCCGGTACCGAGCAGTATGGAGAAACCGTCATCCCGTCAGTTTGAATGTCAACGTGTCGCTCAAAGGTCCGGGCGCCTTTGGCATAAGCCATCAGCATGGACGAAGTCCAGTCGTGATACTCGTGCGTAGAAAATCCAATCGTGTGATGCGGATAGCGACTACGGAGAAAGTCAATCTGATTCAGTTCGATTTCGGAATCTTCAGACGGATAGAGCGAGACACAATGATTAATCGCCAGCGGAATTCGGCGGTTATCGAAAAAGGTGACAAGGTCGTCGATGTCTTTGAGCGAAGAGCCGCCGGTCGAGACAATGATCGGCTTCTTAGTCTTCGCCATTTTCTCGATCAGGACCCAGTCATTGCAGTCGCTACTGGCGATCTTAAGAATTGCCACGCCAAGCTCGCAGCAGAAATCGACCGAGCTCTCGTCGAAGGGAGTTGCCATCGGGATGCAACTGGCCTCGCGAATGGCTTGCACCATGGCAGCGAAGTCTTCCGGACGGAGGCGCGTGTCGAGCGTCTTCTTGATGTAGCGTATATCCTCGCGCTGGCGGAAATCCTTATGGATGAAAGTGTCGACGTCGCGAAATTGGAGTTTAATGGCAGCCCGCACATTATTAAAGCGCACGACCTGCGCATAATTGCCGATGATCTTCAAGCCGCGCTGCACATCACCGAGGTGATTATTCGCCATCTCCAGCACGAATAACTCATCAAATATGTCATTGCCCGTCATGCGATTCCTTAAAAGTTCTTACCTTCCGCTTTGGCGTTCGTGATGTTGCCTTCACGGTGCGCTCCGGTTGTAAGCGCGGGTTACTCCTATGGTAATGTCCTTATTCCTTGATCACATTGTCCATTAGTTCAGTCTCATCCAGGAATGGGTACATGTCCTCAAGGTTAGGTGACACGATTCGACCGTCGGGTAACTGCCTCGCCCGCGATCGTGGCTCGAACTCTTGATTGCGATCGAGTACGACATCGATCAAAGCGGGCCCGTCAGACGCCAGGGCGCGATCGATCTGCTCCAATTGCGCCCGGCGGTCGATGCGCAGCGATGGAATGCCATAGGCGCATGCCACTTTCACCATGTCCGGAAAAGACGTTCCACTCAATGCGCTCTCCCCGGTGAGCCGCCCAAAAAAACCGGACTGAGTCATTCGCATCGAGAGATAACCAGAGTTGTTCAGTACAAAAATCTTAACTGGTAAGTGGTGATGAACAATGGTTTGTAACTCCTGTATGTTCATCTGTATGCTGCCGTCTCCGGCAATACAGATAACTCGCTTGCCAGGACGAGCAAACGCCGCTCCAATGGCGGCGGGTAAGTCGTAACCCATGGAAGCGCAGCCGGAGTTAGAGATCAGGCGCTGGCCTTTGCGCAGATGCATGGTCTGGAAAGGTACAATGCACGCGCTAGCATCGCCGCAGACGACGACATCGTCCCCGGTGAGCTTGTCTGAAAGTTGCTCGATGAAGTAATAAGGATTCAAGGGCGGTCCGGCGTGCCGCTGTCGATCCTGCACAACAGGATAGCGTCGCACGCGTTCCCGGCACCAGTCGAGCCACTGGGCGTGTTTTTCAGGGCGATACTCTTGAGTATCGCATTGACGCATCAGCGCAGGCAGAAAGTACTTGAGGTTGCAGTGGATCCCGAGATCCGGATGAACTGTCGGTTTGTGAAATTCGGCGGCGTCGATATCGACTTGAATTTTGAACGCGCGCGGCGCAAAGGATTGCCAGTTATAACTGGTCTGGCGTATGTTGAGACGCGAGCCGAGAATCAAAAGCAGGTCCGCACTCTGCACCGCGAAGTTTCCCGCCCGGTTGCCGATCGTGCCCTGGCGTCCGCAATAGAGCGCATCGTCGGAAGGAATCAAATCGCAGGTCCAAGCGGTCGCCACAGGTATGCCTAGCCGGTGGATAAGTTCGTCGAACTCCGCTACGGCGTGGGCGGCGCGGACGCCAGTACCAGCGAGGATCACCGGCCGCTTGGCGTTTTGGATGCGATCAAGAACTTCGCGGCAATTCCCTTCAAGGCTGCGCGGACTGTCGTCCTTGCCATTGCCGACCTCATCTTGCCGCAGCTCATCTTCCGCCGGATCGTAACTCCGAAGACTGGCGGGGTCGATGGAAGCAGCCTGTACGTCGACGGGAATGTCGAGCCAACACGGGCCCGGCCGTCCACTCTGCGCGAGATGCCAGGCGCGCTCGAGGTGATATCGAACCGAGAACGGATCATTGACCAACGCCGCATGCTTGGTAATGCCCCCGACCATGGCAACAATGTCAGCTTCCTGATCACCAAGCTGACGCAGACCCGTGATCCCCAGCGAGCGCATGCAGGTCTCACGTTTGACCTGGCCGGAAATGATGAGCATGGGGACGGAATCGGTCCACGCACCAAAGACTCCGTTGATCGCGTTGATGCCACCGGGCCCAGTGGTGACGTTAACCACTCCGGGCTGGCCGCTGACGCGGGCGTAGGCTTCCGCAGCCATCCCTGAAGCTTGCTCGTGGTGGTTGCAGACGTAACGAATGCGCGGCTCTTTACCGATAGAATCGTTAAGGTGCATGGCGCCACCGCCGGTGACCAGAAAAATGTGGCGCACACCCCATTCTGCGAGTTGACCGACGATGTAATCGGAAAGCTTCATGACGGGCGAACTCCAGAGCGGGCCTTGGACGCGAGCGCGGCGGCCGATTCGGGCAGCAGAGAAAGAATTGGGTTGGTCAATCCGAGACGGCGAATCTGAGCGCTGATTTCACCGGCGTGCAGCAAGGTTGCGATGATGATGGGCTCGGTCGTACCGATGATTTGTTGCGGCCCTACAATCGGGGCGCCCGCCAGGGTTTTGCCGCGGAGAATGGGATTGTTATCCACCAACGCGCGAATCCGAGTCTGCGCCAGGCAGGGAAGCGCGAGGAGCTTCATCGCCAGTTGCCCCGCACCCCACAGGATCACGCGGTTGACGTTTGCGACCTGCCGAGCCAGATGCTGATTGATCCTCTCCATTTGCTGAGCGGAACGGCGGATATAATCGGCGATCTTCGACGGCAACTCCTGATCGCAAGCGATCGCCTGCTCGTTCGCCTGCCCGTTCACCGCTTCGCCGTCGTCGCGAAAAACTCCAAACAAAGCGGGATAGAGCGTGTCCTCCGACGTTCGCATCACTTTTTGTTCTACGAGGATGGCCCGAAAGCCAAAGTGGCGTGCCACGTTTTCGATCGCGTGCGCCGAAAAGTGATTGATGTGCTCGGTATTGAACTCCTGGAAAGGCGCGTAGAGGTACTCATCGTACCGAGTGGCATCCGGCGTCTCCAGATATAGGTAACCACCGGGCGCAAGCAGGCCACGGGCGGAATTGAAAAATGCTGGGATATCGTAAATGTGTTCGAGCACATGACTGAAAACCACGCAGTCAAACTTAGGCAGGTGCGTGGGAGTCGCGGCACTAGAGATCGACCCCACGTAAGCTTCAAAGCCGCGCTCACGGCAGGCCGCAGCGCAGCGCGGAGAAGGATCAAGCCCCGCGACGGCTGTAAACCCCTGTTCCCGCAGAGCAGAGAGCAGGCCACCGGTGGCGCAACCGGCATCGAGAATGCTCGCTGCGCGCGAAGGCAACGCTCGGGCGAGATCCGCAGCGACGGTCGAGAGTCGTGCGGCGTCATACGGCGACACGCCACTGCCTGTCGCCGTGGCCAAGTCGTCGTACTTCGACCACTCGCAATAAAAGCGGTCGTAATCGTCCTGCGTAGCAGCCGGATCGGCATAAACGAAACCGCAGCGGCGGCAGACAACCACATCGTACGCGCTAGGCAGCGGATAGCCCTCCGGAACAATGAATCGCTGGTGATGGCAAACCGTGTTTGCAGCGGAGCCGCACGCTCCACAGGCGCGATGCGGTTGCGGGCGAAGCGTGGCGGCGCTATGCATGGGCCCCTCGGGTGATAGCTTCGGCCTTGGAAATTTCGGCATCTGAAAATCCATCTCCGGCAATCGCGCCCTCGGAAAACCATCTGTAGGTGCGGCGAATAGCTTCGCGCAGAGAGACCTCGGCGGTAAGTCCAAGTTCTTCGCGCGCCCGCGCGGTTGATGGCACGTAGCGATGCACCACAGCGCCAGGCGTGGCCGTGGAAGCGACGTTCACCGCAACTTCCGGTGGCAGCGCGGTCGCGACTTCCCGCGCTAGGCTGGCGATGTCGATCGCTTCCTCCGAGCCGACGTTATATGCGCGCCGCGATTGCCCCTTGAAAAGAATGGTCCAGAGCCAGACCATGAGATCGGAGGCGTAAAGATAAGAACGGACTGCGGTCCCGTCCCCCTGAACGCAAATTGCTCGACTCCTTAAACGATCACCGATAAAGTTGCCGATCGCAAAATGAGTATCGAGCGGCATGCCCGGGCCGACAAATGCAAAGCAACGCGCGGCCGTCGCGGCAAAACTCGGCGAAGCCGCGAGCGAGCACAGCAACTCTGCGGCGCGCTTTCCCTCGGCATAGGAATTCGCTGGGTCAAGAGGATCGGGCCCGCCCGTGAATGATTCGGAGACGCGAGTGAGTTGCGGCGGCTGCGTGCCGTAAACCGCGCCCGAACTGACAAGCAAAAATCTGGCGGTGGAAACATCGACCGAGAACTGCAAGGTGTGGCGCGTCCCTTCGACAATCGTTTCGAACATCTCCATGGGCGCTTCGCGATTCAGCCGGGCGCTCGCCTCGGTCGCGGCATGGATGACGTGCGAGAATTTGCCTGGCGGAAAATCGCCGGTGCGAACGTCGGCAGCGTGCAACGTGATCGCAGGATTCCGCGCCAGGTGCGGCGCTTTCTGAGTGAGCGTGCTAGGGTTTCGGGATAACCCCACCACGCAGGCATCGAGATTTAACCGGTCATTCGCCCAGGCAAAACTTTCCAGCAGCCAGCATCCAAAAAATCCGGTAGCGCCCGTGATCAAAATGCGCTCGCCGCGGAGATCCCGCCACAGCGGCTCAGTACGCGACAGAATGTTGTCGAGATCGGATGCCAGGCGGTTTGTAGTTACTGACTTACCCATGGGTCTCTGTAACCTATGCTCCGCGAACGGCCGACGCGGCGTGCGGAATCTCGTGGATTGTATCCACCATGTAATCGATCATCGATTGCGTAATGCCGGGGTAGAGTCCCATCCAAAAAACGTTGTTCATGACATAGTCGGTGTTTTTCAGCTCGCCGATCACGCGCCGCGGAATATCGCGATAGGCTGGCTGCCGCAGCAGGTTGCCGCCAAAAAGCAGGCGGGTAGCGATGTTTCGAGACTCCAGAAATCGCACGACCTGATTGCGGGTTGGCACATCTTTGCCCGGACGCACGGCGAGCGGAAAGCCGAACCAGCTGGGATCGGAGTGTGCGGTGGCTTCCGGCAAAATAAAAATGTCCTCAAGATCGCTAAGCGCGGAATGAAGTTTCGCAAAATTCGCGCGCCGCGCGGCGATGAAGCCGGGCAGCTTCTTCAGTTGCGCGACTCCGATAGCGGCTTGCATGTCCGTAGCTTTGAGGTTGTAGCCGATGTGGCTGTAGATATACTTATGATCGTATCCGACAGGAAGATCGCCTAACTTCCATTCGAAGCGGCAACCGCAGGTGTTGGATTTTCCCGGGTCGCACCAGCAGTCGCGTCCCCAGTCTCGAAAGGATTCCGCTAATTTCTTAAGCGCCGGAGATTGCGTGAGCACACATCCTCCTTCGCCCATCGTGATGTGATGCGCGGGATAGAAGCTGGCCGTGGCCAGGTGACCGAACGTGCCCACGCCGCGCCCCTTATAAGTAGATCCAACGGCATCGCAACAATCTTCGATGACCCAGAGATTATGTCTGGTCGCGAGTTCCGTGACGGCATCGACATTAAAAGGATTGCCGAGGGTGTGCGCTAACACGATTGCCCTGGTACGAGTCGAGACCGCGTCGTCAAGTTGAGTTACATCGACGTTATAAGTCCCGAGTTGAACATCGACAAAAACCGGGATAAGTCCGTTCTGGATGATTGGGTTGACTGTAGTAGGGAAGCCGGCTGCTACAGTGATCACTTCGTCGCCAGCACAAAGCCTGCGCTCGCCGAGCGACGGAGAAGTTAGGCACGAAAGCGCGGCGAGATTGGCTGAGGAGCCAGAATTGACCAGTGAAGCGCAACGCACCCCCATGAACGCTGCGAATTCGCGCTCGAACTGCGCCGCAAATCGCCCGGTAGTAAGCCAGCCGTCAAGCGATGCTTCAACCAGAAACTCGAGTTCGGTTGCGTCAAAGACTTTTCCTGACACCGGGATGCTGCTCTGCCCGGCCACGAACGCCGACGGGGTCAAGGCAACGTCGTAGTACTCGCGCACCAGTCCGCCGATGTCTGCGCGAAGTTGACTGGCAGTTTTGCGTGCGACGATAGGGGGAATCGCCATCGCCGACCTATCCCCTCCCCGCCTGCGCCATCGCCGCGGGCGCGCTGAGAAATTCGCGGTACCATGCCAGCGTGCGATCAAGTCCGGATTCAAGCGTGAATTGCGGTTTCCAATTAAGAACGGTCCGGGCGCGCTCGGCGCTCAAGAATTGATGGCGAATCTCGTTGCTCGCCTGATTCAGTACCTCGGGACGCAGCGAAGACTGCATCTTACGCAGAATCAAGTCGACCAACTCCAGCACGCTTACCTGGCTTTCATTGGAAAAGTTGAAGGCCTGTCCGCGAAGCACCGCATAAGAAGCCAGACGCTCAGCCAGCAACATGTACGCGGCTGCGCCGTCTTCGATATAGAAATAGTCGCGGACGAATTTGCCATCGGAGCGCACCACCGGCCTCTCGCCGCGAATGATTGAACGAATGGTACCGGGCACCACCCGGTTCCAGTTCAAATCGCCTCCGCCATAAAAATTGCCACAACGAGTAATCGCGACTGGCAGGTTGTAACTCGCGGCATAGGTCTGTGCAATCAGGTCGGCGCATGACTTACTAACATCGTAAGGATGGCGACCCTGTAACGGCATGGTCTCGTTATAGGGAAGCTGCTCCTGATCGCCATAGGCCTTATCGGAGGATGCCACCACGATCGATGCGACTTTGGGAGAATGACGGCACGCCTCTAGCAGATTCCAAGTACCCTCGATATTGGTAGAGAAAGTGGAAATCGGATTGCGATTGGCGATCCCGACGATAGTCTGCGCGGCGAGGTGAAACACAACTTCGACTTCGTACTCGCCAAGAATGCGCTCGACCAGATCGCGATCAGTGATATCGCCACGTACCGTGTTGACCTGCTCAATGGCGCGGCTTCGAACCAGCTCACTCTCTGGAACCCAGTCGCGCACCAAACAGATCACATTTGCGCCGGCGTCGATAAGCCGCTTAATTAGCCAGGAACCAAGCAATCCCGTGCCGCCGGTGACAAAAACGGAGCGATCCTGCCAGAAGGAACTCATTCCGACCACACTTTCCACGGCGTTTGTTCGCTCGCCCAAAGCTCATTTAGGTACTGATACTCGCGATAGGTGTCCATGGCATAGAAAAACCCGTCATGGCGATAGGCCATGAGCTGGCCTTCGCGCGCTAGCCGCTCCAGTGGTTCGCGTTCGAGAACACAGTCCGGTCCGCCGAGGTAATCGAGGATGCGTCGATGAAAAACAAAAAAGCCGGCGCTGATCAATCCGTTCGCTTTTGGCTTTTCCCTGAAACGCTGCACCTGGCCTTCACTGTCGGTTTCGAGCACTCCAAAGCGGGAGACAGGTGGAACCGACGTGACGGTCGCGAGCCGCCCATGCTGGCGGTGAAATTCGAGCAGGCTGCTGATATTCACGTTGCTAAGCCCGTCGCCATAAGTAAGTAAGAAAGTGTCTTCGCTCTCGAGATAACGAGCAACTCGCTTCAAGCGTCCGCCGGTCATGGTTTCGAGCCCTGTGTCAGCGAGCGTAACCTCGAAATCCTGCTCCTTATGGGCGCCCATGAATGCAATCTGCGATTGCTGGCCGAGGCAGATCTTGAAGTCACTATTCATGGCTTTATAATTCAAAAAATATTCTTTGATCATGTTGCCGCGATAGCCGAGGCAGAGGATGAACTCGCGCATCCCGTAGTGCGCGTACATTTTCATTATGTGCCAGAGGATCGGCCTGCCACCAATCTCCACCATGGGCTTGGGGCGGAACTCCGTTTCTTCCCGGAGCCGGGTACCTAATCCGCCACACAGAACGACAACCTTCATAGTCGGGGTTCCCTGAAGGCGCAGCCTACAAAGGCAAACGCGTCCTACTTTTCGTTTTTCCTATTGTCGATTTCGGCAACTTATACCAGCCGCAACTCAGTTATCCCATATACGAGCCAGTGACGGGAGCTAAGACGCGGAAGGATGATGACGAGAGTAATCAGGGAATTTCAGTGATCAAGGTGAAATGCGGCGCGTTCGACTGCCCTCGGCAAACGATATATGGCGGTGTCCAAAAAAACTGAACACGACCGAAAACACCAGCACCATGGCGCCCGCGATATACGGGGCGCTGTGATTGTAATGAGTCTGGCGGCGAATAACTCCAACCACAAGCGGCAGTGCCGCTGCCGACAAAATCATGCTGCCGGCATAGACGCCAACGCAACGGGTCCATTCCTTGAGATAGTTACCCTTAGTCTTGAATACAAACCACTTATATCCAAGAAACGCAAACGTAATGCTGAACACGTTAGCCAGCAGGCTGGCCAGCACATATCCGTAAGAAAAAATCGGCGTCAAAAGCGCGGTAAAAAATGCGAAGCAGCCATAGCCAAAGACTGTGTTGCAAGCGCCAACCGCTAAGTAACGGACGAGTGTCAGCTCTCGCGGTTGTTTCTCAATCGGTTTGAGCGCGACACCGGCGGCGAGCATAACGGGCGAAATAGGTCAGTTCCAGCTTGAATACTAAGACCTGACATCCGGAGTCATACTAGCTGTATACGCCGAGAGCAAACAGGTTACTCTCGTTACTCATCGCGATTGCGCGGGTGCCGCGGCTCGCTTTGGGAAGATATTGCCGACGCGCCGAATTTCCGCTCCGATAGCTTTCAGCTTTTCTTCGATGTTTTCGTAGCCGCGGTCGAGATGATAAACGCGATCGATAATCGTCTCTCCATCAGCGACGAGAGCCGCCAAGACGAGCGATGCAGAGGCCCGCAGATCCGAAGCGAGGACGGCGGCGGCGCTCAGCGGAGTTCCACCGCGAACAACCGCACGTCGGCCCTCGATCTTAATGTTCGCCCCCATGCGCACCAACTCCTGCGCGTGCATAAAACGATTCTCAAAAATATTTTCCGTAATGATCGACGTTCCCGCCGCCTGGGTGGCCAGCGCCATGTATTGCGCCTGCATGTCGGTCGGAAAGCCCGGATATTCCTCGGTGTTCAAATCGGCGGCCGCCAGCGGCTGATCTCCCATCACCCGTACGGAATCGGCCTTCACCACTGTCTTCACTCCTGTTTCCGCCAGCTTCTGCAGGATGGCCGTGAGGTGTGCTGGATCGCATCCCGCAACATTAACGTCCCCGCCAGTAAGCGCCGCTGCAATGATGAACGTCCCCGCTTCGATGCGATCGGGAATAATGCGATGGCGCGCACCGTGAAGTTTGCTTACTCCCTCAATGCGAATCGTAGAGGTGCCCGCGCCCTGAATCTTGGCGCCCATGGCGTTCAGCAGCGCGGCGAGATCGGCGACCTCGGGTTCGCGCGCGCAATTCTGCATCACCGTTTCGCCTTCGGCGAGCGTCGCCGCCATCAGCAAATCTTCCGTGCCGGTCACAGTGATTTTGTCGAAAACAATCTCAGCACCCTGAAGCCGTCCGCCTTTGGCCGGATCGGTGACAGCCTCGACATAGCCGTGCTCCTGCGTAATCTTCGCGCCAAGCCGCTCAAGTCCCTTTATGTGCAAGTCAATCGGCCGCGCTCCAATCGCGCACCCACCCGGCAGCGAGACGTGAGCGCGCCCGCAGCGCGCCACGAGCGGTCCCAGAACCAGCGTCGACGCCCGCATCGTCTTTACCAGTTCATAAGACGCTTCCGGAGCGGCCAGCGTGCGCGCGCAAATCGTGGTGCGATGATGCGCGCGTCCATAGCCGAGTTCGACCTCGGCCCCCATCGCGGCAAGCAGCTTGCGCGTCGTTTCAATATCGCGCACCTGCGGAATGTTTTCGATGACCACCGGCTCGTCGGTGAGCAGAGCCGCAGCCATGCAAGGGAGCGCGGCATTCTTCGCTCCACTGATGCGGACCGTCCCCAGCAGCGGGTTGCCGCCGCGAATTACGAGTTTATCCATGTCTCGAGCCTACTATCCTACTCAAGTTTTGCAATCTCTATTGCCTCACGAACCTGCCCCCGAGTCTTGTCTATCGCGTCCGCCGCTTTCGTGCGACTGACGGCAGCCTTCGCCATCACCATGGCGACCGGCACGCGACCTCCAGCAGCGGCGAGCAGTTTATGCGCGGCTCGATGATCGAGTCCAGCGGCCTTTTCCAGGATGCCCGCTCCGCGCGCCGCTAGCTTTTCGTTTTTCGGCCGCAGGTTGACCATCAGATTTCCATATACGTAACCCAGCCGCGTCATCGCTCCAGTCGACAGCATATTCAGAATCATCTTCTGCGCACTGCCCGCTTTCATCCGGGTTGAGCCCGCCACCACTTCCGGACCAACCTCAGCAACGATCGACAGGTGGGCCGCCCGGCCAAGAGGCGACCTCCGATTACATGCGACCGCAATCGTTTTCGCGCCCGCCGCCCGCGCATATTCAACTGCCGCAACTGTGAATGGAGTCCGTCCGCTGGCGGCAATGCCTACCACCACATCTTTTTCTGTGGGCTTTCGTTTCGCCATGGCCGCGCGGCCCAGTTCGGTGGAATCTTCGTCCGCTTCAACCGCCGCCGCCAGCGCCCTGTTCCCACCCGCGATTATGAACTGCACCCGGCGCGGGTTAACATCAAACGTGGGCGCACATTCCACCGCGTCCAGAGCCGCGATCCGCCCGCTGGTTCCGGTTCCCGCGTAGATAAGCCGTCCACCATCAGCGAGCGCTGTGGCAATCCAATCAATCGCCTGCGCAATCTGCGGCAGCGCTCGCTTTACCGCGGCCGCGACCTTCGCGTCTTCGTGATTGATAATGCGGGCAATTTCCAGCGCGGATTTGCGATCGAGGCCGGCAGAAGCGGAATTGGTTTTTTCTGTGCTGAGACGTCCCAGTTCCGTCGCCGCCTTGTTCTGGCGCTTTGCGGATTTGCGGTTGGACGCTCCAGCCTTCACGCGTTCTCCAATGCCTCAACCACCGCATCGTGCAACGCCGGGCGCACCTTTTTAATCGCTTGATTCTGACAATCAGGCCACGTGCGATTCGTCAGCAGAGTTATTGACAACTGCCGCTCCGGATCGATCCACAATGATGTGCCCGTATAGCCGAGGTGTCCAAACGAACCGGCCGGAAAATATTTCCCCGATTGCGAAGGCATCGACGGCGTATCCCAGCCCAGCGCCCGCGACGTCCCTTCAGGCGCCGATTCCCGGTGCGTAAACAGGCCGATCGTCGAGGAGCGCAGAATCGGATGCCCGCCATTGAGCATGGCGTGCGCGAAGATCGCAAGATCGTCGGCAGTCGAGAATAAACCGGCGTGTCCCGCAACCCCGCCCAGCACGCTGGCATTCTCATCCTGCACTTCGCCCTGAATGATGCGGTGTCTGAAGCTCCGATCGTCCGCAGTAGGCGGGATGGAATCCTTCAAGTCGAGCGTTGGATTGAAAGTCGTGTGCGCCATGCCCAGCGGACCAAAGACTTCGCGTTGGCAGAATGCATCGAGCGATTCATCAGCCAGCCGTTCAAGCGCCACGCCAAGAATGATAAATCCGATGTCGCTATATTCAGCCCGCGAACCGGGCGCGGCAGTCAGCGGAGTCGTGAACGCGGCGTGCAGCAGTTCGTCCCGACTCTTGGCGCGGAGAAAAAGTTTCTCGTAGGCAGGCAGGCCAGAGCTATGCGCGAGCAGCATCCGCACCGTAACCTCGCGCCGCCGCCCGCCGTCATCACCCAACCAGTCCACGAATTCGGGAACGATAGATGCCACTGGCACTTCAAGATCAAGTACTCCACGCTGATACAACAGCATCGCCATCGCCGTCGTAGCCACTACTTTTGTCAGCGAAGCGAGATCGAAAAGGCTCGTAGCGATCACCTCAGGCGAACCTGAGTCATAGGTGAAATGCCCGAAGGCCCTGTGAGCGACGAGTTCTCCGCGAAACGTGACCGCAAGCAAGCAGGCAGGAAACGCGCGCTCCACAATAGCCTTCTCGATAATCTGAAAAGCGTTGCGAAAGCACCCGTCCTGCGCGGAGACATTGCGCACCAGGAAGGAAAAGCCCGCGGGCGAATTTTGCGCGATCGTCAAAGTTGCTCTCGGAGGTCCTGTTCGGGTTATAGCAAACTGGAGCGGAGGAGGAAAGTAGTCGATTCGCGTAAGGATTACTTCGGGTAGAGCCCGACAAAATGCGGTCCCATCTTCTTTGCATCCCTCAATAAGTTCGTCAGAGATAAACCGCATCTCAGGCCGCGCAGGGCTGCAACGGATTTGCAATTTGCGCTGCTGATTCCACCTGGCTAGTATCGCTGTTAGTGCTCCCGCCAGCAACGGTCAATCTCGACCACGCGAGTTACTAGAAGGTTGAGCGCACCCTCAGACTGCTTGAGCACCTTCTTCCCTGTCGTGTACAGTCACAGCAAGAGTGAAACTCTTCTCAACAATTCTGGCGCTTATTCTTCTATGCTGCGGAGTAGCCTTCTCCCAGCCGCCTCTCGACTCTCGCCTCACCGTCCTCGACTCTGTCATCAACGAGGCCATCGCCCAGCAGCAGATTCCGGGCGCCGTCCTCATCGTCGGCCACGACGGGCGCATTGCCTATCGCAAGGCCTACGGCGACCGTGCCCTCGAACCTCGTCGCGAGGCAATGACGCTCGACACGATATTTGATTGCGCGTCGCTCACCAAGGTCGTCGCCACCACCACTGCGATCATGCAACTCTGGGAGCAGGGGAAATTTCGCATGAACGACCCCGTCGCGAAATACCTTCCCGAGTTTGCGCAAAATGGCAAGCAGGATATTGCGATCCGCCAGTTGCTGGTGCATTACTCCGGCCTTGCCCCCGATCTCGATTTAACCAAGCCCTGGGAAGGGAAAGAAACGGCCGAGCGTATGGCCTTCGAGGAAGCTGCGGAGCGCGCTCCGGGATCGCAATTCGTCTATAGCGATATCAACTTCGTCGTCGTGGGGGCCCTGGTCGAGCGGCTATCAGGTCAATCACTGGATCTATACACGGCGCAGCACATTTTTGTCCCCCTGGGCATGAAAGAGACGCGATACAACCCTCCGCCATCATGGGAGCCGCGCATCGCTCCCACCGAAGAAGATGAAAATCATCACCTGCTTCGCGGAGTGGTGCACGATCCCACGGCTCGCCGCATGGGCGGAGTGGCGGGTCATGCGGGAGTATTTTCCACCGCTGACGACCTCGCAATCTTCGCGCAGGCGCTGCTCGATGGTGGCCGCGGCATTCTGACTTCGGCAACCGTTGCCAAGATGACCGCGCCGCAGCAGCCTGTTAATGGAACCGTGCTGCGCGGATTTGGCTGGGATATCGACTCTCCCTGGTCAAGCAATCGTGGAGAACTCTTTCCCATCGGCAGCTACGGCCACACCGGGTTCACCGGCACTTCGCTCTGGGTCGATCCCACGACCAATACTTACATCGTGCTGCTGACCAACGCCGTGCACATGAAAATGGGCCCGCCAAAAGAGCGGGGAAGCGCTGCGTCGCTGCGCACGAAAATTGCCACCGCGGTCGCCGCCGCGCTCGCTCTCGATCCCTCCGAAGCCGAGAAACTGCGCCTGGCCGCCATCACTGGCTACAACGAAATGCAGAGCGCCGCCCGCAGGCTCCCAGTGCGCAATGGAATCGTGAAAACAGGAATCGACGTACTCGAAGAGACGAACTTCGCAGAGCTCCATCCGAAGAAGGGTGGCGCTCCGCGCAGCATCGGCCTGTTGACCAATCAGACAGGAGTCGACGCCGAAGGCAAGCGCACAATCGACGTGCTCGCGAGCGTTCCCGGAATTTCTCTCGATGCCATCTTCAGCCCCGAACATGGCGTGACCGGAACCCTCGACACCCTCGACGTCAAAAATGCGAAAGACGCGGCAACAGGGATTACCGTATACAGCGTGTATGGAGGCAGCGACGCCGCGCGCCGTCCGCCGATAGATATCCTCAAACGCCTCGACGCTGTGGTGATCGATGTGGCCGACGTGGGCGCGCGCTTCTACACCTACGAGGCTACGATCGGATATTTTCTTGAAGCGGCCGCCAAGGCCGACGTCGAAATCGTCATTCTCGACCGCCCCAATCCCATTACCGGATCATTCGTGCAGGGCCCCATGTCCGACGAAGGCACGGAAAAATTCACAAACTATTTTCCCGAGCCCGTACGCCACGGGATGACCTTGGGCGAGCTCGCGAAAATGGTCAACGCCGAACGCCACATCGGCGCCCGTCTCAACGTCGTCGCCATGCAAGGATGGCAGCCCGGCGACTGGTTCGATTCCACCGGCCTGCCGTGGGTCAATACCTCACCCAACTTGCGCAGCGTAACTGAGGCAACGCTCTATCCCGGCGTCGCCGAGATCGAAGGCACGAATGTCTCCGTCGGACGCGGCACGGACACGCCCTTCGAAGTCGTGGGCGCGCCCTGGATTAAAGCTCGCGAATTCGCCACTTACATGAACGCGCGCGGTATTCAAAGCGTGCGCTTCGTCCCGATTATTTTCACTCCGACGTCCAGCAATTTCGCCGGCGAACGCTGCGAAGGCGTCAACCTGATCGTCCTCGAGCGAAATACTTTGGACTCGCCTGAATTAGGAATTGAGTTAGCTTCAGCCTTGCATAAGCTCTACCCGAACGATTTCAAACTCGAGAAGATGCTGGACCTGCTCAACAATCAATCCGTGTACGGCGCGATCCAAGCGGGCGAAGATCCCCGGCGAATCGCCGAGGACTGGCAGGAGCAGCTCGACGCATTCATGCGTATGCGCGAAAAATATCTGTTATACAAATAAATTAACCACATAACAACAATCTCTGTGCCATGCGTCCTTCGTGGTCCTTAGTGGCCTTGGAGGTTAACTGGCTCTCTCCGTCCGATCGAGAAACTTCACGCCGATTCCCGCGCCCTAAGCTACAATCCCAAGTACAAGGTTGACCCTGACAATGACCGAAAATCTGCTTCAGATCCCAGCCCAGTTTTACCGTTGTGCGGGCCCCAATTGCGGCGTGCTCAAGGGTGGCAGCGACCGCTGGTGGGTGCTGTGGAGTTCGTTTGGCGATTACGAAATCCCGGTCATGCATCTGGCGCCGTGGGATGAAAAATTAGCTATTGAGCAGGGCGCGATGCACGTTTGCGGCGAAGGCTGCGCACAAAAACTCCAGTCGCAATTCATGGACAACGTGCTGGCAAACCGCTCCCGCAAAACCAGCGGTTAGGTTTGACCCGCGATGTCCTTTGAGCTGGGAAAGACGTCTGAGCTAACTCGCACGTCCGACGTCCGCATCTGAATTTGCAGGCGAGTTACTAAGTTCCTGAGGTAGCTTCATGAGGGTCTTCGATCTTTGTATCTGGGTCATGCTAACCGCGACAGCGTTTGCCCAGTCGTCGGCGCCGCCCGACTCCGCGAACGCTTCCGCGGAAAAATCTCTACTGACCATCCCCGCCGGAACCTCCATCCCGCTCTCCCTAAAGCAGGCAATTTCGACCAAGTCCGCAAGAGACGGCGACCCCGTCTATGCTGAAACTGCCTTCCCCTTTGTGATCAATGAGCGGGTCGTGATTCCCGCCGGCACCTACATTCAGGGCAAAATCGAGCGGGTGCAGCGCGGCGGCCACATCAAGGGCCGAGCTGAAGTGCTCATTCACTTTACCTCGATGATCTATCCCAGCGGATACACCGTGCTCCTCGGCGGCTCGATCGAGAATACGCCCGGAGCAGAGAAGACCTCGATGAAAGACTCCGAAGGCACAATTCGTCAGGATAGTGACACAGGGAAAAAAGTCGAGACCGTTGCCGGAACCGCCGCCACCGGAGCAACCATCGGCGGCGTGACCAGCGGTCTGAAAGGCGTCGGTATTGGCGCCGCAGCCGGAGCAGCCGCCGGCCTGGCCATTGGCATGCTCTCCCGCGGAGCCGACGTGCGTCTGGAGGCGGGAACATCCATTCAAATGGAGATTCAGCGCGAAGTGACGGTCGATGCCAGCCGCATCACCTCACGGCGCGAAGTCGTGGTTCAGAACCAGTAGTCGCTCGTAGCTGGGAGATCTCCGCGAAAGTCGGATTTCGGTGCTAGATTCCTTTTCTTCGATTGCAAGCGGACAAGAGTGTCCCTTCCACACAAACGCTACTTCAACACAAACATAGCGTTCACGTGCGCCGTGATCTTCACGTTCTGAGGAGAGAAATCTTCCGTCGGCGCCGGAGTTGCGGCCATCGTTCCCATCGCCATGGCGCGACGCGGAAGCGGTGCGAACATGTGAATGTTCTCCGACGTATCCACCGAAGCATACGATAGCTCGCCGAGCATCCGCCCGCTGGCCCTGGCCAGAGCTTCGGCGGAGGTCCGCGCACGCCGGTAGGCGTCGGCAACGGCCTGGCTCTTAGCCTCTTCCGTCGAGTCGAGCGTGTAACTAAGCGATTGGCTCTCGCCTACGCTGGCATCCGCCAGTTGCTGTGTCACAGGACCAATCTTAGAGAAATCCTTGAGCTTTAGGCTGACGCTGGTCGTCACCTGGTAGCCCACAACTCTATGCTTCGGGTTTTTCCAGTCATACTGCGGATTCACCGAGAAGAACCCGATCTCCGCCGACTTCGGATCGATCCCATTGGCGCGCATCACCTGCCGCGTAGCCTCAGCTTGCTTAGCCGCCTGTTCATACGCCTCGTTGGCGCTCTCCGCCTGCGCCAGGATGTTGAACTGGATCAGCGCGGTATCCGGCGCGGTCTCAAACTTCCCATCGGCGCCGACGTAAACCGTGTTAGGCAGAGCGTTAACGGTAGGACTCTGGGCGTTCGAGAAGGCGCTCAGAACAAGAACGGCGCAAAACGTGACCAGGATAGTTCTCATCAGATACACCCCTATGGTTAGAATGCGCCTGTTTTCACGAATCGCGATCAGAAAAAAGTAGGTCAGAGGTGAGAGCTTAGATTGCAGGGGTAAGACCTAAAGTTCGCGGGTTTACCTCTGCAATCTAAGCTCTCACCTCTGACCTAACCCGAACCGCCCGCCAGGCGCGAACAGGCGCACTCTGGCGGGCGCGGGCAATGCACCCTAGAACGGCGTGACGCAACCGTAGCAGGGCCGTTTGAACTAACTTCACTTATTCAATTGGATGTGGGAATCCAGCGAAAACGATGCCCGCGCCGGTCAGGATTATCGGCTCGCTACATCTTCGGGAAAGACGCATTCGCCGCATTGATATCCGCCCGTAAATCTTCCCAGATGTTGTCAGGCATTTCAAGAAACACCTTGACGATCGCGGGATCAAACTGGCGGCCCGCCCAAAGTTCGATTTCCTTCCGCGCCGCTTCCATCGGTTGCGCGGCGCGGTAAGGGCGGTCGGTTCTCATGGCGTCGAGTGTGTCCGCAATCGCAAAAATTCGTGCCCCCAGCGGAATCTCGTTGCCCTCAAGTCGGCGCGGATAGCCTGTCCCGTCGTAACGCTCCTGATGCGAGTAAATAATTTCTGCTGCTTCTGCCAGAAAAGGAATGCGCGAGATGATCTTGTAGCCCAGATAGCAATGCTCTTTCATCGTGCTCATCTCGTCTTCGGTTAATTTGCCGGGCTTGAGCAGGATGGCGTCGGGAATAGCGATTTTGCCAATGTCGTGCAGAAAGGCTCCGCGCGCGATGACGCTGATGTCTTCTTTCGGCAGACCCATTTTGCGCGCAATGGCGATGGTATAAGCCGTGACCCGCCGCGAATGGCCTTCCGTCTCTTTGTCCTTCAAATCGAGCGCATCGCCCAGCACTTCAAGCGTGATGTCGTAGGATTTTTCGAGGTTCGAGAGCGCCGTCTTCCACTGTTGCGTACGTTCCGCCACCAGCGCTTCGAGATTCGTGCGATAGGCGTCGTTTTCGCGCTTAAGGCGTCGATTCTCCAGCGCTCGGCGAACCGTCGCCAGCAATTGCTCGCGCTCAAACGGCTTGAGCAGATAGTCGTAAGCCCCGTTGCGCAAAGCTTGCAGCGCAACCTGTATGTCGTGGACAGCCGTCACCATCACCACCGGCATGTCCGGGTAACGCTCCTTGGAGCGCTCCAGTAGGGCAATCCCGTCCATCTCCGCCATCATCAGGTCAGAGAGCACGAGGTCGAATTCGTCCCCGGACTCGAGAATCGAGAGCGCTTCAACCCCACTGGCCGCCTGGCGCGTCTGAAAATGGGCTCCGCCAAGCATGGAGGAAACAATTTCGCGGATTGTTTCCTCGTCGTCGACTACGAGGATGCGGTCATTGGGCATAGCGTTGAGTCTTATGTATCGCTTATTTTAGGCGACGACTTCACATTCCGAAAGTAACCAATGGAGGGCGGAAAGTCGGGTACGTCTGGGGCGGGGCGTGATATTTAAAGAGCTTAGGTACTCGTGCGCTTCGTCTTTTGTGCGCGTACCGGTAGTGCAGTCGCCGATATCCTATGGACCCTGCCGGGCTAGTGGGTAATTCGCTTGGCGCGTTGACCATCCCCTGGTTGACGGCGCGGGAAACTGCCGCCCTGATCGTCGTGGCGGTGAGTCTGCTTTTCTTCCGCGTTTTTCGCGAACGTTGTCTACTGGCATGGGCTGCAGGCTGGATCGCATACGGCGCTTTCCTGGAAGTCGCAGGCCTCGAATTGCACGGCGTCTCCAAGTCCGTCGCAGCCTTTGCGCAAGCTGACTACATTCTGGCCATCGGCCTGTTTGCTGCCGCCGCGCTCATCTCCGCCCAATCCAAACGCTCCCTTACCGCGCTCGTGGCTGTTTGTTGGGTGCTCATGGTCTTTGCCGCCATGCGCCCGCTCTATTTTCCCGATTCCCTGTTCTTTCTCGACGCCAGCACTCTGCGCCTGGGCCTCGACCTATGCTGTCGCTTGATTGCGGTCGCGGCCGCTTTCGAACTGGCGCGTCACCGCTTCGGGCGTATTGGCGTCGGCCCGTTGCTTTTCGGCGCCGGTCTCCTGACCTTGAATCTGCACTGGCCTGCATTCACCAATCACATTCCGATTGAAGGCTATTTGTTGGCTGAGGTGCTCTTCGGTTCGAGCATGCTGGTAGTCGTGCTCGACGATTCGCGTCTGCGCACGCGCCGCCTCACCATGCTCAATGAGCTGACCGGTACGATTGCCCGCGGACAGAATCACGCTCCCATGATGCAGACGGCGCTGGAGAAATTGCGGGCCGTCGCAGGAGCCAAGGCCTCATGGTTCCAGTTGATGGAAGGCGATCACCTCGTGCCCACCCAGCACGTAGCCTTGTCCCCGGAGTTTCTGCGCGCTCTAGGCAATGTCGGAACCGATGGGATCGAAGCGCGTGTTCTCGAAGAAAACCACGCCGCCGTCGTCAAGCCGTCCGAGATGCCCGCGCAGCAGCGCGAGCAACTGGCGAAATACGGCCTGCATCACGCCATCCTGCTACCGGTGCAAGGCAAGAAAACGGTAATTGGAATCCTCTCGCTCGGCTATTCTGGCCATCGCTACCACACCCGCGAAGAGTTGGAATTTCTCGAAACGGTAGTGCAGAAGCTGGGCATCGCCGTCGAAAACCTGCGCCTGCTCGAGCAAGTGTTGCGCTCGCAGCGGCAGTGGATGAACACCTTCGATTCCATCCAGGATCTGATTCTCGCGCACGACGCCGACTTTCGCATCCTCAAGACCAATCAAGCCCTGTTGCAGCGCCTCGAAAAGGCGCCGGCCGATGTTCTCGGCAATCTCTGCAAAGAGGTCCTTCCGCAAAGCCGCAATTGGAGCGGTTGCCCCTACTGCGAGCGCGGCTCCGGCCTCACCGAAGGCTCCGATCCTTGTTTCGGCGGCCAGTCCGTGGTTTCCACTTCATCCTACGCCGAGCAGGGAACGCAGCAGAAGGGCGTCATCCACGTCGTGCACGATACGACCGAGCGGCAGGTCGCCGAAGAAAAATATCGCATGCTCTTCGAGCAGGCGCAGGAAGGCGTCTTCCTCGCCACGCCCGAAGGTGAATTGCTCGATTGTAACGACGCCTTCGTCACTATGCTTGGCTACAGCAGCCGCGACGAACTGATGGCGTTGGACATGGGTAGCGTCTTGCACTCGGTTCCCGAGGAGCGCGAGGCCTTCCGCGAAGAGATCGAGGCGCACAACTACGTGCGCAACTTTGAAATCACCGTTCGTCGTAAAGACGGCACGCTGCTGTCGGTTGCGCAGAGCTGCTTCGCCACACGCGATTCCAGCGGACGCATCGAGCGCTATCAGGGATTCGTACTCGACATCACCGAAAAGAGACGCTCGGAAGACGAGATGCGGCGGCGCAATCGCGAACTCAACGCGCTCAATGCCATGGCCGTGATCGCCACTCAATCCTTCGATCTCGATGAAATTCTCAATCTCACCCTGCGTCAGGTCATTTCGCTCTTCGGAGCGGAAACCGGCTCCGTCTATCTCGCGGCCGAACCCGAAGGCACCTTCCGGCGGCGCGCAGGCTGGGGCCCGCGCAGCGAAGCGCGCGTAAAAATGTCGGAAGTGGTATTTCCCGAAGGCCTCGGCGATCTGGTAATGCGCTCCCGAGCCGAAGTGGTAACGCAGGATTTTATGCCCCACCTTCCAGCCGCCGTCGTCGAATTTGTCTGCGCCGACCGCCTGCCTTACTGGATTTGGGTCGTCCTTTGGAGCAAGGACAAGCCCATCGGCATCATGGGCATCGCCAGCAAAGAAGACCGGCACTATTCGAGTAACGACGAAAATCTGCTCGTCGCTATCAGCCGCCAGCTCGCGACCACCATCGAAAAAGTCCAGCTCTACGAAGAGACCTGCCGTGCGTACGAAGATCTACGGCGCACGCAAGAACAACTCCTCCAAAGCGAAAAGATGTCTGCCGTCGGCCAATTGATTTCGGGCGTGGCGCACGAGTTAAATAATCCGCTGACCGCTATCCTCGGCTACGCCCAATTGCTCGAAGGCGCCGGTCTTGACAAGCAATCCGCCGATTACGTCCGCAAGCTCTTCAAGCAGGCGCAGCGCACCCACAGAGTCGTGCAGAATCTCCTCTCCTTCGCCCGCCAGCGCAAGCCGCAGAAACAGGAAGTCGATCTCTGCAAAGTGCTCGAAGAGTCGCTCACCCTTCGCGAATACGATCTTCGCGTCAACAATGTCTCGCTCGAACGCGACATCCCCGAAGGCTTGCCGTCGGTCGTTGCTGACCCGCATCAACTCGAGCAAGTCTTTCTCAACATCATCAACAACGCTCTCGACGCCATGGTCGAAGGCAGCGCCAGCGGACTTCTGAAAGTGCGCGTCTTCAAGAAAGACGCCTACGTCTGCGTTGAATTCGATGACAGCGGTCCCGGCATCAAAGACCCCAGCCGTATCTTCGATCCTTTCTACACGACAAAATCGGTGGGCAAGGGCACCGGTCTCGGCCTGAGCATCTGCTATGGCATCGTCAAAGAGCACGGCGGCGAAATCGTGGCGCGGAACCGTGAAGAGGGCGGGGCGACCATCGAAGTCCGCCTGCTCGCGAGCGAAAAGGCCGCGCAACCCGAAGCGCCTCAAGCTGCGCGCCGCGAATCGGTGCTCAAAGGCCGGGTGCTCCTCGTCGAAGACGAAGAAGCCGTGCTCGAATTTGAACGCGACGTCCTGGTCGGCGCCGGCGCCCAAGTTGCGACCTCCATGAGCGTGGAAGACACGCAGCACCTATTGCGCAACGGCGCCTTCGACGTGATAGTGATGAATGGCAGAATGCCCGGCGGGTTCAGCGCCCGCGATATCTATGAGTGGATTGCCACCAATTGCCCCGGCGTGGAAAAAGGCTTGCTCCTGACATTCTCCACACTAACCGATCAGGAGACGCGAACTTTCCTGCAAGAGAAAGGTTTGCCGACGCTGGCCAAGCCTTTCGAGGTTGCCGACCTCATCTCGAACGTGCGCACGCTAATCCAGCGCGAAGGTAAGCCCACAACCAAGCCGCTCGCGCCAAATCCGGCAGCCCAAGAGACGAACGAAGCAAAGGCGTCGGTCGCAACCGCGGGATCGTAGCCGCTCTTTCTAAAGTTGCTCCTTCAATCCCCGCATCATCTCCCCAATCAGCCTCTCGTTCCGCCGATACCAGCGCCAATGACCTTCTCTTCTTGCTTCAACCACGCGCGCTTTCTCCAGAATCCGCATGTGATGCGAAACCGTAGGCTGCGCCAGCTTCACACGTTGCTCGATGTCGCCAGCGCACAGCCCAGTTTCTTTATCGATCGAGCATCCACCTTTTTCTTTGAGCGCCGCCAGAATCCGTCGGCGAGTGGGATCGGCAATGGCATGCAGGAAGCGATCAAGATCGGCAGAAACGTGAGCCATGATCAGGAAGGGTAACAGAAACTATGCGACGAGCTAACGGACAAGTTTGAAGCTCGCGGCTCGTAGCTTACTTTTTCACGATCGGATTGTACCCATCGCCAATCAATCGCGCGCGCATGGCTTCCGCATCCTTCAACTCGCCATAGGGGCCGACCTGCACGTGAAAGAACTTGTCGGCCGAAGAATTGTTGGCTGTAAATGCGGGATACTGCTTCTTCTTCAAGGCCTCAACCAGTGACTCGGCATCCTCCTGCCGGCTGACCGCCGCAACCTGCACGAAATATCCACCGCTCTCCGGCGCCGGAGACGCGTCCGCCGCATCCTTAGGCGCCGCGTCCGCCCCGGAACTCACCGGAGTAGCCACTGCCGTCTGTGTCGTCTGATTTGCCGGCTTCAGCGCGGCATCGGCGCTCTTCTCCCCGACCGCCTTATAAAAGCTGAAATCGTTGGACTGAGGCTGAGCCTGTGCCTGCGACGCCGTGAGCGCTGCATTGTTCTTCGCTGCCGTAGGCCGAACCACCGTCGCCGGAGTTCCCGCAATCAGCCCCGGTGTGCTGAACACGCCGGCGCTAGCCGTTCGCCGCCCAAGCGAAAAGCCGATGGAAAAAAAGAAAGCGCATACCAGCACAAAGGCAAAGAAAATGGCCAGCATGCGGCCCGTGCCCAGCGTAATCTCCGTATCCTGTTCTGCGGTAGCCATAAAAAATTAACTTCCCTCTACCCCTTCGCCGGAGCAGCCGCTGGCGTCTTCCCACCCGCCAGCAAGGTCTGCAACCCGGAATAAAAATCAATCGGCACCGGGAAAACCACCGTCGTATTCTTCTCGACCCCGATTTCCGTCAGCGTCTGCAAATATCGTAGCTGGATGCTGGCCGGCTCGGAAGATAACAAATGTGCAGCGTCCACTAGCCGTTGGGCGGCCGAGAATTCGCCCTCCGCGTGAATGATCTTCGACCGCTTTTCGCGCTCCGCCTCGGCCTGTTTGGCCATGGCCCGGAGCATCGACTCCGGCATATCCACTTGCTTCACTTCCACATTCGCGACTTTCACTCCCCACGGCGCCGTGTGCGTGTCGAGGATGCTCTGCAACCGCAAATTAATCTTGTCGCGATGTGCCAGCAATTCATCCAGTTCCTGCTCGCCCAGCACCGAACGCAAAGTAGTCTGCGCAAACTGCGAAGTCTGGTAGGCGTAGTTCGACACTTCTACCACCGCCTTATTCGGATCAATCACCCTCAGAAAAATAACCGCATTCACCTTCAGGGTGACGTTGTCCCGAGTAATAACATCTTGAGGCGGAACCTCGATAGCTTCCTGGCGCAGCGAAATCCGCACCATGCGCTGTATGGGGGCAAACACAAATGCCACTCCCGGCCCTTTGGGCCGAGATCGCAAGCGGCCGAGCTGGAAGATGACGCCGCGTTCATACTCTGAAAGGATCTTGATGCAGCTCAGCGCATAGATGATAAAGATGACGATCGCAACCATGATCGGTAATCCAATATCCGGCATACTTGCCTCCGCCCAACGTGCTGTTCACACTATGAGCGGATTGTAGCGCAATGCAGCGGTTATCGCGGCGACAACCTGCCACGCGCAGTTGCTGAGGAAGATGCGTCCTCCGCTCCGAGACGACGAGTTGCGGCGAGATCGCGAGATGTTTCTGCATCCCGCCATCGCCGTTGCCCACAACAATCGGGGCAATCTGCTAGGGTTGAGTCGTCCCTTTGACCCAGTAAATCGCGTACCATGCTCCCGCCATCAAGCTGCCGGAAACCACGCGCATGAATGTATGCATGGAAGCAAAGTAGCCCGCGAAGCCGGCGGCGCCGACCAGTTGTAAGAGCAACTGCCCAGCCGACCAGGCGCGGCGCCACTTAGGCGACAGCCGTTCGCGCCACCCGCGCAATGCATCCATCTGTTCTTTAAAAAGGATTCCCTGCTCGAGGCCATCCTCAAAGCTGACTTTACCTCGTTCTCCGAGGGTTGGCTGCGAAGGCTGCAAGCGCTGATCGAGTTCATTTCCCGTCATATTGATGATGGGGAGCTTCCCCGCAGGAAGAACCCAAACCATACTCACAAACCCGAATCTGCCAGGAAAGTTGCTGGATCGCGAATCCCTGTGCGGAGAGCCCGCTGGGGAGTTCGTCTTCTAAGCCATCACCGGTTTCGCGGATGTCACCGGCTCAACCCGTAGCGTAAGCCCATCTACCTGGCTCACAACCACTTGTTCTCCGGCGGGGATCGGCGCAGTAGATATCGCATCCCAAAGCTCACCATGCACGAAAACTTTTCCCGCTGGTGCCAGCAGGGTTTCCGCAGTTCCTATTTCGCCAATCAACCCCTCTTCGCCGGTGACAATCTTGTTGCGGCGAGCACGCACTGCGATCCCCATCAGAAACGCGGTAATGATTCCCAGCGGGACAGCCACGGCGACAGCCGTCAAAAAGCGAACCCGCATCTCGGGAATCGGCCCGTCAACCAACAGCAATCCGCCGAGAGTTAGCAGGACGATTCCGCCCGCCGTGAGCACTCCATGACTGGCAAACTTCGCTTCAGCGGCAAAGAGAAGAAAGGCAACGAAGATCATCGCCAGTGCCGCGTAACGGATCGGCAACAGGTGCATTGCAAACGCCGCCAGCACAATAAAGATCACTCCAATCGTCCCCGGCACAACCGCGCCCGGATGATTGAATTCGACATACAGGCACAGCGCCCCAATCATCAAAATGATCAGCGTGATGTTCGGGTCCATAATGTAAGAAAGGATCCGTTCTTTCAGCGTCATCTCGTAATCGCGAATCGGCTGCCCCGCGAGATCGAGCGTCACCGCCGTCCCATCGAAGCGTTTGAAACTCTTCCCGCTCATCTGCCGAAACAAATCCTGTTCAGTCGGAGCAACATAATCGATCAACTTCTTGTCGAGTGCTTCCTGATCAGTGAACGACTTCGACTCGCGCACCGCACTCTCGGCGAGTTCGACATTGCGCCCGCGGCGGGTCGCCACCGACCGCATCAGCGCAGCCGCGTCATTCTCAATTTTCTTGATCATCGTGTCGTCGGGCTTGCCATAAAGAGTCACTGGATGCGCAGCCCCGGCATTGGTCCCCGGCGCCATTGCCGCCACATCTGCCGCTTCGAGAATAAAAATCCCCGCCGACCCCGCCCGGCTTCCCGCCGGAGTGACATACACAATTACTGAAACCGGCGACGCCACAATCTTGTCGATAATTTCGCGGGTAGACTCAACCAGGCCGCCAGGCGTGTTCATCTCAATGAGTACCGCCTGGTCTTTCTCGCGATGAGCCGTTTCCAGCGCGCGCTGAATATATTCCGTCGTAACCGGCTGTATAGCGTCGTCAACAATAATCTTCAGGACGTCAGCCGAACAGGAAGCGACAAGAAATAAAGAAGTAAGCGCAGCGAGACAAAAGCGAGAGGCGAGCCTTTTACTGAGAAATGAGAACCGAAAGCTGGAAACTGAGGACCGGGAACCGAGAACTGACACGCGAGAACTAAGAGCTGAAAGCTCAGGGCTGAGAGCGCGTTTCATCGCGCTTTCTCCGCGATCTTGGCCGCCAGCGCTCGCTTCATATCCTGACCGGCGCTGTTTCCCGGCTCCAATTGCAGCACGCGACTGATATCTTGCGCGGCCGCTTCCATGTGATCTTCGCGCAGGTCAAGCCTCGCAAGAATCAGGTAAGCATCGGCAGATTCGCGAATGCGGAGCGCCGCCTCAGCTTGCGTCCGCGCTTCGTGCGAATCGCCACGTGCCTCGTAATCTTCCGCGAGCGCGGTTAATGGCGCCGTGCTCGACGGGTCAACCGTCGCCGCGTGACGGAATTCCGCTTCGGCTTCGCTTGTGAATCCGTGCGCCAAAAGTTCCTTGCCCAGTTCCACGTGGTAGCGTGCGTGCCCATTAGGGTCGGAGAGCGCAAAGCGTTGCTCCGCCCAACTCCCCATCTGCGTCGTCATTTGGCGAAACGCATCTTCCTCGTAATCGCGCTTGATCCGCTCGGTTCCTACCTTCGTCGTAGCGCTGCTCGCAACAATGCTGCCCGCAACCGGCGCCAGCGAATTAAGCGTCGCCTGGGCTTCCCCATCGCTCGGCCGCTGTTCCAGCGTCGCGCGCAGTTCGCGCACCGCGTCACCATGATCGCCCGCCTGAGCCAGCGTCAGCGCGAGATTAAAGTGATAATCCGCGTCGCTCGGATCGTTCTGAATCGCTCGTTCGAAATAGTCGGCAGCCTTTTTCTGCCCGCGCCGCGCCGCCACCACTCCCAGGTTGTTATAAACCTCCGCCAACGGCAGTCGCGCCGCCACAAATTCAAACGCGTTCTCCGCCCTGGCGAAGTCTCCGTGGGCATAAGCAGCAAGGCCGAGATAGAAATTTGCTTCGCGCGCGACGTCGGAAGAAGCCTGGACGTGTCCAAGCGCAGTCATCGCCAGCTCGTAATCGCGCTGCGCATAATAAGTCTTTCCCAACTCCAGCCAAGCCTCGGCATAGCCAGGATTGACGCGCACCGCATCGCGGTAATGCTCAACTTTTTCGTCCGCCGTCGGAACCAACATGCCACGCACATAATTTTCCAGCGCGTCCAGCCGCATCGGAGCTGCGTTCGCAACGTATCTATCTTTCGGGACCGAGAAGTCAGTGCGAATCAGGCGAAGCAAATCCCAGGCCAGCGCGGATTGCAACGTCGCCAACTCGGCCAGCGGCGCCGACTCCGTGACTTCCGGCAAGAGCCGAGGAGCGCGCATGTCGAGCAATTGCGCACTCGCCGTCAAGCGCGTCCCGTCATATTGGTAAGACCCGAGTACGGCGTAATCCACGTCCATCTGCTCGGCGATTCGGTAAAGCGTGGCGCGCGAGGGATGAACGCCGGCCGGCACGCCCTGCCGATCGTAGGCGCGCAGCCGCTCCTCTCGGCTCACGATATATAAGACGGGAGAACTGAGTTGCTGGTGAAATGTTTCAGGAAAGGATTCGCCCAGCCACTCCAGGCTCGGCGTCGGTGAAGCATTGGCGAAAGGAATCACCACCACCGTCCTGCCAACAGTGCGCCCATCGCCTCGGCCGGAGATCGCGCCGTCTTGCGCGCGTAGCGACGAGCCCAGACAGAAGATCAGAGAAGCGACTAAGCCAAAAACAGCGGAAGGTTTCACAACAAGCCAATTATATCCACTCGACTCTCTGCCGCTTCACTTTTCAACCTGCGACATAGCCTGGCGTTCCTCGCCGTGAGCCCTTCCCTCTGTCCACCCCGGCAATTCATCACCGCCTGTAATCAGCCGCGCGCCCCGCTCATAAGTCAGATACGACCATGCCCATTGAATCATCACCAGCAGCCGATTGCGGAATCCGATCAGAAAGAGGATGTGAATGAAAAGCCATGCCAGCCAGGCAAAATAGCCGGATATCTCGAACTTGCCAAACTGCGCGACCGCCGCCGCGCGTCCAATTGTCGCCAGGCTGCCCTTATCGAAATAATAAAAATCGCGGCGCGGCTGATTTTCCAGATCGCGCGCAATAGTCTTCGCCACCCACTCCCCTTGTTGGATCGCGACCGGCGCCACTCCCGGCAGCATCTTGCCGTTTTCGTCTTGCAGCGCCGCCAGATCGCCAATCACAAACACTTCTTTATGCCCGGGAATGCTGAGGTCAGGCTGCACACGCACGCGCCCCGCCCGGTCGACTGTCGCACCCAACTTTCGGCCAAGCGGCGAAGCCGCCACTCCGGCCGCCCATAAGATCACCGCCGCCGCAACTCTCTGATCTTCCATCCAGACCGCGCCCGCCTCAACCCGCGTGACCATCTGCGAGGTGCGAACTTCAACGCCCAGATGTTGCAGTTGCTGTTGGGCTTTCCGCGAAAGTTCCTCCGAATAAGCGGGCAACACCCGGGGACCGCCTTCGATCAGCAGTATGCGGCTCCGCCGCGGATCGATGTTGCGAAACTCGCCATTCAGCGCGTGGCGCGCAATCTCAGCCAAAGTTCCGGCCAGTTCGACGCCTGTCGGGCCGCCTCCGACAACCACGAACTGCAACGGAGATGACTTCGCAGCGTCATCATTATTAGCGGTCGCTTCCTCCTCTTTCCGCCGCTCCGCCAGTTCAAACGCCAGCAGCACGCGCCGCCGGATTTCCAGCGCATCTTCAATCGTCTTCAGTCCCGGAGCCAGCGGCTCCCACTCATCGTGTCCGAAATAAGCGTGCATGGCACCCGAAGCGATGATGAGAAAATCGTAATCAAGCGCCTGCTCCTTCGTGATCACCTGCTTCTGCTCGAGATTGAAATCGATCACCTCATCGAGCAGTACTTCAACATTCGAGTGCGATTTCAATATCGACCGTATAGGCGCAGCAATTTCTCCGGGAGACAGGCCGGCAGTGGCAACCTGATAAAGCAGCGGCTGAAAAGTATGATGGTTTCTCCGGTCAACAACCGTCACCTGAACCGGCAGCCGCGCGATGCGCCGCGCCGCCGTCAATCCTGCAAAGCCCGCTCCCACAATCACGACTCGAGGCCGTGGTCGGCCGACGCCAGTTTGTGAAGTTGTAGCCATCTACTATAGAGATTCGCAAACGCGCCCCGCGGACGAAAACAATTACTACAGCATCGGGCGATCGGGCCATCGGGTCATCTGAAGTCAAGACCGCGTTTATCCGGGGATGGTTTTCAGATCATCCGATGACCCGATCACCCGCTGGCCCGATGTCCTATAAACTGCTTCTTCGCACCTAAATGCCCCCAGCGCACCCCACTTCGTCCGCCCAGCGTTTACTCCTGCCCTCTGTCCGAGACATTATTTTTGTTTTTCTCCTCTGGTCGGTGCTCGCCGGACCTCTCTCGAACCGCCCACTAGCCGACGCCGATATCGGCTGGCACATTCGCACCGGCGAGCAAACTCTAGCAACGCATTCGCTCCCCCACACCGATCCCTTTTCCTCCACCATGCAAGGCCAGCCCTGGTTTGCCTGGGAGTGGCTATATGACGCCCTGCTCGGGGTTCTGCACCGGACCTGCGGACTGAACGGTGTAGCTTGGCTATGCGCCCTATTGACGGCGACAATTTTCACCGCCCTGCTTTCGCAACTCCTTCAGCGCGGCACCGGCCTGTTAATGGCCGTGCTCCTCATGCTGCTGGCCGAGGCCGCCGCCATCATTCATCTCTACGCCCGCCCCCACATTGCAAGTTGGCTTTTTTCGCTGCTCTGGTTTGTTGTGCTGGAACGCTGGGAAAGTGGGGATCGGACGCTGCGCGGAACTCTGCCCCGCTGGATTCCCTGGTTCTTCCCCGCGTCCATGTTGCTCTGGGTCAACCTCCATGGCGGATGGCTCTTCGGCATGGTCCTCCTCGCCATTTACACCTTTGCCGCGTTCGTCGAGAGCGTTCGCACCGAAAAAACAGATCCCTTCGCCGCCCTACGCGTCGCTCACCGCGCCCGTGCTATGGCCGTCGCCTGGATAACATCAGCCGCTGCAACCCTGGTCAATCCTTACGGCTGGCGCCTTCACGTCCACATCTACCGCTACCTAACCGATCGCTACCTGATGAACCGCATCGACGAATTCCGCTCTCCCGATTTTCACGGCTGGGCCGAACGCTCCTTCGCCATCATTCTGCTGCTGACCATGATCGCGTTACTGGGCAATCATCTGGCAGGGAATCGTGCTCCCGGTAACCGAGGCAAAATAAGTCTGAGCCACTTGCTGGTCATCCTCTTCGCCGCCTATGCGGGGTTCTACGCAACCCGCAATCTACCAGTTTCGTCGATGCTGTTAGTGCTGATCGCAGGGCCGATCCTATCGGCAAACTTCTCAGCTCTGGCCGATAAACCCGCAGCCTGGCATTCGCTGCGGCAAAGCGTCAGAAAAACCGCAACCTTCTCCGACCGGATGACCACACAGGAACTTGACCTCAGCGGCCACCTCTGGCCGGTCGTAGCAACCATCGCCACATTCGCAATCTGTCTTCAAGGAGGATGGCTAGGCTCGCGCCAGTTAATTCACGCGCGATTCGATCCCAAGAAATTCCCCGTAGCGGCGGTGGATTTCCTGCAGAAAGAGAACGTCCTAGAACCACCCATTACAGATCCAGTCTTCTCGATCGATGCCTGGGGAGGCTACTTAATCTACGAGATGTATCCAGCACGAAAAGTAGTAGTCGACGACCGTCACGATCTCTACGGCTCCGACCGAATTCGCCAGTATGTAATCCTGACCCGCGCCGAGCAGGGATGGCAGAATGTGTTGAAAGACTGGCAGATTCGCACCGTGCTCTTGCCGACAGACTCAACCCTGGCCAACCTTCTGCGCGAACTCCCGCAAGATTGGAGACTGACATATGAAGATAAAGTTGCGGTGGTGTTTGAGACACGTCATGAAACGGAAGGTGCGGAGCAATAATTTCTTTCAGGCCGTCCCCGTGTAGAGATAAACTTGCCGCCATGAAAAGAGCCAATTGCGTTTCAATGGCTGTGGTGGTTCTTGCCTTCTCGGCTGTCGCACAAGACGCAGCAGACGGTGAGTTCAAACTTGCTTTATCGCAGCATCGCGGACAACTGACTTGGTCCGGCGCCGGATTCAAGATTGTTCAATCCTCAGCCAAGTCCGGCGGACGCGAGATCGGGATTCGCGGCAAAGATCAATCAGGTCGCCTCGGTTTTTTGGGCTTTCTGTTCCTGTTTCCCGAACAAGCGCCGTTGACCAGCGCAAAATGCCGGGATGGCGTGCTTGATCCAGAAAAGAAAAGCAATAAGACCTTGAAGATTCTTGCAACCGAAGACGTTACCCCACCCCTCGGCCCCCCTGTCTCTGTCGTGAGCTACACGTCGGAGGCGCGCAGCGGCAAGACGGCTTACATGGTGCGCGGCTTTGTCGCCACCGGCGAGATCTGTGGAGACCTCGAGATTTACAGCGATTCGCCAATCGTCGCGAAGGACGCCGATGTAAAGAATATTTTCGCGAGCTATCGTCTCGACGAAAGCTACTCTCCTCAGTTTAGCGATGTACTGCTCTATGCCCAAGTCCTTTACGATGCGCGCATGTATAAAGCTGCGGCCCCAATTTTTGAAATCGCATTGGCAAAGATTAAAGAAAATCCCGCATCGGTTGAGAAAACATTGAAGGACGCAAAGACTGCTACACGCGTAGTAACAGATCAGGCTGGGATGGCATATGGAATGTCGGGTGACATTCCGAAGGCACGCACTCTATTTGAGAGGGCGATTACAGAAGACTCAGACTACCCCATGTATTACTACAATCTCGCGTGTGCGGATGCAGAGGAGAAGAACCTGTCAGGCGCGCGAACTCATCTCCAACAAGCCTTCGCTAGAAAGGCAAATGTGATATCCGGCGAAGCCATGCCTGACCCGACGAAAGACGATTCATTTCTCCCCTACCGGAGCAACACAGATTTCTGGGCGTTCCTGGAGGGTCTCCATTCAAAATAGTGGCGCGTTCCAATACTCTGCAACCTAAGCGTCCCCGCGTCATCTGATGTAGTTGAGTTGGCATAGCCTTTTCGAGCACAGGTTACAATTCTTCTTCGCCGACGTCCTATAGAGTGCAAACATATGCGGATCGCAACCATGCGCAGGTGTCCTAATGGAACCATCGATAAGTGTCGGCAATGTTGCCTGGAGCCCTGCCAATGAAGTCGCAGTGTCTGCCCTTTACCCAGATTCCGCATACCACCCGCCTCTTCCTCGATTATCTTTCCTATGCTCCCGCCGTTCGCGATTTTTATCCGCGCTCTCCAATCTTCTCCGAATGGTTGCAAGAGGAATCGCGTCGTGTCACCTACGACGCCGTGCGCCGCGCTAGAGTGAGCGACATCCTCGCCCGCCAAAATCACGCGTGGGGAGCCTCTCCAAAAACGCTAGCCAACATCGACCGCCTCCGCAATGGCGCGCTGGCAGCTGTCACCGGCCAGCAGGTCGGTCTCTTCGGAGGTCCGCTGTTTTCGATTTTCAAGGCCCTCACCGCCGTCAAACTCGCCGATGAAGCAACCGCCGCCGGCGTCGATTGCGTCCCCGTCTTCTGGCTCGCGACCGAAGATCACGATCTCGCCGAGGTCAGCCACGTAGCGCTTTTGGCCGAGCACGGTCTGCCCGAATCATTCGCGGTAGATGCCAACGCCTTTGAAACTAACCTCGTCTCCGACGCGCCCGTAGGCACAATTACGTTCGGTCCCGGAATTGCGCCCATAGTTGACCGAGCAGCAGCGTTGCTGGGGGATTCCGATATCTCGACCTGGTTTCGCGAGGCATATCAACCCGGAGAAAATCTGGGCAGCGCTTTCGCTCTTCTCTTCGCGCGCTTGTTCGCCGATTGGGGCGTCATTCTCCTGGATCCCGCCGACAAGGACTTTCATGACCTCGTAAAACCCTTGTTCCGCGCCGCCATAGAACGATCGTCAGAACTCGATGACGCCCTCCTGGCGAGAGGCAAGGCCATCGAAGCCGCCGGATATCACCAGCAAGTCAAAGTAACTTCCGCAACCACGCCCCTCTTTGAAGTAAGAAACGGCGCCCGCACGGTAATCCGCCGCCGCAATGCCGGCGCCGACGGCGAAGGGTTCGCCGTAGGCGAAGAACACATCTCGCGCGCCGAACTGCTCGACCGCATCGAAAAATCTCCAGAGAATTTCAACCCGAGCGTCCTGCTTCGCCCCGTCGTGCAGGATTACCTTCTGCCCACGCTCGTCTACACCGGCGGAGCCGCCGAGGTCGCCTACTTCGCGCAAGTCGCAGTCGTCTACGAAAAACTGCTGGGCCGCGTGACACCGGTCCTGCCGCGCTTTTCAGCGACCCTCGTCGAGCCCAAGCCCGAGCGCATTCTGACCCGGTACCAACTCAGCCTGCCCGACGTGCTTCAAGGTCAAGAGAAAGTTCGCGCCGCCATCGCCGCCCGCTCGCTCCCCCTGGAGTTGCAGGCCCGCTTCGAAGAAGCGTACGCGAGCGTCGAGCGTTCGATGACAGCCTTACGCGAATCGATCGGCAAGCTCGATTCAACTTTGCTTGATACGGCCGAAAGCAGCCGCAGCAGCATGGCGCATCAAATCGATCGCCTCCGCGCCCGCGTGGCCCGCGCCGAAGAGCAGCGCAACGACGTCATCACTCGCCACGCCGAAGTTCTAACTAACGCCCTCTTTCCGCACAAATCCCTACAGGAACGCGAGGTCGCCGGAGTGAGTTTCGTGGCCCGCTATGGCGTCGACCTGCTCGCCAATCTCTATCAGTTGATCCGCCCCGATTGCCACGATCATCAAGTGATCGAAGTCCAGTAATTCGTCCGAATCATTATTTCGACTCGCCGAGAGCCAGATAAGTTCCCAATCCAATCATGACGGCGCCGGTTAACGTCCGCTGCTGCCGTCGAAAACGCTCCGATCCGCGAATGCGCTGGCCGATCGGTCCAGCTAAAAGGGTTACTACAATATCAGCGGAAGTGTTCAGCGCCACCGACTGCGTTCCCAGCAGCACAAATTGCAGAAACACATGTCCGCTGCTCCGATTCACGAATTGAGGAATAAAAGAAAGAAAAAACAGGGCTGTCTTTGGATTCAGCGCCTCGGTCATAACGCCTTGCCACAAGGGATTTCTGCCTCGCGGCACATCTCCGCCAGAAATTCTTACATCCTTCCTGGCATCGACGATCATGCGAATCCCGAGGAAACAGAGATAGCCTGCGCCTAGATACTTCACCGCGGCAAAGGCGATCGCCGATTTCGCCAGAATGATCGACACACCCGCCGCCGCTGCAAATACGTGCACCATCCCGCCAAAAAATGTGCCGACTGCCGAGAGCAAGCCTTCGCGACGTCCGCCGCCAAGCGCGCGGGCAAGAACATAAAGCATACCGGGTCCGGGAGCAACAGCAAGAAGAATTGCCGCGCCAAGGAAAATGAAGAAACGCGAGGAGTCCAACAGCATCGGGTGAAATATGATTTTGTGATTGTAGCCGCGGAGGCCACACACATCTAGACTTTGCGAAACTTTCCGTCGCTCAAGCGTATGTCCAACTCCTCGAGCGATTCCACACGCGCCACTCCCTTGTCGCGATAAGCGCCGGCCACATCCATCAACATCGCCTGCATCCCCGCGCCACTCGCGCCCAGATAATCCACCGAATAAACATCGCCGACGTAGAGGCTCTCTTCGGCGCGAGCATCCATGCTCTTCAGCGCCAACCGAAAAATCTCCGGATGCGGCTTCTCATAACCGACAAGTCCAGAGTCAGTGATTGTACGAAAGCAATCGGCAATTCCGCACCGTCGCAGAACGTCCTTAATCCCGCCATCCGCATTGGAAATAACCGCGATCGGATACAACTCGCCGATCCGCCGCAACTGCTCCACCGTCCCCGTGGGAATCCTGTCCCAGTTAGCCGACTTGCGAATCTCCGCTACCAACTGATCGCGCACCCCATCATCATTTACGCCAATCTCGGCCAGCAGCTGCGAATAGAACATCCACCAGAAATTTTGATCGGTGCTGCCATTGCTCGTCAGCATCGCATCGAACTTATTCTTGGTGCGGCACTCCAAATCGCGCAGTTGCTCATCGTCAACCGCAATGCCACGTTCCGCAAGAGGCGCGTGAATCCGACCGCGATTCGGAAAAAGCAGCGTGTTCCCCACGTCAAAGAAAACGACTTTCAAATCCATAGCGCTCTCAATAGCTCTCCGGCCTTCGTGCTGCTTCGTGTCCTTCGTGGTTTAAGCTCACGCATCTTGCACCCCAAAAATTGGGCCACTTACTAAAGTATGGCTGCCCTGACCCTGCGAGATACTCCAATGCATTAAACTGAACTCTTTGCCGATGTAGTAAGTGCGAACGAAAAGGTCATGCCCCAACTGCGCGTCGTCGTCCTCTGGCACCAACACCAGCCCTTCTACAAGGATCTGGTGACCGGGCAATATCGCCTGCCCTGGACGCGCCTCCACGCCCTGAAAGATTACTACGGCATGGTGAAGCTGCTCGATGAATTCCCCCAGGTTCACCAGACTTTCAATCTCGTTCCCTCCCTCATCACCCAGATTCAGGATTATGTTTCGGGCGAAGCGGAGGATCCGTTCCTTCAGGTGGCGGCCAAGCCCGCTAAAGACCTCACTGTGACGGAGCGTCGCTTCGCGCTGCAATATTTATTTCAGGCGAATCCCGTGAACGTGATCGGCCGCTATCCCCGCTATCGCGAACTCTGGGAAAAATTCCATGGCGCCGACGCCCAGCCCGAGCGTGCCGAAAAATATTTTCAGAATCAGGATCTCACCGACTTACAGGTCCTCTCGCAAATCGGTTGGTTCGACGAATACTTTCTGCAGGAAAAAGACATCGCCGAACTGATCCGCAAAGGCCGAAATTACACGCTCGAAGACCAGAAGTTTGTTATGACCCGCGAGCGCGAACTGCTCGCCGAGGTTTTGCCCGTTCATGCCAAATCGGCCAAGAAAGGCTTGATCGAGATTTCGACCTCGCCTTTTTATCATCCCATTTCGCCTCTGCTCTGTGACACGGAGATAGGTGCTGTTTCCTCGCCCGGGCTGCCCTTGCCGCAGAACCGCTATCGCCATCCAGATGATGCGCGCGAACAATTGCTACGCGGGCTCGACCTCCACAAAAAAGTTTTCGGCGTCCGCCCCAAAGGCGTCTGGCCATCCGAAGGCAGCGTCTCTGAAGAATCGCTGTCGATCGCCTGCGAACTGGGAGTCAAGTGGATGGCGACCGACGAAGGCGTCCTCGGCCGCAGCCTCGGCATAGACTTTTCGCGCGACGGCTACGGTCATCTAAACTCAGATCTCGCTCACAAGCTCTACACCATTTATCGCTACGAGAACGGAGACACGCGGATGAATGTGATCTTCCGCGACCACACTCTCTCCGACCTCATCGGCTTCGTGTACTCGGGCATGCCGCCGCAGGATGCCGCCAACAATCTCATTCACAAAATTAAACAATCGGCGCAGCCCGTTCTCTCGAATGGTCAGGACGCTATGGTTCCCATCATTCTCGATGGCGAAAATGCCTGGGAATACTATCCAAATTCCGGCCGCGAATTCCTGCGCAGATTCTACGATGCCTTGCAGAGCGATCCGACCATGGAAGCCGTGACCGTCACCGAAGCCATCGCCCGCCACCGCAATACCAGTACTCTGAAGACGCTCGTGCCCGGTTCCTGGATCAACGCCAACTTCAACGTCTGGATTGGTGCGCCCGAAGACAACAAGGCGTGGGATTATCTGTATCACGCGCGCAATTTCTATACGCAGGCCGCGCCCGACGCCAGCGAGAAGCAGCGCAAGCTGGCCTTTGAAGAAATCCTCATTGCCGAAGGTAGCGACTGGAACTGGTGGTATGGCCCCGAGCACCATTCCGCCAACGATCGCGACTTCGACGAGCTCTACCGCAAACATCTGTCCAATGTTTACCAGGCATTGGGCGCAACCCCTCCCGATTATCTCTTGCAGCCGATCAGCGGAGAAACGGTGCGCCCATCCTTTACCGCGCAGAGCGCCTACATCCATCCAAAAATTACGGGCGACATGGTTCGCTATTTCGAGTGGATGGGCGCAGCTAGCTACAAGGCCGATCAGCGCTCCAGCGCCATGCACGGCAAGCGCTTTTTAATGGATGGAATCTTCGCCGGCATCGACGAAGAGTTTGTCTACGGCCGCCTCGATTTCTCCGGCAAAGTGCCGCAGGAGCCCTTTGAAGTAATAGTCAATCTCGAATCCTGGTGCAACCACGCCGCCAAGCCGCGCCGAGAATTGCGCCTCGATGCTTCAGTGAAGGCCGGCAGCATAGAGTCGTGGAGGATATCGCCGGGAAAAAACAAATCCGACGCAGAGCCGGCTGATGTAGAAGATGTTCCGCGCATTGCCCTCTTGAAGAATTTCGAGTTTCGCGTCCCCCTCACCCGGCTGCTCGCCGCTCCGCTAGACATCGAAAAAATTCGCGGATCACAGACCTCCGACCTCCTGACCGTCCGCCTGCGCCTCCGCTTCAGCCTGTGGCAAAACCAGCTTCCCGTCGACGCTTTGCCGGTAGAAGGATGGATGGAACTCGAGCTCTTGGCAGAAGAAGACCTGCTGGCCGCTGGCAGCTAACCCGGGAATTGCGTAGGCCCGGACGCCCTAGTCCGGGCGGGCGAGCGGAGCTCGCCGGTTGCCGCGATCTTTACTGTCCGCTGCTCGCCACCGCCCCCGTCATCGTCATCGGGCGATTCAATTCCATCACCATCTCCGTCCCCGCCGGCAGCATCGCCGAACGATGCTTGCTGAGCCAATGCGCAACCGTCACCGTGGCGCCGACCGCTCCGCCAATCAGCAAGCCCTTGCCGCCGTCCGCCAGTCCGCCCACAAGCATTCCACCGCCCGTGCCTATGCCGATTTCCGTCAGATCCTTCGCGTCGTGACCGTCACCCTTGAATCGCCCTTCCGTATCCACGTCCGTCCCGTGCCGCCGGTTGGTGTCGACCAACGTCGCATTGAGCACGAAACGGTCTCCATTTGGCAGCACCATATTTTCCGGAAAGATCGCAATCGTCGGCTTACCCGCAATACGCCGCGGTTCGTTCGTCTTCGTCACCCGCCCCTCGATCGTCGTGCCAATCGGAATCACCGTCTTCCCATCCATCACCACCGCTTCCGTGACCCGCGCCGAAAACGGATCTCCCGCCTTCGAACTGAAAGTCGCCAGGGTAGTCTCAAGCTTCATCTTGACCGCGGTCCCGCTAGGCAAAGCCGTTTGCGCGCAAGCGAAGCTTGCGATCAAAATGAGCGATGAAAGTGAAAGTGTTTTTTTCATATCGCCTCCGAACCTCCAAATTCAGTTGTTCGCTAAAGATTTCCTCTGCGAGCCGGAGCCTGCCCTGAGCGACCGTCGAAGGGTGCTCTCTGTGGTTCAAGCTTTTCTAGCGTCGAGCGCCAGAAACTACCCCGACAAGGCCCGCACAACCTCATCGAGCGGTGCGCGATCGTTTTGGCTATCGCCGCGATAGATGTAGCGCAAGATGCCGCCGCCGTCATCATTACGACCAATCACCAGTGTAGCCGGATGCGCAATATTGATTGCGTCGGTCGCCAGCGCATGATGCAGGCCATAAGCTTTAGTCACCGCGCGATCCTCATCGAGCAAAAAAACGCTGGCAATCGGATGCTTCTCCAGAAATCTCGCCGGCTTCCACACCCCGTCGCGCTTTTCGGCCGCAATAAATGCCAACTGCGCCCCCGCCGTCTTAATCTCCGGAATCCGTGACTCGAACTGAGTCATGCGCTTCACGCAGCTCCGTCACCACGTCCCGCGGAGAAACTCGAGAACGAGCGTGCCCTGCGCGAGCATGCCAGCCAGAGTGAACGTTCCCTCGCGATTCGCCGCTCCCAACGAAAAGGCCGGAGCCAGCGAACCAACCTCCAAAGTCTCCGTGCGGTTCTTCATGTTCAGTCGACTTTAAGCGAGTCAGAAATTACGAACAATAACGGATGGGATACGTGGCATAACTCCGCGTCCGATATAATTTCGCTTTGCGCAAGAGACACGCAGAAAGCCGCATCGCGACCATTAGCGACGATCTTCTAAATCAATTCGAAGAACAATAAGGATGCCCTAATGCCCATTACCAGCATCGCCGATATCCGCGGACGCCAGGTCCTCGACTCCCGCGGCAACCCCACCGTAGAAGCCCAGGTTTTTCTCGATGGCGGAGCCAACGCCAGCGCCATCGTCCCCAGCGGCGCCTCCACTGGAGAGCACGAAGCCGTCGAACTTCGCGACGGCGACAAAACTCAATATCTCGGCAAGAGCGTTCTGCAAGCCGTGGCCAACGTCAACGGCGAAATCGCCGAAGCTCTCAGCGGATCCGACGCCGCCGACCAGCGCACGCTCGACGCCCGCCTCATCGAGCTCGATGGCACGTCCAACAAAAGCCGTCTCGGAGCGAACGCGATCCTCGCTGTCTCCATGGCCGCCGCCCGCGCCTCCGCCAACGCCTGCGACCTTGCCCTCTATCGCTACCTCGGCGGAGCCGCCGCCAACGTCCTGCCCGTCCCCATGATGAACATCCTCAACGGTGGCGCGCACGCCGACAACAACGTCGACTTCCAGGAGTTCATGGTCATGCCCATAGGAGCGCCCTCGTTCTCTGAAGCGCTGCGTTGGGGCGTAGAAGTCTTTCACACGCTCAAAGGCGTGCTAAAAAAGCGGGGCTACAACACCGCGGTAGGCGATGAAGGCGGCTTCGCCCCATCCGTAAAGTCGAACGTAGAAGCCATCGAAGTCGTCCTCGAAGCCATCCAGCAAGCGGGCTACAAGCCCGGCGAAGAAATCTCCATCGCCCTCGATCCTGCGGCCAGCGAATTTTACGAAGACGGAAAATATATTTTCAAAAAATCGGACAAGTCCGCCAAGAGTTCCGAAGACATGGTTCGCTTTTGGTCAAAGTGGGCGAACGACTATCCCATCGTTTCCCTCGAAGACGGCCTCTCCGAAAACGATTGGGACGGCTGGGCTCTCCTCACCAAAGAACTCGGCGACAAGATTCAGCTCGTAGGCGACGACATTTTCGTCACCAACATTCAAATCTTCGCCGAAGGCATCGAGAAGGGAATCGCCAACTCAATTCTGATCAAACTCAACCAGATCGGCACCGTCAGCGAAACGCTGGACGCCATCGACCTGGCCCGCCGCAACGCCTACACCTCTGTGATCTCCCATCGCTCCGGCGAAAGCGAAGACACCTTCATCGCCGACCTCGCCGTAGCCACCGGAGCAGGCCAAATCAAAACCGGCTCCGCCTCCCGCACCGACCGAATTGCAAAATACAATCAGTTGCTGCGAATCGAAGAAGAGCTAGGCGGCGCGGCACGGTTTTTGGGGGTGAAAGCGCTGAACTATAAAGGGCTAGATCACATGGGAAGATAATTCTAAGGAGTATCTATGAAGCGCTTGCTTTTGCTCACATTCTTGGTCGCGGTCGCGACCTATCCAGTGTTCGCCCAACAGGGCCCCACCTCGAGCGGTCGCCCGCCCAGCGTTGAACAAGTTATGAAGTTTTTCGAAGTGATGCAATTGCGTCAAAAGATGCAGACCATGTTGGAAGCGGAACAAAAACAGACAGATACCATGGTCACCGAGATGTTCAGCAAGAGATTGCCGGATGCGACGCAGGCCCAGCGGGCGCAGTTCGTGAAGATCGTGAACGGGGCGATAAGTGAAGTGTTCGACAATTACCCAATCGACGAAATGCTCAGGGATATGGTGCCGGTTTATCAAAGCCATCTGAGCGAGTCTGACTTGGAGGAGATCGTTGTTTTCTATTCGTCTCCGGTCGGGCAAAAAGTAATCCGAGAGATGCCAGCTATGACAGCTGATGCCATGCGTATCTCTTTCGCGCATCTCCAACCAAGGATCGACGGGATGATGAAAAAAATGCAGGAGCAATTAGAGGCGATGGCAACGGGAGGGAGCACTCCTGCCGCGCAAACGAAGAATTAATTCGTTCACTTGACTAAGTCCATGACTAAGCTATAATAGCATCATGGAAGTCAATATCCACGAGGCTAAAACCCACCTCTCCCGCCTCCTCGAGCGCGTCGCCATGGGCGAAGAGGTTATCATCGCCAAGGCCGGAACGCCCGTCGCCAAACTCGTGCCACTAAAGGTTCGCCCGAAGAAGCGCGTGCTCGGATCGGCGAAAGGCGAGTTCACCGTGCCTGATGATTTCAACGATCCGCTGCCCAAGGAGATCGAGGATCTCTTCTACGAATGAAGGCGCTGCTCGACACTCACACATTCCTGTGGGCGATCGCAGAGGAAGGCAAGCTCTCTCGCCGCGCTCAACAAATCTATACCGGTCCGAATGATCTTTGGTTGAGTGTCGCAAGCGTGTGGGAAATTCTGATTAAGGTGCAAGCCGGCAAACTTCTTTTGCCCGAACCCTCGGGACGGTACTTGACCAAGAAGTTGGCCAAGGACCATATCGAAATTCTACCGGTAACGCTTAACCACGTTCTCAGGATTGAATCCCTACCAATGCACCATCGCGATCCCTTTGATCGCCTGCTCATCGCGCAAAGCATCGAAGAAGGATGGCCCATCATCACCGTCGATCCATGGTTCGCGCGCTATCCCGTCGAAGTGATCTGGTAATCGCGGAGTCGTCACTGAAAGCTGACAGCTGAAAGCTGAAAGCTCCACACTAGAACCCCATCCGATCGTCCGCCGAAGGCCCGTAAGTCGATGGCACCGGCGTGTCATTCAAGCGCAGATAGACTCCAAGCTGCGCGCGATGATGCACCAGATGATTGAGAAACATCTGCCGGTAGGCGAGAAAGCGCGTCCCGCTGAAAATCGTCTTACCTCCGAAACCCAGCTTCCAGGGCTCCGTCCAGGCTTCATCCTTCGTGTTCTTGAGCGCCGTGCGAGCCTGCGCTGCGCCGTCATCGAACGCCTTAACGAGTTGCGCCGCGGATTCAAACGGCACCGACGGCATCTTGGTCTTGCCAAAATCAAGCTCAGGAGTCGTAAGAATAATCGTTCCAAAGCCGGCCAACTGCGCCACGTGCGGAGCAAGTTTATTCAGCGGCGCCGATTTCGCGTGCGGCGTAAAATCCGGTTTACTCGTCGGAACGCGCTCGAGCATCGTGCGCGTCTTCTTAATCTCTTCATCGAATTCCGTCAGGAGCAATTCATTGATGGCCATATTTATCCTCAAGGATGGTTTCTGCAATAGTATAAGACGTGGCCCGCCGAAGCGATTCGATCTTTCTGCTACGTGTGTGCAAGAGCTAGGAGCTAAAAGCCAGGAGCCAAGAGCCGATTCTATGTCCCGCCCTAAACCTCTCGTCCTAATCATTCTCGACGGCTGGGGATATCGCGCCGAAACCAAAGCCAACGCCATCGCGCTCGCCCGCAAGCCGACGTATGACCGGCTGCTCCGCGAGTATCCGAACACGCTCATTCACACCAGCGGCCCGTTTGTCGGATTGCCCGAAGGTCAAATGGGCAACAGCGAAGTCGGCCACGTCAACATCGGCGCCGGCCGCATCGTTCACATGGACATCACTCGCATTGACCTTATGATTCAGAACGGAGAATTCTTCCATCATCCCGTGCTGGTCGAGGCGATGAAGAACGCCCGCGCCAACGGCCGCAAACTGCACCTCTTTGGCCTCGTCTCCAACGGAGGCGTGCACTCGCGTCAGGAGCATCTCTACGCGCTCCTGAAAATGGCGAAGCAGCAGGGAGTCGATCGGGTCTTCGTTCATGCCTTCATGGATGGCCGCGACACCCTCCCCACCAACGGCGCCGGTTATCTCGAACAACTCCAGCAAAAGATGCGCGAATACAACTCCGGCAAAATCGCGACCGTCAGTGGTCGCTACTACGCCATGGACCGCGATCGGCGCTGGGAGCGCATCGCCAAAGCCTATAGCGCGATGGTCGACGGCAAAGCCGAGGGGGGAACATACTCCGACGCGGTGCAGGGCATGAAAGAGTCCTACAACAAAGACCTGACCGACGAGTTCGTGGTGCCGTTTGTTTGCACGGACAGTCGTGGCGAGGCACTGTCAAAAATCAGCGACGACGATTCCTGCATCTGCTTCAACTTTCGAGCCGACCGCGTGCGCGAAATCACCCGCGCTCTCTGCCGCAACAGCGGCCTGAACGAAAAAGGTGGCAGCGATCTGCCCGGCGCAGCCGAACTCGACGCCACCATCCCGCGCGATCGCGTGCCCAAGAATTTGAAATATGTTTGCATGACGCAATACGACAAGAACTTCAACTTGCCGATAGTGATTCCGCCGGAGACGATGACCAACATTCTGGCGAACGTAATGGGCGGCCTGAACATGCGCAACCTCCGGGTTGCAGAAACTGAAAAATATGCGCACGTAACCTATTTCTTCAACGGAGGAGTCGAGCAGCCTTTCCCCGGCGAAGATCGCGTGATGATCCAATCGCCCAAAGTTGCAACCTACGATTTGAAACCGGAGATGAGCGCCGCCGGAATCGCCGACGCCGTAGTAAAAGCCACGAACGAAGGCACATTCGACGTGATCATCGTCAACTTCGCCAACGCCGATATGGTCGGCCACTCAGGAAAAATCGAGCCTACCGTCAAGGCGGTAGAAACGGTCGATGCCTGCTTAGGTGAGATCGAGAAAGCAGTCCGATCCAAAGGCGGAGCCATGCTGATCACCGCCGACCACGGCAACGCCGAAATGATGATTGACCCCGTAACCGGCGGCCCGCACACGGCGCATACTACCAATCCGGTTCCGTTCATAGTAATGGCCGAAGATGCAAAACAATATTCGCTAAAGCCCAACGGCTCGCTCCGCGATATCTCTCCGACCATCCTGGGCATGCTCGGCATCAACGAGCCAAAAGAAATGACCGGAACAGATTTGCGGAAGCCACTAAAATCCTAACCGCCGAGACGCAAAGAAAAACCGAAAAAGATTTCAGATCATCCGATGACCCGATCACCCGATGGCCCGATACGAATTCTGATTTTCGTCCATCATCCCTTTGACCAATGGAATGCTCCCGAGTGGTTCCCAAAGAAGTTGCAGCAAGACTTTCCGCAAGTCAGCGTCGTTAATCTTCCCGACTATAAGCGGGTGGATGAAGAGATCGTAGATGCTGAGATCGTCATCGCATGGTCGATCCGCCCCGAACAGATTGCTGCGGCAAAGAAACTCCGCTGGATTCACTCTCCAGCAGCCGCGGTGAATCAGTTGATGTTTCCCGAACTGATCAATAGCGACATCGTTCTCACCAACGCGCGCGAAGTGCACGGGCCGGTAGTCGCGGAACACGTCATTGCGCTGATCTTCGCGCTCGCCAAGAAGATTCCCCTGTCGGTCCGCCTGCAAGAGAAGCACGTCTGGGGCCAGCAGATCCTGTGGGACGAGGTGCCGCGCGTGCGTGAAGTAGCGGGCGCGACCGTCGGCCTGATTGGCCTTGGCAGCATAGGCCGCGCAGTCGCGAAGAGCGCCAAGGCTCTTGGCATGAAGGTGATCGCGGTCCGCGAGCATCCAGAGAAGGGAAGCGAAGCGGCCGACACTGTCTACAGCCCCACCCAAATCGACGAAATCTTCCGGAAGGCCGACTACATCGTGCTGGCAGCGCCGGTCACGGACGGTACCAGGGCGATTGCCTACGCCGACCGCCTCGCGCTCATGAAGCCAGAGGCATGCCTGATCAATGTCGGTCGAGGCCCGATTGTGGATGAACCGGCGCTCGCCACCGCCCTGCGCGAAAAGAAAATTGGCGGGGCAGCGCTCGACGTATTTCCTAAAGAGCCGCTACCGGCCGACTCGCCGCTGTGGGACGTGCCCAATCTGCTAATCACTCCTCACACGGCCGCGCTGACCGACAAGCTTTGGGATCGGCACTACGCTCTGTTTTCGGAAAACCTGCGGCGCTACCTTGGTCGCGAACCGTTGTTAGCGGTCGTCGACAAGGTTAGGGGTTACTAGACCGGCCATTTAGCGAGTATCGATTCCGAAACCGATAATTGCGTTTACTTCTACCGGGTCGTCGCCGCGGAAGGCGGGGCGGAACTTCCAGTTGTGGAGGGCCACCAGGATTTTCGAGGTAGTTTCGGCGGCTCCGGGCTCGAGAACTTTGAGGTCTTTTAGATCTCCCGAACGATCGAGGGTGCAGGCGATTACTACATGCGTAGAACGGAGTCCCTGGGGGAGATCTTTGCGCATGGGTTCGGGAGCACTTAGGGCTTGACCCGACGGATGGCTGGCCGATGCGGGATCGGCATACTGCATTACGGCCGTGCCTAACGACGTTTCGATGTAGATGGAATAGTTGCGATCGCCCTTCAAGACGCCGTAATAGTTGAACACTCCGCCGGAGCGTGGCGTGGCTTCGATGGTGATTCCGGAGCCTTGATGAGTGCTCGCTGAGGAACGGCCGGGGCCGGAAGATGCGTCGCCGCCGGGAGAGCCGAAGCTGGGCAGGGTGATAGTGGTGGTGCCTCCCTGAACTGAGACTCCGGGCATTGCGGGCGTGCCCGTCGTGCCGGTGCCTGCGCCGCCCTGGCCGGGGTAGGGCGAGATGCCTGCGTGGGCGTTGGGATCGGAGCCGCGTCCCGCGCCTTCTCTACCGGCACCTGATCCTTCAGCTTGCAAGCCGCTGCCGGGGCCATTGCCTTTGCCGATGGATGCTCCGCCGCCACTGCCGCCTAGACCAGTCTTTGCGTTGCCGGAGGGGGACATGGCGATGGCGCCGGTGTCAGTTTGATTGGGCAGGCCTACTTTTGTGCCCGGCTGAGCGGAGATCACTACGCCGTTCCCGGCAGCGTTGCCTGCGTTAGCGGGTGGAGCTAGCGGAGACCCTAAATCGAGCTGAGCGCCTGCTCCTGCGCCCTTGTTGCCTCGTCCGCTGCCCGCAAGGGCTTTGCCCCCGCCGAGAGTCGGAGGAGGTGGGACGACCTCGGCGGAGCCTAACACCGATCCTGCGGATCGACTGGCGGACTTTCCCGCGGCTCCGGGATTCGCACCGCTTCCATCGATGCTGGCTGGCGGCGGCACTACTTGCGGCGTTAGCGTGGCCGCGGCGGATCTTCCTAATGAACCTCCGCCCGACGCGGATGGTGGCGGAGGGACGGGTTTGGCGCGCAGATCGCCAGTCGCGGTTGCTCCCCAACTGTTGAGGTCGCGGCTGACTTGCGATGGCGGCGGCGCGACCACTACTGGCGCGGGCAAGGTGAGCTTGTGCGTGGAGGAGACATCGCGCTGCGGCGCGGAAACCGGAGGCGGAACTACTTCGATGGTTTGCGTGATCGGAGTGCGGGAACTGGCCAGGTCGCGCGGCGTATCACGTGGAGCGGGCGCGACTACGGTCTGCGCGAGCGGATTCGCCGTGCGCATTTTGTCGCGCGCTGCATCGGGCGCTGGAGGGATTACGGCCGCGTTCAACGTAGGCGAGGTGCGTGAAGTGGAGTGAGAGACGTCAGGCGCTGGCGGAATGATACTGGGCGTGAGGCTGTTGGCGTTGCGAGCTTTCAGGTCCGAATTGAGTTCGGGTGTTGGCGCCACCGGAGCCACCGTCGGCAGAGCCGGCGCGATGAGAGACGAGCGCAGGCCTTCAGATGGAGGCGGTCCGGGAGTGGGTTTAAAGGCGAGCAGATTGGCGACGGCGGAATCGGAACGCGGCAGATTGACCTGCGGAGCGTCGACAATCTTCTCACTAGGCTTATCGCCGCGCGCGACGCGGATGGCCTGCGTGCGATGGTGAGCTTGCTCTCCGCCGGCGCGTCCCGATTTGCCCGACTGCGCGCCGCCGCGATCTTGCGTCTGCGGCAATTCGTCGCCGGAATAATAGATCACATCCCATTGCGGACGCGTTGGTGGCGCCGGGATTTCGAGGCTGACGAAGCGCTCGGGGAGCACGATGACGGCGATCAGCAGCAGGCACTCAAGCAGCCACGAGATGAGGATGCCGCGATAGGGAAAGATGCCGATGGGCGCTTCTCCGGCAAGGGCTTTCGGAGCGCGCGCGAGCGCGGGGCCCAAGGCCGATTTGAATTCGTCCCATGGAGACGACCATTCGACCAGCAGGCGAGGGGGATCGGGCCACTGCTCGGCGATGGGGGCGACCTCGGGTGTCGTGATGACTACGGACATTTATTCTGGGCTGCGTTGCTTCTGGGGGATTAGTCATAGTGTGCCAGAAAACGAGGATGTTTTCGCGGTACTTCAGTGTTTTTTCTTTTTCTCTCAGTCAGTGGGAACGGATTTTCCGGAGGGATGGCTTCTCAAGGCAGGATGTTTACCGGACGTTGTCCCCATCCTCTCTACCGTTGGTCTACTAAAATCACAGAGTTGGACGGATGGATTTGCTTGGCGTGGGTAAATCGATACATCGCTTATGGACGGGCTCTGAGCGCTAGCGCCTTGTTGGGGGCAGTTGCGCGACTTTTCATCACAGGTGATGCGCTACCGAGTGAACTCTGTATTTCACTGTTTAGGGCGCCAACGATCCCATTGTGCTGGGGTTCCGCCTCAACCACTGCGGTATAAAGAATCGATCCACCGGCATACCCGAGATGAAAGTTACCAAGATCAGACGACTTCCACTGATCCAGAATGCGCGGGAATTCTGTGCGGATGTAATCCGTCTGATCTTTTGACCCGGAATTGGCTCATCCTCGGTCACAGAACTTGGGTCGTAATTGGGAATCGCATGAGTGAGGTCACCGAAGTGTTCCACCGCACTGCGAGCGTCCGGGAACTGCTCGATCATCACATCCGTGTACCTCGCTGGGACAGTCCGTTCGTCATAAATTGCGTTGTACATCCGAGCGGCGGGAATGGATCCGTCCAAAATCTGAATTGTTGCTCTCTGCGTCCCCGCGAAGTACATTGGCACAAGGTCTTGCAGCAGTGCATCCAGTGCCATCGTGTTCAATCGAGTACACTCCGCAAGCGACTCTGCATCTGAAATTTTCTTGCAACCATCAGCGTTGGGCAACACGGGGACGAGCCGGACTGACATAAAAAAGTGAAAGTCAGTGCCCCGCATGAAGGGGAACCAGCGAATGTTTGTTGGGATATCCTCACGCTTAACCAGTTCAACCGGAAAGTGCTGGCTGCCATCGGTGCGCGCCCGGGCAAACTTATCAGCCTGTTCTGTCCCAGAAGTATCCATAGTCTGGCCGACCTCAGGTCCACAGGTCTGCGCGAAATCGCTATTCGGGTCGGTCACCCGCATGGAGTACCCGTCGAGGCTCTGTAGAAACGCGAAATAAACAAGAGATGGCAGGAAAAATGCCCTGCCACTCGAGTTTGTTGTCTGCAATTCGCTTCGCAATGCGTGGAGCGTCCACCCTTTGCTCACAGCCTGAAGGCATACGTTCATGCCGACCAAAGGCCTGCCTGTAATCGCATCCACAATTTGAACCGACCTTGGCGGGACGATGCGAACACATAGGATTATGTACAAGATGCCGATAGCAAGAATGGGGACGGCCAGAGCCGCGCCCACCCACCTTAGCCAACGTTTCCGTCCTTTGCCTTGGGGGACGGGCACAGTAGATGACATTTTTTCACTACATACTCAAGCAACCGCTCAGTCAAGGTTACCGACGAGCGAAGATCTTTATGTGGGCTGAGCAAAGAAGGACGAAGAGGCGGTGAAAAATCGCCATTGCACCCACAACGGGCGGGTGGCCCGTCCTATCGCGAAGCGAAGGGCGGGGCCTTTGGCTTTCTTTATCACAAGCGCCACGTGAGCACCATCACAGACCCCGACTCGCCCGCCGACGACAATAGACATCGACCTGTGTGAGGGCGGAGGTGTGCCTGTCAATTCCAACATGACGAGGAGGGTAGGGGGGGACCTCTCCCGGCGTAGCAGATCCGGGTTCGCAGCGATCCAGTTGACGTAGGGGTCCTTCGGCTCCGCAGGCCGATTCGCTTCGCTTATCGGCCTGCTTCGCTCAGGATGACACGGTGGGGTTAAATTTCACGCGGCTTCGGTGCGACGGACTCGGCACTGGTTGTTGAAAATCGCGATTGCACTCATCGACTACTTCCGGCGGATTTTGAAGTGTAATTACCCGATTACGGCAGTTGGAGATATGCGGAATCGAGGCATCTCAAGCTGTTAACTCCTATGCGGCCTCGCGCTCGGGGAAAGAGAGCGAGGGCTGCAGGTCAAGTGCATCGAGTGCGGGCTTCACGTTGATGCGGAATGAGGCTCGGTCTCGCGCGAGCTTCGGGCCAATCACACTGGTCAATCTCTCAACGGTAGTGCTCAGTTCTTTGGCATGCATCTGCTGCAATTCAATCGTAATGGTGATGTCGAATAATGCACTTTCCCCTTCTCGTTGTACCCTGTGCGCGAGCAAGCTTCCCCCGAGGACCCGATCCAGGCTCATGAGTGAGCGGCTCTTGCACACGGCGCATTCGTCGCCTCGACTACTGCTGATGACCTCGCAATCCAGGCAGAAGACCGCCTTCGAGAGAGGGAGAACTGCGTCCGAACGGTCCTTTGCTTGGGCAAACATATACACCAACCCTTTGTCGCTGAGATCTGGGCAGCTATGTCCAATTGCAATTATCGCCCTTTTCTCAAAAAGTAACCTGTCAAAATCTCCAGTACCTGAGCGACTGCCGATCCACTGCGCGAGTTCCTTACAAGGGCCCCCTGGGCAGGTGAGGGCACCTGCCCCTACGTTAGCGTGGAGGCGCGGACATATTTCTCCTGCCAATGCTTTAGGCGGCTTCGGTGTGGATGGGCTCTTCTTGCAGAATGTCGATCTGGTCGCCCATCATAGTTTGCGATTGCTGGATGGTGCCGGTGGGAACTTCTATGACAGAGGCGGCGTTTACTCGGATGGCGGCCACGCGCCAGGGTTTCAGATCTTCTTCGAGGTGGATGACTTTGCGCTCGCGGTCGAGGTAGACGGCGTCGATGGGGAAGCGCATGGCGAAGGTATGGATGCCGTGAGAGGGGTTGATCCAGAGGCCTTGACCGGCGGGGAAGTGATCGGCGCTGGTGGCCATGAGGCCGCGGAAGCGGGTCCAGTGAGTGCTCGCGATGACCAGGTCGGTCGCGAGGTAGGTGTTGCGGGTGCGGTTGAAGGCGTAGGACTTGGGCCCGCGTGGCATTTGCACTCCAAGGAATCTGTAATTTGCGATTTGTAATTGAAAACTTCAAAACCGACGGCGTCAGTTTGCAATTACAAATTACAAATTATCAATTACAAATTTCGTCATCGTTTGCCGGGGACCACGGGCATGAAGATGTGCATGAGTTGGATTACGGCGGGGCCAACGGTGACGAAGATCAGCGAGGGCATTACGAAGAGGACCAGGGGGATGATCATTTTTACGGTGGTTTTGGCGGCCTGCTCTTCGGCGCGCTGGCGGCGCTCGGTGCGCAGGGAATCGGAGTGGACGCGCAGGGCTTGAGCGACGCTGGTTCCGAAGCGATCGGTTTGGATCAGGGTTCCGACTAAGGAGCGAATATCGTCTACGCCGGTGCGATCGGATAGGTTGCGGAGGGCTTCTACGCGCGGTTTGCCGGCACGGGTTTCCAGATCGAAGAGATGAAATTCGGCGCTCAGTTCGGGGTGGGCATAGGCGAGGTCGTTGCCGACGCGCATCATGGCTTGATCGAGCGAGAGTCCGGCTTCGACGCAGATGACGGTGAGGTCGAGTCCGTCGGGAAGGCCGAGGCGGATCCGGCGCTGGCGCTCGGCTAGTTTCTTTTTGAGGATGAAGCGCGGGAGGAAGAAGCCGAGGGCGGTTAGGCCGATGAGCAGGAAGGGAGAATCGAATCCGGTGAAGAGGAAGACGGAGATGAAGGCGACGGCGGCGCAGAGGACGCGGAGGCCGCGATAGATGGTGATGTGTTGCGGGCTGCGATATCCGGCCTGGATAAGCCAGAGGCGGGTTTGCGAAGCATCGGCGGGCGAGAGTGGCAAGGCGCGGCTCAGGGGATCGAGAGCCTGCTGCATGCGTTCGCGGATGGCGGGCTTGACCTCGGGCTTGGTACGCTGCCAGCCGATTTCGCGGAGGCGGGAGCCGAGGACGGAGGAGGGCGTGACCGTGGCCGCTCCGAAGGCGAAGACGATGACGGCGATGGTGAAGAAGGCGACGATCGAGATTATTAAGGGTAACGACATTTTGTTCCGCTCGGTGCAATCAAAAACTTCTAGTTCTCAGTTGTCAGTTTTCAGTTGTCAGTGAAAACCAAAAGCGCCGGTTCGCGGATTTAACTGAGAACTGATAACTGACGACTGACATCTGGTTTTCACACTTGAATCCTGATAATTCTGCGAATGAAAAAATAGCCTAGAGTTTGCATGGTGATTCCGGCGACGATTAATGCGTGGCCGATTGGGTCGATGAAGAGCGGCATGATGAAGCCGCGGTTTAAGACGAACATAACTACTACTACCGTTGGCGGAAGAGCCATCAAGAGGACCATGGTGAGGCGGCCCTGGGCGGTGTGGACGCGGACCTGGCGCAGAATTTTGAAGCGCTCGCGAATGACGTAGGAGAGGTTGTCGAGAATCTCGGCCAGGTTGCCTCCGGTTTCGCGCTGCAACATTACGGCGGTGACGAAGAATTTTACGTCGACTAGAGGGATGCGGTCGGCGAGGTTGAGCAGGGCGTCGCGGACGGGCAGGCCGAATTTTTGTTCTTCGTAGAGTTGGCGGAATTCTCCGGCGACAGGCTCGGAGACTTCGTTGGCGATCATTTCCAGAGCGGTGGTGAAGGCGTGGCCGGCCCGGACGGCGCGGGCGAGGGTGTCGATCGCCTCGGGAAATTTCTCTTCAAATTTCTGGAAGCGCTTTTTTCGCATGTGCGAGGCGTAGGCGTAGGGGAGAAAAAATCCGAGGACGACGCCGACCCAGGCGAAGATGATCTGGCCTCCGGCGATGTAGGAGATGACGGCGAGCAGGATCGCGGAGGCGGCGCAGAGCATGAGAAAATTTCCGGCGCGAACATCGACGTTCCCCTGGGCGAGCACTTTCTGGAGGGCGGAGACACGTTCGGAGCGGCGGAGAAAACTGTCGAAGGCAGGGATGCGGCTGAGGACTTCGTCGCGCAGCAGAGCCACGTTGGGCGCAGCCTCGGCGGTCGGCTGCTGGACGGTGGAGAGGCGGTCGCGAAGAACGCGAGCCTGCGACTTGCGTTCATCGAAGAGCGAAACCGCGACAAAAACGCCCATGGTCACGACGATAAAAACCAGGATGGCTATGATGAACATGGACTAAACCTCCATCCGGGATTCGAAGAGCGCAGGACTAAGGCGGCAGCCGGCGGTGGCCAAGCGCTCCGTGAACTGTGGCTGGATGCCGGTGGAATGGAAGACGCCGCGGACTTTGCCGCTCTCGTCGATACCGCTGCGGTCGAAGACGAAAACGTCCCGCAGGGCGATCATGTCGCCTTCCATGCCGGTGACTTCGGAGACGGTGATGACTTTGCGCGACCCGTCGGAGAGGCGCGCGACCTGAACGACAGCGTGTACGGCATTCGCGATCTGATGGCGGATGGCGCGCTCAGGAATATTAAGGTTCGCCATAGACACCATGTTTTCGATTCTCGCGAGGGCGTCGCGCGGGGAGTTGGCGTGGACGGTGGTGAGCGAGCCTTCGTGGCCGGTGTTCATGGCCTGGAGCATGTCAAAGGCTTCTTCGCCGCGCACCTCGCCCACCACGATGCGGTCGGGGCGCATACGCAGGCTGTTGATGACCAGCTGGCGCATGCGGACGGCGCCTTTGCCTTCAATGTTCGGAGGGCGGGTTTCGAGGCGGACGACGTGTTCTTGTTTGAGCTGCAATTCGGCAGCGTCTTCGATGGTGACGATGCGTTCGGAATTTGGAATGTAGCCGGAGAGGACGTTGAGGACGGTGGTTTTTCCGGCGCCGGTTCCGCCGGAGATGATCACGTTCAGGCGGCCTTTGACGATTGCCGAGAGCAATTCGAGCATGGGCTCGGTCAAAGTTTTGTTGTCGAGCATGTTGCGGGCGGTGACGGGATCGCGGCCGAAGCGGCGAATAGAGAGGCAAGCTCCATCGAGCGCGAGGGGCGGAATGATGGCGTTAACGCGCGAGCCGTCTTGCAGGCGAGCATCGACCATGGGTGAAGATTCGTCGACTCGGCGGCCGATGCGGGAGACGATGCGGTCGATGATCTGCATCAGGTGCTGATTATCTTTGAAGGACAGGCCGGTGACCTCGAGCTTGCCGGCGCGCTCGACGTAGACGCGGTCGAAGCGGTTGACGAGAATGTCGGAGATGGTGGGATCTTTGAGCAGAGGTTCGAGCGGACCGAGTCCGAAGATTTCATCGAGGATCTCGCGCGATAATTGTTCGCGCTCGGCGAAGCTGAGAGGGACGGCTTCGCTGTTGACGGAGCTGCGGATGAGGACGAGAACTTCATCGCGAGCGGAGTCTCCGGTGGTGCGGCCGAGCTTTTCGAGGTCGAGGCGATCGAGAATCTTGCGATGAAGATCCGCCTTGACCTGTTGGTATTCGCTGCGCTCGAAGGCTTGTAGGTTGGCCATGGTTTCGAAACTGTCTTACTTGCTACGATTTGCGGACTATGGGCTGCGAGCCACCAACAAATCGTTTGCTCGTAGCTTCCAACTCGAAGCTCGCACCTTTATCATACCGTCTTAAATAATGACCATTCCCTGCGTTTCACATCCAGATCGTCTTTTGTTAAATAATCGGCGAGCCCGGAGATGGAGCGGGCGATTTCGGTGTTGCCTTGCTGCATTAAGGGCACTCCGCGATCGATGGCGGTGGAGACGGCGAAATATTGATTGGGGATTCGCCAGAGCACAGGGGCCCCGATAGCAGCTTCGGTTTCGGCTTCATTGAAGCCCGCGACTTTGCGATAACGATTCAGGACCAGGGCGAAACGGTCGCGAGAGCCGCTCTCACCGAGATATTGGGCGACTCGTCCGGCGCTCCAGAGGGAAGCGACGTCGGCGTGGGCGATGAGCAGAATTTTTTCGGAGAGATTGCTGACCAGGCGGGTGGCGCTATCGAGGCGGGAGGAAGCATCCACGACAATGTAGTGGAAGAGACCAACCATGGTATCGAAGAGGCGCGCGAAATCTGCGGCGGAAGGTTCGATGGATGTGGGGACGGCCGCTCCGGCGAGAACCTGCAATCCGCGCTCGTGACGGGCCATGAAGCTATCGAGCAGAGACGAATCGAGTCGATGCAGATTGGTGACGGCGTCGGAGACAGTGAAGGTGGGTTTGAGATTGAGATGCAGGGCACAGTGGCCGAGCGGCGCGAGGTCGACGAGTGCCGTGCTGTGGTGAACCGACTGCAAGGCCAGCGCGAGATTGACGGCCACAGTGGTGGCGCCGCTGCCGCCTTTGGCGTTAACGATGGTGAAAACTTTTCCGCGCGAACTTTCGCGGCCGGGCTTGCGGCGGGTGGAGGTGAGGCGAACGAAAGCTTCGAGGAGGTCGGTAGTGCTGGTGGGGCGCTCGATGTATTCGCGAACCCCGGCGCGCATGGTGCTGACAATTAATTGGGACTGCGTCATCGGGCCGACGGCGAAGACAGCCGAATTGGGGAGTTCCTGATGGAGCAATTCAATGGCGCGGAGCGCGGAGGTGACGGCGTCGGTGGAGATATCGACCAACAGGACATCCGGGGCGAAAGATTGAGTCTTGCGGATAACCGGGTCGTTCGCGGTCAGCGGCAGGGTCGCACTGCTGCAAACCGTGGAGGCCACGCTGGTGCCGTCAACTAAAACCTGCAACACGGCGCGCTGATCATTGTCCGTGGCGAATACGGCTACCGATAATTCTGGCATGACAGATTCCTGATCGGGTCATCGGACCATCAGGTGATCGGGCCATCCGCAACTGATCGCCCACATCCTGATCACCCAATTTGTTCAATTCTACTTCGTGGGTCCTGACTTCTGCTTATCGAACTTCGCCGGGTCCAGATTGGGCTCCGGCATGGCCGGGCCTTTCGCCGGGACGACGCTGGGCGCAACGCGGTGAACCGTGCATAGAACCATCAACTCTGAATTGCTCTTCTGATCGCTCTTGCTCTTGAAAAAGTTGCCGATGATCGGAATGTCGCCGAGCCAGGGGATTTTGTTGCCGATATTGGTGACGCGATTATCCATGAGGCCGGCGATGACGAAACTCTGGCCATCCTGCAGTTCAAATTCAGTTTCCGCTTTGCGCGTGCTGATGGCGGGGATGGTTGTGCCGGAAACGGTGACGGCGTCGGCGAAGTCTAGCGTGCTTACTTCGGGAGCGACGTGGAGATGGATGTTGCCGTTCGGCTGAATTATGGGAGTGAATTTGAGGCGCACACCGAATTCACGAAACTGAACCGTGACGGTAGAGATGCCGCCGGCACCGGGCTGCACGACGGGAAAAGGAAATTCACCTCCGGCGAGGAAGCTGGCTTCTTTGCCGTTGACCGCGACCAGATTGGGCTCGGCCAGAATCTGCAACAGGTTTTGTTCCTTAAGGGCTTGGATCACAGCCCCCAGATGGACCTGAGGATTAAAGAAGAACAGGTTCAGTAAGTTGGAAACTGTCGCCGTCGTGGAAGAAGGGGCTGTGCTGCCCGACCCCTGGTCGGTGATGCTCCCAAGGCCGGTGATTCCACCGAACTGGCCGGTTGTAATGCTGCCGATGGTATTGCCTGAGCCGGTCGAAAACAGATTGAAGCCGATTTGCGTCAAAGCGGTGCGATCGACTTCGGCAAACTTGACTTCGAGCAAGACCTCGTCGGCGCCGATGGGGCCGAAGCTGAGAACGTTGACTACGTTCTTCGAGTAGGCCGAAGCAAGCGCGCCGGCATGTTTGGCGATGTCCTCGGTAGTTACGTGGCCGGAGAGAACTATGGCGGAACGCGACGGCGTTACGCTGATTTGTTCGCTCGGGAAGAGGCGATGAATTTCTTCGGAGGCGGCGGTGATGTCGACATCGACGCGGAGGTCAAAGCTGCGGGAGCGCTCAAGTTCGTCCCAAATCAATAAAGAAACCTCGCCGGGGGCGAGACCGTTGACGAGAACTTGCGTGGGGGTCACAACGAGCGCATCGGCTACGGACGGGTCAGTAACGGAGACGCGCTTGAGGCGCTCGGTGGTGTTGATGAGCAGAGATTTTCCGACCATCACGCGGAGCGGGGCGGCGCCCGAAGTTTCCGCGGATGTGGATGTAGAAGTTGTGGCGGCAGGGGGCTGGGCGGCCGGATTGTCTTGAGTTTTTGCAACTGGGCTCGCAGCAGCGGCAGTGGACGCGGCGGGAGTGCTGTCGAGCCCCGACCTGCCTAACGGCAAGCCATCGAAAGCCAACCGATCGAGCGCTAGCCGATGGAACGCCAGCCCCTGGAATGCCAACTCGGGGAAGGCCACGGGGCGCGCGGAGTTGACGGTCGCGCCGAAAAACAGAACGGCTGCGACGAGCTTAAAAGCTTTCATGAATTCAGACCTCTTGGAGGCGGCACCAGCAAATGGTTCGAAGGCAAAGCGAAAGCTATAAAGACAGCAACAGCAATAATGATCGGGCTCGAATGCATACGATAGCGACAGCCCAATTGATCTTCAGTGTGACTCTTGCGGCTTATCTTCTGGAAACTTGGTTTCATCCCGTTTGCTGCCACGAATCATTTCCACCTGATAGGGCGAATTGACAGGCGCCGGAACTTTGGCGGTCACTCTGTGGAATTTCGGTTTGGCTTCGGCGGCCGGCGCTTTCTCGCCAGGGTAGAGTGTACTCACATGGGTGGCGCCGATTCCTTCTTTCTTGGTGTCGAGCGGATTACGGAGCGCGAGCTGAATTCTGCCTTCCTGCGAAGCGAGCGCCAATCGTTGTGCGTCATCGGGGGAAACGAGCAACGTGATCACGGGAGCGCTCGATTCGCCGGAGGTAAGACGTTCGAGCAGACTTCCGCCGACGGCGATGACGGCGACGTTTTGGAGAACGGTGATGGTTTGCGCTTCTCCCCCGCTACCCTGATTGCCGGTGGACATTACATCGACGCGGGTGCCTGGCTGGACGAAACCCGCGACCGAAACGACATCATTGACGCGGACGGAAACGGCGCGCATGCCTTGTGGAATCAGCGAAGGCAGGCCAGCTCCGGCGTTGAGCGCGGCCAGTTTGCTGTTGAGAATGAATTCGCCTTTGCTGATGGGAAGAATGGCGCCGCGGTTCAAAACCTTCGCGGGAGAAGAAAATGAGCCGGGAGGGATCGCGGCGGGCGGGAGGTTAACCACGCGAACATCCTTGGCGGCCAGTTTGGCTCCGACATCAATGTCATTGGCGGCTACAACCACCGGCACTCCGGCGGCGGCATTGCTGGACCCGGCGAAGTTTCGCAGCTGATTGTAGACGGCATAGCTGACGAGTAGGCCTACCGCTAAAGCCAAGCCTCCAATCATCAACAGACGACGTCGATTCATTCCACTCCTTCCGGAAACTATCCGGATCCAATTGCAGGGTGGAGGGCTGGTTCGCTGGCTCCACTCCGTGCTGAGGTTAGTTACTGGCCGATTTGGCTGGCCACGCCGGAGAACACGTTGTTGGCGTTGCTGCCGATGAGACGGACTGTACCGATTACGATCACCAGAATGACTGCCAGCATAACGGCGTACTCCGCGATGTCCTGGCCCTCTTCATTGCGCCACAAGAATTTGCACAGCTGTGTCATAGAGACTCCTTCGAAAAGTTGACTTACGTTAGAAATTTACGATTTGGGGGAGCTTTGGAAGCCATTCCCTATATGCGCCCTAGTTTCGCAGATTAAGGATGGGAATGGTAAATATTTTTTCATCTTTCTGACAATTTTGCGAGTGGATCATTTGTGGAAATTTCAATACTTAGGGCGCGCCAGAGGGGCTTCGGGAGAAGATGACGGCATGAGAGTCGCTAAATCTCGTCTGCCAATGACGATTGAGGAGGAGTGCTTGCGCCAGGGCGCAGGATGGAGGAACGAGGATAGTCTCGATTTGCCAATGGTTAAGGATATCCTGCCAGCCGGAACGAAGGTCGATGAGGGTGCGAACGGAGTCGCGCATGAGATCGTCGCCGTAAAGGTCGGCGCGGCCGTCAACGAATACGCGATAGCGGGGGTAGAGATTGTAGATCGCATATCCTCCCCAATCGTAATAAACGAAGAGTTTCGTGTTTTGAGATGAGGCATTGACGGGGAAGGATTTAGCGCGCAGGAACTCGACAGCATCTTGGGGAAATATTTGGGCTACACGAGCATTTTGATGGCGGGCTAAAGTGGTCCATTTGGCCAGAGCGAACAGCGCCAACAGAATCATGGCTGAAGCGCTGAAAGCCGGGCGGAAGCGCCGCGACGTAGGACGTGATAAAGGAGAGGGATTTGAAAGCGGTAGAGCGGCAGCTACAACTGGGATCGCCACCAGAACGAAAATCGGAATGTGGCGGGAAGCGTCAAGAGCGGCGAAGGCGGTCAGGAGCAAGGGAGCTATGACACGGCCTTTAAGGCGGTGGTGCGCGGTTGCGAGGGCGATCAGAAGCAGCAGCCAGAGTAGCAGAAGTGGACGATAGAGGCTCGTGTGAAAATCCGGTGAGCGCCATTCGGCGATGAAGGAGCGCATTCCGGGCGAGCGTAGAGTATCGAGCGGATAACGGTAGAGGTGGGTGCCGCTGGGATTAAGCGGCACAAGTACAAGGCAAGCTACAAGAACGAAAAAAATACGCAGAAGGATAGGGCGGGCCTCTTGCCAGGACGTATTGCCAGCGGCGGTTTCGAACAGCACGCCTGCGGCGTAGGCGACGAGCAGAGCCGGGCCGAGGGCGAATCCGCCGTGCAGGTTGAGCCAGAGTAGAAATAGGGGCGGTATCCAGAGCAGGAGTTTGGGACGATCTTCGCCACGCTCGATAAGGAAAAGGAGGAGGCTGGCGAGGGTGAAGGTGAACATCTGCGGGCGAACGCCCCATGACGGAGCCGAGGCGAGAGCGCCGAGCGCGGTGGCGGCGGCTGCCCAGTGCCGTTGTTGTCCGCCGGGAAGACAACGCAGGTAGAGCAGCATGAAGCCGGCGGTAGTGATGATGGCGGAGAAGACGATAAGCGCTGCCGCGGCACCGTGTTTATACAGTTCGTAAAAAGTTACCTCTGACAACCATTCGTGAGAGATCCAGGCGTGTCCGGCGCGAGTAAAGGAAAAAGGATCGGAATGGGGAATGCTGTGGGATTCCACGATCAACTGGCCCGTACGCAGGTGCCACCAGAGATCGGGATCGACTGCATTGCGCGCGGTCATAGCGAGCAGGCCGAAGAGGAGGATGGCGGCGAAAGGGATCTCGGTATTGTGGAGGATTCGTCGCATCGTCGCTGGCGATTATAGAATGTCCGCGTCTTTTGCAGATTGGCCAGGCAGAATCTGGATAGACTGGGCAGTCGATTTTGAGACGTGTCTGAATAACCATCTCTGAATAACTATGTCTGACCAACCCAGGGTTGACGCAACTCGACTGCGCCGTTGGTTGGTCGTGGCGGCGCTGGTCTGGATGTCCATTAACAATATCGTTATGCTGTGGCACACCCGAACTCAGATCAGGCACGGGTATGGAGACTTTGCGTCATTCTATGCCGCGGGCACTCTAGTTCGGCGCGGACTTGGCGCCGAACTCTACGATCACAGAGCGCAGTGGAAGGTGCAGCAGGAGTTCGCCTCGCAAGTAGAAATCCGCCAGGGGCCCTTGCCGTATATTCGGCCTCCGTTCGAAGCCTTACTCTTTGCGGTGTTTGCCAGGTGGACTTATGTGACCGCGCTCGGGCTTTGGACAGGGCTCAAATTGGCGCTGCTGGTGGCGATTCCTTTCGTGGTGGCGCGGGGCGGATCATCTCAAAGCAGAGCGTCGCCCGGCGAATCATCTTCAGTCGCGCTATCTTTGTCTGAATCATGGAAGGAGCCTATTCCACTCTGGGCCGTCGGACTTCTGACGCTCGGCACTTTCCCTGAGTTTATGGATCTGCTGTTGGGGCAGGATGCGCCTCTGCTGGCATTTCTATTTGCGATTACTTATTGGCAACTGGCAAGAGGCAAAGATGCGGGCGCCGGCCTTACTCTTGGCGTTGCGCTCTTCAAGTTTCAACTGGTGATACCTTTCGTTCTTGCGCTCTGGATCGCGGGCAGGAAACGTGTGTGGCGCGGCTTTCTTGTTTCCGGCGTCGCCGTCCTGGCTATTTCATATGGCATCGTGGGCTGGAGCGGGCTGTTGCGCTATCCTCGCGATCTGCTGGCTTTGAACCAGGCGACGGGTGTCGGGTTGATTACGCCGGAAAACCAGATGAACCTGCGCGGGCTGCTTATTTTCGTGGTGGGGCGCATACCCTATCCGGGTCGCATCCACTGGGCGCTGGCGCCAATTGCGCTGGCCACCATTGTCTATGCGGGAGTGCTCTGGCGGAAAACAGGAGCGCGCTGGCTGGCGGAGGGTTTTGGGCTGTCGGTGACAGCCGCCATCACCACTAGCTATTACGCCTACGAATACGATCTGCTCTTGCTCATGATCCCGCTGGTTGCAATGCTTGCTCGCAGGGAAGACACACATCCCGCAGGGGATCGCGTTACTCGAAGTCTTGAAACGGGAGGATGGTTGCTGTTGCTGCTTACGCCTTTGTACTGGTTTGCTCGAGTGCAACTCAAAGCCGAGTGCCTGATGATGATTCCGGTGTTAGCCCTGGGCGTAGCTTGGGCTCGCAAACTGCGCGATGGGCGCCCCATTTCAGCAATGGCACAGGACGGCACAGGATGAATATGGCAGCCTCGCCCCGGCTCCAGCTTCGTGACTGGATGTTTTTATCGCTTGCGATTTTCTGCGCGGCGGGCACTTGGACCTACGCCCGGCGAGTGCTGATTCCGCATCAGATTTCGGATTCTGCGGCGCGCGGGCGGCCGCGGGGAAATCTTTCCGATCTTTATCCACGATGGATTGGGGCGCGCGAACTTTTGTTGCACGGGCGCGATCCTTACCAGGCCGATGTGACGCGCGAGATTCAAGCTGGATACTACGGTCGTCCGCTGGACGCTTCGCGGCCCGGCGATCCGATCGATCAGCAAGGGTTTGCTTATCCGGTTTATGTGGTTTTTTATTTGGCGCCTGCGGTTCGTCTTGATTTTGCAATCGTGCAGAGAGCATTTTTCTGGATTCTGGTTTTCATTACGGCGGCTGGTGTCTTGCTGTGGCTGCGAGTTTTGGATTGGCGCGTATCGTTTCCGGCGCAGGCCGCTATAGTGGCTTTGAGCCTGGGCAATTTGCCGGTACTACAGGGACTGAAGCTTCAGCAACTGACTTTGCTGGTGGCGGCGATGTGCGCGGCCGCCATGGCGCTGCTGGTCGCGGGACGGTCGTTGGTGGCCGGGATGGTGCTGGCTCTTGCCACAATCAAGCCTCAGCTTGTGTTGCCGCTTTTATTGTGGCTTGCCATCTGGAGCCTTAGCGATCTTCGGCGGAGGTATCGATGGGCGGCCTCATTCTTGATTGTTTTGATCTTTCTGTGCGCGGCCTCGGAACTGGTTCTTCCGCATTGGGTTGGGCGTTTTTGGCGGGCAGTTGGAGAGTATTGGCAATACACGCAGGCTACGCCGATGCTGGAGGCGATGCTCGGCCGGTTCGCGGGCAAGCTGATCGAGGTTTTGCTGGCTGCGATCACCGTGCTGTTTTGCTATCGGCGGCGCAAGCCAGCGGAGGATAGCGCGTCATTCCAGTCGTCGACCTGTCTCGTGCTGGCGCTGACGGTGATTTCGGTGCCTACTTTCTCGCTTTACAATCAAGTGCTGCTTATTCCCGCGATTTTGCTGATTGCTCGCGATTGCCGGGCGATCTGGGCGGGCGGTTTGGTTGGCCGCGTCTTACTAATCTTGACGTCTGGATTGTTGGCATGGCAATGGCTTTCGGCTGCAGTGTTGGCGGGACTTTCGTTTATTGTGGCGCGAGAGACGATGGAGCGCGCGTGGGTAATGCCTCTATGGGCGGTGCCTCAAATTCCGCTGGTTGTGGCGGGCCTGCTGCTGATTCATTATTATCGGGGCACTTTTACTGCAGCGGCTAAGCCGCGCACGTCGTAGAATGCTTGGGGGCTGTGTCGGGTGCTGGCGTTTCCTGCCGGCATCTTTGGTTGCATTGGCCGCAGGAGAGTTCAGCATACATGTCGGCGTCGTCGCATTCGGGCATATCCAGCATTTTTCCAATCGCGATTTTTGTACAGGGTAGCGATCAGCAGACGCTGTCGCTGAATCACACGCCTTATACGGTGGGACGCAAGGTTGATCGCGATCTGGTTATTGCGGATCCCCGGGTGTCGCGCGAACACGCTTCGATCGTGGCGGAAAATGGCGAGTTTTTTGTTGTTGACCTGGGAAGCAAACATGGCACCTTTGTTAATGGCGAGAAGGTCGACCGCCACAAACTGCAACGCAACGATCGTTTGGAATTTGGCGCGCGCGATATCGCCTACCTGATTTTTCATCCTCTGCACACTACCTCGAATACGGCGCGCGAGTTTCTGAGTCAGATTTCCGGCATACAGATTGCGCCCGAGGCCAGCGATCTGGAAAAGCTGACGCTTTTCATGGAAGCGGCGCGCAAGCTGAATACGATCGGTGTGCTGGACGAGATTCTGGTCACGCTGATCGATGCGACGCTCAAATTGACGCGCGCAGAGCGTGGCTATATTTTTCTGCGCGACGTGGAAGGGACGCTGACGCTGGCGGCGGGGCGCAACTCGAAGGGCGAGCCCCTGCTCGATGACAAGACCATTTCGCGCTCGGTGCTGGAGGGCGCGCTGATATCCAATTCCGACTACATTGTGACCGACACCAGCAAGGACCTTGACGTCCAGCAGCGGCAAAGCGTTGTGGCTTTCGATCTGCGGACGGTGATTTGTATGCCGCTGCGCAGGCCGATGGTGCAGACGACGCGCGCAGACCAACCGGCTGGCGCCGAGGTGATGGGCGCGCTTTATGTTGATTCGCGGTTTGCTTCACGCGACATTTCGAGTGTGAGCCAGGATATTCTGCGGGCGATCGCGACGGAAGCGGCACAGTTGATTGAGAATGCTCGACTGGTGCAGGCGGAAGAAGCGGGTCGGCGTTATCAGCAGGAGTTGTCGATTGCGGCGTCGATTCAGCAGCGGCTTTTGGCGGTGACGCTGCCGGAGGTGCCATTTGCGCGTGTGAATGGGCGCAACATGTCCTGTAAGGAGATTGGCGGCGATTTTTTTGAAGCGGTGAATACGCCGCAAGGGCTGGCTGTCGTACTTGCGGATGTTAGCGGCAAAGGAGTCTCGGCAGCCCTGCTCGCTTCGATTCTGCAGGGAATGGTGTATTCGCAGCTGATTTCGGGGATGCCGCTGACGGAAATTGTCGATGCGGTCAATCGCTTTTTCACCTACAAACATATTGGTGAAAAGTACGCGACCATGATTATTACGCGGTTGCGAAACGACGGCGATCTGGAATATGTGAATTGTGGTCACGTTCCGCCGGTGTGGATTTGCGGCAAAGAAGTGTTACGTCCGGCGCACGGCAACCTGCCGGTGGGTTTGCTGGCGGATGCGACCTATTCGAGCGATCGCTGCCAGATGCGGCCGGGAGACCGGCTGATCCTGGTGACCGATGGCGTGACTGAAGCGGAGAATGCGCGCGGAGATATGTTTGACAGCGAGAGGCTGGAACAGGTCGCAGGGAAAAGTTCGTCGATGGAGGATGTGTTCAGTGCGGTCGCCGATTTTTGCGGAGGCACGCCGCTGAATGACGATTGCACCGTGGTAGAGCTCTTTTACACCGGCAGCTGAAATCTTCAAGAAAACCCGCAACTAAATCGATTACCTTGGTGATCTTCTGCCGAATGGGCAAGGGCCATTAGACTCAAAAGTCAGTTGAGAACAACGAACATGACCCTTTTCCCTCGATCCTATTCCGCGGCGTTTCTTTCCCTGGCACTCGCGATTCTTGTGTGTTCGGTCTTCACTAACACATCGTTTTCGCAATCACAGGCTGAGGCTGGGAACAAACGCCACTTGGTGGCGCAGGCGCAGCCTAAGTATCCGTATCTGGCGCGTACGCTGAGGCTTGAGGGAGTTGTTCGCCTCGAGGTCGTTGTCTCGCCTGAGGGGAGTGTCAAGTCATTAGGTGTAAAAGGCGGCCATCCGGTGCTGGCGGATGCGGCGGCGAGTGCGGTGCGCCAATGGAAATGGGAGCGGGCGTCTCAGGAAACTCACGAATTGATCGAAGTAACATTTACCCGCCCCAATTAATGCGGCGATTCCTCTACGGCTGGGCGCTTCGGTGAATTTCAACCGTCGAACAGGTTTTGTCGGCAGCGTGACAGAGTTTCTCAATCGTGCAATCGGCGCACTTTGGAGCGCGCGCGATGCACAGCTTTCTGCCGTGCCAGATCACCTCGTGGGAAAAATCTGTCCAGCGCTTTCGAGGAATAATTCGCATCAGGTCTTCTTCAATCTTGCGTGGGTCTTCTTCTTTTGTTAGTTCCAGCCGGCGCGAAATTCTTGTGACGTGGGTATCGACTACTACGCCATCATTCTTTTTAAACCACGTGCCTAAGACAACGTTTGCCGTCTTGCGGGCGACGCCGGGGATGGTCAGGAGCTCGTCCATCGTCTGAGGGACAACGCCGCCGAAGTCAGCGATGATTTTGCGCGCCGCACCTACTACGGATTTTGCCTTGTTGCGAAAAAAGCCGGTGGAGCGGATGTCGGGTTCCAGTTGCTCGGGCTCGAGCCCGGCGAAGGCCTGGATGGTGGGATATTTTTCAAAAATAATGGGAGTGACCATGTTGACTCGGACATCGGTGCACTGAGCGGAGAGAATCGTCGCCACCAATAGCTCCCACGCGCTGTGATGGATGAGGGCGCAGGTTGCTTTAGGGTAGAGCTCATCGAGGCCGGCAATGATTTTGCGCACCCGCTCGGGGGCCAAGGGATTATAGCCAGAGGCGCGGCTGGCTGCGGCTTTCGTTGGTGATACGGATTTCTTTTTCGACGCCACGGACGCCGCGGGCTTGGGCAGCTTCAGAGCGGTCGCTCGGCGCGCGCCTTCCTGGCGTCCGCTGCGACTGGGTTGACGCGGTGTGTTGCCGCGAGCCATGGTGACCTCCTGAGTGGTGGCTTATGGTAACAAAGGCTGCGGAGGCGTGCGCCAAAGGTAACTGCGTCGTGATTGACGGCTTGGCGGGGCGTGGGTACTCTGAGAACTGAAGGAAAAACTTGTGGCCGTGAAGAGCATCAAACTCGGGCAGGTCTGGCGGCACGATGCAACCGGTCAGGATCATCTTGTCACCAAGGTTTACAGCGAAGTGTTCACACAATATGCAGTGCTGCGTCCGGCGGAGGTCACCGCGCCCGATGCGCCCGTCGTGAAGGTGAAGGTCACGAAGTTGGCCGATGGCGTGACCTTGCCCGGCTTCAGCTTCACCCAAGAAGGCGCGTTTTGACGAGCATCGGGTGATCGGGCCATCGGGTCAGCGGGTGATCTGAAAATCTACATCCGGAACACACTCACGCTTTTGACTTCCGATCACCCGATGGCCTGATCACCCGATGACCCGATTTCAATAACCTGATATTCATGACCGAGAAAATTCTTACCGTACTCTTCACTTTCATCAGTTCTCTGGTGGCGGCGACCGGCTACTTTGGGATTACGCTGCTTATGGCGATCGAGTCGGCGTGCATCCCCCTGCCTTCGGAGTTGATCATGCCTTTCGCCGGATACCTTGTTTATACGGGTGCAATGAAGCTGTTGTGGGTGGCGACGGCGGGAGCGATCGGATGCAATCTGGGCTCGCTCGTCGCTTATGAGATTGGCTGTTATGGCGGGCGTCCGCTGGTGGAGCGCTATGGGCGCTGGATTCTGATGGGACGGCGCGAACTCGACTGGGCCGATCGATTCTTTCAGCGCTGGGGATATATGGCGGTATTTTTTGGGCGTCTGCTTCCTGTAGTCCGCACATTTATTGCGCTACCTGCTGGAGTTGCGCGCATGCCGCGCGGAAAATTTCATCTCTACACATTTCTCGGATCGTGGCCGTGGTGCCTGGCGCTGGCTTACTTCGGAATGAAGCTGGGCGAGAACTGGCGTTCGCTGGGCAAATACTTCCACAAATTTGACGCGGTGATTGGCGCGTGTCTGGTGGCTGGGATCGTTTGGTTTCTCTGGTCGCACTGGCAGAATCGCTTGCGCGCTGACGAACGCTAGTTTGTCGTCAATCCACCGGTCGCGCTAGCTGCGACGCGACCAACTCCCACTTTCCGTCGCGTTTGCGCAGGACATCTAGATAAACGTAGCGGACGGCGGAGCGCTTGCCGTTTGTTTCCACTTCATCGGATTCTGCTCCGTGGACAACGGCGGTGTCGCCGAAGAGGCGAATCTTGCGCGCGGTCGACAAAATGGAGGGATAGCGGATCGCGCCGGTTCGAAAATTATCTAGTATGTTTTCCTTGGTGAAAGCCTGGCCAGCTTCGTTGTATTGCACGTAGTCGTCGGCAAAGATTTGAGACAGCACGGCTAGGTCGGCCGTCATCAGAGCTTTGTCTCCCGCCTCGTGCAGGGCCTGGATCTCGCGCTCGTCGTTATCATTTTGCTCTTTGTTATTGCTATTCGGGTTCGACATCGCGATTTCCGCTCACTTTCTTTCTTCATCTTCCACAAATGTGCGATCTCACGCTAGTCTTGAGAGCAGCATGGGACTTCTAACCTACCTTCTATTTCGATGGGGTCTCTTCGGCCTCATCCTTGAGGGACTGGCAATCGTGCACTTTATCCGGCGGCGGCCGGACAACTATTGGATTTTCATCATTCTGTTTCTGGGCCCGCTCGGCGCAATTATTTATTTGCTCGTGGAGGCGCTTCCTGACATTGGCCTGGTCGGCCAGTCGTTTAAAGTTTTCCCGCGGCGGCGGCGCATCGCTGAGCTGGTCGCTGCTATTCGGGAAAATCCGTCGGCGGGAAATTATGAAGAGCTCGGCGACCTCTATATGGACGATGGCGACTATGCTCAAGCACGCGCCGCGTTCGATAAGGCGATCGCCGCGCGCGCCGATACGCTCGATCCTTTTTATCGCCGCGGAGTCTGCGCCATCCTTTTAGGTGACGCCGCGGCTGCGTTGCCTGATCTGGAGAAGACGGTCTCGAAAGAGCCGGATTATGATTTCGGGCGCGCCGCCGGATTGCTCGCCCATGCCTACGCGCAGACCGGACAAAAAGAAAAAGCCGAGGCGCTATTTAGGCAGGTGACGATCACGTCGACGTTGTCGGAGACCTATTTGAATTTTGCGGAGTTGCTGGCCTCAGAGGGACGGAATGCCGAGGCGCGCGATTGGGCGCAGAAGGTGCTGGATAAGAAGGCAACTATGCCGGGATATTTGAAGAGGCGCGAGCGGCCGTGGTTTCGGAGGGCGAATGAGTTGCTGAAGAGGGTGCCGGCGTGAAGAACCGCTGCGGCACCCGTCCAATCGACCGGTTGTGGGTCGGGTTTAGACTAGGCCTAGGATGATTCCTGTCGGGTACATAGCGAAGCATGTTTACCTGAGACCAGACTGGCTTCAGGCACCGCACGTCGTTGACATTCTTTCCGTTAGCGGCTGCATTTCCGAAGTCTTTGCTGACTATATTGACTATTGGAAGCACAACGGTTATTGGCTCTTTGACTCGCCAGAAATCATAAAAGCCATCGCTAAGGAAAACTCGATTCAACTTGACGGAACGTCGCTATTTTATTACGAGGCATATGAGATGGAATTCGACGGTGACAACTGGCATCCGTTTGTACCAGATCCGTCATTCACGACAAACGTCGTCTCGCCATCTAGAAAACAACTTCAAGGCTTCGATGTAGTTAACTTCACCGCTAGAACCACTCCGGAGTGCTCTCCGCTGTCGTGTAATAATTTGGCAAAAGAGATCCCAACGAATGCCCATTGTCTTTTTGCCTCCTTCGACGAGGCTGAGAAAAGTGTGGGCAGTGGGGCATTTAATGAATCTGAGCCGGGTCCATACCGAATCCTCTCGGTGAATTCCGTGGATTGGATTTAACCCGTACCTGTCAAGAAATTCGTTTCCGCAGCTACTCTTCTCAACGCAGCCGAAATCCGGAGGGCTAACAGCCAAAATGCTATCCTTCCCCCAATGCAAATTTCTTACCTTGAATGCACGCGCTGCGGAGAGCATTTTTCAGCTGAGCGTCCGCTGAATGTCTGCCCTAACGATGGCGGAGTGCTTTTTGTCCGCTACGATCTTGCCGGATTGAAAGGGAAGTTGCGACGCGAAGATTTGTCGGGGCGCGTTGCTAGCATATGGCGGTATGCCGAGGTTCTTCCGGATGCTTCGCCGGTCACGCTTGGTGAGGGATTCACGCCTTTGCTTCCCAGCCGCGAGTTTGCCCATGTTTTTATCAAGGATGAAGGGCTGAATCCTACGGGATCGTTCAAGGCGCGCGGTATGTCGACCGCCGTGACCATGGCTCGGCATTATGGATTGAAGAAGCTGGCCGCTCCTTCGGCGGGGAATGCTGGCGGGGCGCTGGCGGCTTACGCGGCGGCGGCGGGGATTGAGGCGCACATCTTTATGCCGAAGGATGTGCCTCTGGCGAATCGCATGGAGTGCGATTACTACGGCGCGCACCTCACACTGGTCGATGGGCTGATCAGCGATTGCGGGCGCATGGTGGCCGAGCGCATTAAGAAAGACGGGTGGCCGAAAAATAACGACGGATGGTTCGATGTGTCGACGCTGAAAGAGCCGTTCCGCGTCGAGGGCAAAAAGACGATGGGGTATGAGGTCGCCGAGCAGATGGGATGGGAGCTGCCCGACGCGATTATTTATCCGACGGGCGGCGGCGTGGGGATGATTGGGATGTGGAAGGCGTTTGATGAGATGGAAGAGTTGGGATGGATTGGCAAAGATTGTCCCAACAAAGATCGTCCTAACCAAGCGCGTCCGAAGATGATCACGGTGCAGGCAGCGGGCTGCGCGCCGATCGTGAAGGCCTGGGAGGCGGGCGCTTCCCAAAAGGAGAGCGCCTCGGGAAAGTGGGCGAGCGAAATGTGGGTTGGGGCTGAGACGTTTGCGGCGGGGCTGCGCGTGCCTAAGGCTTATGGCGATTACCTGATTCTCGACATTTTGGAAAAGAGCCACGGGACGGCGGTCACTGCGACGGACGAGGAAATTCTAGCGGCGATGCGGCACTGGGCCAGCGTCGAGGGAATTTTTGCTGCTCCAGAGGGAGCAGCGTCGCTGGTCGCTTATTGGAAGCTGCGGGCCACCGGATTTTTCAGCGCCGAGGATACGGTTGTGCTCTTTAATACGGGCTCGGCCTATAAGTATCTCGACGTAATTGAGGCGCGAGAGAAAAAGGCTCGGGTCGAGTTGCCCGCGCGGAGTATCGGCGGGATTATTGGGCCGTATTAGCAGGCTGGCGGCTATGGACTCTGCCTCCCAACGCGAAGAGATGGTCCGCGAGCAGCTTGCGGAGCGAGGCATTCGCGATGCGCAGGTGCTTGATGCCATGAGGCGAGTGCCCCGGCATGAGTTTGTGCCGGAGGCTTATCGAGACTCGGCGTACGAAGATCATCCGTTGCCAATCGGCGAGGAACAGACGATTTCGCAACCTTATATTGTGGCGGTGATGCTGGAGCAGCTCGCTCTGCAACCTAGTGATCGCGTCCTTGAAATCGGGACTGGATCGGGATATGTGACGGCGCTGCTCGCGGTGCTTTGCGCGGAGGTTTATTCGGTGGAGCGCCATGCGGCGCTGGCGAGCGCGGCGGACGCGACGCTGCGACGGTTGGGATATTTGAATGTCCGCATTCGCGTCGGCGACGGGCGGTTGGGGTGGGCAGAGTACGCCCCGTACGATGCAATTCTCGTTTCGGCGGCTACGGCGGTGATGCCTCCGGCTTTGTTTGCGCAGTTGCGGGAGGGTGGGCGCATGATTTTGCCAGTGGGTCCTTCGACGAGCCAGGAATTGCAGTTGATCACCAAGAGCGGCGGACAGGCTGAGGCGAGGATTTTGGAAGGTTGCCGGTTTGTGCCGCTGGTGTAGGCGCAGTGGACGGCGGCTACCACATACGCTGTTTTACAATTGATTCGTGGGACTCTTCCGAAATCTGAAAATTACGCTGGAGATGATCAAGTGGGAGCACTCGATTTTTGCGCTCCCGTTTGCGCTTTGCGGAGCGATGCTCGCTGCTGGAGGATTGCCGGCGTGGCGGCAACTGGCGTGGATCGTGGTCGCGATGGTTTCGGCGCGTTCGGCGGCTATGGCATTCAATCGGCTGGCGGACGCATCGATTGACGCGGCGAATCCGCGTACGGCCACGCGCGCTCTGCCGGTGGGACAATTAACGCCGGCGTTTGTCAGTACTTTTGTTTTCGTGGCGTGCGGAATTTTTATTCTGGCCGCATCGCAGTTGAACCGCCTCACGCTGCTGCTTTCGCCGGTGGCGCTGGCAGTGATTTTGCTTTATTCGTACACAAAGCGATTCACGCGCTGGTCGCACCTGTTTCTGGGATTCGCGCTGGGGATTGCTCCGGCGGCGGCATGGATCGCGGTCCGCGGATCGCTCGATCCGCGGATTTTGCTGCTGACGGCGGCGGTGACGTTTTGGGTGGGCGGATTCGACGTGATCTACGCGTGCCAGGATTATGACTACGATCGCGGGCGCGGATTGCACTCGGTGCCGCGCTATTTGGGAATTCGGAGCGCGCTGGTCGTGGCGCGGTTATTTCATGTCATGATGCTGGGATTGTTGATGGCGTTGATTGTTACGTTCGGGTTGGGAAAGCTGGCAGTGACTGGACTGATTGCGGTGGCTGTGCTCTTACTCTACGAACATGCGCTCGTGCGGCACGACGATCTTAGTAAGCTCAATGCCGCGTTCTTCACGATGAACGGCGTAATCTCCGTAGTGTTCTTCTTGTTTGTGGCGTCCGATATACTCGTTCGCAAATAGCCTGCCGCCAATCCGGGACATAGGCGGCTTTGGCGGCAAGGCTCTAGCGGCTGACCTCCGAGATTACAACGTGGCTCACGGCTGGACGCGCAGGAGCAAGAACGTGCCGTCGTCGAGCTTGACGTTATTTTTTTCCGACGTCACGAGCGATCCCTGTGTCGCGTCTGGCGCGGCTGAAAGTTTAAGATCTGCAATTCCAACAACGCCCTGCGTTTCTCCTGTGATCTGAGGTCGTGTTTGAGTTGGCGCGGGTGTTTCCGAAGATGAACTGCTCTCGCTTTGCGGGGCGGTTACGGTCGAAGGAGCTGTTCCTCCCATTCCCGGCCGCCCCCCGGCGGCAGTTGGTGTCGGACCTGCACCTGGAGCGGGAGAGCTCGATGGATACCCGGACGCGGAGTTGGCGGGATTACGATTCGGCGGAGCGATGATGGCCTGGATCGACATCGGCATCTGCATGGTTTCGCCATTTTTCAAAACGGCGTGATCGAACGCGATCGAAAGCTCGGATTCTTTTTGCTCTTTACTGTGTGGTTGCGCTTCGGTTATGTGCCCGACAACTTGGGTATCTTTGGGGAGGATTACGGTGCCTTGAGGGGTGCGCAAATCTTGCGTGACCTTAGCGACGACTTCGTCACCCTTCTTTGCTTTTTTGGCGTTGATGCCCTTGGTGAGTTCTACCGGGAGGACGCTACCGGCCGCGATTCTAGGAGCAGCGCTGGCTGAAGAGGAGGTCGCGCTGGGTGCAGCAGAACCAGCCGGCTGAGCGGTCGAATCTTGGGGTGCTTGTGGCATGGTTCCGCTGGACGCCGCGGGCGTCGTTTGGGCCATAAGCGTTGAGGTTAGTAGGGTGATACCGAAGAAGATAAATAGAGAGCGATGCATGGGCTATCTCCTGCGAAGTGGCAAATGCTTTCGTAGCGGCGAGACGGCGGTTGTGGCTTTTTTGTAGATGCAATATTTGATTAAGAGGTGGCCGGACTTTCGGCTTTCACGACAAAATCGAAACTCCTTATGTTGCAAGAAGATGTGATAGCCCAGCGCTTGCTGCGGTATCATAATAGCGATGGAAACGCACGCATTTCAGACCGACGATCCTCGGCTATGGCCGATTAAGGATAAAGTTCTTGCCGGCGAGCGGCTTAACGAGGCCGATGCGCTTGTCCTTTATGGAACGGGCGATATTCTGGCCGTAGGATGGCTGGCCAACTGGGTTCGCGAGCGGATGCATGGCGACACGGCTTACTTCAATGTGAACCGCCATATCAATCCAACCAATGTTTGCGTGGCAGCTTGCCGATTATGCGCGTTCGGGCGGAAGAAAGATGCCCCTGGCGCTTATACTATGGCGCTCGAAGAGGCCTTCCAGACGGCGTCTTCCGGGTATACGGAGGCGATCACGGAGTTTCATATTGTCGGCGGATTGCATCCCGACTTGCCCTTTCAATATTTCCTCGATCTGGTTTCAGGATTGAAGGAGCGCTTCCCGCAGGTCCACATGAAGGCCTTCACGATGGTGGAGGTCGCTTATCTGGCGAAGCGATCGAAACTGACCATCCGCGAGACGCTGGTGAAGATGAAAGAGGCGGGCGTGGATTCGCTGCCGGGCGGCGGCGCGGAGATTTTTTCTGACCGGGTGCGGCACATTATTTGCGATCACAAGATCGATGGCGATCAGTGGCTCGACACAGCGCGGCTGGCGCACGAGATCGGGTTGAAATCGAACGCTACGATGCTCTACGGGCACATTGAAAACGATGAGGACCGCGTGGACCATCTGCTCAGATTGCGCGCCTTGCAGGATGAGACGGGGGGATTCCAGACATTTATTCCACTGGCGTTCCATCCAGCGAACACTCCGCTGCAGCATCTTTTTACCACTACCGGCATGCTCGACATCAAGCAGATCGCCGTGAGCCGGCTGATTCTGGATAACTTTGCGCACATCAAGTCTTACTGGCAGATGATGACTCCTAAGATTGCGCAGATCTCTTTGCGCTTTGGCGCCGACGACATTGACGGCACGGTTGTGGAAGAAAAGATTTATCACGACGCGGGAGCAACTACCCCACAGGGGCTGCGGCGGCATGATTTGGTGCGGCTCATCAAAGAAGCGGGGCGCGAGCCGGTTGAGCGCGACACGCTGTATCGAGCGGTTACGCGGACGGAGACGTCGTTTACTGTGTCGGTGTGAAAAGAGTTCTCAGTTATCAGTTGTCTGTTCTCAGTTGAAGCGAATCGATTCCGACACTGAGAACTGACAACTGATAACTGAGAACTTTTTCGAGGTGCGGGCATCCAATTATTATGGCGAAAGAACAGACAGCGGTTTTCGGCGGCGGATGCTTCTGGTGCATGGAAGCGGTGTTTCAGCGGTTGACCGGAGTGACCCATGTGGAGTCGGGATACATGGGCGGGCGCGCCGACCAGGCGACTTATAAGCAGGTGTGTGAGGGCGACACCGGGCATGTGGAAGTGGTGCGCGTGACTTTCGATCCCGATGAGATCAGCTATCGCGAACTGCTCGACGTGTTTTTTGGGATGCACGATCCGACCACGCTGAATCGGCAGGGAAGCGATACGGGCGAACAGTATCGCTCGGTCATATTCTATGCGGATGAAGAGCAGCAGCGGATTGCCGAGGATGTGATTGCGGAGATGACGGCGGCGAAGGCGTTTCCTGAACCGATCGTGACCGCGGTCGAGCCGGCCGAGGAGTTTTATAAAGCCGAAGGCTACCACCAGAATTACTACAACGAAAATTCGCGCCAGCCATATTGCATGTTTGCAATCTCACCGAAGCTGGCCAAGTTGGAAAAGAAGTATGCTGAAAAAATGAAGGCGTGACGCCGGGTCACCCTGGAAATCAAGCAGAGTTTACGCTGCTGAATCGCGACCGGGGACGGCAGCAGCAGGCTGGGAATGGTCATCCATCAGCCGTTCTTCCAGTAGCAACCGTCGCAGGCTGCGCAGATCGTTGAGCAGGCGGCTGCTGGTCTTCAGATGTTGCTCTAGTTTGTCTAGCTTGAATTGGACGATTTGCATCGCCTGAACGCGGCGCTCTAGCTTGGCTTTTGTCGCCAGATCGAGATCGGTTGCGATCTCGGACTTAGCTTCGGCGATGGCTTCGACTAATAACTGCACATAGTGATGGGCGTTTTCTACCGTGTCAAACGGTGTCTGAAGGCGACTATTCAAAGGCGTGAGCTCCTGGGCTCGGGGAGTATGCGACGCCGAAAGTGCGGCTTCCGAGTACGCTACAAGTACATTACCTTCCTGTCAATACACTATTGCAAATTTGCCCTCGCTAACCGCCGCCACCGGTCGTTGTATTGGGCTCAGTAAGCGGTCAGCTTCATCTCATCCAGCCAGACGTTGTAGGGTTGCTGAGCGTAATCTCCGTCCATCTGAAAAGCCACGTCGATTTCTTCGAGGGTCCAATCGGGCTGGTTGGGATAATAGGTGTCGACGTCATATACCTGATCGCCGACCGTCAAACTTATATAGTGGACCTGGTTGTCGACACGTTCGAGGTTCCACACCAGATGAATCCATGTGTTGGCGGGGAACGGAGTGCAGGGGAAGGGCGTTGGCTGCCAGCCCGTCACATCGTTCCAGATATCCCACACGCCGTCCGCTTTGAAGTTACATTCTGAACCCCACACCCAGCGCTGGCCGCCGAAGGTCTGATTGGTGTCAAACTCCAGCGCCTGCGCGTAATCCGGCTGATCGATGTAAAAATACACGTCGTAGATGAAATGGCTGACGTTGTCTCCGCCCGCCACGGGATTGAAGTAGAGCATGTTGGAATAGGGCTGCGATCCGCCCATGGTGAAGTGCGCCGACTGGCCGTCCATGGAGGGCGTCGATTGATTCTGGCTCATTGTCGAGTCGGCTGTGCCTAAACCTGCCGCGCAAATCTGTCCGGCGCGCCCTGATCCGGGAGGAAAGGTCGCCGAACAGGACTGCCATCCGGGCAGATTTTGAATATTCGAGATCGTCGTCTGCGCTGCCTGCGTTGTAATGGTCACGCTGATGGGTGTCGCGGAAATGTATCCCTGATTGTCTTCGGCCATGACTTCGATCGTGTGCTGGCCGGGCGCAATAAAAATCTGCGTGTTGATTGAACTGTCGAATGTGAAGTAAACAGCGAGCTGATCGACGTAGACGCGCATGAAGAAAATTGGATTCTTCGGTGTCGCCGTAGCCACGACATTGATCGGCGAGGTCAGGCTTACTCCCGCGGTTGGATTGGAGACGGTCAACGGGAAATCGGTGGATGGCGTCGGCGGCGGAACCTGTGCCGGTGGTGCCGGGAGTGGGCTGGTGCTGGGCGACCAGGTAATAGGCACTGGAGGCACTGTGGGATAAGGAGGTTGAGTTGGCGGGGGCGTGGTCGATGCCGTTGAACTGGTGCCGCCGCAACCGACGAGCGCGAAGCTCAGCGCCATCAGCGCGACCGTCCCAAGAAATAGTTGGGCATTGCGAGCGGTACCATCGACCAATACGCGGCCCATTGAATGACCCTCCCCACAGATGGCCGACGCATGCGTCTAGCGTTTGACAGACGAACGCTAGGCCTTGCGTACGGGTGACGTAACTATGAGAGGGCAGGGCGCGGGCGCACCATACCGGCGGACACCTAAGATTGGCTGTTAATTACCTGATCGCTTGCGAAATCCGGTCCATTACTGCGAAGGCAGTAGGGCGCACACTGGATTACCCTAGCGCACGATTACGCGACCAACCACGATTGCAAACCACATCATCTTCTGCTCAGTCTGCGAGAAAGATGTGAATTCTTGCAGCACAGGGAAATAAAGGGGAGGTAGAGATGTGGACAAAAGGAGCTTTATTCTGCTGTCTGTCGTTCTTGGTTCTGCCCTCGCTGGCGCACAGGTACTTAGCCAGGTATCGGGAGGACCAGGATCCGATCTCAAGACTCCGTATGTTGGGAGTGCTCTGACGTGTTCTCAACTAAGCACGATCGTCGTTCCCAGACCCCTTTTAGAACGGGCAAAACTCAAAGCTCGACTTCTCACTCTTTTGCACGACAGCCTCTTCGACGATGCGAGAGGAATCGTGAATATCGAGCGGGAAAAAGAGATAAGGAAGCTTGCAAATAAACTGAAGAGCGATCGGGAAGACTATTAGACGGCTGCCTCTGGCTGCTCTTTGCCGGCTCCGAGCATTATTTCTGTGAAGTGACGGCAAACCTCGTCACTTCACAGGCATCCAATCCTTGGGTTGAACAGGTTTGTTGGGGCGATTCAAACGACCGCATTTTTTCAGCGGAATTCACCCGCCGACCTGAATCCCGAATGCAATCTCTTGCCATCCCAATTTTTCATAGTTATATCTAGGAGCGCGCGCTGAATGGCTCTTCAATCGCAGCCCATCGTCTGGCCTGGCCGCCCTTATCCTCTGGGATCAACCTGGGATGGCGAGGGTGTTAATTTTGCGCTCTATTCTGAGCACGCCGAAAAAGTCGAGCTCTGCCTGTTCGATGGTCCCGGGAAACGCGAGTTGCTGCGAGTTACGCTTCCCGAGCAGACTGATATGGTCTGGCACGGCTATCTGCCAGAGGCGCGACCCGGGCAGGTTTACGGCTACCGCGTCTATGGCCCCTATGCTCCCGAGCGTGGCCATCGTTTTAATCACCACAAACTTCTGCTTGATCCTTACGGCAAACAAGTGCAGGGGGCGATTCAATGGAGCGATGCGCACTTTGGATACAGGGTCGGCAACAAGCAGGAGGACTTGTCATTTGACCGGCGCGATGATGCATCAGGGATGCCGAAGAATCGCGTGATCGATTCGGCCTTTACCTGGGGAACGGATATGGCGCCTCGGATTCCCTGGCACGAGACTCTGATCTACGAGTTGCATGTAAAGGGGTTCACCATGTGCCATCCCGAAGTTCCTGCGCACTTGCGCGGGACTTATGCCGGCCTGGCGACTGCACCTATCATCGAGCACTTTACGCGCCTCGGAGTAACTTCAATCGAGCTGATGCCGGTGCATAGTTTCGTAGATGATCGCCAGTTGGTCGAACGCGGTTTGCGCAATTATTGGGGCTATAACTCGATTGGCTTTCTCGCGCTCGAGCCGCGATACCTGGCGAGTGGATCGATCACGGAATTCAAAACCATGGTTAAGGTCCTGCACTCGGCGGGATTGGAGGTGATTCTCGACGTCGTTTATAACCACACGGCGGAGGGCAATCATCTGGGGCCCACGCTGTCGTTGAAAGGGATCGACAACAGCGCGTACTACCGCCTTGTGTCGGATAATATGCGCTATTACAAGGACTATACAGGCACCGGAAATACGCTGAACATGCAGCATCCACGCGTGCTGCAGTTGATCATGGACAGCTTGCGCTACTGGGTGCTGGAGATGCACGTCGATGGCTTTCGCTTTGATCTCGCGGCCACGCTGGCCCGCGAGTTGCACGAAGTGAATCGACTGGGAGCATTCCTCGACATCATTCATCAGGACCCTGTGCTCTCGCAGGTGAAGTTGATTGCGGAACCCTGGGACCTCGGCGAAGGTGGTTATCAGGTAGGGAACTTTCCTGTAGGGTGGGCGGAATGGAATGATCGTTATCGCGACACGGTTCGATCCTATTGGAAAGGCGACGGTGGTTATGTGGGCGACTTAGCCTATCGGATGACCGGATCCAGCGACTTATATGCACACAGCGGACGACGGCCTTATGCCAGCGTTAACTTTGTAACTGCTCATGATGGATTCACGCTGCAGGATTTGGTGAGTTACAACGACAAGCACAACGAGGCCAATGGAGAGGACAATCGAGATGGCACTGATAATAATCGCAGCTGGAATTGCGGAGTAGAGGGCCCGACGGATAATTCTGATATACAGGCCCTGCGGGCAAAACAAAAGAGGAATCTACTGGCCACATTGCTGCTTTCGCAGGGTGTGCCAATGATTTATGGCGGAGATCCCATTGGGCAGACGCAGGCGGGTAACAACAACGCTTACTGCCAGGATAATGCTATTAGCTGGGTAAATTGGGACGTAAGTCCGCAAGATCGCGACTTACTAGCGTTCGCGCAACGGATGATCAATCTGCGCAAGAAGCATGCGGTACTCCACCGGCGTCGTTTTTTTCAAGGCCGCCCGATCAAAGGCGCAAACGTAAAAGATGTGCTTTGGCTGAAGCCAAATGGTCAAGAGATGAGCGAAGATGATTGGCGCGATCCTGGGGTGCGCTGCCTGGGAATGTTTTTGTCAGGCCAGGGATTGGATGAAACCGATGAACGCGGAAGGAAGCTCAGCGACGAAACGTTTCTTGTCCTGCTGAACGCATATCACGAAGACGTGCCATTCACGTTGCCGGAATTCCATTCGGGCGCGCGCTGGAGCGCGTGGATGGACACCTCTCGAGAAAATGGCTTGCGCCCCGCTGAAACCCATGATGCCGGCGCTGCCTATCCGTTGCAGGCACGCTCGCTGGCGGTGTTGATGGAGCGCCGCGGCAACGGCGGGAACGGCAAGAGGGAAGAGTCAAATGAAGCGGCGTCATAAAATGCCGTTTGGCGCTGAGTATCTTGACGACGGAAGCGTGCGCTTTCGCCTGTGGGCGCCTGCGGCGCAAAAAGTCGAGCTATGCCTGGGCGATATGGCGCGCGCCACGTACATTCCGCTTGCTCGGCTTGAGGAGGGATGGTTCGAGTTAGTCACCGATACCGCGAAACCGGGAACGCAATACCGTTTTCGAATCGATGAAGGGCAGAAGGTTCCAGATCCGGGCTCCCGTTTTCAGCCCCGAGACGTGCACGGACCGAGCGAAGTTATCGATCCAGAAACTTTCGCTTGGCAAGATGACTCATGGTTGGGACGTCGCTGGGAGGAAGCTGTTATCTATGAAATGCACGTTGGCACCTTTACGCCGGACGGGACTTTTGCAGCAGCGCGCGAGGGACTCGACTATCTGGCCGAGTTAGGAATCACGGCTATCGAATTAATGCCAGTTTCCGATTTTCCAGGAAAGCGTAACTGGGGTTACGATGGCGTTTTACCATTCGCACCCGATAGCACTTATGGCCGCCCGGAAGATCTTAAAGAGTTGGTGCAGAGCGCCCACGCTCGCGGCATTATGGTCTTGTTGGATGTGGTCTACAATCATTTTGGTCCGGAGGGGAATTATCTTGGATGCTATGCCCCACAATTCTTTACCGATCGGCACCATACTCCGTGGGGCAATGCCATTAACTTTGACGGGTCGAAAAGCACGGTTGTGCGTGATTTCTTTATACAGAATGCTCTCTATTGGCTGACCGAGTACCGTTTCGACGGATTACGTTTGGATGCGGTCCACGCTATTATCGACGACACGAAGCCAGATATTCTCACGGAATTGGCGGATGCGGTCCGAAGTAGCATGCCTGCCAACCGCCACATTCATCTCATCCTGGAAAATGAACGCAATCAGGCGTGTTATCTCCGAAGAAACAAACTGTGTATGCCTGCGATGTACACCGCGCAATGGGATGACGACATTCATCATGCATTGCACGTTATTCTGACCGGTGAGAGCGACGGTTACTACTCAGATTATATTGAGCGTCCACTTGATTTATTAGGTCGATGTCTGACCAGCGGCTTCGCGTATCAGGGAGAGCTTTCACAATACAGTGGAACGGTACGCGGCGAATCTACTCGAGGGTTGCCTCCAGGTGCATTTGTTTCTTTTTTGCAGAATCACGACCAGGTTGGAAATCGCGCGTTCGGGGAACGAATTACCGCAATCGCCGAAGCCGACCGCGTTCGCGCGGCCGTAGAGATACTGCTGCTGGCTCCTTCCACTCCTCTGCTTTTTATGGGGGAAGAGTTCGGTAGCGAGACGCCATTTCTTTTTTTCTGCGACTTCGGGGAAGATCTAGCTGAGGCAGTCACGCAGGGGCGACGGGATGAATTCGCGCGTTTTGCAAAGTTTAGCGATCCCTCGGAACGCGAGGAAATTCCAGATCCAAACGCTCAAGCGACATTCGAAGCGTCTCGCCTTAACTGGGAGTCACTCCCAAGACCGTCCCATCAACAGTGGTTCAACCTATATCAGAGATTGCTGGGGCTGAGGCGCGACCATATCATTCCGAGACTTTCCGCTGGTTGCCGCATCAAGGCGAGTTATCAGATGCAGAGTACTCACGGCCTGTCCACTAAATGGAAGCTTGGGGATGGTTCCACGCTCACCCTGCTAGCCAATCTGGGAAGCGACTTATTGTCTGGCTTCACCACGCCAGTCGCATCGCCGATCTATGCGAGCGAGGGAGTTAGTGAAGAGATGCTGACACATGGATCGTTACCTGCGTGGTCCGTCGCATGGTACTCAGAATCATGAATTCTCGGCCATCTATTCCGCGTGCAACTTACCGCCTGCAGCTGAATCGAGAGTTCACGTTCGCCAAAGTTACGGCCATCGTTCCATATCTTGCTACTATTGGCATAAGTCACTGTTACGTGTCCCCGTGCCTTAAAGCGCGGCCTGGGAGCATGCACGGTTATGACATTGTCGATCATAACTCGCTGAACCCAGAGATAGGCAGTCAGGAAGACTTCGACCAATTTGTTAGTACCCTGCACCGCCATAGCATGGGACTGATTCTCGACATCGTGCCCAATCACATGGGGGTGATGGGCAGCGACAACGCCTGGTGGCTGGACGTTCTTGAAAATGGAGAGGCGTCGATTTATGCCGGATACTTCGACATTGACTGGCATCCGCTGAAGGAGGAACTCCAGGGGAAGGTGTTAGTACCAGTTTTGCATGATCATTATGGCGCCGTGCTGGAAAGTGGAGAGTTGAAGTTAGTGTTTAATTGCTCCCGGGGCGAACTTGATATTGTTTATCACGAACATCGCTTTCCTGTCGATCCGAAGGAATATCCGCGCGTACTGCAACCAAGCGCGGCGAGAATTGGTCAAACACTTGGAGCCCAAAATGCTAACTTACTCGATTTTCAGAGCTTAGTTACCGCTTTCTGCCACTTGCCCGACCGGCAGGACGCAAAGATCGACCGCGTCGCTGAGCGCAATCGCGACAAGGAGATCCATAAACACAGGCTGGCCGAACTGTGTACTCGGTCACCTGAGATCAGCGGCGCGATCGAGCAGGTAACTGAAGAGATTAATGGAGTTGGCGGGGATTCTGCCAGTTTCGACCAGTTGCACGAACTGATTAAGGCTCAGGCCTTTCGCTTAGCGAGCTGGACAGTTGCCTCCGATGACATTAACTACCGGCGCTTTTTTGATACCAACGACCTTGCCGGTATTCGCATGGAAGACGAAAGTGTGTTTCAAGCAACCCATCGACTGGTTCTTAAGCTGATAGCAGAAGGCAAGATCGATGGATTGAGAATCGATCATCCGGATGGCTTGTATGATCCGGCGCAATATTTCACACGGTTACAGGCGAGTATCAAGGCAGTTACAACCACAAATGATAACGGTTCAGCGGTGAGCGAGGGAACTCAGTGTGAACCGTATGTGGTCATCGAGAAAGTCCTCACCGGGCCGGAACGGCTGCCCACCGAATGGGCAGTGTGCGGAACCACCGGGTACGACTTCTCAAACCTGGTAAATGGCCTGTTCGTGGACTCCGCCGCCGCTATGCGGATGGAGCGTATATATCGAAACTTTACCGATGATCAGATTGACTACCAGGATCTGGCCTATGACTGTCGTAAGTTAATTATGCGAGTTGCTTTGGCTAGCGAGCTCAATGTACTTGCCAGCCAACTTAGTCATCTGGCGCTATCCAAGCGTCGCACCTGCGACTTCACACTCAACAGCTTACGCGACGCTCTGGCGGAAATAGTTGCGAGCTTTCCGGTCTACCGTACTTATGTTACTCCTGCCGGTGTCTCGGAGGATGATACTCGCTATATAAGAGCGGCGGTCTTGTCGGCGAAATGGAGAAGTCCGGCCGCGGATACGACTATCTTCGATTTTGTCTCCGCGGTCCTTTTGACGCGTATCGCTGAGGGCCAGGACAACAATTATCGCGACGCTGTTACCAGGTTTGCCATGAAAGTGCAGCAGTTCACCGGTCCGGTGATGGCGAAGGGAGTCGAAGACACCGCGTTTTACCGTAGTAATCGATTGGTGTCGTTGAACGACGTTGGCAGCGATCTGCGGCGATTTGGAGTTACCACAGCTGAATTTCACTTGGCCAATCAGGAGCGCCGACATTCCTGGCCGCATAGCATGTTGGCGACAAGTACGCACGATTCCAAACGCTCAGAAGATGTTCGGGCACGTATCAATGTGCTGTCGGAAATGTCGGGATTGTGGCGGCTCCGACTGCGTGATTGGAAGCGCTTTAATCGACGGTATAAGCGGGTGGTGAACGAGAAATCCGCCCCCTCGCCGAACGATGAGTATCTTTTGTATCAGACTCTGGTTGGGGCGTGGCCATCAGAGCTCATAAATAAGGACGGTGATTGGAATCGTTTTCGCGAACGCATGGAGGCTTATATGTTGAAAGCGATTCGTGAAGCGAAGGAAAACACCAGTTGGATCCACCGCAACGAGGGCTATGAAAACGCGGTGTCGTCCTTTGTAAAAGTCGTGCTGACGCCGGCCGAGAAGAATCGTTTCCTTAACGACTTTATTCCGTTCCAACAAAGTGTCGCTCGGATCGGCTTGTGGAACAGTCTGTCGCAGACGCTTCTCAAGTTGACTTCTCCGGGGGTTCCCGACATCTATCAAGGAAATGAATTGTGGGAGTTTAGTTTAGTCGACCCAGACAATCGCCGTCCGGTGGATTTCGCGCGTCGCGAGCGGGTGTTTGCAGATATTCGGCGACTGGAAAGCGATCCTGATGGTGTGTCGCGCAGGCAACTGCTTGAGACTCCTGAAGACGGGCGGCTTAAGTTGTATCTAATTTGGAAAACTTTGTGCTTGCGAAAGCACATACCGACGGTGTTCGAAACTGGAGAGTATGTGCCCCTGGGAGTATCGGGCACAAAGGCTGATCATGTTGTGGCGTTTCTGCGAACATTAGGAGATACGAGTATGCTTGTCGTCGCACCACGGTTGATCGCTACATTACTAAATGGGAGCGGCCAAAATGTAAGTAGTCCACCTATTGGAACGAGTGTGTGGGATGATACTTATCTGTTACTCCCCGTGGCTAACTCGAGAGACTATCGGAACTTATTTACGAATAGGACCCTTGACGTGCATGAGAACGATTTGGCTGGCGAATTCACAAAAATTGCTGTGTCGCAGTTGCTGGCGGAGTTTCCTGTAGCGCTTTATGTACGAGGCTAGCCGCAATCTCCGTGCTGCATACTAGTGCTAACGATGCCTGAACTGTACCGGCCCACTTGCCGCGGACGGGCAGCGGGAACATCGGAACGTTCTGGCAAGCTAGTTTGCACGAGATTTGGGTTCTTTATCGTCCTCTTTGTGTCCGAAGTCTGGGCCGAAGTGAACGTCTGACTTTGTGCCAGTAACCTTGACTGGCACCTCGGTCCCGGCGCCGTCCTTGCTGAAGAATGGGTCGACAGGCTTCAGCAGCACCGACTTCCATCCCGTGACCATTTGTGAGAGTTTTGCGTCAAGGCGGGCCTTGCCGTGAAAATCGATTTGATTGCCATCCAGGCTGTAGGTTCCGGTTAAATCTACTCGTGTTCCTGGAACCGTGAACTCAAGTTGAGAGAAAGAAAGCACCCCATCGCTCAGAGCGAATGTGCCATTGAGCCCGGAGTGCACATCGTCGGCCGGACTATTCTTAGTATCTTTCATCTTGCCCTGACTTCTTTTACTCAGTGCATCCAGCTTCTGTTGGATAGGTTCATCCGTGAAATGAGCGTCTAACACCTTGAAAGTACCCGATAACTTCAGGCGATTGGCAAGGTCGGGTTCTCCGGGAGGAAGATCGAACTTGGTTTGTAGACGAACGAAGCCCGTGACCATGGGAGGGTTCTTGTGAACGGCAAGTTTCAAGAGATCCTCTATCTTGCCTCGATCGATGACGACATCGAGTGTTACATGATGGCCCTTGATGTCCTTGGTTCGCACCACTGAGCCGTTTGCCAGCAGAGAGGTATTGAGGAGTTTAGCCTTTACCGGTTGAAGGTAGGTATCTCCACTAGTCCCGTCAACAATGGCGTGAAAATCGGTATGCAGAGGCACTGGACGATCGCCGGTCGCGATGCGAAAATCCGGTGTGTCGGTTGCACCGTCGACGACAATCTTCTCCAAGATGCCCGCATAATTTCCCGTAGATGATAGGGTGCCTCCCAGGCCCTTGATGGTTCCCAAGTCTGCATTGTGGAATGAATAGGTGCCACTGACGGGAGTTTGGCGTGGATTATCTGGCTGCCATGGACCAAACAGGCCACTGGAAATGATCCGCCCTACTGGCTTGGGATTGGTGAGGCTGGCATCGAAATGCATGGGCAGGTCGGAGCCGATTCGCGTCATTCTCAAACTCTCGATGTCAAATTCAACAGGTAGTTTGCCGGGCCGCAAAGTGTTAATAATGAGCTCCGCCTGATCGCAGATAAATCTATCGACAACGATCTTTATTTTGCCGCCTTGAGGCCTCATGTTATTCAATTCGTCGCGGTGTTCTCTAGGCGGCAAGTTCAACTGCAAGCCTTTTACGAATACCGTGTCGACATGTTTCGGAGTGCGCAGAAATTGACGGAGTCCGAGGTGAAACCTGAATTCACTTACGCTAATGATTGGTTGGAAGCCAGGTTCGTGGTTATTCGGGTCGGTGTCTCCGAAAATTCTGAGACCTGAGCCGGAGACCAGAAGTCCCTTTACGAGTGAGACATGAAAGGCGTCCAGTTCAACTTTGCTTTTGAAGCGCGTCGATAAGGTTTCGATGACAGAGGCCCGCAAGATGGGCTCAGCACGGGATACGGCTATGGCAATGACGCTGAAGACGACGATGGCGCACACTAGGGCTATGGCGCCAATCCATTGCCAGCGGCGCGATTTCTTCGGTCCCCGCAAGTTTGGTTCGGCTTCTGTCAACAGTTGCGACCAATCTCATTAGATGCCATCACAACTAACGACGTTCACTTTAAGTGAGCAGGGCGAGACGGCTGATAAGTCAGGGGCTCCTCATGTGTGTGTCGCGCGCCGTTGTTGGGCCCGGACGTACCCGCGATTTCAAGCAGCTTTGTCAGCCTTGACGTTCGCGGTGTCGGCGATGCCGGTAAGAATGGCGTCCGCGTGCTTTTCTTCCTCCAGGGTCTGGTCGAGCAACGTTGCGTCCTCTTCGTTTCCCAGAATGTGGGCGAAGGTCCGCACCGTGCCGTAGGCGGCCATTTCGTAGTGCTCGACTTTCTGTGCAGCGGCGATAATGCCTGCGTCCCGGACCGATTCGTCTGCTGTGTCTTTAATGACATCTTCACCCTCGGTAATCAATGCCGCGATGCCTTTGCACTTCTTGGAATCGGCTGAACCCTGCGCCTGATTGAGAATACGCTCCAGGCGCGAGACGTGTCCCTCGGTCTCATGCAGATGAGCTTGCAAAGCATTCTTCAAGGCCGGATCGGTTGCCTTGTCGATCATTTTGGGGAGGGCTTTTGTGATCTGAGTTTCTGCCGAATAAAGTTGCTCGAGTTGGTCGACATAAAGTTTACGAAGACTGTCCAGACGTGCGGAAAAGAAGTTCATGATGAACCTTTCGAATGTTGAAGTAACTAGAGCTATAGAACTAACTTCGCGAGGTGCGGATAGGATCTCTAACTCTGCCGAGAAATGGAAAGTGCGGATAGTCCGCTGATCAGGCAGCCTTTCGTGTGCGAGCGGCCTTCATCGCGGCCACGCTGCGTGCTTTCTTGCCTCGCTTGGCGGCGGCGCTTTTGGCCTGCCGGGAAAGATTTGACTTACTGGCCGAACTACCAGGCTCGCGCTTCAACGCTTTCTCAGTTGCGCGAGAACGTTTGGCGGATACCTTATGCCTCGGCCTCTCACTTACCTTTTCGTCTTGTGCCGCTTTTTTCTTTAGCGCTGAAGAGCCCTTTGGGGGAGGGAGTTTCACACCTGCGCGTCGCGCTTTCGAAAGGCCAATCGCTATGGCCTGTTGTGACGATCGGGCTCCGTGTTTGCCCTCACGTACATGGTGTATCTCTTCGCGCACGAACTCGCCCGCTTGAGTAGAAGGTGACTTACCTTCGCGAGCATCTTCTTTGGCACGGTTGATAGTTTCCTGGTCGGGCATTGCCATCCTTCTGCTATAAATTCACGGCAATCGTAATGCGAAGCGCGGACGCAGCCAATCCACGATTCACCCTAGAGGCATTGTTCATTTCTGGTAGCGGGGAGGGAGCGTTGCGAGTGCGAACGGCATTGGCCGGAACAGAACCAACTTGTTTGCCCGGTCATTTGCCCCGATTACCAACTCATAATCTTTTGAGCAGCATCTCACTCTCGCTCGCACATTCCGCGCGTCGCTCCGGCAGACTGGCTGGGTTCTCTCGCGAAGGCGCGCGATGACGTGGGGGAGTGTCGGTAGATGGTAAATGTCATACCAAAGTTTTGAGTCAGGCGGTACGGTCCTGACTCTGCGGAATGGAACATGTATCTCGCGGCCGCAAGGGTGCGACGCGATTTTGTTTTTCCAGTTCCGCGTTGAGTTGTCCTCCGACGACGAAAATAAAGTAGGCCCAATAAAGCCAGGTCATTAAAGCCATGACGCCACCCAGAGTTCCATAGATGCGATTGTAATTGGCGAAATACCGAAAATAGATTCCGAGCAAAGAGGAGAGACCCATCCAGCAGGCGACCGAAAGAATTGCGCCGGGCACCGTCGCGCGAAAGCGTTGTTTCACGTTTGGAGCGAGAAAATAAACCGTCTGCACAGCAACCACGGTGAAGGCAATCGCAAGAGTTTTGTGAATAAGAGGCCACAAGAAGGTGAAAACTCCGGACATCGACATTCTGCCGGCAAGCCAGGCGCCGACTCTTGGGCCGAGGACCATGGTGGCCACGGCACACATCAGAAGCGCGCCGGTGATGACGGCCAAAACGAACGCCAGGAGCCGCGTCCTCCAGAACGGGCGCGGATCAGTAACGTTATAAGCGGCGTCGAGCGCGTCGATCATCTCGTCAAAAGCGGAAGACACGAGCCATAAAGTGCCCAGGGTTCCGAACGAAAGCCATGCGCGCAGGTTTGCGCCGAGCACTCCAATGAGCACGGAATAAATCGTGGGCATCACAGCATCGGCGGGCAGCACGCGCGTCATCGCTACCAGCACGTCAGCAAAAAAATCGGGCAGCGGGATATAAGCCATCACGGCAGACAGCAAGATCAGCCCAGGGAACACAGACACAATGGTGTAGTAGGACAGGGCAGCCGCGGCTTGGAAGGTCTGGTCTCGAAGAGCGTCTTGGCGGGCGCGTGCGATCGCCTTCTTAACATTCGCAAATGTCATGCCGATTTATTAGTTGCAGCACCCGCAGGCGAGTTCCTGCAAAATATAGAATATATAGTTAGATACGAAAATGGTCTGTTGCGGAATTGACGGTAGGGTGGCCACGGCCTCGAAACATTCGGCCGTCGTCAATGGATGAAGATGACCTCGATGAATGAACCCGGTGGAACGCGGACGCTGGAGGGCTGCTGCCCAATGAAGCCTGACGTTTTGCCCTCCAGCCGCGCTGTGGGGTACGTCTGTTTACGCCGCTCTGCCGGTGCGACGGGCGCCTAGAAATTCAGCCTCGGCCTGCAGCCAGTCCTCGACTTCGAAGCCGTCAACTTTGCCGCGCTGCTCGTAAAGTTCATACGCGCGGAGCCGAACTTGCTCTTGCAGATCGGCGGGAGCCCTGAGGGATCGCGTCAGTTGTTCTTTGTTGGGGCTGTTGCTCGTCATTTCAAATTCCCTTTTTTCCAATTTCATTTCCACTTCTCCTTTCGAGAGAGGACACCTCTCCCGTCTATTTCGTAGGTTGATTGAGATAAGGTTGGACGGGGCGAGGGCCACGCCCTCGCGACTGCCATTCACATCTTTGATTTCACTCTACACCCATCGCAGAAAATAGGGAGTACGGTAATCTCTGTATTAATCAAAAGATCACGAGCAAAAGGTGAGAAATTTATTAGATGGTGCCGAAAGATGGTGTCGCAGAGTACGGTCTATCCAGCGCCGAATTTACAGCTTGCACCGGATAGTTCGCCGGAATCGGCGACGGTAGCCTGAGAACGTGGACAAATCTCTACCACCTAAGAGTTCTCAGGAGGCTGTGCAATGAAATTACAAAAGAAGTTGGCTACTTGCGTGGCCGTTTTGACCATGTCGGTTATGGTCATGGCGGGCACGAGTTGGGCCGAAGATAAAGATAAGTCAGACATCGACAAGCGAATTGAAAAGGCCGCGGATGTTCTTAATGAAATTATGGGCACTCCCGACAAAGCGATTCCAGACAAGGTGATGTCGGACGCGAAGTGCATTGCGGTCGTACCGTCCATGGTGAAAATTGCGGTAGGCTTCGGTGGTAACCATGGCAAGGGCGTAGCCACTTGCCGTACCGAGCACGGTTGGAGCGCACCCGCTCCTATCACGGTTACTGGCGGTAGCTGGGGTCTGCAACTCGGAGGCCAAGCCGTCGATCTCGTGATGATCGTTACCAACGACGACGGAATGCAGCATTTGCTCGCGAGCAAATTCAAGATCGGCGCGGACGCTTCTGCCGCGGCTGGCCCGGTGGGACGTGATACCGGCGCCGACACGGACTGGAAGATGAAGGCGGAAGTGCTGACCTATTCGCGCGCTCGCGGTCTATTCGCCGGTATCGACTTGAGCGGCTCGGCGGTCACGCAGGACAAGGACGAGACGCGGGTTCTTTACGGCAGCATGGAACCATTTCGGGACATTCTCGATGGACGGGTAGCTCCTACACCTGGTAGCGAGCCTTTCCTGGCAACGGTCAGAAAGTATTCTGCCCAGTCGCGCGCTCAAGAACAGGGAGCGTTAGCACACTAACGTTAACGTACAGCGATTTCTGAGCGGCCGAAGTTTCATCGTGTGTAGTCCCCGGGTCCTAGGTTCTAGTGACGTTTGAAATATTGGACCGCGCGCTCATGAGCTTCGGCTGCCTTTCTTGTTGCGAACGTACCGAGATTGCGCCTCCGTCCGGTCTTCGGGTTTTTCTTGCGCGAGTACAGGCGGTACTCGCCGGATTTGAGTTTTCGGATCATAAGTCCCCTCTCTTCGTCAGCCGAATTTGATGCCGGCGGACTAAGGAAAGCGGACCAAGGAAAGTAGAGGTGGCCTACAGCAAACAGCGCCTGGGATTACAAGGTTCCTACGATTCCTTCTTTCGTTGGCATTCACTACTGTGGATGCAGGTCAATTATGCCTAAGACGGAAATCGTGACAATGCGCGTAGGCGCCGCTCTCTGTACGGCAAAGGCTAACCGGGGGGAATCACTGGCGATTGACACAATTGGCATCTAGAACAAAGGAGAAATAAAAATGGGAACCATTCTGTTGATCATCTTGATTTTGCTGCTCATCGGTGCATTGCCAACCTGGCCTTATAGCAGTGGATGGGGATATTACCCCAGCGGCGGGCTCGGATTGGTGGTCGTGATCGTGCTGGTGTTGGTTTTATTGGGACGAGTCTAGCTGCTTCACGGACGATTTGTTCAAATGCTGCACATTTCTACAACTTAGGAGAGTGAACCATGAATTGGGATGAAGCCAAGGGCAAGTGGAAGCAGATGAAAGGTTCGGTGAAAACACAATGGGGCAAGCTCACCGACGACGATGTGGACGTAATCGCCGGACAGAAGGACGTCCTCGTGGGTAAGATTCAAGAGCGCTACGGCATCGCGAAAGACGCTGCCACCAAGCAAGTTGACGATTGGAATCCTCCGGTCGTGATCGATGACCCTAACCCTCAGCGCGAGCGCGACCTGCAACGGGAGCGCAAGGCAAGCTAAGTTAGATGTTCGATAGTAGGCGGACACACCTGTGTCCGCCTACCCTGTACAGCCGAATTCAGTGTGGATAAGCCCGGTTGATAAGCTAAGATAGAGCAGCGCTTGGTCCGCAGTAACTCCACTAATTCTCCTGCAATAACTCCTGTAAACATAATGACCAACTACAGCACGCACTTTATTTCATCACTCACCTAACTTCTATTACTCTGCGAAAGAGTTCGTGGAGTCTAGAGGTACATTACGACGACCCACGGGTGATTCCGCCATATGCATTGTCCTAACGTACAAGGCGCGAAGCGTGAGGGTGGCACACGGCGTTTCGTGTTCGCAGCCTGCATGATTTGCTGCTTTCTATGTTCGGGCGCTGCGGTTGTGGGGCAGAACACGCCAACGGAAAACAACCTATCGGCCAGCGAACTGTTGCGTCGCGCTGTTGACGGAGAGTTGAAGGGACAGGCCGACGATCATACGCACTGGATGTATCAGGTAAAAGAGACTCATGCAGGCAAAGAAGAAGTCAAGTGCGTGGTTGAGACCAGGCAAGGTGCGCTTGACCGCCTGCTATTAGTGAACGGAAAGCCCATCTCCGCGGAACAACAAAAACAGGAAGACCGCCGCATTGCGAGTCTGTTGAATAAGCCCGATGTAGCCAGGAAACGGCAGCGGGCTCAGCAGAAAGACGCGCGCGAGACGGAGGATTTATTCCGTATGCTGCCTAATGCGCTGACGGTGAAGTATGGAGAGCGCAAAGGCGATCTGGTAGAACTTCTTTTCGAACCCAATCCGAAGTTTGCTCCGCCCACTCGGGAGGCATCAGTTTTTCATTCCATGGAAGGTCGGATCTGGATCAACGTTACAGAGAATAGGCTGGCGGAAATCGAAGGGCATCTTGTCAGGGATGTTAAGTTTGGCGGCGGGCTGCTCGGGTACTTGGACAAAGGTGGAGAGTTCCACGTCAGACAGTCGGAGGTGTCGCCACGCTATTGGGAGATCAGCCTGCTGCACGTCAATATGCATGGCAAAGTGTTGTTTTTTAAGACGCTCTCCGTTCAGCAGGACGAGAGTCGAAGCAATTTTCGGCAAGTTCCCGACAATCTAACGCTCGCGCAAGCGGCGGAGGAATTGCAAAAACAGTCGGGGGTGAAGTCAGCTCAGAGCGATCGACATGATCTTCCAATCGCTCAGACGCAGCCGTCCAGCGAGATGAAGCAAAAATCAGGAGGTGTTTTATGAAGCGAGTAGTTTGTGTATTGGCAGTTGTGGTTGCGGGATGCTGTTTCGGTTATGTCCGAGCGTCGGCGGCTGCCGGCGGAATCGATCCGGTTTTTCCACCGGCCCAGACGTCACTCGATCAATCATCATATCCACAGGCGCAATCGTCCTGGGACTTGACGACGCCCGAGGTTCAGCGGTTGATCGAGGATCGACTAACTTCGGAGTCGGCGTTTGAGAACACAAGAATCGACGTCAAGACTGACGACAGCGCGGTGGTATTGACGGGCAGGGTTGCCAGCGACCGGCAGCGCGAACTCGCAAGCGAGATAGCGAAGGCCTACGCGGGCAATCGGCGAATTGAAAACCAGATCGCAGTTCACGGAATTTAGCTGCTGGTGTGATATGAATCGCAAGTATGGCGGGTGACGGGGCAATCGGAGTCTGGCCGGCTGAGGCGTTGCCTGAAGAAGCTGCGTCGGAAGTTTGATTCTCAATTGGAAGTTTAATTTGCAATTTCAAGACGGAGACGTTCTTAGGAATTGTCGGCGAATCGGACTTCAATCGGCGTAGATAGGTGTTGGCTCCGTTCAGAGAAACAGTAAAAATCTGAACTTCGTTACCTCATATCCTCCGCCGATTCTCTGACACTGTTCGTCTTCGAGAGTCCGCCCCTTGATTCTTAAGAACGCCCCGACTGCGCTTTGGATGCAAAATGCGCCATCAGGAGGGAAAAACTTTGCGGGTACAGAGGAGACTTGTTTGGGAGCGGTTAAATGGGTAATTACAGCCCAGGGGACCGCGAAATACAGGTTCAAGTGGATTTGATCGCCACGGGTCCACCGCTATAGTCGACTCAGCATTCGATGCGCAGGCAATTCGTAAAGGAGGCATGATGCTCTATTGGACACTAATGTTTCTGGTAATCGCGGTGATTGCTGGAGTGCTCGGCTTTACTGGCGTGGCGGTTGCTGCCGCGGGTGTCGCGAAGCTGCTGTTCTTCGTCTTCCTGGTGCTCTTTGTGATTTCACTTTTCGCGCACCTGACGCGGCGCGGAACATCTGTCTAGATTTTGTTGCAGCTTTTTAAGTCGCACGTCGAGGGACGCGATGACGGGCCGAACCTGACCCACATCCGTCCTCGGCGTATGCCTTTTTCTATGGCGTGTTGATCCAGTAGGTGACGAGTTACCACTCGCTTAAATATTCTCGCCGCATTTTTTCCACATTGAAAAAATGAATTGTCGGGTGATATTTTTCCCAACCTTTGCAATCATTTGCGACAACTAAATACATGCGTGTTATTCAATTCCGATGGGGCCAAAAGCCCCGTACTTTGCGAGGAGGAAATTTTCATGGCAGATGATATGGACAAGAAGAACCAGCAGGGCAATCAATCCGGACAAGGCCAGCAGGGCGGTCAATCCGGCCAGCGCCAGCCGCAGCAGGGTGGTCAGTCCGGGCAGGGGCAGCATGGCCAATCCGGCCAGCCCGGTCAGTATCCTTCGAAGAAGAGCGGGCAGGGCAATGAAAGCGACAGCGAACAGGACCAGAAATCTGGTCAGCGTCGTGCATCCTAGTCACTCTTTTTCAGCGAAGCATCACTTGAAAGTCCCGGCCCCTTACGGGCCGGGACTAATTTTTGTTTCCGATAACCAATAAACGTTTACGAGGCCGGTCGATGGCGGCGAAGAAAGCGAAAGCGCAGCTAAAGCGAGAGCCGCTTCTCAGTGCGGTTGCGCGCAAACTGGGGCAGGCGGCCGGCACCGTTACCAATCTTGCGCACGAATTGCTTGCTCCGGAGTCAGCCGAAAACTCTTCGACGCGTTCGGCGACTGTTGCCACCAATAGGCGTGCGTCCGCGACAATACGTTCGGCGGCGAAGGCATCGGCGGGACCAAGCGTGCATCGTCGCAAGAAACCAGCGCGTCGAGGCGTTGGCACAACCAGGAAGACGAAGCTCTCCAGTTCGAAACCCACACGTTCGCGAGACTGAGATTGCGCCGCATTTGGCAGGCGCTATAGAAACCGCTAACGCCCCGGTTACCAATTCGCTAAAATTTCGCGCGCCCACCCAGTGCGAATCGCAGCAGCGTCGATGTGTGAGTTGATTGGGAGAGCTGCGAAGTAAATCGCAGACGCGGCAGTCGGCGCGATCGTCTTTTTAAGGAATAAAAAAAGCGGACCCGGAGAGAGTCGGGTCCGCGTAGAAAAAGGGAGACGAAGCGATCTCCCTGCTTCTGGAAAGTCAATTTGAATGCGGCGCGGCCGATCCGCTGGCAGGCGGGCAAGGCGCGCTGGAAGATGTTCCGGGCGCGTTTGACGCGCCGGGAGTTGCAGACGAACCTGAGTTCGTTGAACCCGAATTCGCCGAGCCTGAATTCGATGACTCTGAATTAGAGTTCGGCGAGTTCGCCGATCCGGAATTCGGCGTTGCGTTGCTCGTCGTTCCGGGAGCTGCTCCCGGCATATTTCCGCAGGGGCCGCCACTGGGGCTGGTCTGAGGTGTGTTCGGATTTACGCTGGAGGGCTGCGTGTTGTTGCCCGGCGTCGGCGGATTTGGAGAATTCGAACCCCGGACGGTGCTCGGTGTCTGACCCGGAGCGGTCGGAGTAGAGGTGCTTCCCGGCGGCGTCGCGGTACCGCCGGAGGGCGTCGAGGTCCCGCCGGGAGCAGCCTGGCCTGCGGATCCGGCTGGTGCGCCCGGTGCCGCTCCACCAGCCGGCGCGCTCTGCGCCACAACCCAAACTGCGCAAGATAGAAGCGTCGAAAGTAAAGTAAGTTTTGCTATAGACATTGAAAAAGCCTCCTGCGGCGTATTTTTTTTCACTCCTCGAAGGACGAGGAATCATCCAGACAGTCTGCGTGGGAGGTGGAACGAAGCACATCCGGCGTATGCCGTAGAGGTGCAGCGAACAATCTGGTAGCGGATACGTTAGATTGAAGGGTGAAAACAGAAGCTCGGAGGAAGGACGCCTTTCGCCAGCTAAACCAGAGTGGTTTTCCTACTGGCCAGTTTCGGTGAACACGGCGGGGGTCGATACGCCCGCAGCGGTTGCGCTGATATAGACCGTTCCCGCAGTTGGCGGAAGCGTGTACATCTGGCTGGCGGTTCCGGTGCTGCTGGTGGTTACGGGATTGGTGAAGGAGAATGATCCTCCAGCGCCACCATCGCTGAAGTTTACTGCCACACCGGAAACTGGGTTGCCGTATTGGTCGGCAACCACCACGCTCAATGCTTGTGGCAGCATTGAACCGGCGGGCGCGAACTGGTTGTTTCCGCCACTGATGGTGACCGTCGCGGGCGGCCCCGGGCCAACGGTGACAGAGAACTGGGTATTCAGAGCGTTCACAGCGGCAGTAATCGTGACCGCGCCGACCGAACTTCCGGTTGTGTAATTGACAGACACCGTTCCGCTGGAATTGGAAGTTGCAGGGGTCCCGGTCACGGTTCCGGAAGCTGCCGAAAACACGACGGAAACACCGGTTACTGGATTGCCCGACGCATCGTTGACCTGCAAAACTAAAGGTTGGGGCAACGCTGTGTTTACCGGAGCACTCTGGTTGTTTCCGGATACCACGATCAAAGCGGTTGGCGCGTCGCCGGTGGCGTATTCCGAGAAGACCGCTGCTGTCTTGACTCCGGCTGCGCTGGCGGTAAGCTTATAGGTTCCGGCTGTGTTCGGAAGCTGGTAGCTTACCAGCGCGAATCCGCTGGCATTCGACACCACCACGCTCGGAGTCAGAGTGCCAGCATGACTGTTATCCACGAACGTGACGGAAATGCCGGGCACTCCGTTGCTGTAGAAGTCCTCGACCTTGACCTTTAACTGAGCGGGCAGGATCGATCCCGCTTGGCCCGTCTGCTTGTTTCCTGTCGCGATAACAACTTTTGTGGCCGGTCCAGGCAACGCCGTTTCTGTGAATGTCAGGCTTCCGGCCATCGCGGAACTGGCGGTTAGGGTGTAGGTGCCTGTTGTTTTAGGCAAGGTGTAGCTGGTTGACACGTTCCCGTTGGCGTCGGAAACGCCGCTGGCGGGATTGAAAACCCCTCCCTTGTTGGCGTCACTGAAGGTCACGGTCACATTCGGAATTCCAGCTCCGCTGTAAGGATCGATCACCTGCAACTGGAGCGGGCCGGGCAGGGTTGTGAGTACCTGAGCGCTCTGACCGTTGCCTCCGACTGATGTGAGACTCTGGAAGAGTCCGTAGACTTGAAGGGTCGTCCGTGTGGCTACATAAACCTTGCCATTCGCTACCGTCTGAGTTGCGAAGTGAGCGACGGTTGGCAACTGGTCGCGCGCTTTATTCTGGTTGGAGTTGTAAAGCATCGCCATTGTTGTTGCATTGAAGGCATACAAATTGTTGCCGCTGATTGCCCACAAGATTCCGTTTGTGTTGCCATTCGCTGAAATCGACGGCGAGTGAGCGCCGGTATAGGTCTGGACCGTGGTTATCGGGGTGCCCAGAAGACCGCCGGATACGGGAAACGCCAATAGGGGCGATGCATCGGGCTCAAAGTAGACATTGTTGTTCCAGTATGCCGGAGAGCTGAACAGCACGTCCTTCTTCTGGCTGCTGGTTTCTCCCGGAATCAGCGGGAATTCCTGAATAATTTGGCTGTCGCTGCCCGATGAGGAGTACATTCCCATGTTGTCGCGATCGAGAACATAGACAAAACCCTGCTTGCCCGCAGCCACAAGTTCATGAGGATTCGGTCCGTCTTGATCGGGAAGGATCAGAACGCCGGTCGAACTCAAATCCAGATCGTTGGCATTGAGGAAGGCGACATCCCAGGGCGTGAAGTAATCGCCCACGTCCAGAGTTGTGGGATTGAGTTTCAACACGCTGTTGCTGTAGGTTTGCCCGCCTTGCGGAATGTTGTAGCAACTGGTGCAGGATTCGGCGGTTTCCACAAAGATGTTGTTATTCTCGTCGGCCGCGAGCCCGTTGCCGGTTTGCCAGATCGAAGTCAATCCGTGATCCGGAGAAGTGTTGAAGACCGCGGTCTGGTCAAGGCTGGTTTCGCCATAAGCCAGCACCCAACCGCTGTTGTCGTCATTGCAAGAGTTCGAGCCAAAGCCAATGTAGATGATGCCATTCAGCAGCAGCAAACCGGGGCGATTGAGTTGGTGCAGGCTGTTGAAGACGGTGATCTGCCCTTGATTGCTTACGCTCGTGGCGGAGATGACAATGGGGCCGCCGTATTTTTCCGCTCCCGAGGTGATGTCGAGCGCGTGCAGGCGATGCACAACCTTACCGTTTTCCACGGTCTTGGCCACGAGATACATAGTGCCGCTATCGGTGTCGATGGTCGGAGTGCTGGCGATTCCTTCTTCGGTGAACCCGGTCGTTTGGCCGCCCGAGCACGGAAGGTTGGCGCCGGTGGCCAGGGTAACTCCATTGGCAGGGTCGGTGAAATTCACGTACCAGAGCGGAGCCGAATTAGCTCCGGTGTTATTGTCCGCGTCGAAGGCGTAGACGGAGTCGGCCATAGTCGCAACGTAAACCACATTATGCAAAATCCCCTGACCGTTTATGTTCACGCCCGAAACGTAGAGCGGCTGCGCCAACGCCTGATAGTCGATCGAATTGCTGAACAACGTGCCGAACCCATTCTTATTCACGTTGCTCGGCGTCAGCAGCGTTTCATTAAGATTAGCGGCCGTGCGCTGGTTGTCCGAACGGCCGGTTTTTAAAACGACCTGCGCCGAAGAAACAGAAACGTGCGCCATGCTCAGAAGGATGGTGAAACAGAGCAGATGAATGCGAGGGACAGAGAGTCTTCCGATCCCAAAAGACCGCGTAGAACACGTTACCATTAGTTACCCCACTAGGAGATGGGCCACCAGGCCCCTGACAGGGAAACAGCAGTTATCGAGCCGAAAGAACGCCGGGGAAAGGAATTGCAAGCTCTACTTTATACAACTCTTTCTTTGAGTTAAAGACGTCTGGCACCATTTTTTGCCAGGGCAGAAGAAATCTTTTGCATCTATTGAGCAGAAAATTTGAGCACAAATTCTTACCCGATACTAGCCGGAAAAGCGGCTGCTTGAGAACCCCACGGAAGTGGGGGACTGTGGGTCAGACTGTTTTCTTCGCCGACGGCCACACCAGCGTCACCGCCAACGCTACCGCGATTCCCAACGATACCTCCAAAAAACGGTGCCAGCCAACGATCCAGGGCCGGCTGGTATGCGGAATCAGCAAAACGATAGTCAGGGTGATCGCCGCAAACCGATAGGCGGCGCCAATGCGTAATAACCACGACAGCAATCCGCATAAGAAAATCCCCAACGCATAGACGGGCACGCTGGGAAGGAAGAATGTAGCCATGGCCGCGCCGAGCACCGCTCCCAGAGCCGTTCCCACAAAGCGCTGCCAGCCCAGGGTTCGCGGCGGGATGGTCGATTGAATGATGACGATTGCCGAGATCGGAGCCCAATAGGATTCGGGCATTTTCAGAAGCCGAGCCAGCCACATCGAGACCACGGCCGCGATCGTGGTTCGCACCGAGTCCAGAATGGAATCCAGATTGACATTCGAAAGAAACCCGCGCGCCATCATGCCTCCCCGGCACTGAAGCAAGAGCGGCCATTGTATCGCTGCCTCGCTGGCTGGACCTCTTGACTCTCCGTGCTATCATTTTTCCCGTACCTCGCGGGACCCGCGCGCCGACTCACTCGGCGCCACCGACAGTGAGGGCCCCTACCTACGTCCTTCCTCGCAAGGGTCGTGGATGGAGGAGATGCGAGCACACCGGAAGTGTGCGCCATCGTCCTTCATGACGAATACCGTCCGGAATCAGTTCACGATTCAATTACGGGTCAACTTACGGTTCGACCCATAAAAGAGAGGAAGACGTATGCAGATCAAGAAACTCACGCCCAATCTAGTAGTCCGCAATGTGGAAGCCAGCCTGAAGTTCTATGCCGAGATCCTCGGTCTCGAGAAAGCCATCAGCGTCCCAGACGAGTCGCCGTACATTTTCGCGTCCGTCTCGAACGGAGCGGTCGAGCTTTTCTTCAACGACCAGAAGACGGTTGCCGCAGAATATCCCAAACTAGCCACCAACATAGGCGGAAGCCTGACGCTCTACATGGAAGCAGACAACCTGCAAGCGGTCCTGGATCGCGTGCAGAAAGCAGGAGCGAAAATCTCTATGCCGGTAACTGACCAGTTTTATGGCATGAGAGAATTCGCCTTCGAGGATGGAGATGGATACACCATCACCATCGCGCAGAAGATGGGATGAGCAAGCTAAGGTGTATGAAAGGCGGGCGCGGGACCAACAGCAATAACCGTTTAGTCTCGACTGACCCGCCCGAAATAAGTACCTGAGTAACTTGTGGTAATCACCTTCGCTGATCGATGATGCCTGCATGATGTAGCGGGAGTAGCTCTGCGCTCTCGTTTATCAGAGGAGTATCTGTGAAGCGTGTAACCGCTGCGACCTTTCTCTCTGCACTCATTTCTTTTCTTACTCTCATTATCCTGACACTTGGTCTTTCCGGATGCGGCGGCAGTTCAACGGCCGGCATCGGTGTTGCATTGACATCGAGCAGCACTGGAATCGATCAGGGGCAGACCGCCTCAATCACAGCGTTGGTGACAAATGACTCGAAAAGCGCTGGCGTGTCGTGGAGCGTGTCGGGTGGCGGCACGCTGAGCGGCCAGACCACAACCTCGGCCACCTACAACGCTCCTGCGTCGGTTGCGAGCGCATTCACCGCGACTGTGACGGCGACCTCGATCACGGATGCGACGAAGTCCGCGAGTTTGGCGATCAAGGTCAATCCGCTGCCGGTGATCACCACGACGTCGCTTCCTGCCGCGACCGCGGGGACGGCCTACGCCACGACATTGACTGCGTCTGGCGGGACAAGTCCGTTTAACTGGACGGTCACGTCTGGATCGCTACCTCTCGGATTGAGTTTGATTGGCAACACGGGATCGATCACGGGCACGCCGACCGGAACGGGCGGCGGATCGGTGACCTTTCAGGTTAAAGATGCAGCTGGGAATTCAGACAGCCGGGCACTGACAATAACTGTCAATCCGCCGCCGGCCCTGACGATCACTACGACCTCACTCGGGCCGGCATTGATCGGCGTCGCATACACCCAAACTCTTCAGGCAACGGGGGGAGTTCCAACTTATGCATGGAGCGTTACCGCAGGAAGTTTGCCCACCGGGTTGAGTTTGAGCACGACAGGCGTGATCTCGGGCATACCGAGCGGAGCGGTCGGTACTTCAAGCTTTACGGTTACGGTCACCGACTCGCAGACTCCGACCGCCGCTACCAGGTCTGCCAATTTGAGCATTGTGGTAAGTGAGCCGCCCCTTAGTGTGACGACAACATCTCTGGCGGGTGGAAGCGTGGGAACCGTGTACAACCAGACTTTGGAGGCTATCGGCGGAACTCCACCTTACACCTGGAGCATCAGCGCCGGTACGCTGCCGCCAGGCTTGAGCTTGAGCAACCCGGCTAACGGTACGATTTCCGGCACACCGACGGGAACGGGAACATCCAACTTCACGGTAAAGGTCACCGACTCGACCACGCCGACTGCCGGTACCGCAACCGCCGTATTGAGCATAACTATCAATACTGCACTCGCGATCACGACCGCCTCTCTGCCCGGAGGCAGTGTCGGCACGGCTTACAGCGCTACGATTGTCGCTACCGGCGGTGCGCAGCCGTACTCCTGGAGCATCACCAGCGGCACGCTGCCCGCCGGACTAGTCATTAATTCTGCCGGCGGGGTAATTTCGGGAACTCCGACGGCGACTGGGACTTCGGATTTTACGGTTACAGTTGCGGATTCAGAAAGTCCGTCGATCAAGGCGAACGCTGCGCTCAGCATCACGATTGCTTCCGCGGGTTGCCCTAATAACGCTGGTCTTTCTGGCCACTATGCCATGATGCTTAACGGTTGGAGCAGCGCTCCCAACGTCGTGACTCAGACTGTCACTGCGGCGGTCGGCAGTTTGGTAGCGGATGGAGCGGGAAATATTTCAAGTGGCGATATCGACCTGAACGATCAGATCAACGGTCCCTTGAGTGGAACCTTCAGCGGAACATACTGTGTGGCGTCGAACAATGTCGCGACCATCAAGTTGACCTATAGTGGCGGCCTTAGTGGGACAAATACCTTTGCCGCCGCGTTGAATTCGAGCGGTACCAACGGGAACATCATTTTTTACGACAGCACCATCCTGAAGGCCTCCGGGCTGTTGCGCCAGCAAGACACGAGCGCGTTTTCGACCGGCAAGATTAAAGGCGACTATGCCTTCGGGTTGGTCGGTGCCGATGAAGGAATAACTGCGCCACGATACGCCATGGCCGGTGCATTCAGTTCCGATGGCAGCGGGAACCTGGCCGGCGAGTTTGATAATGATATTTACTTGACCGGTCCAGCAAACGCGACGCTCAGTTCCAGCAATTTCAGCGTGGCATCGACGGGCCGCGCTACGGCGACCATAACTTTCACCGGCCAGAAGAATTTAAAGTTTGTCTTTTACGTAGTCAGTGCTTCGGAACTGCTGGTAATGGAGGACGACATCGCGGGCAGTTCGTTGCTAAGCGGTCAGGTATTGCAGCAAACCGGCTCGTTTACCGATGCGTCGCTCAAAGGCATCGGCGTGATCGGAATTGAATCATTGAGCAACGGGACCACGCCTTCAGCCACGGCAGGGCTGGTCACCACGAACGGCACCGGTTCGATCACCGGCTGGAGTACGGACCAAAATCTTGGCGGCGCGATAAGTTCGCTGAACCAGTCGGGGACTTATACGACGTCGACCAACGGACGCGTCGCGTTATCCTTGAGCCAGGAACCCAGTCCCCCAGTCTTCTATCTGATTAGTCCAAACCAGGCTTTTGTGGTGGGAACAGACGGTCTTGCTGTAGAGTTCGGCTTAATGGAACCTCAGTTGGGAAGCAACTTCACTGCTTCTTCGTTCACGGGCACTTATCTGGGGGGAAGCATGCAGCCGGTTGACTCTGGCGTCGGCGAAGAAGTCGACAACCTGCTGGCCAATGGAACCAATAGTTTCACGGAAACATCGGACGCCAACAGCAGCGCGGGGCCGACCACAAGCAACCTCAATGCGACCTACGCAGTTTCGCCCAACGGACGAGTGGTTGCGAGCGAAGGCGGCTCGCAGGTGGGAATTCTCTACATAATTTCCGCTACCCAGGTAGTCTTCTTGCCTGCGGCCACAACCGACACTGCGCCGGCGGTAATCCAACTACAGCACTGATGTACCACGAGAAAACTGACGTGAAATGTGACCACTTGGGGCACGAACAGCAGACCTAAGAACTGCGGACGAGTGGGTCGAAAAAAGCGATGGCCACTAAAACGGCCAAAGTAGAAAAGGCCGCGCTGCCCATACCAACGGCACCATCTCTCTCTTCCATATTTCTTACCCGCTAACCGCGCATGACGGCGCGTCGGTGTCGCGGGTCGGGTTCCTTCCTAGCGGCTGCCAGCTCGCCGCTCCCTTTCCATCGCCTTCCGCAGCCTCTTGTTAATCTCCCACTGGTATCCCCGAGCCATCCCCCGGAACCAGGCCAGCACATCGGCGTCCAGATTCAGCGTGACCCGCTTCTTGGGTAACTCGCGCCAGAGCATAAGCGCCAGCCGCTGCTCCCGCCATTGCTTGCGGAGGCTCACCGCAGAATCCTGTTCCACGCCCCCGGAAGCCCTCAAGCGGGCGACTTTCCCGCGCCTCTTAACTCGTTTCTTCCGTTTCATTTGCCGTCGATAGCATACATATACATACGTACAAAATAAACTGCATAGTGTTCCATGTGGAACATAAAAGAAAAAGCCCCGCTCAATAGAATCGAGCGAGGCTTTTGATCTAACCGACAGCTGACAGCTTAGAGCTGACAGCTGATCCTAGTACATGTCGCCCATGCCGCCGCCACCGTGGCCGCCCGGCATTGGAGCATTCTTCTTCTCTTCCGGAATGTCCGCTACCAGGGCTTCGGTGGTGAGCATCAGGGCTGCGATCGAGCCGGCGTTGGTGAGTGCGGTGCGCACTACCTTCGTCGGATCGAGCACGCCGGCCTTGACCAGGTCTTCGTAGTCGCCGGTGAGGGCGTTGTAGCCGTAGTTGTTGTCCTTGGAATCGTGAATCTTGCCGATCACGATTGCACCTTCTTCGCCGGCATTCTCGGCAATCTGGCGCAGCGGCTCGGTGATGGCGCGCTTCACGATGTTGACACCGATCTGCTCGTCACCTTCCAGCTTCAGCTTGTCGAGAGCCGGAACGCAACGCGCCAGCGCTACGCCGCCGCCCGGGACAATTCCTTCTTCGACTGCCGCGCGGGTTGCGTGCATGGCATCTTCGACGCGGGCCTTCGTCTCCTTCATTTCGGTTTCGGTTGCGGCGCCGACTTTGATAACGGCTACGCCACCGACCAGCTTCGCCAACCGCTCCTGCAGCTTCTCGCGGTCGTAGTCGCTGGTGGTCTTTTCGATCTGGCTGCGAATTTCCTTCACGCGGCCCTGGACTTCACCGTGCTTGCCTGTGCCTTCGACGATGGTGGTGTTGTCCTTGTCGATGGTGACTTTCTTGGCTTGGCCGAGATCGGAGACCTGAACGTTCTCGAGCTTGATGCCGAGGTCTTCGGTGATGGCCTTGCCGCCCGTCAGGGTTGCGATGTCCTGCAACATGGCCTTGCGACGATCGCCGAAGCCGGGAGCCTTGACGGCCGAGACTTGCAGCGTGCCACGGAGTTTGTTGACGACGAGGGTCGCGAGCGCTTCGCCTTCCACGTCCTCAGCGATGATGGTGAGCGGCTTGCCGCTCTTGGCGATCTGCTCGAGCAAGGGAAGCAGGTCTTTCATCGAGCTGATTTTCTTTTCGTGGATTAGGATGTACGCATTTTCTTGTACGGACTCCATGCGCTCGGGATCGGTGACGAAGTAAGGAGAGAGGTAGCCGCGGTCGAACTGCATGCCCTCGACTACGTCGAGCTGGGTTTCGAGCGTCTTCGACTCTTCAACGGTGATGACGCCGTCCTTGCCAACCTTCTTCATGGCTTCGGCGATGATCTTGCCGATGGTCTCGTCGTTGTTGGCGGAGATGGTGCCGACCTGGGCGATCATGTCGCCGCTGACGGGCTTGGAGAAGCGGTCGAGTTCGCCCTTCTCGCGATTGCCTTCTTTATCGACGCGGCCAGTGATGGTGAGAACGGCCTTCTCGATGCCGCGCTTGATGGCCATTGGATTGGCGCCAGCGGCGACGGTCTTTACGCCTTCGCGGTAGATTGCCTGGGCGAGAACGGTGGCGGTGGTGGTGCCGTCTCCGGCGATGTCAGAGGTCTTGGAAGCAACTTCGCGGACCATCTGCGCGCCCATGTTCTCGATGCCGTTGGGGAGTTCGATTTCCTTGGCTACGGTGACGCCGTCTTTGGTGATGGTCGGCGAACCGAATTTCTTTTCGATGACAACGTTGCGGCCCTTGGGGCCGAGAGTGACCTTCACAGCGTCAGCGAGTAGGTTGACGCCGCGGAGAATCGCCTGTCGCGACTCTTCTCCATGGATAATTTGTTTTGCCATTTTCGTTTGCTCCTAATTTAATTTTTGCAGGCGCTTGGCTTGCGGGAATTCGAAAAAAACTCAAGATCCTTCGCGCAAAAATCGCACTCAGGATAACGCCAGCGGGCTCAGACGCCCGCTGACCGGCGTTACTTTCGCGATCCAACCGTTTCTTTCTTGGTTGCGCCGGTGGTCGAGCCGGTGAGGATGCCGAGGACTTCTTCTTCACGCATGATGATGAAGTCTTCTCCATCGATCTTGATTTCGGTGCCGGAATATTTGCCGAAGAGAATGCGGTCGCCTTCTTTTACATCGAGCGGACGAACCTTGCCTTCTTCGCTGATCTTGCCTTTGCCTACGGAGATGACTTCTCCCTCCTGCGGCTTGTCTTTGGCGGAGTCGGGGATGATGATTCCGCCGCGGGTGGTGTCGGCTTCTTCGACCCGACGGATCAGGATGCGATCATGCAGCGGGGTGAATTTAGTAGCCATAGTTGCGTACTCCTTTCAAGAGTGGTTAAGGGAATAGGTTGAATTCGAATTCTGCATTTGCCCCGAAGGCGGGGCTGTTAGCACTTGGTTGCTTCGAGTGCTAATTATAGGAATGTGAGTGGGAGGTTGTCAAGCGGTTGCGAAGTATCTGTATAAAGATATTATAATCAATATGATATATAACTATAACTGCACGGATCGTGGCCGCCTATCTCGCGGAAACAGTGGCCACAGGTCTTATGGCTATGAGTTCCTTGGCGTGCTTCGCTTAGACCTGATGCCCGGTGCTGATACACCTGCCGAAGGTCTGAGCGCGTCCAAGGGTGTGCTTTGTGTCTCTCGGCTTGCTGTGAATGTGTGTGTTCGAGGCTCTCTAACGCCATTTTCGGCTCGGTGCGCTCCGTCGCCGCTTCGCAAAGCAGAATTTTGGGTTCTGAGTAAAATCGCCTGGTTTGAACAGTTGTGAGCCGACGCAGCCCGGATGAGCACTGCCGTGTCGCTAAGACCTTGAAAACCAACGTTACTTGCGGCTCTTCCTCCTTAGGTGCTGCAATTGTGTTCATGAAGAGGCTCTATACTATTGTTTTAATTTCTCTGCTCACCACTTCTAGCATTGCAGGCACCCTGGCGAGTTCTTTCAAGGAAGCTGTCGCGCTAGCAGCTACAGAAGATAAGGATCGCGCAACTCGAATATATGCTGCGATTGATCTGAAAGACTACTACCAGCAGAAATATATGCCTGTTTTTACGTCTTGCTTGAAATCGACCGAACACCCTGACACATCGACGTTCTCGTTCGTTGTGGCGATTGGACCGAATGGTCGCGTGCTGCGACTCTACTCGGACCACGAGACCAATATGCTTGCCTGTGTTCGACCGACTTTGTTAAAGGACGAGTTTCCACATCCCCCATTTGCTCCCTACTACATGCACATGACAATGAACTTTTCCAACTGAATTAGAGACTCCAGTGAGCTGGGTAAACGCTCGTCTTTGTTTCCTCCTGCTTTGTGTTGGTAAGGGAAAGGATTCACAACGCAGAGTCGGACGGTCGGCGTAACTCGCGATTACACTCGTTGACCCTGCCCCGGTGGGGGTTCTGAGTAAAATCGCCTGCTAACAACAATTGACCTCGGTGCAGCATCACGAGTAACATTTTTGGAGTTCGCGACCGCTCCCCCCAACCCACGCTCGACCGCAGGAACTTAAAGAAAAGGCACATCGTATGACCAAGACAGCAAAACACCAAAACTTGATTCTTAGATGGCGACCGATGTCAGCCCTCGGGGTGACTGTGTGTATTGTGCTGCTGCAACTCGTGGTAGCAAGCACGATGCAAGGACAGACTTACAGCATCGTGTATTCATTTGGCAGCGTGCCAAATGATGGCTCGGATCCCATGGCGGGCTTGGTCATGGACGCAAAAGGCAATCTTAATGGCACTACCTACGCAGGCGGAACGGCAGGCTACGGGACGGTGTTCAAATTAGATACAACTGGCAAAGAAACCGTGCTTTACAGCTTCGCAGGCGTTGCAGAGGGAGACGGCGCCCACCCTCATGCAGGGTTAGCAGTGGACGCGCAGGATAATCTCTACGGTACTACCTGGGTGGGCGGCTGTATTGAACCGAATCAAACTCTCTGCAGCACCGTGTTCAAAGTGGATGCGAGCGGCAAGGAAACCGTGCTTTTCAAATTCAACGGCCCCGGCGGGGACGGTACAAAACCCTCTGGTTTGGTGCTGGACGAACAGGGCAACCTATATGGCACTACCGCGCTCGGTGGCGCCAGCGGCGCCAACAAAGACGGAACGGCGTTCAGGCTCGATGCGGCCGGAAATGAGACCATCCTCCATACTTTCCCGATGGGGCCGACAGATGGCGTTAGACCTTACGGAGGTGTAGTGCTGGACGCGGAAGGTAACCTCTATGGCACCACCACCCGCGGCGGCCGTTTTACCCTCTTTCCCGGATCGGTATTCAAGTTGGACACGACCGGCATCGAGACCGTACTTTACAGGTTCGCAGGCAGCCCGGACGGAGCAAATCCTTACGCGGGCGTGGTACTGGATGGGCAAGGCAATATGTATGGCACCACCTACGGCGGCGGCGCTGCGGGCCATGGAACGGTATTCAAAGTCGATTCCAGTGGCAACGAAACTGTTCTCTATAGTTTCACTGGGACTCCGGACGGAGCAGGTCCTTACGCAGGCGTGGTGCTGGATGCACAAGGCAATCTGTATGGCACTACCTACAGCGGCGGGACTGCAGATTACGGGACGGTGTTCGAAATCAATGCGACCGGCAATGAGACGGTGCTTCACAGTTTCGGCTCGACGAAGGGGGATGGTAAGTATCCTTACGCGGGTTTAGTACTGGATGCGCAAGGCCTGTATGGCACTACCACGCATGGCGGCGCTCATAACAAAGGAACTGTATTCAAGCTGACGCTTCAATAATAAAAGTGCTGGATGTATCATCCAACTCTGTTGGGATGGGTGCTGCTCCTCGGCTCTTGCATTGCCATCGTGTAAGACAGCTCAATTGGCGTAACATCCCCAGTACACTCATCGACCCGGAATCGTGAATTCTCAATGAGTGTAAACGCCTTCCATGAGAAGGCCGGTCGGGGTCAAGTTATTTCTTGGTGGGTTTTGTTTTTCACTGATTCTCCTAGCCGAGTCGCCACTGTCGCCGCTGTCGCCACCCTTCC